>FWWM01000172.1_pt1 | contig 214204 bp, 201 predicted proteins | sample 2228351 | NCBI WGS metagenome assembly FWWM01 (sample SAMEA103939774, study PRJEB20133) | metagenome | reverse complement strand
CTCGCCCAACCTTCCAGCTCCTGGCGGAGGTAAGGTTCCCAACGTACCTTTGAGGGCTTAAAACTCGGGATCCGCGAGCACCCCTCCCGGTGGCCCAGGGGGGTTCCCAACGTACCTTTGAGGGCTTAAAACCTAGCTCGCCCAACCTTCCAGCTCCTGGCGGAGGTAAGGTTCCCAACGTACCTTTGAGGGCTTAAAACGTTCACCGCCTTCAGCACCTGGGGGGCGGCCTTCACCTGTTCCCAACGTACCTTTGAGGGCTTAAAACCATGTACGGCAACGGCACCCCCGTCCCGGGGGCCTGGTTCCCAACGTACCTTTGAGGGCTTAAAACCCGGCTGGTGCCGAGCGTGTGCGCGTGGCGGATCCCGTTCCCAACGTACCTTTGAGGGCTTAAAACTTGTTCTTAGGCACCCCCACAACAAGCCTAAAGCCCTGCACGTTCCCAACGTACCTTTGAGGGCTTAAAACGGGGCATAGGCGGGTCAAGGCGCTCCTCCGGGGGGGTTCCCAACGTACCTTTGAGGGCTTAAAACGAGGCCTCTCACCTCCGGGTGGGCCGAGAGGATCAGGTTCCCAACGTACCTTTGAGGGCTTAAAACAAGAGAAGCCTCCGCCGCCTGCGCCCGAGGGAAGGGGTTCCCAACGTACCTTTGAGGGCTTAAAACCCGGGGTGGGCCAGGGACCGGTACAGGGTGCCCCAGGTTCCCAACGTACCTTTGAGGGCTTAAAACGCCCACGCCGAGGAGGGGGAGAGAATCCCCCCACAGGTTCCCAACGTACCTTTGAGGGCTTAAAACGTCGGCTGGGCGGGGGGTGGGGGTCTTACCCAGGAACCGGGTTCCCAACGTACCTTTGAGGGCTTAAAACCTCCCCTTGCGGTTCTTCTCCTCCTGGCCTTCCCCATGGGTTCCCAACGTACCTTTGAGGGCTTAAAACTTCCGCCCAACCTTCCAGCTCCTGGCGAAGGTAAGCGTTCCCAACGTACCTTTGAGGGCTTAAAACCCGGAGAGGCGGAAAACCCCCTGCTCCTCTGCCCTCAGGTTCCCAACGTACCTTTGAGGGCTTAAAACATGGAGGGCCTGCCAAAACGCAAGCTCTGGATCCAGTTCCCAACGTACCTTTGAGGGCTTAAAACGGTCTTTCCCAACCCCGTCCCCGTGGTCCTCAAGCTCTAGTTCCCAACGTACCTTTGAGGGCTTAAAACTCACCTCCCTTCCTGTAAGCGCTCCTGTCAATCCACCTGTTCCCAACGTACCTTTGAGGGCTTAAAACGCGGCCTTGGGGCCAAACCTCTCCCGGAGGTAGCGGGTTCCCAACGTACCTTTGAGGGCTTAAAACGCCTGGGAGGCGATGTAGGCCGCCGGACGGGAGACCCCGTTCCCAACGTACCTTTGAGGGCTTAAAACACCGGGGGCGGGGACCACGGCGTCAAGGCTGGCCGAGTTCCCAACGTACCTTTGAGGGCTTAAAACGAGGACTTCCCCGTAGGTAGGGGCTCCTCTCGCCCAGTTCCCAACGTACCTTTGAGGGCTTAAAACCCAGAACATCCTGCAGAACGCGAGCCCACTTCACGCCCGTTCCCAACGTACCTTTGAGGGCTTAAAACAGCTTGGAAAAGACGGAGGCCCTTCGCCCGGTCCAGGTTCCCAACGTACCTTTGAGGGCTTAAAACCGAGCGAGAGAGTCCAGGGCCTCGAGGGCCTCCCGCTCGTTCCCAACGTACCTTTGAGGGCTTAAAACAAGAGGACGTGGTGGAGGTGGCCCGCTACCAGGAGAAGTTCCCAACGTACCTTTGAGGGCTTAAAACTTGGCGGCCTCCGTCATGGCGTCCGCGAGCTCCGTGCGGGTTCCCAACGTACCTTTGAGGGCTTAAAACGCCCATGAGGGCCCGTAGCTGGTCCTCGGCGCTACGCTCCTGTTCCCAACGTACCTTTGAGGGCTTAAAACCAGCAGATGGCCCCCGGCCTGCCCCGGGACATAGCCGTTCCCAACGTACCTTTGAGGGCTTAAAACGCGACCGGGAGGTGGAGCCCGACATCCTCGAGGGCCTCGTTCCCAACGTACCTTTGAGGGCTTAAAACAGAACGGGCCCAGACCAAGCTGGAGGAGGCCATCTCGTTCCCAACGTACCTTTGAGGGCTTAAAACTACCCCAGGGCCAGCGCCTTGCCCAAAAAAGGGTTCTCGTTCCCAACGTACCTTTGAGGGCTTAAAACGAGACACCCCCCTCTGGGCCCAGATCCTTGGCGGGTTCCCAACGTACCTTTGAGGGCTTAAAACGGAAAGCCCGCCACCCGGGGGCACGTGGTCAACATCGGGTTCCCAACGTACCTTTGAGGGCTTAAAACTGTGGGCAAGGGCTCGTGGGGCCTCGGCCTCGAGGTGTTCCCAACGTACCTTTGAGGGCTTAAAACATACTCCGGGAGTTTTGCGGCCGCGCCCTAACCCGGTTCCCAACGTACCTTTGAGGGCTTAAAACGAGCTCCAGGCCGAGGACCTGGGCGAAGCGCCGCACCCGTTCCCAACGTACCTTTGAGGGCTTAAAACACGCGAGGCGAGGAGGAGGAGGCGGGGGGACGGGGAGAGTTCCCAACGTACCTTTGAGGGCTTAAAACAGGACCACCGTGGGGTCTAGGGCGAGGGCCAGGTCCTGTTCCCAACGTACCTTTGAGGGCTTAAAACATGCAGTGATGGCCAAGTACGAGCCCTACCGGCAGACAGTTCCCAACGTACCTTTGAGGGCTTAAAACGCGGACGCGCTGAACGGCTTCGTCCTTCGGGGGCTTGGGTTCCCAACGTACCTTTGAGGGCTTAAAACGTGGACCGCGCCCTCGAGGGCCACCCCGAGGTGCTGGTTCCCAACGTACCTTTGAGGGCTTAAAACTGAGAGCCAACGTCTACATCGCCTCGAGGCGCAGCGAGTTCCCAACGTACCTTTGAGGGCTTAAAACGGCCACCTTAAGCCCGTGGTGGAGGGTCTGGTAGAAGGGTTCCCAACGTACCTTTGAGGGCTTAAAACGGCAGATTGATCGTTTTGGAGAGCGAGTTGGCAGCGTGTTCCCAACGTACCTTTGAGGGCTTAAAACTCCCGATAGGACACCCCGGACAGGTCAGGGTGGACACGTTCCCAACGTACCTTTGAGGGCTTAAAACATCGTCACCCCCATGAGGGCTAGGCCCACTAGACCTGTTCTCAACGTACCTTTGAGGGCTTAAAACGGATTGATGGGCCAGAAATAGCGGCCGCTACGAGGTACGTTCCCAACGTACCTTTGAGGGCTTAAAACTTGCCCTGGCTCAGGAAGGCGGTGGTGGCGCGGTGGTTCCCAACGTACCTTTGAGGGCTTAAAACCAGGCTGAGGTCGTCGCAGAACTCAGCAGGATCCAGTTCCCAACGTACCTTTGAGGGCTTAAAACTGGAATAGCGGCTTCGTGGGGGGGGGTCCTCGACCGGTTCCCAACGTACCTTTGAGGGCTTAAAACGATGTCCGCCTCTGAGGTCGCGCCAGGGGTAGGCCAGTTCCCAACGTACCTTTGAGGGCTTAAAACGAAGTAGCCCGTGGTTTTCCCCCCGCCGGGCTTCCCCGTTCCCAACGTACCTTTGAGGGCTTAAAACAGGCAGGTGGAAGAGGATCTCGCCGGTGGCGGGGTGGAAGCGTTCCCAACGTACCTTTGAGGGCTTAAAACATCTCGAGGCCGACATCCGGCGGGGGCGGACCCTCCGTTCCCAACGTACCTTTGAGGGCTTAAAACAGCCCCCACCGTAGTAGGGCTGGATGTCGTAGGCCAGTTCCCAACGTACCTTTGAGGGCTTAAAACAGCCCCCACCGTAGTAGGGCTGGATGTCGTAGGCCAGTTCCCAACGTACCTTTGAGGGCTTAAAACCTCACCGCCCGCACCACGCAGTCGCGGCCCCGGTAGGCGTTCCCAACGTACCTTTGAGGGCTTAAAACCCCATAGGGTTCAAGGCGGCGGTGGATTTGGGGGTGAGTTCCCAACGTACCTTTGAGGGCTTAAAACGCCCCAGGAAGCCACATGGTCCTCCAGGGCAGTTTTGGTGTTTTGAAACCCGCCCTCGAGGCCCGTCCCCTCAAGGCGCCGGCTTCGCAGGTCCCCCTTGACTAGACTTAGTCTTTGAGGTATAACCCTAAAAAGAAGAGGTGTATCCGGATTACCGCCTTGGTATAACCCTCCACGGTCAAGGCCAGTTTCCCCTGGTCTATCGGGAGGGTTTGCAGGCGGCTTTGTATGGCCTCTTGCCAGAGCCTTTGCGCACCCAGCTTCACAACCGGGGCATCGGCATCCCGGGCAAGCCCCTGAAGCTTTTCGTCTTCAGCCGCCTCCGGGGCTTGGTCTATCAAAAGGAGTTTTTTACCCTAAAGGGGGAGGCCCAGTTTTACTTTGCCACCGCCCTGCCTGAGGTCCTCGAGGCCATAGAAAAGGGGCTCTGGCAAAAAGGGGGGATAGTCCTATACGGCCAGCCCCTTCGCCTTCTTGGTTTGGAGCGCCTGCCCTTACCCCAGGGAGAGGGAGAAAGGCTTCAGGTCCGGGCCTTAAGCCCCATCACCGTCTACCGCCATCTGGAGGGGAAAACACGGTACTACCGGCCTCAGGAGGCCGAGTTTAGCGGGCTGGTGGCTCAGAACCTCAACCAGAAGGCCCAGGCCCTGGGCCTGGAGCCGGGCCCGGTCCGGTTGCGCCCCCTGGGGGTGGGGCCCCAGCACAAGAAGATGGAGCGGTACAAAGGGACCTGGGTGGAGGCCTGGATGGGCCGGTACCGCCTCGAGGGCCCCCCTCATCTCCTGGCCTTAGCCCTCCTCACCGGCCTCGGGGCCAAGAACAGCCAGGGCTTTGGTTTTGTGCGGGAGGTGGAGGGGTGATCCGGCCTCTGATCCATCTAGGCCAGGCCCTTCTGAAGCAGGGGCATGCGCTGGAAGGGTTGGTCATGGAGGAGAAGGGGAGCCTCTTCCTCCTGGACCTTTACCCGTGGGCCAAGGAAGCCCGCCTCCAGAGCTTTGACCTGGACCCGGTCAAGCTCAAGCGTTTCCTCTGGGTGGGGGATCCGCCGGCCTCTGGGGCCCAGCGGGACCGGGTCACCACCAGCCGGCTGGAATACCTGGTGGGCCAGGTGGTCTCGGCCCTAGTGGAGGACCCTGGCCTTGCCCCCTTCCTGAAGGGGGTGGTCTGGCCGGGGTGGCAGGGGCAGCGCTTCGCCCACCTCCTGGACCTCAGGGGGTACCGCCTCCTAGGGGCCCAGGACACCCCACCCCGGTTCTTCCCCTTGGCCCCGGGGCGGTTTGGGGCCTTCTGGGTAGAGGGCGGGGTCCTAAGGTACGAGGAAAAGACCCCCCAAGGGGACAAGACCCGGGCCAAGGGGCCGGCCGAGGCCCTGGCGGGGATCCTGGAGGCGGCCTGGGGCCTCCGCCCTCCCAAGGAGGGCCGGGCCCTCTACTCCCTGGCCCTCGAGGGGGAGGCCCTGGCGGAGCGGCCCGAGTACCGGGCCTACCTGGAGCGGCTTTTGGTAGGGAGGTTCTTTGAGGGGGCCGAGGAGGGGTTCTGCCATGCCTGCGGGCGTTGGGCCCGGCTCAGCGGGGAGACCACGGTCTTCCGCTACAAGTTCTACATCACCGATAAGAAAAACTTTGCCCCGGGCCTATCCGACAAGGCCTTTGCCCGGGCTTTCGCCCTCTGTGAGGGTTGCTTTAAGGCCCGGCTCCTTGGGGAAAGGTTTGCCGAGGACCGGCTGGAGATCCCCTTCCTGGGCACCCTGGCCCTGGTCCTGCCCGAGGGGGAGGTAGGCCCCAAGGGCCTGGACCGGCTGGTGGACCGCCTCCTGGCCGAGGCCCGGGGGTTGGAGCGCCTCGAGGCCTGGCGGGAGTTCCTGGCCCGGGCGGAGGCCGGCCTAAGGGGGGAGGCCCGGGTCCTGGGCTTCAGCCTGATCTTCTTTCACCGCGCCCAGGCCGCCACCAAGGTTCAGGAGGTGGTCCCCGAGATCCCCCCCTCCCGCCTCGAGGCCCTCTTCGCGGCCATGGAGGCGAGCCGGGAGTTAGCCCCCTTGGGGGGGGAGGTGGGGGGGCTATGGGAGCTCCGCCTCCTCCTAGACCCGCAGGCCCGGGGCCGGGAGCGGCCTGTCCCAAGGAACGCCCTCAGGGTGGCCTTGCATCTCTTCTTGGGCCTCCCTCTGGACCGGGCCTGGTTCCTCGCGGCCCTTCTGGACCGGACCCGGGAGGAAAAGCCGCGGGAGGCCCTGCGCCTTCTGGCCCTGGGGGCGGGCTGGATCTGGGTTTTGGAGCGGCTTGGGCTTTGGCGAGGTGAGGGCATGGCTTGGGATGGGTCTATCCTGCCGGAGGAGAAGAGGCGCCTCTTTGAGGCATATCGCTTTGGGCCATTGGAGGCCGGGCTTTACCTCTTAGGGGAGGCCATGGAGGCCGTGGGCCAGGAACAGGCCCGGCTTTATAACTACGACCGGGAACCCCTGCTGGAGGCTGTGAACTGGAAGGGGATGAGCCTCCCCAGGGTCCGGCAGCTCGTGGGGGAGGTTATGGACAAGGCCAAGTACTACCTCAAGGGCCCCGACCGGACCTGGGTCCTGGGGCTTTTAGGCCAGGCCCTGGACGCCCTGGCCCGGGCCCAGGGCGGCCTTTCTGACCGGGAGGTGCCCTACTACATCCTGATGGGCTATGCCCAGGCCCGCGCCCGGAGGCTCAGGGCAGGGAGGGGAGGTGAGGGCATTGGGGCTTAAGAACGCCGAGATCCTGTACCTCTACGACGCCAAGGACACCAACCCCAACGGAGACCCCGACGAGGAGAACCGGCCCCGGATGGACTATGTGGGCCGCAGGCTCCTGGTGAGCGATGTAAGGCTCAAGCGGTACGTGCGGGACTTCCTCCTGGCCCAAGGGCAGGACGTCTGGGTCCGGACCCGGGAGGACGGCAGCCACACCGACGCCGACGGCCGCCTCGAGGATCTCCTACAGAGCTACAGCCGGGAGACCGGGAAGACGGCGGATAAAAAGCGGCTGGACCGGGACTTCTGGGACTGGTTCTTCCGAAAACTGCCCGACGTGCGGCTCTTTGGCGCGGTCCTGCCCATCAAGGCGGGGGAGGGGGAGGCCCGTGGAGGGACGGCCCAGGTGGTGGGGCCGGTCCAGTTTGACTGGGGCTACGCCCTCCACCCGGTGGAGGTCTACACCGCCTCCATCACCAGCCATTTTGCCGGGCGGGATGGGGAGAAGGGGGAGTACGGGACCATCGGCAAGGACCACCGGGTCCATTACGCCTTGATCGGCTTCTGGGGCCGGGTCTCCCGGCTTAGGGGCCAGCGGGTCGGCCTCACCCCTAATGACTTAGGCCTCCTGGAAAGGGGGCTTTTGGAGGGGTTGCTGGAGGGGGCCACCACCCGGAGCAAGGTGGGGCAGACCCCGAGGCTTTACCTGCGGGTGGACTGGCAGGACGGGTTCAAGCCCCTGGGGGACCCCCGGGACGGCCTAAGGGTGGTGCCCAAGGAGGGGCTCAGCCCTGAGGGGCTTAGGAGCCTGAGGGACTACACCCTGGACGCCCAGAGCCTGGCCCAGAACCTGAGGCGCTACCGGGAGGCCATCGCCCGGATCCGGGTCTGGCGTCACCCAGACCTCGAGGTCCAGGGCTTGGACCTAGAGGGGCTTCCCCTGGAGGAGGTCCCCTTCTAGGATGCGGTTTCTCCGCTTTGTCCTAAGGGGTAAACGGGCCCATTTCCGGCGCTTTTACTCCAACTCTTCCGCCCTCACCTACCCCGTCCCCCCGCCTTCCGCCCTCCTGGGCCTCCTGGGGGCGGCCCTGGGCCTGGAGCCGGAGGAGCTTCCCCGCCTTGCCGGCCTCCGCCTCTCGGCCCGGCCCCTAGGGGAGGCCCGCACCCTTTTCCAGACCTTGAACTACCTCTTCGTCAAGACCGGCACCCTGGCTGAGCTCCGGGGGCTGGCCAAGGATGGCCGAACCCAGATCCCCCTCCAGTTCCTGGTGGGGGAGGAGGGGGTGGGGTTTGAGGTCTGGGCCGTGGGGGAGGAGGGCCTGATCCAAGACCTGGCCCGGGCCCTTCCGGAGCCGGCTTACCCCTTGAGCCTGGGCCCGGCCTACGCCCTGGCCTGGGTGCCCCAGGAAGAGGTCCGGACCGGGGAGGCCCGGCTCCAAAGGGGGTTTAAGGGTCCCCTGCTTGGGCTTCTGGAGGTGGGAAAGCTAGAGCTTGGGCCTCTTCCCCAGGGGGGGCGGATCTTCCGGGACCGGTTCCCCCTCCGCCTGGGCCCAGACCGCAGGCTCCTTAGGGTGGCCGAGCTCTGCCTCGAGGCCCGTGGCCGCCCCTTGGAGGGGGTTTACCATGGGGAGGTCCTGCTTTGGGAGGGGGCCGGGGTGGGTCTGGTGGAGGTCTAGGATGTACGTCATCATGGTTTACGACGTGGCGGTGGAACGGGTAACCCGGGTCCTCAAGGTGGGGCGGCGCTACCTCACCTGGGTCCAGAACTCTGTCATGGAAGGGGAGCTTTCCCCCGCTCAGCTGGCCCGGCTCAAGGCCGAGTTGGCCCGGGTTACCGAGCCCACCGACGCGGTGCGGTTTTACGTCCTGCCCAGCAAGGAGGCCCTGAGGGTGGAGAACCTGGGGGCCGTTCGGGGGGAGCCCAGCCAGTTCCTCTGAGGCCACCCCACCCTGGCCTCGTCGCGGTGGAGGCCCCGGCGGTGTCCTGGGCGGGCCCACGCCCCGGGGTCTCCTGTCGGCCTGGGGATAGGGGCCTTGGCCCTTGGGGTAGGATCGGGAGGATGCGCGCGCTGGCCTTCTTCCTCCTCTTTGCCGTGGCCTGGGCCCAGGGGTATCTGGTGGGCCGGGTCCTGGAGGTCCATCCCCAGGAGGGGTGGGCCTGGGTGGAGGCCGAAGGGGAGAGGCTTCGGGCCGAGCTTCCCTTGGAGGGCAGAGGGTTCCGCCCGGGGGACCGGGTGGTCCTCTACCGGGATGGGGACCGGTTCTACGTTACCGAGCCCGACCGGATGCCCTGGCTTTTGGGCCTCTTTGGGGGGTTTTTCCTCCTCACTGCCCTCCTGGCCCGGGGCAAGGGGGTCCGGGGGATTCTGGGGACCCTCTTGAGCCTTGTGGTGGTGGTCCAGTTCATCGTCCCCGGGGTGGCGGGAGGGGGGAATCCCCTCCTCTACGCCTTTTTGGGAAGCCTGGGCGTGCTTTTCCTTACGGTTTACTGGGTCCACGGGGTGAACCGGAAGACCACCGCGGCCCTTCTCGGCACCTTGGTCTCCGTGGCCTTGGTCCTCCTTCTGGCGGGGCTTTTGGCCCAGGCCCTGCGCTTTACAGGGCTCGTTTCGGAGGAGGCCCTCCTCCTTAGGCAGTGGGGCGGGGTGGACCTTTTAGCCCTTTACCTGGCGGGGGTGGCGGTGGGGGCCCTGGGGGCCTTGACGGACGTGACCGTGACCCAGGCCGCGGCCGTCTCCGCCCTAGCCCGGGCCAACCCGGCCCTGGGGTTTAGGGGGCTTTACCGCCGGGGGATGGAGGTGGGGTACGACCATATGGGCAGCCTGGTGAACACCCTGGTCCTGGCCTATTCCGCCGGGGCCCTGCCCCTTTTCCTCCTCCTTCACCGGGACCCCACCCCCTGGCGCTTCCTCCTGAACACCGAGCCTTTTGCCGCGGAGATCCTGAGCATGCTCCTTGGGTCCATGGGCCTCCTTCTGGCCGTGCCCTTCACCACCCTGGTGGCGGCCTGGTTCTTCCAGGGGGGGAGGGGGGAAGGGGAGGAGGCCCACCATCACCACGTATGAAGCCCTTAAGAATCCTGCACACCGCGGACTGGCACCTGGGCAAGACCCTTAAGGGGGTGGACCGGACCCCCGAGATCGCCGGGGCTCTTGAGGTCCTTTTGGAGGTGGTCCGGAAGGAGAGGGTGGACCTGGTCCTGGTGGCGGGGGACCTGTTTGACCGGCCCCAGGTGGGGGCGGAGGCGGAGGAGGTGGCCCTTGGTTTCTTCCTCCAGCTTAAGGAGCTTGGGGTCCCGGCCCTGGTCATCGCGGGGAACCACGACCCTAAGGAGCGCCTCGAGGCCCTAAGCCCCCTGTTCCGCCTGGCGGGGGTGCGGCTTAGGGGGAGGCCCCTTCTCCGGGAGGAAGGGGGGGTGGAGGCCTTGGAGCTTGGCGGGGTGCGCCTGGAGGCCGCCCTCCTCCCCTTCCTTTCCGAGCGGGTGGTGGTCAAGAAGCTCCGGGAGGCCCTAGAAGGGGGGGAGGCGGCCCTCCAGGTCCGGTACGCCGAGGGGATGCGCCGCATCCTGGATAACCTCAAGGCCCCCCTTATGCTGGCCCACCTCACCGTGGAGGGGGCGAGGCCCGGGGGTGGGGAGTTCGCCTTTTACCTGGGCGGGGGGTATGTCCTGCCCCGGGACTTCCTCCCTTTGGAGGCCCAGTACATCGCCCTGGGCCACCTCCACCGGCAGCAGCAGGTCTCGGAGGCCCCGGTGGCCTGGTACCCGGGGAGTCTGGTCCAGTTGGACTTCGGGGAAGGGGAGGAGGCCCCCAGAGGGGCCCTTTTGGTAGAGCTCGCCCCGGGAAGGCCCCCTAGGGTCCACCCCATCCCCGCGCACTGGGGCAGGCCCCTGAGGACCCTCCGCCTTACCCCAGAGGAACTGGACCGGCGGGACGAGGAGCTTAAGGGGTTTCCCGGGTATCTCCGCCTCGAGGTCCAGGGCAGGCTTGCCCCTGGGGTTAAGGAGAGGCTCTTTAAGGCCATACCGGGTCTTCTGGAGATCCGGGAGGCCCAGAAGACCCCCGAGGCCCCCCCGCCCCCCAAGGCCCCGGAGGACCTCCTTGCGGCCTACCGGGCCTATCTGGAGGAGCGGGGGGAGGGGGAGAAGGAGACCCTGGTGGAGGGCCTAAGGGCTCTGATGGAGGAGGTGGCGGATGAGGCCCCTGAGGCTTGAGCTTAGGGGGTTTGGCCCCTACCGGGCGGAGCAGAGCCTGGACTTTTCCGATGTGGAGCTTTTTGCCATCACCGGCCCCACGGGAGCGGGGAAGACCACCCTTTTGGACGCCCTGGCCTTTGCCCTTTACGGCCGGGTGCCCCGGCTGGGCCGGGAGGTGCGGAAACTCCTTCATCCTTCGGCCCAGGAGGCCTGGGTGGGCCTGGAGTTCGCCCTGGGGGAGCGGGTTTATCGGGTAGAGAGGTTCCTGGGCCGGCGGAGCGAGGCCCGGCTCTATGAGCACCGGGATGGGCGGCTCGTCCTTCTCCCCGCGGAGCAGATCAAGGATCTAAACGCCCGGCTGGAGGGGCTTTTGGGCCTGGACTACACCGCCTTCACCCGGGCCCTTCTCCTCCCCCAGGGGGAGTTTGACGCCTTCCTCAAGGGGGAGCCCAAGGAGAGGAGGAGGCTTCTCATCCAGCTTTTCGGCCTGGACCGGCTGGAGGCCTTGAGGCAAAGGGCCGAGGCCCGGAAAGGGGAGCTCCAAGGGGCCAAGGACCGGCTGGAAGGGGAGCTTAAGGCCTTAGCCTGGGCCACGGAGGAGGAAAGGGCACGCCTTACCGCCGGGCTACAGGCCCTGGAAGAGGCCCTTAGGGCGAAGGAGGAGGAAAGCCGGCGCCTGGAGGGGGCCAAAAAGGCCCTGGAAGAGGCCCTGGCCCAGGCGGAGAGGCGGCTTCGCCTCGAGGCCCAGCTCGCGGGCCTAAAGGCCCAGACCCCCCGGATGGAGGAGGTCCGTGAGGCCCTGGCCCGGGCCGAGGAGGCCCTAAGGGCCCTTCCCCTCTGGCGGGCCTACCTGGAGGCCCAGGGCCTCTGGGAAAGGGCCAGGGAGGAGGCGGAGAGGCTGGAAGCCGAAATCCGAAGGCGGGAGGAAGCCCTTAGGGCCCTGGCCTTTGACCCGGCCGAGGCCCTGGCCCTTAAGGCCGAGCTCGCGGAGGAGGAGGTCCTAGCCCGCCTAGAGAGGCTCCTCCAAGGCCTTGGGGTCCGGGAGGGGGAGGGGTTTAGGGAGGGGGTGGGCTACCTGGCCCTCCTGGAGGAGGCCCTGGAGGCGGTACAGGCCCTGAAGGGGGAGGAGGCCTGGCTTAGGGACCTCCTGGAGCTAGAGGCCTTGGAGGCTGAGCTCAAGGGGCTGGAGGCGGAGGGCAAAGGGGTCAGGGCGGAGCTGGAAAGGGCCCAGAGGGCCCGGGAGGCCGCCTTGGCCTACCAGAAGGAGGAGGCCCTAAAGGAGGTGGAAAAGGAGCTGGCCGCCTTGGAGGCCAGGCTTAAGGGGGTGGAGGAGGCCTTGGAGGGCCTGGCCCAGGAGGAGAGGCGGCAGGGGGTTCTGGTCTACCGGGACCTCCTCCGCCCCGGGGAGGCCTGCCCCTTGTGCGGGGGGGTGGTCCAGACCCTCCCCCCCCTTCCCCCCAGGCGGGACCTGGCCCGGGAGCGCCGGGCCCTGGAAGGGGAAAGGGCTAGGCTCCACCAGGAGCTAGGGCGGCTTATGGGGGAAAGGGCTAGGCTCAAAGAGGAAAGGGCCCGGCTTGGGGAGGCCCGCCCGGGGGACCTCGAGGCCCTGGAGGCCGGGCTTAAGGCCCTGGAGGAAAGGCTTCTGGGGCTAAGGGACCGGTACCAGGCCCTGCGGGGGAAGAGGGACGCCCTAAAGGCCCGTCTCCCCGCTTTGCCCCGGCCCGAGGACCCGGGGGCCCGGCTAGGGGAGGTCCGGGAGCGGCTTAGGGGCCTCGAGGCCCAGGTCCAGGCCCTGGCCCAGGAGGCCTACGCCTACCTCTGGGCCAGGACCCAGGGCCTAGGGGTGGGGGCCCATTTTGGCCGCCTCAGGAAGAGGCTTTCTGAGCTTAAGGCCCAGGCCCAGAGGAAGGAGGCCCTGGAGAGGGAGATTGAGGGCCTGAGGGCCAGGCACCAGGAGGCCCTGGCCCGGCTTAAGGAGGTGGAACTCCGCCTGGCCCAGGCCCAAGGGGCCCTCCAGGGGGTGATGCCCCTGGAGGAGGCCCGGCGGTACGCCCTCACCCCGGGGGAGGTCCAAAGGTTGCGCCAAAGCCTTGTGGAGTACGAGGAGGCCTTGAGGCAGGTCCAGTGGGAGCTGGAGGCCCTCCCCATCCCGCCTAAGCCCCTGGAGGCCTTAAGGGCGGAGCTCGAGGAGGTGGAGAAGGGGCTTAAGGGGGTTTTGGTCGATTTGGACCGGCTTAAGGAAAGGAGGGGCCAGCTTTTGGGGGAGAGGGCGCGGCTGGAGGAGGCCTTGCGGCGGAGGCGGGAGGCCGAAGGGGAACTGGCCCGGCTGGTGCGGGAGGCGGGGGTGTGGGAGCGGCTCGCCTTGGACCTGAGGCAGGACCGGTTCCCGGCCTACCTCCTCACCCGGTACCAGGAGGGCCTCCTCCACCGGGCCAACGGGCTTTTAGGGGAGCTCTCCGGGGGGCGGTACCGCCTCGAGGCCCGGGGGGACGAGTACTGGGTTTTGGACCTCTGGCTCGAGGCCTACCCCCGGCCCGTGGAGACCCTTTCCGGGGGGGAGAGTTTCCTCTTAAGCCTCGCCCTGGCCCTGGCCCTCTCGGAGGAGGTGGGGGGTGGGCGGCTTGGGGCCCTTTTTTTGGATGAGGGGTTTGGCACCCTGGACCCGGAAAGGCTGGAGGCCGTGGCCCAGGTCCTGGAAAGCCTCCCCACCCGGGGGCGGCTCGTGGGGATTGTGACCCATGTGGAGGCCCTGGCCCAGCGCCTCCCGGCCCGGCTTAGGGTCCGGCCCACCCCCCAGGGGAGTTATCTGGAATGGGAATAATGGAAGGCATGGGGGTTCTGACCCGGTATCTGGAAAAGACCATGGCCCAGGCCCGGTACGACCTCCTGGCCCCGGGCCGGTACCTGGGGGAGATCCCGGGGCTTGGGCTTAGGGTGGAGGCTGAACACCTGGAAGCCGCCCGCACCGCCCTGAGGGAGGCCTTGGAGAGCTGGCTTCTCAACGCCTTGCGTGCGGGTTTTCTTCCTCCAGGCCTGGAAGGCGGGGAGGATCCCTTAAGGGCCCGCTTCCTGGCCCTCATGGGGGAGGTTTGGCGCCTCGTTCAGGAGGCCCCTAAGCCTTCCCCTGGGCCGTCGGACCCCCCTAGGCTCCCCCCTGAGCCTCAGAGGAGGCCGCCCCAGGGTTTGGAGGACTGGCTCAGGGCCAAGGGCCTCCAGGTGGCCCCTAGGCCCCAGGGGGAAGGAGGAGAGGAGCGGGAAAAGGTCCTCACCCGGCTCGCCCTTTACCTCGGGGACCGGTACCCAAGCCTAGAGAGGCTTTACGAGCGCCTCAAGCAGAGCCTCTCCACCAAGCGCTCCTTTGAGCTTTCCCTTGCCGAGGCCTCCCCGGAGGAGATCGCCCACTCCACCCAGTTCTGCACCCTCCTTAAGCAGTACGCCCTCCTCACCAGCTACCATTACAAGAGCGAGGACCGCCTCATCCGGGCCAAGGCCAGCACCGAAGGCTGGGTCCAGAACTTTTTCACCGGGGAGTGGTTGGAGCTTTACCTGGCGGAGAAGCTCAGGAAATTCCTCCGCTCCCGGAACCTCCCCCATGAGCTTCTCCTGGGGTACCGCCTCACCCTGCCTGGGGGGGAGCAGGCGGAGCTGGACCTCCTTTTGAGGGTGGGGGAACGGGTCTTCTGGTTTGAGGCCAAGACTGGGGATTTCCAGGCCCACATCGGCCGGTACGCGGGGCTTAGAAAGGTCTTGGGCCTTGCCCCCAAGGAGAGCTTCCTGGTGGTCCTGGGCCTGGACCGGGCCCGGGCCAAGGAGCTCTCGGCCCTTCACGGCCTTACCGTGGTGGGGCATGGCCAGGCCCTGGAGGCTTTCCAGGAGGCTTTGGAGGGGGATGCTCTCTAAGGTTCTCCTGGTCATGGGGGGGACCCTGGCCTCGAGGGTCCTGGGGCTATTGCGCCAGTCGGTCTTCAACGCCCTTTACCCCGATCTCCTCAAGGACGCTTTCAACGTCGCCTACCGGATCCCGAACCTCCTGAGGGAGCTTCTAGCCGAAGGGGCGGTGCAAAACGCCCTTATTCCCATCCTGAAAAGCCTCTCCCCGGAGGAGGCCAGGGTCTTCGCCCGGCGGTTTGGCGCCCTGCTCTTTGGGGTTAACCTCCTGGTCCTGGGCCTGGGCTACCTCCTGGCCCCTTGGGCGGTGGACCTCCTGGTGGCCCAGGAGAGCGCCTTAAGGGCCCCTGGGGTCTACGAAGAGGTGGTCCGCCTTGCCCGGCTCGTCCTGCCCTTTCTTCTGGGCATCTCCATGGCCGCCCTCTTCTCGGCCCTCCTCCAGGCGGAGGAGCGCTTCCTCCCCTTTGCCCTGGGCCCTTTGGCCTTCAACCTGGTGGCCATCCTCCTCATGGCCCTCTTCCCCGGGGACCCCACCTGCCTGGGCCTCTCCGTGGCCCTGGGGGGGATGGTCCAGGCCCTGGTCCAGCTCCCCTTTCTCAAGGGGTATGGCCTGGAGTGGCGCTGGCACCCGGCTTTGGCCCTGGCCCTTTGGCGGATTGGGCCTTTCGCCTTCACCACGGGGCTTCGGCAGTTTTTAAACCTGGTTTTGGTCTACCTCCTCACCCGCTACCCCCCGGCGGCGGTCACGGGGTTTTACAACGCGGAGATCATCTTTCAGATGGCCCTGGGCCTCCTCGCCACCTCCCCCGCCATCGCCCTCTTCCCCCGGATGAGCGAGCTTAAGGGGGAAAGGCTTTCCGCCCTCCTCATGGGGGCCTTAAGGCGGCTTCTCCCCCTTTTGGGCCTGGTGGGGGCGGGGATGCTGGCCCTGGCCCCCCTGGGGGCGGCCCTATTGTTTGGCCTCTTTGCTCCCCTCTCCCCGGAGAACCTGGACTACACCGCCCAGGCCCTTTCCGCCTTCGGCCTGGCCCTCATCCCCTGGGGGGTGAATACCCTCCTCCTCCGGGGGTTTTACGCCCTGGGGAGGGTCAAGGAGGCCGTGGGCCTAAGCGGCCTGGTCTTCCTCTCCAACACCTTGGGGTATTGGTTCCTGGCCCCCTATGGCCTCTTTGCCCTCAACCTGGCCACGGCCCTGGCCGGGTACCTGGGGCTTGGGCTTTACCTTCTGGGCCTCCGCCGGGAGGGGGTGGCCCTCCCGGGTTTACCCCGTTTGGTCCCGAAGGTGGCCCTGGCCGGGGCCCTGGCCGGCCTCCCCGGCCTCCTCTTCTGGGAAGAGGCCCCCTTGAGGGCCCAGGAGGCCCTTCTTCCCTTTCTCCTTTGGGGTCTCCTTACCTTAGGCTTTTACCTGGGCCTGGCCTGGGCCTTGGGGTTTGGGCGGGGCCTCCTTAGGCGGGGCTGACCCGGCGGATGGCCTCCACCGCCTCCGGGTTCTCCAGGGCCGAGAGGTCCCCGGGGTCCTGGCCCAGGTAGGCCGCCCGGATGACCCGGCGCATGACCTTGGCGTTCCGGGTCTTGGGGAGGTCGGGAACGAAGAGGACCCTTTCGGGCCTAAGGGGGCGGCCCAGGGCCTGGGCCACCCGCTCGGCCACCTCCTCGGCCAGGCCTTCCTCCGCCTCTACCCCGGGCTTAAGGACAGCGAAGAGGACGATGGCCTCCCCCTTGACGGGGTGGGGCACCCCGATGGCCGCCGCCTCCTTGAGGGCGGGGTGGGCTAAGGCGGCGGTCTCCACCTCCGCGGGCCCCACCCGCTTCCCCGCGACCTTTAAGGTGTCGTCGGACCGGCCCAGGATGAAGAAATGCCCCTCCTCGTCCAAAAGGGCAAAATCCCCGTGGACCCAGACCCCGGGGAAGCGGTCGAAATAGGTCTTTAGGTACCGCGCCTCGTCCCGCCAAAACCCCTTGGTCATCCCCGGCCAAGGGTTTAGGACGGCAAGCTCCCCCACCTGGGCCACTATAGGCCTCCCTGCCTCGTCCAGGACCGCCACCTCCATCCCCGGGGCCTTGGCGTTAAAGCCCATGGGCTTGATGGGGCGGATGAGGACATTCCCAAGGATTCCTCCCGAGATCTCCGTGCCCCCAGAGTAGTTCACAATGGGCCGCTTCTCCTCCCCCACCACCCGGAAGAACCAGAGGTAGGGGTCTAGGTTCCAGGGCTCCCCCGTGGAGCCCAAGACCCTGAGGCGGGAGAGGTCGTGCCGGCGGATGGGCTCCTCCCCAAAGGGGATGAGGGCCCGGACCAGGGTGGGGGAGAGGCCGAGGTGGGTGATCCCGTGCTCGGAGACCATCCGCCAGAGCCTTTCGGGTCCGGGGAAGTCCGGGGCCCCGTCGTAGAGGAAGACCGTGGCCCCGAGGATAAGCCCCCCCAGGATGGCCCAGGGCCCCATCATCCAACCCAGGTCGGTGAACCAAAAGAGCCTTTCCCCTGGGTTTAGGTCAAAGAAGAGGGCCTGGTCCAAGGCGGCCTTTAAGGGGAAGCCCGCGTGGTAATGCACCGTCCCCTTGGGCCGGCCCGTGGTCCCGGAGGTGTAGATGAGCATGAAGGGGTCCATGCTCCCCATCCCCTCCGGGGGGAAGGCCCCGCCCTTTAGGTCCTCCCAGGCCACCTCTTTCGCCTCTAAGGGGAGGCCCAGGCGCCGGACCACCACCAAAAGGGGGGTGGCGGCCAGGGCCTGGGCCCGCCTCGCCTCCTCCAGGAGGTGGACAGGCCGCCCCCGGCGCTGGAAGCCGTCTTGGACGATTAGGGCCTTGGCCTCGGCGTCTTTAAGCCGCACGCTTGCGGCCTCGTGGGCGTACCCCGAGAAGATGGGGACGGCGATGCCCCCAAGCCAGGCGATGGCCAGGAGGGCGATGGCCGCCTCGAGGCCCATGGGGGCCCAGACCCCCACCCGGTCCCCCCGGCCCACCCCGAGGGCCTTAAGCCCTGCGGCCACCCGGGCCACCTCGGCCCTCACCTCCCCGTAGCTTAGGCTCCGGACCCTTCCCCCCTCCTCCTCATGGACCAGGGCGGGCCGGTCCGGGGGGTGGGCCAGGGCGGCCTCCACCAGGTTGAGCTCCCCCCCCACGAAGAACTCTGGGAAGGGGAACCCCCCTCGGACCGCCTGGGTGTAGCCCTTTCGCCAGGGGATGGGGACCTCCTCTAAAAGGGCCCGGTAGAACCCCTCGGGGTCCTCCACGGTGTACCGGTGGAAGGCCCCGTACTCCCTAAAGCCCATCCGGGCCATAAGCCTAAAAAGCCTTGTCCTCTCCGCTTCCTCGGGCTTAGGCTCCCAGACGCCTGGCATCCTGGCCTCCTTTTTGAGTCTACCGGGTGTGCCGGGCCAGGTGCTCCAGAAACCCCCCTACCCCCCAGCGCCTTTTGGGGTCTTTGTCCAGGAGCCGGGCCAGGCCCTGGTCCAGCCAGGTGGGGAGGCGGGTGGGGGGAGGGGGGTTGAGGAGGTGGGCGAGCTTAAGGGCCTCGAGGCTATCCCCCTGGAAGGGCCTACGGCCGGTGAGGAGTTCATAGGCCAGGACCCCAAAGCTATAGGCGTCGGACCTGGGGCTTGGGGGGTGGCCCAGGTGGAGCTCGGGGGCGGTGTAATAGGGGCTACCCGCGTACGCTTGGCTCCGGTCCGTGAGGGGCCTCAGGGCGCCCAGGTCCCCAAGCTTATAGGCCCCGTTTTGGAGGAAGATATTCCCGGGCTTCACATCCTGGTGGAGAAAGCCCTGGCCATGGAGGTAAAGGAGGGCCTCCCCCACCATCCTTAGGGCCTTGAGGGCCTCCCCCAAGGGGAGGGGGCCTTGGAGGAGGCGGGTCTCGAGGCTCCCCTCGGGGAAGTACTCCAGGGCCAGGAAGGCCCCTTCCCCGTAGGGTTCCCCATAAAGCCCCCGGACTAGGTAGGGGTGGCGGAAGCGTAAGGAGAGGAGGACCTCCCGGGCAAAGGCCTCCCGGAGGATGGGGTCTTCCCGCACCTCCTTTTTGGGGATTTTAAGGGCCACCTCCTCCCCGCTAGGGGCCCGGGCCAGGTAAACCTGGGCCATCCGGCCCAGGCCCAGGAGCATCTGGAGGCGGAAATCCTTCCGGGTGAGGCTGCCCAAGCCTAGATCTCCCCTAGTCCAGGGTCAGGGTCTCCCCGGGCTTTAGGGCCTGGCCCAGGACGCCTTGGGCCTTGGCCCTTTCCGCAAAGGCTTCCCCGTCCTGCTGGATGGGGGGGAAGGTGTTGTAGTGGATGGGGACCACCCGCTTGGGCTTGAGGAGCTCCAGGGCCTTAAGGGCCTCCTCGGGGCCCATGGTGAAGTGGTCCCCGATGGGGAGAAGGGCCAGGTCCAGGCCAACCTCCCCAATGAGGCGCATATCCGAGAAGAGGGCGGTATCCCCGGCGTGGTAGATGCGTTTACCCCCAAGCTCCACCACCACCCCCATGGGCATCCCCCCATAGGTCCCGTCGGGGAAGCTACTGGAGTGCCAGGCGGGGAACCACTGGAGCCACCCCCCCTCAAACCGGTACCGCCCCCCGATGTTCATGGGAATGGCCTTGGCCCCGTGCCGCTCCGCGTAGGTGGCGATTTCAAAAGTGGAGACCACCGTCCCCCCCTTTTTGGAGAGGGCCACGGCGTCCCCAAAATGGTCCCCGTGGGCGTGGGTCACCAGGATGAGGTCCGCCTCCACCTTGTCCACCCCTAAAGGGGCCAGGGGGTTCCCGGTGAGGAAGGGGTCTATGAGGATCCGGGTTTTGCCGTCCGTAAGCAGAACCGCCGAGTGCCCGAGATACCTGACCTCCACCATAAGGGCCTCCTTTTTTCCACTATACCCCAACCGGGGCCTTGAGGGCCCGGGCCAGGAGGTATTCCAGGATCCGGGCCAGGGCCTTCTCCCCCCATTTGGCCCCTTCCGGGAGGCAGAGCTCCAGGGTAAGCTCCACCCCTTCCCGCCCCAGCCGGCCGGAAAGCCTTAGGGAGGGGGCGGGGAGGTCCAAAGGGATGAGGGCCTCCCCCTCGAGGCGGGCCCCAAAAGGGAGGCTTAGGAGACCGAGCCCCGGGCTTTCCCACCGGATCTCCCCCTTCAGGACCTCCCCTTCCCAGGCCAGGTTCAGGGGCAGGTCGGGGCTGGGCTCCCAGGGGCTGAGCCTAAACCGGATCATTCCACCCACTCCACCCGGATCCGGCCGGCGCGGTAGAGCCTAAGGAGTTCCTCCTCCGAGGGGTTGGTGAGGGGGGGGAGGTCTTTGAACCGGGGGGTGGCCGAGGCCAGGCCCACCCGGACCACCAGGACCTCCTCCTCTGGCGGGCGGCCAATCCGCCAGACCAGGTTCTGGCCCAGGCGTTCCAGAAGCTCCTCCATCCCCCTTAGGCTACACCAGTTGCAAGAGGGCGAACTTGAGGTAGCCCGTCTCCGGGTGGTTGAGGAGGACGGGGTGGTCCCACCCCTGGCCCCGCTTTTCCAGAACCCTAAGGAGGCGCCGGGTGTCCTGGGCCGCCTCCAGGAGCATGGCGTAGAAGAGGGGCTCGGTGAGGTGGTGGCTGCAGCTCGCCGTGGCCAGGATCCCTCCGGGCCTTAGGAGCTTCATGGCCCTGAGGTTCACCTCCTTGTAGGCCCGGTAGGCCCTTTCCACGTCCTTGCGGGCCTTGGCGAAGGCCGGGGGGTCCAGCACAATGAGATCAAACCTCTCCCCGGCCCCTTCCAGCTCCCTTAGGAGGTCAAAGGCGTTGGCCTCGAGGGTTTTGAGGCTCAGCCCATTGAGGCGGGCGTTTTCCTGGGCCCGCCTTAAGGCCTCCCCGGAGGCGTCCACGGCCAGGACCTCCCTAAACCCTAAGGCCAGGTGCAGGGCAAACCCCCCTTGGTAGCTGAAGACATCCAGGGCCCTTTCCCCCCTAAAGGCCTCCATCCGGACCCGGTTATCCCGCTGGTCCAGATAGGCCCCGGTCTTCTGCCCTCTAGAGGGTTCCACCCAATAGTAAATCCCCCCTTCCCGGACCCGGACCCGGTCCGGCACCGCCCCAAAGAGGGCCTGGGTGTAGAGGGGAAGCCCCTCCAGGCTCCGGGCCTTGGCCTCGTTTCGGGCCAGGAGGCTTTGCGCATAGGGCCTTAGGGCCTCGGCCACCAGGGGCAGAAGCCCCTCCCAGGCGTAGGCTGTGGCCTGGAGGACGGCATGCCCCGCGTACCAGTCCACGGTAAGCCCCGGGAGGAGGTCCCCCTCGGCGTGGACCAGGCGGAACCCCCCCTCGGGCTCCCGGTGCAAGGCCTCTTCCCTTTGGGCCAGGGCCCGCTTGAGGTTGGCCAAAAGGGCCTCCACCGGCTCCCCCGGTTGGAAGGCGTAGGCCCGCACCGCAAGCTCGCTTTTTGGGTTAAAGAAGGCCAGGGCCAGGAACCGCCGCCCCCAGTAGACTGGGTAGAGCCCCGGCTCCTCCGGGCCTGATAGGAGGTTTTTCCGGTACACCCAAAGGTGCCGGGCCAAGAGCCTTCCAGCCCCTTCCTCGTCCACCAGAATCCGCACGGGTCAAGTATACTGGGGCCTGGCTTGACCCCCAGGAGGGGGAACGGGTAGGATGCGTAGCGGGTGCCCTTGTGCACCCCTTCACTTGAGGAGGGGCGATGGGAGGCCTGGGACTCATCAAGAGCCTTGCCGAGAAGGAGCGGGAGCTACTGGCCCGCCTCGAGGCCGCCAAGAAGGAGGCGGAGGAGACCCTGAGGCGGGCCGAGGCCGAGGCCAGGGCCCTCTTGGAGCGGGCCGAGGCCGAGGCCAAGGCCTTGGAGGAGGCCTACCGCAAGCGGGAAGCCGAGGAGACCGAGGCCCTTCTGGCCCAGTACCGGAAACGGGCCGAGGCCCAGGCCCAGGCCATCCGGGAAGGGGCCGGGGCCAGAATCCCCGAGGCCGTGGCCCTGGTCTTAAAGGAGGTCCTGCCGTGATCGCCCCCATGGAGAAGCTGATCCTGGCCGCGCCCCGTTCCAAGGCCAGGGAGCTTCTCCAGGCCTTGCAACAGGTGGGGGTGGTCCACCTCGAGACCCTGGGCCCCGAGGAAATCCCAGAAAGGCTTGCCCCTTACCAGCTCGCCCCCGCGGAGCGGGAGGAGCTCAGGCGCTGGGAGGGGGTGGCTGCGGGGGCGGAACACACCCTGGCCCTTTTGGGCCTGGAGCCCGAGCCCCATCGGCCTTTCCCCGAGGGGCTGGAGGCGGCGGAAAAGGCGTTGCATCCCCTCCAGCACCAGGCCGAAACCCTCACCCGGGAAAGGCAGGCCCTGGAGGAGGAGCTCGCCCTGGCCCAGGCTTATCTTGAGCCCATGGAAAGGCTGGCGGGGCTGGCCCAGGGTCTGGACCAAAGCCCCTACTTCCGGGTCTTCCCCTTTCTCGCCACCCCCAAGGAGCTTCCCCTGGTGGAGGAAGCCCTAAGGAAGGCCCTCGAGGACCGATTTATCCTGGCTCACGAGGCCTACGCCAAGGGCCTGGCCGCCCTCCTGGTGGTCCACCGAAAGGACCAGGAGGCGGCCCGGGCCGCCCTTTCCCGGGCGGGGGTGGCGGAGCTTAAGCTGCCTGGGGCCTACGCCGAGCTCTCTTTGGCCCAGGCGGCGGCCCGGCTTAAGGAGCGCCTCCAGGCCATCCCCCGGGACCTCTCCGAGGTCCGCACCGCCCTCTTCCGCCTAGCCCAGGAGGGGGCCTCCACCCTAAGGAGCCTCTGGACCCGGGCCAAGGACGAGGTGGTCCGGCTCAAGGCCCTGGAGGAGCTGGTCTCGGGCCGGTACGGGGTGGGCCTGGTGGGCTACCTCCCCGTGAAGGCCAAGACCAAGGTGGAGGAGGCCCTGGCCCGGTACAAGGGCCAGGTGGTCTACGCCTTTGAGCCCGTGGACGAGCACCACGAGGCGGACCGTATCCCCGTGGAGCTGGACAACCCCCCTTGGGTCAAGCCCTTTGAGCTCCTGGTCCGGTTCCTGAGCACGCCCAAGTACGGGAGCCTTGATCCCACCCCCGTGGTCCCCATCTTCTTCCCCTTCTGGTTTGGGATGATCGTGGGGGATATCGGGTACGCCCTCCTTTTCCTCCTTTTGGGCCGGTGGCTTTCCGGGTATGTGAAGCGGGGCGAGCCCTTGGTCATAGACCTCTTCGCCCTCAAGCTTAAACCCCCGATCCTGGCCCAGCTGGTCCAGATTTTGAACTGGATGGTCTTCTGGACCGTGGTCTGGGGGTTTGTCTACGGGGAATTCTTCGGGACCTTCCTGGAGCGCCTAGGGGTCTTCGGCACCCCGGAGCATCCGGGCCTTATCCCCATCCTCATCCACCGGATCGATACGGCCCACACCGCCAACCTCCTCATCCTCCTTTCCGTGGCCTTTGGGGTGGTCATGGTCTTTATGGGGCTTGCCCTCCGGGCCTACCTTGGCCTCAAGCACGGGCATAAGGCCCACTTCTGGGAAGGGGTGGGGTATCTTGGAGGGCTTACCGGAATCCTGGCCCTGGCCCTCTCCTACCTGGGTGGGGTTCAGGGGGTCCAGGGGGTGATGTACCTGGGCTTTTTGGTCTTCGCCTTAGGGGTGGTCATGAGCCGGATCTGGCTTATGATCCCCGAGATCTTCACCCAGGCGGGGCATATCCTCTCCCATATCCGTATCTACGCCGTGGGGGCGGCTGGGGGGATCCTGGCCGGCCTGCTCACGGACCTAGGCTTCGCCCTGGCGGCTAAGATGGGGCTTTTGGGTGCGGTTTTAGGGCTTTTGGTGGCGGGGATTCTCCACCTTCTCATCCTCCTCCTCACCACCTTGGGGCATATGCTCCAGCCCATCCGTTTGATCTGGGTGGAGTTCTTCACCAAGTTCGGTTTTTACGAGGAGAACGGCAGGCCATACCGGCCGTTCAAGAGCGTCCGCGAGGGCGCATAAGGGAGGGAAGAGATGAAGAAGCTTCTGGCGGTTCTTTTGGTCTCGGTTCTAGGGGCTTTGGCGTTGGCGGCGGAGGAAGGGGCCTCCGGTGGGCTTGACCGCGGGCTTATCGCCGTGGGCATGGGCCTGGCCGTGGGGTTAGCCGCCCTGGGGACGGGCGTAGCCCAGGCCCGGATTGGGGCCGCGGGCGTGGGGGCGATTGCCGAGGACCGGAGCAACTTCGGTACCGCCCTCATCTTCCTCCTCCTGCCTGAGACCCTGGTGATCTTCGGCCTCCTCATCGCCTTCATCCTGAACGGCAAGCTCTAAGGCGCACCCTAGGCCCCATCCCCAGAAGGGGTGGGGCCTACCCTTAAGGAGGGCGGATGTCCAAGCTGGAAACAATTCTAAAGGAAGAGGTGGAGGCCGAGATCCGGGCCATCCTAGAGGAGGCGGAGGCTAAGGCCAAGGCCCTTTTGGAGGAGGCCCAGGCTAAGGCCCAGGCCCTGCTGGAGGGTAAGCGGCGGGCCTTCGAGGCTGGGTATAAGGCCGCCCTCAAACGTGCGGAAAGCGCGGGGGAGCTTCTCCTCTCCACGGCCCGGGCCCAGGCCAAGGGTGAGGTCCTGGAAAGGGTTAAGGCGGAGGCCCTTAAGGCCTTGGAAGGGCTTAGGTCCAAGCCGGAATGGCCCGGGGTCCTAAGCCGCCTGGCGGAGGAGGCCCTTAAGGCCCTGCCTGACCCTGAGGCCCTGGAGGCCCACCCCGAGGACCTGGTCCACCTCGAGGCCCTGGCCCGGGAAAAAGGCCTGGAGCTCAGGCCTGACCCGGCCCTCCGCCTAGGGGTAAGGGCCGTGGGCCAGGGGGGGCGGAACCAGGTGGAAAACGCCCTTCCCGGCCGGTTGGAACGGGCCTGGGACGGGCTTTCCGCCCGGGTGGCCCAGGCCTTGTGGGGCTAGGCCATGGCGGACGATTTCAACTACCTCACGGCCCGGGTCCGGGCCCGCCAAGGGGAGCTCCTCCCCGAGAGCTTCTTCCAGGAAGCTTTAGAGCTTTCCTACCCCGAGTTTCTGCGCCTCCTCTCCGAGACCCCCTATGGGAAGGAACTGGCGGGCCAGACCCTCTCCGAGGTGGACCGGGCGGTGCTTCGCCACCAGGAGAAGCGGGGCCAGGACCTGGTCCGCTTGAGCAGCGGGGAGGCGCGGGAGGCGGTCCGGCTTTTGCTCTTGGCCCACGACCTCACCAACCTCCAGGCCCTCCTCCGGGCCAAGGCCACGGGCCAGGCCCTGGAGGCCGAGGCCCTCCTGCCCGGGACCATCCGGGAGGAGCTCTGGCGCCCCCTCCTGGAAGCCCCGGACCCCCAGACCCTGGCCCAGGTCCTAAGCCTCCCCGGGCATCCCCTGGCCCGGGCCCTAAGGGCCGCCCTCCGGGAGACCCAGGACTGGGGCCGCCTCGAGGCCCTCCTGGCCAAGCGCTTCTACGAGGGGGTGGTCAAGGCGGCCAAGGCCCTGGACCAGCCGGCCCTCAGGGGGTATTTGGCCTTGGAGGTGGACGCCGAGAACCTGCGCACCGCCTTTAAGCTCCAGGGGCAGAACCTCTCCCCGGAGGGGTTTTTCATCCCCGGAGGCCGGTTCGTGGACCGGGTGGCCTTTGGGCGGCTTTGGGAGGGGGACTACGCGGTTTTGGACGAGCTCTCAGGAACACCCTTGGCCCCCCTGGCCGGGGTGCGGGACCTCAAGGCCCTGGAGCGGGGCCTCCGCTGCCTCCTCCTCAAGGAGGCCCGTAAAAAAGCCCTGGAGGACCCCTTGGGGGTGGGGCTCGTTCTGGGGTACCTCAAGGAGCTCGGCTTTGAGGGGATGCGGATTAGGCTCCTGGCCCGCAGGGCCTACTACGGTCTTCCCAAGGACAAGGTGGAGGAGGAGGTGAGGTGCCCATGAGACTTGCGGTGATTGCAGGGCCCGAGGTGGCCCAAGGCTTCCGCCTGGCAGGGTTTGAGGCCTTTCCTGCCCTGACCCCCGAGGAGGCCAAGGCCCGCCTCGAGGCCCTCATCGCCACCGGGGCCTACGCCTTGGTCGCTGTGGAGGAGGCCCTCCTGCCCGATCCTGAGCGGGCTGTGGAGAGGGCCATGCGCGGCCGGGATCTCCCTGTGCTGCTCACCATCCCCGGTCCCCAAGAGGCCTTCAAGGGTGTGGACGTGGAGGCCTATATGCGCAACCTGGTCCGGGAGACCCTGGGGTTTGACATCAAGCTTTAGAATGGAGGGAGGATGATCCAAGGCACCATCCAGAAGATCGCTGGCCCCGCGGTCATCGCCAAGGGGATGACTGGGGCCCGGATGTACGACATCTGCAAGGTTGGCCACGAGGGGCTGGTGGGGGAGATTATCCGCCTGGACGGGGATACGGCCTTCGTCCAGGTCTATGAGGACACCTCGGGGCTCAAGGTGGGGGAGCCCGTGATCTCCACGGGCCTGCCCCTGGCGGTGGAGCTCGGCCCCGGGATGCTCAGTGGCATCTACGACGGGATCCAGCGCCCCTTGGAGCGCATCCGGGAAAAGACCGGGATCTACATCACCCGGGGGGTGGTGGTCCACGCCCTGGACCGGGAAAAACGGTGGGCCTGGACCCCTAAGGTGGCCCCGGGGGACCTGGTGGAGGAGGGGATGGTCCTGGGCACCGTTCCCGAGTTCGCCTTCACCCACAAGATCCTCGTCCCCCCTGGGGTAAGGGGCCGGGTCAAGGCGGTCAAGCCCGCGGGGGAGTACACCGTGGAGGAACCCGTGGTGGTCCTGGAGGACGGGACGGAGCTCAAGATGTACCACACCTGGCCCGTGCGCCGGGCCCGGCCCGTCCGGAAAAAGCTTGACCCCAACACCCCCTTCCTCACGGGGATGCGCATCCTAGACGTCCTCTTCCCCGTGGCCATGGGCGGCACCGCGGCCATCCCGGGGCCCTTTGGGAGCGGCAAGACCGTGACCCAGCAGTCCCTGGCCAAGTGGTCCAACGCGGACATCGTGGTCTACGTGGGGTGCGGGGAGCGGGGGAACGAGATGACGGACGTTCTGGTGGAGTTCCCCGAGCTCACCGACCCCAAGACCGGGGGGCCCCTGATGCACCGGACCGTCCTCATCGCCAACACCTCCAACATGCCCGTGGCCGCCCGGGAGGCCAGCATCTACGTGGGGGTGACCATCGCCGAGTACTTCCGGGACCAGGGCTATGCCGTGGCCCTCATGGCCGACTCCACCAGCCGCTGGGCCGAGGCCCTTAGGGAAATCTCCAGCCGCCTCGAGGAGATGCCCGCGGAGGAGGGCTACCCCCCCTATCTGGCCGCGCGGCTTGCCGCCTTCTACGAGCGCTCCGGCAAGGTCATCACCCTAGGTGGCGAGGAGGGGGCGGTGACCATCGTAGGGGCCGTCTCCCCCCCGGGTGGGGATATGTCCGAGCCCGTGACCCAGTCCACCCTGAGGATCGTAGGGGCCTTCTGGCGGCTGGACGCCTCCTTGGCCTTCCGCCGCCACTTCCCCGCCATCAACTGGAACGGCTCCTATAGCCTCTTCACCGGGGCTTTGGACCCTTGGTACCGGGAAAACGTGGCCCCCGACTACCCCGAGCTCCGGGATACCCTGGCCGAGCTCCTCCAGCGGGAGCAGAGCCTCCAGGAAATCGTCCAGCTCGTGGGGCCGGACGCCTTGCAGGACGCGGAAAGGCTTATCATCGAGGTGGGCCGGATCATCCGGGAGGACTTCCTCCAGCAAAACGCCTACCACGAGGTGGACGCCTACTGCTCCATGCCCAAAGCCTACGGCATCATGCGCATGATCCTGGCGTTCTACAAGGAGGCCGAGGCCGCCATCCGCCGCGGGGTTTCCATTGACGAGATCCTGGGCCTGCCTGTCCTGGAGAGGATTGGCCGGGCCCGGTATGTGCCTGAGCCGGACTTCCCCCAGTACCTGGAGGAGACCCTAAAGGAGATCCAGGGGGTCTTCAAGGCCCTGGCCTAAAGGAGGGCGAGGATGGACCTTCTCAAGAAGGAATACACAGGCGTCACCTATATCTCCGGGCCTCTCCTCTTCGTGGAGAACGCCAAGGACCTGGCCTACGGCGCCATTGTGGACATCAAGGACGGGACGGGCCGGGTCCGGGGCGGGCAGGTCATCGAGGTCTCGGAGGAGTACGCGGTCATCCAGGTTTTTGAGGAGACCACGGGGCTGGACCTGGCCACCACCAGCGTGAGCCTGGTGGAGGATGTGGCCCGGCTTGGGGTCTCCAAGGAGATGCTGGGCCGGCGGTTCAATGGGATCGGCAAGCCCATCGATGGCCTTCCCCCCATCACCCCAGAAAAGCGCCTTCCTATTGTGGGCCTGCCCTTAAACCCCGTGGCCCGGAAGAAGCCTGAGCAGTTCATCCAGACCGGGATCTCCACCATTGACGTGATGAACACCCTGGTCCGGGGGCAGAAGCTCCCCATCTTCTCGGGCTCGGGGCTTCCCGCCAACGAGATCGCGGCCCAGATTGCCCGCCAGGCCACGGTCCGGCCTGACCTCTCGGGGGAAGGGGAGGAGGAGGAGCCCTTCGCCGTGGTCTTCGCGGCCATGGGGATTACCCAGCGGGAGCTTTCCTACTTCATCCAGGAGTTTGAGCGCACCGGGGCTTTGGCCCGCTCCGTCCTCTTCCTGAACAAGGCCGACGACCCCACGATTGAGCGCATCCTCACCCCCCGGATGGCCCTGACCGTGGCCGAATACCTGGCCTTTGAGCACGATTACCACGTCCTGGTCATCCTCACGGATATGACCAACTACTGCGAGGCCCTCCGGGAGATCGGGGCGAGCCGCGAGGAGATCCCGGGTCGGCGGGGCTACCCCGGGTACATGTACACCGACCTGGCCACCATCTACGAAAGGGCTGGGGTGGTGGAGGGCAAAAAAGGCTCCGTGACCCAGATCCCCATCCTCTCCATGCCCGACGACGACCGGACCCACCCCATCCCCGACCTCACGGGGTATATCACCGAGGGGCAGATCCAGCTTTCCCGGGAGCTCCACCGCAAGGGGATCTACCCCCCCATTGACCCCCTGCCCTCCCTTTCCCGGCTCATGAATAACGGCGTGGGCAAAGGCAAGACCCGGGAGGACCACAAGCAGGTCTCGGACCAGCTCTACTCCGCCTACGCCAACGGGGTGGACATAAGGAAGCTTGTGGCCATCATCGGGGAGGACGCCCTCACGGAGAACGACCGCCGCTACCTGCAGTTCGCCGAGGCCTTTGAGCGGCACTTCATCAACCAGGGGCAGGAGAACCGCTCCATTGAGGAGAGCCTCAAGATCGCCTGGGCCCTCCTTTCCATGCTCCCCCAGGGTGAGCTCAAGCGGATCTCCAAGGACCATATCGGCAAGTACTACGGCCAGAAGCTGGAGGAGATCTGGGGCACGCCCCAGATCTAGGGGGTAGGGGATGAGCCAGGTGAGCCCCACCCGGATGAACCTCCTGCAGAGGCGGGGCCAGCTTAGGCTCGCCCAGAAGGGGGTGGACCTCCTTAAAAAGAAGCGGGACGCCCTGGTGGCCGAGTTCTTCGCCCTGGTGCGGGAGGCCCTCGAGGCCCGCAAGGCCTTGAACCGGGCGGCGAGCGAGGCCTATGCCACCCTCCTCCTGGCCCAGGCTTTTGACGGCCCCGGGGCCTTGGGGGCTGCGGCCCTAGGGGTTCCCCCCATGGAGGGGGTGGAGGCCCAGGTGGAGAACGTCTGGGGAAGCAAGGTGCCCCGGCTCCGGGCTGAGCTCCCCAAAGAGGGCCTCCTCTCCCCCCTGGGCACCCCGGCCTATACCCTCGAGGCCCACCGGGCCTTCCTGCGCTACGCCGAGGCCCTCCTCCGGGTGGCCAACACCGAGACCCGGCTAAAGAGGCTCGGCCAGGAGATTAAAAAGACCACCCGGCGGGTGAACGCCCTGGAGCAGGTGGTCATCCCCGGGATCCGGGGCCAGATCCGGTTTATCCAGCAGGTTCTGGAGCAGAGGGAGCGGGAGGACACCTTCCGGCTTAAGCGGATTAAGGGCAAGATCGAGGCCCGGGAGGCGGAGGAGGGGGGCCGGCCTAACCCCCAGCTGGAGATCGGCGCCGGGCTTTAGCCAGGGTTTGCGGGTCTTTCCCGGGGCGGGGTCCGAGCCGCCCCGGGGGCTTTTTGGGACATCTCTACCTGGAAAACCCTGGGTCCAGGGGCTAATCTAATACCCGTCGGGGGTACTCCGGCAAGGAGGTGGGGCATGAAAAAGGCCAAGGACATCATGACGACGGAGGTGGTCATGATCCAGGGCTCGGCCACAGTCAAGGAGGCCATCAACCTCATGAAGGAGACCGGCCTCAGGGCCCTGATTGTGGACCGGCGGAACGAGGAGGATGCCTACGGGATCATCACGGAGACCGATATCGTCTACAAGGTGGTGGCCTACGGCCGGGACCCGGCCACGGTCCAGGTGCATGAGATCATGACCAAGCCCGTCATCACCGTGAACCCTGACCTGGCCGTGGAGTACGTAGCCCGGCTTTTCGCCAACACCGGAATCCGGCGGGCCCCGGTCATCCAGGGGGAGATCCTGGGGATTGTTTCCGTGAGCGACATTCTTCGCAAGGCCATTTTCTAAGGCCAGCCCTCTAGGCCCCACCCCAGGACCCTGGGGTGGGTTCTTCTTGACTGGGTTCAAGATCTGGGGTAGATTCCTCCTGGAGGTGCAAGGATGAAGCGGCTTTTGGGGTTGGTTGTCCTTTTGGCCCTGGCCCTGGCCCAGGTGGCGGGGTGGCAGGCTGTCCCGGCCCCGGGTGGGATCTGCTCCGACGGCTCCCCTTGGCGCTTCTACGTAAGCCCCGGGGATCCTCAAAAGGTGGTCCTGGACTTCCAGGGGGGTGGGGCCTGCTGGGATGCCGCCACCTGCCGCCCGGGTAGCCCCTTCTACCGCCAGCGGGTGGACCTCCGGGAGCTCCAGCTAGGCCAGGGGATTTACGACCGCAAGAATCCGGATAACCCCTTCGCCGGCTGGACCCATATCTTTATCCCCTACTGCACCGGGGATCTGCACGTAGGCCAGACCACGGTGGACTACGGCGGGTTTAAGGTCCACCATCAGGGGGCCCGGAACGTGACCCAGGCCCTGGCCTACCTCTTCCGGAACCACCCCCGCCTCGAGGCCCTCCTTATCACCGGGTGCAGCGCCGGGGGGTACGGGGCTGTTTTTTGGGCCCACCAGCTCCTCGAGGTCTACCCCAAGGCCAAGGTGGCGGTCTGCGGGGATGCCGCGGTGGGGGTGGCCACCCAGGATTTCGCCGGGGCGGCGCGCTGGCAGGCCCGGCTCCCGAGCCTCCCTGGGCTTGCCCCTAACCCCAGGGTGGAGGAGATTTACCGGGCCCTGGCCCAGGCCTACCCCAAGGCCCGCTTCGCCCAGTTCACCACCGCTTTGGATACCACCCAGGTTTTCTTCTATGGCCTGATGAAAGGGGAAACTTCCCCGGGCCCGGCCACGGCCCAGGAATGGGCCCGGGAAGCCCAGGCTAGCCTAGGGAGGCTTTCCGCCCTTCCCAACTTCCGGGCCTACCTGGCCCCGGGGGATTTCCACTGCATCCTGCCCCGGCCGGAGTTCTACACCCTCACAGTGGACGGGGTGGCCTTCCGGGACTGGCTGAAGGGGCTTTTGGAATAACCCTTGGGGGGCTTTGAAGACCCTTTTCGCCTCACCCCAAAGCCTGGGGTGAGGTGGTCTTTTGGGGTTCTAAGCCAAGCCCCGGAGGGGAAAGCGCCAGCGCCGGTCCAGGCGCCATAACCCCACCTCCTGGGCCAGGGCGTAGGCCTGGGCCATCTCCTGGGGCTGGACCCGGCGCCCAATTTCCCGGAACTTGGGCGTCCGGGCCTTCCAAGCGGGGTGGTACTGGTCCATGAGGTTCAGGTAGGTGTCCCGGGAAAGTCCGGCCAGCCATTCCAGGATGGCCCGGGTCTCCTCCAGCATCCCCGGCATCACCAGGTGCCGGACCAAAACCCCCCGGAGGGCGAGGCCGTTTTCATCCGCCTTGAGCTCCCCTACCTGGCGGTGCATCTCGGCCAAGGCCTGCCGCGCCACCTCGGGGTAGTCGGGGGCGAGGAGGTAGCGGCGGCTTTTTCCGGGATCCCAGAACTTGAAGTCCGGCATGTAGATGTCCACCAGGCCCTCGAGGAGGCTTAGGCTTTCTAAGCTATCGTAGGCGCTGGTGTTGTAGACAATGGGGAGCCTAAGCCCCATCTCCACCGCCAGGGGGAGGGCCTCTAAGACCTGGGGGACGACGTGTTCGGGGGTCACCAGGTTGATGTTGTGACAACCCTCTTCCTGCAGCCGGACCATCAGGCGGGCGAGGTCTTTAGGGGGGAGTTCCACCCCTTCCCCCTGCTGGCTGACCTCAAAGTTCTGACAAAATGCGCAGCGCAGGTTGCACCAGCTAAAGAAGATCGTCCCCGAACCCCCCCAGCCCCTCAGGACATCCTCCTCCCCAAAATGGGGGAAGGCGCTGGCCACCCGGGCGTACCGGCCCGTGCGGCAGACCCCCACCTGGCCCTGCCGCCGGTCCACGTTCCGGCACCCCCGGGGGCAGACCCGACAGGAGGGTCCCAGGGTTTCCCAGGCCTTTTCCACCCGCTCCTTGAGCCAACCTTCCTCGTAGGCCCGGAGGTAGCCTGGGGTGAAGCCTTGCCGGGGGAGGAGAAACCGCCCCTCCCCGTGGACCTCCCGGGGAATCCTGGTCCGGAGCATACCCTTCCTCTCATTATGCTCCAGGGGTTAGGCGGGCGTGCACTGACCTTCTTGCCTGCCTCCCAAGGCCTCATAGGCCGTCAAGCCTTGTCCGAACCCCTAGCCAGTTGCGAAGGCTAGGGGAGCCATCCCAAGAAGCCTTATCTGAACCTCTAGAAGGTCAGCCTTAGGGCCTTGGCAGGAATACAGGAAACCGGCTACCCTAGAGGCATGAAGGTCACCCTGGACATCCCCGAGGCCCTTTACCGTAAGGTCAAGGCTAAAAGCGCCCTCCTTGGCAAGCCGGTGCGGGAGATTACCATTGCCCTCTACCAACGCTGGCTCGAGGAGGAAGAAGCCCCCCATCCGGAAGCCTCTCTGGAGGCCCTTAGGGCCTGGTGGGAGGAGGCCGACCGGCGCCTGGCCCAGGCCCCTCCGGGGCCTACCCTGGGGGAGATTCTCCGGGAGGACCGGAAGGGGCGGGGAGTAGGCCAGATTGGGTCTCCTACCGCCTGGCCCGACTAGGCTGGAATGTATTGCCCACCTCCCAGAACGCCAAGGTCATAGACCTGGTCCTTTATTCTCAGGACGGCAAGCGGTATCTGCGCATCCGGGTCAAGACCCTGAGCAAGCGGAACGCGATTCCTCTAGGGAAGAACCAGGAAAAAATCATGGGAGACTTCTGGGTCATCGTCCGCTTGGACGGGGGGAAGAAGCAGGGGGTACCTGTCTCCTATATCCTCACCCCTGAGGAGGTTTGTAACCGGGCCAGGAGTCACAAGGGAGACTGGTTCCTTGAAGTCAAGGACTACGAGCTCCCTAAATTTGAAGAGGCCTGGAGCCGGATCGGCCTAGGGTTTGGGGATGGGGAGGCAGGCTAGGCCTGGGGCCCTCTCCACCAGGAGGCGGTGGACCGCCTTGGGGGTCTGGGCCTGGAGGAGTTCCCCTAGGAGGTCTTCCGGGAGGTCCCGGGCCTTTAGGGTCAGGACCCCCTGGAACCAGAGGGCGTCCTTGAGCCGGGTGCGGCGCCGGTCGTAGGCGCTGAGCCGGGGGTTTTCCGGCTCTAGCCGGGCTAACCTTTCGGCCCAGGCCAGGTAATCCTGGGCCAGGTTTGGATAGGCCCGCCCTAGGGCGTAGAGAAAAAGGTAGTTGGCCAAAAGTTCGTCCAGCCAGCGCCGGCCCGTCCTAAGCCCCCAGGCCACCTGGACGGCGTGGGCGTACTCGTGCCCGAGGATAAGGTCCAAAAAGGCCTCCAGGTTCCCCGGGGCCCCCACGGGGAGGAGGACCTCCCGCAGGCGGTGGAGGAGGCGCTCGGGGTAGCGGGCGGGGGCGTAGAGGCTAAGCCCATCTGGCCCGGTGCGCTGGAAGGGGAGGCCATAGGGGTAGGGGAGGAGGCCTTGCCAGTCCTTTTCCCCCAGGAGATAAAGCCGGACCGGGGGAAGGGGTTTTAGGGCGGCGTAGACCCGGTGGAGGCCCTCGAGGTAGCTCTGGAGGGCCCGGGCCCTAAGGCCTGACCCCGGGGTGTAGAAGGCGGGCAGATGGGGGTGGGGGAGGGCCTTGAGGCTCATATCACCTCCCGGAACCCCACCCGCTCCGCCTGGGCCCTAAGCTCCGCCTTAAGGAGGGGGTGTCGGTCTAGGTCCGGGTCCTCCTCCACGATGCGCTTGGCCAGGGCCCGGGCCCTTTCAATGATGGGGGTGTCTTTATCCAGTTCCCCTAAGCGGAGCTCCGGGTACCCCGACTGCCGGGTTCCCCTAAGCTCCCCCGGGCCTCTTAGCTTCAGGTCCATCTCGGCGATATAAAACCCGTCCGTGGAGGCCTCGAGGACCTTAAGCCGTTTTAGGGTTTTTCCCGAGGTTTCCCCGGCGATGAAGATGGCATACCCCTCCAGCCCTCCCCGGCCTACCCGGCCCCGGAGCTGGTGCAGCTGGGCCAGGCCAAACCGCTCCGCGTTTTCCACGATGATGAGGGTGGCCTTGGGGATATCCACCCCCACCTCGATGACCGTGGTGGAGACCAAAAGCTCAAGCTCTCCCCGCCCAAAGGCCTCCATGACCTCCTCTTTGTCCCGGGCAGGCATCCGGCCATGGAGGAGGCCGAGCCGGGCCCCGGGGAGGAGGCCCTTAAGCTCCTCGTAAAGCCGGGTCGCGGCCTGGACCTCAAGGGCCTCGGACTCCTCGATGGCTGGGGCCACCACAAAGACCTGGTGCCCTGCGGCGATCTCCTTGCGGGCGAAGGCGTAGGCCTGGAGCCTCTGGCCCTGGGGCAGGACCTTGGTCCTTACGGGCTTCCGCCCAGGAGGGAGCTCGTCCAGGATGCTCACCTCCAGGTCCCCGTAAAGGGTAAGGGCCAAGGAGCGGGGAATGGGGGTGGCGGACATGACCAGGACATCTGGGGGGGTCTGGGCCAGGCGGAGGAGGGCCCGCCTTTGCAACACCCCGAAGCGGTGCTCCTCGTCCACCACGGCAAGGCCCAGGTCCAGAAACTCCACCCCTTCCTGGATTAAGGCGTGGGTCCCCACCGCCACCTGGGCCTCCCCGGTCCTTAGCCTCCTTAGGGCCTCCTCCCGCTCCCGCCCCGTCATGGAGCCCAAAAGGAGCTCCACCCGCACCCCCAAGGGGTAGAGGTAGCGGAGGAGGTTCTGGTAATGCTGCCGGGCCAGGATCTCCGTGGGGGCCATGAGGGCCCCCTGGGCCCCGTTCTGGGCGGCGATGAAGAGGGCCAGGGCCGCCACCACCGTTTTCCCCGAGCCCACATCCCCCTGGAGGAGACGGGCCATCTGCCGGGGGCTTTGCATGTCCTTTAGGATCTCCCCCGCCACCCGCTCCTGGGCCCGGGTAAGGGGAAAGGGGAGGTGGGCCTTAAAGGCCTCCACCCATTCCGCCTCCACCCGGAAGGCCCGGCCCAGGACCAGCCCGCCCGCCTCCAGGAGGGCCTTGAGCTCCAGGAGGAGGTACTCGTCAAACTTGAGCCGGAGGAGGGCCCCCTTGAGCTCGGCCTCGTCCCTGGGAAAGTGGATCCCCCAGAGGGCCTGGCTCCAGTCCAAAAGCCCCTCCGCCTCCCGGTAGGGTCCTAAAGGGTCGGGCCGGGGGAGGGCGGCCTCGAGGGCTTTATAAATAGTCCGGCGCAGGAAGGCCTGCCCTACGCCTTCCTTGGCGGGGTAGATGGGGACGATTCTTCCTGTGGAAAGGGACTCCCCCCCCTCTTCCTCAAAGTGCTCCACCAGGAGTTTTAGTCCTCCCCGGCGCTGGGCCTTGCCCGTGACGATGAGGTAGCCCCCCTCCTCCAACCTGCTTAGAACCCAGGTCTGGTTGAACCAGACCAGGGTGAGGGGGGTCCCCTGGGGGTCCAGGGCCCTGGCCTGGACCAGCTTGAGGCCCTTTTTAGGGGTCTCTATCACCTCCTTGGAGAGGATCCGGACCCTTAAGGTGGCCTTTTCCCCGTCCTTTAAAAACCGGGCCCCAGGGAGGGTGCGCCGGTCCTCGTGCCGGCGGGGAAAGTAGAAGAGGAGGTCCCTTAGGGTCCTAAGGCCGAGCTCTGAGAGTTTTTTGCGCTCCTGGGGCCGGACCAGGCTCTGGGCTGGGGCCTCCAGGGGGGGTTTTTCCTCCTGGGGGGATGGTGGGGGAGGGTCCTCTTCGAGGAGGCGGAGGGCGGCCTCTAGGGCCTTGAGCCTTTCCTCTAGGGTTTTTTGGGCGTAGCCCCGGAGGAGGGCCTGCACCTCGGGGAAGGGCCCTCCCAGGTGCTCCACCAGGGCCTCGAGGCCCCCCACGACCACCCGGTCCTGGGCCCCGTCCTGGAGCTCTTTGAGGAGAGGGCGGCGGAGGCGCTCCCTAAGCTCCGCCCGGTTCACAAGCCTATGATAAAGGGGATGCGCCTGGAAGACCTTCTGGCCCAGCGGGATAGGGTCCTAGCCCTAGCGGCCCAGTACCGGGCTCACCGAGTTAGGGTCTTCGGTTCCCTGGCTCGGGGAGAGGCCGGCGAGGCCCTGGGGCCCCAGGTTCTTTTGGGTCGGAAGGTGGATGGGGTGAGCGAGCGGGGCCTTAGACCAGCCCTTAAGGCGCGGGACTCGAAAGAGGCGGTCTACCTTTGAGGAACCCAAGGACCCGTTTAGGGGATATTGAGGGCAATAGAGGCCGTACTTTTTGGGAGCTGGATGGCTTCATAGAGGCCCCGCCGTGCTAAACTAGCCCCTTGTGAGCCTATATACCGAGCGCCTGCCCAATGGCCTCACCCTGATCCTGGAGGAGCGCCCCTTCCCCGGGGTGGCCTTTACCCTCCTCCTCCCCGCCCTGGGGGCGGTGGCCGACCCCGTGGGGGGCGGGGGGTCGGGGCATCTTTTGGAGGGGTGGCTCTGGAAGGGGGCTGGCCCCTACGACGCCCAGGGGCTTGCCGCCCGGCTGGACGCCTTAGGGGTCCAGCGGAGTAGCGGGGTAGGGCTGGAGTACGCCCAGTTCAGCGCCGCTTTTCTGCCGGATGTCCTGGAGGAGGTCCTTGGGGTCTACGCCCTTCTCTTCCGGGAACCCCACCTTTCGGAGGAGACCTTCCCCGCGGTCCAAAGCGTCGCCCTGCAGGAACTCAAGGCCCTTTACGACCAGCCAAGCCGCCTCCTTTTCCGGAGCCTTAGGCGGCGGGTCTTCGCCTCGGCCCACGGCCAGGACCCCCTGGGCACCGAAGAGGAGCTGGGGGCCCTGACCCCCGAGGCCTTACGCCGGGAGGCCTGGCGGCTTACCCCCAAGGGGGGGATTCTGGCCTTTGCGGGGGGGGTGGGGTGGGGGCGGCTTAAGGAGGCCCTAAAACCCTGGTTTTCCTGGGAGGGGCCGGACTGGGCCCCGCCTAAGCCGGTCCTTAATCCCCCCGCGCGGTTTGTGGAGAAGCGGCCCACGGCCCAGGTCCAGATCGGCCTGGCCTACCGGGACGTGGGGGCGGGGGAGGAGGGGTTTTACCCGGCCCGGCTCGCCCTCGAGGTCCTTTCCGGGGGGATGAGTAGCCGCCTTTTTACCGAGGTGCGGGAGAAGCGGGGCCTGGTCTACGCCGTCTCGGCCTTCCCGGCTGGGGTCAAGGGGCAGGGCCTCCTCATGGCCTACGCCGGGACCACCCCGGCCCGGGCGGGGGAGACCCTGGAGGTCCTAAGGGAGGAAGTAGAGCGCCTGGACCAGGGGGTCACGGAAGAGGAGCTGGCCCGGGCCAAGGTTGGCCTGCGCACGGGCTTGGTTCTGGGGGATGAGTCCATCCGCACCCGGGCCACCTCCCTTGCCCGGGACCAGTTCTACTGGGGCCGGCCCCGGAGCCTGGAGGAGATCGAGGGGGCCATCCTGGGGACGAGCCTGGAGGAGGTGAACGCCTTCTTAATGACCCACCCCTACCGCGACCCCTGGGTGGGGCTTTTGGGGGAGGTGGCGGATGTTTCGTGAAGTTGAGCTGAAAAACGGCCTCAAGGTGGTGGCCGAGATCCGGCCGGAGGCCAAAAGCCTCGCCCTAGGGTATTTCATCCGTACGGGAAGCCGGGACGAGACCCCGGAGGAAAGCGGGGTGAGCCACTTCCTGGAGCACATGGTCTTTAAAGGCCCCGAGGGGCTGGAGGCCCTCACCGTAAACCGCCTTTTTGACGAGATGGGGGCCCAGTACAACGCTTTCACCTCCGAGGAGGCCACAGTCTACTACGGGGCCGTCCTCCCCGAGTACGGCCTGGACCTCCTCCGCCTCTTCACCCGCCTCCTCTTCCCGGCCCTGAGGGCGGAGGACTTTGAAACGGAGCGGCAGGTCATCCTGGAGGAGATCGCCCGCTATCGGGACCGGCCTAACTATATGGCCTTTGAATGGGCCCGGGAGGCCTTCTTCAATGGTCATCCCTTGGGGAACTCCGTTCTGGGCACCCCGGCGACCATAAGGGCCATGACCCCGGAGGGGATGCGGGCCTACCACAGGAGGCGGTACCGGCCGGGGAATGCCCTTTTGGCCCTTTCGGGCCGGGTGGACTGGGAAAGGACCCTGGAGACGGTGGAGGCCCTCACCGAGGGCTGGACTGGGACGGCGGACCGGGCTTATCCCCCCCTAAACCCCAGGACCGGCCGGATGGAGCGGACCTATGAGCGGGCGAACCGGCTTTACCTGGTGGGGCTTTACCCCGGGGTGGCCTACCAGGAGGAGGCCCGGTTTGCCGCCTCGGTCCTGGCCTACGCCCTGGGGGAGGAGGGGTCGGGGAGGCTCCACTTCGCCCTGGTGGACAAGGGCCTGGCCGAGGCCGCGGGGCTGGGCCACGAGGAGGCGGATGGAGCAGGGTTTTTCTACGCCTATGCCCAGGGGGACCCTAAAAACCGGGGGACCATCCTCGAGGCCCTGGGGGAGACCCTAAGGGCTGTGGAGCGGGAGGGGCTGGAGGAGGAGGAGCTCGCCCGGGCCCGGACCGCCCTGGCCGCCCGCACCGTTTTCGCCGGGGAGACCAGCATGCAGAGGCTTTTCCACCTGGGCCTGGGCTACCTCTACACGGGTAGGCCCTGGAGCCTAGAGGAGGTCAAGGACCGGATTCTTAAGGTAGACCAGAAGGCCATCGGGGAACTTTTGGAGCGCGGGTTTTTCCGAAAGGGCCTGGAATTTCTCCTCCTACCCCATGGAGCCTAGGGCTATAGGGGCGGCCCTTCTTACCCTTCTTTTTTGGGCCTCGGCCTTTCCGGCCATACGGGTGGGGCTTGGGGGGTTTGAACCGGGGTCTTTGGCCCTTCTCCGCTTCCTGGTGGCCACGGGGCTTCTTTGGCTTTTCCTTAGGGCCTTCCGCTTTCCCCTTCCGCCTCTAAGCCGGGAGGACCTTCCCCGCTTTGCCCTGGCTGGGTTTTTGGGGATTGCCCTTTACCACCTGGCCCTGAACCTAGGGGAGAGGACGGTCTCCGCGGGCTCGGCGAGCTTCCTCATCGCCGCAAGCCCCATCTTCACCGCGCTTTTGGCCCGGTTTCTCCTAGGGGAGAGGCTTAACCCTTGGGGCTGGCTGGGCTTGGGCCTGGCCTTCCTGGGCGTGGGCCTGATTGCCCTGGGGGAGGGGGGTGGGGTGCGGCTGGAGGCGGGGGCGGGCTGGGTGCTTCTGGCGGCCCTGGCCTCGGCCCTCTACTTTATCCTGCAAAAGCCCCTTCTTCTGCGCTACCCTACTGGGGCCGCCACGCTTTACACCTTTGCCCTGGGCACCCTGCCCCTTCTGGCCTTTGGGCCTAAGCTCCTAAGGCTTTGGCCCGAGGCCGAAGCGAGCGCCCGTCTAAGCGCCCTTTACCTCGGGGCCTTCCCCGGGGCTTTGGCCTACCTCCTTTGGACCTACGCCCTGGCCCGGACCCCGGCCTCGAGGCTTTCCGGTTTCCTCTACCTTTCCCCCGTCCTGGCCCTGGTCCTGAGCTACCTCTGGCTTGGGGAGGTGCCCCACCCCCTGGCCTTCCTGGGGGGAGGCCTGGCCCTTTTGGGGGTGTCTCTCCTCTCTACCCGCGGCCGGGTAAGCTAGGGGCGGTATGGAGATCCAGCGGATCGGCGTGGTGGGCGCAGGGCAGATGGGTTCGGGGATCGCCCAGGTGGCGGCCCAGGCGGGGTATGAGGTGGTGCTTTTGGACCAGGTCCCGGAGGCCCTGGACCGGGCCTTGGTGGGCATCCGCCGCTCCCTGGCCAAGTTTGTGGAGAAGGGCCGGCTGAGCAAAGAGGCCATGGAAGCTACCCTGGCCCGGATCCAGCCTGGGCAGGACCTCGAGGCCCTAAAAGGGGCAGGGCTCGTCATCGAGGCCATTGTGGAGGACCAGGCCATCAAGGAGGACCTCTTCCGCAGGCTGGGCCAGCTCCTTCCCCCGGAGACCATCCTGGCCTCCAACACCAGCTCCATCCCCATCACCGCCCTGGCCCGGGCCTCGGGCCGGCCGGAGCGCTTTATTGGGATGCACTTCTTCAACCCCGTGCCCCTGATGCGCCTGGTGGAGGTCATCCGGGGGCAGCTCACCGCCCCGGAGACGGCGGAGGTGGTCCTGGAGGTGGCCCGGCGCATGGGCAAGGAGCCAGTGGAGGTCCAGGACTACCCCGGCTTCGTCTCCAACCGTCTCCTCATGCCCATGATTAACGAGGCGGTCCAGGCCCTCATGGAGGGGGTGGCCAGCAAGGAGGCCATTGACCAGGTGATGCGCCTGGGGATGAACCACCCCATGGGGCCTTTGGAGCTCGCGGACTTTATCGGTCTGGACACCTGCCTTGCCATCATGGAGGTCCTCCACCGGGGCCTGGGGGAGGATAAGTACCGGCCAAGCCCCCTCCTCCGCCGCATGGTCCAGGCGGGGCTTTTAGGCCGGAAGACGGGCCGGGGGTTTTACACCTACGACGAGAAGGGGAACAAAATCGGCTAGGGCCTAGGGGGGATTTCCAACCGGAACCGCCCCCCCTCATAGCTGAGCCTTCCCCCGTGGACCTCCGCCACCCGGCGCGCGGTGTAAAGCCCAAGCCCGCTTCCTCCCCGTGGCCCCTGGCCCTGGCGGAAGGGCTGGGCCAGGACCTCCAGGGGGAGGGGGAGGCCGGGCCCGTCGTCTTCCACCTCTATCGCTCCATCCCCAACCCGGAGGTGGACCCGGCTCCTTGCGTGGCGCAGGGCGTTTTCCAGGAGGTTGGCCAGGGCCCGTTCCAAAAGGAGCCTTTCCCCATAGGCCACCCCTGCCCCCTCCAGGCTGAGGCGGAGGCCCCGGGCTTCCGCCTCAGCCTGGTAGCGGAGGAGGAGGTCCTCGGCCAGGGCCCGGAGGTTGACCCCTTCCCGCTTTAGGGGGTGGGCCTCGAGGCGGGCCAGGGTGAGGAGGTTCTGGACCAGGGCCTGGGCCCTTTGGAGTTCCTCCCTAAGGGCCCGGAGGAGTTCTATCCGCTTTTCCCGGCCCAGGGCATCCGCCTCTTCCAGGTAGGCCAGGGCCCGGATGCTGGAGAGGATGGGGGTCTTGAGGTCGTGGGCCAAGGCGGCGTAGAAGGCCTCCCGTTCCTCCAATAGCTTCCGGATACGCTCCAGAAGCTCCTCAAAGCGCCGGCGGAGAAGGGCGATCTCCTGGGGTGGGGGTTCTTTGGGCGGGGGGAGGCGGAGCTCGGAGAGGGGCCCCTCCTTGAGCCGGAGGTAGGCCAGGGCCCGCCCTAATTCCTCTAAAGGCCTCAGAAGCCCCTGGGCCAGGAGGAGGCCCAGCCCGGCGGAAAGAAGGGCGAGAAAGAGGAGCCAAAGCACAAGGGGGAGCCAAGGTCCTTCCCTTAGGGCTCCTAAGGCCAGGACCAGGACCAGGTTGGGCAGAAAGGCCAGAAGGGCGATGGTGAGGGCAAGCCAGGCCCTAAGGCTCATCCCTGCCCGCAGAAAGCACCGCCAGGAAGGCTTCCTGGGGCACCTCCACCTTGCCGATGGCCTTAAGCCGCTTTTTGCCCTCTTTTTGCTTTTCCAACAGCTTTTTCTTCCGGGTCACATCCCCGCCGTAGCATTTGGCCAGAACATCTTTGCGCAGGGCCTTGACCGTGGCCCGGGCGATGATCTTCCCCCCAATCGCAGCCTGGATGGGGACCTCGAAGAGCTGCCGGGGGATGACCTCCGCGAGCTTGTCCACAATGGCCCGGGCCAGGGTGTAGGCCTTTTCCCGGTGGGCGATGAAGGTGAGGGCGTCCACTGGCTCCCCGTGGACCAGGATATTCACCCGGACCAGGTCCCCGGGCCGGTACCCGATCTGTTCGTAGTCCATGGAAGCGTACCCCCGGGAGAGGCTTTTGAGCCGGTCGTGGAAATCGTAAAGGATCTCGGCGAAGGGGACCTCGTAAAGGAGCTCCACCCGTTTCTCCCCAGCCTGACCTGGGAGGTAGGTCATGTTCACGAGCCTTCCCCGCCTCTCCTGGACCAGGCCCATGATATTCCCCACATAGCTTTCCGGGGTAAAGACGGTGAGGCGGACATAGGGTTCCAGGATTTCCTCTATCCGGGTGGGGTCGGGGAGGTCCGCGGGGTTATGGATTTCTATCTCCTCCCCCGTCTTCAGCCGGACCCGATAGACCACGCTGGGGGCGGTGGCGATGAGCTCGAGGCCGAACTCCCTTTCCAGCCTTTCCTGGACAATCTCGGCGTGAAGAAGCCCTAAGAAGCCGCAGCGGAAGCCGAAGCCCAAGGCGGTGGAGGTCTCGGGCTCAAAGGTGAGGGCGGCGTCGTTGAGCTTAAGCTTCTCCAGGGCCTCCCGCAGTTTGGTGTAATCCCCGGATTCCACGGGGTAAAGTCCGGCGAAGACCACGGGCTTGGCCGGGCGGAAGCCGGGGTAGGGGGCATCCGTGGGCCGCTCCGCGTGGGTCAGGGTATCCCCCACCTGGACCTCCCGCACCTCCCGGATCCCCGCCACGAGCCACCCCACCTCCCCCGGGCCCAGGGCGGGGGTGGCCTCGAGGCCCCTTGGGGTAAAGACCCCCACCCGCTCCACCTGGAATTCCTGCCCCGTGGACCAGACCCGGATCCGGTCCCCGGGCCGGACCTCTCCTTCAAAGATCCGGATATAGGGGATCACCCCCTGGTAGGCGTCGTAGACCGAGTCAAAGATGAGGGCCTTTAGGGGAGCCACGGGGTCCCCTTTAGGGGGTGGGATGCGCCGCACCACGGCCTCCAGGATCTCCTTTACCCCTTCCCCCGTCTTCCCCGAGGCGAAGATGGCCTCGTCCGCGGGGAGGCCTAAGACCTCCTCCGCCTCGAGGGCCACCTCCAGGGGCCGGGCGCTGGGGAGGTCGATTTTGTTAATTACGGGGATGATGGTGTGCCCATGCTCCAGGGCCAGGTAGAAGTTGGCCAGGGTCTGGGCCTCGATACCCTGGCTGGCGTCCACCACCAATAAGACCCCTTCCACCGCGGCCAGGGCCCGGGAGACCTCGTAGGTGAAGTCCACGTGCCCTGGGGTGTCAATGAGGTTGAGGGTGTAGGCCTTCCCGTCCTCGGCCTGGTAGTGGACCCGGACGGCCCTGGCCTTGATGGTGATCCCCCGTTCCCTCTCCAGCTCCAGGGAGTCCAGAAACTGCGCCCGCATCTCCCGCTCGCTCACCGCCTGGGTGAGCTCCAGGATCCGGTCGGCCAGGGTGGACTTCCCGTGGTCCACATGGGCGATGATGGAGAAGTTACGGATGAGCTCGGTCTTCATCTCCCTCCTGCCCCTAAGGGGCGCCCCTTTAGCTTACCTTGACGCCGCCTTTGCCGTCGGCTAGAATCTCCCTTGGACGCTGGGGCGTCGTCTAATGGCAGGACAGCGGACTTTGGATCCGCCGGTCGTGGTTCGAGTCCACGCGCCCCAGCCAAATTTTTTTACCGGTTTTTCACCTCTATGGGCTAAGCTTGGGCCGTGGCCGCCCCGTTCCCGGGCCTCCTCCTCTTAAGCGCCAACCCGGCCCTAAGGGCCTACGTGGACCTGGTCCTTTCCGAGCGGGGGGTGCCGGTGGCCTATTTTGATACCGCCCGGGAAGGGCTTTTCTGGCTTTTGGACAACACCCCAAGGTACATCCTCATCGACCAGGAGCTGGACCTAGACCCTTTTGCCGTGGCTGCCCGGATTAAGCACGTTCGCCGGCTGAAGGCGGTGCCCCTGGCCGTCCTCATTCCCCGGGATGCAAAGCTCAAGACCACAGCGGAGGTGGTCCGGGTGAGGGATATAGAAAAGCCTCTGACCCGGGAGAAGCTTTTGGCTTGGCTGGAAGCCGTGGAGGACCAACTGGGGTAAACTATACCCCGTGCGCTTCTTGCGCCTTCTCCTTTGGGCTTTTCTTGGGGTTCTGGTGGGGCTAGGGGTGGCGGGGGGGTATATGGTCTACGCCTACACCCGGGACCTGCCAGATCTGGAAGACCTGGAGCGGTTGCGCCTGACCTCCACCACTTTGGTTTTCCACCGGGATGGGACCCTTTTGGCCCAGCTCGCTAGTGTGGAGGACGGTCGGGCTATCCACCGGAGCCTGGTCCGCCTCGAGGAGGTCTCCCCCGCGGCGGTGGCGGCCATCCTCTTCGCCGAGGACCGTAGGTTTTTCCAGCACCGGGGTCTGGACCTTCCCAGGCTTCTGGGGGCCTTCCTGGCCATTTTAAGGGGGGATCTCCAGGGGGGGAGCACCATCACCACCCAGGTCATCAAGAACACCCTCCTCAAGGACCTGGCCCTATCCCGCACCCTGGACCGGAAGGTCAAGGAATGGGTCCTGGCCTTGGAGCTGGAAAGGCGGTACTCCAAGGAGGAAATCCTGGAGATGTACCTGAATGTTATCCCTTGGGGTGGAAACGCCGTGGGGATCAAGGGGGCGGCGGAGGCCTATTTCGGTAAAGACCCCAGGGCCTTGACCCTGGCCGAGGGGCTTTACCTGGCCCTTCTCATCCCCGCCCCCAACGCCCGGTACGAGGACCTAAAAGGGATGCGCCGGAGGATGCGCCTTCTTCTGGACGGGATGGTGGCCCAGGGCTGGATCAGCCCGGAGGTGGCCCAGGCCGCTTGGCGGGAACCCTTGGTCCCCCGGGGCTGGCGGGCCCGGTACGACGAGGAGGGGAATCTCCTGGAGGCGGAGCTCAAAGACCCCTCGGCCCGCATCCTCCCTGAGGTGGCCCTCCGCCAGGCCCCCCATGTGGTCTACGAGGTGCGGCGCTTCCTCGAGGCCCGCTTTGGCCGGGAACGGGTCTACGGCCAGGGGGGGCTTAGGGTCTACACCACCCTGGACCCCCATATGCAGGCCGCGGCGGAACGGGCGGCCCGGGAGGCGGTCCTGCCTGAGGGGGCGGAGGTGGCCATCGTGGGCCTGGACCCGGAGACCGGGGAGGTCCTGGCCATGGTGGGGGGGGTTCGGCGCCCGGGGGATGAGTACAACCGGGCCACCCGCGCCCTTAGAAACCCAGGAAGCGCGGTCAAGCCCTTTGTTTACGCCGCCGCCCTTGAAGGGGGCTGGACCCAGGCCACCTTGGTCCCCGACCGGCCTATGGAGTTTCCCGACCCCAGCCAAAAGGATGGGGTTTGGCGGCCCAAGAACTTTTCCGGGACCTTCTTAAACCGGGAGGTCACGGTGCGCTACGCCCTGGACCATTCCTTGAACCTCCCCGCGGTCTACACCGCCCAGGCCATCGGCGTGGAGAAGGTAGCGGAGAAGCTTGCCCGGGCGGGGTTTGCCGTGCGCTACGCCAACCTGGCCATCGCCATAGGGGGGGCCTCCATTACGCCCTTGGACCTGGCCGCGGCCTACGCCGCCTTTGTGAACGGGGGGTACCGGGTGGCCCCCATCCTGGTAAGCCGGGTGGAGGACGAAAGGGGCCGGGTCCTCTACCAGGCCCAGCCCGAGCGCATCCCCCTTTTCTCCCCCCAGGTGGCCTACCAGGGCTGGGACCTCCTCAAGGGCTTCGTCTACGACCCCCAAGGGGGTCTGGCCCGGCGGGCCCAGATCCCGGGCCGGGTGGTGGGGGGAAAGACCGGGACCACCAACGAGGCCCGGGACCTCTGGTTCGCCGGGGTGACCCGGGGCCTGGTGGCGGTGGTCTGGGTCGGCCGGGACGATAACCAGCCCCTAAGGCTTGGGGGGCGGGAGCCCTCCAGCTCCGTGGTTAACCCCCCCATTTTCCGGGCCTTTGTGGCCGAGGCCTTAAGGGGAAAGCCGGGGGGGGACTTCCCCCCGCCTCCGGGCCTGGTCCAGGTCCGGGTGGACCTCCTCACCGGGTACCGGGACCCGGATGGGGTGGCCCTCTGGGTGCCCGCGGGGCAGGAGCCCCCACCCCCTCCGGCCCCCGAGCCCCCTCCGGCTCCCCCTTCGCCGGATACCAGCGAGGCGTCTTCAGCCCCGGACCGGGACCCCACCACCCCAGCCCAGACGCCCCTTCCCCCGGACCGACCCAGTCCGGCCCCTACGGGTGAGGCCCAGCCCCCCCCCGAGGTCCCAGAGTCCCCTCCTCCCTCGGAGGAGCCTTAAGATGGTGCGCGTCATCTTGGTGGAACCCCAGGAGCCCATGAACGTAGGCGCGGTGGCTCGGGCCATGCGGAACTTTGGCCTGGAGAGGCTTTATCTGGTGAATCCCCATCCCCGGGTGGGGCCGCCTCTAGCCCCGGAGGCCTACTGGCTGGCGGTGCACGCAGAGGAGATCCTGGACCGGGCCCAGATCCTTCCAAGCCTTAGGGAGGCTTTGGAGGGGGTTCATCTCGTGGTGGCCACCACGGGCCGGCCCCGGGAGGTCTACCCCGCCCCCCTTCTTTCCCCCTGGGCCGTGGCCCAGGAGGTCCTGAAGACCCCGGGGGAGAAGGCCCTGGTCTTTGGCCGGGAGACCTTTGGCCTCACCAACGAGGAGCTGGAATACGCCCATATCATTGGGGTCATCCCCACGGCCCCAGAGCAGCCCAGCCTCAACCTGGCCCAGGCGGTTTTGGTCTTCGCCTATGAGCTCTTTAAGGCCCGGTCCGCCCCGCCTAAAGAGGAGGAGGCCTTGGCTCGGGTGGAGGCCCTCGAGGCCTTTTTTGAGGACCTGGGCCGGTACGTCCTGGAGATCGGCTTCACGGACCCAAACCGCTTTCCCTACGCCATGCGCCGCTTAAGGCGGATCTTTCACAAGGCCCGGCTCACCCCGGGGGAGGTCCAGCTCTTAAGGGGGCTTCTCCACCAGAGCCGGTACGCTCAAAGACGGGATGATTAGCGGAGACCTCCACCGCCTGGTCCGGCTGGCCCAAAAGGCCCTTCCCCCTTTGATTTTTGTGGTGGTGGTGGTTTTTGAGCTGGCCCTTCTGCCCTACCGCCACCAGGACCCCATCTTTTGGGTGAGGCTTGGGTTTTACGGACTTATCGGTCCTTTGGTCACCTACGCGGTCCTGGAGTGGATCGCCCAGGAGGTCCTGGCCAAGGCCCAGGCGGAAAGGGCCCTGGAGGAGGCCAACCGGAGGCTTCTGGCCTCGAGCCGGATCCTCAAGGCCGCTCTGGAGAGCGAAAACCTGGAGGAGGCCGTCCACGGCGTGGCCCAGGCCCTGGAGGAGGTCTATGGGGTGCCGTTCCTTCTGGAGGCCGAGGGGATCCGGGCTGGGGAAGGGGAGGAGGGGAAGAGGGTCCCCCTCCCTGGCCTCCAAGGCTTTATCCAGGCCCCCTTGGAAAGGGCCCTTCTGGCTGACCTAGCCCAGGAGGTGGCCGTGGCCCTCCAGACCGTGGTGAGCCGGGTCCGGGACCTGCTTACGCTTTACGAGGTGGACCAGGCCCTTAAGGCTGAGGCCAACCTGGACCGGCTGCTAGAGGGGCTTTTGGAGCGGATCCGGGCCTGGGCGGGGGCCGAGGGAGGCGGGGTTTTGCTCCTGGACGAAGAGGGGTTCCTGGTCCCCCGGCTGGTCCGGGGCCTGGAGCTTCCCCCCCATCCCTTCCTCCCCGAGGGGGTATGGAGGGGGGCGCTGAAAGGCCCGGTTTTCGTGGACCCTAAAACCCTGGCCCTCCCCCTTAAGGCCCGGGAGGCCGTGGGGGTTTTGGTCTTAAAGGGCGAGGGCCTGGCCCGCCGGATTTCCTTCCTTTCCTTCCTGGCCTCCCAGGTGGCCCTGGCGGTACGGAACGCCCAGGCCTACTTAAAGGCCGAGGAGCTCGCCATCAACGAGGAGAGGACCCGGATCGCCCGGGAGATCCACGACGGCATCGCCCAGAGCCTGGCCTTTATGGCCCTAAAGCTGGACCTGGCGGAGAGGCTTCTGGACAAGGATCGGCCCGCGGCCCTAAAGGCCCTTGATGAGGTGCGGGAGACCCTTAGGGCCCAGATCCGTGAGGTGCGGCGGAGCATCTTCGCCCTCCGGCCCATAGACCTGGAGCGGTATGGGTTTTTGGAATCCGTAAGGCGGTACGCCCAGGCTTTTGCCGAGCAGGCGGGGTTTAGGCTTCACCTGGAGCTGCCCCCCAAGGTGGGGCTTTCCCAGGCCAGCGAGCTGGTCCTCTTTAGGGTCCTCCAGGAGGCCCTGACCAATGTGGCCAAACACGCCCGGGCAGGCCGGGTGGAGGTGGTCCTAGAGGCCTTGGGGGAGCGGGGGGCAAGGCTTGTGGTGCGGGATAACGGCCGGGGCTTCCTGGTCCCCGGTCACGCGCAAGCGTACATTGAGGCCCAGGGCCTTGGGGGGTTTGGCCTGACCCAGATGCGGGAAAGGGTTGAGGCCCGGGGGGGGCGGTTCTGGGTCCAGTCCCAGCCTGGGAAGGGGACAGAGGTGGGGGCGGAGCTTCCCTACTGAGGCCGCCTGGAGCCCCAAGGGGTAAGCTTAAAGGCATGGACCGGCCCATCCGGGTTCTATTCGTATGCCTGGGCAACATCTGCCGTAGCCCCATGGCCGAGGGGGCGTTTAGGAAACTGGTCCGGGAGCGGGGCCTCGAGGCCCGGTTTGAGGTAGACTCCGCAGGGACGGGGTCCTGGCACGTGGGGGAGGATATGGACCCTAGGGCCCGCCGGGTCCTGGAGGAGGAGGGGGCGGCCTTTCCCCATGTGGCCCGGACCCTGACCCGGGAGGATATCCTCTATTACGACCATATCCTGGTCATGGACCGGGAGAACCTAAGGGAGGTCCTCCGCCGCTACCCCGAGGCCCAGGGCAAGGTCCGCCTTCTCCTTGAGGACAAGGAGGTCCCCGACCCCTACTATGGGGACCTCTGGGCCTGCCGGGAGGCCTACTGGCTCATTGAGGAAGGGGTTAGGGCTTTCCTCGAGGCGCATGCACCCCCTAGAGCTCCTGAGGAAGGCCGGGCTTGAGGCTCAAGGGCCTCCCCTTCCCCTTTACGGCGGGGATATGGCCCGGGTTTACCGGGTGGGGTCCTATGTGGTCAAGTTAGACCCCCTGGCCCCCGAGGGGCTTTTCGCTGCGGAGGCCTTTGGCTTGGAGGCCCTGGGGGCCCGAGGCGTCCGGACCCCCCGGGTCCACTGGGTGGGCCGGGAGGGCCTGGTCCTGGAATACCTGCCCCCAGGGCCTGCGGACTGGGAGGGGGCGGGGCGGATGCTGGCTGGGCTTCACCGGCAAAGGGAGGTCCAGTACTGGGCGGGGCCCGGCTTCCTGGGCCGGTTTCCCTTGCCGGGCCGGGCAGGGGGGGAGTGGACGGGGTTCTTTTTTGAGCGGTGCGTAAGGCCCCTCCTCCAGGCTACCTGGGAGGCCTTGGGGGGCCTGGGCCCCAAGGTGGAGGCCCTTTACCGCGACCCCCTTCCCGTGGAGGGCCCCACCCCCTTGCACGGGGACCTTTGGCGGGGGAACCTCTACTTTGCCCAGGGGGGGCCTGCCCTTTTGGACCCGAGCTTTTTCGTGGGGGAAAGAGGGGTGGACCTGGGGATGATGACGCTGTTTGGCGGCTTCCCCCGGGCCTTCTGGGAGGCCTACGAGGAGGTTTACCCCATCCCCCAGGAGGTCCGGCGGGCCTTACCCCGGTACCAGGTCTACTACCTCCTGGCCCACGTCTACTTCTTTGGGAAGGGGTATCTTGGGGCGTTATGGAAGGCGATTTCCGCCTCTTAGGCCCGGTGGACCTCCTCCTCCTCCTGGCCCAAGGGGGGAAGACCGGGGTTTTCCAGGTGGAGGAAGGGGAGGTCTACCTGGAAGGGGGGAGGCCGGTCCACGCCCGGCACCGGGACCGGGTGGGGCGGGAGGCCCTGCGGGGGATTCTGGCCTTAAAGGAGGGAAGCTTCCGCTTCACCCTGGGGGTTAGGGCCCCCCTGAGTAGCCTCGAGGCCCCTCTGGAGGTCTACCTCCTGGAGGTCCTGGAGGTCCTGGAGGAAGGGGTGAGGCTTGGCCCCTTTGACCGGGTCCATGTGGAGGCCCCTACCGCCACCCTCCCCCCAGAGGACCAGGCCCTCCTCCAGGCCCTGCCCCCGGGGGGAAGCCCCGTGGACCTCTTCCTCCAGGGCTTTCCTTTGGAAGAGGTCCTAAAACGACTGGGCAGGCTCGCCCGCCTCCGCCTCCTCCGGGTGGAGCCCAGGCTGCCCCGGCCCCTGGCCTTACGGGTCCAGCTGGGGCATAAAGGGGTCCAGGCCCAGGCCCTTTTGGTGGAGGCTTGGCGGGGCCTGGCCCCTGGTCCGCCAGGCCGGGCCCGGGTCCGGGTCCAGGGGGAGGGGCGGGAGGCCCTTTTGGAGGTGGAGGGGGTTAAGGGGCTTGGCCCTGGGCTATACCTCTCCCCGGAACACCTCCTCTTCCACGGCTTCAGGGTGGGGGAGGAGGTCTGGGTCTGGCCCGAGCCTTAGGGTGTATGATGCCTGGCATGCGCCCCCTGGTGGCCCTAGAGTCCGCCGTTTTAACCCATGGCCTGCCCTACCCCTTAAACCGGGAGACCCTTTTGGGCATGGAGGCCGTGGTGCGGGCGGAAGGGGCGGAGCCCAGGACCATCGCCCTGGTCCGGGGGGAGGTCCGGATTGGGCTTACCCCGGAGGAGGTGGAGGCCCTGGCCAGAGGGCCTGCGGAAAAGGCGAGCCTCTGGAACCTGGCGGCCCTTCTGGCCCAGGGGCGTACGGCCGGGACCACGGTCTCCGCCACCCTCCACTTAGCCCATGGGGCGGGGATAAGGGTCTTCGCCACCGGGGGGATTGGGGGGGTCCACCCTGGGGGGAAGGACGAGAGCGCGGACCTCCTGGCCTTGAGCCGGACCCCTATCCTGGTGGTGGCCTCGGGGGCCAAGGCCATTTTGGACCTCGAGGCCACCCTGGAGCGCCTGGAGACCCTGGGGGTAGCGGTGGTAGGGTACCGCACGGACCGCTTTCCCGCCTTCTACGCCCCCGACACCCCTTACCCCCTGCCAGCTTGGGTGGAGACCCCGGAGGAGGCCGCCCGGATATACCGGAAGAGCCTGGCCCTAGGCCTTGGGGGGGTCCTTTTGGTCCAGCCGCCTCCAGAGGGCCTGCCCTTTGCCCAGGTGGTCCGCTGGGTGGCCCAGGCCCAGGAGGAGGCTCTGAGGGCGGGGGTCCGGGGGAAGGCCCTAACCCCCTATCTTTTAAGGCGGCTTTCTGAGCTTTCCGATGGGGAGACGGACCGGGTGAACCGCCTTCTCCTCCTGGAGAACGCCCGGCTGGCGGCCCGGGTGGCCCAGGCCCTGGCGGGGCTAGAATGAGGGCATGTGTGAACTGGGGGAGAGGCTCAGGCGGGCCCGGGAGGAGAAGGGGCTTTCCCTAAAGGAGGCGGCGAGGCGCCTGGCCCTCAAGGCCTCGGTCCTCGAGGCCCTGGAGGAGTGCCGCTTCCAGGACCTGCCCGAGCCTCCCCTGGCCCGGGGGTATCTCCGCCGGTACGCCCGGCTTCTGGGCCTGGACCCAGAGCCCCTCCTGGCCCTCTACCCCCTGCCTAAGGAACCCCCTCTTCCTCCCCCTCCGCCCCGGTGGCCTTCCCTTTGGCCCTGGGCCCTGGCCCTAGTCCTCCTTTTCGGCCTTTTGGCGTTTGGGGCCTTCCGCCTCCTGGTCCAGCCCCGGCCGGAGGTGGTGGAGGTCTCCCTTACTCCGCTTCCGGAGACCCCCGCCCGGTACACCCTCCGCCTGGAGACCGACCCCCCGGGGGCCAGGGCCTATCTGGACGGGTTCCTCCTGGGGGAAACCCCCCTCACCACCCCGCCTTTGGAAGGGGGGCGGAGGCTTCTTCGGCTGGAGCGTCCCGGATACCTGCCCCTGGAGCAGGAGATTAACCTAGACCGGAATCTATCCTTGCGCCTCGGCCTGGTTCCCCAAGGGCCCCCTGCTGAACCCCCTTCTCCCCCGGCCCGGGAGGCCACCTTGGTCCTAAAGCTAGAGGGCCGGAGTTGGCTTAGGGTTCGTCAGGGGGATAAGGTCCTCTACGAGGGCATCCCCGAGGTGGGGTCTAGCCTAAGCTTTCCTCTTCCCGTGGAGGTCCGGGCGGGGAACCCCGGCGGGGTCCGGGTCATCCTCCAGGGGCAGGACCTGGGGCCCATGGGGGAACCGGGCCGGCCCGTCACCCGCACCTTCCCCGCCCCCTAGGTATACTGGCCCTTTGGGGGGCTTGGGCCCCCAGGAGGTCTATGCCCAAAGTCGGCTTCGTAAGCCTTGGTTGCCCCAAGGCCTTGGTGGATTCCGAGCAGATCCTTTCCCGCCTCAAGGCCTTAGGCTACGAGACGAGCCCGAGCTATGAAGAGGCGGAGCTCGTCATTGTGAATACCTGCGGCTTCATCACCCCAGCGGTGGAGGAGTCCCTGGAGGCCATTGGGGAGGCGCTAAGGGAGAACGGCCGGGTGGTGGTGACAGGCTGCCTCGGGGCCCGGGCCGAGGTGATTCAGGAGCGCCACCCTGAGGTCCTGGCCGTCACGGGCCCCGGGGAGGTGGACCGGGTTTTGGAGGCGGTCCAGGCCATCTTGCCCCCGGTCCGGGACCCCTTTTTGGACCCCATCCCCCCCCAGGTCAGGCTCACCCCCCGGCACTACGCCTACCTCAAGCTGAGCGAAGGGTGCGACCACCGGTGTAGCTTTTGCATCATCCCCAGGCTCCGGGGACCCTTGCACTCCCGGGATGCCGCGGAGATCCTGGCCGAGGCCGCCCGGCTGGTGGCCACCGGAGCGAAGGAGCTCATCCTGGTTTCCCAGGACACCTCGGCCTACGGGGTGGACCTTAAGCACCGGGAAAGCCTCTGGGGGGACCGGCCGGTTAAGGCCCACCTGGTGGACCTCCTCCAGGCTATGTCCGAGCTTGGGGCCTGGATCCGGCTCCACTACATCTACCCCTACGCCCGGACCGTGGAGGCCCTCCTCCCCTTGATGGCCGAGGGCCGGGTCCTGCCCTATCTGGATATCCCCTTCCAGCATGCCTCTCCCAGAATCCTTAAGCTCATGCGCCGGCCCGGGGGGCCCGAGGTTTATCTGGACCAGATCCGGGCCTGGCGGAAGGCGGTGCCCGGCCTGGCCATCCGGAGCACCTTTATCGTGGGCTTCCCCGGGGAGACGGAGGAGGATTTTGCCCTCCTTTTGGACTTCCTCAAGGAGGCCCGGCTGGACCGGGTGGGGGTCTTCACCTACTCCCCCGTGGAGGGGGCGGAGGCCAACCGCCTCCCTGGGCATCTCCCTGAGCCGGTTAAAGAGGAGCGGAAGACCCGGCTCATGGAGCTCCAGGCCCAGATCAGCCAAGAGATCCAGGAGGGCCTGGTGGGCCGGGTCTTGGAGGTCCTGGTGGACGAGGTGCCTGAGCCTGCCCTGGCCGTGGGCCGGAGCTACCGGGACGCCCCAGGGATTGACGGCCTGGTGTATGTGGAGACAGACGGCACGGTCCGCCCGGGCGAATGGGTCCGGGTCCGGGTGGAGCGGGCGGAGGCCTACGACCTCTATGGGGTCCTGGTCTAGAATCGGGTGAGGTATGCATATTGTCATCGCTGGGGGTGGGGAGGTCGGGGGGGAGCTCGCCCGCACCCTGGAAAAGGCCTACGAGGTGGTGGTCATAGACCGGAACCCCGAGGTCCGGGAACGCCTGGCCCATCTGGACGTCAAGGTGGTGGTGGGAGGGGCTACAGACCCCGACACCTTAAGGGAGGCCGGGGTGGACCTGGCCGAGGTCTTCATCGCCGCCACGGATTCCGATGAGGTCAACCTCCTGGCCTCCCTCCTGGCCAAGGGCCTAGGGGCCAAGCGGGTCCTTTGCTTTGTGGGCAAGGGGGGGTATGTGGATGTCCTGGCCGACCCCAGGACCGCGGAGATCCTAGGCACCCGGATTGACCGGGTCCTCTGGCCCCAAAGGGCCCTGGCCCGGGAGATTGTGGAGGTGATCCTCCTGCCCGAGGCCGTGGACACGGAGGTCTTGGCTGGGGGAAGGCTTCGGTTTGTGGAGTATCCCGTCCGGCCCGGGGGATATTACGACCACCGCCTCCTGGCCGGGGTGGACTGGCCGGAAGGGGTTCTCTTGGTGGGGGTCTTGCGGGAGGGACGGCTTTTCACCTGGGCCCATCCGGAGTTTAGGGACCTCATTTTGGAGCCTGGTGACCGGCTTTTCTTCGTGGCCACCCCCCAGGGGTTTTTAGAGCTGGGGGCGGGTTTCGCCTCCCGCCGGGGGGTGCGCCGGGTGATGGTCATTGGCGGGGGGAATGTGGGGTTTATGGTGACCAAGGAGCTCCTGGCCCGCCGCCTCCAGGTGGTCCTGGTGGAGCAGGATAGGAGCCGGTGCGAGTGGCTTTCCGTGGAGCTTCCCGGGGCCTTGGTGGTCCAGGGGGATGGAACGGACCTGGAGCTTTTGGAATCCGAGGGGCTTTCCGAGGCGGATGCCCTGGTGGCCGTGACGGATAACGATGAGAAAAACCTCCTGGTCTCCCTCCTGGCTAAACAGGTGGGGGTGGGGAAGGTCATCACCCGGGTTTCCCGCTCCGAGAACCGGCGGCTTTTTGAGCGGGTGGGGATTGACCTGCCCTTAACCCCCAGGCAGGCCGCGGTCCGGGCGGTGTTGGACTGGCTGGGCCCGGAGCGGGTGGAGCACTTCTCCGTGATGGAGGAGACGATAGAGCTTTTAGAGGTGGAGCTTCCCCCAGGCTTTACCCCAAGCCCCCTTAAGGCCCTGGCCCGGCCCGAGGCCGTGCCCCTGGCCCTAGAGCGGGACCACAAGGTCTACCTTTATGGGGAGGGCCTCGAGGCCCTGCCTGGGGACCGGGTTTACTTCTTGGCCCAGCGGGAGGCGGCGGATGAGGTCGTGGCCCGGCTTGTCTCCTAGGGGGGTTTCCGGGGTCTTCTACCTTCTTGGCCTGGCCTACGAGGGGATTGGGGCCCTCCTCCTCCTCTTTGCCCTCCTGGCCCTGGCCCTAGGGGAGGATGCCCGGGGCTTCGCCCTGGGGGCGGGGGTGGGTCTGGTCCTGGGCCGGCTTCTCCTCCTTAAGGGCCGGCCCCAGGTCCAGCCGGGCCGGGCGGAGATCCTACTAGGGGTGGCCCTCCTTTGGCTCACCCTTCCCCTCCTCATGAGCATCCCGTATGACCTTGCGGGCCTTTCTTTTTTGGACGCCTGGTTTGAGGCCATGTCGGGGGCCACCACCACGGGGGCTACGGTCTTCCAGGATTTCTCCCGCTATGGGGATAGCCTCTACCTCTGGCGCTCCTTGACCCAGTGGATGGGGGGGTTGGGGATTGTGGCCCTTTTCGTGGTGGTCTTTCCCCAGCTCCAGGTGGTGGGGCGGCAGGCCTTCTTTGTGGAGGCCACCGGGGTAGAGAAGGAAAAGCTTACCCCCCGGCTTCGGGAGACGGGACGGGCCCTTTTGCAGGTCTACCTGGTCTTAACGGGGATGGCCTTCCTGGCCTATGCCCTGGTGGGCATGCCCTGGTGGGAGGCCTTGAACAACGCCCTAACCACCCTCCCTGCAGGGGGATTCAGCCCTAACCCCCAGAGTTTTCAGAACTACCCTCCCTTGGCCCAGTGGATGGGCACCTTGTTCATGGGTCTGGCGGGGATGAGCTTCCCCCTCATGGCCCGGGCCTTACTTAAGGGGGAGTGGCTGGCCCCTTGGAGGGATGCGGAGCTTAGGGCTTACCTGGGCCTAGCCCTCCTGGGCGGGATGGGGCTGGCCCTGGTCCTGTACACCCATGCGGTCTACGCTTGGGGCGATAGCCTCCGCCACGGGTTCTTTCAGGCCATCTCCGTGGTGACCACCACGGGCTTTGCCAGCGCGGATTTCGCCCAGTGGCCCGTGCCGGCCCAGGCCATCCTGGTGGTCCTGATGTTCATCGGGGGGAGTGCGGGCTCAGCGGCGGGGGGGGTTAAGGTGGTGCGCTGGCTCATCCTCTTTGCCTTTCTAAGGCGGGAGATTACCCGGACCCTTCACCCCAAGGCCGTCCTCCCCGTGCGGCTGGGGGAGCGGGTGGTGAGCGACGAGGTTTTGCGCCAGGTCTCGGTCTTCGTCTTCCTCTATACCCTCCTCTTTGGGCTTGGGGCCTTGGCCCTGGCCCTTTTGGAGGGGGATTTCGTGGTGGCCTTTACCGCCAGCGCCCAGGCCATAGGGAATATCGGCCCGGGGCTTGGGTCGGTGGGGCCCATGGGCTCTTACGCCGAGCTTAACCCCCTTTCCAAGCTCATCCTGATTCTCCTCATGTGGGCGGGCCGGATTGAGCTCCTCCCGGCCATCCTCCTCTTCACCCCGGAGCTTTGGCGGCGGGTTAGGGTATAATCCTCACCTGTGAACGTCCTAGGCCGGATCACCGCCATGCCTGAGCTCCCGCCCCCTTTAAAGGGGCTTAAGGAGCTCGCTTATAACCTCTGGTGGAGCTGGCAGCCCGAGGCGGCATCCCTTTTTCAGGAAGTGGAACCTTCGCTTTGGAAGCGCTTCCGTGGAAATCCGGTGAAGCTCCTCCTGGAGGTCCCTCCAGAGCGCCTTTGGGTTTTGGCGGAGACGAGTTTTGCGGCCCGGCTCGAGGCGGTTCTCAAGGAGCTTAAGGCCTACCTGGCCGGCCGGCCTAGGGGGGGTCCTAAAATCGCCTATTTCTCCATGGAGTTTGGCTTCCATAGCGCCCTCCCCATCTACGCCGGGGGGCTTGGGGTCCTAGCGGGGGACCATGTGAAGGCCGCCTCGGACCTGGGGCTGGACCTGGTGGGGGTGGGGCTTTTCTACCACCAAGGGTATTTCCACCAGCGCCTAAGCCCAGAAGGGGAGCAGCTCGAGGTCTACGAGACCTTAGCCCCCGAGGAACTCCCCATGACCCCGGTCCAGGACCGGGAAGGGAAGCCCCTAAGGGTGGCCCTTCTTTTCCCTGGCCGGACGGTTTTTGTGGGGGCCTACCGGGTCCAGGTGGGGGCGGTTCCCGTTTACCTCCTCACCACCGACCTTCCGGAAAACGCCCCAGAGGACCGGGGCATCACCGCCCGGCTCTATGACCCGGGGCAGGAGATCCGGATCCAGCAGGAACTGGTCCTGGGGCTTGGGGGGGTCCGGGTCCTAAGGGCTTTAGGCCTCTACCCCCAGGTCTGGCACATGAACGAGGGGCACTCGGCCTTCCTGGGCCTGGAGCGGGCGCGGGAGCTGGTGGAAGGGGGTATGGCCTTCCCCGAGGCCTTGGAGGTGGTGCGGGCCTCGGCCCTCTTCACCACCCACACCCCTGTCCCTGCGGGGCACGACGCCTTTCCCCTGGAGCTCATAGACCAATACCTCGGGGGGTTCTGGGGGGCCTTGGGGGTGGACCGGGAAGGGTTTATGGCCTTGGGCCTCGAGGAAAAGCCCTGGGGGAAGGTCTTTTCTATGTCCAACCTGGCCCTGCGCACCGCCCACCAGGCCAATGGGGTCTCGAGGCTCCACGGGGAGGTTTCCCGGGGGATGTTCCACCACCTCTGGCCCGGCCTCCTCAAGGAGGAGGTCCCGATTGGGCATGTGACGAATGGGGTCCACCTCTGGACCTTCCTCCATCCCAAGCTTCGCCAGCACTACGCCCAGGTTTTCGGGCCCAACTGGCTCGAGGCCCCCGAGGATCCCGGAACCTGGCGGGTGGAGGGGCTTGGGGGGGAGTTTTGGCGCATCCGGGAGGAGCTTAAGGTCCATCTGATCCAGGAGGTGCGCCGCCGCCTCTACGAGCAGCGCCGCCGCCATGGGGAAAGCCCAAGCCGCCTGAGGGAGGCGGAAAGGGTCCTGGACCCCGGGGCCTTAACCATTGGGTTTGCCCGGCGCTTTGCCACCTACAAACGGGCCGTTCTCCTCTTCCAAGACCCGGAGCGCCTCCTAAAGATCCTCCGGGGGCCCTACCCCGTCCAGTTCGTCTTTGCCGGAAAGGCCCACCCCAAGGATGAGCCGGGCAAGGCCTACCTCAGGGAGCTCATGGCCCAGATCCGGGCCCATGGCCTCGAGGACCGGATGGTGATCCTGGAGGACTACGACATGTACCTGGCCCGCCTCCTCACCCAGGGCTCGGACCTCTGGCTCAACACCCCCCGCCGCCCCATGGAGGCGAGCGGCACCAGCGGAATGAAGGCCGCCATCAACGGAGCCTTGAACTTTAGCGTGCTAGACGGCTGGTGGGCTGAGGCCTACAACGGCAAGAACGGCTTTGCCATTGGGGATGCCCGGGAGTACGCCAGCGAGGAGGCCCAGGATGCAGCGGAGGCCCAAAGCCTCTACGATACCCTGGAGTCTGAGATCCTCCCCCTCTACTACGCCAAGGGCCCCGAGGGGTACTCCTCCGGCTGGCTTTCCATGGTCCACGAAAGCCTAAAGACCATCGGCCCCCGGTTCTCCGCGGGCCGGATGCTTGGGGAGTACAGGGTTCTTTACGAACGGGCGGCGGCCTGGGCGGCGGAGGCCCATTCCGCCCTGGAGCGCTTAAGGGCCTTCCGGGAGGCCCTGCCCTGGTTTTTTGCCCTCAGGCTTAGACCCGAGGTCCCGGGGGACCTGACCCTAAACGGGGAGGCTTTGAGGGTCCGGGCCTACCTGGAAGGGGAGGTGCCCGAGGCCCTGAGGCCTTTCCTCGAGGTCCAGCTGGTGGTCCAGCGTTCGGACGGGGCGTGGGAGGCCTTGGCTTTAAGCCCGGAAGGGGAGGGGTACGCCTTCACTTACCGGCCGGCCCGTCCAGGGAGCTACACCTACGGCCTCCGCCTCGCCCTCCGCCACCCCATCACGGGCCGGGTGGGGTGGGTGCGCTGGGCCTAGGCTTGACCTTAGGGGTCCTGGGGGTATAATCTTCCGGCGAAAGGAGGTTGGGATGCGCAGGCTTCTTGTGGTCCTTGGACTTCTGGTCCTCCCCCTGGCCCTGGCCCAGGTGCGTAGCCTGGACCAGATCCGCCGCGCAGGGGAGATCCGCATCGGCACGGAAGGGGCTTTCCCGCCCTTCAACTACTTTGACGAGAAGGGGAACCTCGCGGGGTTTGAGATTGACCTGGGGAACGCGCTCGTTAAGCAAATGGGCCTCAGGCCCCGTTGGATAACCCAGGCCTTTGACACCCTCCTTATCCAGCTCAACCAGGGGCGGTTCGACTTCGTCATCGCCTCTCACGGCATCACCGAGGAAAGGGCCAAGGCTGTGGACTTCACCAACCCTCATTACTGCACGGGTGGGGTGATCGTGAGCCGCAAAGGAGGCCCCCTGAAGGCCCAGGACCTCCGGGGCCAGGTGGTGGGGGTCCAGGTGGGGACCACCTATATGGAGGCGGCCCAAAAGATCCCCGGGGTAAAGGAGGTCCGGACCTACCAGCGTGACCCGGACGCCCTCCAGGACCTTCTGGCCGGGCGGCTAGACGCCTGGATCACGGACCGGTTCGTGGCCAAGGAGGCCATTAAGGAGAGGAAACTAGAGGGGACCCTCCAGCTTGGGGAGCTCATCTTCCGGGAGGAGGTGGCCATGGCCGTGGCCAAGGGGAATACCAGCCTAAGGAACGCCCTGAACCAGGCCCTGGCCGCCCTGATGCAGGACGGGACCTACGCCCGGATCAGCCAGAAGTGGTTCGGGGAGGACGTGCGCTGCCGTTAGGCTAGCCCCAAGGGGCCTGGGCTAGCCCCAGGCCCTTTTTGTGTTATGCGTGCGCTACGCTACATTTTCTACGCCCTTTTGCTTTTAGGGGGGTATTTCGCCCTCTTTGCCCTTCTGGCCCGGGCCCTCGAGGCCTACTTCCTCTTCACGGGGTTCGGTCCCGAGCGGGCGGCCTCGGCCGGGGGGGCCATGGCCCAGGGGGCGGAGATCACCTTAAAGCTCACCCTTCTTTCCGGGGCGGCGGGCCTTTTGATTGGGGTCCTGGCGGGGATGGCCCGGCTTTCCGCCCGGGCCTGGGTTCGGCTTCCGGCGAGCTTTTACATCTGGGTCACCCGGGGGACCCCTCTTTTGGTCCAGATCCTCTTCGCCTATAACGCCCTTCCCCTTCTCTTAAAGCCCATCTGGCCCGAGGCCCAGGAGGTCTTAACCCCTTATTGGGCCGCCTTTATCGCCTTAAGCTTCAACGTGGGGGCCTACAACGCCGAGGTGGTCCGGGCCGGAATCCAGGCCATCCCCAAGGGGCAGTGGGAGGCGGCCTGGTCCCTGGGGTTTTCCCCGGGGGATACCATGCGCTACATCATCCTTCCTCAGGCCCTGAGGATTGTGGTCCCTCCTCTGGTGAACAACCTGGTGGCCCTCCTCAAGGACTCCTCCCTGGCCAGCGTGATTGCCCTTACGGAGCTAGCCCTTTCGGGGCAACGGGTCATCTCCGCCACCTTCCGCCCCGTGGAGGTCTATCTGGCCGTGGCCAGCATCTACCTCCTCCTCACCACCCTCCTAACCTTTTTCACCAACGCCCTGGAGGAAAGGCTTAAGCTCCCGGGCCGTTAGCCGCAGGGTAGGAGCCTAGGACCTTAAGGAAGGCCACCCGGCGGAGGAGGGTAAGGAGGGCCTGGGCAGGGCCAGGGTCTTCCACATGGCCTTCCAGGTCCAGGTAAAAGAGGTAACTAAAGGGCTTGTCCCGCCGGGGCCGGGACTCCAGCTTGGTGAGGTTGACCCCGGCCTCGGCAAAGACCTGGAGGGCCTCCAGGAGCCCTCCCGGCCTATGCCGCACCGCGAAGACGATGCTGGTCTTGTAGGGGCCTTCCCCCCTTGGAGCCTCCTCCCGGCCGATGATGAAGAAACGGGTGTAGTTATGGGGGTAGTCCTCTATCCCCTCGGCCAGGACCTCGAGGCCATAAAGCTCCCCGGCCCGGCGGCTGGCGATGGCCCCCACCCCGGGCTCGGGGTTTTCCGCCAGGGCCTTGGCCGCCCCCGCGGTGTCGAAAACGGGGATAGGGGTGAGGCCCATCCGGGCTAGAAATCCGTCGCACTGGGCCAGGGCCTGGGGGTGGCTTTTCACGGCCTTGAGCTCTTTAAGCCCCACCCCCTTAGGGGCAAGGAGGCAGTGCTCCACCCGGTGGATGATCTCCCCGATCACGTGGAGGTCGCTTTCCAGGAGGAGGTCATAGGTCTGGTTGATGCTCCCTGCGGTGGTGTTCTCCACGGGCACCACCCCAAGCTCCGCCTCTCCCTTCTCCACCGCGGCGAAGACCTGGTGGAAGGTGGGGAAGCCCAAAGGGGTGGCCTCAGGAAAGGCCCTAAGAAGGGCCTCCTCGCTGTAGGCCCCTTCGGTGCCCTGGAAGGCGATGCGTAGCCTCCCCATGCCTCTCATCCTATCCCGGATTAGCATAAGGAGCGTGGCGCGGGTCCTGGTGGTGGACGACGACCCCGGGGTGAGGCGGCTTTTGGAGCTGGTCCTGGGGGGGGCAGGGCATGAGGTGGTCCTGGCCGACTCGGCGCGTTCCGCCCTGGCCTTCCTAAGGCAAGCGACCCCAGACCTTATCGTCTTGGACATCATGATGCCGGATATGGATGGCCTGGCCCTCCTCGGCCGGATCCGGGGGGTTAAGCGCCTGGCCCGGGTGCCGGTTATCCTCTTCACCGGGGGGGGGCGGGACCTCGAGGCCCCGGGGAAGGCCTTAGGGGCCGACCTTTTCCTGGAGAAGCCCATAAGCGGCAAGCGCCTCCGGGAGGCGGTGGAGGCCCTCCTGGCCCGGGAGGGGTACCTCCTCCCTGGGGGGGAGCGGGTGGGGAACTTGGCCGAGGTCCAGGCCCGGCTCCGCCCCCTCCTGCCCGGGCCCGAACGCTTTAAGGCCCTTTGGCTTAAGACCCCAAGCCGCCGGGCCCTCCTCATGAACCTGGCGGCCAAGGGCTGGACGGAAAGCCTTCTCCGGAGGATTCTCCCAGGCCCCTATGACCTTTACGATATCCTGGGGCACCTGGCCTACGCCTGGCCTCCCCTCTCTTTGGAGGAAAGGGCCCGCCGGCTCAAGGACCCCAGGCTTAGTCCGGTGGCCCAGGCTTACCTTAAGGCCCAGCGCCTTCCCCTGGAGGGGGATGGCCTAGTGGAAGAGGCCGCCCAGGCCCTGTACGCGGAATAGGAGTCCCCCGTGGCCTACGAGCTGGAGGAAATCCAAGACCCCGAGACCTGGAACCGGGCGGTGGCCCGGTTTCCCATTGTGAGCGCCCTCCAGTCCTGGGGCTGGGGGGAGGTGAAGAGGCTTTCCGGCTGGACCCCGAGGCGGCTTTTGGTCCTGGGGCCAAAGGGCCCCCTAGCCGCGGCCCAGGTCCTCCTGAGGCCTCTTCCAGGGGGGCTTCGCCTAGCCTACGCCCCCCGGGGGCCGGCCCTTGAGCGCCTCGAGGACCTCCCCCAGGTGGCCCGGGCCCTGGCCCGGGGGCTTAAGGGGGTTTACCTCCACCTGGAGCCCGAGGCCCCCCTGGACCCCGAGGCCCCCCTCCCTAGCTTCCCGGGGCTTTTGCCCGCGGAAACGGTCCAGCCCGCCTATACCCTCTGGCTGGACCTCACCCAGGGGGAGGAGGCCCTCCTAAAGGGGATGAAGGAGATGCACCGGAGGAACGCCCGGCTAGCCCTAAAGCGGGTGGAGCTTTCCATAGAGGGGGAGGAGGCCTTCCTCGAGTTTTTTGCCCTCTTTGAGGAGACCAACCGCCGGGCCCGCCTCCTCCAGCACAGCGAGGCCTACTACCGGGCGGTCCTGAGGGAGATGAACCAGCCTTTGGGGGAGGCTTTTGTCTCTATAGCCCGGAAAGAAGGGGAGGCCTTGGCCGCGGGGCTTTTCGTGGCCTTCGCCGGCCGGGTGGATTACCTTTACGGGGGAAGTAGCCGCAAGCACCCTGAGGCCAAGGCCCCTATGGGGATGCACCTCATGGCCATCCGGCACGGGATGGCCCGGGGCTACCGGGTCTACGACCTCTGGGGGGTGCCGGCCCGGCCGGAGGGGAGCCACGCCGAGGGGGTTTACCGTTTTAAGGAAGGGTTTGGGGGCAGGCGGCTCCGGTTCCCCGGGTATATCCTTCCCCTTTCCCCCCTATACCGCCCCTTGCAGCTGGCCTTGAGGCTCCGCAAGACCTGGATCAACCTCCGGGTCCGGGGAAACCCTAGGGATGTCTTGGCCTAGGCGTCATCCTTCTCAAGGTCTATGGCTTTAAGCTAAACCCCGTGGTCTTACGCCCCCTTCACCTCCTTTACCTCCTAAGCGCCCTTTTCCTCCTCCTGGCCCTTTGGGCTAGCCTGAGGCCCCTGGCCCTCCCCCCTAGGGAGGAGGCCTTGGTCCGGCTAAAGGGGGTGGAGTTCTGGCTTTTTCCCGAGGAGGAAGGGGTTAGGTGGCGGTTTTCTGCCCCGGAGATGGCGGAACGGGGAGGGTTTTTTGAGCTCCAGGGGGGGCTTTCGGGGGAGAGGTGGGTGGAGGGCCGCCTGGACCTGAGGCTCTGGGCCCCTGGGGTGCGGGTGGAGGCTGGGGATCTCCTAAGGGCGGAGGAGGCCCGGATAGAGATCCTAAAGGGGTGTTACCGCCTTTACCTGGAGGAGGGCGTGGTCTTGGGGGAGGGGGAGGGAATCCAGGCGGGCCGGGTCCGGATAGAGGCCCCCACCCTAAGGGGGGAGGCCCGGGCCTTTCGCTCGGATTTTGGCTTGAACCGACTGGAGGCGGAATCCCCCCAGTTCGAGTTTCCGGCTGAAGGGCGGTTTGGCCCTTGTACCGTGGAAGGAGGCGAAGGATGAGACGAGGCATCTTTCTGGCGGTTTTGGCCCTGGGTTTGGTCCTCTCCCAGGACCCGGCGGTCCGGGTCATCCGGGTGGAGGGGGGGAGGTTAAGCGGGGATCTCCGCTACGGCCCCTGGACCTTTGAAGGGGAGGTCCGGGGCCGGGTCAAGGACCTGGAGATCCTGGCCCCCAAGGCCACCCTCACCGCCCCCAAGGGCAGGACCATGCAGGAGGCCCAGGGGGAGCGGGAGGCCCGGTTTGAGGGGGGGGTGGTGGTGCGCCGGGGCCGGGTGGAGGCCCGGGGGCCGGTCCTGGTCTACTCCGAGAGGACGGGGGAGGGGGTCCTTTTGGGCCCCGCCCGGATGCGCCAGGCCCCCAAGGAGGGGGAGGACCCCGTGGAGGTGGAGGGGGGGCGGATGACCTTCCAGGTGGATACGGACACCTCCACCAGCGAGGCCGCGGTCTTGAGGAGCGGGAACCAGGAGGGCCGGGCCGGCCTGGTCTACTACGAGGAGGGCCGGGGCCTGGCCGTCTTCACCGACCCCAAGGAGGTGGTCCTCCTCCGGAAGCGCCGGGATGGGGACCTGGTCATCCGGGCCAAGGAGGTCCGGAGCCTCACTGGTCCCAAGCGCCTCATCGCCACCGGGGGGGTAAGGCTTCAGGATGGGGACCTCGTCACCACCGGGGAAAGCCTTTATTACGACGACGCCAAGGGGGAGGCCATTGTCCTGGGCCGGCCGGCGGTGAGCCAGAACCCCAAGGAGGGGTTTAGGCTCTCGGGGGCGGCCCTGCTCCACAACGTGAATCGCCACCAGGTCCGGGTCTATGCTCAGGCCTTCCGCCTGCCTCTAGAGGAATTTAGAAAGCTCGGGGAGCGATAGGGCGGGGCGTATGGGCGGGTCCCGCCTCCTCCTTGGGGTCCTGGCCCTGGGGCTTATCTGGGCCCTGGGGGAGGAGGTCTTTAGGCCCGAGGTGGAGCTTCTTCGAGGGGAGCGCCGGGTCAAGGCCTGGGTGAGCGGGGAGGAAGGGAGCCTCTTCTATGCGGACTACGGGGAGGTCCTGGTGGGGCCCTTGGAGGCCCTCGAGGCGGGGTGGGTCCAGGTGGGGGGGCGGCGGTTTTTCCGGGATGAGGGGAGTTTCCTGGATCCCGTGGAGATGGGCCAAAGGGTGGAGGCCGCCTATAACCCTGACCTGGAGCGGGAGGGCCTCCCCTACCTCATGCGCCTCCGCCCGGCGGGGGAGGGGGAAGGGCGGTACCTCCGCCTGGTCCTCTTTGACCCCAAAGGGGTGGGGGTGGAGCTTGGGGAGAGGGTCCAGGCCCAGGGGCCCCTGGCCCTGGTGGAGCGGGGAAGCCAGGAGGCCCTTTTCCTCTCCGGGGGGGTGGCCCGGTTCCTGGAGGAGGAGGGCCGGCTGGACCTAAACCCTGCCCCAGGCCAGGTCCAGCTCCAGGAGGGCAAGACCCGGGTCTGGGGGAGGCGGCTTTTTTACTCCAATGAAACCGGGGAGGCCCGCCTCGAGGGCCCCTTGCGGTTTATCCGGGAAGGGGATAAGCCCCTGGAGGGGGAGGCTGGAGGGCTTACCTATAACCTGGACCAGGACCGGCTCCTCCTGGAAGAGGGGGTGGCCTTCCGCCAGGGGGAGAGGCGGGTTAAGGCCCAAAGGGCCCTCCTAAAGGAGGCCGAGGGCTTCCTCTACCTCTTGGGCGGGGTGGAGGTGGAGGACCCCTCGGGGCGGCTAGAGGGGGGAAGGGTCCGGTACCGCTTGAGCACCGGGGAGGCGGTGGTCCTGGGGGGGGTGAGGGGGGAGTTTAGGCGATCCCCGCCATAAGGAGGCCAAGCCTTTCCTCCGTGGCCTCCTCTGGGGTGAGCTCCCCCATAATCCGGCCCTCATAGAGGACCAGGATCCGGTCGGAAAGGGCCAGGATCTCCGAGAGGTCAGCGGAGACCAAAAGCACGGCCAGCCCCTGGTCCCGGGCCCGGATAAGCTCCCGGTGGATGAACTCTATCGCCCCCACGTCCACCCCCCGGGTGGGCTGGGCGGCGATGAGGAGGCGGGGGCGGCGGAGGAGTTCCCGCCCCACCACGATTTTTTGCTGGTTCCCCCCGGAGAAGCGCCGGGCGGTGAGGCGGGTGGAGCGGGGCCTTACGTCAAAGGCCTCCAGCAGGTTCTGGGCGTGGGCCTCGAGGGCCTCCTCCTCTAAGAACCCCAAAAACCCCCGGAAAGGCGGACGGTGCTGGTCCCCCAGGATGGCGTTTTCCCGCACCGTGAAGTCCAGGACCAGGCCCCGGGCCTGCCGGTCCTCGGGGATGTGGCTAATCCCCGCCTCCCGCACCTTCCGGGCCGAAGGGGAAAGGGGCCTTCCCAGGTAAAGCACCTCTCCCCCATGGGGCCTGAGCCCCGCCAGGGCCTCCACCAGCTCAGTCTGGCCGTTCCCCTCCACCCCGGCGAGGCCCAGGATCTCCCCGGCCCGGACCTTAAAGCTCACCCCCTTGAGCCGGGGAGGGGCCGAGAGGTCCTTGGCCTCCAGGACCACCTCCCCCGGCTGGGCTTGGCCTTTTTCCACCTTTAGGACCACTTCCCGGCCCACCATCATCCGGGCCAGCTCCTCGAGGCTGGTGGCCTCCGCCTGCACCGTTCCCACCACCCGGCCGTCCCGGATGACCGTGATGCGGTGGGCCAGGCTTAAGACCTCCTGGAGCTTGTGGCTGATGAAGATGACCGCGTTCCCCTGGGCCGCGTAGGCCTTAAGGAACCGGAAGAGTTCTTCCGCCTCCTGGGGGGTGAGGACCGCGGTGGGCTCGTCCAGGATAAGGATCCGGGCCTCCCGGTAGAGGGCCTTGAGGATCTCCACCCGCTGCTGCAGGCCCACGGGGAGGTTTTCTATCTTCTCGTCCAGGGGAACCTGGAAGCCCAGCCGGTCCATAAGCCCCTGGGCCTTCCTGCGGGCCTGGTCTAGGTCTAGGTAAAAGGGGCTTCCCGGCTCCAGCCCCAGGACCAGGTTTTCCAAAACCGTAAAGGGCTCCACCAGCATGAAGTGCTGGTGGACCATCCCAATCCCGGCCCGGATGGCGTCCAGGGGGCTCTTGGGCCGGTAGGGCCGCCCATCCACCCACATCCCCCCCTGGTCGGGGGCCAGGAGGCCGTAGACGATCTTCATCAGGGTGGACTTGCCCGCCCCGTTTTCCCCCACCAGGGCCAGGATCTCCCCCCATTCCAGGTCCAGGCTGATATGGTCGTTGGCCAGGACCAGGGGGAAGCGCTTGGTGATGCCTTTGAGCTCTAAGGCCTTCGCCACGGCCCAAGTATACCCCTAGGCCTTGTCCTTGGCCTTGGCGTAAAAGACCAGGGCCAGGATGACCCCGGCGATGGCGAGACCGAAGTAAAGGCTCCCCAAGGGGTCTTTCCACTTCACTGTGTTTTTGGTAAAGGTGATGGCCAGGATCAGGATAACCACGCTGGTGAGCTTGACCTTGAGGTCGTCGATATCCCCAATCTTGAGCCAGCTTGGGAGTCTCAGTTCCCCCACAAAGAGCTCGTAAAGCCCCACGGCGAAGATGTAGAGCACCACGGAAAGGAGGTGGATATCCAGGATGGAGATGAGCCGGGTAGAGAGGACCGTGGGGTCTTGGGTCTCGGGGTCCCTGAAGACCAGGTAAAGGCTTTCTAAGAGGGTGTAGGCCCCGTAGAGCCCTAGAAAGGTGGCGCCTATAAAGAGGCTTAAGGCCGGGATGAGGGCAATGGCCGGGCCTCCTTCCAGAATTTTTCGGAACATGCCTTCTCCCCTAGCTAAGGCCCCACCGGGGCCTAGGCCCCGGTGGGGTGGAAAGGCCCTTAGCGGGTCTCAGGGACCTTGATCTGGCCCCGGATGATCTGCTGGCGCAGGACCTCGAGGCGGCTCACCACCTGGGCCGGGATGAGGGCCTTGTTGTACTCGTCCAGGGCGTACCCCACCCCGTTGTTGGCCAGGCCGAACTCCCGGACCCCACCCTTGAAGGTGTTCTGGACCACGCTCTTAATCACCTCGAAGGTGGCCACGTCTACCCGCTTCATCATGGAGGTGAGGCCGTGGTTCAGGGTATTGGGGTTATTGTCCGTATCCCCCAGGTAGTTCTGGTTGGCGTCCACCCCAATGAAGAAGAGGGGGGTGGCGCCCTGGCCGCAGGCCCGGGTGTACTCGGGGTACTTGGTCACCTGGGCGTAGGGGTCGGCCTTCCGGACAAAGCGGATATTCCCGCCTTCCTTGAGGCAGCGGGTCTGCTTCACATAGTCAATCAGCCCAAGCCCCGACCCGCCGGCAGCGGCGTAGATGATATCCGCCCCCTGCCGGGCCTGGGCCGCGGCGATCTCCTTAGCCTTGGCAGGGTCGTTCCAGGCCGCGGGGGTGTTCCCCACGTACTGGGCGATGACCCGGCCCTGGATCCCGTCCTCCTTGAAGGCGTACTCCGCCCCGGCCCGGTACCCGGCCTCAAACTTGTGGATGAGGGGGATGTCCATCCCGCCGATGAACCCCACCACCCCGGTCCGGCTCATCTTCCCGGCGATATACCCCACCAGGAAGCTCCCCTCGTGCTCCCGGAAGACCAGGCCCACGGCGTTGGAGAGTTTCCCCTCCCCAGGGACCGCGTCGATGACGGCGAACTTCACCTTGGGGAATTCCTTAGCCGCGGCGGTGATGGCGGGCTCGTTGGCGAACCCCACCCCGATGACCAGATCAAACCCCTCCCGGGCAAAGGTCCTGATCCCTTGCCCCACCTGGGAGGGGTCGGCGGGCTCGAAGTCAAAGACCCGGACCCCAAGCTCCTTGGCCGCCCGCTGGGCCCCTTCCCAGGCGGACTGGTTGAAGGAGCGGTCAAACTTCCCGCCTGCGTCAAAGGCGACCCCCACCCGGACCGTTCGCTGCTGGGCCAGGCCCAGGGCCAGGACCCCGAGGAGGGCCAGCATGCCTAGAAGCGCCAACCGTTGCTTCATCCAAACCACCTCCTACGGCATACGCCTAGGGCATTATACCAAGGCTAGACTATAGGCATGACCCTGGAGGAAGCCCGCCGCCGGGTGAACGAGCTTAGGGACCTCATCCGCTACCACAACTACCGCTACTATGTCCTGGCCGACCCTGAGATCTCGGACGCGGAGTACGACCGGCTTTCAAGGGAACTTAAGGAGCTAGAGGAACGCTTCCCCGAGCTTAAGTCCCCGGACTCCCCCACGGAGCAGGTGGGGGGGATGATCGAGCCCACCTTCCGCCCCGTCCGGCATCCTACCCGGATGTACTCCCTGGACAACGCCTTTAGCCCGGAGGAGCTTAAGGCCTTTGAGGAGCGCCTAGAGCGGGCTCTAGGCCGGAAGGGGCCTTTCCTCTACGCCGTGGAGCACAAGGTGGATGGGCTTTCCGTCAACCTCTACTACGAGGAGGGGGTCCTGGTCTATGGGGCCACCCGGGGGGATGGGGAGGTGGGGGAGGAGGTGACCCCAAACCTCCTCACCATCCCCACCATCCCCCGCCGCCTAAGGGGGGTGCCGGCCCGCCTCGAGGTCCGGGGGGAGGTGTATATGCCCATCGAGGCCTTCCTCCGGCTCAATGAGGAACTGGAGGAAAGAGGAGAGAAGATTTTTAAAAACCCCCGGAACGCCGCCGCGGGCTCCTTGCGGCAAAAAGACCCCCGGGTCACGGCCCGAAGGGGACTTAGGGCTACCTTTTATGGCCTAGGCCTGGGCCTGGAGGAGACGGGGCTTAAGAGCCAGTACGAGCTTCTCCACTGGCTTAAAGAAAAGGGCTTCCCGGTGGAGCACGGCTTCGCCCGTGCCCAGGGCTTGGAAGAGGTGGAGGGGGTCTATCAGGCCTGGCTCCTAGAGCGCCGCCACCTCCCCTTTGAGGCGGATGGGGTTACGGTCAAGCTGGACGACCTAGAGCTCTGGCGGGAACTCGGCTACACCGCCCGTGCCCCCCGGTTCGCCATCGCCTACAAGTTCCCCGCGGAGGAGAAGGAGACCCGGCTTCTGGAGGTGGTCTTCCAGGTGGGGCGCACGGGGCGGGTGACCCCGGTGGGGATCCTGGAGTCCGTCTTTATAGAAGGGAGCGAGGTAAGCCGGGTAAGCCTCCACAACGAGCGGTACATCCAGGAGCTAGATGTCCGGATTGGGGACTGGGTTTTGGTCCATAAGGCGGGTGGGGTCATCCCCGAGGTCCTAAGGGTGATCAAGGAGAAGCGCACCGGGGAGGAACGCCCCATCCTTTGGCCCAGGACCTGCCCAGAGTGCGCCCACCACCTGGTCAAGGAGGGGGAGATCCACCGTTGCCCTAACCCCCTTTGTCCGGCCAAGCGGTTTGAGGCCATCCGGCACTACGCCTCCCGGAAGGCCATGGACATCCAGGGCCTGGGGGAGAAGCTCATAGAGAGGCTTCTAGAAAGGGTTCTGGTCCAGGATGTGGCCGACCTTTACCACCTTAGGAAGGAAGACCTCCTGGGCCTGGAGAGGATGGGGGAGAAGAGCGCGGAAAACCTCCTCCGCCAGATTGAGGCGAGCAAAGGCCGGGGCCTAGAGCGCCTCCTTTACGCCCTAGGCCTTCCTGGGGTGGGGGAGGTCCTGGCCCGGAACCTAGCGGTGCGCTTCGGAACCATGGACCGGCTCTTGGAGGCGGAGCTTCAGGACCTCTTGGAGGTGGAGGAGGTGGGGGAGCTCACCGCCCGGGCCATCCTGGAGACCCTAAGGGACCCCGCCTTCCGGGATCTGGTCCGCCGCCTTAAGGAGGCCGGGGTGAAGATGGAGGCTCAGGAAAGGGGGGAAGGCCCCCTCAAGGGCCTGACCTTTGTGATTACCGGGGAACTCTCCCGGCCCCGGGAGGAGGTCAAGGCCCTCCTGAGGCGGCTTGGGGCCAAGGTCACGGATTCCGTAAGCCAAAAGACGAGCTACCTGGTGGTGGGGGAGAACCCCGGGAGCAAGCTGGACAAGGCCCGGGCCCTGGGGGTACCCATCCTGGAGGAGGAGGCCTTTTGGGGTTTTCTGGCGGAGAAACTTGGGGAGGAGCCGGAAAGGGTTAAGTCCTTGGCCTAGCGCCCTTCCCCAAAGAGCTTCTCCAAGGCCTCCTTGAGCCTACCACCGGAAAGCCCAAGCCGCTTTAAGGCCTCCTCGTAGACCTCTGGGGTCAGGAGGCCCTTTAGGGCCTCCCTTTCGCTCCGGGAAAGCCCTACCCCGTGGAGGATGTGCTCCTCAAAGCTCTGCCAGGCCAGGGGGACCCGTTCCTTTACCAGGGCGGCGATGGCCTGGGCATAGGCCCGGATCTCCCATTGGGCTTCCGGAGCAAGGCGGAGCTTTAGGAAGTGGAAAAGGTTGTGTAGGTCCTGCTTCCAGTAGAACTCCGTGTAGAGGTTAAGGGGGAGGACCATCCGGGCCATCTCCCGGGCGATGCCCCGTTCCAGAAGGGCCTGGTAGGCCCGGTAGGCCTCCTCCTCCACCTGCCTTAAGAGGGCGTCCGCCTCCCGGTCCAGGAAGGCCTCCCCTGAAGCCTGCTTGTTCTTGGAGGAGGGTTTCCGCCAGGCCTGGGGTTCGTAGAACTCATCCTTCAGGACCGAGTACCGGCCAGAGATCTCGTTCACGCTTGCGGTGCGGTGGCGGAACCACTGCCTTGCCACAAAGATGGGGGCCTTGACGTGGAACTTGAAGACCACCATCTCAAAGGGGCTGGTGTGCCGGTGGCGCATGAGGTAGTCAATGAGGGCGGCGTCCTCCCGCAGCGTCTTGGTCCCAGGGCCATAGGAGACCCGGGCGGCCTGGACGATGGCCGAGTCATCCCCCATCTGGTCCACCAGGCGCACAAAGCCTTTGTCCAGTACCGGTACCGCGTCCACGGGGTTTAGTCTACCCCCCTTTCCCTCCCCTGGGGCTAGGGGTAGGATAAGGAGGCTAGCCCCATAAGGGGGCGTTAGGAGCCAAGATGCGCTTGCCGGATTATCCCTTGCCCGATGCCCGGGGCCGGTTTGGCCCCTACGGGGGTCGGTATGTCCCCGAGACCCTGATTCCCGCCCTGGAGGACCTCGAGGCCGCCTACCTCGAGGCCCGCCAGGACCCCCGCTTTTTGGAGGAACTGGACTACTACCTTAAGGTCTTCGCCGGAAGGCCCACCCCCCTTTTTTACGCGGAGCGCCTCACGGAGCACTGGGGGGGGGCTAGGGTCTACCTCAAGCGGGAGGACCTCCTCCACACCGGGGCCCACAAGATCAACAACACCCTGGGCCAGGCTCTTTTGGCCAAGCGCATGGGGAAGCGCCGGGTGGTGGCCGAGACCGGGGCGGGGCAGCACGGGGTGAGCGTGGCTACGGTGGCCGCCCTTTTTGGCTTGGAGTGCGTGGTCTACATGGGGGAGGAGGATGTCCGCCGCCAGGCCCTAAACGTCTTCCGCATGAGGCTTCTGGGGGCCGAGGTCAGGCCCGTCTCCGCGGGGAGCCGCACCCTTAAGGACGCCACCAACGAGGCCATCCGGGACTGGATTACGAACGTGCGCACCACCTTTTACATCCTGGGCTCGGTGGTGGGCCCCCACCCTTACCCCCGGATTGTGCGGGACTTCCAGAGCGTGATTGGGGAGGAGGTCAAGGCCCAGTCCCGGGAGGCCTTTGGCCGCTACCCCGACCTCCTCATCGCTGCGGTGGGCGGGGGGTCCAACGCCATCGGCCTTTTTGCGCCTTTTGCCTACCTGCCGGAAGGGGAAAGGCCCCGGATGATTGGGGTGGAGGCCGCGGGGGAAGGCCTCTCCACGGGGCGGCACGCTGCGAGCATCGGGGCTGGGCGGCGGGGGGTGTTGCACGGGAGCTATATGTACCTCCTTTACGACCATGACGGCCAGATTACCCCGGCCCACTCCGTCTCCGCGGGGCTGGACTACCCGGGGGTGGGGCCGGAGCATAGCTACTTCGCGGACCAGGGGATTGTGGAGTACGCAAGCGTCACGGACGAAGAGGCCTTGGAGGGGTTCAAGCTTTTGGCCCGGCTCGAGGGGATTCTACCCGCCCTCGAGTCCGCCCACGCCATCGCCTACGCCGCCAAGGTGGTTCCGGAGATGGACCGGGACCAGGTGGTGGTCATCAACCTCTCGGGCCGGGGGGATAAGGACGTGACCGAGGTCATGCGCCTCCTGGGAGGTGAAGGATGACCACCGGGGAGGCTTTCGCCCGGGCCAGGGCCGAGGGCCGGGCCGCCCTCATCCCTTACCTCACTGCGGGCTTCCCGAGCCGGGAAGGCTTTTTGGAGGCCGTGAGGGAGGTCCTCCCCTATGCGGACCTTTTGGAAATCGGCCTCCCCTTCTCCGACCCCTTGGGGGATGGGCCGGTGATCCAGCGGGCGAGCGAAAGGGCCCTAAGGGCGGGGATGAGCGTCCAGGGGGTTCTGGAATTGGTCCGGGAGGTGCGCGCGCTTACGGACAAGCCCCTTTTCCTCATGACCTACCTGAACCCCATATTGGCCTGGGGGCCGGAGCGGTTTTTCCGCCTCTTTAGGGAGGCGGGGACCACAGGCCTCATCCTCCCCGACCTCCCCCCGGACGAGGACCCGGCCCTGGTCCAGAAGGCCCAGGAGGCGGGTCTGGAGACCGTCTTCCTCCTCGCCCCCACCTCCACGGACCGGCGCATCGCCACCGTGGCCCAGCACGCCCGGGGGTTCATCTACGCCGTCTCCGTCACCGGGGTTACGGGGGTGCGGGACCGGCTGCCCGAAGAGGTCAAAGACCTGGTGGGAAGGATTAGGCGGCATACCTCCCTTCCCATCGCCATAGGGTTTGGGGTCTCGGGCCGGGCCACGGCCCAGCAGGCCGCGGTGGCCGACGGGGTGGTGGTGGGGAGTGCCCTTATCCAGGCCTTGGAGCGGGGGGAGGCCTTGGGGCCTCTTCTCCAGGAGATCCGGGAAGGCCTGGTCAAGACCCCGGCCTAGGCCAGGGGCAGCTCCAAGGGCTCCTCGAGGAGGGCCTTCACATCCGGGTAGCGCAGGATGCGGTAAAGGGGGTCTCTTTCTGCGGGGGTAAACCCGGCGTCCACGATGTGCCGGACGATCTCCCGCACCGTGGCCGAGGTCCGGCCATGCCCCCCGGCGGCCGAGACCACGTTTTCCTCCAGCATGGTGCTCCCGAAGTCGTTGGCCCCGTAGTAGAGGGCGGCCTGGGCCACCTTGAACCCCATGGTGGGCCAGGAGGCCTGGAAGTTGGGGATGTTGTCCAGGGCGATCCGGGCGATGGCAAGCTGCCTTAGGTACTCGTGGGCCGTGGCCCCCGGGGCCTTGCCCTTGAGGCGGGTGTGCTCCACCTGAAGGGTCCATAGGGCAAAGGCGGAAAACCCCTGGCCGTAGGCCTTAAGGGCCCTATCCTGCTGCTCCCGGATGAGGAGGAGGTGCTCCGTCCTTTCCTTGGGCCCCTCCCCGAAGCCGATGACCATGCTGGCCAGGGTGTAAAGCCCTAAGGCCTGGGCCGCGTCCATGATGCGGAGCCAGTCTCTGGTCCTTATCCGGGCGGGGGCGGCCCTTTGGCGCACCTCGTCCACCAGGATTTCTGCCCCTGCCCCTGGGAGGCCGTCTAGACCCGCCTCCTTCATCCGTTTAAGGATCTCCGGGGCCTCAAGGCCTGTAAGCCTTTCTAAGCCCAGGATCTCCTCCGGGCTTAGGGCGTCAATCCGGAGGTCGGGGAAGCGCCCCTTGAGGTAGTGGAAAAGCTCCAAGTACCAGTCCAGGGGCAGCTCGGGGTTGACCCCGCCCTGGAGGAGGATCCGCTTTCCCCCTACGGCGTAGAGCTCCTCCACCTTCCGAGCGATCTCCTCGTAGCTTAGGGTGTAGGCGTCCTGCTGCCGCCGGGTGCGGTAGAAGGCGCAGAAGGCGCAGGCCACGGTGCAGACGTTGGTGTAGTTGATGTTCCGGTCTATGAGGTAGGTGACCACCTCAGGGGGGGCTCTCCGGAGCCTGAGCTCGTGGGCCACCGCGGCCACCTCGGGAAGGGGGAGGTCGTAGAGGCTTAGGATTTCTTCCCGCGTTAGCCTTTCTCCGGCCAGGGCCTTGTCCAGGACGTCCATGCCCCCATGCTATCAGAGGGACAAGCTTTCTAGTGTGGCCCCTGGGGAAGTCCCGGGCGTAAGGCGACTAGGGCGGTCCGCCGCCTCGATGGCCATGGGCTACGCCTCCTCCGAGGGCGGAAAGTCCCAGGCGGGCGTAAAAGGCCTCGAGGCCCCGCACGGGGCCGGTATAAAATCAGGGCATGGAGCTTAAGCTCATCCCCATTGAAAAGCCCGAGAACCTAAACGTCATCCTGGGCCAGGCCCATTTCATCAAGACCGTGGAGGACCTGCACGAGGCCTTGGTCACCGCCGTCCCCGGGATTAAGTTCGGCCTCGCCTTCTCCGAGGCCAGCGGGAAGCGCTTAATCCGCCGCTCCGGCACCGACCCCGCCCTGGTGGAGCTTGCGGTGAAGAACCTCCTGGAGATCGCTGCAGGGCACACCTTCCTCATCGTCCTGGGGGAGGGGTACTACCCCATCAACGTCCTCCACGCGGTCAAGGCCTGCCCCGAGGTGGTGCGCATCTTTGCGGCCACGGCCAACCCCCTTAAGGTGGTGGTGGCCGAGGAAGGGGAGGGGCGGGCCATCCTCGGGGTGATGGACGGGTTCAGGCCCCTGGGCGTGGAGGACGAGGCCGAGGTGGCCTGGCGGAAGGACCTCCTTAGGCGGTTTGGGTACAAGCTCTAGGGCCACTCCTCCCGGCCGGCGGCAGGGTATACTCTCCTCATGCTGAATGTAGGCGACCCCGCGCCGGAGTTTGCCCTGCCCGACCAGGAAGGTAAGGTCCACCGCCTCTCGGACTACCGGGGCCGGTGGGTGGTCCTCTACTTCTACCCCAAGGACGACACCCCGGGCTGCACCAAGGAGGCCTGCGGCTTTAGGGACGAAAAGGGCCGCCTCGAGGCCCTGGGGGCGGTGGTCCTGGGGGTCTCGGCGGACGATCAGGAAAGCCACCGGCGCTTCGCCGAGAAGTACCGCCTGAACTTCCCCCTCCTCGCTGACCCAGAGCGAAAGGCCATCCTGGCCTATGGGGCCTGGGGGAAGAAGAACCTCTACGGCAAGGCGTACGAGGGGGTGATGCGCTACACCTTCCTCATTGGCCCCGAGGGCCGGATTGCCAAGATCTGGAAAAAGGTCTCCCCCGAGGAGCACGCGGAGGAGGTGGCCCAGGCCCTGGAGGCCCTAAAGGGGGCGTAGATGGAAAAACCCTTGGAGGCCTATAAAAAAGAGGCCGCCCACGCCGCGGTGGCCTACGTGGAGGACGGGATGCTCGTGGGCCTGGGCACGGGCTCCACGGCCCGGTATGCCATCTTGGAGCTCGCCCGCAGGCTCCGGGAGGGGGAGCTTAGGGGGGTGAGGGGGGTCCCCACCTCCGAGGCCACCCGGGCCCTGGCCCAAAGGGAGGGGATCCCCCTGGTGGACCTCCCCCCGGAGGGGGTGGACCTGGCCATAGACGGGGCGGACGAGGTCGCTCCGGACCTGAGTCTGATCAAGGGCCGGGGTGGGGCCCTCCTCCGGGAAAAAATCGTGGAAAGCCGGGCCCGGGTTTTTATTGTGGTTGCCGACCGCTCCAAAAAGGTCCCCGTCCTGGGCCAAGGGCCTTTGCCTGTGGAAATCATCCCCTTCGGCCACCAGGCCACCTTAAGGGCCATAGAGGAGCTGGGCGGGGAGGCGGAGCTCCGCATGGATGGGGAGGAGTTTTACTTTACGGATAACGGCCACCTCATCGCCGATGTCCGCTTTGGCCCTATTGGGGACCCCTTGGGCCTCCACCGGGCCCTTTTGGAGATCCCAGGGGTGGTGGAGACGGGGCTTTTTGTGGGCCTGGCCTCCTTAGCCCTCATCGGGGGGCCTCTGGGGGTGGAGGAGATCCGCCCCCCTAGACCCTGATCACCACCCGCGCCCCCGGTTCCAGGAGGTGGATGGAGTCTATAAACCGGACCACCCGGGTGGCGTAGCCCATCACAATGGAATGGGTCCGGGCCCCGCCCCCGAAGAACCGCACCCCCTGGAGGATGTCCCCGTCGGTGATCCCGGTGGCGGCGAAGACGATCTCCCGCCCTGGGGCCAGGTCCTCGGTGCGGTAAATCCGGTTCTCATCCCCGCCCATGGCCTTAAGCCGGGCCCTCTCTTCCTCGGTTTGGGGGACGAACCGGCCCTGGATCTCCCCCCCTAGGCACTTAAGCGCCGCCGCGGCCAAAACCCCTTCCGGAGCCCCCCCGATGCCCATAACCGCATGGACCCCGGTCCCCCTGATGGCCGCGGCCAGGGCGGCGATGACGTCCCCGTCGGAGATGAGCTTGACCCGGGCCCCGGCTTCCCGGATCTCCCGGATGAGGCGCTCGTGCCGGGGCCGGTCCAGGACCACCACCACCAGGTCCTCCACCGAGCGCTGGAGGGCTAGGGCCAGGGCCTTGAGGTTGGCCGAGACCGGCCAGGTGAGGTCTACAAGCCCTGCAGCGGGCGGGGGGACGATGAGCTTTTCCATGTACATATCCGGGGCGTGGAAAAGCCCGCCCCGCTCGCTGATGGCGATGACGGTCACGGCGTTGGGCAGGCCCTTGGCCGCGGTGGTGGTCCCTTCCACCGGGTCCACGGCGATATCCACCTCCACCCCCCCCTGGCCCAGTTCCTCCCCGATGTAGAGCATGGGGGCCTCGTCCATCTCCCCTTCCCCGATGACCACCCGGCCTCGGATGGGGAGTTCATTTAGGACCCGGCGCATGGCCTGGGTGCCGGCCTCGTCCACGGCCTCCTTATCCCCCTTGCCCGCCAGGCGGCTTGCGGCCAGGGCCGCCTCCTCCGTGACCCGGGCTACTTCCAGGACCAACCGGCGCTCTATTTCCATACCGCTTCCATTCTACCGGTGCCTCTGCCAGAGGGTCTCGGCCAGGTCCTCGAGGCCTAGGCCGGTCTCGGCCAGGACCAGGAGGAGGTGGAAGAGGAGGTCCGCGGCCTCGTGCCGGATCTCTTCTGCCCGCCCGTTCTTGGCGGCGATGATGACCTCCCCTGCCTCCTCCCCGATTTTCTTCAGGACCCGGTCCAGCCCCTCCCGGTGGAGCCGGGCCACGTAGCTCCCGTCGGGGAGCTCCTTTAACCGGTCCTGGACCGTGCGCCAGACCTGGCCCAGGACAAACCCCAGGTCCAGGGGGGCTTCCTTAAGGGGCCGGTGGAAGCAGCTCCTGGCCCCGGTGTGGCAGGCGGGGCCCTTGGGCCTGACCCGGTAGACCACCGCGTCCCCGTCGCAGTCCAGGAGGACCCCCACCACCTCCTGAAAGTGCCCCGAGGTCTCCCCCTTGCGCCAGAGGTTTTGGCGGCTCCGGCTATAGAAGGTGCTCCGCCCCGTCCTTAGGGTCTCCTCCAGGGCCTCCCGGTTGGCCCAGGCCAGGGTGAGGACCTCCCCGGTCTCCGCGTCCTGGACCACCACGGGGACCAGGCCCCGCTCGTCAAACCGGACCTCGTCTAGGCTAATCAAGCCGCACCTCCACGCCCCTTGCCCTAAGGTAGGCCTTGAGCCTAGGGATGGGGATTTTCCCAAAGTGGAAGACGCTCGCGGCCAAGGCCGCCTCGGCCCCGGCCCGGAAGGCCTCGAGGAAGTGCTCCTCCTTGCCCGCCCCCCCGCTTGCAATCACCGGGACCCCTACCGCCTGGGCCACGGCCCCGGTGAGCCTAAGGTCGTACCCCACCTCCGTCCCGTCCCGGTCCATGCTGGTGAGGAGGATCTCCCCGGCCCCAAGCTCCGCGCCCCTCATGGCCCACTCCACCGCGTGAAGCCCCGTGGGGACCCTCCCCCCCGCCACGTAGACCTCGGGGAAATCCCCCCGCCAACGGGCGTCTATGGCCAGGACCACGGCCTGGGACCCGAAGTGCTCGGCCAGTTCCCGGATGAGCTCAGGCCGCCGGACCGCCGCGGAGTTCACGCTTACCTTGTCCGCCCCGGCTCTTAGGAGCCTCTTGGCGTCCTCGAGGCTCCGCACCCCGCCCCCCACGGTCAAGGGGATGAAGACCCTTTCCGCCACCTGGGCCACCACCTCCAGAAGGATGGCCCTTTCCTCGTGGGTGGCGGAGATGTCCAAGAATACAAGCTCATCCGCTCCGGCCTCATCGTAGGCCGCCGCGGCCGCTATGGGGTCCCCGGCGTCCCGTAGGTTTACAAAATTCACCCCCTTGACCACCCGGCCGGCGTGGACGTCCAGGCAGGGGATGATGCGCTTGGCAAGACCCACGAGGGCCAGTATAGTGGGAAGAATGGTGCGGGTGAATGTGGTGGGCGGGGGGCTTGCGGGGAGCGAGGCCGCCTGGACCCTGGCCCGGCTTGGGGTGGGGGTGCGGCTTTTTGAGATGCGGCCAAAGCGCCAAACCCCGGCCCACACCACCGGGCTTTTCGCTGAAATCGTCTGCTCCAACTCCTTAGGGTCGGAGGGCCGGACCCAGGCCAAGGGCCTCCTCCAGGCCGAGATGCGCGCCTTGGGGAGCCTGGTCATGGAGGCCGCGGACCGGGCCCGGGTCCCCGCCGGGGGGGCCTTGGCTGTGGACCGGGAGGAGTTTAGCCGGTACATTACGCAGCACCTCGAGGCCCACCCCCTGGTGGAGGTGGTCCGGGAGGAGGTGGAGGAGGTCCCCGAGGGGATTACCGTCCTCGCCACCGGCCCCCTCACCTCCGAGGCCCTGGCCGAGGCCCTAAGGAAGCGGTTTGGGGACCATTTCCTCTACTTCTATGACGCCGCAAGCCCCATCGTCCTTTACGAGACGATCGACCTCTCCAAGTGCTTCCGGGGGGGGCGGTACGACCAGAGCCCGGATTACCTAAACTGCCCCCTTACGGAGGAGGAGTACCGACGCTTTTACCAGGCCCTCCTCAGCGCTGAGCGCCACACCCCCCACCTTCCTGAGGAAAAGGCCTGCTTCTTTGAGGCCTGCCTCCCCATTGAGGAGCTCGCCCGCCGGGGGTACCAGACCCTCCTCTTTGGCCCCATGAAGCCCGTGGGGCTAGAAGACCCCAGGACCGGCCGGGAGCCCTTCGCCGTGGTCCAGCTCCGCCAGGAGGACAAGGCGGGGAGGATGTGGAGCCTAGTGGGGTTCCAGACCGGGCTTAAGTGGGGGGAGCAGAAGCGCCTCCTTAGGCTCATTCCGGGCCTAGAAAACGCCGAGATCGTCCGGTACGGGGTGATGCACCGGAACACCTACCTGAATGCCCCAAGGCTCCTAAGGGAGACCCTGGAGTTCAAGGAGGCCCCAGGCCTCTTTGCCGCCGGGGTCTTAGCCGGGGTGGAGGGCTACCTGGAGAGCGCAGCCACGGGGTTCCTGGCTGGGCTTAACGCCGCCCTGAGGGCCCAGGGCCTGGAGCCCACGATTCCCCCGGAGGAGAGCATGCTGGGGGCTTTGGTGCGGTACCTGGCCACGGCCAACCCTGAGGGCTTCCAGCCCATGAACGCCAACTGGGGCCTGGTCCCGCCCCTGGCCCTCAAGGACAAGAAGGCCAAGCGGGAGGCCATGTACCAAAGGGGGCTAAGGGCCTTTAGGGCCTGGCTACGGGGCCTGCCCTGGGCGCTTCAGGCCCTTCCTACCTGACCCGGAAGCCCAGGACCACCACCCCAAGCCGGAGGAGGGCGGAGAGGAGGATGGGAAGGTGGTAGGGGCTTGGGTCAAGGTTGAGGCTTGCTGCCAGCCCTCCAAGGAGGCTTCCCAGGATCCCCCCTAGGCCCAGGCTCAGCCAGTAAAGGGCGAGGTAGGCGTTCCGGGTCTCCTTGGGGGCCTGGGCTAGGGCGGCGTTGACTAGGGCAGTGTTTAGGCCGCTCCAGGCCAGGGCATCGGCCACCGCCGCAAGCCAGATGGGCCAGGGGAAGGCCTTTGAGCCGGCAAGCCAGAGGAAGGGCATCAGGGCCCCCACCAGGCCGCTTTGCCAGAGGACCACCCTGTGCCCCTTCCGGTCGGCGGCCCGCCCCCAGAAGGGCCCGAAAAGGAGACCCGAAAGGGCTGAGATCACCGTCCAAAGCCCCACCTGGCCCATGGAAAGCCCGCCTATCCCCAGGAAGTAGGGCACCACGTAAGGTCCCCCTACCATCACCGCTAGGTACCAGAGGAAGACCCGGAGGAGATAGCCCCGGTAGACCCCGTCCTCCCAGGCCAACCGGACCCCGCCCAGGCCCAAAGGAGGCTTAGACCCCTCCGGGGGCTCGGCCTGAAGGGCAAGGAGCCGGACCGAAGCTAGCCCCGCCAGAACCCCAAAGAGGAGGACCAGCTGGTAGCCCCAAAGCCCCGGGAGGGCGTCTACGCAGAGGCCCCCAAGGAGGTTTCCCATCGTTCCCACTAAGCCCAAGAGGGCGTTCCTCAGGCCGAAGTACCGGCCCCGCCTCTCCCCGGGGACTAGATCGGCCATCCAGGCCAGCCAGAGCACCCCCACGGGGGCAGAGAGAACCTGGGAGACCCCGCCCAGGAGGAGGAGACCAGGGATCCGCCAGGCCTCTGGGAGATAGGGGAGAAGGACCACCGGCAAAAAGGCCAGCCGGGCCATCAGGCTAAGCCGTACGGAGAGGGCCTTGCGGCTTCCCCGCAAAGGGAGGGCCAGGGGGGCCATGAGCTGGGCCAGGAAGGGTAGGGCCCCAAGGAGGGCCAGGGCCAGGGGGCCAGCCCCCAAGGCCAGGGCGTAGCCCGTGACCACCACCCCTGTGCTCCAGTTGATGAATAGGATGGCCAGGGCCCCTTCCAGGATGGAGAGGCGGAGGGAGCGCGCGGGTTCCATCAGCCCCTGGCCCTTAGGGCCTCCAAGGCGGTGGCCCTTTCGTCCCAGGGGAGGGCTAGTCCGCCCCGCTCCAGGGTCCTCTCGTGCCCCTTGCCCGCAAGGAGGACTGTATCCCCGGCCCTAGCCTCGGCGATGGCCCGGAAGATGGCCTCCTTTCGGTCGGGGACGAGCTCAAACCGGCCGCCCACCCCCTGGGCCGCCTGGGCCAGGGCCTCGAGGATCCCCCCCAGGTCCTCGCTGCGGTGGTCCTCCTCGGTAAAAAAGGTGAGGTCGGCAAGCCTTCCCGCCACCCGGCCGATCTCCTCCCGCCGCCTCGGGTCCCTCTCCCCCGCGGCCCCCACCACCAATAGAATCCTCCCCCGGGTGGTCTTCCTTAAGGCGGTGAGGGCGGCCTCGAGGCTTGTGCCGGTATGGGCGAAGTCAATCACCACCCGGAAGGGCGTCTTCTGCACCACCTCCATCCGCCCCGGGACCCCGGGGAAGGTGGAAAGCCGCTCTAGGACCTCCTCCAGGGGGACCCCGTAGACCAGGGCCGCGGCCGAGGCCGCCAGGGCGTTTGCCAGGTTGTAGGCCCCAAGGAGGGGGAGGAAGGCCTCCCCCTTGCCCCAGGGGGTCTGGAGGCGGAAACGGAGCCCCTCCTCGGTTTCCCTTAAGCCTTCCCCCCGGACCTCCCCCCCGGGGCCGAAGAGGAGGCGGGGCTTCCCTTTGAGCCTTTCCAGGTAGGGGAGCTGGGTGCTCAAGACGGCAAACTCCGAGCGCTCAATGAGGAGGGCCTTGGCCTGGAAGTAGGCCTCGGGGGTGCCGTGGAGGTCCAGGTGGTCGTCGGGGTAGAAACTGACAAAAACTCCAATCCGGTAGAAAAGGCCTTCCACCCGCTTAAGGGCCAGGGCGTGGCTCGAGACCTCCAGGACTGCGCGCCTAAGCCCCCGGTCCCGGGCCTCGGCCAGGAAGGCGTAGACCAGGGGGGCCTCCGGGGTGGTGAAATGGCCCGTGGGGGGGCGGGCCTCCTTCCCCAGTCGGAGGCCCACGGTGGAAAGAAGGGCCCCTTCCCCCAGGAGGTGGTGGAGGAGGGCTGCGGTGGTGCTTTTGCCCTTGGAGCCCGTGACCCCAAGGAGGTCCAGGCCCCGCTCAGGTTCCCCGTAAAAGGCCCGGGCCAGCTGGGCCAGGGCGAGCCGGGCCTCCGGCACCCGGAGGTAGGGGACGGGGAGGGTTAGGGGCTTTTCCCCCACCACCCCCACCGCCCCTTTCCGCAGGGCCTCGGGGATAAAGTCGTGCCCGTCCAGGGGCTTCCGGTGGGGGAGGGGGACCCCGGGGATGGCCACGAAGAGGTCCCCAGGGGCCACCTCCCGGGAGTCCCATTTGAGCCCCTGGACCGGGATCTCCGGGGCCTCCTGGCCGAAAAGGGCGAAAAGGGCCCTTAGGGTCCGCACCTTACCTCCTGGGCCGGGCCACCATGACCAGGGTGACCTCGAGCCTCCGCCCCTCCCGCCAGACGGTAAGCCGGACCCGGTCCCCGGGGCGGTACTGGGCGATCCTTTGGACCACCTCGGCCTTGTTCCGAATGGCCTGGCCGTTGACGGCTAGGATGACATCCCCTAGGGCTAAGAGCCGACCCTGGGCGTCCCTTTGCGCCCCCCTAAGCCCAGCCCGGGCCGCGGGGCCCCCCGGTTCCACCTGGTCCACCATGGCCCCTTGGGCCGTGATCAGGCCCAGGGCCCTGAGGAGGAGGGGGGGGAGTTCCTCCAGGGAGACCAGGCTGGCCCCAAGCCACCCCCTTTGGGGGATGCCGAACCTTTCCAGGTCCTCCACGGCCTGAGCCACCAGGCTACTGGGCACCGCCACCCCTATCCCCCCTATCCCCCCTGGCCCCCCGACGAGGTCCGAGACCACCCCAACCACCTCCCCTTGCAGGGTGAGGAGGGGGCTCCCCGAGTTCCCTACGGTGAGGGGGGCGTCGGTGTAGAGGTAGGCCCCCACCTCGACCCCCAGGCTTGGGTCTGGGGTCTGGACCTCCAGGGGGCCAAACCCCGAGAGGATCCCGCTGGAGGCCAAGGGCCCCTGGCCAAAGGGGAAGCCCACCAGGACCAGGCCCATCCCCCAAGGGAGCTTTTCCGGGGGGGTGCGGTTGAAGCCCAAGACCCCTGGGGCCTGGACCCCCCTTACGGTGAGGAGGGCCAGGTCAATCCCCGGGTCCACGGCGAAGCGTTCTGCGGGATAAACCCGGCCGTCATGGAGCCGGATCTGGATCTCCCGTAGGTCCTGGATAACGTGGTAATTCGTTACAATCCGCAAGGGGCTTACAAAAAAGCCCGTCCCCACCACCTGCCCCTCTCCTGGGGTCTGGGGAATGCCCTGGATCCGGACCACCGCGGGGAGGGCCTTCCGGATCACGGTGTTCCGGGCGATCTCCTCAGGGGCGGTGAGGCGCTGGGCCCCCACCAGGGCGAGGAGGAGGGCCATGAGGGCCAGGAGGGGGGCTAGGCCCTTGGTCATGGCTTTACATTACCTCGGGGGCGGGGATGCCGAGGAGGGCTAGGCCCTGGGCCAGGGTCTCGGCCAAGGCCACCACCAGGCCCAGGCGCAGGGCCCGTTCCTCCGGGGGGGCCTGGAGGACGGGGGTGGCGTGGTAGTAGGCGTTCCAGGCTGCGGAGAGGTCCAGGAGGTACTGGGCCAGGTGATGGGGGGCCTTCTCCTGGGCCGCTTCCTTTAGGGCTTGGGTAAACTCCAAAAGCTCCAGGGCCAGGGCCCGGTCGGCCTCCTGGACCGCGGAAAGGACGGGGGAGGGGAGGTCCTGGGCCTTTCTCAGGATGGACCGGGCCCGGGCGTGGGCGTACTGGACATAGGGCCCCGTATCCCCCTCAAAGGAAAGGGCTTCGTCTAGGCGGAAGTCTATCTGCTTTTTGGCCTCGGTTTTGACCATGGCGAAGCGCACCGCCCCCAGAGCCACCGCCTGGGCCCCGGATTCGGGCTCGGGGTGGTCAGGGTTTTTCTCCAGGATGACCCGGCGGGCCCGGGCCTGGGCCTCGGCCAGGACCTCGTCCACGCTTACCGCAATCCCTTTCCGCCCCGACATTTGCCGCCCTTCCAGGAGGACGGTTTCGTAAGCCAGGTGAAAGGCCCCTTGGGCCAGTTCGGGATGCCCCACCAGGGCCAAGGCCGCCCGGACCAGGGCCTGGGGGTGGGTTTGCCGGACGTCTATGACGTTGATGGTCTCCCGGGCCCTAGGGGTGTAGGCCTCCCCCTCAGGGGCGCTGGTCCTGAGCCCGGGGTAGAAGGGGTTGGGGTAGGGCTGGAAGCGGAGGCCTTCCAGAAGCCCCATCTTCCAGAACTGGAAGGCGATGTCCTTGGCGTAATAGGTGGCGGAGCCGTTGGAGCGGACCAGGACGAAATAGGGGTCCTCAAGCCCTGGGATAAAGGCGCTCAGGTCCACCACCAGAGCCCCAGCGTACTTACCCTCCGTGGGGCGCTGGACATAGGGGGTCTTCTCCAGGAGGGCCAGGGCCTTGGCCAGGAGGCCGGCCTGGACGATATCCGATTCCCAGACCAGGAGGTCGTAATGGGCGTTTAGGGCGTGCATGGTCTGGAGCTGGGCCCTTAGGATCCGGTCCACCTCCGCCCTAAGCTCCCCCCTTTCTAAGGCGTGGAGGATCTCTTCTATCTGGGGCTCTAGGGTGGGGTAGGCAGGGTCCTGGTGGAGGCGCACATAGGCCCGGCCAGCGAAGTGGTCGTATTTTTCCTCCCTGTCCCACTCTAGGCCATAATGCCTTAGGGCGAAAAGGGTCTCCGCGGCCTGGCGGCCGGTGTCGTCGATGTAGTTCAGGACCAGGACCTCCCGGCCCGCGTAGGCCAGGATCCGGGCCAGGCTGTCCCCTAAAACGATGTTCCGGAGATGCCCTACGTGAAGCTCCTTGTTGGGGTTTACGGAGGTGTGCTCTATGAGGACCAGGCCCTCCCGCTTGGGCCAGGGCCTGGGGGGCTTGAGGGCCTCCTCTAGGATGGCCTGGGTCCGGAGGCGGAAGTTCAGGTACCCCCCCACGAAGAAGCTCTCCTCCACAAAGGGGAGGGGGGGGAGGGCCTTTTGCACCGCCTCAGCGATGGCCTGGGGAGGGCGGCGCAGGGCCTTGGCCAGGGCGAAAAGGGGGAGGCCGTAATCCCCAGGCTTGCCCTTGGGGGTGCGGGCGAGCCTGGGGGCTTCCTCCACGCCTAGGGTTTTAAAGGCTTGGGCTAAGGCCTCCTCGAGGGCGAAGCGCAGCATCAGGTTCCTATCTTACCGGTTCCCCTAGGGCGGCCTTAAGGGCCTGGGCCGCCTTGAGGTTCATCCCGGGTAGCCGGGCGAGCTCCTCTAGGGGGGCCTTCTTTAGGGCCTCGAGGCCCCCGTACCGCTCCAGAAGGAGCCGCCTCCGGGCCTCTCCAATCCCCGGAATACCTTCCAGGAACCGGAAGGCCTCCCGGCTTCTCGCCTGCTGGTGGTGGCGGAGCCCGTAGGCGTGGGCCTCGTCCCGGAGGGCGATGAGGAGCTGGAGGGCGGGGTGGGTGAGGGGAAGCCTAATCTCCTGCCCTTCCTCGGTGAGGAGGACCTCCTCCCGCTTGGCCAGGGCCACCAGGGGGAGGCGGACCCCGGCCCGCTCCAGGGCCCTTTGGGCCGCCCTAAGCTGCCCGAGGCCTCCGTCTATAAGGAGGAGGTCCGGCCAGGGCATCTCCTTGAGCCGGCCCGTGAACCGGCGGTAGACCCCCTCCTCCATGGCCCTGTAGTCGTCGTTCCCTGCCTTAAGCCGCATCCTGCGGTACTCCGCCCGCTTGGGCCTTCCCCCTTCAAAAACAGCCATGGCGAAGACCCGGGCCTCCCCCTGGAGGTGGCTTACGTCGTACCCCTCTATCCGGAAGGGCCTTTGGCTCAGGCCCAAAACCCCCTGGAGGGCTTTTAGCCCCGGGTGGTCCCCCCGGCGCTCCAAGGCCTTGAGCTCGGTCTCCAGGGCGAGCTGGGCGTTTTTCTCGGCGAACTCTAAAAGCCTCGCCTTCTCCCCTCGCTGGGGGTGGCGGACCTCCACCCGCCCCCCCCTTCTTTGGCGCAGGAGGGCCTCCAGGGCCTCCTGGTCCTCCAGGGGGAAAGGGAGGAGGACCAAGGGGGGGAGGGGCGAGGCCTGGGTGTAGTAGTCCCGGAGGAAGGCCCAGAGGATTTCCTCATCCGTGGCCTCCTCCTTTTCCACCACCCGGCTGATCCGGCCTAGGATCCGCCCCCCCCGGACCTGGAAAAGCTGGACCACGGCCAAAGACCCAGCCCGGGCCATCCCCAGGAAGTCCAGGTCCCCAAGCCCTGGGTCCACGGCCTGCTGAGCCGTGGAGAGGAAGGCCTTTAGGGCCTCTATCTGGTCCCGGATCTCCGCGGCCCGTTCAAACTCTAGCCTTTTGGCCGCCTCCTTCATCTTGCGCTCCAGTTCCTCAAGAAGCCCTTCCACCCGGCCTTCCAAAAGGGCCTCCACTTGGCGCACCGCCTCCCAGTAAGCCCCGGGGTCGGCCAGGCCCACGCAAGGGGCGAGGCAGCGGCCAAGCCTATAGTTCAGGCAGGGGTAGCGCCTCTTCTTCATGGGGTAGCCGGAGTTCTTCCTCAAGGGGAAGACCCGGTCTATGAGGGCTTTGATCCGGCGGAGGGCCCCTGCCTCAGGGAAAGGCCCGTAGTACTTGGCCCCGTCCTCCTCCACCCGCCGCACCACTAAAAGGGTAGGGAAGGGTTCATGGGTGAGCTTCAGGAAGGGGTAGTGCTTGTCGTCCTTGAGGAGGACGTTATAGGGGGGGCGGTGGGCCTTGATGAGGTTGGCCTCGAGGAGGAGGGCCTCCACCTCGTCCCGGGTGGCGATAAAGTCCAGTCCGGTGGCTTCCTGGGCAATCGTTTGGGCCTTGCCCTCGGCGTGGAAGTAGCTTTTGACCCGGGCCCTCAGGTTCTTGGCCTTGCCCACGTAGAGGACCTCCTCCCCCCGTTTCCAGAGGTAGACCCCGGGGGTCTCGGGGAGAGGAGGGAGGTCGCGGACCTCCATGCCCTTTTCATAGTAGCCTTACGGCATGTGGGTGGACGCCCACCTGGACCTGGCCTGGAACGCCCTGGCCCTGGGGCGGGACCTAACCCTACCTTTGGACCGGCTCCGCGCCCTGGACCCCCACCCGGATACCCCCCTGGTCACCCTGGAAAGCCTCGGGGAGGCCGGGGTGGGCCTGGTCTTTGCCACCCTTTTCGCTGACCCCCGCACCGGGGGCCAGGCGGACTGGGCCCAGGAGGCTTGGCGCCAGCTCGCCCTCTACGAGGCCTGGGAGGGGGCGGGCTGGGTCCGGGTCCTGGGGTCTAGGGCTGACCTCCTGGACCACATTGGGCGGTGGCCGGAGGACGGGGTCTTAGGGCTCGTCCTCCTCATGGAGGGGGCCCACCCCCTGGCCCGGCCCGAGGACCTCGAGGCCTTCCGGGCCCGGGGGGTCCGGATTCTAAGCCTAAGTTGGGCCATGGGAAGCCCCTACGCCGGCGGAAACGCCGAGCCCGGGCCCCTCACCCCTTTGGGCCGGGCCCTCCTCGAGGCCATGGCCGGGCTTGGGGTGGCCCTGGACCTCGCCCACCTGGCCGAGGAGGCCTTCTTTGAGGCCCTAGAGGCCTACCCGGGGCCCGTTTGCGCCACCCACGCCAACGCCCGGGCCCTCACCCCCTCCCCCCGCCACCTCTCGGATGCGATGCTAAGGGCCCTGGCCAGGCGGGGCGGGGTGGTGGGGCTTGTGCCCTATAACGCCTTCCTCGAGGCCGGTTGGCGCCGGGGGATGCCCCGCCTCCCTCTAGAGGTCTTCCTCCGGCATAAGGTCCACGTGGAGGGGATCCTGGGCCCCAAGGGGGTGGGCCTCGGCACGGACTGGGATGGGGGGTTTGGCCTAGAGGGGGTACCGGAGGGCCTGGACCGGCACCGGGACCTTAAGGCCCTAGGGGATCAAGGGTTCCTTGGGGGAAACTGGCTGGATTGGCTCCTAGGATGGTTCTAGGGGCACCACGGCGAGGGTGCAGCGGCTCACCGAGACCAGCCGGCCCTCCTCGTCCTCAATCCGGACCTCCCAGACCTGGGTGGTCCGGCCCCGGTGGAGGGGGACCCCGGTGGCCCTAAGCCGCCCCGAGCGCTTGGGGCGGAGGTGGTTGGCGTTGATCTCCATCCCGAAGGCCGCGTACCCTGGGGGGCAGTTTAGGAATCCCCCTACGCTGGCCACGCTCTCAGCTAGGGCCACGCTGGCCCCGCCGTGGAGGTAGCCAAAGGGTTGGTGGAGCCCGGGGGTGACCTCCAGTTCCGCCACCACCCGCTCCGGGGTGGCCTCGAGGTACCGTATCCCCAGGGTCCGGTCCAGCCCCTCCCGGTTTAGGAAGGCTTTCGGGTCCATGGGGAGGAGTATAAAGGAGGCCATGGGCTTGGTGCGCTTCTTTCCCGGTCAGCTCCTCCCTAGCCTGCCTTGGCCTAACCTTCCCAGCGAGGACGGCCTCCACCTGGTGGCCTTCGGGGAGGGGGCGGGGGAGGCCCTTCGGGCCGCCTTTAAGGCCGAGGTGCGGAGCCTCGTCCTTATTTCCCCTCTGGTGAAACCCCATCCCCTGCTGCGGGCCCGGCTTAGGGCCCTCCTCTTCGGCCTGGACCGGGGCGGGGTGGAGGGGTTTTTGGCCCTAGCCCGGGGGCTTCTAGTGGGGGAGAGGGGCCTAGGGGGGGGAGTTCTGGAGGCCCTGGCCCCCCTTTGGACGGAGGAGGGGCTTAGGGCCTGGCTCCAGGGCCTTCTGGCCCTGGAGGACCAGAGGCGGTGGCTCAGGGGTACCGAGGCCCGGGTTTTAGTCCTCCAGGGGGCGGAGGACGCCCTAAGCCTCCTCCCTCTGGGCCGGGAGGTGGCGGACTGGGCCAAGGGGGAGGCCCTCCAGTGGGTCATCCCCGGGGCGGGGTACCTCCTCCCTTGGGAGGCCGGGGAGGAGGTGGAGGAGCACCTAAGGGATTTCCTCCTGGGGGAGGGGTTTAATTGAGCTTTGGTTTGTGGTTTGGCTGCTAAGCGCTCTTGCGTTTTGGCTTGTCAAGTGCTACCCTTAAGCATAGGAGGTGAGGGTATGAGGAAGCTACTGGCAGCTTTGGTGTTGGCGGCGGGTCTAGGGATGGCCCAGGTTTCCCTCGAGGGGCTTAAGCCCTCCCTGGCCCTGGTAGGGGGTAACCAGGGGTTTGGCCTCGAGGTCTCCTGGCACTGCCTCCTTTACCAGCCCCCGGTGGGGGAGGTCCGGCCGGCTTTGGACCTCACCTACAACAACGGCTTTAAGGGAGCCTTCCTTTTCCGGTACCTCTACCCCTTGGCCCAGGGCCTTGGCGCTGGGGGTGGTATAGGCGTGGCCTTTCCCGACGGTCGGGTCTATTTGCGTGGGGACGTGGAGTACAGCCTGGCCCAGTTGGCGGGCCTCCCCCTCTTCGTGGGGGCTGACCTGGGGCTTAGGGGGTTCGGCTCCGACGCCCTGGCCTTCCAGGTCAAGCTAGGCTACCGCTTCTAGGCTTCTTCCCCCGTGGGCGGGGAGGTCTCCTCCTCGCCCACATCCACTTCTTTTTTCATCACCTCCCTTAGGAGGCTGGTGGCGTAACTCCCCTTGGGGAGGAAGAAGGCGAGCCATATCCCCTCGGGGGTTTCTTCCACGCTCCACTCTTGGAGAGGGACCCTTAAGGGCCTCCTCGCCCCCCGCCGGGCCCTAAACTCTTCCCGGCTTAAGTTGTAGGCCCTCAGGACCTGGTCCTCCAGGGCCCGGGCCTCCCCTTGGGCCTCGGGGTAGTGCCGGCCGAAGAGGGCCCCGGTGGCGCTGATCTCCAGCCGGGCCGCCCGCTCGGACTCCCTCACGGGGTCCTCCACCAGGAACTCCCCCCCGGTGGCGTGCTTCTTGGCCCAGTCCCCCTGGACCACCCGGTCGTAGAGGCCTTCTTTAAGCCTTAGGGCCAGCCAGTCGTTGAAAAGGAGGCTTTGGAGGCTCCCAATCAGGAAGCGCTTGAGCCAGGGCCTCCCCCGCCCCCCCTTTTTGACCAGCTCGTACCCCTTTAAGGGGTTGAACCCCCCAAGGCCAAACCGCTGGGGGCCGTAGTAGTTGGGGACCCCCTTTTGGGCCAGGGCCTCTAGAATCCGCCTCGCCTCTTCGAGACCCCCTTGGGGGTTCCGGATGAGGATGCGGAACCGGTTCCCCTTGAGGTGGCCGGTGCGGAGCTTGTTGGTGTGGAGGCCCGCATCCAGGAGGCGGATCCCTTTGAGGTTTTCCAGGAGGCAGAGCCGGTCCTCGTAGGCCCGGGGGAGGCTTAGCCACTGCCGGGTCCGGGCCCTTTTGTCCTTAAGCCCCGCCACCCCGATGGCCTTTTCCGGGACCCCTATTTCGTCCCGCAGGAACTCCACCAAGGCCCGGGTGGTGAGGTTTTCTTTTTCTATGAGGAGGTAAAGGTGCTCCCCTTCCCCCTTGGGGAGGTAGGCCGGGACCTCCTCCACCTGGAAGTCCTGGGGCTCGGTGCGGATCTCTCCTCCAATCCCCGGGAGGTCTTGGGTGAGGAAGGGGTAGCGCTCAGGCCGGTAGACCAGGTCCACAAACCCTAGTCTAGGGCCTCGAGCCAGGACCGGATCACCCCGAACCCTTCCTGGAAGAACCCTTCTGAGCCCAGCTCCACCCCGGCCCGGGCCAGGATGGCCTGGGGCGTGTCGCTTTCCCCGGCCTCCAGGACCTCCAGGTACCGGGGCACAAAGGCCTCCCCCTCGGCCTGGTACCGGGCCCAAAGGGCCAGGACCACCAGGTAGCCCAAGGCGTAGCTATAGGTGTAGAAGCGGTAGTAGACGAAATGGGGGATCCCGGCCCAGGCCCAGGCGTCCAGCCCCGTCCACTCCACCCCTTCCCCGTAGAGGGCCCTTTGCTCCTCGTCCCAAAGCCGGGCGTATAGCCCTGGGTCCAGGGCCTTGGCCTTGCGGGCCTCCAGGGCCCGGGCCTCGAAGCGGGTGTACATGACCTGGCGGAAAAGGGTGTTGATGGCGTCCTCCACCCTTTCCGCCAGGAGGAGGCGTTTTTCCTCGGGGGAAAGGGTTTCCAGAAGGAGCTCGTCCAAGAGGAGCTCGGCGAAGACGCTGGCCGTCTCGGCCAGGGGGGTGGAGGCCCCAAAGTTGAGGAGGCGCTGCTTCCGGGCCAGGTAGAAGTGGACCCCGTGCCCAAGCTCATGGGCCAGGGTGTGGGCCGCGTCCAGGTCGTCCGTGTGGTTGAGGAGGATATAGGGGTGGGTGGAGGGAAGCCCCCCGCTGCAGAAGGCCCCGCCCCTCTTGCCGGGCCGGGGGTAGACGTCTATCCAGCGCTTTTCAAAGAATTCCCGGGCAATGGCCTCAAGCCTTGGGGCAAACCGGCCAAAGGCCTTAAGGACCATCCCCTTGGCCTCCTCAAAGGGGACCTTGGGCTTGGGGCCTAGAGGGGCGAGGAGGTCGGGGCTTGGGGTCCTGGGGTAGCCGAGTTTTTCCGCCTTCCAGCGGTAGTACCGCTCCACCAAGGGGTAGTGGGCCTGGGTGGCCTCGAGGAGGGCCTCAATCGTCCCCACCTCTACCTCGTCCCGCAGGGCGATGGGCTCCAAGGGGTGGTTGAACCCCCGGATTTTGAGGTCCTGGAGGTAGTCCAGAAAGACAGCGTTAAAGACCGCGCTCAGGGTGGGGGCTTCAGTCTGGAGCCGGCCGTAGAGCTCCCGGTGGGCCTCCCGCCGCACCTCTGGGCTTGGGTCGCGGCGGAGGGCCCGGACCTCCATCTCCGTGAGGGTCCTATCCCCCACCCTAAACCGGAACCGGCCCGTGTACTCCGTATAGAACTGGCTCCAGGCCGAGCGGCCCACCAGGCCTTTGAGGTTTAGGAGTTCCTCCTCCCTAGGAGAGAGGGTGTAGGGGGCCAGGGCCCGCTGCACCCGGAGGAAGTGGCGGAGGTCGGCAAGCTCTGGGGCCTCCAAAAGCCTCTGGAAGGCCTCCTCCTCCAGGGTCTTGAGCCCCACCTCCAGGGGGAGGAGGCGGTTTTTAAGCTCGGTGTACCGGGTCCGGACCCGGTCCAGAAGCCCTAGGGCCACGGGGTCCTGGGTCCGGGTGGCGAAGTAGAGGCTGGCGTAGAGGTAGGGCTTTCCCCCAAGCTCCAGGGCCTGTTCGTACCGGTCCAGAAGCTCTTTGGCCCTCTTGGGGTCCTTAAGCCCCGCCGGGTCCAGGTCCTGGGCCAGAGCGAGGGCGGCCTCGAGGTCCTGGTCTAGCCGGGGGTCCTCGGGGCCGGCGTAGAGGTCCGTAAGGTCCCACTCCATCCCCCGCACTATACTTGAACCTTGTGCGGGGTGCCTTGGCGATCTACCGGGGTCAGCCGGCGGTGGTGGAGGCCTTGGAGAAGGACCGCCTCCTCCTCCGCCTCCCCCAGGGGGTCCAGCGGGTCCGGCCCAAGGACATCCGCCTCCTCCACCCGGGGCCGGCCTGGCTTCCCTTGGAGCCCTTAAGGCCCAACCCTAAGGACCTCGAGGAGGCCCACCTCCTCCTCCAGGGCCAAAGCGTAGAGCTTAGGGAGCTTGCCGAGCTCCTCTTCGGGGCCTACACCCCGGAGGCGGCCTACGGGGCCTACCTCCTGGTGGAGGAGGGGGAGCTTTTTGCCTGGGAAGGGGAAAGGGTAAGGCCCCGCACCCCGGAGGAGGTGGCGGCCCAGCAGGCGGCAAGGGCCTGGCGGGAGGAGAGGCGGCGGGCCTTTGAGGAGGGCCTGGAAAGGCTCCGCCGGGGGGAGGCCGACCCCAACCTCCTCCCCGAGGTCAAGGCCCTGGTCCTGGGGGAGAGGCGGGATAGCCCGGTTCTCCGCGCCTTAGGCCTCCCCGAGACCCCGGAGGAGGCCCATAGGCTTCTTCTAAGGCTTGGGGTCTTCCGCTACGAGAACCCCCACCCCAGAAGGCTCGCCCTCCCCCTCACCCCCCCAGACCTCCCCCTCCCCCCCGAGGAGGACTTCCCCCGGCGGGACCTCACGGGCCTCCCCGCCTTCGCCATAGACGACGAGGGGAACCAGGACCCGGACGACGCGGTCTGGGCCGAGCGGGTGGGGGAGGGGTACCGCCTTCTGGTCCATGTGGCCGACCCCGGGAGCGCCATCCGCCCGGGTTCCCCCATAGACCAGGAGGCCTTGCGCCGGGGGGCAAGCCTTTACCTCCCCGAGGGGATGGTCCCCATGCTCCCAGGGGAGGCCATAGCCCGGTACGGCCTGGGCCTAAGGCCCGTTTCCCCGGCCCTTACCTTTGACCTCCTCCTGGATCCGGAAGGGGAACTCATAGAGGTCCAGGTCTACCCGAGCTGGGTCCGGGTCCAGCGCCTCGCCTACCGGGAGGCCCTGGACCGCCCCGAGCTTCAGGCCCTGGCGGAGCTGGCCCAGGCCTTTCGGAGGAGGCGCCTCGAGGCGGGCGGGGTGGAGATCAGCCTCCCCGAGGTCAAGGTCCGTGTGGAAGGGGAAAGGGTTCAGCTCATCCCCCTGCCCCCTTACGAAAGCCGCATCTGGGTCCGGGAGGCCATGCTCCTCGCGGGGTACGCTGCGGCCCATTTCGCCCTGGAACGGGGCCTTCCCTTCCCCTTCGCCACCCAGGAGGCCCCCACGCGGGAGGGGGGGGAGGGGCTTGCGGGGATGTGGGCCCTGAGGAAGGGCCTCCGCCGGGCCCAGCTCAAGGCCACCCCGGGGCCCCACCGGGGCCTAGGCCTTCCCCTTTACGCCCAGGTCACAAGCCCCTTGAGGCGGTACCTGGACCTTTTGGCCCACCAGCAGCTTTGGGCCTACTTTAGGGGGGAGAAGCCCTTGGGCCAGGCCGAGGTCCTGGAGAGGGTGGGGGCGGCGGAGGCCGTGGCCGACCTGGTGCGGGAAGGCGAGAGGAAAAGCCGGCTTCACTGGACCCTGGTCTACCTCCTGGAGGAGGGGTACGAGGGGCCTGGGGTCCTGGTGGAAAGGCGGGGGGGGCAGGGGGTGTTTTTCCTCCCGGAGCTTGGCCTGACCGCCACTATAGCCCTTCCCCAGGACCTCCCCCTAAACGCCAAGGTCCGCCTCCGCTTCCTAGAGGCGGACCTGGCGGGCCTCGAGGCCCGGTTTACATACGCTCAATAAGGGCCCGGCCGAACTCGCTGGTCCTAAGTAGGGTGGCGGGCTTCCCCTCTGCGGTGAGGAGGCGGTGGAAATCGTAGGTGACCAGCCCCTCCCCAATGGTCCGCTCCATAGCCTGGATGATGAGGTCTGCGGCCTCGTTCCAGCCCAGGTAGCGGAGCATCATCTCCCCGGAGAGGATGACGCTGGAGGGGTTGACCTTGTCCTGGCCTGCGTACTTGGGGGCGGTGCCGTGGGTGGCCTCAAAGACCGCGTGCCCGGTGATGTAGTTGATGTTGGCCCCGGGGGCGATGCCAATCCCCCCCACCTGGGCGGCCAGGGCGTCGGAGAGGTAATCCCCGTTGAGGTTTAAGGTGGCGATAACGGAGTACTCATCGGGCCGGAGGAGGATTTGCTGGAGGAAGTTGTCCGCGATCATGTCCTTGATGACAATCTCCCGCCCAGTCCTGGGGTTTTTCAAGACGTGCCAGGGCCCCCCATCCAGGGGCACCGCCCCGTACCGCTCCCGGGCCCAGGCGTACCCCCATTCCCGGAAGGCCCCCTCGGTGAACTTCATGATGTTCCCCTTGTGGACCAGGGTGACGCTGGGGAGGTCCTCCTTGATGGCGTACTGGATGGCCGCGTCCACCAGCCTTTCCGTACCCTCCTTGGACACGGGTTTGATCCCGATGCCCGAGGTTTCGGGGAAGCGTATCTTGGCGTACGCCTTGGGGAATTCCTGCTTGAGGAAATCCAGGACCTTCCTAGCCTCCTCGCTCCCCGCGGGCCACTCAATCCCGGCGTAGATGTCCTCGGTGTTCTCCCGGAAGATGACCATGTTCACCAGTTCCGGGTGCTTCACCGGGCTTGGGACCCCCTTAAACCAGCGCACCGGCCGGACGCAGGCGTAGAGGTCCAGCTCCTGCCGCAGGGCTACGTTGATGCTCCGGATCCCGCCCCCCACGGGGGTGGTGAGGGGGCCCTTGATGGCCACCAGGTACTCCTGGATGAACTCCAGGGTCTCCTCGGGGAGCCAGACGGGTTCGCCATAGACCTGGTTGGCCTTCTCCCCGGCGTAGATCTCCACCCAGACGATCTTCCGCCTCCCCCCGTAGGCCTTGGCCACGGCGGCGTCTAGGACGGGCTGGGCGGCTCTCCAGATGTCGGGGCCCGTTCCATCCCCTTCGATGAACCCGATAAGGGGCTGGTCTGGAACCTCCAAAACCCCGTCCTTGATCCGGATCTTCTCACCTTCCTCCGGGATGCGTATATGCTTCCAGGCCATACCTGACCTCCCAGGCCCTAGCATACCGCGTTCGGTGTAGTGTAAGGGCATGCCGGACGCGGTGGTGGTGGGGGCGGGGATCATAGGGGCGGCCACGGCCTACCGCCTGGCCGAGCGGGGCCTAAGGGTCCTGGTTCTGGAAAAGGAAGCAGGCTACGCCCAGGGTTCCACCGGCCGGAGCGCCGCGGGGGTTAGGGTCCAGTTCGCCCATCCTCTAAACGTCCGGCTTTCCTACCGCTCTATCCTGGAGTACCGGGAAATCCCTGAGGCCCGCTACCGCCCCATCGGCTACCTCTTCCTGGTCCCGGAGGGGCTGGCGAGGGCCCAGGAAGAGGCCCTGGCCCTGCAGAGGTCCTTAGGGGTCCCGGTAGAGAGGCTCTCCCTGGAAGAGGCCCAGGCCCGAATTCCTTTCCGCCTCGAGGGCCTGGCCTTCGCCACCTTTGGCCCCCTGGACGGGGTGATAGACCCCCATGGGGCCACAGGGTATTACCTGGGGGAGGCGAGGCGGCTTGGAGCCGAGATACGGTTTTCCGAGCCCTTTTTGGGGGCCCGCCGGTCGGGTGGGGTCTGGCGGGTCCGGACCCCCCTTGGGGCCTATGAGGCCCCTTACCTGGTCCTCTGCACCGGGGCCTGGACGGGGGTGGTGGGGGAGAGGCTGGGGCTTAGCCTCCCCATCCAACCGGTCCGCCGCATGGTCTACGCTACGGGGCCTGCGCCTTTCCCCCACGCCTTTCCCTTGACCATTGACCTGGCCACGGGGTTTTACTTCCGCTCCGAGGGGCCTAGGGTCATTTTTGGCCGCTCCAACCCCCAGGAGCCCCCGGGTTTCCGGGAGGGGATGGACTGGGCCTGGCTGGGGCCCACCCTCGAGGCCGGGCTTGCCCGCTTTCCCTTCCTTGAAGGCCTGGCCCTGGACCAAAAGGCCTCCTGGTGGGGGTATTACGAGATGACCCCGGACGGCAACCCCATCCTGGGCCAGGTGGAGGAGGGGCTTTTTGTGGCCGCGGGGTTTTCCGGCCATGGGGTCCAGCAGGCGGCCATGGTGGGCCGGCTTATGGCGGAGGAGGTGCTTTGGGGCCGGGCCAAAAGCCTAGATATAGACCTTTTCCGCCTGGAGAGGTTCCAAAGGGGGGAGGCCTTGGGGGAGGGGCTGGTGGTCTAGGTTGGGCCGCCGACCTTGACGCCCCTCAGGCCTTTCCCCTAAGATTAGGGGTGCCTGCCCGGGTGGGGCGGTGTAGCTCAGGTGGTCAGAGCACACGACTCATAATCGTGGTGTCGTGGGTTCGAGTCCCACCACCGCCACCAGAGGGGAAGGGGGCCGGGAGTCTTTGAGGCTTCCGGCCCTTGGCCTTTGCTACACTGGTCCTACGGTGGGGCCCGGGATCCCCCCGGTCGCCCCGGAGGTGGTATGCGCGCCCACATCATAACCTTCGGTTGCCAGATGAACGAATACGATTCCCACCTGGTGGCGAGCGAGCTCGTAAGCCTCGGGTGGGAGATGGTGGACTCCGTGGAGGAGGCGGATTTTGTCCTGGTCAATACCTGTGCCGTCCGGGGCAAGCCGGTGGAGAAGGTCCGCTCCCTTTTGGGCCAGCTCCGCAAGGAGAAGGAAAGGCGGGGGCTTTTGGTAGGCCTCATGGGCTGTCTGGCCCAGCTGGATGAGGGGAAGCAGATGGCCCAGAAATTCGGGGTGGATATCCTCCTGGGCCCCGGGGCCCTCACCTCCCTCCCGGAGGCCCTCCTTAAGAACCAGCGCTTCCAGGACCTCACCTTCCGCCAGGACCTCCTAGACTACATCCCCCCACCCCCCAAGGGGGCGCTTTCCGCCTATGTCACCATCATCCGGGGGTGCAACCACCACTGCACCTACTGCATCGTCCCCAAGACCCGGGGGCCTGAGGTCTCCCGGCACCCGGACCTCATCCTCCGGGAGGTTGAGGCCTTAAAGGCCGCCGGGGTCGTGGAGGTTACCCTCCTTGGCCAGAACGTTAACTCCTATGGGAAGGACCAGCCCGGTTTCCCCAGCTTCGCCGAGCTCCTCCGGATGGTGGGGGGGATGGGCATCCCCCGGATCCGCTTCCTCACCAGCCACCCCGTGAACTTCACGGAGGATATCGTCCGGGCCATCGCCGAGACCCCCACCATAACCCGGTATATCCACCTTCCTGTTCAGTCGGGGTCCGACCGGGTCCTAAGGCGGATGGCCCGGGAGTACCGGCGGGCGGATTACCTGGAAAGGATCCGGATGATCCGGGACTACCTCCCGGATGCCGTCCTCTCCACGGATATCATCGTGGGCTTCCCTGGGGAGACGGAGGAGGACTTCCAGGAGACCCTAAGCCTCTACGATGAGGTGGGGTACGACCAGGCCTACATGTTCATCTACTCCCCCCGCCCCGGGACCCCGGCCTACAAGCATTTCCAGGACCTGCCCCGCCCAATAAAGGTGGAAAGGCTCCAGCGTCTTATAGAAAAGCAAAAGGAATGGAGTTACCGCCGGAACCTGGACTGGGTGGGGAAGGAGGTGGAGGTCCTGGTCCGGGGGGAGGCCAAGGAAGAGGGGTACGCCCAGGGGCATGACCGGGGGAACCACCCCGTCCTGGTCCCTGCCCAGCAGGCCCCAACCCCTGGGCTTTACCGGGTTCGGATCCTCCAGGCCACGCCCCATCTCCTCTTTGGGGAGGTGGTGGGGGCCCGGGCGGCCGCGCCCATTCCCTTGCCCGTAGCCTAGGATGCGCTGGGTCCTTTGGTTTTCCCCCCTCATTGCGGCCCTAGCCCTTTTCCTTCTGGTCTGGGCGGGGCTTCGCTTTAGCCTCCTGGGCCTCCTGCCCGCTCTGGCCCTGGGGGGTGGGGTGGGCCTGGGCCTGGTCCTTTGGCAGGGGGGGCATCTGAGGCGGCCTTTGGGCACGGCCCGGGAACGCCTGGCCTTCAAGGAGGCCTGGCGGCGGGGCGGGGTCCTTACCCCCAAGGACCTCGCCCCCTACCTGGGGGAGGAGGGGGGGAGGGAGGTCCTCGAGGCCCTGGCCCAGAAGGGGGTCTGCCGCAAGGAGGGAGAGGCTTACCGATTTTAGATGATCGCGGTGGTGGGGGCGGGCATCGCTGGGCTTCTGGTCGCCCGGGCCTTGCAGGAGAAGGGCTTTAGAGTCATCCTGGTGGCCGAGGCCCTGGGGGAGGCCAGCCGGGCCCCCTGGGTCCTGGTGAGCCCGGTCCGGGGCAAGCGGCCGGGCCTGGTTCCAGGCGGGGTGGAGGCCCTGCACCTGGCCCGGGCGGTCTACGCCCGGTATGTGCCCCTTTACTTTGGCCTCCTCCGCCCCCTCCCTCCGGAGGAAAGGCCCCTGTGGGAGAGCAGGCTCAGGGGACAGGGCCTGGTCTACCGGTTCACGGAGGAGGGGGTTTTCTTCCCCGAGGTCTTCTTCCTGGAAGCTAGAAGGCTCCTCGAGGCCCTAGTCCAGGACCTTCCCTGGATCAGGGCCCGGGTCCGGGGGTGGGATGGGGCGCGGCTGGACCTAGAAGACGGCCGAAGCCTCCGGCCAGAGGGGCTGGTCTGGGCTGGGGGGGCGAGGGGGGCTGGGGTGTTGGGCCTGGAGGGGCGGTTGACCGCGGGGGTGGAGGTCCTGGTGGAGGAGTTCTTCCCGGTGGCCCGGCTGGGCGGGGTCTTTGCCGCTGGGGGGGCGGTGGGGGGTGGGTACTTCCCCCCGGGTGAGGAGGCCCCGGAAAAGGTCCTGGAGGAGGCCGCCCTCCTCCTGGGCCACCGCCCCCGGGCCTTGGCCCTTTGGCGGGGCGTGCGGTTTGCCCGTCCCGAGCCCCTTACCCCCATCCCCGGGGGGTACGCCCTGACCGGCCTGGGCTCCACGGGGTTTCTCCGGGCCCCCCTTTTGGCCCAACGCCTGGCCCAGGCCTTAGGCTAAGGGCATGTACTCCGGCGCGGTCCTGGCTGGGGGGGCCTCGAGGCGGTTTGGGGAGGACAAGGCCCTCTACCCCTACCGGGGTAGGCCCCTTCTGGGGTGGGTCCTGGAAAGCCTGGCCGGGGCAGGGGAGCGGTTCATCGTGGCCAACCGGCCTTACGCCTTTGGGGTCCCGGTCTACCCGGACCTTATCCCCGGGGGGGATGCTTTAAGCGGCCTCCACTCGGCCCTTTACCACGCCCGCTTGCCCTGGGTGGCCGTGGCCGCCTGCGACCTGCCCTTCCTTACCCGGGGTTACTGGGATTACCTCTACGAGAAGGCCCAAACCGCTTCCGCCCTGGCCGTGGTGGCCCTGGGGCCGGAGGGGGATCCCGAGCCCCTGGCCGCCCTTTACCACCGGGACCTCCTCCCCCAGGTGGAGACCCAGCTTAGGACGGGGGACCTCCTCCTCCGCCGGGTCTTTGAGGGCCGGGCCCTTTTTCTGCCCTTTGCGGAGATTGGGGAGCGGTTTGGCCCCCAGGTCTTCCTTAACGCCAACACCCGAGGGGCCCTGCCCTAGGCCCCCGGCTGGAGGCTAGGGCTTTGGCCTTGGCCCGGAGGGGGTGGGGGTGGGAGGAGGAGGAGGCTTAGGACCTCCCCCATCTCCTCCACCAGGTGGAGCTCCAGCTCCTTGAGGATCTCCTCGGGGACCTCCTTAAGGTCCTTTTCGTTTTCCTTGGGCAGGATGACCTTGCGGATCCCCGCCTGGTGGGCGGCGAGGAGCTTCTCCTTGACCCCGCCGATGGCCAGGACCCGGCCCCTTAGGGTGATCTCCCCGGTCATGGCCATGTCCATGCGCACCGGCCGGCCCGTGAGGGCGCTCGCCAGGGCGGTGGCGATGGTAATCCCCGCAGAGGGGCCGTCCTTGGGGGTGGCCCCCTCGGGGACGTGGATGTGGAGGTCAAACTCCTTGTGGAACCCCTCGGGCAGGCCCCACGCCTCCCGATGGGCCCGGAGGTAGGTCAGGGCGGCCTGGGCCGATTCCTTCATGACCTCCCCCAGGTTCCCGGTGAGGTTGAGCTTGCCCGTGCCGGGGACGGCCATGGCCTCGATGGTGAGGAGGGTACCCCCGTAAGGGGTCCAGGCCAGGCCCTGGGCCAGCCCCACCTGGGGCTCCCGCTCCGCCCGCTCGGGACGGTATCTGGGGACGCCTAGGTAGGCCTCCAGATCTGGGGCGTCCACGGTTTTTACCCCTTCCCAGGGGGCCTCGAGGAACCCCTTGGCCGCCTTACGGGCGATCTTGGCGAGCTCCCGGTCCAGGTTCCTCACCCCCGCCTCCCGGGTGTACTCCTCGATGATGCGGCGGATGGCGGCGTCTGTAATCTCCAACCGCCCCTTAAGCCCTGCCTCCTCCACCCGGGCGGGCCAGCGGAAGTGCCGGGCGATCTTCTCCTTTTCCCAGGCGGTGTACCCGGGGATTTCTATGACCTCCATCCGGTCCAAAAGGGGCCTCGGGATGGTGGCGAGGGTATTGGCCGTGGTGATGAAGAAGACCTGGGAGAGGTCGTAGGGGACGTCCAGGTAGTGGTCGGTGAAGGTGTGGTTCTGCTCGGGGTCTAAGACCTCCAGGAGGGCCGCGGCTGGGTCCCCCCGCCAGTCCGAGGCGAGCTTGTCTATCTCGTCCAGGAGGAAGACGGGGTTAATCACCCCCACCTGGCGCATCCCCTGGATGATCTTGCCCGGCAGGGCCCCGATATAGGTCCGGCGGTGCCCCCGGATCTCAGCCTCATCCCGCACCCCCCCAAGGGCGATGCGGTGGAAGCGCCGGTTCATGCTCCGGGCGATGCTCCGGCCCAGGGAGGTCTTGCCCACCCCGGGGGGCCCCACGAAGCAGAGGATGGGGGCGTGGGCGGGCTTTTCCCGGCCCTGGGTGAGCTGGCGCACGGCTAGGAATTCCAGGATTCTTTCCTTGACCTCCTTGAGGCCGTAGTGGTCCTCGTCCAGGACCTCCCGGGTCCTGGCGATATCCAGGACCTCGGGGTCCTTTTCGTGCCAGGGGACCTCGAGGAGCCAGTCCAGATAGGTTCGGCTCACCGTGGCCTCGGGGGAGCCGGGCTGCATCTTCTCCAGGCGACGGAGTTCTTTTAAGGCCTTCTCTTTTACGGCCTCGGGCATCCCCCTTTGCTCAATCCGCTCCCGGAGTTCCTCGATCTCGGTGAGGAAGTCCTCCCCACCCCCAAGCTCCCGCTGGATGGCCTTCATCTGCTCCCGGAGGTAGTACTCCCTTTGGTTTTGGTCCATCTGCTCCTTGACCCGGGCGGCGATCCTGCGGTCCAGCTCAAACCGTTCCAGGTCGCGCAGGAGCAGGTTTAAGACCTTTTTTAGCCTTTCCTCAACCTCCAGGGTTTCCAGGATTCCCTGCTTTTCCGCCACGCTCCAGGTGGCGTGATGGGCGATGAGGTCGGGGAGGACCGCGGGGTCTAGGGTGTTGCGGATGGCCTCCTGCTGGTACCGGTCTAGCTTCAGGGTCTTGTGGTTCTGGAGGTAGCGCTCAAAGGCCTCCTGGACCTCCCCCACCAGGACCCGGGCAAGCTCAGGGTCCTTAAGGCCCGGCTCGGGCAGGACCTGGGCCACGGCCCTAAGGTAAGGGGCAGGGACGGGGGCGTAGACCTGGGCCCGGTTCCGCACCTCCACCATGACCTGGAGGGTCCCATCGGGGAGGCGCATGGCCTGCTTGACCACAGCCAGGGTCCCCATGGGGTAGAGGTCCTCGAGGCCCGGGTCATCCACCTCGGGGTCTTTTTGCGTAAGGAGGAGAATCCTCCGGTCGGCGCTTAGGGCCTCCTCCACCGCCCTTTTGCTCTTGGGCCGGCCCACATCCACCGGGGTGGTGGTGTAGGGGAGGAGAACGGTGTTCCTCAGGGGCAGAACGGGGAGTTCTAAAAGCAGGGCGTCCCTCATCTACCCTCTATTCTAGACCCAAGCCCGGGGCCCAAAGAGGCCCCGGGCCACGTTTGGGGCCAGGTCTTAGAGGCCTACGGTGATGGAGGCCTTGAGGTTTTTGAGGTAGAGGGTGTTGGTGTTGTCCACGGCCTCCTCTTGGACCCGGACCCCAAGCCAGAGCTGGCCTTGACGGATGCCCTCGGCCAGGGCCTGGCCCTGGAGGTCCAAAGGCTGGGTGGGGCCATTGGGGCTGAAGCTAAGCTGACCTAGGGGCTCGTCGTCAGGGCCCTGGGGGCAGAGGTAATAGGTTTGGTCGCCCCAAGACTGGCTTTCGCACCCCTCGGGGGCCCGGCTCCTGCCGTAGAGCTCTAGGGTTAGGGAGGCTGGGGCCTCGAGGCTAGCCTCCCCTGTGATCCGGACGGCGCGGATAGCCCCGCTTAGGGGAGGAGGAGAGAAGCTTTGCTCTTGGTAGAGGATCAGGCCTTGGGTAGGAAACGCGGCTATGTCAAACCTTTGGTCCGGAAGGTCCACCGTGACCGTGTAGGAGCAGGCCGCAAGCAGAAAGGCCAGAAAAGAGCCCAGGAACAGTTTCCTCATCCTAATCCCACCTCCGCCCTCTAGACTAACCTGGCCCCGGAGGCTTGTCCAGGCCTTCCCTTTAGAATGCCCTTGTGCACCGGCTCCTTTTCCTCCTGGAACCCGAGCGGGCCCACGACCTCACCTTGGCGGTCCTGGAGGCCTGGTCCGGCTTTGGCCCCCTTTTAGAGGTCCCGGGCTGGCTTCTGCGGGTGGAGGACCCGAGGCTTAGGGTGCGGGTTTTCAGCCTGGACTTCCCTAACCCCTTGGGCCTGGCCGCGGGGCTGGACAAGGACGCCCGAGCCCTAGGCGCCTGGTGGGCCTTAGGGTTTGGCTTCGTGGAGGTGGGGACCCTGACCCCGAGGCCCCAGGAGGGGAACCCTAGGCCCAGGCTCTTCCGGCTTCTGGAGGACGGGGCCCTCATTAACCGCATGGGGTTCAACAACCAGGGGGTGGAAAGGGCGCGGGAGAGGCTCTTGGCATTCCGCCAAAGGGGTCTACCCCTGGTGGTGGGGGTGAACCTGGGCAAGGGGCGGGATACCCCCTTGGAGCGGGCGGTGGAGGACTACCGGGAGGGAATCCGGGCCTTAGGGGACCTCGCGGACTACCTGGTGGTGAACGTAAGCTCCCCCAACACCCCGGGCCTCAGGACCCTGCAGGAGGGCCCTTACCTTAGGGAACTCCTGGCTGGGCTTAGGGCGGAGAAGCCCCTTCTCCTCAAGCTCGCCCCGGACCTCTCCCCGGAGGCCCTGGAGGAGGCGGCAGGGATTGCGGAGGAGATGGGCCTGGCTGGGCTGATCGCCACCAACACCACCCTGGACCGCACAGGGCTTAGGAGCCCCCTGGCCCAGGAGGCTGGGGGGGTTTCGGGGAGGCCCCTGGCCCAGAAGAGCCTAGAGGCCCTAAAGCTCCTCCGCGCCGCCACCCGGCTTCCCCTCATCTCCGTAGGAGGGATTTTCGCCGCCCAGGACGTTTGGGAGAGGCTCCGTCTGGGGGCAAGCCTGGTCCAGGCCTACACCGGGTTTGTCTACGGGGGGCCCCTATGGCCCAGGCGGGTTCTAAAGGGGCTTCTCCGCATCCTCGAGGCCGAGGGGGTCCGGGACCTGGGGGAGGTGGTGGGGAGGGGTTAGACCACCACCCGGCACCCCATCTCCAGCTCCACCTCCACGGGGGAGACGAGCCGCCTGGCCCCGTCCCGCCGGAGGTGGAGGACCAGGAGGGTTAGGGGGTCAAAGACCAGGATGTCCTTGACCCCCTGGGCCAGGTAGAACCGGGGACCGATCTCCAGGTCTTTGGCCTCGTACCCTGGGCTGACCACCTCCACCACGGCTTCCGGCACAAGGGTGATGGCCTCGTCCAGCTCCTCGGGTTCTTGGCAAAAGAGGGCGATGTCCGGGCGCTTGTAGGAGCCGTCGGGGAAGCGGATGTACACGTCGGCCACATGGACACAAGCGCACCCCTCCCCTGTGGGCCGGATGCTGGCCCGGATCCGGTCCACGGCCTTTTGGTGGCGGTAGGTGGGCTTGGCCTCCCAAAGGGGTAGGCCTGCCACCCACTCCAGCCGGAGGCCCAGGGCGTCGGCCTCGAGGAACTTCCGGAACATGCCCCTATTCTAGACCCCGGTACCGGACCTCGCCTGCCACCAGGGTGAGGACGGGCCAGCCCCTTAAGGCCCAGCCCGCCCAGGGGCTGTACCGGGCCTTGGAGGCGAAGCGGCCCGGGTCCACGGGCCTTTCCCCCTTGGGGTCGATGAGGATCAGGCTGGCCTCGGCCCCTTCCACCAGGTGGAGGGGCGGAAGCCCCAGGACTGCCCTGGGCCCGTCCGTGAACCGGGCCACCAGGGTGGGGAGGGGGAAGCCCCGCTTGAGGTGGAGCTCCGTGTAGAGGAGGGGGAAGGCCACCTCGAGGCTAGGGATCCCGAAGGGGGCCCGGAGGAGGTCCTTTTCTTTTTCGGCCAGGGTGTGGGGGGCGTGGTCCGTGGCCACCGCCACCAGGGTCCCGTCCAGGAGGGCTTCCATCAGGGCCTCCTGGTCCTCCCGGGTCCTTAGGGGTGGGGCCACCTTGTAGAGGGGGTCCAGGCCCCTTAGGGCCTCCTCCGTGAGGGTCAGGTGATGGGGGGTGGCCTCCCCGGTCACGGGTAGGCCCTCGGCCTGGCCCCGGCGCAGGTGGGCCAGGGCCAGTTTGCTGGAAACATGCTGGATGTGGAGCCGGGCCCTGGGGCTCCGCTTGAGGGCGTAGCGCAGGACCTCGAGGTCCCGCGCCACCCGGGCCGCCTCGGCCTCCGGGGGATTCCCGGGAAGGCCCAGGGCGTCGGCCAGGGGGCCCCCGTTCATCACCCCTTCCCCCCTAAGCCCCGCGTCCTCGGCGTGAACGGCCACGGGCACCCCTAGCGCCCCGGCCTGGATCAGGCCTAGGGCTAGGACCCCAGCGTCCTCGTTCGTCCGGCCGTCGTCCGTAAAGAGCCTGGCCCCGGCCTGGGCTAAAAGCCCAAGCTCGCAAAGCCTCTTGCCCTCCTGCCCCACCGTGAGGGCCGCCCCCACGTGGAGCCGGGCTAGGTTCAGGGCCTCGGCCTTTTTGCGTAGCCCAGCCACGGCCTCGGGGGTGTCTATGGGGGGGGAGGTGTTGGGCATGGAGACCAGGTCGGTATACCCGCCCCTAAGGGCGGCCTTAAGCCCGGAGGCCAGGTCCTCCTTCTCCTCCTGGCCGGGTTCACGCAGGTGGGCGTGGAGGTCCAAAAACCCTGGGAGAGCGTAAAGGCCCTCCCCCTCCACCGCCTCCTTGGCCTCCCCCCCCTCCAGGGAGAGGATCCGGCCCTCTCCTATAAGGAGGTCCACGGGTCCCCGCTCCCCCAGGGCGTCCACCAGGCGCACCCTTTTAATCAGGAGTTCTCCTCTCATCCTTCCCTCCCCACAAGCAGGTGGTAGAGCACGGCCATCCGCACCGCCACCCCGTTCCCCACCTGGCGGGTGACCAGGCTCCGGGGGGAGTCCGCCAGGGGACCTGCTAGCTCCACATCCCGGTTCATGGGCCCGGGGTGGAGGAGGGGGGCATGGGGTTTAGCCCAGGCCAGGCGTTCCTCCGTGACCTGATAAAGGGCCCGATACTCCCCCAAGGAGACCAGGCCCCGTTCCATCCTTTCCAGCTGGAGCCTTAGGACCATGACCGCATCTGCCCCTTCTAGGGCCTCCTTGAGGTTTGGGGTAAGCCGGGCCCCAGGGAGGGCCTCGGGGAGGAGGCTTGGGGGGCCGGCCGCCACCACCTCTGCCCCCAGGAGGGGGAGGAGCTCGGCGTTGGAGCGGGCCACCCGGGAGTGGAGGATATCCCCTATGATGGCGATCTTCTTCCCCTCCAGGCCCCCTAGGGCCTCCAGCAGGGTAAAAGCGTCCAGAAGGGCCTGGGTGGGGTGGGCCCGGCGGCCGTCCCCGGCGTTTACGATCCGGGCCTTGGTCCAGCGGGTGGCCTGGTGGGGAACCCCGGCGGCATCGGCCCGGATCACAAAGAGGTCCACCCCCATGGCCTCGAGGGTGAGGAGGGTGTCCTTGTAGCTTTCCCCCTTTTGTAGGGAGCTGGTTTGGGCGGTAAAGCTCACCACATCCGCGGACATCCGGCGGGCGGCAAGCTCAAAGGAAAGCCGGGTCCGGGTGGAGGGCTCAAAGAAGACCGTGGCCACGGTGAAGCCCTGGAGGGCGGGGACCTTTTTCACGGGCCTCTCCAGGACCTCTTTCATCACCCGGGCCGTTTCCAATAGGGCTTCCACCTCGGTCCGGCTCCAGCCCTGGAAGTCCAAAAGGTGCTTCATCCTCCCTCCTTGGCCCAAAGCTCCACCCGGTCCTCCCCGTCCGTTTCCTCTAGCTTCACCTTGACCACCTCGGACCTCGAGGTGGGGAGGCTTTTCCCCACGAAGTCCGCCTGGATGGGGAGTTCCCTATGCCCCCGGTCCACTAGGACCGCGAGATAGACCCTTTTGGGCCGGCCCAGGTCCATAAGGGCGTCCAGGGCGGCCCGGGCCGTCCTTCCCGTATAGAGGACATCGTCCACCAGGACCACCGCCTTCCCCACCAGGTCAAAGGGAATCCGGGTGGCCCGGACCTGAGGCCTTAGGCCCACCTCCGTGAGGTCATCCCGGTAGAGGGTGATGTCCAGCTCCCCCACTGGGGGGGGCTTCCCCTCCGACTCCCCGATGAGGCGGGCGAGCCTTTGGGCCAGGGGGATGCCCCGGGTGTGGATCCCCACCAGGACCAAGCCCTCTGTGCCCTTGTTGGCCTCCACGATCTCGTGGGCCATGCGGCGGAGGGCCCGGGCCATCTCCTCCTTGTTCAGGATCTCAGCCTTAAACCGCACCCCTTACCTCCAGAAAAAAGCGGGGGCCTTAGCCCCCGCGTCAGGTTCTCCTCCTGTCTTGCGCCGCAACCTTGCCCCCTTCCGGGTCCTTTGGACCCATCCCACCCTAACACGGAAGGGGGCTTATGAGCAAGCCCTACCCTAGGCCATCTTGGCCGTGGTCCGGGTGGAGCTGAAGGCCACCAGGCCTACGAGTAGGCCCAGGATGACCGCGTTCCAGGTGGCGGGGCCTTGGGCGGTGTAGCCCAGGATCCAGGGGGAGAGGACAAGCCAGATCCCGAGGAGGACGTTCACCCACTCCTCCCAGATAGGGCCCTGGCGTAGGTGGAGAAGAGCCATTAGAGCGACGAGCAGCCCAACGATTACAGCGTTCCACGTAGCGACTGGAGTGGCGCTGTAGCCCAGGATCCAGGGCGAGGCCAGGATCCAAAGCCCCAGGACTAGGTTGGCCCAGTCCTGCCAGAGCCGCATACGCTTCACCTCCTTTCAGAAAATAGTAGACCCTCCAACCCGGGAAAAGGTGTCTTCCCTCACCCTCGAAGGTAGCGAACCCCAGTCCAGAGGAGGACCAGGGCAAAGGCCAGCCTTAGGCCTTCTTCGGGGAGGAGGTGGGCGAGCTCTCCCCCCAGGAAGGTGCCTAGGAGAACCCCTGGGATGAGGCCGGGGAGGAGGCCTTCAGCTACGTTACCCAGCCGGAAATGGGTGTAGGCCCCCACCAGGCTGGCGGGGACCATGGCGAGGAGGCTTGTGCCTTGGGCCGTGTGCTGGGGAAAACCCAGGAGGAGGACCATGGCCGGGACCATGATCGTCCCGCCCCCCACCCCCATCATCCCCGAGAGGAAGCCGGTGAAGACCCCAGCCAGGAGGAGGGCAAGGCCGGCCCCCACCTCCCCCTGGACCAGGCCCATGGGGGAGAGGAAGGGCTTGAGGGGGAGGAGGAGGCTTACCGCCACTAGGAAGCCCCCGAAGGCCCGTTTGAGGTTCTTTTCGGAAAGGCTGTGGGCGTACCGGGCCCCAAGCCGGGCGGTGAGGATGGCGGTGAGGGCTAGGAGGAAGGCCGCCCTAAGGTCTAAGGAGCCCTGAAGGCCGTAGGCGATGGCCCCCATGAGCCCAGTGAAGAAGACGGCCACCAGGCTTGTCCCGTGGGCCTTGTGCTGGGAGAACTTCAGGAGGCCCACCATGAGGGGGATCATGACCGTTCCTCCGCCCAGGCCTACCAGGCCCCCAAAAGCCCCTGCCAGGAAGCCGATGAGAAAGCTCATGGGGCTATACTACCGGGTTTGGGGGTTTTTGCCCCTCCAGGACGGCCAGAAGATTATCCACGGCCATATGGGCCATCCGCTCCCGGGTTCTATAGCCCGCCGAGCCGATATGGGGGGTGATGACCGCGTTAGGGAGGCGGTAAAGGGGGTGGTCCTTGGGAAGGGGCTCGGGGTCGGTCACGTCTAGGCCAGCCCCAAAGAGATGGCCCCCTAGGGCCTCCACCAGGGCCTCGGTCTCCACCAGGCCTCCCCGGGCGGTGTTGATGAGGATGGCGCCCTTCTTCATGCTAAAAAGCCGGTCCCGGTTCAGAATCCGGTGGGTTTCGGGGGTGAGGGGCAGGTGGAGGCTCACTATGTCCGCGGTCCTCAAGACCTCCTCCAGGGGGAGGTAAGGGTAGGGGAGGGGCTTGGGGGTGCGGCTCCAGTAGACCACCCGCATCCCAAAGGCCTCGGCCCTTTGGGCCACGGCCTGGCCGATCCGGCCCATCCCCAGGATGCCTAGGGTGAGGCCCTCGAGGTCCAGGCCCAGGAGGAGCTCCGGGTGCCAGGCCTGCCACAGGCCTTCCCGGGCGTACTCTACCCCCTCCACCACCCGGCGGGCCACGGCCAGGAGGAGGGCCAGGGTGAGGTCGGCGGTGGCCTGGGTTAGGACCCCAGGAGTATTGGTGACCCGGATGCCCCGGGCCCGGGCCGCCTCGAGGTCCACATGGTCCACCCCCACGCTGTAGCAGGCGATGACCTTGAGGGGTTTAGCCCGGTCCATGACCTCGGCGTCTATGCGGTCTTCCACCGTGGGGATGAGGCCCACTGCCCCTTCCACCCGCCTCAAGAGCTCCTCCCGGGGCAGGATGAGCCCAGGGTAGACCTCCACCTCGAAGCCCCTTTCCTTAAGCCTTTCCAGGGCAGGGCCCGGCAGAGTTCGGGTGACGAAGACCCTCATAGGGTGCTCAGGATCTGGGCCAGGTGGTTGAGGTCGTGCCCGGCCCAGAGCCGGACCATCTCCTTAAGGCTCTCCTCCCCCCGCTCCGGGTGGAGGGCTTTCATCCCCCAGGCCTCCTGGGGGAGACTCTCTAGGAAGGCCAGGTTCCAGCGCCTCAAGGCCAGGAAGCTCTCCAGGGGGAGGGGCCAGGGGAGGGCCCGGTAGCCCCGGGCCCAGGCCTCCTGGTCAAAGGGCTGGACCTCCCGCACCCCGGCCGCCACCTGGCGCAGCCGGAAGCCGTACCCGATCTCCGTGTCGGCCAGGTGGGCCACCACCTCCTTGACCGTCCATTTGCCGGGCCCGTAGGCCCGGTTGGGGTCTAGCCGCGGGGCCAGGGCCTGGAGCCTAAGGGGGGTCTCGGAGAGGACCTCTAGGGGGTCTTTCTCCCCCAGGAGGGCGAGGAGGCGGGCCTTGTACATCTAGGCCCCCGCGAAGGAAAGCTCGGCCACGCTCACCATGGGGCTGCCAAAGGCGCTGCCCATGAGGAGCCACTCCACCTCCCCAAAGACCCCGTCCACCCCCTGGAGGAGGTCCAGGAGGTTCCCCGAGACCGCGAAGTTCTCCACCCCGTGCCGCACCTCCCCCTCCTCCACCCAAAGCCCCAGGGCCTGGAGGGAGAAGTCTAGGCTAATGGGATTAGCCCCGGCGTGGAGGCCCATGAACTCCGTGATGAGGACCCCGGTCTCTAGGGGCCTCGCCTCCTTGGGGACCAGGTAGAGGTTGCTCGGGGCCACCCCCAGGGTCCCCCGGTAGCCCCGGTAGGCGTGGCCGGTGTTTCTCTGCCCTAGGGCCTGGGCGGTCTCGGAGTTGTGAAGCAGGGTCTTGAGAATGCCCCCTTCTATCACCACCGTCCTTTGGGCTGGGGTGCCCTCGGCGTCAAAGGGGCGGCTGGCCAGGCCCTGGGGCAGGCTGGGGTCGTCCACCAGGTCCACCAGGGGTGAGGCGATGCGCTCCCCTAGCTTATGGAGGAGGCGGCTTTTCCCCTCCAGGGCGTTTTTGCCCGAGAGGGCCTGGGCCAGGACCATGAGGAGACTGGCCATGGCCTTGGGCTCGAGGTAGGCCCGGTACCGCCCGGTCTTTAGGGGGTGGGAGGGGAGGAGGCGGGCCAGCCTCTCCCGGAACTCCAGGGCGGTCCGGCCTGGGTCCAAGAGGTGGAACTCCTGGGTGGGTTTGAAGTCCCACCCCTGCTTGACCTGGCCCCCCTGGCCCATCACGAAGACCCCGAAAAGGGCCCCGGCCCCGGTCCGGTATCCCCCCTCCGCCCCCCGGGTGCTGGCTAGGCTGGTCTCCATCTCCTGTTCCCGGTACCCCGCCTGGACCACGCTCAGGGTGCGGGGGTCGGCCCTTAGGCCCTCCTCCAGGGCCAGGGCCTTGGCCTTCTTGGCCTCCAGAGGGGCGGAGAGGCCCTCCCCCAGGAGGTCGTGCTGGCCCAGGGGGCTTCCCTCGGGAATCCCCCCGGGCCGCCCCAGGAGAAGGGCGTTGGCCCGGGCCTCCTCCAGGGCCCAGTCCAGGGCTTCTTGGGAGAGGTCCTCGGTGTAGGCGTACCCCACCTGCCCCCCCACGGCCACCCGGAGCCCAATCCCCCCCTGGCGGGCCTCCTGGACCTCGCTTAGCTCCCCTTCCCGGGCAATGAGGCTTAGTTCCCGGCGTTCCTCCAGGAGGACCTCGAGGTCCAGCCCCAGGGCCTTGGCCCTTTCCAACAGGTAACGCTTGGCCTCTTCCCGCATCATGCCCGACCCCCCACCACGATCTCCGAGACCAGGATATGGGGCTGGCCCACCTCCACCGGGACCATGCCCGAGAGGCTCCCGCACATCCCGGGGGCGGTCTCTAGGTCCTGGGCCACCCCCACCACCTTCTTGATCGTCTCGGGGCCCTTTCCCACCAGCATCGCCCCCCGGACCGGCTCCTCAATCCGGCCCTTGCGGATGATATAGGCCTCCTGGACGGCGAAGTTATACTCCCCGCTTCCGGGCTTAACCTGGCCGCCCCCCATCTCCTTGGCGTAAAGCCCAAACTCCACCCCGCTCAGGAGGTCCTCCAGGCTGGACTCCCCAGGGGCCAGGAAGGTGTTCCGCATCCTGGAGGTGGGGGCGAAGGTGTAGTCCTGCCGCCTTCCCGAGCCCGTCATGGGGTAGCCCGTAAGGAGGTGGCCCAGCCGGTCCACCATGTAGCTCCTGAGGACCCCCTTCTCTATCAAGACCGTCCGCTCCGTGGGCCGGCCCTCGTCGTCCATCTCCGTGGAGCCCCAGGCCCCGGGGAGGGTGCCGTCGTCGATATAGGTGACCAGGGGGCTTGCCACCTCCTCCCCCAGCCGGTCCGCCAGGACGCTGGCCTTGCGGGCCACGCTGGTGGTCTCCAGGAGGTGGCCTAGGGCCTCGTGGAAGATGACCCCGCCAAAGCCTGGGCCCACCACCACCGGGAAGACCCCGGCCGGGGCCGGCTTGGCCTCGAGGTTGGTTAGGGCCTGGAGGGCGGCCTTCCGGCCCACCTCCTCGGGGGGGTAGAGGTCTAGAAGCTCAAGCCCCACGCTCTTTCCGGGGGCGGCGTACCCGGTCTGGACCTCGGCCCCCTCCTGGGCCACGGCCAGGACAAAAAGCCGGGTCCGGACCCTTTTGTCCAGGGCGTAGACCCCCTCGGTGTTGGCCACCAGGACCTCCTCCACCCATTCCTGGAGGCTTGCCTCCACCTGCCGGATCCTGGGGTCCAGCCGGGCCCCGGCCTCGGCCCGGCGCAGGGCCTCGAGGCGGAAGGCCCTTTCTTTGGCCCCATACTCCACCTTGGGGGCATGGAGGCCTTCAGGAGTCCTCTTGCGGAAGTCCAGCCCCCCCATCCCCCGCTCGTCCACCTGGCCCAGTTCCCCCTTGGCCCTGAGGAGGGTTTCCAGGGCCTCGAGGAGGCCCTCCTCCGTGACCTGGTTGGTGTAGGCGTAGACCACCTGGGTCCCAAAGAAGAGCCGGACCCCCGCCCCCCACTCCAGGCCGGAGATGGCCTCGGCCGGAAGCTTGTACCGCCTCTTTTGGGAGCGCTGGACGTAGATTTCCGCGAAGTCCGCCCCGCCCCTTAGGGCCCGCTTCAGGACCTTTTCCGCCACTTCCTGGGGTAGCACGGCTTAAGCCTACCCCAGGACTGACCCGCAGGTCAACTAGGGGATGAGGCGCAGGATGAAGCGGTAGGGCACAAACGCCCCCCGGCTGGCCGCCTGGGCCCCTAGGACCATGTTCCAGATGGCCAGGACCAGGAGGGCCAGGGCTAAGGGCAGGGCCAGGACCAGGCCCACGATGGTCAGGGCCAAGAGCCAGAGGCCGAGGCCGTACAGGGTGTAGCTGATCTGGCCGTTCAAGGACTCCTTGGCGTGGGCCTGGGTGAAGGGGTCCTTGGGGCCCAGGAGGAGGACCAATAGGGGGAGGAGGATCTGGCCTAGGCCCAAGAAGAGGCCCAGGATAGGGGCCAGGTGGACCAGGACGGCCCAGGTCCTCTCGCTCTGCGGGGTAGGGTTGGGCGTGGCCACGCCTCACCCCCTAGGACGCCGGCCCGTGGGCCAGGGCTTGGGTCTAGGCTCCAACGCCTTTTCCATAGAGCTCCTTTCAAGGCTAGGGTATACCCGGCTGGGGGGTGTCAAGATGGGCGTGGTTTTTCCCAAGGAGGGGCCAGGCCCAGGAGCCGGACCAGGGTGAGCTCCAGAGCCAGCCATGGGTCCTTGCCTGTCTTAGCCCGGGCCTCCCCCTCCATGAGGGCCTCGAGGGCCACCCTAAGCCTCTCCCCGTTCAGCCCCCGGGCGAGCTCCAAGGCCTTGCGGGCAGCGAAGGGGTGGGCCTCGAGGCGGGCCAGGTCCTCCTCCTTGGGCCTGGGGTTCTCCTGGAGAAGGGCCCAGGCCCGGAAGAGGAGGCCATACTGCCAGGCCAGGGCCCCAAAGAGCCTTAAGGGCTCCTCCCCTTGGGCTTTAAGGGCCTTGAGCCTCTGGAAGGCTTTTTGAGCTTCCCCCCTAAGGAGGCTTTCCACCAGGTCAAACCCGCTCACCGGGGGCCTTAGGGCCAGGACCGCCTCGGCCTTCTCCAGGGTAAGGGGGGGGTCCAGGAGGGCCAGTTTTTCCAGCTCCCTTTCCAGGGCCTCCAGGTCCCCCCCGGTCTCAGCCAGGCGCTGGGCGATGCCACTAGGAAGGCGGAAGCCCAGGCGTTTAGCTCGGTTTTCCAGATGCCGCACCAGGTCCTTGCCCTTGGGGGTGGGGAAGTCCCGCCGCTCCCGGTTCCGGTAGAAGGCGGCCCGGGCTGGGGTGGGCCTGGGGTCCAGGAGGAGGATGGGGGCTTTCTCCTCCCAGGCCTCGAGTATGGAGCGAAGGGCCCTCCACTCCTCTTCCTCGAGGTCCCTCAGGTCCAGAAGGGCCCCACCCCCCCCGAAAAGCCCCCCTGCCAGCGCCCTCTCTAGGGCCTCGGGCTCCAGGGGGACAAAGCCCCTTAGGCCCTTAAGCCGGGCCTCCTCCAGGAGGGCCTCCCGGGCCAGGAAGGGGTCGCCGGTGAAGGCGATGAGCATCTCCGATTAGGGCCCCTGCCGCGGTGGGGTATGGCTAAAAGGCGTTTAGCCCCGTGGCCCAGCGTCCTAAGACTAGGGTGTGGACCTCGTGGGTCCCCTCGTAGGTGTAGACCGTCTCCAGGTTCAGGAGGTGGCGGATGGCGTGGTACTCCAGGGTGATCCCGCTGCCCCCAAGAAGCCCCCGGGCGAGCCTTGCCCCCTTAAGGGCTTTGGCCACGTTCTGCCGCTTGGCCAGAGAGACCTGGACTGGGTCTAATTTGCCCTCATCCTTGAGCCGGGCCAGGCGCCAGGCCAGAAGGAGCCCCTCGGTGTGGTCGGCCAGCATCTCGGCAAGCTGGGCCTGGACGAGTTGCTTGCCTGCGAGAGGCTCCCCAAAGGCCTGCCGGCTTTTTACAAACCCCAAGGCCTCAGTGTAGACCGCCTCGAGGGCCCCCAGGACCCCCCAGGCGATGCCAAACCGGGCCTGGGTGAGGCAGGAAAGGGGGGCTTTCAGCCCTTGAGCCAGGGGGAGGCGCAAGGACTCGGGGACGCGGACCTCCTCCAAAATAAGCTCGCTCGTCACCGAGGCCCTGAGGCTCATCTTGTGTTTGACCTCCCGGGCCCGAAACCCCGGGGTATCCGTGGGGACGATAAAGCCTAAGACCTCCCCCCTTTCATCCTTGGCCCAGATGATGGCGATATGGGCCAGGTTCCCGTTGGTGATCCACATCTTGGTCCCATTTAGGACCCAGTCCCCTCCTTCCCGCCGCGCCCGGGTCTTCATATTCCCGTAGGGGTCCGAGCCCCCGTCGGGCTCCGTAAGGCCGAAGCAGCCCACCATCTCCCCCCGGGCAAGCCTTGGGAGGAATTCCCTTTTCTGTTCCTCGCTCCCAAAGGCGTAGATGGGGTACATGACCAAGGAGCTCTGGACGCTCACGAAGCTCCTAAGCCCTGAGTCCACCCGTTCCAGCTCGTAGGCGATGAGGCCGTAGGCGGCGCTAGAGACCCCAGCCCCTCCGTACTCCGGGGGGAGGCTGGGGCCTAGGAAGCCCAGCTCGGCGAATCTCGGGATGAGGTGGGTGGGGAAGACCCCTTCCTCCCACCAGGACTGGATATGGGGGAGGGCTTCCCGCTCCAAAAACCGGCGGGCGGTTTCCTGGATGGCCCTTTCCTCGGGGGTCAAGAGGTCCTTCACCCGGTAGAGGTCCAGCATGCCCCTACTCTGCCAGGGAAAGGACCCAGACCTCGTGGAGGGCCGGCCGGCCCCGGTAGGCCCGCCAGAAGGGGCTGGGCCGCTTGGCCCAGAGCCTAAACCCAAGCCTTCGGTAAAGGGCCCGGGCCGCCCGGTTGGCCCGGGTGGTGGAGAGCTGGACCCCTTTAACCCCCTTGGCCTTAAGGCAGGCCAGAAACCCTTCCAGGAGGGCCCGGCCCACCCCCTGGCCCTGGGCCTTGGGGTCCACGGCGATGTGCAGGTGGGCAGGGAAGTCCCGGTAGGGGGCCTTGGGGCCGGGGTAGAGGAGAAGCCTCAGGAGGTAGACCAGGTAGGGCCAGGGCCAGCCGTACCGGCCCAGGAGGAGGCCCAGGAGAATCCCAGGGAGCTTGAGGAGGAAATAGGGAAGGAGCTCCAGGGGCCGGCAACTTCCCAGGATATACCCCAGGACCTCCCCTTCCTCCTCGGCCACCAGGTTGCAGCATCCCCTTTCCAGGTAGGGGGCCACGAAGAGGAGGCCCCAAAGCTCCACGCTCGGGAAGAACCAGGCCGCCTCCCCCAGGAAAGCCGTGGCGTGGGAGAGCCGGGCCAGGGTGGGGAGGTCCTTAGGGGTGGCCGGTCGGAGGCGGGGCATGCGTTTAGAATAGCCCCGATGAGGCGCCTTGCCCCATGGCAGTGGCTTTTTTTCCTGCTCCTTCTCTATGCGCTTTTGGCCGAGGCCTTGAGGCTTTGGCTAGGCCTCCTTTGGGCGGAGCGAGTGGGGCTTTTGTTGGCTGCCTTGGGAGTTTGGGCTTTTATCAACGGTCGGTTTGTCTTTGCCTATTACCATGCTCTTCTCGCCTCCTGGCGGGTGCGGGGCCTGCCGGAGGTGGTCTTACCCGAAAGGGAGAGGCTTTTAGTCCTGGCCCCTCATCCCGACGACGAGGTTCTGGCGGCCGCAGGCCGGATCCGGCGCACCCTGGCCCGGGGCGGGAGGGTAGGTGTGGTCTACCTTACCCTGGGGGACGCCTTTGACCTGGCCGCGGGAAGCCCCTTGCCCTCCCAGGAGGCTCTCCGCCGCCTGGCCTTAAGGCGGATGGTGGAGGCCCGCCAGGGGATGGAGACCCTGGGGGTGGGGCGGGATGGGCTTTACTTCCTGGGGTTTCCCGATCAGGGGCTTTACCCCCTTTTCACCACCCATTACTACCTACCCTATGAAAGCCCCTATACCGGACTTTCCGCCGTGGCCTACCCTGGCGCTTACCGGACGGGTCTCCCTTACACGGGAAAGGCCCTGGAGGAGACCCTGGTCTCGGTTCTGGAAAGCTTCCGGCCCACCCGGATCCTCCTCCCAAGCCCCTTGGATGCCCACCGCGACCACCAGGCCACGGCCTATTTCGGCATGCGGGCCGCGGCGGCCTTGGGGCTAGAGGCCCGGCTGGAGTACTACCTCGTCCACGGGGGGTACCAGTACCCCCTGCCCAAGGGCCTCCACCCCCGCCTCCCCCTCTACCCACCCCCCCGGGGCCGGGGCCTGCCCTGGCGTCGCTTTAGCCTGAGCCTCGAGGAAGTGGCCCTAAAGGAGAAGGCCATCCGGGCCCACCGGAGCCAGATGCGCCTTCTTGGCCAGTTTCTTTTAGCCTTTGTGCGGACCAATGAGCTTTTCTCCCCTCTCCCTGTGCCTACCCCCCTAGTTCCGGGGGAGGAGGAGTGGGTGGCCGCCCTGGAGGGGCGGGAGGTCCTCTAGGCTCTGGAGGCCAAAGACCTCTAAAAACCTCCCTGTGGTCCCGTAGAGCCTGGGCCGGCCCGGGGCCTCCTTCTCCCCCACCACCCGGATGAGGCCCCGCTCCAAGAGGCTTTCTAAGACCCCTTCCACGCTTCTCCCCCGCATGGCCTCGAGTTCGGCCCGGGTGATGGGCTGGTGGTAAGCGATGAGGGCTAGGACCTCGAGGGCCGCTTGGGAAAGCCTCGGGGGGGAGGGTTTAAGCACCGCCTCCACCGCCTCCAAAACCCCGGGGTGGACCACGAGCCGCCACCCCCCGGCCACCCGCTCCAGGGCCACGCCCAGATGCCCCTCCTTAAGCTCTTCCTCCAGCCCCTTTAGGGCCCGGAGGAGGGCCTCCTCGGGAAGGCCCAAGGGCCTTAGGTCCTTAAGGCTTAAGGGCCTCCCTGCGGCAAAGAGAACCCCAAGGAGGAGGGCCCTAAGCTCAGGCATCCTTTAGGTAGGCCTCCAGAACCTCCCGGGGGATGGCCCCTTCCCTTAGAACCTGGCCCGTCCTCAGGTCCACCACGCTGGAGGCCAGGCCCAAGGCCTCCCCGGGGAAGACATAGTCCACAGGGAAAGCCTTGGCCCCTTCTAAGGAGCGCACCGGGGGTTCCCCGCTCCGGTTTAAACTGGTGGCCGCGGCGTATCCCCCAACCCCCTTTAAGACCTCCCTAAGGGCTTCGTGGTTCGGCATCCTCAGGCCCACAGACCCATCCTGGCTAATCCAAGGGGGGATACCCCGGCCTGGGACCACGATGGTAAGCCCTCCAGGCCAGAAGGCCTGGGCGAGCTTGAGAAACCTCCCCTCCAGGGGGCCAGGTTCTGCAAGGGCCAGGGCGGCCTTGAGGTCCGCCACCAGGACCTGGAGGGGTTTGTCCTCGGCCCGGCCCTTTAAGGCGTAGATTCTGCGGCAGGCCGCCTCGTCCTCCATCCGGGCCAGGACCCCCCAGACCGTGTCCGTGGGGAAGGCGACAAGGCCTCCCTTCTTAAGGGTTTCCACCGCCTCGGCCAGGGCTTTTTGGTATACTCCTTCCATGCCGGTGTATCAGTATAAGGCCCGGGACCGTCAGGGCCGGCTCATCGAGGCCACCATCGAGGCCGAGGATCTGCGCACCGCGGCCCGGCTCCTCCGGGACAAGGGCCTCTTTGTGGCCGAGATCAAGGAGCCGGGCCGGGGCCTCCAGGCCGAGGTCCGGCTGCCCGTCCTGGAGAGGGGGCCGGGGCTAAAGGATCTCGCCCTCTTTTCCCGGCAGCTTGCCACCATGCTGGGGGCTGGGGTCCAGGTTCTCCAGGCCCTAAGGATTCTGGAGGAGCAGACGGAGAACAAAAAATTCAAGGCCATCATCCGCAAGATCATCCAGGACGTGGAGGGGGGGACAAGCCTAGCCGAGGCCCTGCGGAAGCACCCCTTCTTCCCCCGGCTCTACGTGAACATGGTCCGGGCCGGGGAGGAGTCCGGCCAGATGGACCGGATCCTAGACCGCCTGAGCGCCTTCCTGGAGAAGGAGCTGGAGCTTAGGGGGAAGATCCGAAGCGCCATGACCTACCCGGTCATCGTCTTCGTCTTTGCTGTGGGTGTGGCCTATTTCCTCCTTACGGGGATTGTACCCCAGTTCGCCCAGATCCTCACCGACCTGGGTTCGGAGCTACCCCTTCTGACCCGGTTCCTCATTGCCCTTTCTAACCTCCTTCGGGCCGCAACCCTGCCTCTTTTTGGCCTGATGGTGGTCCTCTACTTCGTTTACCGCCGCTACTACGCCACGGAAGGGGGAAGGCGGATGATAGACCGGATTAAGCTCAGGGTACCGGTTTTTGGCAATCTGAACCGCAAGACCGCCATCGCCCGTTTCGCCCGCACCCTGGGCCTTCTTATCTCCAGCGGGGTCCAGATCCTCGAGGCCTTGGACATCACCAAGGGCACCGCGGGGAACAAGGTGGTGGAGGAGATTCTGGACCAGGCCAAGCTCAGGGTCCAGCAGGGGGAGAACCTCCACCTCACCCTAAGGGAACACCGCTTCGTCTTCCCTCCCATGGTGAGTTCCATGGTGGCCATCGGGGAGGAGACAGGGGCTTTGGACGCCATGCTTGCCAAGACCGCGGACTTCTACGAGCGGGAGGTGGACGAGGCCGTGCAAAGCCTCACCGCGGCCATTGAGCCCCTGATGATCATCTTCCTGGGGGCCATCGTGGGGTTGATCGTGGCCGGGATGTTCCTCCCACTCTTCAAGATCATCGGGACCCTTTCCGTGCAATAGCCAGAAGGGCTTGGGCCGCCTCTGGGGGGACCGGCATCACGGAAAGCCGGTTCCCCCTTTGGTTCAAGGGGTGGTCCGAGGGGAAGAGGGGGCGGAGGGCCTTAAGGGGGATGAGGGGCCAGGCCTCCAGGAACCTTAGCCTTACCGCGTACCACCGGGGGGCCAGGGGGCTTGCCTTGGGGTCAAAATAGGGGCTCTTTGGGTCAAACTGGCTGGGGTCGGGGAGGCCTGTTTCCGCCACCAGGGCCAGGCCCACCACCCCGGGGGTTTCCACCCTAGAGTGGTAGATGAAGGCCAGGTCCCCTTTGGCCATGCTGAGGAGATGCCGCTTGGCTAGGTGATTCCGCACCCCGTCCCAGATGGCCTCGCCTTCCCGCCGGAGGTCCTCTATGCTGTACTCCTCAGGCTCGGTTTTGAGCAGCCAGTACCCCATGCCTAAAGCCTATATATCCTGAAGCCATGGAGGCCCTAAGAGCCCTCAAGGCCCGCCTGGGTCCTAGGCTCCTCCTTGGCAAGGAAAGGCTCGTCTACCGCTACGACGCCATCCTCTTTGGGTCCGAGCCCTTGGCCGTGGCCCTGCCCGATAGCACCGAGGAGGTGGCCTTCCTGGTGCGCTGGGCCCGGGAGGCTGGGGTGGTTCTGGTGCCCCGGGGGGCGGGGAGTGGGCTATCCGGGGGGGCGGTCCCGGGGGAGGGGGCGGTGGTGGTGGCCTTGACCCGGATGACCCGGCTCTTGCTAGACCCCGTGGCCCAGACCGCCTGGGCCGAGCCCGGGGTGAACACGGCCCGGCTCCAGGCGGAGGCGGAACGGTTTGGGCTCTTTTACCCCCCGGACCCGGCCTCGAGCCGGACCAGCACCTTAGGGGGGAACCTGGGAGAAAACGCCGGGGGACCTCTTTGCTTTAAATACGGGGTCACGGGGGATTATGTGTTGGAGCTGGAGTGGGTGGATGGAGAAGGGCGGGTCTGGCGCCTGGACCGGAGGGCCTATGACCTAGCGGGCCTCCTCATCGGCTCCGAGGGGACCTTGGGCCTCATCACTGGGGCCAGGCTCCGCCTCATCCCTCAGCCCAAGGCGCGGGCCACCCTCATGGGGGTCTTCCCGGATGTGGAAAGCCTAGCCCAGGCCGTGGCCCAGGCCATTGCCTGGGGGGCTGTCCCGGCCAAGCTGGAATTCATGGACGAAAAGGCGGTGGCCGCGGTGGAGGCCTACCTGGGCCTGGGCCTCCCCGAGGCTCCTCTTCTCCTGGCCGAGGTGGATGGGGTTTCCTGGGAAGAGGTGGAAGAAGAGGCGGAGCTTCTCTTTAAAGCCTTCCAGGAGGCGGGGGGCCAGGTCCAAAGGGCGCGGGATCCTAAGGAAGCCGAGCGCCTCTGGCAGGCCCGGCGGAGCGTAAGCCCCGCCCTGGGCCGGATCCGGCCCAAACGGGTGAACGAGGACATCGCCGTGCCCCGGTCCCGTCTCCCCCGGGTGGTGCGGGAGATTAGGGCCCTGGGCGAGGCCTACGGCCTCCCCCTGGTCCAGTTCGGGCACATCGGGGACGGGAACCTCCACCCCAACATCCTCTTTGACCCGGCCCGGGAGTCGGAGGAAAGGGTTTGGGAACTTGCCCACGAGATCGCCCGGGTGGCCCTTAGGCACGGGGGGGTTCTTTCTGGGGAGCATGGGATCGGCTTGATGAAGCGGGCCTTTATGCCTGAGGCGGTGCCAAAGGATACCTTGGCCGCATTAAGGGTGGTGAAGGGGGCTTTGGACCCCTGGGGTGTGTTTAATCCTGGTAAGGTCTTGCCCTGAGTTTTTGCCGATTTTTAAGCAAAACGAGGTTAGCATTTGAACATGGAAACCTGGGCCCGGGCGCTTTACTGGGTGAGCTGGCTAGGCCTCCCCTTGGGCGTTGGGCTTCAGCTCTGGCTGAACCCGCCCCGGGGCCTCGAGGCCCTGGCCTACCTCCTGTTGGGCCTCCTTTTCCTCCTGGCCCTATTGCAAGGGCCCAATCGGGCTCCCAGGTTTTTGGTCTACCCCTTGGGGGTATACCTCCTCTTTGAGGCCTGGCGGTCTGGAGGGGAGGGGGTCTTGGTGGGGTACTGGGCCCCGGCCCTTCACCTCCTTTTGGCCTGGGCCCACCCTTGGCGCCGGGCCCTGCCCTTAGGCCTTGGCTGGGTCCTGGCCTTGGCCCTGATCACGGCCCAGGGCCCCAAAGAAGCCTGGGCCCATATGGCCCTGGCCCAGCCTGTGCTCCTGGCCCTGACCCTTCTTTTGGCCCGGTACCGGGAGCTTTACGGCCGGGCCCGGTTCTGGCGGGACCAGGCCCTCACCGACCCCCTCACGGGCCTGCCCAACCGCCGGGCCTTGGAGATGGCCCTGGAGCGGGAGATAGCCCGGGTGGAGCGGGGGGAGAGGCCTTTTAGCCTGATCCTCCTGGACCTGGACGATTTCAAGGCCATAAACGACCGGCATGGCCACGCCTATGGGGACGAGGTCCTTAAACGGGTGGCCCGGTACCTCAAGGGTCATATCCGCCAAGGCGACCTGGCGGCCCGGTGGGGTGGGGAGGAGTTTGCCCTTCTTCTGCCTGCTACGGGTCCAGAGGAGGCCCTAAGGGTGGCGGAAAGAATCCGGAAAGGCCTCAAGGAGGCCGTGGGGGTCACGGGAAGCCTGGGGGTAGGGGTCTACCGGGGGGAGTCCCCTGGGGTGTTTTTCCAGAGGGTGGACCAGGCCCTCTACCGGGCCAAGGCCTGGGGGAAGGACCGGGTGGTCCGCCTCACCGAACCCGGTACCCCACCTCTTGAAGAACCCCTCTAGCCTGCTCCCGTTCCTCCCGGGTGGCGAAGCCCAGCCTTATGGCCCCCGCCTCCTCCCGGATGGTGAGGACCTCGATGTCCTTGATGTTGACCCCAGCCTCCCCCAAGGCGGTGGCGATACGGGCGATCTCCCCGGGCCGGTCCGGGACCTGGACCACAAGGTCGTGCATCTCGGGGAGGAGGGAGCGGCGCACGATGGGGAGGCTATCCCGGGTGCGTTTGGCCTCCTCCGCGGCCTTGAGGAGCCCTTCGGGGTCGTCTAAAAGCCCCTCCAGGTCTAGGAGGGTGGCCCGGAGTTCCTCTATGGCCCCCTTGAGGGCCTGGCGGTTTGCCACCACCATGTCCCGGCTCATCCGGGGGGAGCCCGAGGCCACCCGGGTGAGGTCGCGGAAACCGCCGGCGGCCAGGAAGATGAGGAGGTCCCGATGGGGGCTTCGGGCCACCATCCGGTTCAGGGCCACGGCCAGGAGGTAGGGGAGGTGGGAGACCCGGGCCACCAGCTCGTCGTGGAGCCCGGGGGGGAGTTCTAAGGGGTAGGCCCCCAGGGCCTCCACCAGGCCCCGCACCGCGGCCTGGGCCTTGGGGCTCGTCCGGGGGGTGGGGGTGAGGACCCAGACGGCGTTCTGGAGGAGGCCGGCGTGGGCGCTTTCCACCCCGGCCCGTTCGCTTCCCGCCATGGGGTGCCCCCCCAGGTAGTGGGGGAGGAGGCCTTCTAAGGCCTCCACCACCTCCCCCTTCACGCTCCCCACATCCGTCCAGAGGCTATCCGGATGGGCCCAGGGGGCCAGGGTTTCCCCCAGGGCCTTAAGCCCCCGCACCGGGGCGGCCAGGATGCCGAGCTCTATTTCCCTCACCCAGGGGCCGGGCTCGGGATGGATCCGGTCCACCACCCCCAGGAAGAGGCCCTTCTCCAGGGCCAGGGGATCGGGGTCGTAGGCGTGGACCTCCTCAGCCAGAAACCGTTCTTTGAGGCCCAAGGCGATGCTTCCCCCTAGGAGGCCCAGGCCGAAAACCCCTACCCGTCCAAAGAGGGGTTTCATGGGGTCCCGGCGAGCTCCGCGGCCATCCGCCGGCCCAGGGCCGGGACCAGGGCCCGGACCTTTTGCATGAGGAGGGCGAACTCCTCCTCGTGGAGCTGCTGAGCGGCGTCGGAAAGGGCCCGCTCGGGCTCCGGGTGGGTCTCCACAATGATCCCGTCCGCCCCGGCGGCAAGGCCCGCTAGGGCCAGGGGGATGACCCATTCCCGGCGGCCTGCCGGGTGGGAGGGGTCCACCCAGACCGGGAGGTGGGTCCAGCTCTTGAGGACGGGAACGGCCGAGACATCCAGGGTAAAGCGGGTGGCCCGTTCAAAGGTCCTTATACCCCGCTCCACCAGGATGACCTGCATGTTGCCCCGGGAGAGGATGTATTCCGCGCTCATGAGGAACTCCTCCAGGGTCATGCTCATCCCCCGCTTGAGGAGGACGGGCTTCCCTACCTCCCCCACGGCCTGGAGGAGGGCGAAGTTCTGGGCGTTCCGGGCTCCAATCTGGAGGACGTCCGCGTACTCAGCCACAAGCTCCACCTGCTCCGGGGCGAGGACCTCGGTGACCACAGGGAGGCCCGTCTCCCGCCGGGCCTCGGCCAGGATTTTTAGCCCCTCCACCCCAAGGCCTTGGAAGGCGTAGGGGCTGGTGCGGGGTTTGAAGGCCCCGCCCCGGAGCATCTGGGCCCCGTGCCGTTTCACATACCGGGCCGCCCGCAGGGTTTGTTCGTAGGACTCCACCCCGCAGGGCCCCGCGGCCACCATGACCCACTCCCCCCCGGTCCGGCCCGTGGGAAAGTCCAAGACGGTGGGGAAGGGTTGGACCTCGAGGCTTGCCAGCTTAAAGGGCTTGCTGATGGGGATGACCTCGGCCACCCCGGGGAGGGCCCGGAAGTGCTCCATGAGCTCCGGGGTAGGCCCCCGGCCTATGGCCCCCACCAGGGTCCTTTCCTCCCCCCGGGAGACGTGGGGCCGGTATCCCACCCGCTCCACCTCCTGGATGACGGCCTCGAGTTCCTCCTCCGTGGCTTCCCGCTTCATCACAATGAGCATAGGCACCCCCTAAAAAGCTTTGGGGCGCCCCTTTTTAGGGGCGCCCACGCGGTGTAGACCGCTAGAACCGCAGGGCGCCCCTACGGGTATAAAACCACCCGTATAGGCGCCCGGTGCGGCTCATGCCCTAAGCTTAAGGAGCCCCTGCCCCCTTTGTCAACACTACCTGGGCCCCGGTGGGGTCCAGTAGGGTCTCCTCCCGGCCCAGGGGGTCCAGGAGGGCGTAGCCTAAAAGCCCCGTGGCCTTTGGGGGTGGAAGGAAATGGGCCCAGGTATTAGCCCCCACGTGGTGGTGGTACCCGTCCCAGGCGAAGAAGAGGGCCCCAGGGTAACCCCTTTCCGTGACCGCCATCCCGAGCCTTCCGGCGAAGAAGGCCTCGGCCTCCTTTAGGCTTTCCACATGGAGGTGGGTATGCCCAAGCCGCGTCCCTTCCGGTAAGGGGTGGGCCCCCTGGGCCTCCTGGAGGAGGGCCTTGAGGTCTAGGGCCCGGGTGAACATCCTAGGCGGCCAGGCCTCCTGGGGCTGGTCCCGGTAGAGCTCCAGGCCGTTCCCCTCGGGGTCGCGGAAGTAAAGGGCCTCCGAGACCCCGTGGTCCGAGACCCCCTCAAAATGGGCTCTGGCCTCGAGGAGCCTTAAGGCCACCCCAGCCAGGGCTTTGCGGTCCGGGAGGAGGAGGGCGAAGTGGTAGAGGCCGAGGCTCCCCACCGGCCGCAAGGGAGCCTGGGGGTCGTGGACCAGCTCCAGGTAGAACCCCCCGCCTGGAGGGCGGAGAACCCCTTCCCCCTCGAGGCCCAAAACCCTCCCATAGAAGGCCCGCATGGCCTCGAGGTCCCGGACCCTTAAGGAGAGGCCTAAAAGCCTTGGGGGGAAGGGGTAGGTTTTCATCCGAGGCTATAGGGCCAGGGCTCGGGGATGGCGAGGAACATCAGGGCCGAGCCCAGAAGGGCCAGGTTCTTGGTGAACTCCACCATCTCCGCGATCCGGCGCATGAGGTCCTCTTCCTTCCAGAAGGCGTGCATCCAGAAGGTCACGGGGAGAAGGAAGAGGACCAGGGCTGCTACCCCCACCTTGGGGTAGACCCCGAGGAGGAGGCTCAGCCCTCCAACGAGGAGGGGAACCCCGCTCAGGGGGACCAGGATATGGGGGTAGGGCACCCCCTTGGCGGCAGCGTAGCGGGCCAGGCTCTCCCTCTGGAGGAGGTGGTTGAGGCCGTTGAAGAGGTAGTACCCCCCCACTAAGATTCGGCCTATCAGGAAGAGGACCTCCATGCTCCACCTCCTCTATACGCGCATCGGTTCCCGCACTGCCTCGAGGTCCACGGTGAACCGGACCTCGTCCCCTACGAGAAGCCCCCCGGTCTCCAGGGCCATGTTCCAGGTGAGGCCAAAGTCCTTGCGGTTGAGCTTCCCTTCGAACTGGGCCGCAATCCTCTCGTTCCCCCAGGGGTCCTTGGCCGGGCCCTGGGTCTCCGCCTCAAAGGCCAGGGGCCGGGTCACCCCCCGGATTGTGACCTCCCCCTCCACCCGGTACCGGCCCTCCCCCAGGGGGGTGATCCTCTCGCTCCGGAAGAGGATCTCCGGGTGGTTGGCTGCGTCCAGGAAGTCCGGGGAGCGGAGGTGGTTGTCCCGGTCCGCCACCCCGGTGTGGATGCTGGCCGCGTCCAGCCGGGCTTCCACCCGGAGAGGCTGCCCCTTTTCATCGGTTTCTACATACCCCTCCTTCAGGTTGATCGTCCCGCGGACCGTGGCGATGACCATGTGCCGCACCGCGAACTGGATGCTGGTGTGGGCTGGGTCTAGGTTCCAACGCATGGTAAGCCTCCCTGGGGCAGTGCCCCAAGGGGCACTATAAACTATAGTGCTTTAAAAAGTCAAGTACTGAGGACAGAAGGGCAGGCCCAGGGCCTCAGCGAAGGCCTTTAGGCCCAGGCGGTCGGGTTCTTCCAGGTGGTAGCGGAAGTTCCAGAGGTAGTGCTGGAGAAGAACCGGGTGGAGGCCAAGCCGCCTTGCTTCCCTTTGGGCCACCTCCCCAAGCCGGCCAAGGCCCAAGGTCCGGGCCCGCCTTAGGGCCTGGACCACCTCCTTGGGCGGGGGGTCCTTCCGGCGGTAGGCCCAGACGGCGAAGACAAAGGGGAGATGGGTCTTCCGGAACCATAAGGCGGCGAGGTCCATAACCCCCACCTCCCCGAACCGGGTGGGGAGGGCATGGGGGGTCTCGGGAAGGGCCTCTAGGAGGCCCCCGTAGGCCTGGATGGCCCGGTCCCCAATGAGGAGAACCCCGTCAAAGGCCTCGAGGAGCTCAAGCCCCCCTTCCGCCTTTTGGTACTCAGGCCTTAGGCCCATCTCCTCTAAGAGGAGCTTCAGGAGGGCCACACTGGTGGCACTCTCTACGGTGAGGGCCACCCGCCTGAGCGCAGAAAACTCTCCCCGGTAGAAGAGGTTGACCGAGTAGACGGGCCCAAGCACGGCCACGGAGAAGTCGGGGAGGAGGCCTAAGGCCTCCTGGTGCCTGAGGTAGGCGTAGCTTGAGGCCAAGGAGAGGTCCACCTCCCCCTCCAGGAGCATCCGGTTGAGGGCGTTTGGGGGGGCCTGGACCAGCTCAAACCCCTGGGGTTCCAAAAAGGCCACCAGGGGGGCCACGTTGGCGTAGGGGGGGAAGCCCACGCGGTAGCTCACGCCTCCACCCGGTCGTAGACCCTAATCTCCCGGTAAAGGGCGTCCCGTTCCACGGGGATCCGGCCCGCCTCCCGGATGAGCCGGACTAAGTCCCCCTTGGAAAGGCCTTCCGGTGTGGGGCTCCCCGCCATGTGGACGATCCTTTCCTCAATCAGGGTCCCGTCCAGATCCGTCACCCCCCAGTCCTGGCTCACCTGGGCGAGCTCCGGGGTCAGGGTGGCCCAGTACCCCTTGATATGGGGGATGTTGTCCAGGTAAAGCCGGGCCACGGCCAGGTTTCTGAGATCGTCTAGCCCCGTGGTGAAGCCCTTTTTGCCCAGTTCCCGGGCCAGCTGGTTCCCGTCGGGCTGGAAGGCCAGGGGGATGAAGCTCATGAACCCCCCGGTCTCGTCCTGGAGCCTCCGGAGGCGGTCCATATGGTCCAGGCGCTCTTCCAGGGTCTCGATGTGCCCATAGAGCATGGTGGCGTTGGTGGGGATCCCGAGTTCGTGAGCGATCCGATGGATCTCCAGCCACCCCTTGGCTGAGACCTTGGCCCGGGCGATCCTTTTCCGGACCCTTTCCGCAAAAATCTCGGCCCCACCCCCGGGCATGGCGTCCAGGCCGGCCTCTTTTAGGGCCTGGAGGACCTCCCGGTAGGGGAGGCGGGCGATCTTGGAGAAGTGGTGGATCTCCGCTGCGGTCCAGGCCTTGACCTGGACCCCGGGGAAGGCCTCCTTTAGGGCCTGGACCAGGTCCAGGTAATAGCTAAAGGGCCTTTTAGGGTGGTGGCCGGCGGTGAGGTGGATCTCCGTAAGCCCCGGCTGGTACCGGGCCCGGACCCATTCCACCACCTCTTCCACCTCCCAGTCCCAGGCCCCCTCTTCCCCAAAGCGGCGCTGGAAGGCGCAGAAGGTGCAGCCCACGTAGCAGATATTGGTCTGGGAGACCCGTATGGAGTGGACGAAATAGGTCTTGGCCCCGTGTTTCTTCTCCCGCACCCAGTTGGCTAGGCGCATCAGGGTGGGGAGGTCCTGGGTTTGGTAAAGGACCAGGCCCTCCTCGAAGCTTAGGCGTTCCCCAGAGAGGACCTTCTCGGCGATGGGGAGGAGCCTGGGGTCGCGGATGCCTCTCACAAGGGGGAGTCTACCCCTGTTCCAGGGCTTTGACTAGGGTCTCCACCTCTTTTTGCCGACCCCCATAGGATTTTTCGGGGAGGAGGTTCCGCACATACCGGTCCGTGAGGAGGAGGTCCACGTAGGGGTAGACCGTGGCCGCCATGACCAGGTCTAGGGGGTCAGAGGGACGGGGCCTACGGGTGGGATCGGTGGCCACCCGGGCCAGGAGCTCGGCGAGGAGGCGGAGGAGGGGGACAGGAGGAAGGCCAGTCCTCCTTAGGACCTCCCTTAGGGCCTCCTCTCGGGCCTCCTTGGGGGGAAGCCCCCTTAGCCCCTCCAGGAGCCCTTCCAGGGGGCTTAGGTCCGCCGGGGTGGTCCAGTCCCCGCCCCGCCAGAGGAGGGCCTCTAGGCCCCACCCTTTGGCCTGGAGGTGGGCCACCTCGAGCCAGGGCCGGACCCAGTACCCCTGGCCGAGCTCCTGGAAGACCGCCTTTAGGACAGGGAGGAGGTAGCCCGCCTTTTCCTCCGGGCCCCGGACGGGGTAGAGGGTCTCCAGAATGTGGAAAGGGCTGGGCGGGGCCAGGACCCGGCCTCTTAGGGCCCGGTAGAGCCGGCCAAAAGCCTCGTGCCCCTTTTGCCCCAGGAGGTGTTTGGCGATGCGGCTTGCGTAGTTCTGGTCCAGGTAGACGAGGCGCATCCCAGGCCGAAGCCCTCTCCTTGCCGGCTCAAGGGAGGAGGGCCAGGCCCTCGGGGGTGGCGGTGGAGGCCCTTTCCACCAAGCTGGGCTCAAACCGTACCTCCCGGGGTGGGCCCGCGTACCCTTCCATCCTTTCCAGGAGGAGCTGGGCCGCCCGGGCCCCCATGGCCTCCACGGGCTGGGCCACGGTGGAAAGCCCCACTTCCTCGGCGAAGGGGTGGCCGTCAAACCCCAAGACCCGGACCTCCCGCCCTGGGGTTAAGCCCAGGCGCTCCGCCTCTTCCAAAACCCCTAAGGCCAAAGTATCCGCCCCTGCGAAGATGTTAAGAGGCGGGGAGGCCTTTTCCAGGAAGTGCCTAAGGGCGAGCCTCCCTCCTTCCTGGGAAAGGCGGCTCACGTAGAGGTGCCCCTCGGGGAAGGGCCGGCCCGCCTCCCTTAGGGCCTCCTGGAACCCCTTCATGCGCTCCGCGAAGACGGTGCGTCGGAAGGCCCGGTCCGGTTCTTCCTCCACCTTGATGGCGAAGATGGGGCCGGGGAAGCGGGCCAGGTACCGCCCGGCCAGGTACCCCCCAAGGCGGTTATCCAGGTAGACCGAGTCGTACCCCGGGTTGTGGGCGTCCACCAGGACCACGGGGCGTTCCGTGGGGAGACGCCCCCCTGGGAAGAACTCCGTGAGGTCGTAGGAGGCCAGGATCAGCCCGTCCGTGAGGTAGGCCAGGGTGGTGCTCTCCAGGTAGCGCTTGAGCCGGGCCTCGGAGAGGATGGGGAAGAGGGCCAGGTCGTACCGCCTTTGGAGGAGGACGTTTTCTATCCCTTCCAACAGCCTCCGGTAAAACTCCGTGGCTACAAAGGGGAGGAGGACCGAGACGGTGTAGCTCCGTCCCCCGGCGATCCTGCGGGCATGGGGGTTAGGGGCGTACCCCAGCTCCTCCATGGCCCTTAGGACCCGGGCCCGGGTCTCGGGCCGGACCGCGGGGTGGTTGTTCAGGACCCGGCTCACCGTGCCTAGCCCCACCCTGGCCCGCTCGGCCACGTCCATGATGGTGGGTTTCTTCCGGGAGCGCTTCATGGAAACTTCCAATTCCCAGCATACCCTTAGCCCGAGGGGTTTGCAAGAATGGGGGCATGCTCCATCTGGTCCTGGCCTATCTCCTGGGTTCCCTGGTGGGGGGCCTTCTCTTCTTCCGGGAGGTCCGGGGCCGGGACCTGCCCGGGGGCTCGGGGGTTTTTCGGCAGAAAGGCCCTTGGGCGGCCCTTTGGGTGGTCCTCTTTGACCTGGGGAAGGGGGTTTTGGCCCTCCTCCTGACCCCCGAGGCCCTTAGGCCTTACGCCGGGGCGGCCCTGGTGGCGGGGCACAACTGGCCCCTTTTTTTCCGGTTCCGGGGTGGGGGTGGGATTGCCCCCTCCCTGGGGTATTTCCTGGCCTGGTTCCCCCGGGAGACCCTTTGGGCCACGGGGCTTGGCCTCCTGGTGGCGGGGTTGTACCACGCCCTTTGGTGGCGGCGGCGTAGGGGCATCTATCCCATCCCCTTTGGGGCCATCTTCGGCTATCTGGCCCTCCTCGTCCTCCTGTCCCCGGAGGGGCGGCTTGGGGGGGTCTTGGTGGCCCTGGTGGTCCTCCTTAGGGGGGTGCAGATCCTAAAGGGCCGGTGGTGACCGGGCCTTGCCGCCGGGCCCCGGCGCCAGGTAGAGTGGGGCCATGAAGATCCTGAGGTTTGGCGCAGGGCGGTGGGGCCTTTTGGAAGGGGAGACTGTTTTGGAAACGGACGGCCCCGGGGGGAACCCCACGGGAAAGCGGTTTGACCTGGCCGCCATTCGCCTTCTTCCCCCAGCAGAGCCCAGCAAGATCGTCTGCGTGGGCCGGAACTACCGGGAACATATCCGGGAGATGGGGCATGACTTCGGGGAGGACCTGCCCAAGGAGCCCGGGCTTTTCCTCAAAGGCCCCAACACCCTTACCCCCCCGGGCCATCCCCAGGCGCCCTGGTCTGCTCCCCCCGTGCCCTACCCTTTTTTCACCCAGGAGCTCCACTACGAGGGGGAGCTTGCGGTGGTGGTGGGGCGGAGGATGCGGAAGGTGAGGCCGGAAGAGGCTTTGGACTACGTTTTGGGCTATACCGTGGGGATTGATATCACCGCCCGGGATGTGCAGAAAAAGGACCTCCAGTGGGTCCGGGCCAAGAGCGCGGACGGCTTCCTCCCCTTAGGCCCATGGCTGGAAACCGAGCTCGACCCCCAGGACACCTGGATCCGGACCTATGTCAATGGGGAGCTCCGCCAGGAGGGGCATACGGGGCGGATGATCTTTAGCGTAGCCGAGATCCTGGCCTATATTTCCAGCTTTATGACCCTGGAGCCCCTGGACGTGGTCCTCACCGGGACCCCGGAAGGGGTGGGGGCCTTGGCCCCAGGGGACCGCCTCGAGGTCACCGTGGAAGGCATAGGCCCTCTTTACGCCGTGATTGGACCCAAGGAGGAGGCATGAGGGTGAGGGTTTTGGACCTCCGCTTCCAAGGGGTGGGGCGGGTTATTGCGAGCTTCCTCCTGGACACCCCTGAAGGCCCGGCCCTCATCGAGACCGGCCCGGAGAGCACCTACCCCCACCTGGTCCAGGCCCTGGCTGGGGAGGGGGTGAGACCCCAGGAGATCCGGCACGTCTTTCTGACCCATATCCACCTGGACCACGCCGGGGCGGCCTGGCGGCTGGCGGAGCTTGGGGCTAGGGTCTACGTCCACCCCAAGGGGGCGCCCCACCTTCTGGATCCGGGCCGGCTTTTGGCCTCGGCGGAAAGGATTTACGGGGACCAGCTTAGGCCGCTTTGGGGGGAGGTCCGGTCCATCCCCGCAGAGCGGCTTAAGGTCCTTCAGGATGGGGACCGGGTCCGGCTTGGGGGGGTGGAGGTCCTGGCCCTGGAGACCCCGGGCCACGCGGGGCACCACCACGCCTACCTGGTGGACGGGGTGGCCTTCACCGGGGATATTGCCGGGGTGCGCATCGCCCCGGGGCCGGTCCTCCCCCCCACCCCGCCCCCCGATATCCACCTGGAGAGCTGGTACGCTTCCCTAGAGCGCCTCGAGGCCCTGGCCCCGGAGAGCCTCTACCTCACCCACTTCGGGGCCTTTGAGGACGTAGGGGCGCACCTAAAGGCCCTACGGGAGACCTTAGGGGCCTGGGCCGACTGGGTCCTGGCCCGGCTTAAGGAGGGGATGAGCCCGGAGGCCATGACCCGGGCCTTTGAGGCCTATTGGGCCGAGGGGCTAAAGGAGCGGGGGGCAGGGGAGGACCTCCTCCGGCTCTACGCCCTGGCCGACCCCCCCTTCATGAACCTCCAGGGCCTGGTCCGGTACTGGCAGAAGCACCATCCAGAGGCCCTATGAGTCCCTTTCCCCTAGGCCGGCCGGCCCGGCTGGCCGTACTCGCCTCGGGCCGGGGGACGAACCTCGAGGCCCTCCTCAAGGCCTTTCCCCAGGGCCACCCCTTGGGCGGGGTGGTCCTGGTCCTCTCGGATAACCCCCTGGCCCCCGCCCTGGAGCGGGCGAGGGCTAAGGGGGTGGAAGCCCAAGCCATCCCCTGGCAGGGGCGGAAGGCCTTTGAGGCCGAGGCCTTGGCCCTTTTGGAGGCCAGGGGGGTGGACCTGGTCCTCCTGGCTGGGTTCATGCGCCTCCTCTCCCCGGCCTTTGTGGGACGGTATTTTGGCCGCCTCCTCAACATCCACCCCTCCCTCCTCCCGGACTACCCGGGGCTAGGGGTCCACCGGAGGGTCCTGGAGGCGGGGGAAAGGGAGACGGGCTCCACAGTCCACTTCGTGGACGAGGGGATGGATACGGGGCCGATCCTCCTCCAGGGGAGGGTGCCCGTCCTCCCCGGGGATACCCCGGAGGCCCTGGAGGCCCGCGTCCTCCGGTTGGAGCACCGCCTCTACCCCCGGGCCGTCCGCCTCCTCCTCCTGGGCTACGCCCGGCCTCCGGGGCCGGACCTGGAAGGGGTTTTGGGGGCGGAGGCCTTTCGGCTTTTCCAGGCCCTCCCCCCCCGGGAGAAGCCCCTCTACCTCCGGGCCATGGCCCTTTTGGAGCGCTGGGGCCAGGCCACTTTGGCTGGACCCGCCTTCCTGGGGGCGGGGGGGGCCTGGGGGCGGGGGGCTTTTCTTGCGGCCCATCTTTTGGCCGGGGGGAACCCGGTCCTCGAGGTGGAGTTGGCGGACCTTCCTCCAGAGGTCCAGTTCCGGGTCCGGGAGGCCCTGGCCCGGGTAGAATCCCCCTTATGAAGGTTTTGGTGGTGGGCTCAGGGGGGCGGGAGCACGCCCTCCTTTGGAAGGCGGCCCAAAGCCCCTTGGTCTCTAAGCTCTACGCCGCCCCCGGCAACCCGGGGATGGCGGCCTTGGCGGAGCTCGTCCCCTGGGATGGGGACCTAAGGGCCCTAGCGGACTGGGCGGAGAGGGAGGGGATAGACCTCACCCTGGTGGGCCCGGAGGCCCCCTTGGTGGAGGGGATCGCCGACCTCTTTGCCGAGCGGGGGCTTAAGGTTTTTGGCCCCACCCAGAAGGCGGCCATGATCGAGGGCTCCAAGGCCTTCGCCAAGCGTCTCATGGAGCGGTACGGCATCCCCACGGCCCGGTACCGCACCTTCCAGGATCCCATTGAGGCCCTGGAGTACCTGGAGGCCCACGGGGTCCCCGTGGTGGTCAAGGACTCGGGCCTGGCTGCGGGCAAAGGTGTGACTGTGGCCTTTGACCTGCACACGGCCAAACAGGCCGTGGCCAACATCCTGAACCGGGCCGAGGGGGGGGAGGTGGTCATAGAGGAGTACCTGGAAGGGGAAGAGGCCACCGTTTTGGCCCTCACGGATGGGGAAACCATCCTCTCCCTCCTCCCCTCCCAGGACCACAAGCGCCTCCTGGACGGAGACCAGGGCCCCATGACCGGGGGGATGGGGGCGGTGGCTCCCTACCCCATGGACCCGGCCACCTTAAAGCGGGTGGAGGAGGAGATCCTTAAGCCCCTCCTTCAGGGCCTAAAGGCCGAGGGGGTAGTCTACCGGGGGGTGGTCTACGCTGGCCTCATGCTCACCCCGGAAGGCCCCAAGGTCCTGGAGTTCAACGCCCGGTTTGGGGACCCGGAGGCCCAGGTGGTCCTCCCCCTTTTGGAGAACGATCTGGTGGAGCTTGCCCTAAAGGTGGCGGAAGGGAGGCTTGGGGGAACGGGGCTCAGGTGGCGGAAGGGGGCGGCGGCCTGTGTCGTCCTCGCCGCCCCCGGCTACCCTGAGGCCCCCAGAAAGGGGATTCCCCTGGAGATCCCCAAGCCCCCGGAAGGGGTCCTCCTCTTCCACGCCGGGACCCGGCGGGGCCCGGGGGGCCTCGAGACCGGGGGGGGCCGGGTCTTAAACGTGGTGGGCCTGGGGCGGGACCTTAGGGAGGCCCTGGAGCAGGCCTATGCTTTCATCCCCCGGATTGGCTTCCCGGGGGCGGTTTACCGCCGGGATATCGGGCAGAAGGCCCTAAGGGCTAGTACTTAAGCCGGGCCAAGGGCACCTGGGCCATGGCCTCGAGGGCCTGGGCCAGGGTCCTTATCCCCCGCTCCTCCAGAAGGGGAAGCATCCGCCGGAAAACCTCTGCGGTCATCAGGGCGTCCCCTAAGGCGGTATGCCGGCCTAGGACGGGAACCCCGAGCCTTTCGCAAAGGGCCTCCAGCCCCACCCGACCCTCGGGGAAGAGGAACTGGCCTAGGAGGAGGGTATCTAGGAAGAAGCCGGGGAATTCCAGCCCTAGCCGCTCCCCTTCCTCCTTCAAAAAGGCCAGGTCAAAGGCCCCGTTATGGGCTAAGAGGACCGTCTCTTCCTGGAAGCGGTGGAACTGGGGCAGGACCTTGGCTACGGAGGGTTTATCCTGGACGTCCTCATCCCGGAGGCCGTGGATCCGGGTGGACTCCTTGGGGATGGGGCGGCCCGGGTTCACTAGGGCCTCAAAGACCTCCTCCTTAAGCACCCGGTCTCCTAGGAGGTGGACGGCCCCGATGGCCAGAATCCGGTCCTCCTTAGGACTAAGCCCCGTGGTCTCGAGGTCAAACGCTGTGTAGAGGATCTCCCTTAGGGGCCTGGCCCTTAAGGGGCCCTCTGGGGGCTCGAGGAGGCGGAGGTCGTAGCTGGGGGGGCGTTCCTCCACCTTTGGGCCTTCCTTGGGGACCGGGAGGCGGGGGAGGAGGAGGACCAGGGCCTCGCCTTCCCGCCAGGCTTCTCCCCCCTCGGTCCGGACCGCCTCCAGGAAGGCCCGGGGCTCCTGGGCCAGGGGAAGGATCTCCAGCCGGATGAAGCCGTTCCAGCCCCGGCCCCGGATATATACGCCTTCCGACCCCTCCAAAGCCCGGGCCAGGTCGGGGAGGGTCTTAAGGAGGCGGGACCGGTCTAGGGCCACATAGGCCTCCTCCTCCAGGCTCACCCCGGGGGCGAGGCCTAAGGCGTCCTCCAGGCCCCGGGCCAGGGCCTGGACCAGTTCCCTAAGGTTCTGCCCCTCCCGGGCCCAGGGTCTTTCCCGCCGGAGGAGGCCCGCCAGGGCCTGGACCTCGGCCTTGAGGAGGCCTAAGACCTTGGCCTGTTCCTCTTCTGGGACCAGGGGCAGGGCCTCGGCCAGGGCGGTTAGGGCCCCAGCCCGGGCCCTTAGGGCGCGGAAGACCTCCTCCTGGTCCTCCCCTTCCTCCTCCCAGGCCTCCAGGAAGAGGACAAACCCCCCCTCCTCCAAGGGCAAGGCCCTAAACCTGAGGCCCTCGGCCCGGAAGGGAAGGCCCTGGGCCTCCAGGGCGTGGGCCAGGAGGTTCCGGTCCAGAAGGCTAAAAAGGCTTTTCCCCAAGGAGAGCCCCGGGAGGAGGTCCTTGGCCTTGGGGTTATACAGGACCACCTGGCCCAGGCGGTTCGTCACCACCACCCCCTGGGGGAGGTGGCCCAGGAGGGCGGAAAGCCGGTTTCTCTCCTCCAGGAGGAGTTTTCTCGCCTCTTCCACCCGGGCCTGGAGCTCCTTTTCCTTGGCCTCATGGGCCTCCGCGAGGAGGTTCACCAGCCGGCCGAGCTCCCTAAGCTCCCAGGGTCCTTTAAGCCGGAGGCGGTGGCCGGGGTTGGCCTTGAGGATGACCTCGGCCTCCCGGGCCAGGGCCCGGGTGGCGGCCAGATACCCTAGGAAAAGGGGCTGAAGCATCAGGGCTAGGACTAGGAGGAGGAGGAGGGCAAGGAGGAGGAGATAGGGGAGGCGGCCCCTTAGGGCCTCCAGGACCCCTTCCCGGAGGCCCGGCTCCAAGGCGGTGTAGACTAGGCCAAACCCCCCCACCCCAAAGGCCAGGACCAGGCCGAATCCCAGGAAGAGGGCCCCGAGGAAGCGTAAGACCTGGCCCGTCTTCATAAGTGTTTCCGGACCTCCTCTAAGACCTCGTCCAGGCCAAAGGGTTTGACAATATACCCTTCCGCCCCCAAGGCCAGACCCTTGGCCCGCTCCACCTCCCGTCCCCGGGCGGTGATGATCACCACCTTGGGGGGATGGGGCTTGGCCTTGAGCCGGGTGAGGACCTCAAACCCGTCCATCCCGGGAAGCATCAGGTCCAAGAGGACCAGGTCTGCCCCACTTGTCTTCTCCAGGGCCTCCTCCCCCGTTTCCACCGCCACGACCTCATGCCCCTCCCGCCTGAGGAGAAACTCCAAGGCCAGGCGGATGCTCCCTTCATCCTCCACCACCAGGATCCGCGCCATCCCTTATCTCCAGGATAAACCGGGCCCCCTCCTCGCCTTCCACCCAGAGCCTCCCCCCGTGGGCCTCGGCGATGCGCCGGCTGATGGCCAGGCCCAGGCCGCTTCCCCCTTGGGAGAGCTTGCGGAAGGGTTCAAAGATGGCCTCCCTTAGTTCCTCCGGCACCCCGGGGCCATCGTCCTTCACCTCCAGGAAGACCCCCTTCCCCCTTTTGCCTGTCCGGATCTCCACCCGGCTTCGGGCGTGCTTGGCCGCGTTGGATAGGAGGTTTAAGGCCAGTTCCAAAAGCCGGTCCCGGTCCCCTAGGAGGGGGGTGGCCTCGAGGCGGGCCTCGGCCTTAAGCCCCCTTTCCTCCAGGAGGGGGCGGGCGAGCTTTAAGGCCGCTTCCGCCACCTCGGCCAGGTCCACCCGTTCCCGCTTGAGTTCAGGCCTGGCCTGGAGCTCGGCCAGGTCTAGGATCCGGTTCACCAGCCGGGAAAGCCTCTGGGTCTCCTGGGTGAGGAGACGGAGGAATTCCTGCCTCTCCTCCTCCCGCATGGGGGTGGTGGAGAGGAGCTCGGTAAAGGCCCGGATGGCGGTGAGGGGGGTCCTGAGCTCGTGGGAGACGGTGGCGATGAACTCGTCCTTGAGCCGGTCCAGCTCCTTGAGCCGCCGGTAAGCCTCCGCGGCCTCAAGGGCCTCCTCCACCCGTGGGACCTCCTGGGCCAGGGAGGCCATGAGGAGCCGGGCCGTGGCCGGGCCCAGGGAGCCTGCGAGGAGGGCCTCGGCCTTGGAGAGGCCCTCGGGGTCTCCCTTAAGCTCCCGCAGGGTTTCCTCATCCAGGAAGCGTTTAAGCACCGGCTCCACCTGGTCCCACTCCGCCCAGTAGGCCGTGGGGTTCTCCTCCAGGACGAAGATCCGGGCCTGGCGCTCCTCCTCTTTTCCCTTGGGGAGGAGGCTTCCCAGGAGGTTCAGGCCCAGGTTGACCCCTAGGCTTAGGAAGGTCACCTGGGCCACGGGGTCCACCCCCGGCCAGGGGGGGAGGCCGGGGAAGACCCCGGGGAAAAGGGCGGGGAGGAAAAGCCCATAGCCCCAGACCCCAAATCCCCCAAGGAGGCCAAGCAGGGCCCCAAGCCTTCCTGCTTCCTTCCAAAAGAGGCCCAAAACCCCCGCCGGGGCCAGCTGGGCCACAGCCACAAAGGAGATGAGGCCCATCTGGACCAGGCCCTTGGGAGGGGAAAAAAGGTAGTAGAGGTAGGCCAGGAGTAAAAGCCCCAGGATGCTCAGGCGGCGGAAGGCCAAAAGGGCCGCCCCCGGGTGCCGGCCCTGGAGGACCAGGGGGCTAAACAGGGTGTTGGACAGGAGGATGGAAAGGGCCAAAGTTTCCACCACCACCATGGCCGTGGCCGCGGAAAACCCCCCCAGGAAGACCAGAAAGGCCAGACCCTCTCCCCCTGCCCTCTGGGCCAGGGCCAGGACGTAGAGGTCGGGGCTCACCCCGGGGAGGAGGGCCAGGCCCAGGAGGGCCAGGGGCAGGACGGGGAGGTTTAGGAGGAGGAGGTAAAGGGGAAACCCCCAGGCCGCGGCCTTAAGGTGATGGGGGTCCTCGTTTTCCACCACCATCACGTAGAACTGCCGGGGGAGGAAGAAAAAGGCGAGGAGGGCGAGGAGGGTGAGGAGGGTCCAGTTGAACTGGGCCTCGAGGCTCGCCTCCAACCGAGGCACTGGAGGAAGGGGGGTTCCCGCCAGGTGGAGGACCACCACCCCTGCGGCCAGGAGGAAGACCACGAGCTTCACCAAGGACTCAAAGGCCACGGCCAGGACCAGGCCCGGGTGGCGCTCCAAGGGGTCCAGCCTCCGGGTCCCGAAGAGGATGGCAAAGAGGCCCAGGGCCAAGGCGGTGGGGAGGGCGGGGTCTAGCCCTGGGCTTCCCTCCAGATAGGTGAAGGTCTGGGCGATGGCCTTGAGCTGGAGGGCCAGGTAAGGGATGAGGCCCAGGGTGAGGAGGAGGGCGCTTAGGCTACCCAGGAACCGGTCGTTTCCGTACCGGGCCGAAAGAAAGTCCGGCCAGGAGGTGAGGCGGTGCCTTTGGGCAAGCCTTAAGAGTTTAAGCCAGAAGGGCCAGAGGAAAAGCCCTAAGGTGGGGCCCAGGTAGATGGGGAGGAAAAGGACCCCGGCTTCAGCTGCCCGGCCCACGGAGCCGTAAAAGGTCCAGGCCGTGGCGTAGACCCCCAGGGAGAGGACGTAAAGCCAAGGGGAAGGGGGAAGCCTCCGCCTCTCCCCTAGGAGGCCCAGGCCAAAGAGGAGGGCCAGGTAGGCTAGGGTGGTAAAAAGGAGAAGGCTCACCCCTCCCCCCTGAGCCAGAGCCCCGCCAGGAGGATAAGCCCCCCCCAGGCCAGGAAGAGGTAAAGGGCCTGCCCCTCCCCCGTAGGGGGGAAGTGGAGGAAGGGATAGGAAAAGAGGAGCCAGCCCAGGCCAAAGAGGAGGAGGCTCCGCGTCCCCATGGGCTACCTCACCTGGAACCTCCGGGCCACGCTTTCCTGGACCTGGGCGATGAGCTGGAAGCCCTCCTTAAGCCTCTGGACCTCCCTGGGGGTGAGGTCCTTTAGCCTTACCTTGTTGCTGGGTTTTTCCCCCCGCCTAAGGGCCTGGAGCTGGTGCTTGAGCCTTAGCTCAAAGAGGAAAGCGTAAGCCTCCAAAAGCCCCTCGGCCGTAGCCTGACCTAAGGCCCCCCTTTGGGCGGCAGAGAGGAGTCTAACCCGGGTGGAAGGCCCCCGCACCCCGGCAAGGAGGCCGTAAAGCCGCCCCAAGGCCACGATGGAGGCGATCCCGCCCCGCTTTAGGTCCACCTCCCCCCCGGGGGCCTGGATCCGGCCAAAGAGGCCCAAGGGGGGGCGGAACTCCAGGGCTGCCCGGGCCAGGTGGTAGAGGAAGACCCCCTTCTGGGCCCTTTGCAGGATGAGGTCCTCCAGGGGGGTAAGGTCCAGTTCCCCGTGAACCTTACGGAAGTCAAAGTAAATCTGGGCCTCCAGAAGGGCCTGAGGCTCTGGATCTTCCATGTGGCGCCGGAAGGTCTCGAGCCAGGCCTCTAGGCTCCGCCGTTCCCGGGTGGCCATGTACCCCCCTGGGCAGTAGGGGAAACCGGCCCGGTGGAGCCCCTCTACCACCCGTTCTGCCAAGGCAGCAAAATAGCCCTCCTCCCCCTCCCCGGCCAGGACCAGGCCATTGTCCTGGTCCGTGAGGAGGGCTTGTTCTCTGCGCCCTTCAGAGCCGTAGACGATGAAGGCGTAGGGGAAAGGTGGGGGGCCGAGTTCGGCCTCGGCCTCCTTGAGGAGGCGGCGGATCAGGGCGTCGTTGAGCCCCGCCACCGCCTCCCCGACCCTCAGGGCCGGAACCCCCCCTTCCAGGAGCCCTTCGGTCAACCGGGCGATCTCCTCGGCGTAGGCCTCGAGGTCCAGCCGCTCGATCCTTTTAAGGAGGAAGAGGGGGGATTGAGTCTGGGCCTGGACGAGGTCGGTGTGGGTCACCACCCCCACCACCTTCCCCCCTTGGGTCAAGGGGAGGTGATGGATGCCCCTCTCCGCCATAAAGGCCAGGGCTTCGAAGATGGGGGTCTCGGCGGGGAGGGTAAGGGTAGGGGTGGTCATCACCTCGGCTACAAGGGTTTCTGGGCCCAAGCCCCGGGCTAGGACCCGGTTCCTCAGGTCACGGTCCGTAAGGATCCCCAGGGTTTCCCCTTCCACAAGCAGGCTCGAGATCTTCTCCTGGGCCATCCTTTGGGCCGCCTCCTGGACCGTGGCCCCTGTGGGGATGAAGGCCGGGGGGCGGCGGAGGAGGCTCACTGCCGGCCGGAAGAGAAAAGCTTCTTCCCGCCTGTAGCGTAGCCGGCCCGCCAGATCCTCCAGCAGGGTTTGGGCCACCTGGGGGTGTTCCAGAAGGAGGGGAAGGGCCTCCCGGGGGAGGGTTAGGACCCGGATCCGGGTGGCAGCCCGGACCGTGTACCTCGGGGGTTCCTGGAGGAGGAGGGAGGGGAGGCCGAGGAAATGCCCCGGTCCTAAACGGGCCACCCGTTCCCCTCCCCCGAGGAGTTCCACCTCCCCCTCGGCCAACACATGGAAACCCTGGGCCGGCCCTCCCCCTTCCTCCAGGAGGGTCCAGCCTTGGTCCCCCTCTTCCCACCTTCCCAGGCTTAGGAGGCGGTCTAAGGTTGTTGGGGGTAGGAGGTCCAAAGGGAAGGGTAGGGTTTGGGCTTCCATCTTTTTCCCATTCTAAAAGGGAAGCCCTAGGGGCAGGTGTCCCTTTGGGGTATGCTTCTTCCCATGGAAGGGCAAGGCGTATGGGAAAAGCTTGTCCAGTATGCGGATGGGCTTTTGGAGGACCCCAAATTCTTCCGGCGCGGGGAGGACGCTATGGCCTGGAACCTGTTTGTTTTCCCTTGTAAGGGGCAGCTTGCCTTTTGGTTCTCCTCCTTTCTGCCTGGCCTTTGCCCTGGGGGGAGGCTGAAGCGCCGGGTTAAGGTCTTCGATGAGGCTAAAGGGGCCCTAGGGGAGTGGCGGGTCTATGGTTACGACGAATGGGAAGGCCTTCGCCTAGCCGTGACCCAGGTCTACCGGCGGGGCCGGCTTAGGGTTCTGGTCCTGACCGCCTTTAAGCCAGATGCTCGGATCCAGTGGCCTCCCAGGCCGGCCCGCAGATGAGGCCCCTTTAAGCGGGCCTTAGCGAAGGCTGGAGTTCAAAGGTTCCAAAGGGTGGCCTTGGGGAAGGAAGGGTCCATTGGGTGCCTAGCTAGGCTAAGGTTATAGGGGCCGCGCCTTTAGGCGCGGCCCCTAGGCTAGGTTTAGGCCTAGTCAGGTAAGCGCATCTGCTCTACGAACTCCTCCCGCTCCTTCCCCTCAGGGGGGGTCATGAGGGAGACCACCACCGCGGCAATGGCGTTAGCCACAAAGGCCACCAGCCCCCAGGCGATGGTCCCGATTTTCTGCCCGAAGATGACCAGGGGCTGGGCGTTGAAGATGCCCACGGCCAAGACGTAGGGGAGGGCCACGGCCATGCCTACGAGCATCCCGGCGATGACGCCGTACCGGTTAAGCCGTTTCCAGAAGATGCCCAGCATGATGATGGGGGTGAAGGAGGCCTGGGCGAAGACGAAGGCCCACCCCACCAGGAGGGCCACGTACCTGCTGAAGTTGGGGTCCAGGATGGCCTGGTAGCCTAGGAAGCCACCGATGAGGCCAATGACCACCAGCATGATCCGGACAAACCCCACCTCTCCCTCTTCCGAGGCCTGGGGGTTGATGAAGCGCTTGTAGATGTCCCGGGAGATGGCGGCGGACATGGCCAGGAGGAGACCGTCTGCGGTGGAGAGGGCTGCGGCCAGGCCGCCTACGGCCACCAGGGGGGCGATGAGCCAGGCCATCCCGAACATGTCCGGCATCCCCACCACCACAATATCGTTGTGGAAGGTGAGCTCTGCGGGTTGGACGATCCCATCCCCGTTGGCATCCTGGATCTTGACCAGCCCGCTAGGGAGCCATTTCTGAATCCAGGGGGCGTTCTGCACCACCTCGAGGGGCTTGTTCCAGAGGTTGCTGATGGAGTAGCGCGCGATGGCGGCGTAAATGGAGGCCGAGGTGTAGAGGAGGCCGATGAAGAGGAGGGCCCAGCCCACGCTTACCCGGGCGGCATGGACGTTGGTCACAGTGTAGAAGCGGACCAGGATGTGGGGGAGGCCCATCGTCCCGAGCATCAGGACCAGGGCCGCCATAATCCAGTTCAGCTGCCCTGTCCCTCCTGCAAAAGGCCGGGCAAAGGGCTCGGTCCACGAGGGGGTGACCCCAGCCGTGACCTCCCGGGCCTCCACTTCGCTCACCAGGGGTCCGTACTGGAACCAGGGTAGGGGGAGAAGCCCCAAGGAGGCGGAGGCGATGAGGATGGGCAAGAGGTACATGGAGATCAGAACCCAGTACTGGACGAACTGGACCCAGGTGATGCTCCGCCAGCCGCTGGTCCAAGCGTAGGCCAGAGCCCCAAGTACGCCCACGAAGACCGCCGTGGTGGCTGGGATACCCAGGAAACGGGAGAAGACCACCCCTACGCCTGTGAGCTGGGCCGTTAGGTAGGTGAGGGAGGTGATGAAGACCATAAGGACGGCGATGACCCGGGCCGCGGACCAGCCACCCGCAAGCCTTTCAATGAGCTCTGGCACGGTGTAGGTTCCGGATTTGCGCACAAAGGGGGCGATGGTGAAAGCCATTAGGGTGTAGCCCAGGGTCCAGCCGATGATGTAGGGCAGGGCGTCAAACCCCAGGAAGGCGATGATCCCGGCCATAGAGAGGAAGCTGGCCGCGGACATCCAGTCCGCCGCGGTGGCTGCCCCGTTGACGAAGGCGGGAATGGACCGCCCCGCCACATAGAAGTCGGCCGCTGCCTGAGAACGCAGGCTAAGGGCCAGCACCAGGTACACCAGGATGCTACCTATGATCAGAATAAGAGAGGTCCAGAACTCCCTGCCAACAGGGTAGGCGAGAATGGCTAGCAGGACAACCGCAATGGCTGCGATCAGGGGGTTCCGGACCGCAGGGGACATGCCTTTGGACTGGGTCATGGTTTACCTCCCTTCCTTAAGCCGCCTTTCCAGCTCCTGGTCCAGCCGGTTCATCCGGGCGGCGTACCAGAAGATCAGGATGATGCCCAAGACGATGACGATAAACGCGTTGATATACCAGTGGAGCGAGGGCAGGGTGGCGATGGTCACCCCCTTGAAGAGGGGCGAAAGGGCAGGCAGGACGATGGCGATGATGATCCAGTAGACCAAGGAGGTGACGGTGAGCTTTTTCACCTCGCCCCAGTACCATTCCTTTAGGGCCTCCGGTACTTGCTTCATGCTTCCCTCCCTTCTACAGGCAGGGCCTAGGCCACGGCCCAGGGACCTTTGTCCTGCCTGTGGGCGCTATATTAGCCAAGGGTGAAGGCGGCGTCAAGAAAACCCGGGTTTTGCGCATAGCGCTAAAAGGCGGTTTACTCCTCGAGGGTGGAGAGGTCCCCCGGGTCCTTCCCCAGCTCCTGGGCCTTGAGGAGGCGGCGGAGGATCTTGCCCGAGCGGGTCTTGGGGAGCTTGTCCAGGAAGACCACCTCGTTTGGGGTGGCGATGGGTCCAAGCTCCCGCCGGACGTGCTGGACGATGTTTTCTTTGAGCTCCTCGCTGGGCGTTTGCCCTGCCCTTAGGACCACAAAGGCCTTGATGGCCTCTCCCTTGATGGGGTCCGGGATCCCGATGACCGCGGCCTCGGCCACTGCGGGGTGGGAGACCAGGGCGCTTTCCACGTCTGCGGTGCCGATACGGTGTCCGGCTACATTGAGGACGTCATCCGCCCGGCCCAGGACGCTGAAATACCCTTCCTCGTCCTGGCTTGCCACATCCCCGGTCATATAGGCCCCACCTGGGACCTCCCGCCAGTACTGGAGGTAGCGCTCATGGTTCCCCCAGACGGTGCGCATCATGTGGGGGAAGGGACGCTTGAGGACGAGTAGCCCCCCTTGGCCCGGGGGGAGGGGGTTTCCGGACTCGTCCACCACCTGGGCCTCCACCCCAGGGAGGGCGGGGCCGGCGTACCCGGGCTTGGCCGGGAGGGCCAAAGGGGTCCCCAGGGCGGGCCCCCCAAGCTCCGTCTGCCACCAGTTGTCTGCTACAAACCCCCTCCGCCCCCCATCCACCAGGTGCTCATAGGCCCAGCGGTAGGCCTCGGGGTTTAGAGGCTCCCCGGCCACGGCGATGAGCCTTAAGGAGGAAAGATCGTACCGCTTGGGCCATTCAGGCCCGAACTTCATGAACATCCGCACCGCGGTGGGGGCAGTGAAGAGGAGGTTCACCCGGTGCCGCTCCACCGCCCGCCAGATGGCCCCGGGGTCGGGGTAGTCCGGGGCCCCTTCCCGCAGGACGCTGGTGAGGCCTTCCAAGAGGGGGGCATAGACGATGTAGGAATGCCCCACGATCCAACCGATATCGCTGGTGGCCCAGAAAATATCCTCGTCTTTGGCATCAAAAAAGGTCCGCAGGTGGTAGGTGGTTCCCACCATATACCCCCCGTGGACGTGGACCACCCCCTTGGGCTTCCCCGTGGAGCCCGAGGTGTAGAGGATGAAGAGGGGGTATTCCGCTTCCACCATCTCCGCCCGGGCCTCTGGGGGATGGGACCAGAGGAGTTCCTGGAAGTCGTAATGCCCTGGGGGAAGCTCGGCCGGCCCGCCCCTTTGGAACCAGACCACCTTAAGGGGGAGGTCCTTGATGGCCTCGTCCACGATGGAGCGGAGGTCCACCACCTTTCCCCGGCGGTACCCGATATCCCCGGCGATGAGGAGCTTGGCCCCCGCGTCTAGGATTCTTTCCCTGAGGGCCGAGACCCCAAGCCCGGCGTAGACTACGCTGTGGATGGCCCCGATATAGGCCGTGGCCAGCATGCTGAGGATGCCCTCCAGGGTGAGGGGCATGTAAATCACCACCCGGTCCCCCTTTCCCACCCCCAGGGCCTTAAGCCCCGTGGCCAGCCGCCGGACCCGGTCTAAAAGCTCTCCGTAGGTGAGCTTCTCCTCCCGCCCGTCCTCGGAGAGGTAGAGGAGGGCCACCTGGTTGCGCTTGCCCCGCTCTAGGTTCCTTTCCAGGAGGTTGTAGACGATGTTGGTCTTCCCGCCCAGGAACCAGCGGTGCTCCGGGGGGTTCCATTCCAGGACCCTTTGGAAGGGCTCGGCCCAGTGGAAGCGCCTGGCCCAATCCCCCCAAAACCCCTCGGGGTCCTCGAGGCTCCGCCGGTACTCTTCCCGGAAGTCCTTGAGGTTGGCCGCCTTCCTCAGGTGCTCCGGTGCCCAGTACCGTTCCTCTTGCTTAAGAATCTTTTCTACCGCCATACTCTTCCTCCAACCCGGAGAGGTCCCCCGGGTTCATGCCCAAAAGCTCAGCCTTTAGGAGCCGCCGCAGGATTTTGCCCGACCGGGTCCGGGGGAGGCTTTCCGCGAACCGGACCCGGATGGGGCCCACAGGGCCGAAGTGCCGCATGAGGTGCAGTCTGAGCTTTTCCGCCAAAAGGGGTTTGAGCTCCTCGGGGAGTTCCCGCACCCGGGGCACCACGAAGGCCACCACCTCCTCTTCCCCTTCCGGCCCCACCACCCCGATAGCCGCAGCCTCGGCCACCTGGGGATGGGTGAGGAGGGCAGCCTCCACCTCCGCGGTGCCCAGCCGGGCCTCCCCCAGCTTGATGACCTCGTCCGTCCGGCCCAGGATGCGGATATACCCCTCCTCGTCCATCTGGGCCAGGTCCCCAGTCCAGTACATCCCTCCCCGCCAGGGGGCTTCCCCCCCTAGGAGGTCCACCATCTGGGCGGGGCCGGCCCTTAGGAGGACGAGATGCCCCTTGGCCCCTGGGGGGAGGACCTGGCCCCTTTCATCCACCACCCGGGCCTCTACCCCGGGCAAGGGGACCCCCACCCAGCCCGGCTTGGCCGGCAGGGGGAGGGGGGTGGCCAGGGCGGGGGCCCCGAGCTCGGTTTGCCACCAGTTGTCCAGGGGCCAGGCCAGGTTTGCCCGGGCCCAGCGCCAGACCTCCGGGGCCAGGGCCTCCCCCACGCTTCCCACTAGGCGCAAGGGGGTAGGCCTGGCCTCCCCGTACCGCCTCAAGGCTCTTAAGACCGTGGGGGAGGTAAGGAGGAGGCTCACCCCAAGCCGGTTCAAACGCTCGTAAAAGGCCGCGGGGCTTGGGTGGTCAAACCGGTCCTCCACCAGGAGGCTTGTCCCCCCAAGGAGGAGGGGGGCGTAGAGCCCAAAGGAATGCCCCACGATCCAAAAGAGGTCCGCAGTGGTGTGGAAGACCTCCCCGGGCTTAAGGTCAAAGAGGTGGTGGAGGGCCCAGCTCACCCCCACCATATACCCCCCGTGGCCGTGGACGACCCCCTTAGGCCGGCCGGTGGAGCCCGAGGTGTGGAGGATAAAAAGGGGGTGGTCCGAAGGGACGGGTTCTGGGGGGAACTCGGGGTGTTCCAGGAGTTTTTCCAGGAACTCCGTGCTCCCCCGGGGGTGCCAAAGCACAGGGAGGCCGAGCTTCTGGGCCACAGCTTCTACGGTGGGCCTTAGAGGCACGGCCTGGCCTCGGCGGTAATAGAGGTCGCCGGCGATGATGAGGCGTGCCCCGGCTTGCTCCGCCCTTTCCGCTAAAGCCTCAGGGCCTAGACCCAGGGGCAGGGTCAGGTGGACCGCCCCCAGCCGGGCCAGGGCCAGCATGCTCAGGGCAGCCTCGAGGCCGGAGGGCAGGTAAAGGACCACCCGGTCCCCGGGGCCTACACCGTAGGCCTTGCGAAGAAACCCCGCAAGCCGGGCGGAGAGCTCTTTGATCTCCCGGTAGGTCCATTTGGTAAGCCGCTCCTCCCCCTCTAGGACCAGAAGGGCCAGCTGCTGGGCCCGCGAGGGAAGGTGCCGGTCCAGGGCGTTTAAGGCCAGGTTGGTCCTCCCCCCTATGAACCAGGCCCGGTTTTCTGGGTCGTACCCCTCCCGCCAGGGGGTTTCCCATTGGAATCTTTGGGCCCAGGCGCTGAAAAACCCCCCAGGGTCAGCCAGGGCCTCCCGGTAGGCCTGGGTCCAGTCCTTAAGGTTGGCCCCCTGGGCCAGGTCTGGGGGAGGGGGGAGGGGTTCGGGAGGGGAGGCCTCCAGGACCCGGACCGGGGCGGGCCTTTCCTCCTCGTCCCCGGGGAGGGCCAAGGGGGAGACCTGGGCCACCTCGGCTAGGGCCCGGGCCAGCCGGCTAAAGGCGAAGGGGAGGCGCCGGGCCGGGACCACCACCCCGAGGGCCCCCAGGAGCCGCCCCTCCGGACCAAAGAGGGGTACAGCCAAGCCGGAAAGCCCGGGGGTATACTCCTCTAGCTCCACGGCTAAGCCGGAAAGCCTTACCCGCCTAAGCTCCTCCTCCAGGGCCAGGGGGTCGGTGAGGGTGTAGGGGGTGAAGGGGTGAAGCTCAGGGGGGTTAAGGGCCCCGTAGGCCAGGAGGACCTTGCCCAGGGCCAGGGCGTGGGCCGCCTCCAGGGGGAGGGTCTCCCCCAGGGGGTCGGGCTGGCCCTGCCGCCCCCGGGTCTTGAGGGCCACCCCCTCGGGGGTGAGGAGGGCAAGGTAGGCCCTTTCCCGGGTCCTGAGGTAGACCTCCTCCAGGGCCTCCTCCAGAGGAGGGGTCTTGGGGGGATGCAACCGGCCCTGGCCCAGGCGGAAGCCCTTGGGGGTGCGTACGGCGAAGCCTTCTTCCTCGAGGCTCCTCAGGATGGCGTAGGCGGTGGAGAGGCTTTTCCCCAGGAGCTGGGCCACCTCCTTGGCCTCTACGCCCTCAGGGTGCTCGGCCAGGTAGGCCAGGGTCCTAAGGGCGGCCTGGACCGTGGCAAGGCTTCGGCGCTGGCCCATCTTTATACCCCTAGTCTGGTTGGGGGCTGAAGCCCCTGTCAAGAAACCCTGGCTTTGGCGCCATCCGCCAAAAGGAGGTTTTCTTGACCCGGGGCTTTCGTCCCGTCTATCCTACCCCTCGAGGAGGGTAGATATGGACCGGATTGAGGGGGTTCTCAAGGAGGAGCGGGTCTTCTACCCCAGTGAGGAGTTTCGCCGGCAGGCCCACATTAAGAGCGAGGAGGAGTACGAAAGGCTTTACCAGGAAAGCATCCAAGATCCCGAGGGCTTCTGGGGCCGGGTGGCCTCGGAACTCCACTGGTTTGAGCCTTGGCAAAAGGCCCTAGAGGGGGACCTGCCCCACCCCAAGTGGTTCGTGGGCGGGAAGACCAACCTCTCCTATAACGCCCTGGACCGGCACGTCAAGACCTGGCGGCGGAACAAGGCCGCCATCATCTGGGAGGGGGAGCCCGGGGAGGAAAGGGTCCTCACCTACCACGACCTCTGGCGGGAGGTCCAGCGCTTCGCCAATGTGTTAAAGCGCCTGGGGGTGAGGAAGGGGGACCGGGTGACCATCTACCTCCCTCTGATCCCCGAGGCGGCCATTGCCATGCTGGCCTGCACCCGGATTGGGGCGGTCCACTCCGTGGTCTTCGGGGGGTTTTCCAGCGCCGCCCTGGCCGACCGGATTAAGGACGCCGAGGCCAAGGTCCTCATCACCGCCGACGGCGGGTACCGCCGGGGCCAGATCGTGCCCTTGAAACAAAACGCCGACGAGGCCCTTAAGGACTCCCCCAGCGTGGAGCACGTGGTGGTGGTCCGGCGCACCGGGGAGGAGGTGCCCATGCAGCCGGGCCGGGACCACTGGTGGCACGAGCTCATGGAGACGGTCCCCGACCGGTGTGAGGCCGAGCCCATGGAGGCCGAGGAGCCCCTCTTTATCCTCTACACCTCGGGCTCCACGGGCAAGCCCAAAGGCGTCCTCCACACCCTGGGCGGGTACATGACCTACGTCTACCTCACCACTAAGCTGGTCTTTGACCTCAAGGACGAGGACGTCTACTGGTGCACCGCGGATGTGGGCTGGATTACAGGGCATTCCTATGTGGTCTATGGACCCCTCCTCAACGGGGCCACCACGGTGATGTACGAGGGGGCCCCCAACTGGCCCGAGCCCGACCGGTTCTGGCGCATTGTGGATAAGTACGGGGTGAACATCCTCTACACTGCCCCCACGGCCATTCGGGCCTTCATGAAATGGGGGGAGCAGTGGCCCCTCAAACATCGGCTGGACTCCTTGCGGCTTTTGGGCACCGTGGGGGAGCCCATCAACCCCGAGGCCTGGCTTTGGTACTACCAGGTCATCGGCAAGGGGCGCTGCCCCATCGTGGACACCTGGTGGCAGACCGAGACGGGTGGAATCATGATCACCACCCTCCCCGGGGCCCATCCCATGAAACCGGGGCATGCCGGGAAGCCCTTCTTCGGGGTGGTGCCCCAGATTCTGGACAGCAACCATCAGCCTGTGGAAAACCCGGATGAAGGGGGGCACCTGGTGATCTCCCGTCCCTGGCCCAGCATGCTCCGCACCGTTTGGGGCGACCCCGAGCGCTTCATCCAGCAGTACTTTAGCCAGCACCCGGGGCACTACTTCACTGGGGACGGGGCCCGGCGGGACAAGGACGGGTACTTCCTCATCCAGGGCCGAGTGGACGATGTGCTCAACGTGGCCGGGCACCGGCTGGGGACGATGGAGCTAGAGTCCGCCCTGGTGGCCCACCCCGCCGTGGCCGAAGCGGCGGTGGTGGGCCGGCCAGACCCCATCAAGGGGGAGGCCATCGTGGCCTTTGTGACCCTCAAAGAGGGCCACACCCCCTCGGAGGCCTTAAGGGAGGAGCTCAAGGCCCATGTGGCCAAGCTCATCGGCCCCATCGCCCGCCCGGATGAGGTCCGGTTCGCTGAGGCCCTGCCCAAGACCCGTTCCGGGAAGATTATGCGCCGGCTTCTCCGGCAGATCGCCGCTGGGGAGAAGGAGCTCAAAGGGGATACCTCCACCCTCGAGGACCGCTCCGTGGTGGAAAAGCTCAAGGAGGCCTAGCCTTTAGCGGGCCTTGGCCCCCTGGCCAGGGGGCCAAGGCCTTTAACCCCCTGCCGGGCTTTTGTGGACGTGGACCACCTTAAGCCCCTCGGGGAAGCGGACCGCCACCCGGGTCTCGTTATGGGTGGTATGCCTTAAGCCCGTTTCCTCCTCTACGGTGACCAGGAGGGTGTAGGTGAAAATGACCACCTCCCCGTAGACCTGGAGCCTCCGTTCCAGGAGGTCCAGCCGGTAGGGCCGCCCCCGGGTGGCCCAGTTCCGCTCCACCATGAAGCGGTGGAAGTCCAGGCCATCCAGCCGGTGGGGGGTGACAAACCACTCGTATAGGCTTAGCTCCGGGTGGGTGGTGGCCTCATACTCGGCCCAGTTTCCGCTATAGATGCTGTGGAGGTGCCTTTCCAAAAAGGCCCAAAGCGCCTCTTCCATGGCCTCACCTCGAGGGCTGGTACTCCCCCCATTCCTCCCTTAAGACCCCGCAGACCTCCCCCAAGGTGGCCCGGCGGCGGAAGGCCTCCAGCACATAGGGGAAGAGGTTTTCCCGCCCCCGGGCTGCAGCCCGTAAGGCCTCCAGGCCCACCCTGACGCTTTCCCCGTCCCGGTTGGCCTTGAAGGCCTGGACCTCCCGTTTCCGCCTTTCGTGGAGCTCCGGGTCCACCCGTTGCACCGGCACCGGCTCGTTTAGGGGGCTATGGGGGTCTTGGAACCGGTTGACCCCTACGATAATCCGCCGCCCTTCCTCCACCTCTTTCTGGAACCGCCAGGCTGACTCCTCGATGGCCTTCTGGAAATACCCGGCCTCCACAGCGGCCACCGCCCCGCCCAGGGCGTCTATTTCCCGGACAAGCCTTTCGGCTTCCTTCTCCAACTCCTCCGTGAGGTGCTCCACGTAGAAACTGCCCCCCAAGGGGTCTATGGCCCGGGTGACCCCGCTTTCGTAGGCCAGGATCTGCTGGGTCCTGAGGGCGAGGAGGGCGCTTTTTTCCGTGGGGAGGCCTAAGGCCTCGTCGTAAGCGTTGGTGTGGAGGCTTTGGGTTCCCCCCAGCACCGCGGCCAGGGCCTGGTAGGCCGTCCGGACCACGTTGTTTAGAGGCTCCTGGGCGGTGAGGGTGGAGCCCCCGGTCTGGGTATGGAAGCGGAGGGTCCAGCTTTTGGGGTCCTTGGCCCCGAACTCCTCCCGCATAATCCGGGCCCAGAGCCTCCGCGCGGCCCGGAACTTGGCGGCCTCTTCAAAGATATCGTTGTGGGCGGCAAAGAAGAAGCTAAGCCTAGGGGCGAACTCGTCTACTTTAAGCCCCCTTTCCAAAGCCGCCCGTACATAGGCCTTCCCGTCCGCCAGGGTGAAGGCGATCTCCTGGGCCGCGGTGGCCCCCGCCTCCCGGATGTGGTACCCCGAGATGCTGATGGTGTTCCACCTGGGCACATGCCGGGCGCAGAACTCAAAGATATCCGTGACCAGGCGCATGGAGGGCCCCGGGGGGTAGATATAGGTCCCCCGGGCGAAATACTCCTTGAGGATATCGTTTTGAATCGTGCCCGAGACCTTGTCCCAGGAGACCCCTTGCTCCTCCGCCACCAAGAGGTAGAGGGCCAGGAGCATCATGGCGGGGGCGTTGATGGTCATACTGGTGGAGACCCGGTCCAGGGGGATGCCCTGGAAGAGCTTACGCATGTCCTCTATCGTGGCGATGGAGACCCCCACCCGGCCCACCTCCCCCACGCTCATGGGGTGGTCAGGGTCCAGGCCCAGCTGGGTGGGGAGGTCAAAGGCCACGGAAAGCCCGGTCTGCCCCTGGCTTAAGAGGTAGCGGTACCGGGCGTTGGACTCTTCCGCAGTGGAAAACCCCGCGTACTGCCGCATGGTCCAGAGCCGGTCCAGGTACATCCGGGGGTAGATCCCCCGGGTAAAGGGATACTCCCCAGGCCGGCCGAGCTTCTCCCAGTAGCCCTCGGGTAAGGATTCAAAGAGCCCCTCCATGCTTCTAGTTTAAGAAAAGGCGGAAGAGGAAAAGAGCGAGGCCCAGGATTAGGAAAAGGAGGAGTAAAGGGGGGAGGAGGAGGCTATAGGCGGCTAGGACTAAGGCTAGAAAATCCCGCCAATCGGGCTTGGGGTCCTCTGGCTTCATCGTCTGATAGTATAGGGGGCATGGGGCTTTCCAAGCCCGCCCGCAAGATCCTCCGGGTCCTGGCCCGTCGGGGGGCTCCGGAGGTCCTCTTGAGCCTAAGCCGGGGCTCGGCCCGGTTTACTGACCTGCAGGCCGAGCTTAGGCTTTCCCCTAGGACTTTGGTGGAGCGGCTTAAGGACCTGGCCCTCCTGGGCCTGGTGGAACGCCGGGCCTACCCGGAGGTGCCCCCCAGGGTGGAGTACACCTTGACGCCTAAGGGGCGGGATCTGTTACACTTTCTTGAGCGATTGGAGATAGAATTGACGCCTATGGACCCTATGGAGGATGTGCGGTGAAGGCCAGAGCAATTGTAGTGACCTCGGGCAAAGGAGGTGTAGGGAAGACCACCACTGTGGCCAACCTGGGCCTGGCCCTGGCCAAGCTTGGGGAAAAGGTGGCCGTGATTGATGTGGATGTGGGTCTCAGGAACCTGGACGTGGTCATGGGCCTTGAGGGCCGGGTGGTCTTTGACCTGGTGGATGTCCTGGAGGGCCGGGCCAAGCTTCGCCAGGCCTTAATCCGCGATAAACGGGTGGAGGGGTGTTTTCTCCTCCCTGCCTCCCAGACCAAGGACAAGGAAGCCTTGGACCCGGAGCGCTTCCGCGAGGTGGTCCAGGCCCTCCTTTCGGAGGAGGGGTTTGACCGGGTTCTGATAGACTCTCCGGCCGGGATAGAAAAGGGCTTCCGCACGTCGATTCACCCTGCGGAAGGGGCCTTGGTGGTGGTAAACCCTGAGGTCGCGAGCGTCCGGGACGCCGACCGGGTGATCGGCCTTTTGGAGGCCCGGGAGATTCGGGAAAATTTCCTGGTGATAAACCGGTACCGCCCCCGGATGGTGGCCCGAGGGGATATGCTTTCCATAGAGGACGTGGTGGAGATCCTGGGCCTTAAGCCCATCGGGATAATCCCCGAGGACGAGGAGGTCATTGTGGCCACCAACCAGGGGGAGCCCCTGGTCCTAAAGGCCAACGGGCCTGCGGCCCAGGCCTACTGGGAGATGGCCCGGAGGATGAAAGGCGAGGAGGTGCCCTTTAGCGGCCTCGAGGAGCCGGGGGGGTTTATGGGGTTCCTCAGGCGGTTTTTTGGGGGAAGGGGGGGTCGGTGATGCGGTGGAGGGGTAGATCCAGCAAAGACAAGGCCAAGGAAAGGCTTAAGTTGGTCCTGGCTTATGACCGCCTCCAGCTTGCCCCTGGGCTTGCCGAAGCCCTTAAGCATGACCTCCTCGAGGTCCTCCGCCGCTACTTTCCCCTTAAGGACGAAGACCTCCGGGTTTCCCTGGAGGAACGGGGGAAGAAAGTCGTCCTGGTGGCGGATATCCCTTTGAGGTAGGGTGGTTCGTCTTCCCAACTGGCTAGCCTACGACTGGGGTCTTGCCCTCCTAGCGGGGGGGATCCTGGCCCTGGGGCTTTTGAACCTAAAAAGCGCCCTTCCCGACCCCGCCCTTTGGTCCAGACAGCTCCTGGCCCTGGGACTGGGTCTGGGCCTGGCCTTTGGGGTCCAGTTTTTGGACCGGAAGCGGTTTTTCGCCCTGGCCTACCCCCTTTACGCCCTGGCCCTCTTTCTCCTCGTTTTGGTCCTTTTCCTGGGCCGGGAGATCAACGGGGCCAAGGCCTGGTTTATTCTGGGGCCGGTCCAGTTCCAGCCCCTAGAGCTCGCCAAGATCGCCCTGGTCCTCCTCCTGGCCCGGGTCATGGCCCCTAGGCCCATCCGGAGGGTCTGGGACTACGCCCTGCCCTTGGGCCTTACCCTTCCTGTGGTCCTCCTCCTCCTGCGCCAGCCGGACCTGGGGGGAAGCCTGGTGGTCCTAGCCGGGGTCTTCGCCTTGCTTTGGGTCCGGGGCCTACCTGTGAGGCACCTGGTCCTGGGGGGGGTGGTCCTTCTGCTTTTGGTCCCCACCCTGGTCTGGCCCAACCTCAAGCCTTACCAACGGGAGCGGGTCCTTATCGTCTTGGACCCGTACCGGGACCCCTTGGGCCAGGGTTTCCAGGTCATCCAGTCCACCATCGCCATCGGTTCCGGGGGGGTTTTGGGCAAGGGGTACGGCCAGGGCACCCAGGCCCAGCTGGGCTTTATCCCCTTTCGGCACACGGATTTTATCTTTGCCGTCTGGGCGGAGGAATGGGGGTTTGTAGGGGTGGTGGTCCTCCTGGGGCTTTATCTCCTCCTTTTCCTGCGTATTTTTGGAATGACCCTGGAATGCCCGAGACCTGAGGATCGCCTCTTTATCGCAGGCCTAGGGGGGATGCTGGCCTTCCAGACCCTGGCCAACCTGGGCGTGGCCCTGGGGGTCCTCCCAGTTACAGGGCTTACCCTCCCCCTTTTTTCCTACGGGGGTTCCAGCCTCATGACCACCCTTCTGGCCCTAGGCCTTATCCTCCTGGTGCATCGCGACCGGGCCCAGGCCTAGGGGCTTGCCCCCTAAGGGGGGTGGGCCTAAACTGGACCCCGTGGCGGTGGTGCGCCTTCTGGGGGTGCGGAAGCGGTTTGGCCCGGTGGCGGCCCTGGATGGGGTGGACCTGGAGGTGGAGGAGGGAGAGTTTTTCAGCCTCTTGGGGCCTTCGGGGTGCGGGAAGACCACCTTGCTTCGGATCCTCGCGGGGTTTGAGACCCCGGATGAGGGCCGGGTGGAGATCGCGGGGCGGGATATGCAAGGGGTCCCCCCCTACCTCCGGCCGGTGAACACCGTCTTCCAGAACTACGCCCTTTTCCCCCATATGACCGTGGAGGGGAATATCGCCTTTGGCCTCCGGATGAAAGGCCTCCCCCCGGGGGGGATCCGGAAGAAGGTGGCCTGGGCCCTGGAGCTTGTGGACCTTCTGGGCCTGGAGAGGCGCTATCCCCGGGAGCTTTCCGGAGGGCAGAAACAGCGGGTTGCCCTGGCCCGGGCCCTGGTGAATGAGCCTAAGGTCCTCCTTCTGGACGAGCCCCTCTCGGCCCTGGACCTTAAGCTACGCCAGGAACTCCGGGTGGAGCTCATGCGCCTCCAGCGCCGGCTGGGGACCACCTTTATTTTCGTGACCCACGACCAGGAGGAGGCCCTGGTCATGTCCGACCGGATTGCGGTGATGCGCGCCGGGCGGATAGAGCAGCTGGGTCTACCGGACGAGGTCTACGAGCGCCCTAAAAACCGGTTTGTGGCCGAGTTTCTGGGCCGGTCCAACCTCATGCCTGCCCGACCCCACCCCTTGGGCGCCGAGACCCCCTTGGGGGTTCTCCACCTCCCGACCCCTTTGGAACGGGAGGCCCTTCTCGCCATCCGGCCCGAGAAGATCCGGCTTTACCCCCTGGCCGCCCAGGCCTTGCCAGGGCGGAACCTGGTCCGGGCCCGGGTGGAGGAGATCGTCTATACGGGGGCGGAAAACCAGTACTTCCTCCGGGCGGGGGAGGTGGGGCTATTGGCCTACACCCTGAACCAGGACCTCCAGGAGCCTGGGGCTGAGGAGTTTGGGTACGGGGAGGAGGTCTACTGTTATCTTCCCCCGGAGAACCTGGTGCGGATTTATGAATGAGGCGGCCACCCCTTTGACGCGTTTCCTTCGGGTCCTGGTCACCGTGGGCCCAGGGGCGGTTTGGCTTTTCCTCTTCGTTCTCCTGCCCACGCTTTTGGTCCTCTTGGCTTCCTTCCTCACCCGGGGGGCTTACGGCGGGGTGGAGGGGCCTATGGGCCTACATAACTACCGGAGGCTTCTGGACCCCCTTTTCCTCGAGGTCTTCCTCCGTAGCCTCCTCCTGGGGGGGCTCACCACCTTGGGGGCTCTGCTTTTGGGCTACCCTTTGGCCTTTTACATCGCCCGGCATCCCCGGAAGGAGCTCCTCCTCTTTCTCCTCCTCCTGCCCTTCTTCACCAACTTTCTCATCCGGGTCTACGCCTGGATCGTCCTCCTCCAGCGGGAAGGGGTGGTGAACGCCTTCCTCCAGGCCTTTGGGATGGGGCCTTTGGCCCTTTACCCCAGCTTCTTTGGGGTTCTTTTGGCCTCCGTTTACACCTTCTTGCCCTTCTTGGTCCTGCCCGTCTATGCGGCGGTGGAGCGCTTGGACTGGCAGCTTCTGGAGGCGGCCTATGACCTGGGGGCGAGGCCCTTTAGGGCCTTCCTCGAGGCCGTCCTGCCCCAGACCTACCCCGGGGTTTTCGCCGGGGCCCTCCTGGTCTTTATCCCGGCTATGGGAACCTTTGTGGTCTCGGACCTTCTGGGGGCAGGCCGGGTGGTCCTGGTGGGGAACCTCATCCAGCAGCAGTTTGGCTTGGTGCGGGACTGGCCCTTTGGGGCGGCCTTAAGCGTTTTCCTCATGGCTTTTGTCCTCTTAGGGCTTTACTTTTACGCAAGGCTCCAGCGCGGAAGGGGCCTGGAGGACCTGGTATGAGGCGGCTTCTGGGGCTCCATGCCTTTCTGGTCTACCTTTTCCTCTACTTGCCCATCCTGGTTATCCTGGTCCAGTCCTTTAACCGGAACCGCCGGGGGGTTCAGTGGGGGGGGTTTACCCTGGACTGGTACCGGGCCCTTTTTCAAGACCCTAGGGTTTTGGAATACGCCCTCAATACCCTCACCGTGGCCCTGGTCTCCACCCTGGTCTCCACGGTCCTGGGGACCCTTCTGGCCCTGGGCCTGGTCCGGTACCGGTTCTGGGGCAAGGCCTTTTTGCGCTACCTCCTCTATATCCCCGTGGCTGTGCCCGATGTGGTCATGGGGGTCTCCCTTCTCCTCCTCTTTGCCTGGAGCCGCGAGCTCTTGGGCTTTCCCCGGCTTTCCCTCCTCACTGTAATCCTTGGGCATATCACCTTCCAGCTGGCCTTTGTAACCCTGGTGGTCCGCTCCCGGCTCCTCCTCCTGGACCCGGGCCTGGAGGAGGCGGCCCGGGACCTGGGGGCCAGGGGGTTTCAGACCTTTCTCCACGTGACCCTGCCCCTGGCCTGGCCTGGGGTCCTGGCCGGGGCTCTTCTCGCCCTAGTGCTTTCCCTGGATGATTTTGTGGTAACCTTTTTCACCGCAGGGCCCGGGGCCACCACCCTCCCCCTTTACATTTATTCCAGCGTGAAGCTGGGGGTGAGCCCCAAGGTGCACGCCCTATCCAGCCTTATCATTGGGGCGAGCGCCTTGGTCCTGGCCCTGGGGTATCTCTTGGCGAGGCGGAGGGTATAAAGGAGGAGGTATGCGAGGGAAAGGGCTGGGGGTTTTGCTCCTCGTGCTGGCGGCTGTGGCCTTGGGGGTTTATTTCCTTAGGCCCAGGTCTCAGACTGAGGCCCGGGTGCTTCACTTCCTCAACTGGGCGGATTATATCCCCGAGGAGCTGGTAAAGAAGTTTGAGCGGGAGGCGGGGGTCCGGGTGGTCCTGGACACCTTTGAGTCCCCCGAGGCCATGCTGGCCAAGCTCAAGGCGGGGGCGGACCGGGAGTTCAGCCTGGTGGTGGTCCCGGACTACTACGTTCTCCAGATGGCCCGGGATGGCCTGATTGAGGCCCTGGATAAGGACAGGCTTCCCAACCTGGCCAACCTGGACCCCTATTTCCTGGACCCGCCCTTTGACCCCGGGCTCCGGTATTCCGTGCCCTACCTTTGGGGGACCACGGGCCTCGCTTACCGGGAGGACCTGGTCCGGGGGCCGGTGGATTCCTACGCCGTCCTCTTTGACCCAGACCGGGGCGTGGGGCCTTTCCTCCTCCTGGACGAGATGCGCGAGACGGTTGGGGCGGCCCTCATCTACCTGGGCTATGCCCCGAACACCCGGGACCCTGAGGCCCTGGAAAAGGCCAAGGCGCTTTTGGTCCAGGCCAAGGCCCGCTCTTTGGGGTTTGCGGGTGGGGTAGAGGCCTTAAACCGCATCCTGGGCGGGGACGCTGCGGTGAGCCTGGCCTATTCGGGGGATGTCCTCCAGGCCCAGGCGGAGGACGAAAGGCTCAAGTACGTCATCCCCAAGGAAGGGGGGACGATCTGGACCGACGCCATGGTGGTCCTGGCCCGGGGGCCGGAGAAGGACCTCGCCTACCGGTTCATTGATTTCCTGCTGCAGCCAGAAAACGCTGCGGAGCTGGCCAACTACACCCGGTACGCCACCCCGGTGGCCCAGGCCATACCCCTTTTGGATGAGGATCTGCGGGCTAACCCCGCGGTCTTCCCCCCGGAGGAGGTCCGGGCTAAGCTCCACTACCTCGAGGACCTAGGCCCGGATATCGTCCTCTTTGACCGTATCTGGACCGAGATTAAGGCGCGCTAAAGAAAAGGGGGGCCGGAGGGTCTATACTGGGGGCATGCGCACCCTCCTGGCCCTTCTTTTAAGCTTGGGTCTGGCCCTGGCCCAGGGGGAAGGGGTTTGGGCTAGGAACTGCGCCCAGTGCCACGGGGAAAAAGGCCAGGGGGTGCGGGGGTTCCCTTCCCTGGAAGGGGTTAAGCCCCTCCTTTCCACCCCAGAGGGGCGGCGGTATCTGGTCCTGGTGGTCCTTTACGGCCGCAAGGGGGAGGTGGGCCTGATGCCGGGGTTCGCTCAGCTCAAGGACGAGGAGGTGGCTCAGGTCTTGAACCACCTCCTGGCCCTTCTCAAGCTCCAGGCTCCCCCCTTTACTCCGGAAGAGGTTCGGAAGGAGCGGGGCCTGAACCTCACCCCCGACCGGGTGCGCCGGCCCTAGTCCTCCAAAACCGCCCCCTCGTCCGCCTGCCGCACCAGCCGGGCGTACCGGGCGAAGAGGCCATGGGTAAAGGCGGGGGGCTTGGGCTGCCAACGGGCCTGGCGCTTATGGAGCTCCTCCTCTGGGACCAGGGCCTCGAGCCGCCGGGCCTCTACGTCTATCCGGATCCGGTCCCCTTCCTCCACCAAGGCGATGGGCCCCCCCACCTGGGCCTCAGGGGCGATATGCCCAATCATGAGCCCCCGGGTTCCCCCTGAGAACCGGCCATCCGTGAGGAGGGCCACCTCGGGGCCTAGGCCCTCCCCGACTAGGGCGCTCGTCACCGAGAGCATCTCCGGCATCCCCGGGGCCCCTTTGGGGCCTACATAGCGGATGACCACCACATCCCCCGGCCGGATCCCGCCCCTTAGGACCTCGGCCATGGCCGCCTCCTCCGAGTCAAAGACCCGGGCTGGGCCCTCGAAGAAGGTCCTCTCCGTCCCAGCGAGCTTCAGGACCGCCCCCCTAGGGGCCAGGTTCCCAAAGAGGACCACCAGCCCCCCCTGGGGTTTGAAGGCCCGCTCCACCGGGACCACCACCTCCTGCCCCTCCTTTTCCCGGTAGGCCCTCTCCACCTCTTCCGCCAGGGTGCGCCCTGTGAGGGTCTGGGCCTCCCCGTAGAGGAGGCCAGCCTCGAGGAGGCGCTTGGCCACCAGGGGGGTCCCCCCGGCCTCGTAAAGCTCCCAGGCCGTGTAAGTGCCCCAGGGCCTGAGGTCGGCGATGACCGGGGTCTTGCGGGAGACCTCGTCAAAATCCCTGAGGCTGAGCTCCACCCCGGCTTCCCGGGCCAGGGCCAGGAGGTGGAGGACGGCGTTGGTGCTCCCCCCGGTGGCGGCCACGGCGGCGATGGCGTTTAAGAAGCTTTTCCGGGTGAGGAAGTCCTTTGGGGTGCGGCCTGAGGCCCAGATCTCCTTGAGGAGTTCTGCGGCCCGGCGGGTGGCCTCCCGCTTTTCGGGGAGGACGGCGGGGATGGAGTTATACCCCATGGGGGAGAGGCCCAGGATCTCCAGGGCCATGGCCATGGTGTTGGCCGTGTACTGCCCCCCACAGGCCCCGGGCCCGGGGATGGCCCGGCGTTCAATCTCCAAGAGCTCCTCGTCCGTAATCTTTCCAGCGGCCCTCTGCCCCACGGCTTCGAAGACCTCCACGATGGTAAGCTTCCGGTTCCCGTAAAGCCCAGGGGCGATGCTCCCCCCGTAGAGGACCATCCCCGGGACCCCGCTCCGGATCAGGCCCATGGCCGTCCCTGGGATGGTCTTGTCGCACCCCGAAAGCCCCACCATGGCGTCGTAAAGGTAGCCCTGGGCCACGAGCTCGAGGCTATCCGCAATGACCTCGCGACTAATGAGGCTTGCCCGCATCCCTGGGGTTCCCATGCTGATCCCGTCGGAGATGGCGGGGGCCCCGAACTCAAAGGGGACAAGCCCCGCGGCCTTGAGCCCCACCTTGAGCTCCTGGGCCAGGTCGCGGAGGTGCAGGTTGCAGGGCATCCCGTCCGTAAAGGTGTTCAGGATGCCTACAAAGGGCTTCTTAAAGTCCTCATCCCCAAGCCCCACGGCCCGGAGCATGCTCCGGGCGGGGGCCCGCTCAAGGCCTTGTCTAATCCGGTCTGACCTCATGCGTCCCTCCAAGTGGCGATTTTCCCATGAAAGGCCCGGGCCCGGGGGAGGAGGTGGACCAGGGCCCGGGCCGCCTCCTCGGGGCTTAGGAGCCGGCCCTCGGCCTGGTAGCCGCGGAAGACCCGGTGGAGGATGGGGGCGGCGCTCCCTTGGGCCTCTCGGGCCTCTTCCTGCATCTGGGTCTCCACCACCCCGGGGCGGTAGACGAAGCAGGCCACCTCCGGCACCTCGGCGGCGAGTTGCCGGGCCAGATGCTCCTCCGCGGCCTTGGCCACGGCGTAAGCCCCAATCCCCGGGAGGTTGGTCTCCGCCGCCCCCGAGCCCACATAGACCGCCACCCCTTCCCCCTGGCCCCTAAGGTGCGGGTAGGCGAAACGGGCAAGCTGGTACCCAGCGATGAGGTTGGCCTCCAGGACCTCCTTAAAAAGGGGCTCGGCGAGCTCAAAGAGGAAAGGCCCCGGATGGAGGACCCCGGCGTTATGGATGTACCCGTAGAACCCCCCCAGGGCCAGGGCCTTCTCCACCAGGGCCTGGGCCACCTGGGCCTCCGCCGCGTTCCCCGCCACCCCCTCGGCCTTGGCCCCTAGGGCCTGGGCCTCCTCCACCGCCTTCCTTAGGGGGGCTTGGGAGCGGGCGTTGAGGACCAGGTTGTACCCGGCCCCGGCCAGGGCCCGGGCCAGAGCCCGGCCGATGCCCCGGCTAGCCCCGGTGAGGATGAGGGTCTTTTTCATACCACCTCCTCCACGGGGATCCGTACCCCTAGGACCTCGAGGGCCTCCCTGGGGCCCAAGGCCAGGGAGGCCTTGCCCCTATAGACCAGGGCCCGCCGCTCGTTCAGGTCCAGGACCCAGACCTCCCGGACCCCCGCCTGGAGGTAGAGGGGAAGCTTGGTCTCGAAGTCATACCCCAGGGTGGTGTCCGAGACCCCCACCACCAGGAGGGTGTCCTTGGCTTCGGGGATGGCGTTTTCGTAAAAGTCTAGCCGGGGTTTGAGGAGGGCTAGGTCGGGGTAGAGGATGGGGTTCAGCACTCGCAATGGGCTCTGGACCCAGATAAAGGCCTGATGGGGTTCCAGGGGTCTTAGGGCCAGGGCAAGGCGGTACACCTTGGCCGCGCGACGGGGTCCTATGGGGCTCATCCCCACCGGTTCCCCCTCCAGGAGTTCCAGGCGCAGGTTCTCGGGGAAGACCCCAGCCCCCACCATGCGCTGGAACCCCTCCGGGGAGATGCGGTGCTGGAGCATATTCCTAGCTTAACTGCTTCAGGACCTCCCGGGTGAAGGCCTCCGTCCCCGCGGTTCCGCCCAGGTCCGGGGTAGGGGTCTCCCTAAGGGCCTGGGCCACTGCGGCCTCTACCTTGCGGGCCAGTTCCACCTGGCCGAAGGCGTATTCCAGCATCATGGCCGCGGAGAGGATGGCCGCAGTGGGGTTGGCGAGGCCCTTGCCAGCGATATCCGGGGCCGAGCCGTGGACCGGCTCGAAGAGGGGGACCCCTTCCCCTAGGGAGGCCGAGGGGAGAAGGCCCAAGGAGCCCGGGAGGACGCTGGCCAGGTCCGAGAGGATATCCCCGAAGAGGTTGGAGGTCACCACCACGTCAAACCGGCCTGGGTTCTTGACCAGGTGCATGGCCATGGCGTCCACATACTGGTGCTCCAAGGCCACCCCGGGGTAGGCCTTGTGAACCTCCTCCACCACCTTGCGCCAGAACTCCCCCACCTCTAGGACATTGGCCTTGTCCACGCTGGTGACCTGGTTCCGGCGGTTCTTGGCGGTTTCAAAGGCCAGCCGGGCGATCCTCTCCACCTCGGGCCGGGTGTACCGGTCCGTATTCCAAGCCTCCTCCTCGGTCACCCCCCGGGGCTCCCCAAAGTAAATCCCCCCGGTGAGCTCCCGGAGGATGAGGAGGTCCACCCCCCGGGCGATCCCGGGGCGGAGGGGGGAGAGGCCTTCTAGGCCAGGGAAGACCTTGGCCGGGCGGAGGTTGGCCCAGAGGCGCTGCTCTTTCCTTAGCGCAAGAAGCCCGGTCTCGGGGCGCTTGGGCCGGGGAAGGCCGTCCCACTTGGGCCCCCCGATGGCCCCCAGGAGGATGGCCTCCGCCTCCTTAACCCCTTGCCGGGTGGCCTCGGGGTAGGGCTCCCCGTAGAGGTCCACGGCCTCCCCCCCAAAGGGGTAGACCTGGACCTCGAGGCCCAGGCCGTGGGCCTGGTCCAGGGCTTTTAGGACCTCTAGGGCTGCCCCCACCACCTCGGGGCCGATCCCGTCCCCGGGGAGGACGGCCACCTTCATTTGAACCTCCCCGGGGCCGGGAGCCTGCGGTCAAAGGCGTCTATGGCTTCCCCGGCCTCCAGGAGTTCCCCAATCGGGTCCCAAAGCCCTTCGGTAAGGGCCTCCCGGACGGCCTCGGGGATGGAAAGGGGCACCCTCTCCCCGTTGAAGCGGACCTCTTTTTGGAGGAGGTCTATCTCCACCTCGAGGCCTGGGTCCTCCTCCACCTTCTTAAAGAGCCTTTCCAGGTCTGCCTTGGGGATGCTCACACAGGGTAGACCGATGGCTGTGGCGTTCCCGAAAAAGATCTCCGCAAAGCTCTCCCCAATCAAGGCCTTAAACCCCGCCCGCTTAATGGCCTGGGGGGCATGCTCCCGGCTGGAGCCCGAGCCAAACCCCGCCTCCACCAGGAGGATCCTCGCCCCCTGGTACCTGGGGTCGTTTAAGGGATGGGGCTTGGGGTTTCCCTTTTCGTCAAACCGCTCGTCGTAGAAGAGGTACTGGCCCAGGCCCTCAAAGGTGAGGACCTTCATGAACCGGGCGGGGATGATCCGGTCCGTGTCTATATCCTCCCCCCTTAGGGGCAGGGCCCGTCCTTTGATCTGGGTGATCCTTTCCAGCGCCATGCCTTACCTCCCAAGTCCAAAGACCTCGCGGGCGTCGGCAATCTCGCCTGCCACCGCCGCCGCGGCCACCATCACCGGGCTCATGAGGACGGTCCGGCCCCTGGGGCTACCCATCCGGCCCTTGTAGTTGCGGTTGGAGGAGCTGGCGGCCAATTCATCCCCCTGGAGCCGGTCCGGGTTCATGGCCAGGCACATGGAGCAGCCTGGATGCCTCCACTCAAACCCCGCCTCCCGGAAGATCTCCGCAATCCCCTCGGCCTCGGCCTGCTTGGCGATCCACTCCGAGCCCGGGACCACCAGGGCCCGCACCCCCTTCTTGACCTTATGCCCCTTGAGGTACCGGGCCACCTCCCTTAGATCGGAAAGCCTGGCGTTGGTGCAGCTCCCGATGAAGGCCACCTGGACCGGCACCCCCTTGATGGGCTGGCCCGGCTTGAACCCCATGTAGGCCAAGGCGTCCTCCGCCGCGGCCCTTTCCTCAGGAGGAAGTTCCTCCAGGAGGGGGATCCGCCCGTCAATGGGGATGGCCTGGCCCGGGTTCACCCCCCAGGTCACCGTAGGGGCGATCTCCTCCGCGCGGAACTCCACCACATCGTCGTAGTCCGCGTCGGGGTCGGAGGCGAAGCTCTTCCAGTACCGCACCGCCTCCTCCCATTCCTCCTCCTTGGGGGCGTAGGGCCGGCCCTTGAGGTAGGCGAAGGTGGTCTCGTCGGGGTTCACATACCCCACCCGGGCCCCGCCTTCGATGGACATATTGCAGAGGGTCATCCTTTCCTCCATGCCCATGGCCACCACGGTGCTCCCCCCGTACTCGTAGGCGTAGCCCAAACCCCCCTGGACCCCGAGCTTGCGGATGATATGGAGGATAACGTCCTTGGCGTAGACCCCGGGGCCGAGCCGGCCTTCTATGTTGATCCGGCGCACCTTGAGGCGGCCCGCCGCCAGGGTCTGGGTGGCCAGGACGTCCCGCACCTGGGTGGTCCCGATGCCAAAGGCCACCGCCCCAAAGGCCCCGTGGGTGGAGGTGTGGGAGTCCCCGCAGGCGATGGTCATCCCCGGCTGGGTGAGGCCGAGCTGGGGCCCGATGATGTGGACGATGCCCTGGTCCCCGCTTCCTAGGTCAAAAAAGGTGATGTCGTGCTCCTTGGCGTTTTGGCGCAGGGCCTCGAGCATGCTTTGGGCCAGGGGGTCCTGGAAGGGCTCGGTCCGGTCGTGGGTGGGGACGATGTGGTCCACGGTGGCGAAGGTGCGGTGGGGGTAGCGGACCTTAAGCCCCAGGTCCCTAAGCATCCCAAAGGCCTGGGGGCTGGTGACCTCGTGGAGGAGGTGCAGGTCTATGAAGAGCTGGCTCCTGCCGTCCCTAAGCTTCCGGACCTCGTGGGCCTCCCATACCTTGTCGTAAAGCGTTTTGCCCATCCCGCCTCCTTTAAATCAATCCCCCCGGGGTGGGGCCCGGGGGGTGTAGCGGAAGGGTCCACCCTAGCCCGGGCTTTCTGGGCTTAGGCCTAGGTGGGTCCCCCGCCGCATTGCCTTATAGCTTAAGGGGGAGGGCCCCAAGGGTCAAGGGCTTGACGAAGGAAGGGGGATACCCTAAGCTAAGACTTGCGTCTGCCGGGGTGGCGGAATTGGTAGACGCGCACGATTCAGGGTCGTGTGCCCGCGAGGGCGTAAGGGTTCAAGTCCCTTCCCCGGCACCAGGAGGCCCCCAAAGGGGGCCTAAACTTTTTGCGCTATCCTTAGGGCATGAGGCGGGTGCTCTCGGGGATCCAGCCTTCCGGGGAGATCCATATCGGCAACTACCTGGGGGCAATCCGGCAATGGGTGGAGTTTGGGCAAAAACTGGGCCGGGATGCCTTCTTTTGCATCGTGGACTACCACGCCATCACCAACCCCCTGGCCTACGAGCCCAGCACCCTGGCCCAGCGCACCTTTGAGGCTGCGCTGGTAAACATCGCCGCGGGGCTGGACCCGGAAAAGGTGACCCTCTTCGTCCAGTCTCACGTGCCGGAACACACCGAGCTGGCCTGGGTCTTTACCACCTTGACCCCGGTGGGGGACCTGACCCGGATGACCCAGTTCAAGGACAAGGCGGCCAAGATCGGCTCTAACGAGCTCATCGGGGCGGGCCTCCTCATGTACCCTGTCCTCCAGGCCGCGGATATCCTCATCTACAAGGCCGATACCGTCCCCGTAGGGGAGGACCAGTTGCAGCACCTAGAGCTTACCCGGGAGATTGCCCGCCGGTTTAACGGCCTCTTTGGGGAAACCTTCCCTGAGCCCCAGGCCTACCTGAACCCCAAGGCTCCCCGGGTCCCGGGGATTGACGGCAAGGCCAAGATGAGTAAGTCCTTAGGGAACACCATTGGGCTTTTAGAGGATGAAGGGAGCATCTGGGAGAAGATCCGCCACCTCCCCGATGACCCTCAGCGCATCCGGCTTTCCGACCCTGGGGAGCCGGGGCGGAGCCTGGTCTTCACTTACCTCTCCTACTTCGCCCCCGAGGAGGTGGTGGAGGCCCTAAAAGAGGAGTACCGCCGGGCTGGGATAGGGACCTTGACCCTTAAGCGCATCCTCTTTGACTACCTCATGGAGGCCCTGAGGCCCATTCGGGAACGGGCCGAGGCCTTGAGGCGAAACCCGGACTACGTGATGGACGCCCTTCTGGAAGGGGCCAGAAGGGCCCGGAGCGTGGCCCAGGCCACCATGGAGGAGGTCCGGGAGAAGATCGGCCTCCTGAGGCCCCAAGGGGTCCGGGTTCGGTGATCTGCCTGGTTTTCCCCGGGTTCTCCGGTACCCCGGAGGAGCTTAGGGAGGCCTTAAGGCGGGGCCGGCTCCGGCCGGAGGAGGTCCCGGTCCTCGAGGTCATCCAGATGGCCCTGGACCAGGTCCCGGAGGACCTTAGGGCGAGGAGCGAGCTCCTCCCCATTCTAGCCGAGCTCCTCCTCCTCAAGCTGGCCCCCAGGCGGGCCCTAGGGGAGGAGGAACCCACGGGAGAGGTCCCCTTGGTCCAGGCCCTGGTGGACCTCTCCGAGACGGTGGCCTTCCTCGAGGCCCGCCTAAGGGCCAGGGCCCGGGTCCTCCCCGTCCCGGCCCCGCCCCTTCCCCCCAGGGCCCTCCGCCTCTCCCCGGAGCGACTCCTCAAGGCGGCCCGGGCCTACCGGCCCCTTTCCCTTGCCTTCCCCGAAAGGGGCCTGGAGCTTTGGGAGGTATGGGCCCGGCTTAGGCCAGGTCTGGCCCGGGGGGTGAGGCGGGCCTTTGCCGACCTCCCCTTAAGGGAATGGCGGGAAAAGGCCCTGGGGTTTTTCCTCCTCCTCGAGGCCTCCCGTTTGGGCCGGGTCCGGCTCTACCAGGAAGCCCCCTTCGCCCCCCTTTGGGTGGAGGTTTTGGCCGAGGAGGAGGTTCTAGGGGACCTCCACCCAGGGGCAGGCGTCCAGCCTCAGGCGCACCCCCATGAGGCCTGGTCGGGGGAGGCTTAGGGTACAGTCCTCTCCGGTGCAGGCGTCCCGGGTCCGGGCCACCAGGGACCCTCCCGGCTAGGCGGGCTCTATGGCCTCGGCCTCCCCCTCGTACCGCACCCGGACCTCAGCTCCAGCCCGGAGAATGGCCGTGGCCCGGGCGCGGCAGGGGGATTTTGACAGGCCTACCTCCCACCCTTGGCTGGGCTGGCCCCTCCTGGTTTTGCAGGGCAGAATAGGCTGTGATGCCTAAGAGGACGACCAGGCTCAGGAGGGTTTTCCGGTTCATGCGCTAGGGGCTCAGGCCTTGGGCGGTTTTGGCTTCCCGCTCCGCCTCCGCTAGGGCCTTTTCTGGGGGTACCCGGGCTTTGAGGGCCCTTTCCAGACCCCGACCCAGGCTGGGGTACCAAAGGAGGAGGGGGGCGTCCTGGTGCCAGGGGACTAGCCTGCCCTTGGTCTCCAGAAGGAGCTGGGCTACCCTTTCTTTCCTCCAGGCCTCCTGGGCGCTTTGGGAAAGGGGAAGGTGGAGGGTGGTTTGGGCCCAGGCCAGTTGCTTCTGGGGTTCCAGGAAGAAACGGAGAAAGGCCCCTATAGCCTCCTCAGCCCCAGGGTGGGCGCCCTTAAGGACCACCAGGGCGGAGCCCGAGGCCCCGATCCGCCCCTTGGGCTCCAGGGGCAAGGGGGCCATGCCCACGGGGAAAGGGATGGAGGCCCGGTCCCGGACCACGGGGAGAAGGCTGGAGGCCCCTATGCCCATCAGGGCCCGGCCCCGGACGAAATCGGCGGCGGCGGCGATGGCCTCGGTCTGCCCCCGGACCTGGAGGGCCCCGGCCTGCTCCAGGCTTTGGAGTAGGCTTAGGACCCGAAGGGCCTCGGGGGAGGTGAAATGGGGCTGGCCTTCTTGCACCAGGCTCCCCCCAGCGGCCAGGACCAGGAGGGCAAAACTATGCCCATCGGCAAAGAAAAGAAGCCCGCGAGTAGCCCGGGAGGAGAGGCGGCGGGCGGCCTGGTCCAGCTCGGCCAGGTTTCGTGGGGGGGAGACTTTGCGGGCTGCCAGGGCCTGCTCGTTGTAAAAGAGCAGGGGGACGGAGATGCCCAAGGGGTAGCCGTAGAGCCGCCCCCCCACCTGGCCCAGGGCCAGAAGCCCGGGGTCCAGATCGGGGAGGCGGGGAGGGGGCAAAGGCCGGATCAGGCCCTCCCGGACTAGGACGGGGAGGAAGCCGAGCTCCACCTGTAGTAGAGGCGGCGGGGTGCCGTTCCTTAGGGCGGTGGCCAGGCGTACGGCGAGCTCCTGGTAATCGGGCACGAAAAGGGGTTCTAAACGGTACCGCTCCTGGGCGCGGTTAAAGGTGTAGACCTCGCTTTCAAAGAAGCTTCCCTCGCCTAGGTTGTGCCAGAGGGGTAGGACCAAGGGGCTTCCCCAGGCGGGGGGTGGGACCAGGCCTAAGGCTAGGAGGCCTAGATTCCGTAAGAGGGCCTTTCCTAGCATAGGTCAGAAAATACCATAACCCGGCCCTAGGGCCGGGCGTTTGGCGGAGAGGGCGGGATTCGAACCCGCGAGACGGGTTTTAGCCCGTCTACACGATTTCCAGTCGTGTCCCTTCAGCCACTCGGGCACCTCTCCAAGGCGCCAAGCCTTAGTTTAGGCGGGGAAAGCCCTGGGCGTCAAGTAGACTTTTGGGTGTGCGGGTGGTGGCCGCCCATGAGAACCTGGACTTTGACGCCCTGGGGAGTATGGTCCTCATGGGCCGGCTTTACCCGGGGAGTCTCCTTGCCCTCATTGGGGGTCTGGAGGGCCCCTTAAAGGCTCTCCTCCCCCTTTTGGAGGACCGGCTGGACCTGGTCCCCGTGGGGGAGATTCCCTTGGACCAGGTCCAGGAGGTCATCCTGGTGGATAACGCCCGGCCGGAGCGGATCGGGCCCTTAAGGGCCCTGGTGGACCGGGTCCCCTTCCGGGTCTATGACCACCACCCCCCCTCCCCTGGGGATATCCCCGCCGTGGGGGGACAGGTGGCCCCGGTGGGGGCCACGGTGAGCCTCCTTGTGCCCCTAATCCAGGAGCGGAATATCGCCCTTACCCCCTTGGAGGCCAGCCTGGCCTACGCCGGGATCTGGGAGGATACCGGGGGGTTTAGCTTCCCCTCCACCACCCCTTTGGACCTTGAGGCCGCCCGGTTCCTCCTGGAGGCCGGGGCCCGGCCCGAGCAGGTCCGGGACTGGGTCCGGCGCCCCTTGGACCCCGCGGCCCAAGGGGTGCTGCAAAAACTCCTCAAGACGGCCCGGGTGGTGGAGAAGGGGGGGTTTAGGCTGTTGGTGGCCCGGGCCCGGGAGGAGGGGTATGTCCCGGCCCTTGCCCCCCTGGCCCATACCCTTTTGGACCTGGTGGAGGCGGATGGGGTCCTCTTGGTCCTCACCCTGGGCCGGGAGACCCTCCTCATCGCCCGGAGCAAGGCCCGGCTGGACGTGGCCCAGTGGCTTGCCCAGCTGGGTGGGGGCGGCCATCCCCGGGCGGCCTTTGCCCGGGTCCGGGGGGTGCGGCAGGCCCTGGCCCGGCTCCTGGAGAGCCTCGAGGCCCATCTGGACCCCCTCCCCACCCTGGGCCAGGCCATGACCGCCCCCGTGGCCACCCTCCCCCCGGGTACGGTGGAGGAAACCCTAAGGGCCCTGGAGGCCCGGGGGTTTGGGGCCATGCCCGTGGTGGAGGCTTTGCCGGACGGTTCCTATAAGGTCCTGGGCCTAGCCCGGCGGCGGGACCTGAGGCGGGCCTTGAGGCTGGGTCTCGCGGAGCATCCCGTGGAGGGCTTCCTGGCCCCGGTGCCCATCCTCCCCCCCACGACCCCTTTGGACCAGGCCGAGGCCGAGCTCCGGCGGGGGGGCGGCCGGGTCCTGGTGGGGGAGAGGGTGGGGGAGGGGTGGCGCCTCCTCGGCATTTTCACCCGCACCGACCTCTACCGCCGGCCCCGGGAAGCGGAAAAGCCTCTAGGGGAGCGAATCTTGGGGGCCTTGCCCGAGGGGGCGAGGCGGGTTTTAGAGGCCCTAAAGGAGCGCTTCCCCCAAGGGGTCTACCTGGTGGGGGGGGCGGTGCGGGATGCCCTTTTGGGCCGGTCGGGCCCGGACCTGGACCTGGTCCTGGAGGGCCTTAAGGCCGGCGAGGTGGCCCGCTTTCTGGTGGAAAGGTTCGGGGGGTCTTATGGCCTCCACCTGGCCTTTGGCACCGCCCGGGTCCGGCTTCCCTTTGGCCTGACCGTGGACCTAGCCGAGGCCCGGGAGGAGGTCTACCCCTACCCGGGGGCCCTCCCCCGGGTCCAGCCTGCTCCTCTCAAGCGGGACCTGGAGCGCCGGGACTATACCGTAAACGCCATGGCCCTGGACCTGGCCCGTGGGGAGGTCATAGACCCCTTTGGCGGGCTTAAGGATCTGGAGGCCCGCCTCCTCCGCCCCCTTCATCCCCTTTCCTTTGTGGAAGACCCAAGCCGGATTGTAAGGGGGGCGCGGCTTGCGGCCCGGCTCGGTTTCCGCTTCGCTGAAGAAGCCCTTTTGCACCTTCCCCCAGCCCTCCTCCCTGAGGTCTTAAGGACGGCGAGCAAAAGTCGGCTTCGGGATGAGCTTTTCCTTACCCTCGAGGAAGACACCTTTTACCAGGCCCTGGCCCTTTTGGAGGAGCTTGGGGCCTTGGGGCCCCTTTACGGCCTTGTCCTTCCCCCAAAGGAGCCCTTCCGCCGGCTTAAGGGGGATGGGGAGGCTAGGCTCCTTCTCCTCCTCGCCCTCCAGCCCGACCCCTTGGGGGCCGCGGAGGCCCTGGCCCTACCTAGGCGGCTTTGGGAGGGGCTTGCCCTGCTTTTGAACCCCAAGGAGGAGGCCCGGGACCTCCTGAGGGAACCGCCCTTGGCCCCGGTCTTCCTGGCCCTTTACCCGGAGCGGGAGGCCTGGCTTAAGAGGCGGTTCCTCCGGGGCCGGGACCTTTTGGCCCTTGGGCTTCCCCCGGGGCCTAAGGTGGGGGAAATCCTCCGCCGGGTGGCCGAGGCCCGGGCGCGGGGGGAGGTCCGGAGCTTTGAGGAGGAACTCGCCCTAGCCCGTAAACTGGTGGGGGATGATCGGTCTCTTTCCCCTTCTGAATGACCCCCCGGTGTTCCTCCTCGTCTTCTTCCTGGGGGCTTTTGGCCTTATCTTCCACAACTTCCTCCAGGCCTGGCTGGCGGACCGGTATGGGGATACCGCCCCCAGGCGGTATGGCCTCCTCACCCTGGACCCCCGGGTCCACCTGGAGCCTTTGGGCCTGGTCCTCCTGGTCCTTTTGGGTTTCGGCTGGCCTAGGCTTTGGCTCTGGCAGGGGCTTGGGGGATACCTCCGGTCTGGGCAGGGCGCGGCCGTGGCCCTGATGGGGCCTTTGGCCTTTTTCCTTCTGGCCTTCCTTTATGGTCTCTTCTCCCGTTTCCTCCCTTATCCCTTTGCCGAGGGGTTCTTCTACGCTCAAAGGATTATGCTCCTCCACGCGGCCATCTACCTTTTCCCTGTGCCCCCCCTAGACGGGGCCCGGGCCCTTTACGCCGTGGGGGGGAGGGAGGCCCGGCGGTTTCTGGATACCCTGGCTTCGTATGGACCTTTGGGGTTCATCGTGATCTTCCTGGTTCTCTCCTTCACCGGGGTCACGGGGGCGGTGGTTCAGGGGCTTATGGGTCTCCTTAGCTTCTTTTATCGGGCCATGGGGTTATGATCGGGCTTTTCCAAGAGGACCCCCTGGCCTTTGGCCTCCTCCTGGCCGTCCTGGTCCTTAGCCTGACTCTGCACGAGTACGCCCACGCCTACGCTGCCCTTAGGTTTGGGGACCGGACGGCCCTTTTGGAGGGGCGGCTTACCCTAAACCCCTTGAGGCACCTGGACCCTTTGGGGAGTATTCTCCTCCTCTTTTTAGGCTTCGGCTGGGCCAGGCCAGTCCCGGTGAACCCCTACGCCTTGAGGCCCTACCGGCTGGGCTTCTTCACCGTGGCCATCGCGGGGATATTGGTGAACCTCTTTTTGGCGGTCCTCTTTGCCCTAGCCCTTAGGGGGCTCTTTAGCCTAGACCCCATGGGGGTGGTCCTGGGGCTTAGGGGGGAAGGGGGAGGGGGGGGGGGGGTTTTGGCCCTGGCCCTGCTCTACGCCGCCAGCATCAACCTGGTCCTGGCCCTCTTTAACCTCCTTCCCATCCCCCCTTTGGACGGGGCCAAGATATTGCAGAGCCTCCTCCCCCTTGCCTGGCACCCTTTCCTTTACCGCCTCGAGGCCTATAGCTGGCTCTCCTTCATCCTCATCTTCGTGGTCTTACGCGAGCCCATCCAGGCGGCGCTACGCTCGGCCCGGCGGGCCTTCTTTGACCTCTTCTTCTAGCCAGGCCCGGAGGACCTCGAGGTTATACCGGTCCTCCTCCGGGCCCCTGGGGGTTTCCAGGATGAAGACCTTGGTCCTCACCCGGGGGTCCAGGAAGAGGGCCTTGAGGCCAGGGCCGATCCTCCCCTTTAGGAGATGGGCGTGCTCGTCCCGGCGGCTTCCTTGGGGGTGGGCGGAGTCATTTAGGTGGATCACGGGCACCTGGTCCAGTCCCAGGGCGCGCTCCACCTCGTCCAGAAGCCCGGGCCCCACCTCATACCCCGCCGCAAAGGCGTGGGCCGTGTCCAGGCAGGCCATCAAAGGGGTGTCCTCCAGGAGCCAGGCGAGTTCCTCTAGCCTCGCCCCCACCTTCTCCCCACCCCCGGCGGTGTTTTCCAGAAGGAGCCTTGGCCTTTCCGAGACCCCGGCAAGCCTCAGGGCCTTAAGGGCCCCTTCCTTGACCCTTTGGGGATCCCCAGAGCCTGGGTGGACCACCACGTACTCTAGCCCCAGGGTGCGGGCCTTCTCCAGGTCGTCCGCCAGGCTCATCACGCTCTTTTCCCAAAGCTCCCCTTGGGCCCCCAGGTTGACCAGGTAGGAGGCGTGGACCACCCCTGGGGGCTCCCCCGCCAGGGCCTTGAGGGCCCGGAACTCCTCTACTTCCTTAAGGCTTAGGTTCCGGGTCCGCCAGCTCCTGGGGCTTTTGGCGAAGATCTGGAAGGCGGTAAGGCCTAGGGCCATGGCCTCTTCCAAGGCTCCGGCCACGCCTTTTTTCCCGGCGATGGAAAGGTGGAACCCGTAGAGTCTTTTCATTCCAAAACCTCGAGGCGGACCCGGGTGGCCTTGAGGGCCCCTATGGCCCGGGCCGCGGCGTAGGAAAGGTCAATGATGTATTTCCCCCCAAAAGGCCCCCGGTCGTTGATCCGCACCACCACGCTCTTGCCGTTCCTGAGGTTGGTCACCCGGATCCGGGTGCCGAAGGGGAGACTGGGGTGGGCGGCGGTGAGGGCGTACATGTCGTAGACCTCCCCGCTTGCGGTTCGCCTGCCGTGGAAGCCCGGCCCGTACCAGACGGCCAGACCCTCTTGGACAAAGCCCTTAGGGCTTGGGCTTAACCGGCTCACCTTGAGGACCTGGCCCGGGCGGATGAGGTCCGAGGATAGGCCGTTTAGGGCCTTGAGCTCAGCCACAGTAAGGCCATGGGCCCGGGCAATGCGGTAGAGGGTGTCCCCCTTTTGCACCGTATAGGTTCCCTGGGCCAGGGCCAGGCCTAGGACCAAAAGGAGGAAGGGGCCAGACTTTAGGCGCATCCTGGGGCCAAGTATACCTAGAGGGTAAGCCACCCCCGGGGGAAGCGGGAAAGAAGGCTTGGGCCTTCCTCCGTAATGAGGACCAGCTCCTCCACCCTCACCCCCCCAAGCCCCGGGATATAGACCCCAGGCTCCACTGTGACCACCATCCCGGGCTCCAGGAGGTCCTCGGTGTAGGGGGAAAGGCTTGGCCCCTCGTGCACCGCAAGCCCCACCCCGTGCCCCAGGGAGTGGACGAAGTACCGGTCCAGGCCGTGCCGGGCTAGGGTCTCTCGGGCCAGGGCGTCCAGGGCCTTCCCCGTGACCCCGGGCCTTAGGGCCTCTAAGACCCTTTCTAGGGCCTCCACCACCGCCTGGTGGAGCCCCCTTAGCTCCTCCGGCACTCTGCCTAGCCCCACGGTCCGGGTCATATCCGAGGCGTACCCCTTAACCCGGGCCCCAAGGTCCAGAGTGACGAGCTCCCCGGGGGCCAGCCGCTTCCTGGAGGCCCCTGCATGGGGCAGGGCCCCCCGGACCCCCGAGGCCACGATGGGGGGGAAAGCTGTCCCCTCGGCGCCTTGGCGCTTGAGGAAAAACTCTATCTCCAGCGCCACCTCCCTTTCCTCCACCCCGGGCCTAAGGAGGCTTAGGGCGTGCTCCAGGGCCCGTTCCGCCAGGGCCTGGGCCTCGGCGATGAGCCCCACCTCCTCCGGGGTTTTCCTGAGCCTTAGCCTTTCCACCAGGCCCTGGGTGGGGACCCATTCCACCCCGGGGGCCAGGGCTTTTAGCCGTTCCAGCCCGGCCACCGGGAGGTGCTCCGCCTCAAAGCCCATCCGGCCCTTTAGCCCCTTAAAGAAGGCCTCCCGCTCCTCCCGGCGCATCACCCGGGCTGGGATCCGGCTTTCCTCCCCGGCCTCGGGGTAGCGGGGGTCGGTGAGGAGGAGGGGGCCTTCGGGGCTTAGGAGGACCTGGGCGTCCTCGGGGTGGGGAAAGCCTGAGAGGTAGCGGACGCTTTCAGGCCGGGTGAGGTAAAGGCCCTCGAGGCCTAGGCTTTGGACCTCCTGGTAGAGCTTTTCCCAAGGCCTCATTCCGCCACCTTCTGAATCCAGAACCGCACCTGGCCCTCCTCGTCCTCCAGGATGGTCTCAAACCCCCTGAGCCTTCCCTCCCTAAACTCCAAGGCTAGGATCTCCCCGGCGATCCAGTCCCGGTGCCGCCTTAAGGCCTCGGCGTAAGGGCCTTGGGCCTCGTACCCCACCCGGATCCGGTCGGCCACGTGGAGGCCCATCCTTTTGCGGGTGTCCTGGAGGTGGCGGATGAGGTCCCGGGCCAGGCCCTCTAGCCTGAGCTCCTCCGCGACCCGGACCTCCAGGGCGGCCACATACCCCTTCTCCTCCGCGGCCACGTACCCCTCGGGGGCCTGGGCCTCGAGGAGGACCTCCTCGGGGGTGAGGACCACGGTCTCCCCGTCCACTTCCAAGGGAATCCCTTCCCCTTTAAGGGCTAGCTCCGCGGCCTTGGGGTGGCTTTGCAGGGCTTCCCGGACTTTAGGGAGTTTTTTCCCGTACTTGGGCCCAAGAAGCCTCAGGTTGGGGAGGACCCGGTAGCCTAGGACCCCTTCCGTAGGCTCCAGGACCCGAACCTCCTTCACATTAAGCTCGTCGGCGATCTCCGAGGCGAAGCGGCGGAGGGCGGCCCGTTCCTCGGGGCTTGGGGCGGTGAGGAGGAGGAGGGGGAGGGGGGTGCGGGTCTTGACCCCGCCCTTGGCCCGGGCGGCCCGGGCCAGGCGCACGGCCTTGAGCACGGCCCGCATCTCGGCTACCAGGCCCGGATCCTCCCAGGCAGGGTCGGGCTCGGGCCAATCCGCGAGGTGGACGGAAAGGGGGGCCTCGGGGTCTACCTTCCGCACCAGGTTTTGCCAGAGGGCCTCAGCCATAAAAGGCGTAAAAGGGGCGGTGAGTTTGGCCACCAAGACCAGGGCCTCGTAGAGCGTGGCGTAGGCCGCGGCCTGGTCACGGGGGTCCTCGTTCTTCCAGTAGCGGCGCCGGTTCCGGCGGACGTACCACTGGGAGAGGTCCTCCACCACAAAGTCCCGGAGGGCCCGGCTCGAGGCGGTGGGATCGTAGGCCTCCAGGGCCTCCGTCACCTGCCGCACCAGATCCTGCATCCGGGCCATGAGCCAGCGGTCCCCTTCGGGCCGGGCCTCCTTGGGGGGAAGGTGCTTGAGGTCCGGCCGGTCCAGGTTGGCATAGGTCACGAAGAAGCTATACACATTCCAAAGGGTGAGGAAGTACTCCCTAAAGGCCTCCCGGACTAGGTTAGGGCCAAAGCGGCGGTCGGCCTCGGGCGGGGCGGAGATGTAGATGTACCACCTCAGGGCGTCCGCCCCAAACTCCCGGATGATGGCCCAGGGGTCCACCACATTCCCCTTGGACTTGGACATCTTCTGCCCCTTCTCGTCCAGGATGAGGCCGTGGCAGATGACGTTCTTAAAGGCAATGGAGTCAAAGAGAAGGACCCCGAGCTGGTGGAGGCTATTGAACCAGCCCCGGGTCTGGTCAATCCCCTCGGAGATGAAGTCCGCGGGGAAGCTCTCCCTGAACTCCTCCTCGTTCTCAAAGGGGTAGTGGACCGAGGCGAAGGGCATGGCCCCGGAGTCGTACCAGACGTCAATCACATAGGGGACCCGGTGCATCCTCCCCCCGCAGTCGGGGCAGGTGAGCTCCACCCGGTCCACATGGGGCCGGTGGGGGTCAAAGGGCTCAGGTAGGGGGGCTGTGGCCCTTTGCCTAAGCTCGGCAAAACTCCCTATGGCCTCCTCCCGGCCGCACCCCTGGCAGACCCAGATGGGCAGGGGGGTGCCCCAGTAGCGGTTCCGGCTTAGGGCCCAGTCCACCAGGCCCTTAAGCCATTCCCCGTACCGGCCCTCCTTGATATGGGGGGGAACCCAGTTAATCTCCTGGTTTTTCTGGACGAGGCGCTCCTTGTAGAGGGTGTTCCGGATGAACCAGGTCTCGGTGGCGTAGTACATGAGGGGGGTGGAGCAACGCCAGCAATGGGGGTAGGTGTGGAGGTAGCTTTCCTCCTTAAAGAGGAGCCCCCGGGCCCTCAGGTCCTTGAGGATGGCCCGGTTGGCCTCCCGGAAGAAGAGGCCCTTAAAAGGCTCCACCGTGAGTTTACCCTCCTCGTCCACGGTCTTGAGGAGGGGGAGGCCGTAGGCCCGGGCCACCTCTAAATCCTCCGCTCCAAAGGCCGGGGCCTGGTGGACGATGCCCGTTCCCTCCTCCCGGCTTACGTACTCCGCCAGGACCACGAAATACCCCTTTTCCACCGCCTGGGGGTAGGGGGGTTCATAGGCTAGGCCCTCCAGGGCCCGGCCCAGGAAACGCCCTAGGACCGGGGTCTCCTCCCCTAGGAGCCTCCGCCCAAGCCCCTCCTCCAGGATGAGGGCTTCCTCCCCCACATGAAAAGCGGCGTAGGTGAAGTCTGGGTGCACCGCCGCGGCCAGGTTCCCGGGGAGGGTCCAGGGGGTGGTGGTCCAGATGAGGAGGCTGGCCTTCTTAAGGCCTAGCCTTTCGGGCTCCTTAAGGGGTAGGCGCACGTAGACCGAGGGGTCGTGGATCTCTTTGTACCCTAAGGCGAGTTCGTGGGAGGAAAGGGGGGTGCCGCACCGGGGGCAGTAGGGGACGACCTTGTGGTCCCGGTAGAGGAGGCCCTTTTTGTGTAGTTCCTTTAGGCTCCACCAGATGCTTTCAATATAGGTGGGGTCTAGGGTGGCGTAGGCCCCTTCCAGGTCCACCCAGTACCCCAGGCGCTCCGTGAAGGCCTCCCACTCCTTCTCGTAGGTGAAGACGGACTCCCGGCAGGCCTGGTTAAAGCGCTCAATCCCATAGGCCTCGATCTCCCGCTTGTTCTTTAGGCCCAGGGCCTTTTCCACCTCCAGCTCCACCGGGAGGCCGTGGGTGTCCCACCCAGCCCGGCGGGGGACATAGTAGCCCCGCATGGTCTTGTACCGGGGGAAGAGGTCTTTGTAGCTCCGGGCCTGGGCGTGGCCCACATGGGGGAGGCCGTTGGCCGTGGGCGGGCCCTCGTAGACCGTGTACCGGGGCCTACCTTTCCGGGCCTCCACGCTCTTTTGGAAGATCCCCTCCCGTTTCCAGAACTCCAGGACCTCCTCCTCGAGCTTAGGGAAGTTGGGCTCACCCACCTCTTGGAACATGTCCCTCACCTCCTAAAAAATCCGCGCCCCTTAGGGGCGCGGACGAAAGCCCAAGGCTTCCGCGGTACCACCGCGCTTCCTGGGGAACCCCCAGGCCCTCGTTAGGGCGCTACCACGGGCGCCACCCGGCGGGCATTACTCGGGGCTTAGCCCCTTTCCTCCCGCGGCTCCGGGGTGATCTTCCCGCCTTCCCGCACCGCCGGGCTTCCACCCTCCCCGGCTCGCTTGGGGCTCTTGGGAAGGGGTACTCTCCCCATCCTCGCCTTTACAACCCTGGCCCCCTGGGGTAAAATCCCCCTTTGGTGGCCAAGCCTATCCTAGCAGCCTGGCCCACCCCTTGACAAGCCGGGGCATGGAGCTGCTAGACTGAGCTTGAGCCGGACTTCCCGAAGCAAAAGGGGTAGGCATGGAGCTTTACCTGGATACCGCCAGTCTGGACGAGGTACGGGAGATTGCCTCCTGGGGGGTTTTGGCCGGGGTGACCACCAACCCCACCCTGGTGGCCCGGGAGTTTAGCCGCCGGGGGGAAAGGCTCAGCGAGGAGGCCTTTCAGGCCCATATCGTAGCCCTTTGCGAGGCCAGCGGAGGCCCGGTCTCCGCTGAGGTTACGGCCCTAGAGGCCCAGGGGATGGTGGAGGAGGGGAGGCGGCTTGCCGCCCTTCACCCCAATGTGGTGGTCAAGCTCCCCACCACGGAGGAAGGCCTCAAGGCCTGCCGGGTTCTTTCCCATGAGGGGGTCCGGGTGAACATGACCCTGATCTTCTCGGCCAACCAGGCCCTCTTGGCGGCCCGGGCGGGGGCGAGTTACCTCTCCCCCTTTTTGGGCCGGGTGGACGACGTCTCCTGGGATGGCCTCGAGGTCCTAAGGGAGATCGTGGAGCTGGTCCAGGTCCATGACCTAGGGGTGCGGGTCATCGCCGCCTCCATCCGCCACCCCCGGCATGTCACTGAGGCCGCCCTCCTAGGCGCGGATATCGCCACCATGCCCTATGGGGTCTTTAAGCAGCTCCTTAAACATCCCCTCACGGATATCGGCCTGGAGCGCTTTATGGAAGATTGGAAAAAGGTGAAGCCATGAAGAAAATAGAGTTTCTACAAGAAACACCCCTTTCTTACCAGGAGCTTTCCAAAAAAATCCTCCCTGAGCTCCACCTCCTGGCCCAGGAGGCGGGGATTGAAGGGTACCGCCGGATGCGCAAAGAGCAGCTCATCATGGCCCTCCTGGAGCGGCAGACCCAGGGGGAGGGCCAGGCCTTGGTCAAGGGCTACCTGGAGATCAGCCCGGATGGGTACGGTTTCTTGAACGAGAACATCTACAACCTGGATAGCCGGGTGGCCCTGGTCCCGACGAGCCTCATCCGGCAGTACGCCCTAAGGAGCGGGGATTACATCGTAGGCCGGGCCCAGCCCCCCAAGGAGAACGCCCGGTACGGGACCCTGGTCCGGGTGGAGACGGTCAACGACCAGGATCCCGAGACGGCCAAGAACCGGCCCCGGTTTGACGAGCTCATCCCCCAGTTCCCCGACCGGCAGATCCGCCTCGAGACCACCCCGGATGAGCTTTCCACCCGGGTCATAGACCTCCTGGCCCCCATCGGCCGGGGGCAGCGGGGCCTGATCGTGGCCCCTCCCAAGGCGGGTAAGACCACCCTCCTCAAGAAGATCGCCAAGGCTGTCCTTAAGAACGAGCCCGAGATCAAGGTCATCGTCCTCCTGGTGGACGAGCGCCCCGAGGAGGTCACGGACTTTAGGGAGAGCGTGGAGGGGGCCGAGGTCATCGCCAGCACCTTTGACGAACCCCCCCAGAACCACATCCGCGTGGCCGAGTTCGTCCACGAACGGGCCAAGCGCATTGTGGAGGAGGGGGGGCATGTAATGATCCTCCTGGACTCCATCACTAGGCTCGCCCGGGCCAACAACCTGGTCACCCCGCCCACGGGGCGTACCCTCTCGGGGGGCTTGGACTCTGCGGCCCTTTACTTCCCCAAGCGTTTCCTAGGCGCGGCCCGGAACATCCGGGATGGGGGAAGCCTCACCATTCTGGCCACCGCCTTGGTGGAGACGGGAAGCCGGATGGACGACGTGATCTTTGAGGAGTTCAAAGGAACGGGGAACATGGAGCTCCACCTCTCCCGCCGCCTCGAGGAGCGCCGCATCTTCCCAGCCATAGACATCCTGAAGTCCGGCACCCGGCGGGAGGAGCTCCTTCTGGGCGAGGAGGTGGTCCAGAAAATGTGGCTTCTCAGGAAGGTTCTGGCAGATATGGACCCCGCGGAGGCCATGGAGATGCTCCTCGCCCGCTTGAGCAGGACCAAGAGCAACAAGGAGTTCCTGGCCTCCCTGGCCGCCCGCTAACCTCCAGGCTTAGCGTGTTTGCGCGGAAGCCCCTTGCTTAGGCTCTAGAGTCTAAGCAAGGGGCTTTGCTGGGGCCCCCACCCTGACGAGGCCGGGGTGGGGTAGCGGATGGGGGTTGCCCCCCTAGGGGGAGGGGTGGTAAACTCTTCCCGGCGTTTAGGGTAGGCGGTTTTGGGAGGTGATCTTTGCAGGGATTTAAGAAGCTCGTATGCCTGGCCTGCCTCGGCCTAACCCCGGTGGTGGCCCTCTCCTTCCAACCCTTAAGCCCCCTAGCCTGGCCGGAAGCGGCCTTGGAGCTTCCCCAGCCCCCTAAAAAGGGCTGGGTTCTTTATACCGTCCGTCCCGGGGACACCCTTAATGGGATTGCCGCCCGGTATGGGGTGGACCCCAGGCATATCCTTTGGTCTAGTGGCCTAAAAGACCATCGGCTGACCCCCGGGCAGCGCCTCCGCATCCCCCTTACCCCACCCGAGGAAGGGCCCCGGCTACCCCCGGGGGTGGAGGTCTACCGGGTCCGGCCGGGGGATACGGTATTGGGCATCGCCACCCGGTTTGGGCTCACAGTCCTGGACCTGGTCTCGGCCAACCCAGGCCTGGAGAGCTTTAGCCGCCTGGTGGTGGGGATGCCCCTTTACATCCCCAAAGGGCCCAAGGGCCTGGTCCTGGTCCTTCCCGAGGGGAGCACCTTGGTGGAGCTGGCCCAGCGCTTTGGCCTTTCCCCCGCGGAGCTGGCCCGGGCCAATGGGGTCCAGGACCCCCTGGCCTTGAGGCCTGGGGACCTGGTCCTGGTCCCGGGGATTAGGGCGGAGAACCGGTACAAGGAGCTTTTGGCCAAGGAGGAGGCCGAACGCCGGGCCCGCCTCGAGGCCGAACGGCGCCGCCAGGAGGAACTCCGCCGCCTGGCCGCGGAAAGGGCCCGGCAGCAGGCCCTGGCCCAGGCCCAGCGCCGTACCCAGGCCCCGGCCCAGGTCCGGCGGGTGAGCTACCAGGAGGGCGGGATGCGCTGGCCCATAGCGGGCGGATTTAGGATTACCACCTACTTTGGCGGCCGGGGGGTCTTCCAGCGCTACCATACGGGGATTGACCTGGCCGCCCCCTACGGGACCCCCATCCTGGCGGCCAAGGCCGGCCAGGTCCAGGTGGCGGGGTGGAGCGCCTGGGGGTATGGGAACCATGTGGTCCTGGACCACGGGGGTGGGGTCAGCACCCTCTACGCCCATATGTCCCGCATCGCGGTGCGGCCGGGGCAGTGGGTGGAGGCGGGCCAGGTCATCGGGTATGTGGGCTCCACGGGCTGGTCTACAGGGCCTCATCTCCACTTTGAGGTCCGAGTGAACGACCAGCCCCGGAACCCCCTGGCCTACCTGCCCTAAAGCCCTTTGTGCCCCATTCCCCCAGGACGGGCCGCCCTGGGGGGTTATGCTATAGGGTATGGAGAAGGGGAGCTACCCCATCAAGACTGGGTTTGCCGAGATGTTCAAGGGCGGGGTGATCATGGACGTGACCACCCCGGAGCAGGCCGTGATCGCCGAGGAGGCGGGGGCGGTGGCCGTGATGGCCCTGGAAAGGGTTCCCGCGGACATCCGGGCCCGGGGCGGGGTGGCCCGGATGTCCGACCCCAAGGTCATCAAGGAGATCATGGCTGCGGTCTCCATCCCCGTGATGGCCAAGGTCCGGATTGGCCACTTCGTGGAGGCCATGATCCTCGAGGCCATTGGGGTGGACTTCATCGACGAGTCCGAGGTCTTAACCCCTGCGGACGAGGAGCACCACATCGACAAGTGGAGGTTCAAGGTCCCCTTTGTCTGCGGGGCCAGGAACCTGGGGGAGGCCCTGCGCCGCATCGCCGAGGGGGCGGCCATGATCCGCACCAAGGGGGAGGCGGGGACCGGGAACGTGGTGGAGGCGGTGCGCCACGCCCGGACCATGTGGAAGGAGATCCGCTACGTCCAGGCCCTGCGGGAGGACGAGCTCATGGCCTACGCTAAAGAGATCGGGGCGCCCTTTGAGCTGGTGAAATGGGTCCATGAGCATGGCCGCCTGCCCGTGGTGAACTTCGCCGCGGGGGGCATCGCCACCCCCGCAGACGCCGCCCTAATGATGCACCTGGGCATGGACGGGGTCTTTGTGGGCTCGGGGATCTTCAAGTCCGGGGACCCCAAGAAGCGGGCCCGGGCCATTGTGCGGGCCGTGGCCCATTACAACGACCCCGAGGTCCTGGCCGAGGTCTCGGAGGACCTGGGCGAGCCCATGGTGGGGATCAACCTGGACACCCTCAAGGAGGAGGAACGCCTCGCCAAGCGGGGCTGGTGATGGCTAGGGCGGTCTGCGGCGTGTATGAGGTCCACCCGGAGGCGGTGGAAAGGGCCCGCTCCGCCCTTCCGGGGGAGGGAAGGATCGCCGAGGCCGTCACCCTCCTTAAAGCCCTGGCCGACCCCACCCGGATGCGGCTTCTCCTGGCCCTAAGGGCTGCGGGGGAGCTTTGCGTCTGCGACCTGGCCCTCCTCCTTGGGGTCTCAGTCTCGGCGGTGAGCCACCAGCTCCGCCTCCTCCGGGGGGCTAGGCTGGTGGCCTACCGCCGGGAGGGGCGGCAGGTCTACTACCGCCTAGCCGACGCCCACGTAGCCCAGCTTTTGGCAGGGGCCCTGGAGCACGCGGCGGAACGGGTGGGCTGATGCCGGGGACACCCGCCCAGGCCAAGCTGGTCCAAATATTTGACCATTTGTTCAAGTAATGTTATCCTTGAACCAGGCGGACCCTGGGCTAGGCGTTGTGCCGGCCCCCTTGGACATTCCGCCCAGGGTGGTCCGGGATAGGGAGGAAAAGTGTTACTCCTCAAGGAAGCCCTAACCGAGGCTCTAACCATGGCCCTCGAGGTGGCCCCCTGGCTTCTTTTGGGCCTTGTCCTGGCTGGCCTGGTCAAGGCCCTCTTTCCTGAAGCCGTTTTGCAACGCTGGCTGGGGGGGAGGGGCCTGAGGGGTGTGGCCCTAGCGGCCCTGGTGGGGGCTCCCTTGCCCCTTTGCTCCTGCGGGGTTATTCCCACCGCCTTAGCCCTCCACCGGGGCGGGGTGGGCCGGGGCCCCACCACGGCCTTTCTCGTGAGCGCCCCCGGCATCGGGGTGGACGCTTTTCTCCTCACCTATGCCCTTTTGGGTCCCTTCATGGCCGTGGCCCGGGCCTTCTCTGCTCTTCTTGTGGCCTTGGGTACAGGAATCCTGGTGGCCGGTCAGGACGGGGATCGGGTGGGGTTGGTGGCTGGGCCGGGATGTGAGGCCAAGGAAGCCTGTGCCTGCCATACGGGACCAGGCCTCAAGGCTTCCTGGGGGATGCGCCTCCGCCAGGGGTTCCGCTTTGCCTTTCGGGAGCTTTGGGGGGATATCTGGCCCTGGCTTGGCCTGGGCTTGGTCCTGGCCGGTCTTTTTATGGCCCTTCTTCCCCCCGGGGCTTTGGCGGCGTATGGGGCGGGCCTAGGGGCTAAGCTCCTTCTGGCCTTGGTGGGGATACCCCTTTACCTCTGCGCCCAGGCCGCCACCCCGGTGGCCGCGGGCCTGGTCCTCTCGGGGGCCTCCCCGGGCACGGCCTTGGTCTTCCTCCTGGCTGCCCCCATCGCTAGCCTGCCTACCCTTACGGTGTTGCGACGAGAATTAGGGGATGGGTGGCTTTTCCGGTACCTCCTGGGGGTGGTTCTAGGCTCCCTTCTCATGGGGGTTTTGGTGGATGGGGTGGTCCTGGGGCTGGGCCTCGAGGTCTCTGCCCAGGCCCTGGCCGTGGGGGGGTGGTTTCCGGAGTGGGTGGAGTGGGGGGCTTTGGCCCTCCTGGGTTTCCTGGGCCTTAGGGGTTGGGTCCGGGGCTTGCTCTAAAGCCTTGACAACCCTTTTCCCAGGACTGAGTATGGGGAGCGTGGTCGGGGTTTTGGCCTTACAAGGCGATGTCCGGGAGCATCTAAACGCCCTTAAGGCCCTGGGGGTGGAGGCGAGAGAGGTAAGGAAGGTGAGGGACCTCGAGGGCTTAAGGGGCCTTATCGTCCCTGGGGGGGAGTCCACCACCATTGGCAAGCTCGCCCGGGAGTCTGGAATAGAGGAGGCGGTGCGCGAGAAGGTGGAGGAGGGTAGCCTCGCCCTCTTCGGCACCTGCGCTGGGGCCATATGGCTGGCCAAAGAGATTCTGGGCTACCCGGACCAGCCCCGGCTTGGGGTCCTGGACGTGGCTGTGGCCCGGAACGCCTTTGGCCGGCAGGTGGAGAGCTTCCGGGAGGACGTGAAGATTAAGGGCTTTGAGGAGCCCTTCCCCGGGGTCTTCATCCGGGCCCCGGTGTTCCGGCGCCTGGGGGAGGGGGTGGAGGTCCTGGCCGAGCTAGCAGGAACCCCCGTCCTGGTGCGCCAGGGCCGGGTCCTGGCCTCGGCCTTCCACCCGGAGCTCACGGGGGACCTCCGGGTGCATCGGTACTTCCTGGACCTCCTTCCTGCCTAGGTCGACCTCGGCTGAGCCTGGTTGTGCCTTAAACCCTTGGGTTGGCCTTGGGTAGGACTAAAAGCCTGGGCTAGGGGCCTTACCGTCCGTATACTAGACTGGGCAGCCAGGTGGCCAGTCTGGGGAAGAGCATGACCAGGACCAGCCCTAGGAGTTGAAGGAAAAGGAAGGGTAGGGCCGCTTTGTAGATGGTGCCCATGGGTACTTGGGGGGCTACGCCGCGTACATAGAAAAGGGCGTAGCCAAAGGGAGGGCTAAGGAAAGACATTTGCATGTTGACCAAATAGAGAACCCCAAACCAAAGGGGATCAAACCCTAGGCTCCGAATGATAGGAACAAAAATGGGAACAGCCAGGAGGAGAATGCCTACCCAGTCCAGAAACATCCCCAGGATAATTAGAATGACCTGCATAAGGATGAGGATGCCCCAAGGGGAAAGGCCGGTGCCTAAGAGGATCTCGCTGATGTAGCGGTCGCCCCCTTGGGCCACATAGAAGCCTACAAAAGCGTTGGCCCCAAAGATAATCCAGAGGACCATAGCTGTGGCCTTAGCGGTTTGCTCCAAGGCTAGCCTGAGGTTGGACCAGGTGAGCTTACGGTGAAGGGCCGCTACCAGCAGGGCGCCAAAGGCGCCTACCGCGGCCGCCTCGGTAGGAGCGGCCAGGCCTAGGAAGATGGTTCCTAGGACCAGAAAGATTAGAAGTAGGGGGGCCCAGATTTTGCCTAGGCTCCGCCACCGCTCCTGCCATGAGGGGGTTTCCTCGAGAGGGATCCGCGGGGCGGCCTGGGGGTAGGCGATGGCGTAGAGCATGGAGAAGAGGATGTAGAGCCCTGATAGGAGGAGGCCGGGTAGGACTGAGCCTAGGTAAAGCTCACCCACGGATTGGTTGGCCACCAGGCCATAAATAATCGCTAGGACGCTGGGTGGGATGAGAATGCCCAAGGTACCTCCGGCCATGACGGTGCCCACGGCTAGGACGGGGCTATACCCTCGGCGCAACATGGAGGGAAGGGCTACCAGAGCCATGGTGACCACGGCGGCCCCTATGACCCCTACCATGGCCGCTAAGACGGTGGAGGCCACCACCGTGGCCACGGCCAGGCCTCCGGGGATGCGGCCCAGCCACTTGTAGGCAACATCAAAGATTTCTTCTATAAGCCCAGATTTCTCTAGCATGGAGGCCATGAAGATGAAAAGGGGGATGGCCGCCAGGAGGTACTGGGTCATGTTGTTCCAGATGCGTTGGGGTACGAGGGCTAGGGCATCGGGGCTCCAAAGCCAGGCGATGAAACCCACGGCCAGTCCTCCCACGAGGAAAGCCAGGGGATACCCCGTGAGGAGGAGAAGGAAAAGGCTACCGAACATTAGCCAGGTCAGGGTTTCAATGGCCACGGGTTTCCTCCTTTCCTAGCAGCGCCAGGAGACTCCGGATGGATTCGGCCAGACCTTGGAGTAAAAGGAGGGCTGCCCCTAGGGGAATGGCCAATTTGAAGGGATAGATGGGTATGTCCCGGTTGGCTAATGAAAACTCCTTGCTCTGAAAAGACGCCAGGAAGAAGCTCCATCCGTAGACTAAAAGAGTGCCGGCAAAGAGGGCAAGGAAGAGAAAGCCCAGGAGATTTATGGCGGCCTGGCCCTTGCGTGGGAGCCGGGCGTAGATGACATCTACTCCGACATGGCTTTTTTCCTTCAAAGCGTAGGCCCCGGTCAAGACGTAGAGCAAGCCGAACATGAGGGTGGAGACTTCATGGGCCCATTGGGTAGGGGCATTCAGAAAGTAGCGCCGGAAGACCTCGAGGGTAAGGATGAGGACAGCGCCCAGGGTAAGCCAGGCCGCCAAGCGTCCAGACCACAGGCTCACCGCATCAATGGCGGCTAGAAGTTTCCTCAAGGTGTCCATTTAGAGGCTCTGCCCCCGGATGTCGGCGTCGGTAACGTACCCAAGGACCTTCATGTACTCCAACTGGCTGGAGAAGGCCTCGCGGGTGTATTTGTCCTGTTTGGCCCATTTGAACCAGATGGGAATGGCCACCCGCCGGAACTTCCTTACGTCTACCGTGGTCAGCCGGATGATCTGAACCCCGGCGGCCCGGAACTTAGCCCAGGCTTCAATGTTGGCCTTTTGGATTCCGGGGTAGTGGATGGCCCAGCTGTAGCGGTGGACAGCGGCTTCAAAAAGGTCCTGAAGCTTTTTGGGAAGGGCTCGCCAGCGGTTGATGTTGAGGGTGATGTCCATGAGGTCCACGGGTTGGTGAATGCAAGGGGTTTCAGGGGGGCCCATGATGATGTACTTGGTGACCTGGTGAAAGCCAAGGTTGTAGTTGACGGCAGGCCCCACGAAGTCCGCGGCGTCTATGACCCCTCTTTCTAAGGCAGGGTAGACCTCTCCACCGGGCAGAAGGACGGTGGCGGCTCCTGCAGCTGCAAACGTTTCGGCAATCATGCCCCCAGGGACGCGGAGCTTGACCCCTTTGAAGTCTTCAAAGCTCTTGATGGGCTTTTTGGAGTGGATGAGGTTCAGGTCGTGTTGGATGGGGCCCACGTAGAAAAGCCCTTGCTCAGCGAAGGCCCGGCGGGCGATATCCAGGCCTCCTAAGGCGTAGAACCAGGTCTCCCATTGGTCGGGGCGGTCCAGGCCCAAGGCGTAAGAGGAGAGGAAGGCCGTAACCGGCATCCGCCCCGCCCAATAAAGGGTGAAGGGGTTCATCCCATCCAGGACCCCGGTTTTGGTGGCGTCAAACATGTCAAAGGTGCCCACCACGGCCCCGGCGGGGAAGGTTTGGATCTCGATCTGCCCGTCGGTTAACTCCCTGACCAGTTCGGCGAACTTCTGGAACAGGGTGTACCCTACCGTACCCGCGTCCCAGGCGGATTGGATCCTCCATCTAAACCGCTGGGCCTGGGCAATGGCTAAGGGTGAGAATACACTGCTTGCCGCCAGCCCCGTGGCTACCTTTTTGATGAAGGCCCGCCGTGTCCCCTTCATCTTTAACCCCCTCCGGTTTCCGGGTAGTGGCATCAACGCCTGACGCATGGCCTGAGTTTGCTTGGGGAGGAAAATAACACGATGCCCCTCCTTTGTCAAGACAGGGGCATCGGCTGAGGGGTTCTGGGTGGCTAGGGCCGCATCCTCGTGTACATCCTGGGGAAGGGGATGGCCTCCCGAACGTGCTGGAGGCCGCAGATCCAGGCGATGGTCCGCTCTAGGCCCAAACCGAACCCCGAGTGGGGGACGCTTCCAAATCGCCTTAGGTCCAGGTACCAGTCGTAGACCTCCTCGGGGAGGCCGAACTCTTGGATTTTGCGGCGGAGGAGGTCCAGGTCGTGGATTCTCTGGCTCCCCCCGATGATCTCCCCGTACCCCTCGGGGGCCAGGAGGTCGTCGTTCAGGACGAGCTCGGGGTCAGAGGGGTCAGGCTCCATGTAAAAGGCCTTGATCCGGGCGGGGTAGCGCTCAATGAAGACCGGCCGGTCAAACCGCCGGCTGAGGGCCGCCTCCTGGGGGGCGCCGAAATCCTCCCCGTAGGGCATGGGGGGGAGGCTTGGGTCTTCCTCCGCCAGCCGGTTCACCAGGGCCACGGCCTCCTTGTAGGTGAGCCTGGGGTAGTTGCCTTCCGCCGCGGGCTCTAGGGCCTTGGGGTCCCGGCCCAGCATCTCCAGTTCCCGTGCCCTTCGCTCCAGGACCCGGGCCACCAGGTGGCTTACGAGCTCCTCCTGGAGGGCCATGTTCTCCTCGTGGGTCATGAAGGCCACCTCGGGCTCCACCATCCAGAACTCTAGGAGGTGGCGCCGGGTCTTGGACCGCTCCGCCCGGAAGGTGGGGCCGAAGGTGTAGACCCGGCCATAGGCTAAGGCCCCGGCCTCGGCGTAAAGCTGGCCCGACTGGGAGAGGTAGGCCTTTTCCCCATCAAAGAGATCCACCTCAAAGAGCTCCGTCGTCCCCTCCACCGCGTTGGGCGTGAGGATGGGGGCGTCGAAGCGGAGGAAGTGCCTTTGGGCGAAGAACTCGTGGATGGCCCGCTCCACCTCGTCCCGGATCCTTAAGACGGCAAAGGGGCGGCGGTGCCGAAGCCAGAGGTGGCGGTGGTCCATGAGGAAATCTATCCCGTGCTCCTTGGGCCCGATGGGGTACTCCCCTTGGGGGCGGCTTAGGACCTCGAGGCCCCGCGCCAGGACCTCATACCCCCCGGGGGCCCGGGGCTCGGCCCGCACCAGGCCCCAGAGCCTCAAGGCCGTTTCCTGGGGCAGGTGGTCAGCTTCGCGGAAGATCTCCTCCGGGACCTCCCCCTGGACCACCGTGGCCTGGAGGAAGCCCGTGCCATCCCGGAGGATGAGGAAATGGATTTTCCCCTTGGACCGCCTCTGGTAGAGCCAGCCCCTAAGCTCCACCTCCTCCCCGGCGTATTGGGCTATCTCAGCAATGAGGGCGCGCCGCATACTCCAGCACTATACCCAAGGCCTGGACCAGGCCGCAGGCCTCGGGAGGGGGGACGGTGTACCGGGCAGCCCGCCTGACCTCCTCAGGGGCCTGGCCCATGGCGATGCCTAGGCCCACCGCGGAGAGGACCTCCAGGTCATTAGGCCCATCCCCCACCATGGCCACCTCCTCCAGGCCCATCCCCAAGGCCTGGGCCAAAGCCTCCGCCCCCCGGCGCTTGGAGACCCCTTCCTCCGTAAGAGAAGCGAAGACCACCCCGGGAAGGAGGGGGCTTGTGGCCTCGTGGAGGGCGAGGCCGGGGAGGAGGAAACCCCTCCTGGCCCATCGCCAGGTGCCCTCCTCCGCCAGGACCTGGAGCCGGACCACCCCCTTAAGCCCCAGGAGGTCCCCCTCCTCAGGTTCTAGGCCCAGCATCCGGGCGTGGGCCAGGACCAGGGGGGAGGGGCGGTCCACGTAGTACCCCCCCTCCTGGGTGTAGACCTCGAGGTCTAGCCCCAGGGTCCGGGCCTTCTGGACCATGGCCCGGTGAAGCCCCTCCTCCAGGGGGAAGGCCAGGAGGGGCTGGCCTTTCCCGTCCGCCAGAACCGCCCCCGACTCAAAGATGTGGGGGCCTGAGGGGTCGAGCTTCCTTGCGTACTCCAGGGCCAAGCCCCGTCCGGGCCTGCCTGTGCAGAGGGCAAGCTTTAGGCCCTGCCTTTGAGCCTCGGCCAACGCCTCCCAGGCGCAAGGGGGGACGCCTTCTGGGCCCACCAGGGTTCCGTCCAGGTCTATGAGGACCAGCCGGATTCCCCCCATGCCTTAGATTTCCAACGTGCCCTGACCCACCATCACCGCCTCTCCCCCCAGGTGGACGGCGTAAGGCACCCCCATGGGGGTGTAGGCCACCCGGACCTCCACCAGCCCCGGGGTGTCCAGGCGGTGGCCCTGCTGGATCCGAAGCCAGACCTCCCCCTCCCGCCTCGGCACCACCCCGGAACGGGCCAGGAGGGCCCCCAAAGCGGCGTTGGCCGAACCCGTGACCGGGTCCTCGGGGATGCCCAAGAGGGGGGCGAAGTCCCGGGCGTAAAAGACCCTAGGGCCCAAGGGGGCGTAGGCGTGGACCGTGGCCACCTCGAGCCTCTGGCAGAGCTGGGTTAGGATCTCCATATCCGGCTCCAGGGCGTCCACGGTCTGGGGGCTAACCAGGGGGATGAAGAGGCTCCATAGCCCGGTGTAGGCGATGCCGTAGGGGAGACCCCGGTGGAGGTAGCGCTCATCCGAGCCCAGGGCCTCCAGGACCTTCTTTAGGAGGGCAAAAGGGGGAAGGTCGCGGAACCTGGGGCTTGGCCCCCGGACCCAGGCCTTCCTGGGCACCCCTTCCTGGTATTCCAGCTCCACCCCCAAGGCCTCCCCCAGGGTGTGGAGGTAGAGCCTCCTGGCCCCTTCTGGGGTGAGGCCCATCTGGGGCAGGGTGAGGCCCAAGGCGATGGCCAGAGCCCCGGAGAACTCCACCTCCCCCCTAGGGGTAAAAAACCGCACGGCGAAGACCGTGCCCTGGGCCTGGGTGAGGAAGGCGGTCTCCGCCTCCCCAATCCTTTGGGCCGCTTGCCGCATCTCCTCCAGGGTCATCCCCCGGGCGTCCAGGACCAGGGCCACCCGGTTCCCCGCCCCTGGGGTGGAGGTAAAGGCGTCCACCAGGAGGTAGGGTAGCCTAGCCATCCCCCACCACCTCAAGCCCCAGGGCCTTAAGCTCCTCCTCCCCCACTGGGGCCGGGGCCCCGGTGAGGGGGTCCCTGCCCTCCTTGTTCTTGGGGAAGGCGATGACCTCCCGGATGGAGGTGCTATTCGTCATAAGGGCCAAAAGCCGGTCCAGGCCCCAGGCGATGCCCCCGTGGGGCGGGGCCCCGTAGCTTAGGGCCTCGAGGAAAAACCCGAACTTAGCCCTTTGCTCCTCCTCGGGGATGCCCAAAAGCCCGAAGACCCGGGCCTGGAGGGCGGGGTCGTGGATCCGGATGGACCCCCCGCCCACCTCCGTCCCATTTAGGACCAGGTCGTAGGCCAGGGCCCGGACCCGGCCCGGGTCGGTTTCCGAAAGGGCCAGGTCCTCGGGGTGGGGGTGGGTGAAGGGGTGGTGCATATAACTCCACCGCCCCTCCTCCTCGTCCCATTCCAAAAGGGGGAAGTCCACCACCCAGAGGAAGCGGAACCCCTCCTCCTTTAGCCCCAGGGCCTCTCCCAGGGCGAGGCGCACCTGGCCCAGGGCCTGGGCCGCCTTGGCCCAGGGTCCCGCGGTGAAGAGGAGGGTATCCCCGGGTCTCGCCCCCGTGGCCTTAAGGAGGGCCTCCCGGTAGGGCTCTAGGTGGCGGGCAAGCCCCCCCGCAAACCCCCCTTCCTCCACCCGGGTCCAGGCCAGGCCACCCGCCCCGTGCCGCTTGGCCAGGGCCTCGAGGTCTTCTATCTCCTTGCGGCTTAAGGCCTTGGGCACGGCCAGGGCCTTGACCGATTCCGCTTGGGCGAAGAGGGCAAAACCTCCCCCCTTAAAGAGGGGGCCCACCTCCTTAAGCTCTAGGCCAAAGCGGAGGTCGGGCTTGTCCGAGCCGAACCGGTCCAGGGCCTCCCGGTAGGGGAGGCGGGGGAAGGGGAGGGGAAGCTCCACCCCTAGGGCCTCCCGGAAGACATGGGCCATAAGCCTTTCGTTGAGGCTCAGGACATCTTCCACCCCCACGAAGCTCATCTCCAGGTCCAGCTGGGTGAACTCGGGCTGCCGGTCGGCCCTTAGGTCCTCGTCCCGGAAGCACCGGGCGATCTGGAAGTACCGGTCCAGCCCCGCCACCATGAGCATCTGCTTATAGAGCTGGGGGGACTGGGGGAGGGCGTAGAAGAGACCGGGTTCTAGACGGTAGGGGACCAGGAAGTCCCGGGCGCCTTCCGGGGTGCTCCGGGTGAGGTAGGGGGTCTCCACCTGGACGAAGCCCTCCCGGTCCAGGAAGTCCCAGATGGCCTTGCTCACCCGGTGGCGGAGGCGGAGCCTTTCCTGGAGGCCTTTCCGCCTTAGGTCCAGGTAGCGGTACCGGAGGCGGAGGTCCTCCCCCGTTTCCCGTTCCTCCTCCCCCCGCCAGCCTGCGTCCAGGGGAAAGGGCGGGGTCTTGGCCTCGGCGAGGACCTCGAGGGCATGGAGCTCCACCTCCACCGCCCCGGTGGGAAGCCTGGGGTTGGGCTCGGGCCGGAGGCGGACCACCCCCCGGGCCCGGACCACCCATTCGGCCCGGACCCGTTGAGCGGTGGCGTAGGCGGGGCTATCGGGGTGGGCCACCAGCTGGACCAGGCCTTCCCGGTCCCTCAGGTCCAAAAATATAACCCCCCCTAGGTCCCGGCGGCGGTTGATCCAGCCCGAGAGGACCACCTCCTGGCCTAGGTGTTCCTCCCTTAGGGCCCCGGCGTAATGGGTCCTATACATAAGGCCAAGTTTACCTTTCCAGGAGCCTTAGGATGAACCCTAAGGCCTCCTCCCGCCTAAGCCGGACCTGCTCCCCCGTGGGGAGGTGTTTCAGGGTTACCTCCCCTTGGGCCACCTCCTCCTCCCCCAGGAAGCCGGCAAAGAGGGCCCCGCGCTTTAGGGCTTCCTCGAGGCCTTTGGCGGGTTTCCTGGGGCTTAGGGGGTACTCCACCCGGAGCCTCGGCCTTAGGCCCTGGGCCAGGTAAAAGGCCTCGGCCACCCCTCCTGGGAAGAGGGGGATGAGGTAGACCTCTGGCCCCTTTGGGGGCGGGGGGGTATGCCCCTCGGCCAGAAGGGCCAGGGCCACCCGCTCCACCCCGATGGCGAACCCCACCCCCGGGACCCGGGGGCCCCCTAGGAGCTCAGAAAGCCCGTCGTACCGCCCCCCACCCCCTAGGGCGGACTGGGCCCCGATCTCGGCGTGGTGGACCTCAAAGGCGGTGCGCACATAATAGTCCAGGCCCCGGACCAGGCCCGGGTCCAGGGTGTAGGGGATCCCGAGCCGCTCCAGATGCCTTTCCACCTGGGCCAGGTGGGCCCGGGCCTCCTCCCCCAGGAAGTCCAGGATGGGCTTGACGCCCACTTCCTTTAAAAGGGCCTGGTCCCCCTGGTCCTTGGAGTCCAGGATGCGCATGGGGTTGAGCTCTAGCCGCTCCTTGGAGTCTTGGGAGAGCCTCTCCCGGTGGGGGGTTAGGACCTCCCGGAGGTAGGCGTTGTACCGGGCCCGGTCCTGGGGGTCCCCTACGGAGGAGAGCTTAAGCTCCAGGCCCTTAAGCCCGAGCTCCCTAAGCAGGGTCCACATAAGGGCGATGGTCTCGGCGTCCAATAGGGGGTCCTCGCTCCCTAAGGCCTCGTAGTTCACCTGGTGGAACTGGCGCTGCCGCCCCTTTTGAGGGCGCTCGGCCCGGAACATGGGCCCAGCCATCCAGAGGCGCACGGGCTTGGGCCAGACCCCCATCCCGTGCTCCAGATAGGCCCGGACCATGGCGGCTGTTCCTTCAGGCCTTAGGGTAAGGGAACGCCCCCCCCGGTCCAGGAAGGTGAACATCTCTTTGCGGACGATATCCGTGGCGCTACCCACGCCTTTTTCGAAGACGTAGGTTTCTTCAAAAATAGGGGTGATGAGCTCCACCGCCCCGGCGGATTCCAGCACCCGCCGGGCTGTGCGCACAATCTCCTGGTGGAGCCTGAGCTCTTCCCCAAACAGGTCCTTGGTGCCCCGCACCGCCATACCCTCCACTATACTGAGGGCATGCGCCGGACCTGGGGAGGGGTGGCCCTTTACCTCCTCCTCACCCTTTGGGCCTCCATGGGGGTGGCCTTACAGCTTTACTTCATGCAGGTCCAAAACCCCCTCCTCCGCACGGAGATGTGCCGGACGGGGGAGGTGGAGGTAGAGCACGCCCCCTTGTGCGGCCTCCAGGTGGCCCCGCCCCTTCCCGTGGTGGAGCCCCCGGCCCGGCCCACCCCTTGGCCCCAGGTCCGGGTCCGGCTGGAGGCCCAGCCCGGCCAGGCTGGGGTCTGGTCCTCCACCCCTTTCTCCAGGGCCCCTCCCTTAGGCCTAAGCCTCTAGGGTTTAAGGTCCATAGGCTTTTTGGGCTCAGGCTTAAGGGAGGTGGCCGTTGCAGGCGGTGGTCTACACGGATGACCTGGCGCTTTACGCCCTGGTCCACGGGGCGCTAACCCAAGCGGGTTGGACGGTGCACTGGAAGGCTGGCCCAGGCCTGGCCCTGGCGGGGCCAGAGGCCTGGGAGAAGGGGGAGGTCCTCCTCTGGCGGACCCCCTGGGGGGTGCGGGCCTATGACCCTAAGGCCCTGGCTTTCCTCACCCGGGGGGATGACCCCAGGAGCCTCCTCCAGGGGCTTAGAGGCCAAAAGGGCAAGGGGCTTCTTCCAGGGGAGGCCCGGCTTCTCCTCCTGCTGGGACGGGTGGGTCTTCTTAGGACCAAGGAGATGGCCCGCCTCCTGGGGCTTACCCCCCACCAGGTGCGGTTCTTCCTCCGCGCCTTAAGGAACAAGTTCGGCCTACCCGACCCCCTCCTCCTCCGTCTCGCCCGGCATCAGGTGGAGGTGGTGGGGCTTGAGGACCACCTGGATCCTCTGCCCCGGGGTCAGGCGGAGGCGCTCCTGGACGTGCCGGGGGAGGAGGAGTTCCAAGCTAAGCCGCCCCTCCACCCGGCCCCGGAAGGCCAGGCCCTCGGGGCGTAGCTCCTTAAGGACGCCTTCTAGGAGGTTGACAGGGGGTGGGGGACGGTCGGGCCGGACCACGATGACCTCCTGGGCCCGGACGCCCAGCCAGACCCTCTCCCCAGGCCGGGCCCAGGGGGGAAGGGGTAGGTGGAGGGGAAGGCCTGCCACCTCCACCCCTTCCGCCCGGACCCGGGCGGGGAAGAGGTTTTCCCACCCCAAAAGCCTCGCCACCCCCATCCGGCTAGGCCGGGCCAGGACCTCCCCTGGGGGGCCTTCCTGGAGGATCCCCCCCCGGCCCAGGACCACCAGCCAGTCCGCGAGGGCTATGAGGGCTGGGTCGTGGCTTGCGGCCAGGGTGGGGAGGTGGGTTTTGCGGATGAGGCCTACAAGCTCCTCCAGGACCCGGCCCTTGGTGAGGGGGTCTAGGGCGCTCGTGGGCTCGTCCAGGAGGAGGAGCTCAGGCGAGCGGGCCAGGGCCCGGGCCAGGGCCACCCGCTGCCTCTGCCCCCCGGAAAGGGCCCTGGGGGGTTTATAGGCGTGGTCTAAGAGTCCCACGCTCTCCAGGAGCCTTAGGGCCTTGGCCTTCCGGTCCTTACCCTTTAGGGGGAAGGCCACATTGGCCCAGGCGGGCATATGGGGGAAAAGGGCCAGGTCCTGGGGGAGGTAGCCGATGGGACGGCGTTCGGGGGGGAGGCCCCCGTAGGGGGTTCCTTCCGCGGGGAGGAGGCCGGCTAAAGCCTTAAGGAGGCTCGTCTTGCCCACCCCGCTTTCCCCCAAAAGGAGGGTAAAGCCCCGGACCTGGAACTGGGCCTCGAGGCGGATGGGCCAGCTTAGGCGGTACCGGATCTCCAGCCCCGCCACCTCCTCTCCAGGATCCGGGCCAGGTAGGCCAGGAGGAGGCTCAGGGCCAGGATAAATAGGGAGGCCCTTAGGGCCTCCTCCAGGGCCAGGGCCTGGACCAGGTTGTAGATGTAGATGCTCACCGTCTCCGTCCGGCCCGGAATCCCACCCCCCACCATGAGCACCACCCCGAACTCCCCCAGGGCGTGGGCAAAGGCCAGAAGGGTCCCCGAGAGGAGGCTGGGCCAGGCCAAGGGGAGAACCACCCGGCCCCAGAGCTTAAGGGGGCCTGCCCCCAGGGTCCTGGCTGTTTCCAAGAGGCTTCGGTCTAGGCCCAAAAAGGCCTCCCGGTAGGCCGTAAGGGTGTAGGGCAGGCTGAAGACCACCCCGGCCAGGACCAGCCCCGGGAAGCTAAAGGCCCAGTCCAGGCCCAAGGCCTTCCGCCAGGGGCCCTCCGGCCCCAAAAATAGGAGGAGGTAAAAGCCTAAGACCGAGGGGGGGAGGACGGAGGGTAGCAGGAAAAGGGCCTCCAGGAGGGTTTTGCCCGGAAAGTTCCGAAAAGCCAGACTCCAGGCCAGGGGGACGCCCAGGAGGAGGAGGAATAGGCACACCCAGAAGGCGAGCTTCAGGCTCACCCCTAGGGCCTGCAGGAAGGCCGGGTCCATCCCTCTAGGAGGATACCCCACCCGGCTATGGGGGGAGGAAGCCCCAGCGCCTAAGGATGGCCTGGGCCTTAGGGCCCAGGAGGAAGTCTTTGAGGAAAAGGACCTCGGGCCGGTCCAGGCCCTTAAGGACCACCAGGGCCTGCCTGAGGGGGAGGTGGTGCCCCTGGGGCACGACCCAGTAGCCCCCCAGGGCCTTAACTTCCGGGCTCAGGGCCAGGGAGAGGGGGATGAGGCCAGCCCCGGCGGTCAGGGCCAGTTGGGCCGCCTGGGTGGCGTTTTCCCCATAGACCAGGGTGAAGCGCCCTTTGCCCTGGCGCAAGGGGTCTAGGTCAAAGTAGGCCTCCAGCCCGCCCCGCATCTCCTCCCAGGGAGGAAGGGGCCTTTGCCGCCGGATAAGCCCATGGTACTCCAAAAAGGCCACCGCAGCCCGGCCGTAGGGGGCGTGGATGGGGTTAGCCAGGGCCAGGGCCTCCACCTTGGGGTCTTTGAGGGCCTCGGGGCCTAGGGGCTTAAGGCCCAGGCGGCGGTGGAGCCAGAGGGCCAGCTGCCCCCGGGCGTAGAAGGCTGGGGGACCCTGGGTTAGACCCTCAGCAAAAAGCTTCTGGGGGTAGGTCTCATCCGCCGAGAGAAAGAGGTCCGCGGGGAGGCCTTGCTGGATCTGCTGGTGAAGCCGGCCGGAGGAGGAGTAGACCACCTCTACTCTAAGGCCGGGCTTTTCCGCTTGGAGGAGGGCTAGGATCTCAGGCAGGGCGTAGCGGAGGTCGCTGGCCGCCACCACCCGCACCGGCTGGGCCCAGGCCCAGGCGGCTAGGAGGAAAAGGGCTAGGATGGGCATAGCCTAGAACAAGGGGTCTTGCCGGACCTCCTGGATCTGGACCCGGCCCGCCTTGGGGGGGAGGGTGTCCAGGGCCCGCTTCACCTCCTGGATGTCCAGCCAGGTGAGGTGCTTAGGGCTTCCGGGGCTTCGGCTTGGGTTCCGGAGGAGATAGGCCGGGTGGAACATAGGGAAGACCCTGATCCCATTCCACTCAAACCACTGCCCCCGGACCTTGGTGATGGAGACTTTTTCCCCCAGGAAAAATTCCGCGGCCACCGCCCCTAAGGGGACAATGATCTGGGGGGCCACGAGCTCAATCTCCCGTTTGAGCCAGCGGTCGGTGCAGATCCGGGCCTCGTCCGGGAGGGGGGTGCGGTTCCCGGGGGGGCGGCACTTGACGATGTTGGTGATGTAGACCTTCTGCCGGGGGATGCCCGCGGCTTCCAGAATCCGGTCCAATAGCTGCCCTGCCCGGCCCACAAAGGGCCGGCCCTGCCGGTCCTCCTCCTCCCCGGGGCCTTCCCCTACGATCATGAGCTGGGCCGAAAGGGGGCCTTCCCCGAAGACCACCTGGGTCCGGCCCTGGGCCAGGCGGCAGGCCTGGCAGGCCTGGGCCTGGGCCTTAAGGAGTTCCAGGGTCATAGGGGCTTGCGGGCTTTCCGGGCCTCCCGGCGGATCTTGGGGTCCAGGCCAATCATGAGGAAGAAGTTTTCCAAGGCGTTTTCCTGGCCTTTAATCTCGGGGTACTGGTCCTCGGGGGTGCCGGTGACGAAGGGCAGGGATTTATAGAGTTCCAGGGCGTACTGGACCACGGCCTCCGGGCCTTCGGCCTCTGCCACCTCGGCGAGCTTGGCGTAGACCTCCCGCCGGGCCTCGGCGTGGCGGCGGAAGGCCTCTGGGTTAGGCGTTTCCGGTGCCCGGAGGACGTCCTGCTTGGCGATCCTGCGGTAATGCTTAAGCCCCCGAACAATCTCCTCCGTGGTCAGGGTGACCTTGAACTCCATCCCCGCTCCTTTCTGGGCCGGTTTGGCCCCTCCCGGTCATTATAAGACGCCTCAGAAACCGGGTGGGTATACTTAGCAGGATGGAGGCTTTAGGGCCTTATTGGTTGCGCCGGATTCTCCTGCACCTGCCGGAGGTGCAGGTCTATGAAGGATTAGACGCCCGCACCGGTACCCCGGTTCTGCTCCTCCGTGGACGATTGGAAGGGGAGGTCCTGGCCTGGCCCGGCGGGGTTCCCCTTTTGGAGCAGCTTCCGGAGGCCTGGGTTTTGGAGTGGCCCCTGGGGGCGGTGCCTTTGGAGCGTTACCTAGGCGTGGCCGACCCGGAGCGGCTTTTGGCCTGGACAAAGGGGCTTTTGGAGGGGCTCGCCCACCTCGAGGCCCAAGGGGTCCGGTACGCCCCCAGGGCCCCCCTGGTCCTGGTCAAGGGGCGGCGGGTCTGGCTGGTGGGGGCGGGGCTTAAGGCCCTGGAAGGGGAGGCGGGGCCGGCCCTTTTGGAGCTCGTCCGGGAGCTGGCCGGGGAGGCCTGGGAGGCTTTCCCCTTAAGGCCCGCCTTGGAGGCCCTGGCCCGGGGGGAGGTGGGTTTCCGGGAGGCCCTGAGGCCGCCCGGGGAAGCCCTGGGGGAGGCTGGCCCCGCCGAGGTGGAGACCCCTGTCGTCCAGGCCAGCCCCCCAGCCCAACCTGGCCCAGCCTCCCCGGAGCCCCCTGAGGAGGCCAGGCCTCTCGCGGAACCCCCGGCTAAGCCCCCCATCCGGAAGCCCCTCCCCGTGGAGGAAAACCCTACGGGGCCTAGCCCTGTCCCGGAGTCCCCTGCCCCTGAGGCCCCTAGGCGCCGGGTCATCCGCTTGGAGGATGCGGAGGACCGCCCCCCCTTTGAGCCCGTGGAGCCCTTGCGCCGGGGGGTACGCTGGGGGTTATTCCTGGGGGTTTTCCTCCTGGTCCTAGGGGTTTTGGGGGCTTTTTTCTGGCTCCGCTCCCGACCGGACCCCGAGGGCCCCTACCTCATGGAGTTCCGCACCGACCCCCCCACGGAGCGGGCCGAGGTCTACCTCCTAGAGGCCCCGGAGGGGTCCCGGCTCCTCCCTGGGGCCCTCCTCCTTACCGCCCCGGGCCGGGCGGAGTTTGACCAACCGGGGGTCTACCGCCTAAGGATCCGGGCCCCGGGTCGGGACCCGGTGGACTATCTCCTCGAGGTCCCGGGCCCCTCCCTGGTCATCCGGTTACGCTAGGGGTATGCGGGACCGGCCTGGGGTGTACACCTACGCCCTCCTCTACCGGGGGGAGGAGGCGGGGGAGGCCAGGCTCCGGGTGGAGGGCCGGAAGGCCAGCCTGGAGGCGGAGCTCCTCTACCCCATCCGGGCGGAGGAGCGCTGGCGAAGCGAGGTGGACGAGGCGGGGTTTTCCCTCTACTTCTCCGAGCGGGTGGAGGGGCGGGAGGCCCGGGTTTTTACCGTGGAGCGCCTCCCTGAAGAGGGCCTGGTCCTGGTGAGCCAGGGGAAGGAGAGCCTGGCCTTGCCCGACCTTGTCCCCTACCACGATCCCCTTTCCCTCCTCCTGGCCCTCCCGGGCCTGGACCTTCCCGTGGGGGGGGTGGTGCGGTACGCCATGCCCGGGGGGCGGGTCTATGTGGAGGCCTTGGAGGCCGAAGGGGAGCGGAAGCGGTACCGCCTCCGCCCCGGCCTCACCCTGGCTGAGGTGGAGGGGGGGGTTCTGGTGGGGGTGGCCCAGGGCCTTTCGGGCGGGCGGGTGGAGATGCGGCTTAAGGGGGTGGAGGCTTTAAGGAGGAGGCGACGCTGGGTATAGTGGGGGCATGATCCGAAGCGCCGAGGAGGTGCGGCCGCGGTTTAGGGCGCGGGGCCTCCGGTTCGACCCTGGGGTGGAGGAAAGGGTCCGGCGGATCCTCGAGGCCGTCCGGGAGGAGGGGGACCAGGCCCTGGACCGGTTGAGCCTGGAGCTGGACGGCCACCCCGTGGAGGAGATTCCCAAACGGGCCTGGCGGGCGGCCTATGAGGCCTTGGATGAGGGTCTCAGAGACGCCCTGGAGACGGCCCGGGAGCGGATCGAGGCCTTTTACCGGGAGGAGGCCCGGGGCGGTTTCTTGAAGGCGGGCCCGGAGGGGGTCCTGGGCCAGCTGGTCCGGCCCCTGGACCGGGTGGGGGTGTATGTCCCGGGGGGAAGTGCCCCCCTCCTTTCCAGCCTCCTCATGGCCGTGGTCCCAGCCAAGGTGGCCGGGGTGGGGGAGGTGGTGGTGGCCTCCCCCCCTAAGGTCCACCCCGGGGTCCTGGCCGCGGCCTGGGTGGCGGGGGCGGACCGGCTCTTTGCCATGGGGGGGGCCCAGGCCATCGCCGCCTTGGCCTACGGTACGGCGCGCGTTCCCCGGGTGGACAAAATCGTGGGCCCCGGGAACGCGTATGTGGTGGCGGCTAAGCGCTTGGTCTATGGGGCGGTGGGGATAGAGGGCCTGGCCGGCCCCACGGAGACCCTGATTATTGCGGACGGCTCCGCCTCCCCAAAGCTCCTCGCCGCCGACCTCCTGGCCCAGGCGGAGCATGGCCCCGATTCCGAGCCTTGGCTCCTCTCCCCCGATCGGGCGCTTTTGGAGCGGGTGGTGGCCGAGCTCGAGGCCCAGCTCAAGGACCTCCCCCGGGCCTCCATCGCCCGGCAGGCCCTCCTAAACGGGGGCCTGGTGGAGACGGAAGACCTGGAGGAGGCCTTTGAGCTTGCCAACCTCTACGCCCCTGAGCACCTCTGCCTGGCCCTTTCCGATCCTTGGCCCTGGCTTGGCCGGGTGCGGAACGCCGGGGGGGTTTTCCTGGGGGAGGGTTCAGCCGAGGCCTTGGGGGACTATATCGCCGGCCCCAGCCACATCATGCCCACCGGGGGCACGGCCCGGTTCCAGGGGGGGCTTGCCCTTAGGGATTTCCTCAAGGTCATCCCCGTGGTGGGCCTGGGCAGCGTGAAGGAGCTGGCCCAAAGGGGGGCTATCCTCGCCCGGGCCGAGGACCTCGAGGCCCACGCCCGGGCCCTAGACCTTAGGTCATGAGGCTTTTCCACGAGCTCTTAGGCCCTTTGGAGCTTCCCGACCGGTTTGAGCGCATCGTAAGCCTCGCCCCTAACCTCACGGACGCCCTCTTCGCCTTAGGGGTAGGGGAGAGGCTCGTGGGCCGGAGCGCCTTCTGCCACCGCCCCGCAGAGGTCCTTGCCCTCCCGGTCCTCGCCTCCTATACCAAGACCCGGACGGAGCTTTTAAGGAGCCTAAACCCCGACCTGGTCCTCCTTTCCACCGGTGTCCAGCGGGAGCAGGCCTTAAAGCTTAAGGAGGAGGGGTTTCCCGTTTACGCGGTTCCCCTCCCCACGAGCCCTTACGGGATTCTGGAGAACCTGGCCACCCTGGGGCATCTTCTGGACCTCGAGGACCGGGCCGCGGAGCTCGCCCATACCCTTTCCGAGCGGTACGCCCGGCTTTGGGGCCGGTTTAGCCTCAGGGTCTACCTGGAGATAGACCTGGGGGGGCCCATCACCGTGGGCCGGGGGAGCTACATCGCCCAAGCCCTTTTGCACCTTGGTCTTAAGCCCATCTTCCTGGACGTGCCCCAGGCCTATTTCGCCCCAGACCTGGATGAGGTGGGGCGCCGGGCCCCCGACCTCTTTATTTACGAGCCCAAGCCCTGGGGCCGGGCCCCCCTGGAGAAGGCCCGGGCCCTGGCCCGGGAACGGGGCTGGACCTTTCCGGTGGTGGCCACGGATGGGGATGAGCTCGCCCACTACGGCCCCATGTTCTTTGGCTTCCTGGAAAAGCTGGCCGGGCGGGTGGAGGAAAGCTTAAGGGAGGGTTAAGGCCCCCCTTTTCCCCTTGGGGTAGCATTGGGGTATGAAGCGGCACGCCCTTTGGGTAGGCCTGGCTGGGCTTACCTTCTTCCTCGCCGGTTGCCCCCAGACCCCCACCCCGGTGGACCCGGTCCAGTGCCCCGTGGGGCCCTTGCAGGTCCAGACCCTGGAGGACAGGCCCATCCGCCTCCAGGGCCTGGGGGCTTTCCAAGGGGAGTATGTGCCGGGGGAGGTCCTGGTCCTGCCCGGGCCCGGCCTAAGGCTCCAGGCCCTCGAGGCCCAGGGTCTAAAGGCCTTGGACCGGACCCCCTTAGGCCAGACGGAACTCCTCCGCCTCCGAGTCCCCCCGGGCGAGGAGGAGGCTTGGGCCCGCAGGCTCCTGGCCCAAGGGGCGGCGTATGTCCAGCCCAACTACATTTATCGGCCCCTAAGGGTTCCTAACGACCCCATGTATCCTACGGACCAAAAGGTTTACATGGATTTGGTGGGCCTCGAGGCTGCCTGGGACCGTTCCACTGGCCGGGGCTGCCCCCCCACCGTGGCCGTTTTGGACACGGGTTACCTGGACCACCCGGATATGCAGGGGGTCTTCCTCCTGGGATGGGGTGTAAAACTGGATGTGGCGGATGGAGATATGGACCCCAAGGACCGGCTCCCTCCTGACGACCGGGGCCATGGCCTGGCTGTGGCCGGGGTTTATGGGGCCCAGACGAACAACGGCCGGGGCATGGCCGGGGTGGCCTGGGGGGGGAGGGTGGTCCCCATCAAGGTGTTTAAGGATGACGGGACGGCCACCACCCAGACGGTCTTAGAAGGGGTCCGCCTGGCCCGGGGCCTGGGGGTGCAGATCATCAGCATGTCCCTTGGGGGGTCCGGGGGGGATGGACTTTTGGCCAATGAATTGAGCCAGGCTTATGCGCAAGGCATCTTTTTGGTGGCTGCGGCGGGCAACGACGGTGGTTCCGTCCTCTTCCCGGCCAGCCATCCCGCGGTGGTGGCTGTGGGAGCGGTGGACCGCTTTAGGATCCGGGCCTCTTTTTCCAACAGGGGGCCTGAGCTGGAGCTCGTGGCCCCTGGGGTCCAGGTCCTGGCCCCTGCCCCTAGCGGGGGCTTCGCCTCGGTAAGCGGTACCTCCTTCGCCACCCCCATGGTGACCGGGGTGGCGGCCCTTTACATGAGCCGGTACGGCAGCCTAAACCAGGCCTGGCCCAGCCCGGACCAGGTCCGGACCTGCCTGACCGCCACCGCCGAGGACCTGGGGCCAACGGGGAGGGACGACGAGTACGGCTATGGCCTGGTCCGGGCCGACCGGGTGCTTACGGACACCACCTACTGCTTCCCCTAGGGTAGGATAACCCCTTGTGCGCCGCCTTTTCCTACTCCTGGGCTTAGGTCTTCTCGGGGCTTTCTTTTGGCTTGCTCCCCTTTGGCCTCTCCTTAGGGGGGCCTGGCCCCTTAGACCCCTGGAGAGGCCTTTTCACCTTTTGGTCTACGCCTCGAGCCCCGAGTACTCGGGCTACCACCGCCGGGTCCCGGAGCGGTATCGGGGCCTGGCGGATGCCATCCTCCTGGTCCGGCTGGACCCAGGAAAGCGGGAGGCGATAGCCCTTTCCATCCCCCGGGACACCTGGGTCCTTCTTCCCGGGCACGGCTGGCATAAGGTGAACGCCGCCAGTCCCCTGGGGGGGCCTCCCCTTATGAGGGAGGCGGTGGAGGGGCTTTTGGGCCTACGGGTGGACCGGTACCTGGTGGTGAGCACCGAGGCCCTAAAGGCCTTTGTGGACGCCCTGGGGGGGGTTAAGGTCTGCGTGGAAAAGCCCATGCGCTATGAGGACCGGGCCGCGGGGCTATCCATAGACCTAAAGCCCGGCTGCCAGGTCCTGAGGGGGGAGGAAGCGGAGGGGTACCTCCGCTTCCGGCAGGACGCCCTAGGGGATATCGGCCGGGTCCAGCGCCAGCAGGCCTTTCTCCATGCCCTTAGGGCCCAGGTCCTTTCCCCTTTGGGCCTCCTCCGTCTCCCCCGGGCGGTGGCCGCGGCCTTGGCCCATACCGAGACCGACCTTACCCTCGAGGAAAAGGGGAGGCTCCTCCGCTTTCTCCTGGCCCGGCCCCAGTTTAAAAGCCTTCTCCTACCGGGCTCGTTCTGGGCCTCGGGGTGGCGGGTGGACCCCGGGGCCTGGGCCAGGCTTAGGGCAGGGATTTTGGAGGAGACGGGCCCGGTGGGCCTAGCGGGAAGGAGCCTAGCCCTGGCCTATGGCCCCGGGCAGGAGGAGGAGGCCCAGGCCCTGGCCAAGGCCCTACGGAGGATGGGCCTCAGGGTAAGCCTCCATCCCCTGCCCACCGCCCCCCTTAGGACCGAGGTCCTGGAGAACGGCCCTGGGACCCTGGCCGAGGCCTTAGGCCGGGCCCTGGGCCTCCCTTACCGGGTAAGCGGGGAGGCCCTTTTGGGGGCGGACCTCACCCTGCGCCTAGGTGGGGACGGGTGGCGCTTGAAAAACCCTTACCCGAGGCCTTAGGATAAGAGGCGTCCGCCGGGGTGGCGGAACGGTAGACGCTGCGGACTTAAAATCCGCTGGGGGGAAGCCCCCGTACGGGTTCGAGTCCCGTCCCCGGCACCAAAAGCCCGGCCCAGGAAAAGCCCTGGGCCGGGCTTGGTTTAGGCCTAGGCCTTCTTAGCCTCTTCCTCCTTCAGGATATTGAGGAGGACGGTCTGGAGGATGCCCCCGTTCCTGTAGTAGTCCACCTCCACCGGGGTATCCAGCCGGGCGATGGCCTGGAAGCGGATCTCCGTGCCGTCCTCGCGGCGGGCCACCACCTCCACCTTCTTCCTGGGGTGGAGGTCCTCGAGGCCCAGGATATCGTAGACCTCGTACCCCGTGAGGCCCAGGGTTTCCCGGTTCTCCCCGGGGAGGAATTCCAGGGGCAGGACCCCCATCCCCACCAGGTTGGAGCGGTGGATCCGCTCAAAGCTCTCGGCCAGGACGGCCTTGATGCCCAGGAGGTAGGTCCCCTTGGCCGCCCAGTCCCGGCTGGAGCCGGTGCCGTACTCCTTGCCGGCGATGACGATGAGGGGCGTCCCCTCGGCCTTGTAGCGCATGGCCACGTTGTAGACGAAGTCCACCTCCCCTTCGGGGAGTTTTTTGGCGTACCCCCCTTCTATCCCGTCCAGCATGAGGTTTTTGATGCGGATGTTGGCGAAGGTGCCCCGCATCATGACCTCGTGGTTGCCGCGGCGGGCGCCGTAGGAGTTAAACTCCTCGGGCCTGACCCCCTTGGCGATGAGGTACTGCCCCGCAGGGCTCTTCACGGGGATGGCCCCGGCAGGGGAGATGTGGTCCGTGGTCACGCTATCCCCTAGGACCAGGAGGGCCCTGGCCCCCCGGATATCCCCCGCCCGGCGCTGGCCCAGCTCCTCGAAGAAGGGCGGGTTCTGGATGTAGGTGGAGTCCGGGTCCCACTCGTAAAGCTCCCCCGTGGGGGCGGGGAGGGCCTGCCAGCGCTCGTCCCCTTCGAAGACCCGGCTGTACTCCTTGCGGAAGAGCCCGGGGTCCAGGGTCTTCCTTATGGCCTCTTGGATTTCCCCCATGGAGGGCCAGATGTCCCGGAGGTAGACGGGCTTCCCGTTGGGGTCGTGGCCCAGGGGCTCATGGAGGAGGTCTATGTCCATCCGCCCCGCCAGGGCGTAGGCCACCACCAGCATGGGGGAGGCCAGGTAGTTGGCCTTCACGTGGGGGTTAATCCGGCCCTCGAAGTTCCGGTTCCCCGAGAGCACCGCGGCCACCACCAGGTCCCCTTCCTCAATGGCCTTGGCGATGGGCTCAGGCAGGGGTCCGGAGTTTCCGATGCAGGTGGTGCACCCGTACCCCACCAGGTGGAAGCCTAGGGCCTCGAGGAAGGGGAGGAGGCCGCTGGCCTCGAGGTAGTCCGTGACCACCTTGGAGCCTGGGGCCAGGGAGGTCTTGACCCAGGGTTTCCGGTCTAGCCCCGCCTCCACCGCCTTCTTGGCCAGAAGCCCGGCCCCAATCATCACCGTGGGGTTGGAGGTGTTGGTGCAGCTCGTAATGGCGGCGATGACCACGGAGCCGTGCTTAAGCTCAAACTCCTCACCATCGTGGCTCACCTGGACCTTCCGGTCCAGGGCCTCAGGTAGGAGGCCAAACCCCCGTTCCTTCACAGGCTTGGTGAGGTGGGCGAGGAAACTCGCCTTGACCTCCTTAAGGGAAATTCGGTCCTGGGGCCTTTTGGGCCCGGCCAGGGAGGGTTCCACTGTGGAGAGGTCTAGCTCCAGGTACTCGGAGTAGAGGATATCCTCTTTTCCGGTGCGGAAGAGCCCGTTGGCCTTGGTGTAGGCCTCCACCAGCTCCACGAGCTCCTCGGGCCGGCCCGTGAGGCGGAGGTAGTTTAGGGTCTCCTCGTCCACGGGGAAGAAGCCCATGGTAGCCCCGTACTCGGGGGCCATGTTGGCGATGGTGGCCCGGTCGGCCAGGGAGAGTTTCTCCACCCCCGGCCCATAGAACTCCACGAACTTCCCCACCACCCCGTGCCGCCTCAGGATCTCGGTGATGGTAAGGACCAGGTCCGTGGCCGTGGCCCCCTCGGGGAGTTCCCCATAGAGCTTGAACCCCACCACCTTGGGGGCGAGCATGTAGTAGGGCTGGCCCAGCATCACCGCCTCGGCCTCAATCCCCCCTACCCCCCAGCCCAGGACCCCGAGGCCGTTCACCATGGTGGTGTGGCTATCCGTCCCCACCAGGCTATCCGGGAAGGCCAGGCGGAGGCCATCCCGCTCCCTGGTCATCACCACCTGGGCCAGGTACTCCAGGTTCACCTGGTGGACGATCCCCGTCCCCGGGGGGACGACCCGGAAGTTACGGAGGGCCTGCTGCCCCCACTTAAGGAGGAGGTACCGCTCCCGGTTCCTTTCGTACTCCTTCTCCACGTTGTAGAAGAAGGCATAGGCCGTCCCAAAGGCGTCCACCTGTACGGAGTGGTCAATCACCAGGTCCGCGGGGACCACAGGGTTGATGCGCTTAGGGTCCCCACCCCGTTTTTGGACCGCCTCCCGCATGGCCGCGAGGTCCACCACGGCCGGGACCCCAGTGAAGTCCTGGAGGATGACCCGGGCGAGCTTGAGGGGGATGTTGATCTCCCCGGGCTCGGGCCGCCAGCGGGCCAGGGCCTCTATGTCTTCCCGGGTCACCTGGTAGCCGTCCTCGTTCCTTAGGAGGCTTTCCAGCATGACCCGGATGGAAAAGGGGAGGCGGCTGACCTCGGCAATCCCCTTCCGTTCCAGTTCCATAAGGTCGTAGTAGCCGTAGGTTCCGCTCCGGGTGGTGAGGGTTTTGAGGGCACCAAAGCTATCCTTCATGCCTACCTCCTTTCCTCCCCCCAAGGGAGGATGGCCAGGATCCTGGGTTTTGGGGGAAGGCCTTGGGCCGGGAGGGGGCGCCCGTCCCGGTGCTCTTACTATACCACTAGGGGAGGGCCTCTTGCAGGAAGGCCCGGATCTCCTCCCGGATCCTGGCCCAGGCCTCCTCCCGGGGTGCCCTTAGGGGCCCGTCTCTCCGCTGAGGGCCGTAGGCCCCGAAGCCCGCGTGGTTCACCCCTTCCAGGTAGACCACCCGGGTCCCCTTCGGGAGCCTCTCCGCCAGCCTTTGGGCCCGGGAGGGGGGAAGGAGGCCGTCCTCCGTGCCGTAAAGGGCCAGGGTGGGGAGGTCTAGGCGGGAGAGGTCCTCCTCGGGGTAGCTGGCCATGAGGACCAGAGGGGCCCCAAGCCTGGGGGCAAGCCCTGCGGCCACCACACCCCCTAGGCCGTGCCCCAGGAGGACCGGCCTTAGGCCCGGGAAGCCCTCCAAAACCCTTAGGGCCCGCTCCCGGTCCAGAAGGGCAAGCCCCCCGGGGAAGGAGAGGAGGAGGACGCTGTACCCCTCCTCCACCAAAGGCCCCAGGACTGGGGTGTAGGCCCGGGGGTCCACCCGGGCCCCGGGGTGGAAGAGGAGGAGGGCCTTGGGGCTTGGGGCCGAAAGGAGGAGGCCCTCGGGCCTTTCCTCCTGGGGAAGGGCCTTTAGGGCCTCGAGGGCCTCCTTGTGGGCGGGAAGAGGCCTAAGGTAGTAGAGGCTCACCCCCACCACGGCTAGCCCCAGGGCCACGCCCGCAAGGAGGAAGAGGACAAGGAGCCTTGGCATTAAGCCAGGACCTCCTTGGGCTTCCGCCGCCTTTCAAAGGTGTAGAAGGCCGCGGGGACCACGTAGAGGGTGAGGAGGGTGGAGGACAGGACCCCGCCCAGGATGATGACCCCCAGGGGCCTCCGGTATTCCGTCCCCTCCCCGGTTCCCAAAAGCAGGGGGAGGCTGATAATGAGAACAGTGAGGCTAGTCATGAGGATGGGCCTGAGCCTAAGCCGGGCTGCCTCCACCAAGGCCTCCCCTAGGGGCATCTCCTCCAGGCGCCTCACGGCAAAGTCCAGGAGGAGGATGGCGTTTTTGGTCACCAGCCCGATGAGCATAATCACCCCCAGAACGCTGATCACGTCCAGCCCTGTGCCCAGAATATAAGTGAGCCAAAGCGCCCCCACCAGGCCCAAGGGCACGGGGAGGAGGAGGTAAAGGGGGTAGCGCCAGGCGTTGAACTGGCTGGCGATGACCAGGTAGTTCAGGACCAGGGCCAGGAGGAAGGCCAGGGGGGCGAGGCGCAAAAGCTCCCCGGTGAAGCTGCTTATTCCCGTAGCGATGAGCTCCACCCCATCCCCCACCACCCCTTGGGCCCGGAACTCGGCCTCGAGTTCCCTTAGGACCTGGAGGGTTCCTGGGGCCTCGGGGCGGAGGTTGACGTTGACCCCAGCGGCGTAGGCCTGGTTCCGGCGGGTGATGACCGTGGGGGCAGGAACCTCCTCAAACCGGCCCAGGCTCCCTAGGGGCAGGTAGGCCTGGAGGGCCGGGGCGTAGATGGGAAGGGAGAGGAGGTCCCCCTCTTTTCCGAACCACAGAGGGTCCACCCGGACTAGGATGGAGAACTCCTCCCCCTCCCGCCTCACCTTGGCCGCCTCCTGGCCCGAGAGGTAGAGCCTTAAGGCCTGGGCCACCTCAGCTGGGGTGAGGCCGGTGCCCGCAAGCCTGGCCGGGTCGGGGCGGAAGACCCTTTCGGTCCGGGTGGCCTCCAGGGTGCTCTGGGCGTTGAGGACATAGGGCTTAGCCCGGATGATTTCCAGGGCCTTTTGGGTCTTTTCCTCAAGGAGCTTCCGATTAGGACTGGTGAGGAAGAACTGGAGGTCCGCGTCCCCTGCCTCGGGGCCGGTCTGGGCCAGGACCCTAAGCTCCGCCCCGGGGAAGTCCCGGAGGAGGGCCCCTCCCTCCCGGTTAAAGGCCTCGGCCAGGGTGAGGATATCCGGCCTCTCCCCCTTGGGCTTGAGGAGGATTTGGAGCTGGACCCGGCTTGGGTCGCTGGCCTCGACCCCCCCGGTGCTGCTCGCCCCCACGGTGGTCACCACCCGCTTCACTGCGGTGTGGTTCAGGAAATAGGCCTCGAGGCGCCTTGCCGCCTGGTCCGAGACCAAAAGGGGGGTGTCCTTGGGGAGGAGGAGGGTGGCGGTAAGGACCCCGGTGTCCGAGCGGGGGGTGAAGTTGAAGGGGATCTTAGGGAGGATGGGGAAGAGGGAGAAGAAGAGGAGGAGGGCCGCCCCCAGGACCCAAGGGGCCCGGGCCAAAACCCCCCTTAGGCTTCGGGCGTAGGCCTCGGAGAGGCTTTGCATCCCCCCTTCCGCCCAGCCGTGGAGGAGGTGGGTAAGCCCCCCCAAAACCTCCAGGCCCAACCGGCCCAGGTAGCGGAGGAGGCCCAGGCCCAAGGGGTAGAGGGGAAGGAGGAGGAGCCAAAGGGGACCAAGCCGCAGGAGGAGGAAGGCCGTAAGCCCCCCCAGGAGGAGACCAAAGGGCCGGTAGAACCCCTTCCTATAGGCCCAAAGGAGGTCCTGGGGAAGGAGGGTTAGGGCCCTTAGGGCTTCCTTAGGGCTTGGGGGCTCGGGGTCGGGGAAGTAGGCCAGGCGGACGGTGAGGAAGAGGAAGGCCTCGAGCCAGCTCACCGCGATGGCCGCGGCTAGGACCAGGCCGAACTGCTGGAAGATCTGGCCGATGATCCCGGGTAGGAAGCTGATGGGGAGGAAGACGGCCAGGAGGCTTAAGGTGGCTGCGGCTACGGCCACGCTCACCTCGCTCGCCCCGTAGAGGACGGAGTCCTTGAGGCCATACCCCATGCGGCGGTACCGGTCAATGTTTTCCGCCACCACGATGGAGTCGTCCACCACAATCCCTACCGCGACGATGAGGGCCAGGAGGCTGATGAGGTTATAGGTGAACCCCAAAAGCCCAAAGAGGATGAGGGCCCCGGAGAGGGTGATGGGGATGGCCAGGACCACGGAAAACACGGAGTTGAGCCGGCCTAGGAAGACCAGGATGACCAAGGAGACGGCCAGGGCCGCAAGCAGGGTCTCCCGGAAGGTGTCCACCACCGAGGCCCGGATGAACCGGGTGGTGTCCAAGGCCACCTCGAGGCGGTACCCCTTGGGCAGGGGGATGGCCTCCGCGGCCCGCACCGCCCCTTGGGCCACGGCCACAGCGTTGGAATCCGGGGTCTTGACGATGGCCAGGAGGACGGCGGGCCGGCCGTTCACCCGGTTTAGGGTGGTGGGCTCCTCGGCCCTTTCCTCCACCCGGGCCAGGTCCCTAAGCCTCAGGCCCCGCACCGGGTCCACCAGGGTCTCGGCTACCTCTTCCGCCGTCCTTGGGGTGTTCCTCAGGGTGTAGACGATGCGCTTCTCGCCCTCTTCCAGGCTTCCCAAGGGCAGGTTCAGGGCCGAGGCCGAGAGGGCCTGGACCACCTGGCCCGGGGTGAGGCCCAAGGCCTGGAGCCGGCCCGGGTCCAGCTGGACCAGGATCCGCCGCTTGGGGGCCCCGCTGAGCCTCACATCCGCCACCCCAGGGACAAGCTGGAGCCTGGGCTTGAGGGTCCTCTCCGCATAGTCCAGAAGCCGGGAGAGGTCCTCCCCTGGGGCCTCCAGGGCCAGGTAGAGGACGGGGAGGCTTGCGGGGTCAAACTTTTGGACCACGGGGGCCGAGGCGTCCTTGGGGAGCTGGCCCCGGATGGCCGCCACCTTTTGGCTGGCCTCCACCGCGGCCTGGTCCACCTTGACCCCTTGCTGGAACTGGACGAAGACCAGGCTAAACCCCTCCCCGGAGGAGCTGCCAATAACCTCCACCCCCGTAAGGGTGGATAGGGCCTCCTCTATGGGTTTGGAGACCTGCTCCGCCACCTCCTCAGGGCCGGCCCCGGGGTAAAGGGTGGAGATGGCCACCGCGGGGATGCTGAACCGGGGCAGGAGCTCCACCCCAAGCCCTAGGCCCAGGAGGAGGCCCACCAGGACCATCCCCACGAAGATGGCCGTGGCGAAGACGAACCGCTCTACAAAGAAGGCCACCAGGGGGTTGACCCTAGGCCTCATGGCGCCTCCTCAATGGGGTCCCCATCCCTAAGCCCCGTGGGGATGGGGGCGATGACCTTCTCTCCCGGTTCTATCCCCTCCGCTGCGGCCCGTTCCCCTTCCTGGGCCAGGAGGCGGACCCGCGCCTTTTGGGCCCTTCCCTCCCGGGCTAGGAAAACCCAGGTTTCCCCGCCCTCCGTAGCCAAGGCGGAAAGGGGGAGGATGACCCCTTGGGCCAAAGGAAGGCGGTACCGGGCCTCGGCGGGGCCCGGGGCGAGGGGGGCTTCGGGCCTAAGGACCACCTCCACCAGCCGGCTTTGGCCCGGGAGTTCGGTCCTGCGGAGGAGCCGGGCGGGGGCCTCGAGGCCGTTTTGCCTCAGGGTGAAGCGGGCGTCTAAGGGGATTCTCGCCGCCTCCTCCGGGGGGAGGAGGAGTTTGGCCACGAGGCTCTCGGTGCCCAGGAGGAAAGCGGGGGAGCCCGCCCCGATGAACTCCCCAGGCCGGACATAGACCTCCACCACCTCTCCCCCGAAAGGGGCCCGGATGCTCGCCTCCCTTAGGGCCCTTTCCGCCTGGGCCACCTGGGCCTGGGCCGCCTCCACCTGGAGCCTTAAAAGCCTCAGTTCATCCTCCCTTTGCACCCGGGCCAGGGCCTCCCGGGCGTTCTCGTAGGTGGCCCTGGCCCCTTCATACTGGGCCTCCAAGGCCTTAAGGTCCAAAGGGGCAAGGGCCCCAAGGGCGAGAAGCCTTTGGCCCTCTTCCAGCCTCCTTTGGGCCGCCTCCAGCTGAAGCTGGGCGGCCTCTAGCTGGGCCTTTAGGGCCTTTTGGCTTTCCCTTAGCTGGGTCTCGGTCCTTTCCAGGTTGGCCTGGGCCTGTTTTAGGGCCAGCCGGGCCTGGTCCAGGCTTTGCCGGAAGGGCTCGGGGTCCAGCTGGACCACCACCTCCCCAGGGGCTACGTTACGCCCGGGGTCTAGGGTCCACTGGACCCGGCCTGCCACCCCGGCGGCCACCCGGCTTTGGCGTTCGGGGCCTAGGGTGGCGGCGTACCGGACCTCCCGCTCTAGAGTCCCGGCCTGGACCACCAGGGTCCGGACCTGGAACCGGGGCTCGGCCTGGGTCTTGGCCCCCTCCTGGGCCTCCTTGGGGGCGCAGGCCGCAAGGAGAAGGGGAAGGAGGAGAAGACTCCTACGCATGGTTCACCTCGAGGCCAGAAGCCCGTAGTAGGCCCTGAGGTAAGCCCCCTGGGCCTGCCTGAGGGCCAGCTCTGCCTGCTTTAGGGCCAGCTCGGCCTGCAGGAGGGCCAGCCGGCTGATAAGCCCCGCCCGGTACCGGGCCTCCTCGGCGCGGTATCTCTCCTGGGCGTTTTTAAGGGCCTCCTGGGCCGTCCCCACCCCCTTGAAGAGGGGGGCAAGCTGGTTGAAGCGGGCGGTGAGGCCGGTCCTGAGGTTCCGCTCCAGGTTTCCTAGGTTTTCCTCTAGGGTCTTTATCTGGTCCTCCAGGGCCTCTATCTCCCGCCTGGGGGTGAAGCTCTCGTCCAGTAGTCCCCTCTGGAAGCGGAGGAGTTCTAAGCTTTGCCGGAGCTGGAGGAGATCGGCGTGGGCCTTTAGGAGGCTCCCCACCGTCTCCTCTGGGGGGATAGGGGGAAGGGCTTCTAGGGGCTTGGGCTGCCAGGGGCCAAGGAGGTTTTGGAGTTGGGCCCGGGCCGCCTCCAGGCCCCTTTGGGCCAGGGCCAGGTTCTTTTCCGCCTCCAGCCTCCGGTTCAGAGCCTCCTGGACCTCCAAGGGGGTAGCCCCGCCCCCCTGGGCCCGGATCTCCGCGGCCCGGTGGGCTAGGCTGGCCACCTCCAGGGCCTTCTGGGCCACGGCCACCTGGGCCTCGGCCTCCAGGGCCTGGGTGTAAGCCGCGACGATGCTCTCCTCGGCCTGGGCCAGGGCCCTTTGGAGCCGGGCCTCGGCCAGGGCCAGGGCCTGCCGGGCCTGTAGCTCGGTAAGAGGGGTTTTGAGCGGGTCTAGGAAGGTTCTTTCCAGGTCCCGGCTCTTCGCTTCCCGCTCCAGGCGGGCGGTGATGACGCCGCTTTGCTCAGGGGCCTTTTTAAGGGCCTCATCCAGGCTTTGGGCCTGGGCCAGGGTGAGGAGTAGGGCCAGGGATAAGAGGGTCTTTTTCATGGGTTGACCTCCGCCAGGATCTCGCCATAGAAGCTATAAAGCTCCATGATCCGGTTTCTCCTTTCGTTTTCCGCCTGCAGGACCCCTAGTTGGGCCTGGAGGAGGGCCAGTTCCCCCTGCAGGACCCCCAGGGGGCTTTCCAGGCCCAGGGCCAGGCGGGCTTGGGCCTCTTCTAGGGCCTTCTTTGCGCTTTCTAACCGCTTTTGGGCCAGGGCTAGGGTTTCCTCCGCATTCTTAAGGGCGTTCCATAGGCTTTCCTCCTGGAGCTGGGCCTGGAGCTCCGCCGCGGCCAGGGCGGCCTGGCCCGCCTCCACCTGGCGCCGGGCCGCCTCCACCCCGGCCAAGACCCCGGGGGAGAGGGTGAAGGAGAGGGAGAGCCTGAGCTCCTCCTGGGTCCGGTAGCTGCCGGGGCCTATGGGGGTAGGGGGCCTTGGGGGGTCTTGGCGGGTGTAGGAGAGGGTGGGCCTTAAGTCCCGGGTGGAGAGGCTTAGGGCCAGGGTGTCGTTCCCCGAGGGGTAAAGGAGGAAAGAGGCTTGCAGAGTGGGGAGGAGGTTCCGCTCCGCGCCCCTTAGGGCCAGTTGGGCCTCGAGGAGGCTGAGCCGGGCCTCCTCCAGGGCCAGGGGCGTCCGGCCCTGGGGCGGGGGGATGGGGGGGA
>FWWM01000121.1_pt1 | contig 214551 bp, 208 predicted proteins | sample 2228351 | NCBI WGS metagenome assembly FWWM01 (sample SAMEA103939774, study PRJEB20133) | metagenome | reverse complement strand
TGATACGGAATACTGCTGGGTGCTGTAGTTGCAAAGTTTCTTGAATGATTTTTTGCGCTACGGTATCGGCAGTAGCAGTAACATAACAAAATATTCCAGCTAGATCGTTAATATCTTTCATGTTGACCTTATCGGCTCTAGCTGCAGTAGCAGCAACTAGAGTAGAGATGGCAGCAATGGTAGCAATTAATCTGGTTTTCGTTGTTAGTAATCTGACTATTGATAGCCCTTGTTTTTACTGCGGTAATTAGCGACAGTCTGTGTAGACGAAAGAGCCAATCACTTGCACAGTACACCTCACGTTGTAATCACCATAAGGTGTACTGAATCGATGGTTTTCGTAAATGGTATTTCCAATTTGCTGTCTATCCCATCGATGTCGATATTCGTCCCCCCCTGCAGATTCGTAGCGCCCAGAACCATAATAAAAGTTACCAACTTGAGAACCTTGGTAATTGTAGTGACCACCATAAGAATCGTAGCCACTACAGTAGTCAAAGCTACCGTAGCTTGAACAGTTTGGATTGTAGTAATCTGCTCTAGCTGGACTGTCAGCGACAATTGCAGAAATTAGCAAACCTGTAAGAATTAGAAACTTTTTCATATTTCCTCACTGAAAATAGACGATTCAGGGCTTGAGAGTTTAGTACACAACTCTTTATATTTAATTAGTTGACTGCTACAATGATTCAACTAAATCCAGCATCTCCTCCTAGAGTCATAGTTGCCAATTGTAGAATTACTCAGGAGATTTTAAAGCTTGGGTAAAACTCAATTTTCAGTTAACCTAATTTAGGTTTTCGTGCGGACTTTGTATACTTCAATGAAATTGTAGAGTGTGGTATTTTTTACTCTAAGTCCAATAAATCAGTCAAATGCTAAAACACCTCTAGATGATTTTCAGAAGCGCTACAGATGTCAGTTTATAAAGCTTAATTTAGTTATTACCCGTATATATCCATAGCTTAGTTGTTGAATTCAGCTTCAGGGTAAAGAACACGTAAACATAGGTAGTCAGAGACGGTAACCTTTGCTGTGGGGTTACTGGTTCAGTAGTTTTCTCAGTTGTCGGTAAGATTTGGTTCGATGTGTAAGGAGCGATCGCACTACATTTGGAACTTAGTTGATTGATTGCGTTGTGAAAGTAGAACTTTATCAATGTGAGGATTTTCAAGATTTTAGGTATTTGCAAAATATCTGTACTTGGGCGATCGCCTGTTTGACTGTCAACTGTCACAGAAATTGGCGATCGTAGGGTTAATAGGTTTGACTGCTGCTAAATTAGTAATTTTCGATACATTTGATCGCTAACTGATTCTACAAAAAGCTTGAAATTTGTCTGTTTTTCACTCTAAGTAAAGTTTTTATCGATACTGTATTGCCACTGATTAGCAGTAACAGCTCGAACGCGGACTTTTATCTTTGGCAAACTATTAAATTATAATTATTTTCCATCAATCTTAATTGAGAAAATACTTCAACAATATGAAAGAAGAATTACAGCATAGGTTTTATATCAGCACTGATAAAACAAAGTTAGACATCAAAATGATTCATGATTTTTTAAAAAATTCCTATTGGGCTGAGAATATACCATTAGCGATAGTAAAAAAGGCCATTCAAAATTCTTTATGCTTTGGGCTATACGAAGGTAAAAAACAAGTTGGTTTTGCAAGAGTAATTACTGACTACGCAACTTCTGCATTATTAAAAGATGTTTTCATATTAGAACCTTATCGCGGACAGGGTCTAGGAAAATGGTTTGTTGAATTTATTTTGGAATATCCAGATCTGCAAGATGTGCAAAGGTGGTTGCTAGGAACAAAGGACGCTCATGGACTTTACCGTCGCTATGGTTTTAAGAATTTAACAGAACCGGAAAGAATTATGGTGCGTTTAAATGTACATGCATACGAGCACAACCGATAGCACAATCAGCTGCTTGCTGTGAAAGCTTTGTAGTAGTTACAAAGGGTGCTTGGACGAAAAAGATACAGAAGGTAGAAAAGACACATCCTGCAAAAACAACTGCGAACAATAGTTTGTAGCAAGCGCAAAGCGTCTTGGCTACGGGGATTTTTATGTATAAATTTTAAATAAGGTTGACAGTATTATTGTGTATACACTAAGATACCGGGCAAATACTTATTTTAATCTATATCTTTTATTACCTATATTGCGAAGAAAGGTTGCTGTTTGCGAGATAGTCTAGACTTTAGCACTGGTGTGAATTGTCTAGATGAAAGTAACAAAGGCGCGATCGCAACTATAAGGTATCAGAACTTTTACATTTAATTAAGAAAATATGCCTTCCATTACTTTTGATTTAGAAACTGTCACACCTCTATTTTTATCGGGTGCTGAGCAACAAAAAGCTGAATTACGTCCTCCTGCTTTTAGGGGTGCGTTGCGGTATTGGTTTCGTGCGATCGCTGGTGCATACTACTGGAATAATCCCCATAAAATTAAAGAAATTGAATCAGATTTATTAGGAGATAGTGGTGCTCATGGTAGTTCAAAAATTATTCTGCGTTTGAGTAAGTTTGGGGATATAGAATCTAAAGAAGTAGAATTCAATAAAGGTAAAGAAGGGATAAAATACTTATGGTTTTCCCTCTTCCAAAAACGTCAAGCTCTAGGATTTGATGAACCCGTACGCTTTTCTTTAACCTTGAGCACACGTCCTAATCCTAAAAAAAATCAAACAACAGCAAAAGAATTTATTACTTGCAGCTAACTCTTTCTGGTTAGCTATAAATCTTGGTGGTTTTGGTTCTAGAGAAAGACGAGGAGCGGGTAGTTTGAGAGTCTTGCGTACTCGTCATGAAGAAATAGAAGATAGTTTCGTTAAAGCTTTACCAAAATTTGAAATTAAATCTCAGAGAGATGAGATTCCAAGATTTTTTCGGGAACAAATAAAATTAATTCAATCACGATTTGCTTATTCATTAAAAGCAAATGCTTTTTACGGGAAAGAAGATCAACTTCCTCCTTTAGAAATTTGTCAATTTCCTACTAAATTTTGTCGAATATATAGAATTGCGAAATCCTACAATAGCTGGGAAGATGCACTTAATGAAATAGGACAAAAATATAGTGCCTACAGAAGTAATAAATCTTTGCAAGAACGAAGAGCTTTTGGTTTACCCTTAAGAGGTTGCAATTTACGCCGTCCGTCTCCCTTGAGAATTAAAATAGTACGTTCTTCAAAAGAAGAAGAGTACTATTGCTTTTTAATTAAAATTTATGCTGCTTTTCCCCGGAATTCTAAAATTGAAAAACTTTCCCAATTTAAGATAATCGATGATTTTATCAAACAATTAGATGATTTAGAGGAAATATTGTAACGTGAATCAGTCGAATTTTTGGCTTCTCAAAATACATGCTCTTTTGCATGTTCCACCGCAGAAACCATTCAATATGAAAAATTATGAACAGCTAGCTCAAGAATTGAAAGAATTGCTGAATATAAGTAGCGAAGGTATCAAAAGTCAAGATATAGAAGAAGCAAACCAAATTGCTTTGAGTAGCGATCGCTTCTTCGATTTTTGTGGTAACAAAGGCATTGGTGGCGTAGATTTTAAAAGAGAAGCATATTTAGCTCATCCGTTATCAGGTGAAGTTAGTGATTTAAGTCAAGGACGTTTTTTAAAAACCCAAATTAACGACGCTTACAAGAAGCAATCAAAAATTCGCTAGCTTCTATTAAACCAGAAATTAAACAAGATAATCAAAAACTGTTTCTTTGGCTATGGCGTAATTGGTTGAGCGAAATTCAGAAAATTGAAGGTAATCAACTAGAGACTTTATGGAGTTTCTTACCTGCTGATACTTGTATCCCCGATCGTTCGATTTGGGTGCAGCAAGCTTTAACAAGTGCGATCGCTGCTACTAAGTCTCATCCAGCTTTTTTGCTATTTACTATCAGTCCAGTACAGGCTTTTATCAGTGCAGCTTGTCGTACTCAAGACCTTTGGGCTGGAAGTTATTTACTTTCTTATCTGAATTGGACAGCAATAGAATTGATTGCTGAAGAAGTTGGTCCAGATGCGGTGATATTTCCAAGTTTGCTCGGACAACCGTTGTGCGATCTCTGGTTATACAAGCAAGGTATTCTTTCTCAAAAACCCGAACTAGACAATTTAATTTTACCGAGTTTACCGAATCGATTTCTAGCAATTATTCCTTACGAACAAGGTGAAGATTTAGCAACCAAAGCTGCTGATAGGATGCGATCGCAGTGGCGTGAAATTACTCAAAAAGTTCGTGAAGGTGTAGAAAGTTTATTTGGCAAGTCTTTAGCTTGGTCAGAAACATGGAAGCGACAAACTGAAAATTTATTTCATACCTATTGGCAAGTTTATCCTTGGCGACCTACAGGGAAGGAACCTATTGAGGATAAATCGTTTGAAAAATTTCTCAAACCTCACAAATTTTATTTGGGCGATCGCGCACGAACAACAGAGAGAATCTTAAATGTATATGGCAGCACTCCGGGAACATATACGCTTAATATTGGAGCAATTTACAGCGATATTTATTTCATAACAGAGAAAGCATTAGGTAGCCGTAAGAGTTTACGAAATTTTTCTCAAGTTAATGAAACTGGGGAAAAATCAACATTAGGTGGCGACAGAGCTGCTCTGTATGACGAAATAGACAGTCAAAATTCTCTAGAGGTAAATTTTGATTTAACTAAACGTCCTCAAATCCGAAATTTCTGGATTCAGTTATCTCAAAAGTTAGGAAAGTTAGAAATCCAAGATACAGGACAAGAACGCTTGGATGCTGTTGAATTAACTAAAAGACTTGCTTGGAGATTTTATTTTCAAGAGCATTTTCAAGAGCTAGAGGAAAAAGAAAATAAGGAATCTAAAAACCAGCTCAAGTTTCCTTCGAGCAGTACTGTTGCCACTGCTAGCTTTAAAAATAAAATAATTCACGCCTTTGCAGAAAAATATGAAACAATAGAATCTCTACGTAAGAATTTGCGTGCATGGATAGATGCAGTTAAGAATTCTCCTTTGATTAAAGGAAATAAAATTTCCAAAACTACTATACCTTATCTGGCAACGAAATTAGATGAATTATCTTTAAATGGGGAGAATAAAGAGCTATTAACTTCCTTTTTAGAAATGGACGGAAGGTTATTTTATGAGGAAACTTATCAAGCAGAATTGAATAACAATAATACAAATCTCCTAGATAAAAATAAAATTAGAACCGCTTTGACTGCTTTACAAAATTTTTTTGTCACTACACAAGACTGCGGTTTACCTAAGCCAAGAAAATATTTTGCTGTCCTGATGATGGATGGCGATGAAATGGGTAAATGGATTGCAGGCGATCGCATGCCTGAATATTATCAAGTTATACATCCTACAATTAAAAAGAAATTAGAAGAAAGGGAAAATTGGACGCAGATTTTAAGAAACAAACGCTTAATGAGTCCAGCTGTGCATGGATTCATAAGCAAAGCGTTAGGAGATTTTTCTCTAAAATTGGTGCGTTACATAGTTGAAAAGCGTTATCCTGGAAAACTTGTTTATGCAGGTGGGGATGATGTTTTAGCTTTGCTACCTTTAGATTCAGTTTTGAATGTTGCAAGAGAGTTGCGAGCAGCATTTTCTGGAGAAATTTTTACTGGTGAAGTTGGTAGCAATCAAGAATGTCAAAAATTTGAAGTCAAATTTGGTCAAGAGAAAACAGGTTATATTTGGCTAGAACTTGAAAAAGGCGATCGCAGTAGCAGACAACTACTAGCTACTATGGGACATAAAGCAACAGCTAGTACGGGTATTGTCATTGCTCACTATAAAAACCCCTTAGATATTACCCTTACAGAAGTTCGTCAAGCTGAAAAAGCAGCTAAAAAGCAAGAACAACGGGATGCTTTTCGTCTAACTTTTCTGAAGCGTTCTGGGGAAATTATGAGTGCGGGGGCGAAGTGGACTTACGCCGATAAAAAAATTGATACAGTAAGTGTATTGCTGGAATTCCAAGATAAGTTTCAAAAGGATAATATCTCTAGTAAATTTCCTTATATTCTGGGAGAAGTATCAGAAACTTTATCTTTATTGGAAGATAAACAACTGTATGCAGCAGAAATAAGACGTCTTTTGAAGCGTCAGCAAGGTAATCAAAAGTTGAGCAATACAGAGGAAAATCAACTAGCTGATGATTTAGCTGAATTAGTAATGCAAGCTAACGAACAAAACCGTTCCAAAGATAAAGAAAAAACTAAACCTCAAGGAAAATTGCAAACTTTTGCAGACTTATTAATATTCACACGCTTTTTAGCAACAGGTGAAGGAGAAGAAGACTAATGCAGATTTTTATTCAACCATGTGATGTTTGTTTGTTTCGTGATGGACGTCCTTTTTCTGCTGGTGAAGGACACCGTGCAAGAAGCATCTTCCCTCCTACACCCAATACCATACAAGGTACGATCCGCTCCAAAGTTTTAGCAGAGCGGTGCGGACGTTATCAAGAATACCGAGATGGATGTTTGAACTGTACACAAAATCATGATTGCACGATTCCTGCAGAAATTGGTACACCTGCACGGGGTGACTACGGAAGAATGCACCTCAAAGGAGCTTTGATTGCAAAGTATGAAAAATCAGTTTTAACAGCTTATTTTCCCGTTCCTGCTGATGTAGTGCAAATCAAAGATAAAAGTAATTCTACTGCTGATTCTCAACTAAGATATTTAAGTCCTTTACGAGAAAAGATACCAGGAAAAAATGATTTACCTTATTCTTTACATAGCTTGTGGAGTTCAGAAACTAAACCTGTCGAAGCAGTACAGGGTTATTGGAGCGATCGAGATTTAACTAATTATTTACTTGGTAAGTATCCAAATAATTTTATTACCGCCAGCAATCTGTATGAAAGGGAGTCTCGTTTTGGAATCGAAGTAGATAACAGTATCCAAGCTGTTAAAGAAGGTAATTTATATCAGACCGAATTCATTCGCTGTCAAGAAAATATTGGACTATACGTTGAAGTACAGGGAATTACAACCTTAAGTTCACGTCCAGATTCTGAGGTGGATTTAATCGGAATTGGTGGTGAAAATCGTGTTGCTAGTTATGTGAAAATTCCGGCAATCGATTGGAGCCATTTTCAAAAAGAATTAATTCATAAAATCCAAAAATCAGATGGTTTCAAACTTTATTTAGCAACACCAACTATTTGGGAAAAAGGATGGCTACCCAAATGGATTGCTCCTGAGAATAATTTGTGTGGCGAATATGAAGGAATAAATCTTCAACTAATTGCAGCAGCGATCGCTGGTTACCAAACTATTGGCGGTTGGGATATAGCTGAAAATAAACCCAAACCAACTTATCGCGCAGTTATGGCTGGTTCTGTATATTATTTTGAAACCAAAGCTGCACCAGAAAAGATTATAGAAGCTTTCCACTGGAAAAATTTAGCAGATGAAAACGCAGACGCTCAAATCGGTTATGGTTTGACTTTAGTGGGAAGTTGGAATTATTACAAATATTCTGAGGATAAATAATGCGAACTATTATCACTACAACAGGTATATCTTTACTTAGTAATACTGCTCGAGAGTTACAAAAGAAAAATTCCGAGGTTACGGACACAGAATTACGAGAATATTTTGCCAAAGTAGGAGCGTCTGAAGCTTCAGCTGAAACCAATTCTTTACTCAAAATCGCCACACCAGATGACGAAGTAGTCTTGTTGCACACCGAAACTTATGAAGGAGAACTTTGTGCGCAAGAAGTTAAAAATTATTTGCAAAGTCACGGTTGGTCAAATATTCGCCTTCGTAAACTACCACTAGAAAAAAAAGAATCTCAATTTGAAAGACGCGGATTACGTGAATTAGTTAACATTTTAATTGAGGAAATAAACGAAGCGCAACGAAAGGGGCGAGAAGTTATCATCAATGCAACAGGAGGATTTAAAGCAGAAATTTCTTACACAACAATGGTAGGAATGATTTTCCAGGTACCTGTCAAATACATCTATCAAGATTTTCAAAAACCAATAACATTTCCAGCTTTACCAATTACTTGGAATATTGATTTATTAATAGAGTACGACCATTTTTTTGAATGGATAGATACGGAACCACGCAAAAAATTAGAAGTTGAGCAAAGATTAAAAGCTATTCCACAAAAAGATAGAGATAGTATTCAACAATTACTTTTACCTCCTGACGCTGAAGATTTTATCTACCTGTCACCCGCAGGCGAAATTCTTTGGAAACGAGTTAACCAAAAACAGGAAATAGCTGAAAATACCCCGGAACCACCACCTTCAAAAATTCCTGAAACTGAGAAAATTAGTAGTTCTCTTCAGAAAAATAAACACCACTACCCAAACGGAACAATAGAATTTGTGAAAAAATTAGCCAAAATTCCTGTGGTGGAGGAGATTATCAGCGAAAACTTTGAAAATACTACGTTGAAACGAATGAAAAAAATTGATGAAGATGGTTCTGTTCTTGTTCTCTGGACAGATAATAGCAAAGGTGTAAGAATTAGAATTCGCACTACAGCTAAAGGAGAAGCTCAAACTTTAAAAACATTTAAGGCGTATATCAAACCATTATTAAATTCTTAAACTTCATAAGTGAGGATCAAACCGAATGTTTAAAGAATCTAATTTACTATTTCTTTACGCCGAAACACCTTTACATGTTGGTAGTGGTAGCAGTCTCGGTACGGTAGACTTACCCATTCAAAGAGAAAGACATACTAACTTACCAATGATTCAATCCTCTGGTATTAAGGGTAAGCTTCGCAGTGTCTTTAATAGTGATAACGAATTAGAAAATAAACAACAAATCCTGGAAGTTATTTTTGGTCCTGATAGTAATAATGGTACTAGCCATGCAGGAGCTTTGTCACCAGGAGACGGACGCATTCTCTTATTTCCTGTTCGTTCTTTGGCGGGTGTATTTGCTTGGATTACTTGTCCGCTAGTGATTAGTCGCTTTGTGCGAGATTTGAAATTAACTAAAAACTCCCAGACTTGGAATATTGAAGTTTCAGAAGGTGAAGCACTTGTACCAAAAAATAGCAATTTGTTAATTCAAAATAATATCGTACTCGAAGAATTTTCCTTTACCGCTCAAAAAAATAATTCGCAAGTGGAAGAGTTAGCAAATTGGTTAGCATTGCACGCTTTACCGTGCGGCGATGAGTATCAATTTTGGAAAGACAAACTTAAAAAAGATTTGGTTGTCGTTAGTGATGACACTTTTAAATATTTCTGTCAATTTAGTACAGATATAGTTTCTCGTACTAAGTTAGATACGTTGAAAAAAACGGTCGAAACAGGTGCACTGTGGACGGAGGAAAACTTACCTTCCGATACTTTGCTGTATACACCTTTATTTGCTTGCGATCCTCGCATGGGTAAAGGAAATAATGTTTGCGAAGAAGTTGCTGATGCCAAAAAAATTTTGGATTTCGTTCAAAATTATTTGAGTAAAGGATATAGTCGTTTGCAATTAGGTGGTAACGAAACTATTGGACGTGGGATCGTTAATACTCGTTTTTTAAATACGAATGTTCGCCAGGAGTAAAAGTTTATGACAGCAACAAAAACTTCCCAAAAAGCAAACCATAGGGATTTAGAGCGTCAACGTGCTGAAGTGGCTTGGCAAAATATTAAAGATATTAAAAATGAAAAATATGAGGGTAAGTATAGAAGTTTAGTTATTCAAATGCCCACTTTCATTCAAGTTAATGGTTTAGCTCAAACTCTAGCTTTTTTAAAAGCTAAAGATCAAGATCACCATCGAAAAGCTCACGAAGTTTTGTCGAATTGGTTTCAAAAAAGATTTCCAGATAATTTCTCAACTGGGGACTTACTGCATCAAATAATTAATATGAATAGTCAGGAATATCGCTGGGCTACTAGGGAAGCAATAGCTTTTTTACAATGGCTAAAACGGTTTGCGGAAGCGGAATTAACTCCAGAGGATAATAATTAATTATGAATTTAATTTATCCTTTGCCTCGAGATAGCAAAAAAGTATTTGATGTATTTTGTACTAATAATAAGAAATACATCAATTTGAGTTTATTGCTAGATAGATATATTGGCTATGCACAAAATTGGGAGTTTCGACAAGAAGGAAAAAATCAATTTTTAAAATTTGCCTCATTTGACAATAATTTGATTTCAACCTACTACCAACGCTGGCAAAAAAGAATAGATTCTTTTCCGTACAAGCAGCACTTTATTGCTTCTCCGGAATGGCGTATGGTTGTGGGACTGGGACAAACTAGTATTTTGGAAACTAGTATCACCCTGGATCGCATTACTGGTATTCCTGTTATTCCTGGTAGTGCTTTGAAAGGTTTAGCTGCATCTTACGCCATGTTGTGTGATTTGAAAGAAACGGAGCGTTTCAATGCAGAAAATCACCCAGTATTTAAAGCAGTTTTTGGAAGTGAAAAAGAATCAGGTGATGTTATTTTTCTAGATGCAATACCCAAAGATACTCCCAAACTAGAACTAGATATTATGAATAATCATTATCCTGATTATTACAGCGATACAACTGGAAAAACTTTTCCTACTCCCGATCAAAATCCTAATCCAGTTTATTTTTTAACTTTAGGTAAAAAAAGCAAATTTGCATTTGCTGTTGTTAGTCGTACTCGCAACCAAGATAGTCAAAATTTGGTTGAACATGCTTGTAAATGGCTAAAAGGAGGTTTATCAAAATTGGGGATTGGAGCTAAAACTGCTGCTGGTTATGGATATTTTAACTTATCCTAAACATTCACAATTTCAAGGGCGATCGCTACAAGCAGTGATTGTAAAGATTACTTGCAAGATGGCGTAGACTTGAACGTAGAGTTATTGATGAAGTTGAGCAAGAAATAATGAATCAATTACATATTTCCGAAAAAGCTGCTTTGCAAGTTATCCAAGAAGCTATTAAAGTTCTAGCGATATGGACAAATTCCAAATTAAAAGATAAACTATCAAGCTTAATAGCAAAAAGTGACATAGCAAAAAGTAACAATGAGGATGTAATTAAAACAGTTGTTCAAGCAGCACAAGGTTTACTTTCCTGGAATAGTAATGATAAACCTCAAGCTTTGCGCCTGATATTTGACTCGATCGCTTTGGATAAAGACCAAGCCAAAAAAGAGCAAATTCAGAAAGAGCAACATTATTGTCAGCCAAATTTTCTTAGCGATCGCTATCCAAAAATTCCTTACCCCGTTACCCAACAACCTTCATCAGAAGATTTCCGCAAATTGCAACAGGAAATTAACAAAGTATTAGATCGGTTAGAGGAACGAGATTTGAATAATCTCTCTTTGTTAACTTTAATTTTAGAAAAATATGGTTCTTTCATCAGCTTCGGTAATTCCAACATCGCCTTGGTAGATATAGCAAGAAGTACTGCTGCAGTTGCTGCTGTATTAGCAAGAAGTTCTGAAAGTCAGGATGCAACTTTAATTGCAGGTGATTTATCAGGTATTCAAAATTTTATCTACACCATATCTTCCGACGGAGCACTGAAATCTTTGCGAGCGCGAAGCTTTTATTTAGAACTAGTTACAGAAGAAGTAGTTCAACAACTTTTGGAAGCGTTAAAATTACCGCGCACAAACGTTATTTATGCAGGTGGCGGAAATTTATATATATTAGCTCCCAAGATAGAATTAATTAAAACTGAAGTAGAGAAAGTAAGACAGCAGTTTAATCAATGGCTTCTCAGGGAGTTCCAAGGTAAAGTTTTTCTAGCACTTGATTGTATAGAATTTCCTATCCGAGATATTAATACTGCTAAATTTGCTGAATATTGGTCAGAAATAACAAGCAAAAAATTAGCTCAACAAAAGTTGAGAAAGTTCGCCGAAAATATTAGTGACTTTCTTCAAGAACGCCATGTTACGAACCTTGTGAAGTTTGTCATCGAGATGATGTGGAATCAGGAAAATTAAAGCAGCTCAATCCCAATGAACCTGATTCAGTTATGGCTTGCAAAACTTGTCGCCAAATGTTTGAGCTAGGAGGAAAACTATTAAGAGTGGAAGCGATAGCGCGTTCTCGTAATTTAATTAATAAAATGACCCCGGCGATCGCTTTAGAATTTCCAGGGAATGGTAACACTCCAGCAATTAATGTTTACTACTATTTCTGCGAAAGTAGGAACCAAGTTGTTGACAAGGCCGAAACAATCTTTTTAGTAAATAATTGGACTGTTGAAGACTACAAATCCGTTGGTTTTAGTAATTACATACCTTTGTTGCTAGGTAACTATGGTAAAGAAACAGAAGATCCCGAAGAATCAGGCTTTATGCGTGCTAATGAAATGGCAGAAAAAGCCAAAGGTATCAATAGAATTGCATACCTGCGTATGGATGTAGATAATTTGGGAAGAATCTTCGCTGAAGGTTTAGGAGAAAAGAAAACTTTGTCAACAATTGCTGGACTTTCGCGCCAGATGAGTTATTTCTTTAAAGTTTATCTCAATAGTTTGGCTAAATTTAGAAAAACAAATATAACTAATATTAAACAACTATTTCCGGAAGAAGAACGTTCAAATTTATTATTTATCTACGCCGGAGGTGATGATTTATTTATTAGCGGTGCTTGGAATGAAGTTGTGGAGTTTGCTTTCGATATTTACCAATGTTTCCGCGCTTATACAGGACATAATCCAGAGATTACTTTGTCAGGTGGTATTAGTATTAACGATCCTAAGTTTCCACTTTACCAAGCAGCTGATGAATCAGGAAAAGCAGAAGAAAACGCTAAAGCAAATGGTAAAGATAGTTTAAGTTTGTTTAATCAAGTTTTTAAGTGGGATGAATGGCTAGAAATAGAAAATATTAATAATATTAGTTCGGAAATTCAAAAATATTTGCATGCAGAAATCAAACCCAAATTATTAGGCATATTACCATTCGTAAAAAAACTAGAACAGCAAAATATAGGAATGAATTATTCTCGCAATTTTGTGCGTGATTTGCTGCTTGCAGCACAAACACAGGAAAAAGCATTAGAAAAATTTAAAGACAATCAAAAATCGGAGGAAGCTTTAGCAATTCGTTATTATTTACATCTACCAAAAATTGCTTATACTTTAGCAAGGTTACCAAATGATGACTTAAATGACAGTGATTTTCGGACTTCCTTAAAAAGTCCATACAATGCGCCTTATTTTCGGGCGATCGCAACTTGGATTGAACTTTTAAACCGCCGGTGATTTATATGCCAGAACCGATGAAACCAAAAGGATCTATTCCACCTTTAAATTCTAAGCAATCAACTCCTCAAACTAACGTGAATAAAACACAAAATATAGTTGAGGAAATTATTAAAACTATTAACAACTTACCCAATGGGTTAAAAACATATCCTATTCGAGACTTGGTTAAACATGCTGAAGAATTTGGCCCTTATCTCAAGCAAGAAAAATTAGAAACAAACCAAGTTCGCAAATTTTTAGATGCTGTGAATCGTTTAAAAGCCAATTTAGGTGAAACAGGTGAATTTGCCAAAATTGAAACAGAAATTGTTCTATTGAAACCAAAATTGGCATACGCTGCTGCTAGACAAAAAGCAGCAAAACCATTAGGTGAAGTTATGTCAGCTGCTATTGACAAAGTTAATAGCAAAGAAGATTTTGAACGACTTGTTCAATTACTTGAATCAATTATTGCTTATCACAAAGCTGAAGGCGGAAAGTAAAGATGTCAGTATCATACGAACAAAAACCCCTACTTGGTAAATTAACTCTCACTAGTCAACTTTCTATCGAAACAGGATTGCATATTGGTGGTGGTGGCGAAAATTTGGATATCGGTGGACTGGATAAACCTGTAATTCGCGATCCTCTCACAAAATATCCTTACTTACCTGGTTCTTCTATTAAAGGTAAACTGCGTTCTATCTTAGAAAGGTTATTAAACAAACCTCTAAATCGTACGGGAGGAAGCGGTACTTGGCGTTATGAAAGTGATGATTTGGCAGATGGTTTTACTGAAGTAAAGAAAAAAAGATATGTTCCCTACGAAGGTGCGAGAACCTGTCAAATTAGTCGTTTATTTGGTTCTACCGGAGGCTCCCAATTTTGGATGCCAATTGCAACTGCTAGAGAAGAAGGATTATATGAAGAAAATAAAAATAATCCTACTTCTACAATCAATAATCAAAATTGTATTAGAATCAATCGCGGACGTAACGCACCAGCTCGATTGACTATTCGAGATTGTCATTTAGTACCAGAATCAGCAGAAAAACTAAGGCAAGTTGACACTGGTTTATACATGACCGAGTGGAAATTTGAAAACGGTATTGACCGAGTGACAGCAGCAGCAAATCCTAGACAAGTAGAGCGAGTTCCAGCGGGGGCACAATTCCAGTTTGAATTAGTTTACACCGTTGAAAATAAAGACCAAGTCATTGAAGACTTGCAAAATATTGCGATCGCACTCGCCATTTTAGAAGACGATGCACTTGGTGGACACGGTTCTAGAGGTTACGGAAAAGTCAAATTTGAAAACTTTCGATTTTCCTATCGAAGCTTAGAGCAGTATCGCCAAATTATCAACACTCCTCCTGGTACATCAGGTTTACAACCATTAGAAACCATTCCCAACACCCAAACGCTCTTAGATAACTTTGGAAGTTTAAGCAGCTACATCAATCGATTATTACCAGGAGATTAATCATGAGTGTCTGGAAATTAGTAAAACTGAATTTTGGTCGCAATCCCGCACACTTTGGGGAAGTGGGAATTGGGATGGAACAAACAAGCGATCGCGTTCGTTCCGATACTTTATTTAGTGCGTGGGTTAGTGTCTACGCGCGGTTATTCGGTAAAAAATTAGTTGAGGAACTTTTGCAGATCTTTCCTTCCCAAGAACAACCCAACCTAACTCCCCCTTTCCGTATCAGTTCCACATTTATTTACCGAGAAGTAAGCGATCGCACCATTTACTATCTTCCCCGTCCCCTTAAGTTTCCCATCAACTACCCTGACAACGATCTTCCTTTTTTCAAAACCTACAAAAAGCTTCACTACTTACCTTTAGAAGTATGGCAAAGATGGTATCAAGGAAAAGGATTTGATAATGATACCGATACTAAAGAATTGATTCAGTACAGCAGCGTTGGCAAATCTCATGGAGAATTGAATAAATTAGGAACCTTTGACTACAACAAAGCCTTCAAAATTAACAAAGTTCCCAAAATTGCTGTCGACCGCACCACCAGAGCAACCAACTTATACCATACCGGTTTTGTTCAATTTGATTGGGAAAAAAATCCAGCTGGTTTGTATTTTTTATTACAATTGTCTCCAGAAGGAGAAAAACTCGCACAAAACCTTAAAGCTGCTTTGCATTTGTTAGGAGAAGAAGGACTGGGAGGAGAACGTTCCAGTGGAGCAGGAAGATTTAAAGTTGAGTGGTTAGAATTACCAGAAACCTGGAAAAAAGTAGTAAATTTTTCTACTGGAAATCATCACACGCTAATGAGTTTGTTTTGGGATACACCCATAACAAGCGAGTTTTTAAATCAAGCTAGCTATGACATTCAACAACGCGGTGGTTGGATAGCAGAAAATCAACTCCGACGGAAAATGGTGCGCATGTTTAGCGAAGGCTCGGTTTTTCTAGCACCGCCACAAGGAAAATTAGTAGATGTGACACCGAACGGTTTCAATAAATATCGCATTTACCGTAGCGGTATTAGCTTAAGTTTAGCAATTAAAGCACAGGATAAATAAAATTATGGTGGTTTCTCCCGAATCTGCTCTCAAGAAACCTGATTTTTGTCAATCAAAAAAAATTCTCCTGACCAGTCCCGTTTTACATATTGGCTCATCAGTATCCAGGTTAAGTCCCTTTGAATATGTACAGACAGATGAAAAAGTCTATTTCCCCAACCAAGAAGCCTTAGCAAAGGCTTTATCAGTAAAGGGAGGACGATTTTTCAACGACTATATCCAAGCAGTTGAAGAACGTCAAGACATCACAGGACTTTTAAAACAAGCCTTTGGTTCTGAGTGGTGGAAAGCTAAAGATACAGAAGGTTGTCCAATTTTCCCCAAACAAGCTATCAGCAAAAAGTTGACATCTGAGAGAATTACAGATTTGCGTCCCATGATTCGGAATGGAATGGGACAATTATTTATCCCTGGTTCTTCGATTAAAGGAGCCATGAGAACTGCTGTTGCATATTATTTATTGAAACACGCAGACCGTTTTCAATTACCTTCATCAAATCGGGTGAGCGAAATTGAGAAAAAATTGAGAGAAAAATTAGGCAAACTCAATCCAAATCAGCAGAAATTTCTTGATGATGACCTATTCATGGATAGTTTCTTCTCAGAATTCTACCTCACATATCAAGAGAGAAACTTTCCTGGAAAAGGGCCAAATACAGACTTTTTCAGAGCTATCAAAATTACAGATTCAGCACCGCTCTTAGAAAGCAAAATCAAAACTAAGAAAGGCCAAGAAATACCTGTTAACATACCTGTTGTTGCTGAAGTAGTAGTTTCTAGCATATTTCCAGATTACTTAGCTAAATATAAAGCCTCTATATATGCTGAAATGGTGCGAAATGTCCAAACAGAGTTCACCATTACATTAGATACAGAAATGCTTTCATGGTTCACACATAAACAGGGGATGAAGTTACCCTTTAGTAACCTCGATGAACTCTTACAAATATGTCAAGAATTTACTCAAGAACAATGGGACTATGAACATGATTATTGGCAAAAAATTAAGAACAATCCTAAAGCATCAGGTAAAAATTTAGATTTTAATGACATCCGCGAATTTTACGAACCAGAAAAATGTCCCTATAGCCTAAGACTGGGTTGGGGTAGTGGAATGAATGGAACTACGATCGGGTTGTGTCTTGATGATGAACTGCGGGAAGATATTCGCGATACTTGTGGTTTAAAAGCGCCTGGTTTTGAAGCGCCGAAATCTAGGCGAACTGTGATGAATCCTGATGGGGAAATTAAGTTTGTACCAGGATGGGTTAAATTCAAAACTTTATCAAACAAATGCTAATTCGTTCTACCTGGACATTAAGTGTATCTGAACCGACAATTTTACCCCGTTCCTATAACTTGGAATTGGTCAAGCAACTGCATCAACAGCTAGGTTTAGAAATGGGAAACGAAGCGATTCCTTCTGTTTCCTATTCAGGAATCATTGGTTCATGCTCTACTTCTCGAGATTTTTTCACCTTCCATCCAGAGGAATTTTACAACTTATCTCTATCTGGATTGCAGGAAGTTTCAGCAAAGGCAATTTCTCATCTTAATCTCTCAGACTCTTTAGAATTTCTGGGAGCAAAATTTAGCGTCATCAACCGCGAAGATGAAATCACTAGTTATGAAGAATTGTACACAAATTTAGTAGCAAATGAACCGGAAGCAATCAGACAGTTTGAGTTGCAGTTTGTCACTCCCACGGCTTTTTCTCAGGGGGGAACAAACCTACCTCTACCTGTACCAAATTTAATGTTCCGTAGTTGGTTAGAACGCTGGAATAATTTTGCACCTGTTTATTTGGGAGGCGATGAATTAATTGCTTACCTCAGCAATGCAATTTTGCTTAAAAATCACAAAATTCAAACTCGAAGCTGGCAATTGCATAGAGGTTACGTGAATGGATTTGTTGGTGATGTAACCCTACACATGTTTAATCGTGCTGACTCTTTGTTGGCAAATGTGGTTAATTTATTAGTTCAGTATGCACGGTTTGCTGGTACGGGAATGAAGACACGCTTGGGAATGGGACAGACATCAATTAATACATTAAGGAGACTGTTATGAGAAAGATTATTACATTTTTGGGCATTCAGGCTAAGAAAACAACGTATTGTTTTCAAGGTCAAAATTATGATGGAGAAGTGTTTGCAGAAGCTCTACACAAGTTTTGCGGTTATTATGACTCGATGTTAGTTTGTGTGACAAGAGAAGCTAAAGAAAAAACTTTTCCTATTTTACAGAGATTAGGAGACGAACGCATCCAAGCTGTTGAAATACCTACTGGCCAAAGCACCGAAGAAATGTGGGAAACATTTAAAATTATTAATAAAAAAGTAAATGAAAACGACAGCGTTATATTTGATATAACTCAAGGCTTGCGTTCTTTGCCATTTTTAGTATTTTTATTTGCAGCATATTTGAAAGTAGCTAAAAAGGTCACAATTGAGGCCGTTTACTATGGAGCTTGGGAATTAGGATCTTCTAATAATGGAATAGCACCAGTTATTGATTTATCTGAGTTTATCGGAATGCTTGATTGGTTAACTGCGACTGAGCGTTTTGTGAAAATCGGAGATGGACAACCACTTGCTGATTTATTAAAAAAAGAAATACCATCTGGCATCGAACTACGTGATAGTATTCCAGCACGAGAACTTAGAGACGATCTTCATGCAGCGTCCAAAGCAATTGAATCTATTTCTCTAGCATTGCACCTAACTCGACCAATAGAAACTATGGAGGAAGCAACTCAGCTAGAAAAAGCTTTAAAAAAAGCTACACATAGCATTGAGCGGCGAGCCAAACCATTTAGTATTTTAGCTGAACAGGTAGTCAAAGAATACGGTCAATTTGCCCTTGAAAACCCAGGAGAAAATTCGCAATTAGCTAAAAATTTATGGTCGCAACTAAAAATGATTGAATGGTATCGTGCTAGACAGCAAATCGTACAAGCAGTAACTTTAACACGTGAATGGATTATTTCTGTTCTAGCTCTGAAGTTTGAAGAGCCGAGGCTGTTCTCTAACAAAAATGGACGTTCTGAAGTAGAAAGAGCTTTAAATAATGAAGTAAGGATACGGTCAAAAAAAGATGTTGATACTAAGAGTAGTTACGATGAAAAGCTTAAAGATTTACTAAACAAAGACGAGTTAGACGAATTAATAGATCGTTGGAACCAAGTTACAGAGTTAAGAAATGATATAGCCCATGTTGGCATGAATCCTAACCCTAGAAAAGCCAAACAACTTAAAGATAGTTTTGAACGGATATATCCATTTCTTCGAAAATTCGCAGAATTGCTGTTACCCCCACAATAATAAATTATCCAACTTCATCATAATTAAGTCATTAAGTCACATCCATGTCTAAAGTTCTCCTTGTCACCGTCGGTGGTTCTTTTCAACCTATTGTCACCGCTATTCGCAGCTTGCAACCCGATCGCGTTATTTTTATTGCTTCCGATGGTGAGAAAGGAAGTAAGTCACAAGTTATCGGCGAAGGAACTCCCTGTGAAGTGCGTCGGGGTGCAGAGGTGATCGAAAGATTACCCAACATTCCTGCACAAGTAAATTTAAGAGAAAACTTTCAACCAGAACGGGATTTGATTTTAGTGCAAGATCCTGATGATTTAAATGAGTGCTATTCGAAAATTTACAGTTGCATCCGCAATCTTCAACAAGAAAGCGGTCATGAAATTATGGCTGACTATACTGGTGGAACTAAAACCTTGTCTGCAGCATTAGCAATGGCTGCTGTTGATTGTGGCATTTCCTTGTATATTACCATTGCTGCTAGAGATAATTTGATGAAAGTAGAGCGGGGAGAGTTAACAAAAAAGGTAGACATTAGTTTTAAATGACGTTTTGCAGTCTGAGGTCGGGAAGCAGAAGCTATGAGGAAGGACGATCGCTCGCTCGGATTAGCTTTGTTCGTAGCAAACACCCTATTTTCTACTTCCTCGACAAGCGGGTAAGCTCTTTGCTTTCACACACCAAAAAGCGATCGCTCCACATATGTCAACGATTCTTCCAGTTGATGTTTGATATCGGTTTAGACAAGCATTTCCGTTTTCAGCGAGTTACCTTCCTTCCACCTTCTTGTGCTGCTTTTTTAAATTCTTCGCAAACACGCTACAATACCACTGCTTTGTCCGAGGGAATGGCGCCTTGCATTTTTTCCAATGCATCTATTAAAGTTTGTAATTGTCGTTCTGCTTTGAGAACTCCTAAACCCCGAACTGTGACTTTACCGGGTGAGTAAACAAAGCTTGATTTCAGATTTTCTGGTAAATTTGCTGCTAACAAATTCCAAGCTGGTTCTTCCATGGATGTTTCTAAAACAACATGCTGCTTGGCCTCTGGTTTAATTCGACTAAATCCTAACTTCTTCGCTATTTGCTTTAATTCCATTACTCGCAGCAATTGATTTGCGGGTGTGGGAATAGCACCGTAGCGATCGCTCCACTCTGCAGCAATTTGTTGTAATTCTTCTTTAGATTTAGCAGTTGCAACTGCGCGATACGCGCTCATTTTTTGGTCTATATCTGGAATGTAATCTGCGGGAATAAACGCTGTCAGGTTGAGATCGATTTGCGTATCATCAACTTTGGGAATTTCCTGTCCTCGGATTTCCCGAATTGCTTCTTCCAGCATTTCCATGTATAAATCAAAACCTATAGCATCCATTTGTCCCGATTGTTCCACGCCCAGCAAGTTACCAACTCCGCGAATTTCCATATCACGCATTGCTAATTGATACCCGGAACCTAATTGGGTAAATTCCTGTATAGCACGCAAGCGTTGTCGCGCCGCATCCGATAACATCTTTTGTTTTGGGTAAAACAGCCAAGCGTGAGCTTGGACACCTGCACGTCCTACACGTCCCCGCAGTTGGTATAACTGTGCCAGTCCGAAGCGGTGGGCATCTTCAATTAAAATAGTGTTGACTCGGGGAATGTCCAAACCAGATTCAATAATTGTGGTACAAACAAGAATATCAGCTTCGCCATTGCTAAAAGAAAGCATCGTTGCTTCCAAATCGCTTTCATTCATCTGTCCGTGGGCGATCGCGATTTTCCCCTCCGGTATCATTTCCCGCAATTTCTCTGCTGTTTCTTCAATTCCTTCTACTCGGGGAACTACGTAGAAAACTTGCCCGCCTCTGTCGAGTTCTTGACGTATAGCAGTGCGGACGGTTTCCGGATTCATGGGCGCTAAATGAGTTTTGATCGGACGTCGGGATGGGGGTGGTGTAGTAATTAAACTCATTTCCCGAATACCGGATAAAGACATGTATAACGTACGGGGAATAGGAGTGGCGGTGAGGGTGAGCACGTCGATTTGAGTTTTGAGGCTTTTAATTTTTTCTTTTTGATTGACTCCAAAGCGCTGTTCTTCGTCCACCACCAAAAGTCCCAAATCTTTAAAAGTAACATCTTTACTTAAAAGTTGGTGCGTACCGACAACAACATCCAATTCACCTGTGGCCAATCGTTTTTGAATTTCGCGGCGTTCTTGAGGAGTGCGAAAGCGGTTGAGCAACCCTACATTAATCGGGTAGGGAGCAAAACGTTCCTTGAGGGTGTGATAGTGCTGTTGCGTTAGGATGGTGGTAGGTGCAAGGAGTGCAACCTGTTTGCCGGCGGTGACAGCTTTAAAGATCGCGCGAATAGCTACTTCTGTTTTACCGAAGCCAACGTCGCCACAGATCAAGCGATCCATTGGGCGATCGCTTTCCATATCTCGTTTGACGTCTTGTACGGCCTTGAGTTGATCGGTAGTGGGTTGGTAGGGAAACGAGTCCTCTAATTCCTGCTGCCAAGGCATGTCTTTTGGAAAGGCAAAACCCTTTTGTTGCGATCGCGCTGCATACAACTTCAGCAAGTCCACCGCCAATTTCTTAATCGATTTGCGGACTTTATTCTTGGTGTTTTCCCAAGCTTTGCCGGTCATCTTACTTAGCTCTGGCGGCTTTTCGGTTGTAGTCCGAAATCGCGACAGCGCCCCTACTTGATCCACCGCTATCCGCAGCAATCCGTCTGCGTATTGCACTACCAAGTATTCGCGGGTCTCGTTGTTAATTGTCAGACTTTCTAGCTTTAGGAATTTACCAATACCGTGGTTTCTGTGTACTACATAATCGCCCGGACGTAGCTTATTGGGATCTACTTGTTTAGAAGCAGCCTTTCTGCGCTTGCGTACGTAACTAAAAGTGGCGAGACTGTGCTGACCGTAAAATTCCCGATCGGTGACAACAACGATACGGTATGTAGGCAGGATAAAGCCTTCTAGTTCTGCTAAACCCGAATATTTTAGAGCGACGGGTACGTGATCGACCAGCAGCTTGTCAATTGCTTGGTAATCGCGGGGATTAGGAATAAACTGAGCAGGACAATCGTGTTCTTGCAACAGAGAAACAGAACGACTCGGCTGAGCCGAAATTAGCCAAATAGAAAAGTTGCGCTCGCGCTGCTGTCGCAGTGTTTCTGCAATTTTAGCAAAGGAATGCGGTGTAGCCGGTACTGTTCTGCTAGCAAGATTTATACCTCGGTTTTCCTCAACCAATTCTGATAGGTATATCCTTTGAAATCCTGCCAAAGCAGCCAAACAATCATCAAAACTGCGATGAATTTTAGGTAAAGCAATTAAAGCTTGCTCTGAACTTTTTCCTGGTTCTAGGTCTGCTTTTTTGCTTGTCAAAGCTAACCATTGCTCCTGGGCATTTTCTACCCAGCGATCGCTGTGAGCGTGACACTGCTGGGGCTCGTCAATGGCAACTAAAGTATTTTCTGGTAGATAATCTAAAAGTGAAGCTGGTTGCTCAAAAGCAAGTCCCAAAAACCGGCGACTACCCTCTAACGACGTACCCGCTTCTAGCTGGTCTTGTTCGCACTCAGAAAGATAGGTTTTAACTGTTTCCAACACCTCCTCACCCAAAGCTGACCTAATAATAGGCGCAAAGCTAACAGGAGTGAGAATCAGTTGCTCGACCTTATCCAGCGCAGAACGTTGAGTAGCTGGGTCAAATTCCCGTATTTGTTCGATTTCATCGCCAAACCATTCCAAACGCACCGGTAGTTCCGAGGACACCGGGAACACGTCCACAATATCACCCCGACGGCTCCACTGTCCTTCCGTTTCAACCAACGGTACTCGCTCGTAACCCAAACTAGTTATTTTTTCACTAAAAGTATCCAGGTCCAACTCTATCCCAGATTTGATGGTCAGGCAAAACGGGTAGAACGCTTCTGGTGGTGGTAGGTGGGGTTGCAAAGCAGCATGCGTGGTCACAATCGCAATCTGTCTTTGCTTTGAGGTCAACTGTTCCCCAGCTGGGACTAAATCCGCCAACACCTGCATCTGTCCCCAGGTCATTTCCGTTTCTGGATCGAACGGTTCGTAACAAGAAGCTTCTGAGGTGGGGTAAAAATGTACGGTTTCCCACCCCATGGCCTCTAACTGCGTCCAAAAGCGTCCCGCTTCTTCCAAAGTCGCGCAGACCACAAACAAATTTTGCCCCTGAGTTTGAGCCAAAGCTGACGCGATTAAGCCTTTAGGTAACCTCGGGATGCCACTTAAATACAAATCTTGTTGTCGGTTTAACTTGGAAAGAAGTTCTGTCGTGAGCGGCGATCGCCCCAGAGCACGCACAATGGAAGAAAATGCCATAGATTCAAAACAGGTGGTTTGTCCTTCTCAGCAGCAATCGATAATCATAGCGCCTACTTCAACTATTTTAAAAATATCAACGATACTACAAGTCTGTTTCGAAATACCTTCGTCCCTTGTACAATGACGACTGATTCATCCCTTATCTACCAGTATGAATAGCGACCGATTACTTTTTTCCAGATTGTGAATGTTATTTGGAAACATCTTAGATACTAGATATTAATTTCAGATTAAAGTTTAAGTATGGTTTGCCGATAGTATCGGCAATTTTTAGAATGTCACCAACTGTCGAAGTTTTAATTGTCTTTCTACTCATCTTCGCCAACGGCCTGTTTGTCATGTCAGAGTTGGCCATTGTCTCCGCACGCAAAGTTCGCCTGCAACAACTTGCAGAGCGAGGAGATCAAAAAGCTCGCACTGCCTTGAAACTTGCTTCTTCCCCCAATCAATTTCTGGCTACCGTACAGGTAGGAATTACTTTGTTGGCTATCTTGTCCGGTGCTTTTGGTGAATCAGTATTCGCTAAAAGAATAGCTCCTATTTTCAGTTATATCCCTTTTCTCGCACCTTACAAAGATACGCTGGCTTCGATTTTTTCTGTATTAATTATTACTTATTTGACCTTAATAGTTGGAGAACTGGTTCCCAAACGGCTGGCTTTAACCCACCCCGAAGTAATCGCCTGTATTGTTGCTATCCCCATGCAGATGTTAGCAACTATTACTTCACCGATAGTTTCTATTCTCAGTATATCTACTGACACGGCGGTACGGGCTCTCGGCATTAGACCATCCACAGAACCTCAAGTAACAGAGGAAGAAATTAGAGTCTTAATCGAACAAGGTACGGAAGAAGGAACGTTTGAAGAAGCAGAACAAGACATGGTAGAACGAGTATTTCGCTTTGGCGATCGCCCGGTGAGCTCGTTTATGACACCCCGTCCAGAAATCGTTTGGTTGGATTTAGAGGATTCCATCGAAGAAAATCGCCAAAAGGTAATTGAAAGCCCCTATTCCCGCTACCCCGTTTGTCAAGGAGGACTGGATAACGTTCTGGGTATTATCCCGGTTACCGACCTGCTGGCCCGCTGTTTATCCGGAGAACCCCTAGACTTGACGGTGGGATTGCGATCGCCGGTATTTGTACCGGAAAGTACTCGCGGTTTAAAAGTTTTGGAACTTTTTAAACAAACAGTAACCCACATGGCCCTTGTCGTCGATGAATACGGCGTTATTCAGGGATTGGTGACTCTCAACGACGTAATGATCGAAATTGTCGGCGACGTTCCCTCTGCAGAAGAATTGGAAAATCCCCAAGCGGTACAGCGGGAAGATGGTTCTTGGCTTCTAGATGGTATGCTGCCAATAGATGAGTTTTTTGAACTTTTCGATCTGGAAGAACACCTGCGAGATCATCAAGGCAATTATCAAACATTAGGTGGTTTTGTGATCACTCACCTCGGTCGTATCCCCTCTGCAGCAGATCATTTCGAATGGCAAGGTATGCGCTTTGAAGTTATGGACATGGATGGTAATCGCGTCGATAAAGTATTAGTCGTACCAAAAAAGAAGCAACAATCAACTCCAGAGAAACAACAAGATTAGTCAAGATACAAATCACCTCAAAACTTAGCACTTTCAACTGCCCGTGCTTTATCCGTACACTTAAGGATGCAGCTACGGATGAAGTACTTTTTATACTAAAAATCTCTGTAGCTACAAGCTCTCCAATTAATCAATAAATTAATTAAATTAAGTACAATTTCGGTTTTTTTATAAGTAAAAAAATTTATATCTTTGTAAGTAGTTTGGAAATCTATACAGCGATCGCAGCAGACACTTTCATCCCAAAGTTCCCTTGCTGCTGGCAGCATTGCTCTGTAGTTATAGAGCAATGAATTGATTGAATATCCCTATTACACATCCCTATATCCGGCGACAGATTCAGTTAACTTTGGCAAAAAAACACCTTTTTGTGTGCGCCAAAAATCTTTTCGCTCAACTAGTTTCCGATGCAACAGAAACTAGCCACACGCTTATATAAATAGGTTTTCTCCCACACCAACACTTTGTGTGCGCGTACACACGTGCATACCGATAGCAGTTTGTTTGACCAAAAAAATGGTGCTATGCCAACCACAATCACTTACGAGCTAAAGCATGAAATTTTGCAGTTGTTGCGAGAATATCAGCAATCTCGCTCAGCCAATCTTCGTAACCAGCTTGTGAAACTGAATTTCGGGTTAGTGAGAAAAGAAGCTCACTACTGGATGAATCAATGTCACGAAAGCTACGAAGACTTGCTACAAGTAGGTTGCTTGGGCTTAATTCGCGCCATTGAAAGATTTGAAATATCTAAGGGTCATGCTTTTAGTTCCTTTGCTATCCCTTACATTCGCGGTGAAATTCAACACTATCTTCGAGATAAAGGCGTAACAGTACGCATTCCCAGACGTTACCTAGCCCTGCAACAGCAGGCCATAGGAGTCTCGCGCTCTTTACGCGAAAAATACAACCGTCAGCCAACCGACTCAGAACTAGCAGCAGCACTAGAAATTTCCTCAGCAGAATGGCAAGAAATTAAACTCGCATGGATCAATCGCGCTCCTTTAAGCTTGGACGTACCGGTGCAAGATGGAGAAGAAGGATCTACTAGCTTGGGAGAGTTGGTTCCCGATCACCGTTATCGTAGTTTTCAACTAGCACAAGAAGACCGCATTCGACTGCAACAAGCATTAGTACAGCTAGAAAAACGTACTCGTGAAGTTTTAGAGTTTGTATTCTTGCACGACCTAACACAAAAACAAGTAGCAGAACAGCTTGGTATTAGTGTTGTCACCGTTTCTCGCAGAGTGAAGAAAGGACTCGACCTACTAAAGCAGTTAATGGGCGTGGCTGAGGAATAATTGTTTGACGAGACCGAACCACTGACGAATTTTAAGTGTAAAATATTACCTAGTTGAATTCGGAAAATTTGGTTATAAAGGTATAATATTTAGCCTTTAATTGCCATTTCCGACATGTTGATTTCGAGATATTCCCGTAGCTATGGAGAAGGGTTTATGGGCAGGAACTCAAAAATTTTAGCCGCAGCCTTTTTGTCTTTGGTAGTTGCCTCCTGCGCTTCTTCAGGAGAACAACAATCTCAAAATCCCAATCCCGTGCTGGCGAACAATACACCAGTTCCAACGAACCAAACCAACCAGCCAAGGTTTAACAATCCAATTGTACCTGCAAAGGAAACTCCCCAAGCTACACCAGCAGTTCCTAACTTAATTCAGCCAACAAATGCCACAGAAAGAATACATTTTATCTCCAAAGGACGATCTGACCCCTTTGGTGAACTTGTCAAGGTATATCCTCAACCAGAGCAAGTACCAAATCCAACTATAAAAGCTAGAGCAATTCCTGCAGTACCATCTTTACCAGCTATTGTGAAAGTGGCAAAAGTTACTGCCAAACAAAGTGCTGTGATAGCTGCAAAATTAACCCCGCCCAGAAACACTCTGCCTAAAAACAAAGTCAATCCCAGTCTCAGCACTAGTCGGAGCGTAACTTCTGTTTTACCTCGGGTTTTACCCCAAGTTGTTCCCAATCCCAAGCTAGCACCTGTTCTACCACCGCCTCCACAACCAGAATTAGCAAAAGCAGTTTTTGTCAGTGGTGTAGTTTTGCTCGGCAAACAACCGCTAGCGATTATTAAAGTACCAAACGAGCCCACAAGCCGTTACGTACAGGTGGGACAGCGATTGGCAAACGGAGTTCTGATCAAGCGAATTGAAATAAATGAAGGTTCAGAACCGATCGTAATTCTGGAACAATATGGTATAGAAGTTGCCAGAATGGTTGGAGAAGCGCCAGCTAACACTACTGCAGCTACCAAAACAGCAGCTGTAGGAAATTCTGTTTTGGAGACTTCACCAACCCAAAAACCTGTTTCCATCGGATCTTCGTAAAACATGGAGATAAAAGAAAAAATTGAATTTCCTGGTTTACCTTTAGCTGTTTATCGAGAGATAGCAGCTCATCTGCGTCAAGTAGAAGGTGTACAAGTAAGTTTTATTCCACAGTCTTCTCAAGAGTTTGATTATCAACAAAGTCAGATTGGTGGCCTGTGGATGTGGTGGTCTTCTCACCCTAGCTCGGAAAGTCGACAAAGGATAGAACAAATCTTGGCTTACTATCGCAGTCTCTATACCGCCTAATAGTACAAAGTTAAATGTATGTGTGGGGATATTTTGGGTTGAGGCCTCTCTACCCATTTTTTATATATAAAAATCATCTCAATGCTTCACACACCAAAATATCAGGGTATATAGGGTTAGAAATCGACTAAATTGTAGGCTAAACTGGCAAACACGATAAGGCAATTATTACAAAAATAGCTCTACGGTTTGGGCATCTATCACGATGGAAAACTGGCAATTTCTGATCCAGAAACAGGGCGATCGCAGCTGGCATCTTCTAGAATCGCCAAAGTTAGAAATTTTAGAAGGTAGGTACAGAATTGTAGCTCGCTCCCACCTTTGCAATACGGATGTGGAAGTGCGGATCGCTCACTTATCGACCGATGCACAAGTACCACCAAAACGTCGGGTTTACAAGCGATCGCGCCGTACTAACGCAGAAGGCTTGATGGCTGTAATTCCCTTTACCTACCTTCATCCAGGTTTGTGGGACTTGCAATGCTGTTGTGGCGATTTAATGTCAGAACTGCTTGGCCAATCCTGGCAATATACTGTCCAACTCAAAGTCCTAGCCCAAAAACAACAAAAGGAAATTGCAACTTCCACCACAAGCAGTAAAAGCAGAGAATCAAATTCTTCTTTTTTTCTGTCAGGAAATACTTCTCAAACTGGTCTGGTATCGGTACTTCTCCCAGATTCTCCCGAAGATGCAATTATTGATAGACCTGTAAGTCCCGTGTGGCTCAAAAAACAGACCGCACAACAGATTTTAAATAATTTGATAGAGTTGGCCTTACCTTTTTCAGAGCCAATACTAGAAGACAAAACTGCTACTGAGCCTTTGTTAGCTGTTTCAGAATTACCGCTGCTTGTTACTCTGGAAAAACAAATTTATACAGCTAGTTGGGGACAAATACTTACCATCAACGGATGCATTCAGCCAAAGCAAAAGACTCATCCTGCTAGGATATATGCTGGAGAAATCCGAATTGAATTGCGATCGCCTCAAGCTTTAGAAATATTAGCTCGAGTTTTACAACCCTTGGGCGAAAAGCTATTACCATTTTCTCTTCAATACCCGATTGAGATTCCCGCCGATTGCCAGTCTAAGCTGATTTTAGGCGATATTAGTTTCTACGGCACGCCTGCTCCCAAAACGGAAGCTACCCTCTTAGCTCATCAGTCTTTTCTCATTACAGCAGATATTACAGAATTATTAGCTGTTAGCACCGCCATTAAAAACAGCAAGCAAGACCGACTGCAAACTAAGGCTTTGGCAGCGCCAAATAACCAAAAGCCGTCAGCAAAGCTAGATTTAGAACTGTTTAATATCGTTAAAAATAGAAAAATAACCCAGCCTTTACAGACTCAACCTCGCCCCAAAATATCTTTACCACCACGCCTGCAGCCACCATCATCTCACAGTTGTAAAGTTTTCCATTCGCCACAATTACCAAAGCTTCCCCAAAAAAATGCTGGCATCATCGAAACCGCAGCACAGTTGCGATCTTTGGAGAAAAAAGATACTCTTTTTCCCACTGGCCACAAGCGCCGAACAGATACTGCTTTTCCATGTTTAAAACGGCTCAAAGTCTTGCCATACAAGCACAGCGGTCATAACCATGATTTGTGTGCTGTTGAGGAATCTCAACCAAATCACGCCACTGCAGTGCACGATGAGGTACAACTTGCGGATAACTGTTTCGCAGATTCGGTTGCGCTAGCTATCTCGCCCAGCTCCAAGTTATCAACGCTGCAAAATCCTTATATTTCTCCCCTAATTGTCAAGTGGATGCACAGCCACGGATACTCTTTGTCTGAAGCTATTGACGTAGAATACGAAGACTACGATACCTGTATTGCACAGCTGGAAGAAACATCACAACAACAAAAAGAAAGTGCTTCTGTGCTTCCCCTTCCTCCACCACCACCTCCTGTTTCTTCTTTCCTGTATCAATCACAACCTCTTTGTTCTTCCAATTTGACGCAAGAAATTGTTGTCGATGATATATGCGACGAAGGTGACGCGCTTTTATGTTACGAACAAAAGCAAAAGCTATCAAAAGAGGATGTGGAAACTACTGTCCCAAGTAGCACCACTGTTATCGAACCATTACCAATTCCACAACTGCATTTACCTGATGGTGAACTGGCTTCCGGAACTTCTGTAAGGGTGCGGGTGCAGCTGCCTTGCGTGCGTCCTGGCATCGCAGTTAAGTTATGGGTAGAAGATTGCCAAATGCGCTGGTTGTTGGACGGACCGCGTTTGCTCACCAATTTGCTACCCAATCGTTTCGGAGGAGCGGAAGTTATTACTTCCATCCACATTCCCTTTGGCTGTTTGGAAATCCGCTTAGAAGCTGTGAGTGTAGACACAGCAACTCAGCAGGAAAGCCACAAAATTACTGTGGTGCGGACTGTGATTCCCCAAGGGTTGCTCTTTGGTCAACTAGATGAAGTCCTGGGTTTGTGAACGCCACTGGTAAAAAATGTTAAACAACTGTGTTAAAAATCTTTAGATTTTACAAAATCAGGCAAAATTTGCAGTAAGCTCATCTTGAATCGTAGTGTGATTTCATAGGAATATTTATCATGGCTGCTTCATTTTTGCCTTCCATTTTTGTTCCCGTAATTGGTCTAGTTTTTCCATTTGTAACAATGGCGTTTTTGTTGATATACATAGAACGCGAAGATCTGGCTTAAATTAATTATTGGTTTGTTGGCAATTGGCAGATAGGTCTAAAAAATTAACAACAATGAATAAAATTAATACCGCCAATCTTCTACAGATGGCGGTTTTTTTTTAATGCTGATTTCTAAACTAATGCTAGAAAACTTAGACTGATGGCGTTAAGTTCGTGCCAGTATTAAACGGACGAACCAATCCCGGCGTAGGCTCCATAGAAGAATATACCAACAATGGTAATTACGCCTAAGCCTGCTACCGTAGCAACAATCCACAAAGGAATTCTCCCACTTTCAGACACAGTTTTTCTCCTCCCTGGATAAAAATCAACACGGGTTAAATAAACTAAACAGATTAGTATCGGTGCTTCTTAGTTAAAGAAGTAACTGGAAAACAAAAGTCCCAGAACAAAGACTAGTAGCAGTCCCAGGTATAAGGAAGTCCGGTTTAGTTCTACCGGTTGATTGTTGGGATTTGGGTTTCTTTCCATTCCTTTCTCCTAGCGTTGAATAAACTGCATGGCGGCGATCGCCCCTAAAAAGAATACAGTTGGCACAGCTAGGGTGTGAACTGCCAGCCACCTGACGGTAAAAATGGGATATTGTACTGGTTGGTTTGTTTTGCTACCGCTTGTCATAGTATTCAAACTACTTTGCTATTAATTGTTCAACTTGTTGTTTAGCATTAAAACGATCGCTCACGATTGGCAATTCTTGCCGTTGTTGCGTGTAATACTCGTTGGGCCTGGGTGTGCCAAACACATCGTAGGCCAAACCAGTACTCACAAATAGCCAACCCGCAATAAACAAGGCTGGAATAGTGATGCTGTGAATCACCCAATAACGAACGCTTGTAATAATATCCGAAAACGGACGCTCTCCAGTACTACCTGCCATTTGGATCCCTACCTCCATCATCTGTTATTAATTAATTTATTATCCTACAAAGTTAAGAAAGAGTTACAAGTTGCAACTTCTTTCTCATAAAGTTAGGAGCTAACACTTGTTATGCAAACTAAGCTGCCTGAGATTTAGGCGTAGATGCAACGTTGTTGGGTTCGTATTTGAGAAGAACTCCGCGATCGCCGATTACAAATCCCTTTTCTGGAGAAAAGAAAACAATTTTGTAAAAATTAGCTGGAATATCCTCCACTTCTCGGTCTTTTTCCCAAGTTTTGCCACCATCCGTACTGCGAAGCAAGTTTCCGCTACCGCCACCTACCCAAATTTCTTCTGGCGTGCGATACGCTAAATCCAGTAAACCCCAGCTAGTTGCAAATTCTGGATACTGGGGTTCTAGCCATTTCTCTTGGTTGGCAGGGTCAGTAAACTGTAGTTGACCTCCTCTAGCTAGCATCCACATTTGCCCGTTTTCTGCAAAGCCCATATTTTCTACTCTGCGGGAACTGTTGCGATTGTGGGGTACCCAAGCATTGAGACCTGGTTCCCAAGTTGAGTAAAAGTTACCTTTAGCAGAAACAGCAACGTATTTACCATCAGCAGAGCGTTCCAGATTTCGCACCACCCCGACTGCTTCTTCTACCTGTGCTTTCCAATTTTTACCACCGTCAGTGGTTTTGTATATTGCTCCCACATCAGTAGCCATTTCCGCAGTATTTTCTCCCAGAGCTACCACACTAATGGGATTACCAGGTAACTTTTCACTCAGGGTAATGCGCGACCAAGAATTTCCACCATCAGTGCTGTGCAGTAACAGTGAAGGTTCACCAGCTATCCATCCTTCCTTACCTGCAAAACTAATGGCATTAAAGCGATATTTATTTTTGTCTAATTGTAATTTTACTGGTTGCCAAGTATCGCCACCATCTTTCGTTTCTAACAGGGTAGCGTTGCTGCCCACCAGATAACCGTGTTGCGGATTATCGGTAAAGGCAATGTCTAATAATTTTGCTTCTGTAGGTAGAGAAATTACTTTCCAGGGATTGTAACTTGTGGAAGGAACTTTACTACAACCAACACAGATGAGAATAACAGCAAATAAGGCAAATAGTCGTTGCCAAATTCCTACTCTTGAGCGCATTTTTGTAATTTCTTAATTAATTGTTTGTTAACTTATTTAATCCTTGGTTAAAAACAGGTGTTATTTTAAGCCGTAAAGACTCATAAAAAATAGAAAAGCAGCAGCCAAGGCGCCAAAAATGAGAATGCTTTTTTGAGTTGGCGTCAAACTATTGACACCTAAGCCGTAACCGAGATTTTCTTGAAAGCCAGAAGCTTTACCTGCAGGACCGATATTGGTAAAAGCACTCTTTTTAGCACCGCAAACAGGACAGCGCCAAGTTAAAGGCAGTTCTGCAAATGGCGTACCCGGGGGAATGTTATTTTTTTCATCCCCCTTTTCGGGTTCGTAGATGTAACCGCAGGCACGGCATTCATAGCGGTCTAGAACTAGATTGTCAACAGCTTGTTCGCTCATGGCTTTGGCATGGGTGAAGGTCAAAGCTTAAAATATACGTTAAAAATTATGACATATTCGTTAGGTTTTTTTATCCCCACCCAAAACGAATCAAATAATCTCTAGCTCTATTTTCCAGACTTGTTGAACCATCAAGTCGATATAATGTAAAAGAAGGTAACAGAGTTATTTGCACTATAAGCGGTAGATATTCATTGTGTTTGTCCTCAGCGGTTACGAGTACCTTCTAGGCTTCTTAATAATCTGTAGCCTAGTACCAGCCTTAGCTCTAGCGGCATCCAAGCTCCTGCGGCCTGGCGGTCGCCATCCAGAACGGCGCACTACTTACGAATCAGGCATGGAACCTATTGGTGGAGCCTGGATTCAATTTAACATTCGCTACTACATGTTTGCGCTGGTTTTCGTCGTGTTTGATGTGGAAACAGTGTTCTTGTATCCTTGGGCAGTTGCTTTCCACAGTTTAGGCTTGTTGGCATTTATCGAAGCGCTCATCTTTATTGGAATTCTTGTAGTAGCCCTAGTTTACGCATGGCGTAAAGGAGCATTGGAATGGTCTTAGATGCTAATTTGAAGGATTTGCAGCAGCAGCAAAAAGAGCGTATTCTCAATCCCATTCAGCGTCCCACAGTAACCCAAGAACTATCAGAAAACGTCATCCTGACTACAGTCGACGACCTTTATAACTGGGCCCGGCTTTCTAGTCTTTGGCCTTTACTGTTCGGTACTGCTTGCTGTTTTATCGAATTTGCAGCTTTAATTGGCTCTCGATTTGATTTCGACCGCTTCGGATTAATTCCCCGTTCTAGCCCGCGACAAGCTGACTTGATCATCACAGCCGGTACGATCACTATGAAGATGGCACCCCAGCTGGTGCGTCTTTACGAACAAATGCCCGAGCCAAAATACGTGATTGCTATGGGAGCTTGTACGATTACTGGGGGAATGTTTAGCGTAGATTCTCCCACAGCAGTGCGAGGAGTAGATAAACTAATTCCAGTAGATGTTTATTTACCTGGTTGTCCACCACGTCCAGAGGCTATTATCGATGCAATTATCAAATTGCGCAAGAAAATAGCAAATGATTCAATGCAACAGCGGAGTACGATTAAACAAACTCACCGTTATTACAGTACTACCCACAGCATGAAGCCCGTACCGCAAATTCATACCGGCAAGTATCTACTTTCTGAGAGTCGCGTTACACCGCCAAAAGAACTAACAGAAGCAATGGGTTTACCTGTACCTCCAGCTATACTCACTGCTCAAAAACAGGAGGTAAGTCGTGGCTGAAGAATCGAAACCAGTACCTGCGGAAGAACAGTCTTTGGTGAAGGCAGGTAAGATTTCTCAGTGGCTGACCGAAAATGGCTTTGCCAACGAACCTTTACAACCCGATGCTGAGGGAGTAGAAATTATAAAGGTAGAGCCGGATTTTTTGCTACCCATTTGCACTGCTTTGTACGCCTACGGATTTAATTACCTGCAGTGTCAGTGCGGTATTGACTTGGGACCGGGTCAGGATTTGGTCAGCATGTATCACTTGGTTAAGGTCAGTGATAATGCCGATCGCCCAGAGCAAGTGCGTATTAAAGTGTTTCTACCACGAGAAAATCCGAGAGTGCCTTCTGTTTACTGGATTTGGAAAACTGCCGATTGGCAAGAGCGGGAGTCCTACGATATGTTTGGAATTATCTACGAAGGGCACCCGAATTTAAAAAGAATTTTGATGCCAGAAGACTGGGTAGGCTGGCCTTTGCGTAAAGATTACGTCTCCCCCGACTTTTACGAGTTGCAAGATGCTTATTAGCGCCTAGAGCATTTTATCTTTAACTTATCTCCTCTCTTTGTGCAAGCAAAGAGGGGCTGTTTTTTGGCAATAATGTCGTGACTGCCCAGATGCGTACAAATGAAAGAGCGATCGCCTGACTTTTTTATTTGTGCTATCAAATACTTTTTTTGATTAATTAGATTCTGGCAAGGATACTTCTAGTTTCAAACAGTTTCCACCATTAACATGTAATTGATATTCTACCTTATCCATGAGCCGATTTATAATTAACCAGCCATAACCACCTTGTTGTTTGTCTACAGGATTGGGAGGCAAATAACTTGATAAATCAAAGCCCTGTCCGCGATCCCAAATTTCCAGAGCCAGTTCGCGACCTTTCAATTCTAAACGAATCAGCACCGGCAAATAAGGTTGGTCCTTATGAGCGTGACGCACTACGTTAGAATAAGCTTCGACCAAAGCTAGCCGCAACCGATTTGATTGTTTTGGCCAATCAACAGATCCTTTGAGTTGGACTTCTAAGCATCCCAATAACCAATTTTCTACGATGCTTAAAAACTTTAAGTCACTTGGTACATTGAGCTCGCTTTTCATTACTTATAAAACCTCTAGTGAGAGTATGGTTTGGTCATCTTCTTGAACGTGGCTATCAGCTTGGATGCGGGCTAGTAAATGGTTGAGACAAAGTGGTCTTCCTTGCTGTTGCAAAAGTTGCCAAAGTCCGTCTAGATTCAACGCAGAACGTTGCTCTGACTGGATGCTGTTATTTGCTTGTTCTGAGGAATTAGTTTTTTTCACTACCATTGCTTCAGTAATACCATCACTAGCTAGTAATAAAATTTCTTCAGAAGGGAGAAACAATTGACCAAAGCCTGCCTGCCACTTAGGTAAAATTCCTAAGGGAACACCACGTATTTTGAGATAGTGAGGGTTTTCCTTTGAGGCCTTGCCAGAAGACCACAGCAGGGGATAAATGTGACCAGCATTCGCATACACTAATTCCCTTGTGGAAGGGGTATATCGGGCTAAGACGAGAGTAATAAAGCAATTGTTGCTAATAAGGTCCTCAGCAAGGGCATTATTAAGATTTTCTATCACCGCATTTGGCATTGCGGGTGTTTCTTGAGACAATTCCCGCCGCAATACGGAAATAACGCTAGCCATAAACAAAGCAGCTGGAACTCCTTTACCGGAAACATCACCCACTGCTATCCACAAATCTCCTTTAGGATGGATAAATACTTCAAAGAAATCTCCTCCAACTTCCCGTGCTGGACAACAACAAGCTTGTACTTTGGCATTGTGAATTTCTGGCCAGCTTTGGCGCAGCAGGTTGTTTTGAATTTGGCGAGCAACTTCTAGTTCTGCTTTGATCTGCTGTTGCTTTTCCTGAAGGCTTTGATAAAGTTTTGCTTGGGATAAGGCTAGTGCTGCTTGTTCCGCAACGCTTGTTAGAAGTTGGATGTCTTCATCTTGCCAGCAAGGACTTGTGCGTTCCCACTGAAAAAGAGCGATCGCAGCTAGCAAATGTTGCTGGTAAGCAAGTGGTACAACTAACTGCTGGTACCATCTACCTTCGTGGAAATAGGAAACTTGCTGAAACTGCTGAGTTTCTACAACTTTGACGAATAAAGTGTAGGAATCGAACCAAGAGCTATCAAACGCTGTTGTGGAATTGAGATAGGAAAACTCCTCTGCTGCCAGGCTATTATTTTCTACTGGTTTGAGCAAACAATAATTAGCTTCAAAATTCTGGCCGATAATAGCTACAAGCTTTTGCAGCATGGTAGAGTAGTCCTGAGAGTTGCGAATTGCTGTGGTCACGACATTAAACAAAGATTCTCGTCGCAAAGCGCGAGTTAACTCTCGCGTACGTTTTTTCACCAGGCGGTAAGCGTCCGCAGCTTGCTCGACCACAATTTTGAGTCGGTCGGGTTTCCAAGGTTTGGTGATGTATTTGAAAACTTGCCCGGAGTTAATTGCATCTACTAAATCTTCAACGTCAGTAAAACCTGTTAGCAAAATGCGAATCGTATCGGGAAAGCGCTCTACTGTTCGACTGAGAAATTCAGTACCGTTCATCTGTGGCATTCTCTGGTCAGAGATAATTATTGCCATCTCTCCTTCTTTATCTAGAATGGCAAAAGCACTCGCGGCATTAGTTGCTTGGTATACTTGAAAATCTCGCCGAAAAGTTCGGTAGAGCAATTCTAAGTTATCTGGTTCATCATCTACCACCATCAGTTTTAATTTTTCTATATCCGTCTGGGTCATCTTTGACTTTGCTTTCCAGATACTTAGCTAGAGAGATTGTGTTTTGGAGGTTACACAAGCTCCGAACTTTGCTGTTTTTATGGAATCATTTGTAACACATTTTAGAAAATGAGTTGTAAATTTACTGATATTCTCCTCGAGAGCAACCACACCAAAAACAATCTAAGCCGAGTTGATTGCACTTTCGACAGCGTGCGGGTTCAACGCACGACTTGTTGAAAATACTACGCTCCAGGCTTGGGAAAAATTTCTGTTTATCCTACTAATCCAGAACGCAGGGCCCGGACTGCAGCTTGAGTGCGATCGTCAGCGCATAGCTTGTTCAAAATATTACGAACATGAGTTTTGACAGTTCCAACTGTGATGTAAAGCCTTTCGGCAATAACAGCGTTGCTACAACCTTCAACGATTAACTGCAATACCTCTAGTTCCCTTTCTGTGAGTATATAGGGATCGATCGCTTCTTCATTAGTTTGTGAAGTTTGTGCACTCTGAAAATTGGTTTTCGAATCTGCTAGTACTTCTGATTTTTGTTGATTTTGTCGAGCTTGTTGCAGCACGATGCGGGCGATCGCCGGGTCTATCCAAGCATTGCCGTTGTAAGTGACGCGCACTGCTTCTAGTAAATTATCAAATTTAATATCCTTCATGCAGTAGGAGTCTGCTCCCGCCGCAAAAGCTGCAAGTACTGCTTCTTTGTTATCCCGCAGTGTTAAAATCAACACTTTAATTGGCGATTCTTCCTCTACTGTAGCAGATTTGATCTCGCGCGTTAATTCGATACCGTCCTTGTCTGGTAATCCAATATCTACGATCGCAATATCTGGTTTTAGCATTTTTAATAATTTCATTCCCTCAGCAGCATTACCAGCTTCTCCTACAACATCAATTTCTTCATTTTGCTGTAGTGCTGTTCTGATACCTACACGGGTTAAATCGTGGTCTTCAACAAGTGCTACACGAATTTTACTCATGGTCCTATTTCTGCCTGCGATACTCTTTATGTAAAATTGAGTTTACTAAAAACTCCTAGAAGATGCAGTTGTGAGTATTGGCTCCTCGGGACATTTAAAAATATGGAGGTGTGAAGTTAAGCTCATAGCTGCAGTTTTTGTCTGCAATGCAGTTATTCATTCACTCCCGATAGAAATAAAATTCGTTCCCCAGTTGCAAATCTTTCAATTTACAAATCCTACGTTTTCTGACACTAGTAAACCCACAATGCAAGATAACACAAGCTCGATCAAAATATATTACCGGCTGGGGATAGTGCGTGAATACTGTTTGGATATGCTTTCAGATTTTATGCCCCCTACCTCTTCCCGAAATAAATCCTGCTATCTTCATTTGCCAATTTATCAGTCTAAAATTTAACAATAAAAGCCATTCCTAACTCCAGTATACTGAATTGATTGTTCCGTTAGAAACCAATCAGATAAAGAATTTATCTTCCGTTGCTTGTTATCTTGTAGAGTGTTTTTTAATGCTGCTAAAATGAAAGTACATTTCAATAAATTCTCATTTGAAAAATTTGTTAAACTATCGTTGAATAAATTCACGGTGTGAGGCTACTCAAGAACAAGCTATGTCTGAACTGCCTAAAGTATTTTCGGTACTGGGGCTGCCAGTCCATGTCATGACAGATTATTCAGGCTGGTTGCTGGAACGCCTGCAAAACGGTGTGGGAACCCATGTAGTCACCCTCAATGCAGAAATGACCATGCAGGCAGAGCAAAATAAATCCCTAGCTCAAGTGATTAAAAGTGCTGAACTGGTGGTTCCGGACGGAGCAGGAGTAGTCCTCTTTTTACAATGGCTGCGATGGCAAAAAGTGCAACGAGTTCCAGGAATTGAACTAGCAGAAACACTGTTGCGAGAATTAGGACAAAAGCAAACCGGCGCCAGCGTGTTTTTCTACGGCGGAGCACCCGGAGTTGCTGACAAAGCAGCAGAGTTTTGGCTTTCTCAAGTTCCGGGTTTACGTGTAGCGGGTACTCATTCTGGTTTTCACTCGCAAGCAGAAGAAGAACAATTGCGACGAACTCTTGCCCAACTGCAACCGCAGGTAATTTTTGTAGGTTTAGGGGTACCGCGTCAAGAGTTATGGATTGCTCAAAACCGCAAGTTGTGTCCTCAGGCGATTTGGATTGGAGTTGGCGGTAGTTTCGATATTTGGTCTGGTACAAAGGATCGCGCTCCGGCATGGTTGGCCAACAATCATTTAGAATGGCTGTATCGTTTGTACAAAGAACCTTGGCGCTGGCGACGAATGTTAGCTTTGCCTAAGTTTGCAGTCAAGTCCTTGGTTTATGGTTTGACCGCTAAGGGAGCGATTTCGTAGCTAGTTGCTAGTAACAGTAAATACTATTGCTAATTATTTTCAACTTCGTTTCAGTAAAGCTATGAGAATGGAGATTCCCGGTATTGAGCTGGGAATCCTTATTTTGTAAAGAATTTAATTACAAGGTGTGAGGAATTATCACAAATGGCAGTAGTATCAAAGGCAGCAGCGGAAAAAGACCGTGAAACTCAAAAATCCGGTGCTGACGCTACAGCAATGGTGGAATTGCGTTCTGTCAGTAAAACATACGTTCAGGGATTTAACGTTCTGTGGAATGTAAATTTGCACTTGAAAAAGGGAGATTTTCTATTTGTTACCGGAGCGAGTGGTTGTGGGAAATCAACTTTGTTGAAACTGCTATATGGGGAAGAGTTGCCAACACAGGGACAAGTAATCGTTGACGGATGCGATGTGGGAGTTTTGCGAGGCGATCGCCTGTCCTTGTTGCGACGGCGTATGGGAATTGTTTTTCAAGATTACAAGCTTATTCCCCAACGAACAGTAGCAGAAAATGTCATTATGGTTTTGCAAGCCCAAGGCTACACGCGCAAGGAAATTCAAAGACGTTTAGAACCAACCTTAAAACTGGTAGGTTTGCTCAACAAAGCTGACTGCTTTCCCCATCAACTTTCTGGAGGAGAACAGCAACGGGTAAGCATAGCAAGAGCGATCGTCGGAACACCACCGCTGCTGTTGGCCGACGAACCAACAGGGAACCTAGATCCTGATAACTCTTGGCAAGTGATGCAAATTTTTCAAAAGTTAAATTCCTTTGGAGCAACGGTAATTATTACAACTCACGATGAACAATTAGTGCGACGGTGCAATCATCGCGTTATTCAAATTCGCAACGGTCAACTACATCATCAGGTATAGTTGTACTAATTCCTTTTGGTGCTTGAGAAGACCCGCGATCGCCCGTAGCAAAAAAACTCTAGAGCGTTATTGAAGTTCTTTATTTGGGCAATAATCTGTGTGGAATCTATCTGTCGAGATAGGTGGGAAAATACCGGGAGTGGGAAAGTGGAAGCAAGCACTATAACACAATGATTAACTCTTAATTTTTAGCTACTTAAGTATCAATCAAAGTCGAAACGGATCTTATGTTGCAACCACCGGGATTTGAACAACGCTCTGTTATTACTTCTTTGGGTAGAATTGTCTACTATACTGCCGCTAGTTCGCCTTGGCAGGATGAAACAACCACAACTCAACAACGAGAAACTTTAGTATTCCTGCACGGATTTGGTGGAGGTTCTTCTGCGTACGAATGGTCGAAGGTGTATCCGGCTTTTGCTGCTGAGTATCGCATTTTAGCACCGGATTTACTTGGTTGGGGATTGTCTTCCCATCCAGCGCGAGATTATAGGATAGAAGATTATCTGACCACAATTCGAGAGTTTTTGCAACAGACTTGCGATGGTGCAGTCACAGTCATTGCTTCTTCCTTGACAGCAGCGTTTACGATTCGATTGGCGATCGCCCACCCAGCATTATTCAAGTCTTTGATTCTCGTTGCACCTGCAGGACTGGCTGATTTTGGTCAAGATTACTCCCGGAGTTTATTTGCTCAATTGGTTGCCATCCCCATCGTCAATCGCTTAGTTTACACTACTGCAATTGCAACCGAAATAGGTATTCGCACTTTTCTTGAGCAACGACAATTTGCCGAGCCAAATCGGGTTTACGAGGAAATTGTCCAGGCTTACCTTAAATCTGCTCAGCAACCAAATGCGGAATATGCAGCACTATCTTTTGTACGCGGCGACTTGAGCTTTGACTTGTCACTTTACATTCAGCAGCTAAAAACTCCCACGGCAATTATTTGGGGACAAAGATCGCAATTTACTGGCTTAGAAATTGGTCGTCGCCTTGCACAGATGAATCCGCAAGCAATAAAGTTCTTTCAAGAACTCGAAGATGTAGGATTAACACCCCAGCTGGAATTGCCAGCAGTTACCATTGGTTTAATAAGAAAATACCTACCCTTGCTCGACGGTTCATCAAAAACAGTAACTGATTGAATTGACGTCTTGCCTTTGCCAAAGCATAGTTACTTTCGAGCGAGTTAGCAAAGACGTTAGATTTTTGTGTGCGGTTCGACAACGAATTATCCAATCGAGATTGTTTCACTCTTGGGAGGTTTGGGCGGCTATAAGTTCCACGCCAGAATTTTCCCTGACAGCGCGGGATACACGGACAAAGAGCGCTTTTTGAGTGTGGCTCGATGCCACCAAAACTTCCCTTACCTATTAACAATACTGACAATACTCTATAAAATGACCCTTAGTAGCCAGTAACTCTGGCGAAGGAAAACAGTGCCGGTCAGTGATAAGTGGGGGGGACCTCACAAGTACGCACTGCTTCCCGGCAAGTAATTATTTGAGGGGGTCTACAACCTAGATAAGTGGCGCTGGAAGCACCCACATCCTTATCCTTGATTTGGTGTGGGAGAATGCCACGTAACCACTGCTGGGTTTGTAAAGAGTTGCATAGTTGCCAAACCCGGCTTTTCACCATGTTAAAATCGAACTATTATTATAATTCCGACCGGATTACCGGTAATAGTTGAGCTGAGAATGTGGCTATAAATCCGCATTTCGGCAGTGATGAATGCCTTTTTGAGAATACTAGAAACTGCAATGGTCAAATCTGCTCCTCCACCGATCGCCAGCCGCAAGCCTTCCAAAGTAGAAGGAATAAAGGAACGCAGTAATTTTCTGCGCGAGCCTGTTGCTACGGAAATACTTCAGGATACAACGCATTTTAGTGAAGATGCAGTGCAAATCCTCAAGTTCCATGGCTCCTACCAACAGGATAACCGGGATAATCGGGTCAAAGGACAGGAGAAAGATTACCAATTCATGGTAAGGACGAAAAGTCCCGGAGGTTACATACCGCCACAGCTGTACCTAACTTTGGATCGGTTGGCTGATGAATACGGGAATCAAACAATACGAGCAACTACTCGTCAAGGTTTTCAATTACACGGAATTTTAAAGAAAAACCTGAAAACAACTATTGCCACAATTGTTAAAAATTTAGGTTCCACCTTGGGAGCTTGCGGTGACTTGAATCGCAACGTGATGGCTCCTCCAGCACCTTTTAAAAACAAGCCAGAATACGAGTATGCTTGGAAATACGCCAATGACATTGCGCAATTGCTAACGCCGCAAACAGGTGCTTATTACGAGATCTGGCTTGATGGAGAAAAGATAATTAGCGCCGAAGAAAACCCCCAAGTTAAAGCTGCCAGACAGCGCAATGGCAACGGGACTATATTTCACGACTCGGAAGAACCAATTTACGGTACTTACTACATGCCGCGCAAGTTTAAAGCTTGCGTTACAGTTCCGGGTGATAATTCTGTAGATTTGTATACCCAAGATCTTGCATTGGTAGTAATTACCAACGAGCAAGGAGAATTAGAAGGATTTGATGTTTTTGCTGGTGGGGGATTGGGACGCACCCACAACAAAGAAGAAACCTTTGCCAGAATAGCAGATCCGATTTGCTACGTAGCGAAAGAAGACGTTTATGACCTTGTCAAAGCTATAGTAGCAACGCAAAGAGATTACGGCGATCGCACAGACCGCCGTCACGCCAGACTCAAATATCTCATCCACGATTGGGGCGTTGATAAGTTCCGCTTAGTAGTCGAAGAATATTTCGGCAAAGCAGTAGAACCGTTTAAACCGTTACCTGAATGGAAATACCACGATTTTCTGGGTTGGAACGAACAAGGTGATGGCAAACTGTTTTTAGGAATTTCTATTAAAAGCGGTCGCATCAAAGATGAGGGAAATTTCCAACTAAAAACTGCTTTGCGAGAAATTGTCCAGCAGTACAATTTGCCTATCCGCCTCACACCCAGCCAGGATGTTATCCTTTTTGATATCCAGCCCGAACACAAACAAGCGATTGAAGATATTTTTAACCGTCACGGCGTTGTTACCAATCCCGATCGCATCGAGCAACTAGCACGCTATTCAATGGCTTGTCCTGCTCTACCCACTTGTGGCTTGGCTATTACTGAATCGGAACGGGTAATGCCAGGAATTTTGGAACGCATCCGCAGTTTGTTAAACAAGGTTGGTCTGAAAAACGAACATTTTGTCATCAGGATGACCGGATGTCCAAACGGTTGTGCTCGTCCGTACATGGCGGAGTTGGGTTTTGTCGGTAGCGGTCCGGAAACTTACCAAGTGTGGCTGGGTGGTTCGCCCAATCAAACCAGGCTAGCACAAGCTTACGTCGACAAGCTGCATTTTAATGACTTAGAAACCTGCCTAGAGCCGATTTTTGTTTTCTTTAAAAAGTCACGCCGCAAGGGTGAAAGCTTTGGGGACTTTTGCACGCGCGTTGGTCTGGAGGCAATTCGAAACTTTGCGAATTCCTACCAACCTGGAACTACAAACAAAGCAGTGAAAGCACGTCACCGGATTACAGTTCGGGATGAAGTTTATGAGGTACTCAAGGAAGTTGCTGCTCGCCAAGGCCAGTCTATGACAGATGTGGTAGATAGCGCGCTCAAACTGTACTTGAAAAACTTTAGCGCTTCTAAATAGGTGCTCGTCATCAAAGCATGGTTAGCTGCATCAATAAAATACGGTGCAGCTTTTGATTTGATATCCAGCGAAAAATCACCCTGCACCTTTAAGTACAGGGCGGTTACGACGATTTCAAATTCTGAAATTAAAATTTACTTACCATTAGCGTTACTGCCACCACTATTGCTGTGAGCTAGAATGCGTTCGGCAAGTTTTTCTGGTACTTCTTGCAGATGGTCAAATTCCCAGTGGAAAGAACCGACGCCAAGAGTTTGCGATCGCAGCTCCACTATAAAGTTTTGCATCTCTGCTTGCGGCAAGTAACCTGTAACGCTATCCCAACCTTGCCAATCATGAATCGCTTCGTAGCCCAAAATTTGTCCCCGCCGACCGGTTAAAAGTTGCATTACTTTGGAGGTAAATTCACTCGGCGTCGATATTTGCACTCGAACAATTGGCTCCAGAAGAGTAGGTTCGCACTGAGGAATTCCAGCTTGCATCGCCAGGCGAGCAGCTTGCTTGAATGCTTGTTCGGAGCTATCAACGCTGTGGTAGGAACCGTTGGTGAGGGTGACTGCCACATCTACTACAGGAAAGCCCAAAGGTCCGTGGGCTAAAAACTCCCGCACGCCCATTTCTACACCGGGGATGTACTGTTTGGGAACGACACCGCCAACAATGGTTTCGCTGAAACTAAAACCTTCACCGCGTCGCAAGGGTTTAATATCTAGATAAACGTCGCCAAATTGACCGTGACCTCCGCTTTGGTGTTTATAACGTCCGTGAACTGATGAAATGGCTTTGCGAATAGTTTCTTTGTAAGGTACTTGTGGAAGGTGAGTTGTCATCGGCAAATTATATTTGCGACGCAACCGCTCAAGGGCCACTTGCAAGTGAATTTCACCTTGACCCCAGAGGATAACTTCGTGAGTGTCACCGTGTTGTTCCCAAGCTAGAGATGGATCTTCTTCCAATAGCTTGCTAATGGCTCCGCTGAGCTTAACTTCGTCATTGCGTTTTTCCGGAGTAATGGCAAGGGCGTAAACTGGTTCTAGCCGCTCAACTTTGGGTAATTGAACTGTTTGCGAACTTGTCGAAAGCGTATCTCCTGTCTTGATACCTTCCATGCGACTGAGGGCAACAATTTCTCCAGCACCAGCTTGATTGATTTGTTGTGACTGTTGTCCCATCAGGCGGTAAATGCCACCAGCGCGAACTCCATTGAGAATGATTCCATCAGTTAATTTACCCTGCCAAACGCGCACTAAAGACAGTTTTCCACCTTGAGGAGTGTAGTAAGTTTTTAGCACTTGGGCTATGGTGCCGTTGTCTTTGACTTTACTCAAACGACGTTCTGCCGTAATTTCTGGTTCGGGAGCTTCCTTCAGTAGCGCTTCCAGTAGGGGTCTGACGCCGTAATCTTGTTCGGCAGCACCAAAAAATACTGGCACTACCAAATCCGCCCCTAATTCCATTTTTAAGTCTTTGAAGATTTCCTCTTGGGGTGGTTCGATGTCTTCTAAAAGTTCTTCTAATAAGTGGTCGTCAAAGTTTGCTAAGGCTTCCAACATTTCTGCCCTAGCGGCGTGTTCTTCTTCTTTAAGTTCTTCCGGAAACGGTACGGGATCGGCAGGCCCCCCTGGATGATAATGATATGCTTGTTCGGTAACTAAATCGATAAACCCAATGAGTTGTTCCCCTGCCATAATTGGGTATTGGTGTGCTACCAGGGGACGACTGGAAACTGCTTTGAGTGCATGCAGTGTTTTCAGGACGTGGATGTTCGCCCGATCCATTTTGTTGACAAAGACAAGGTGGGGAATTTCCCAGTCGTCAAGGAATTTAAACAAAGGAGCAAGGGTAAGGACGCGATCGCTGATGGGTTCGCAAACAACAATTGCCGCATCGACTCCTATAAGCGCGTTGTAAGTTTCTTGAGCAAATTCCACACTTCCAGGACAGTCTATAAAGGTGAAGCGAGTGCCGCTATACTCTGTGCTAGCAGCGCTAACTTCCACACTCATCTGGCGAGCGCGTGCTTCTGGAGCGCTATCTCCTACAGTGTTAGCATCCTTGACACTGCCTTTACGAGAAATCGCTCCCGTGACGTATAACAAACTTTCTAGTAAAGTTGTTTTTCCACTCAAATATGGTCCGACAATTGCAACATTTCGCGAACCCGAATTCACTTTTTCGTTCATAAAACCTTCCTTGCGGTTAGCCGCATCTAGCCGCATTCTCCTTAAATACTGTGCAGGAATCGAAACGGTTATTTAACGAATTATCCCGTCTTTAATTTGACATTAACTCGCCTTTAACCGGGCTGCAAAAAATCGTATTCTCTTGTAAGATTTCACTCGATATGAATGAATTTTTTTTAATTTTTATAGATATTTTTTAATTCTTATCAATTTATTTTTATGCCAACTAATAGTTGTTGGTGCTCTGCAAAAAATATTCTTTTCCCAAGGTCATCAAAGTGATATATATCCAAAGCTTTGTTGTGGTAAATTGATAAATCCAAGATCGTGCCCCTTTGGACTGTATCATACTAGCGCAGCATATTTGCTCAACTTTAGTTGTATTCGTGCATACGCTTTTGGACAGATGAACGCCTGTTTTTAGGCAGGTAGAAGGGAAATAGAAATCTGATAGGAGGGTAGATTTCATGACTCAAACTGCTGACAAACAGGCTCAAAATCCGATCAGCAATTTAGAATACGACTTTGTCACCGTATTGCACAACAAAGCCCAAGCAATTAAAGCCTACGAACAATACATCCAAGACGCCCAACAAGCTGGTTCTCAGCCTTGTGTGGAGTTATTCCAAAAATTACGCCAATCTGACATAGAGCAGGTACAGGAAATTCGCCACCATCTTCAAGAAGTAATGCAGAAGGGTAAGATGTAACTTTGACAATTGCAGATTCAGTATAAGCTTGGGAGTTCAATCCCAGGCTTATTTCTTGAGAAAATTTCAGAAATGGTTAACACCAGGGTAACTGTAATACACAGCTTGCAGTTTTTAAAGGCAAATCATGCTGTTGAGAAAACAAAACCAGACTTGGACTGCAATGATTGTTAAAATTTTTTAACCAAAATAATAAAATTTGCTAATTTTATTTGCTTTCCAGTTGGAAATCATTAAAGATTGAAATACTAGTTAGCTTTCTTTTTAATTTTTCTTCCCTGCCTGTCACAGGACATCAGACAAGTTGCAACTGTCTTAAGTTTTGCTTGTTTCGGAATTATCAAATATTACTCAAACATCGCACGCTTATGGAAGCCTTCTTTTGTTTGTCACCACGCTATCGCCTTGATGATGAACTGTCCTGGTTAGAAGGAATCGATCCTAGCCGTCATTACTGGATAAGGGTAAATGGAGACAAAAATCTAACAGTAGCGCTTCCCGGATTATTGGTTTCCTCAAAGAACGAGCTCAAGCCAATTATGGAGCGATTTCGCTCGCTACAGCCGCAAGAGCAAATGAAGGTGAATAGAATCGCCGACTTTTGCACTATTTACTGCATCAGTCCCAATTGCTATGCTGTAGAAGCAAAAATCAATGACGCTCCAGTATGGCATTTATTCGATCGCGAAACTTTGGACAGTTTGTTGATGACAGCTCACCCCGATTGGCAATGCGCTCCCAAAGATATTGATTTAGGAAGAAGATTATTGCTGCGTTCTCTAGAGAAAGTAGCAGCCAACAAAAATTAAAAAAACAAAAATTAAAAAAATTAAAATGGAATCTTAAAGTTAAGGCGATGTCCCCGCCGGTGACAAAAAGCGGGGATTTTGATATTTTCTGCAAAACTCACTTCCCGCTTTCTCTGGAGACTTCAACATCACCTTCCAGGGTTGGTCTAGTGCGATCGCCCTTTTCGCCAAAATCTAAAGAAAATATTAATTATTACAATTTTTTACAAAAGTGTCTGAAAATCTAAATAGAAGTTGAAATTTCTTTAACAAACGGGGTCGGCAATCGTGGAGACCCTGGTTTTGGAAATAAACTAAATAGATTTAGCGCTGCTTTGACTCATCGATGAGTTTGGCGCTAATTCCAAAAAATATAGCAGCTATGACTAAACTACTAACACCTCCAAGGTCTACTGATGTCAGTCAAATTTTTTGTCACTTTACGAATCGCACCAGTCACATTCAAATTGTTCGCATCTCTAACATACCAGGTTGGTTTTTTGAGCGTGTAGTTTTTCCAGGAGAACATTTGATATTCCAAGCTCCAGCAAATGCGTATTTGGAGGTCTACGCAGCAGATACGGTAAGTTCTCTACTGTGCGATCGCATCGATTGCAAGCGACTGTTATGTGAAAAAGTAAATTAACTCCTGGGAGGTTTAGGGGACTATAAGTCCCACGCCACAATCTCTCCCAACGGGGTTGGGATACACGGACACCCCAAGACGGAAAGTACACCAGTAGTGATAAGTGGGGAGCACCCCACGAATGTGCTCTTCTGGAAGGGGTCTATGACCTATATGTAATGCAGGAACTAGGAAAGAAAACACAAAGTCACAAAAATCCAAATTTCATCTACCTAGTTCCCAGCAGTTTCTTCGGCTTTTATTATTGGTTTGAGCGAAGCAGAGTACATTCTTCAACTCTAAACCATCGTTTCTTTCCACGCCGCATCTTTACCAAAACCCGACCGGGTTTCCACCAGGACGAAGGAATGACAACACCGTTACTTCCGTTAGGCAGTTGAACGGGTGTACCTGGAATAATAGTCATAGAAACTTCCCCAGAATTAGGTTTATGTTAATTTCTTTTCCAAGTCAGGGAAATACTGGGGGTACGATACCCGCAGTTGCGCTTGGTCAGAAAGGCTAACAAGCAATTATTAAGAGAATCTAAATATTTCTTTCAGTTTAACTAATATCTAATGTCTTTTTTAAGGATCTAAATATTTATTTACGCAGCTACCGTCAGGCACTTGCTTTCTTTAACATTTTCTTAATACTAGGAATTAGTCTTTAATTGTAGCTTTGGAGTTCGGGATCTTACAATTTGATGACAAGGGGCGCTTGGGTAAACTGACTGTTACCTTCGTTCCGTGGTGAAGTTGACTTTCTAGCGTTACTTTTCCGCCGTGCAACTCGACACAAGTTTTGACAATGGCTAATCCCAAACCTGTTCCTGGGATTGTACCAACGTTACTGCCGCGAGCGAACAATGTAAATAATTTTTCCTGCTCTTGTTCTGGTATACCAATTCCCCGGTCTTGGACGTCGAAGATAATTTCCGAATCCTTTCCGAGAAGTCTAACTTCAATATTGCCTCCATCTGGAGAATATTTAATTGCATTTGACAATAGATTGACCAAAATTAGCCTTAACAATTTTTGATCGCCCCAAAAACCCCTGGTGTTACCGGCGATTTGGAACGTTATTTGGTGGCGATCGCTTAGTTGAGCTCGCTGTTCTTCAATAACGTCGTTAAAAAATTGCAGCAGTTCAAACGGTAGCGGTGTCAAAGTGAGTTTCCCAAATTCAAATTTCTCAATCACTAGCAGCTGATCTACCAGTTGGACCATTTGTCTGGCTTTATCAGCAATCAACTGCAAAAATTGCTGATGTTTGACTGGATCCAACTTGTTACTGTGTTGTAGCAAGGTTGACACAGCTGCCAAAATAGATGCTAAAAAAGTCCGATATTCATAAGAAACAGTGGCAACAAATTCAGATTTAAACGCACTGAGTTGCTTTTCATTTTCTGAAGTTGCAAGAGCTTGGTTGAGTCTTTCCGTGCGATCGATAGTGCTTGCTAAATGCTCGATTAATTGATTGAGGATGTCTACTTCCTCTGATTGCCATTGTCGTTGATTTGAATTTTGAGACGCAACTAGCAAACCCCAAAGTCTGGCAAAGGAATCTCCTGATTCATTGAGCAAAATAGGAGCCAGGATGTACGTTTGCGGGACTTTTTGTCGGTTTTGGGGAGTAAAAATCGATGCTTGGCTTTTGTTTTTGGTTATGAGTTTAAACTCTTGCAGGCAAGGCTGGTAATTTTCCGCCACAAAGGTTATGAATTCCGTGATGGGGTGACGAAAGTTACCGGCGCCAGCTTCGCAAAGCTTGTTTAATTGCAGTTTGGCAAATTCGTCTTCTGTAAAGTTGCGATCTGAATTTGGGACGACCTGGTATATGGTAACGCGATCGCACTCTAGCAGTTGTTGTACTTCTTGTACAGCAGTTTGCAAGATTTGCTCTAAGTGAGATGATTGACAGATGCGCAGAGCACTTATTGCAGCTAATTGCTGTCGTTTTTGTTGTTTGCTGAACTGGTTTTGCAGACGTGATTTTTGAATGGCATTGCGGACCGTTAGTTGTAAGACATCCGGTTGTAAATGTTGTTTGACCAGGTAATCTAAAGCACCCCGTTTCATTGCTTGTACGGCAATTCTTTCATCTCCTTGTCCCGTTAGCATAATTACGGGGAGCACGGCCTCTAATTGTCTTTGTCTGAGCTCGTCAAGAAATTCAAGCCCGCTCATATCCGGCAGGCAAAAGTCTAGCAAAATAGCATCGCAGTGTTTTTTTTGGCAAAGCTCAAGTCCTACTTCTGCCGAGGCGGCTTCTAGAATTTGATAGGATTGGTGAGGATCGCTTAAAAGGTATTCTCGATAAATTTCCCGATCCTCTGCACAATCGTCGGCGATCAGGAGTGTCCAGGTGTTTGACATGAAAACAAAACAGAGGAATCTCCCAATATCTTAAAAAATCACAAATTGGCAATTTTAAAAAATATTTCCAAAAGTTTTTGATACTCTTTCATGATATCAAATTCTTTTTCATCGGAAACGGGATATTTCCTTTGCTTGCAGGGTTTGAGGCTGCAAGACTATAGAAACTAAAAAAGGAATATGCTTCACCAAACCGAGGAAAAATTATTTTCGTTTTTGGGGTAGTGGGAGTTTCCACCCCCTTATGCTAGGGCGCTTTTTGGCTAGCGCAGTTGTTCATCTATATATGCCTTTTAGTTAGTTAAGTTTGCGCTTGGGGTGACGTTGGCTTCTAGCCAGTACTCTACAAATGCTTGCACTGTTTTTTCCAGTTCGCTGGAGTCTACTGGCTTGATTAAATAACCATTAGCACCTTTTTGATAACAGAATTCCACATCTTTGGGATTTGAGGAAGTTGTGAAGACGACAATAGGAATTTCTTTCAACTCCTGGTCTTGTTTGAGTTGCTCGAGTACATCACGACCGTCGGTACCTGGTAAGTTCAAATCGAGCAAGATGACGCAAGGACGCGGTGCAGTGGTTGAGTTTTCGTAGTCTCCTTTTTTATAAAGGAAATCTAAAACCTTATCCCCGTTCGTACAGCGATAAATAGGATTGCGAACATCCATTTGCTGCATCAACAGTTGCAGCACCTCAAAATCTTCATCACTATCTTCGGCGACTAGCAGAGGACTATTATGCTTTGTCTTCATTCCGCAAACAAACAAAATTAATATTGTTTAACATTATTTTATATTTATTAATATAACTTAAGTTGATAAGGTAAAGTAAAACGTCGAGCCCACACCGGGAGTGGATTCCACCCAAATTCGCCCGCCGTGGCGTTCGATAATCTTTTTAGTGATTGTTAGTCCTGCTCCTGTACCACCGCCATAAAGGTGTTGCTCGTGCAAGCGCTTAAACAGTCGGAAGATAATTTCCAGATGTCGCTTTTGAATTCCGATACCGTTATCTCGGACGTAGAAGACAACAGGAGCAGAAGATTGATGGCTTTCAGTTTCCTGGGCGTCCAGGTAGCCAATTTCAATCCATTGCTCGGCTTTGTCGTTATATTTGAGGGCGTTGCTGAGCAAGTTTGTAAATACTTCGGTAACGAGCACAGCATCGCAGTTGACCGTCGGGAGCGATCGCGGAATGCGAATTATTGGTTCCACCTCTTGTTGGCGGCTAGCACGTAAATCCTCAATTACTCTACTTACTAACTGATTGAAATCGGTGGGTACAAGATGTAGCTGTGTTTGTCCCAGTCGCGAGAACTTAAGTAAAACATCGATTAGGGACTCCATGCGACGGGTAAGACGAATTAAAGTGTGCAGGCGAGATTTACCCGTATCATCCAATACCGATTCATAACTCTTTAACAACAAGGTTGAGTAATTGTGAATTCCTCGCAAGGGTTCTTTCAAATCGTGGGAAGCAGCGTAAGCAAAAGAATCTAATTCTTGGTTGCTGCGTTCTAATTCTCGGTTGATGCGAGCCAATTCATCTGCTTTGTGAATAACGATACCAACGATGGCGCTTTTGAGATTGAGAGCTTGATCTAGCTCGCACCCTTTCCAGGGTAAGGAGGTGAATCGAACTGTTTCTTGCCATTTTTCAAAGGATTTGCGAGGAGATAAACTAAGGCTACCATCGTCAGCAACGGTGACACAGGCGTTAGGGTCGCCTGCCCAATTTATTGTTTGCAATACTTCCGGGCGAAACCAGAGAATATAATACCGCCGCACTTTGGAAATTTGCAGCAACAACAGGCCACTGGCAACATTTTTAAACGCCAGCGCTTCTGGATAGAGTTTGGGTAGAGAATCGGTGTAAAAAAGAGAATTGCTCAGCTGAGTGTCAACCCAGTTAATCAAGTTGCGAACCTGCTCGGGTGTTGGCGTTGCACCAACCAGAGTAATTTCATCCTCTAAACAGACAGCAGCTCCTTGAGCACTTACCAAATCAAGCAGGCGGGGTGCGGGATTCACTAAAGCAGATTTGAGATCTTCAGCTTGGGAAATCGATTGTAAAAATTCTGACTGCAAAGATCGCAATTTAGCAATATAATTTTGTTCTTCGCGATCGACTTTATTAGCTAATTCTGACATCACAAACTGTCCCAACAGTTCGCAAGCTTCCCGAATTTCGTAGGAAACGAATTTTGGTGTTTGATGGTGACAGGCTATTAATCCCCACAAAGTTTGATCTTTGACAAGGGAAATGACCATAATTGCTGCTACACCCATGTTTTGATGGTATTCGACACAACAAGGGTCAACGCTGCGCAGCATTGCCAAACTAAGATCCAGGGGTTGCTCGGTTACTGGGTTGATTTCTGGAAGCAAATTAACTGCTGCTGCCTTCAAATTAGGAATAAATCGCAATATACCGCGTTGGTGCAGCTGTCTGACTGGTTCGGGAATATCACTAGCTGGATAGTGCAGTCCCAAATAGGACGGTAAATCTTCTCGTTTTGCTTCTGCTATTACTTCCCCTGCTTTTTGAGTATCGAATTGATAAACTACTACTCGGTCAAATTCTGTCAGGTTGCGAATCTCCTCAGCGACAGATTGGAGAAATTCCCTGTAGGTGGATACTTGTTGCCATCGAGCGATCGCCTGTTTGACCCTAGCAGTGACGCTGAACAAACTTTCTTGATGTTGCAAACACAACGGTTCCAGCTCCAGGACGACGACACCGGGTAGGCGATAAAGCAGAGCGTTAAAGGGGCGATCGCCTGTAGGAGTGCGAATCGATAGTTTCAGAGAATTGACACCTGAAAAATCTTTGCTCAAGCAGCTGCGGATAGCTTTTAGCTGCTGTGCTTCTAATAAGGTCTCAATTTGTTGACCGAGCAGGTTTTGATGGGGAATTTCTAAATAAGCTTCTGTATTGACGCTTGCTTGCACGATCGCTAGCTTGGATTCCTCCAGCGCCAAGAGAATGCCGTAAGGCTGAATCGAACCAGGAAAATAAATCGATTGGCGATCGTGATTATCAAACTTGGACATTGCTTCTGCTTTACATATCGAAACATTTTTAAAAAGGTAAAAGCTCCTGAAAGCCTTATCTATGGCTGTTTCTGGAGTCATTACCTAACAATTTAGAACTTAATCGTCGCAAATCAACTGCTCTCATTATTACTTCGATTAGTTACAATTAGCGCCAAAATCTAAAGAAAATATTAAATTATTCTCCAGAGAGATTGTCATGGGAGGACGTTGATGGCGAAAATCTAAAGAAAATATTAAAAGAGCTGATTTGTGTACGGGGGTAAAGGAATGTCTATTAACTCTTCAATGCTGCGTGTAACTTGGTCTGTAATAGAAGATACCCCAACAAGCGACCTGCTTACTCTTCCGGATACAGCCTTGATTAAGTTGATTCTGCAACAAATTGCCAGCAAAATTCTATTGAGTGGAGAGGAAGTGTGTGCATTGTACGGTTACATTAGCTCCAGAATACCCCTAATCCGCGATCTGGCAGAAGATCGGGTTTAAAAAAAAGCCTAGCCTTGGTCAGTAGCATTCCGGATTCCTATTAAAATAGAAAATTTTGTATCAGTTTTAACGCAAACACCTTTGTTAGAAAAAGCCACAGGTGTTATGGCTAGCTGTTTTGGAAAGATAAGGAAATAAAAAAATCAACCCTTTCAAAAATCAATACTACTGCAACAATTTCTTCCACCAGCTCAAAACGCCCATGGCGAGTATGAGCTAAGCACAAGTCAATCCTGAACTTTAGCGATAGTTCGAACTAAATTTTATGCTTCTTGCCCACCTTGATGCTGAAATTAAATCGCCGACACCGAACACCATAGATCTGCAAACTTGGCTTCCCTCTATAGTCGGCTTGTTTAAAGAACGCATTTGCAGTCAGCAACAACAGCTTTACATTCTGACGACTGCTGAACTTCCGCAATTAACAACAGATATCTGCGCTCTCGAGCAGATTTTGACAGAGTTACTAACCAATGCTTATAAATATACACCTGCAGGCAAAGCGATCGTTGTTTGTGCCTACGCCACCCAGGACGCAATCCAACTTAGCGTTAGCAACTCTGGTGTTGAAATCTCAACCGAGGAACAGACACGAATTTTCGATCCTTTTTACCGCATTCCTAACAACGATCCTTGGCAAATGGGCGGTTCCGGATTGGGATTAGCATTAGTGCAGAAATTAGCTCAGCAGTTGGGAGCGTTCATTCAGGTAGAAAGTACTGCTGGTCAAACCACGTTCACCGTAGTGTTTCCTCAAAAAGTAGTAACAAACTCTGAGCGTATTCGTTTTCTTACCTGTTGACGGGTGAAAACCAAGAACATGAAAACATGTGGTAAGCACAAAGCGTGCTTACTACTACCAGGAGAGTTTTGCAATCATCCAAGTAGGAAGCAAGAGAATTTTGTCCCCGAACATGCTATAGCTTTTGTCTGAACCTGGGATAAGTAAAGATGTATTAGTAAAACTAATACAAGAGAAAAGAAAAGTAAATAAATATTTCTTGATTTTGTAAACAAGTATTAAGTAATATTAAAAGCAAGCAAACAAAACTTGCTGTTACACCGTACATACTGTTAGTTCATCGCACTAATTCAGTCATGACCACAACCCTAGAAAGACGCACAAGCGCCAATGCCTGGGAGCGGTTCTGCGAATTCATCACCAGCACTGAAAACCGTTTATACATCGGATGGTTTGGAGTGGTGATGATACCAACACTGCTAGCCGCCACCGCATGCTTCATCATCGCCTTCATTGCCGCACCACCAGTAGACATAGACGGTATCCGCGAACCAGTAGCAGGTTCTCTGCTGTACGGCAACAACATCATCTCTGCAGCAGTAGTACCGTCCTCCAACGCCATCGGTTTGCACTTCTACCCGATATGGGAAGCAGCTTCCCTAGATGAGTGGCTCTACAACGGTGGTCCCTACCAGTTGGTAATCTTCCACTTCTTAATCGGGGTATTCTGCTACCTGGGTCGGGAGTGGGAATTGTCCTACCGCCTGGGAATGCGCCCCTGGATCGCTGTAGCCTACTCAGCGCCTGTAGCAGCAGCAACAGCAGTGTTCTTGATTTACCCCTTGGGTCAAGGTTCCTTCTCCGATGGCATGCCCTTGGGTATTTCTGGAACCTTCAACTTCATGTTGGTCTTCCAAGCCGAGCACAACATCCTGATGCACCCGTTCCACCAGTTGGGAGTAGCAGGAGTTTTCGGTGGTAGCTTGTTCAGCGCTATGCACGGAAGCTTGGTTACTTCCTCCTTGGTACGGGAAACCACAGAAACCGAGTCTCAAAACTACGGTTACAAGTTCGGTCAAGAAGAAGAAACCTACAACATCGTTGCTGCTCACGGCTACTTTGGTCGCTTGATCTTCCAGTATGCTTCTTTCAACAACAGCCGTAGCTTGCACTTCTTCCTGGCTGCTTGGCCGGTAATCGGTATCTGGTTCACCTCCTTGGGTATCAGCACCATGGCCTTCAACCTCAACGGTTTCAACTTCAACCAGTCTGTGGTTGATTCTCAAGGTCACGTTATCAATACCTGGGCTGATATCATCAACCGTGCCAACTTGGGTATGGAAGTAATGCACGAGCGCAACGCTCACAACTTCCCTCTTGACCTGGCTAGCGGTGAAGTTGCTCCCGTTGCACTTGCTGCTCCTGCCATCAATGGTTAATCGCCAAGTTTGATTAAATCATGAAAAAAACGCCCTTCTGAGCAAGGGCGTTTTTTTTAAAGTTAATTTACTCTCGCTGCAAGGCTGGAATTTGAGAGGTTTTCTGCCATTGCTTGATTGTTTTTACTTTTGGAGTCTGAATACACTTTTTTAAGTTTTTTATCAAGATAATTTGCTTTTGTGTTCGGAATTTAACAATCCCTACTAAAACTATTTTTTCCAAGTAAGATTGGTAATTATATCGGAATATAAGAGGAATTGGATGTGAAGCATCTTTAGCAGCATGAGACTTAGTAAGATAGTTTTTTTATTAAATATTGTACCTTCTTTCTTAGCTTTTATACCTACTTCCATTGTTGCTCCCCTGGCATTATTTTTGTTTGATGCTCCTGAAAGTGCAAAGAATTTAGTTAATTGGCTGTTGTTTTGGTCAATGTTAACTTTGCCAATCGTAATTGGCATAAGTTTGTTAATTAGTAGTAAGCTGTTCAAAAAAACAAAAATATTGGTTGGCTGCGGCTGTAAGTTCTTTTCCTTATGTAAATATTATTCTCTTGATGATTGCCAATTCTTATGTACTGAGTAAAAGCTAGGTATTTTCCTAAGAGGAAATTTTATAACCTTTAATTATTATGGATTTTCAAACAGCAAAGTTGTTACCTGCTCCAATACTTTTAATGCTTTTAGCGAACCTCGAATTAACCTGGTAGCTGCAATGGGTTGTTTGAGCATGGCTAAAGCTAAAGCTAAATTTCGATCGAAACCGTGGCGATCCAGCACAAAGTCGAGGTTGGGAATGTCACGATCGCATTCGTCACTAACTACCCGCAGCATTGCGACTGGGACTTTTGCGTGCTCAAAAAACTTTAGTATCGCAAATCCTTCCATATCCACAACATCAGCACCCAAAGTTTGCTGGAGATGACGCTTTTCAGCAGCAGAGCAAATAGGGCGATCGCAACTGAGCGCCGTTACTTTCGGAACATTTTTACCAAAGTAGGAGTCTAGCTGGTCAGTAAAAGCGCGATCGCACCTTTTGTAGTGCAAATCAGTCGCATTTCCACCTTGGTAAATATTATTGCGGTATAGTACGAACTCGCCTACTTTGTAGCGGGGAGTCAAGCTACCGCACAAACCCATAACCAACACCCTCGCTGGAGAATGATTCAAAATATTTTGCAAGTGTTGATTTTTTGACAGGAATTTTAAGTTATTATTTATACCAATAGGAATGGGTATCACCGTAGGTACGGAGCCAGCGACACGCCTTAAACCGCGACGCACAGCCTGGTACTCCGCACCTTGACAAACCAGGATTGTTTGTATAAATTTATGCTTATATACTTCCTTCATTTTTGTCTGTTGACGGGCAGCTGCTCAATATTAAACATTAAACAAAGACGGAGAATTTAAACTTATACAGACTATCTTTGTACTTTCAGCTTTTTATTTTGCCTTGCCTTATGAGTAATTGAAATTACAATAAAAAAGCAAGCGACAATCTCGGTAAATGATGGTAAAGTCCAATCCTTCCCAACCCTTGCGAGAGCGCTTTAATATTTCCAAATTAGCAATTCAATATCCATGGCTAACAATAAGCTTTTGGCTAGCAGTAATGGTAGCGGGAATATTAGCATTTAGTTCCCTCAAGTATGCCTTATTTCCCGATATTACCTTTCCGGTAGTAGTAGTAAATGCTACAGCACCCTTAGCAACCGCCTTGGATACGGAAGCGAAGCTGACCCGACCTATTGAGCAGCGCCTTCAATCTTTGGAGGGATTAGACGACATCCGCTCCTCTAGTTACCCTGGTCAAACAGTTGTCAGCCTATCGTTTGCTGTCGGAACAAACCTAGAACAATCTACGCGTCAAGTAGAAAAGGTACTCAAACAAATATCTCTTCCCAAGCAAGCAACTTTCAAAATTATTCCTCTCAACTTAAACGAGTCAGCTGTTGTCAGCTACGCAATAGAAAGTTCCTCGCGCAATTTGCAGGATTTGAATCGCTTCACTCAAGAGAAAATCTTACCTGTTATAGCCAAAGTACCAGGAGTGTTGAAGGTGACACTGCTAGGTACTTCTGGGAATTCTAATTTTGGCAGCACAGCAACGTTAGTGCGATTTAACGGTAGGGATGCTTTAGCTTTTGAGGTGATAAAACGCGGCGATGCCAATACTTTAGAAGTAGTAAGCGAGGTAGAGAAAAAAGTACAGCAGTTACGCTTGCAATGGCCAGATGTGAAATTGACTTTAGCTGCTACGCAAGCAGAGTACATCCGCAAAGCGACCAGCGCTACGATTGATGCTCTGATAGAAGCTATTGTCTTAGCGGTGGTAACAATCTTTCCTTTTTTATGGAACTGGCAAGCAACTTTGATTTCAGCGCTGGCAATTCCTACTTCTATTTTAGGAACGTTTATTGTCATGGCCATTTTTGGCTTTAATCTAGAGACAATCACGCTATTAGCTTTAGCTTTGGTAATTGGCAGCATTGTTGATGATGCGATCGTGGATGTGGAAAACATCATGCGCCATGTGGAAAACGGAGAACATCCCCGACAAGCAGCTCTTGCAGCTACTAATGAAATTGGATTAACGGTTACTGCAGCTACTTTGACAACGGTAGCGGTGTTTCTACCAATAGGCTTAATGGGTGGAGTAATCGGTCAATTTTTCAAGCCTTTTGGTATTACAGTTTCAGCCGCCATGCTAGCTTCTTTACTAGTTGCCCGCACGTTATCGCCAGTTTTGTCTATTTATTGGTTAAAACCTGCATCTGCTCGCAGTTTTGGGCGTTTGGGAAATATATGGGTTGGCTTTAACCGATTTTATCGAGACTTGTTGAGTTGGTCTCTCAATCACCGCAAGATAGTCACAGGCTTGGCTATGCTGAGCTTGCTTGCAGGTATAGCCTTGATTCCCTTGGTTCCTAAGGGATTTATTCCCAAGCTGGATCGGGGCGAATTTAACATCATTTTTACTACTTCCTTACCCGATTCCCAGGAACAACTGCAGCAAGAAGTAGGAAACACGATCGCGCCCAATGAAAATAACGAAAATTTGAGCTCGCAATTGCTGGAATCGAAAAGTGCATCATCCCTTTCCTTGTCAGCTTCTTTGTCATCTGTTTTTCCTTCCCAATCTCCAATTGCCTATCTTTTAAATCATTCTTTGTCGGTCGCCAAGAAACTAGAACAAGCAGTGAGAAAGTCGCCAGAAGTAGAAAAAGTATTTACGACTGTGGGTTCCCGTGAAGGAGAACCAAACAAAGGCAAACTTTACATCAAACTCAAAAGCGATCGCCACATCACAACTTCAGAATTTCAACAACAGTTGCGCTCGTCTTTACCCAAACTTGCTGGTGTTACCGTTAGTGTGGAAGATATTCAATTTATCGACACTGGCAATCAAAAACCACTAGAAGTTGCACTGCAAGGTAATAATCTCAATACTCTCACTCAAGCTGCTCGAGCCATTCAAGAACGCATTCGCAAAGAACCTGGTTTTGCTGATGTGACGGTGACAGGAGGAGTTACAGATACACAAGATAAAGCTTTGCACATCGAGCATTTAAACAATCAGCGGGTGGTCTATATCAGTGCAAATTTAGGCAACGGTCTGTCTTTGGGTGATGCTACAGATAAGTTGGTAGCTGCAGCTAAAGCTGTTCTACCTGCTGGTGTTTCCTTAGACTTGGGAGGAGATTCTGCGCGCAGCGGTCAAGTTTTCAGCAGTTTTGGCATCACTTTGACTTTATCGGCGTTGTGTATCATCGGCGTACTGCTTTTGCTGTTCAAAAGTTGGGTAGATCCCTTAGTAATCGGCATTTCTTTACCTTTAGCACTAGTGGGAGCGATGCTGGCGTTAGTAGCGACAAAAAGCGATTTTGGCATGATTTCTTTGATTGGCTTTGTTTTTTTGCTGGGACTGGCTAACAAGAATGCCATTTTAATCGTCGACTGCATCAATCAACTGCGAATTGCCGGATTAAATCGCACCGAAGCTATTCTCACAGCGGGACCAGTGCGGTTGCGACCGATTATGATGACGACTGCTGCTACAATTTTAGGAATGGTACCCATCATCTTGGGTTTGGGAGCAGGTTCTGAACTGCGATCGCCTATGGCAGTGGCTATTGCTGGTGGCTTGATCAGCTCCACTTTACTCAGTCTAATTGTTGTACCTGTGGTGTATACCATTATTGATGATTGGTTTCCCCGCTCGCACAAAAGGAAGAAAGTTTGATGCGCGTGTTTGTTACGGGTGGAACTGGTTTTATAGGTGCTAACTTGGTGCGGTTACTTTTACAAGAGGGATACGCAGTCCGAGTCTTGGTACGTCCTTCTAGCCGACTCGATAACCTGGAGGGTCTGGATGTAGAGTTAGTTTCAGGCGATTTGGGCGATCCCCAGTTATGGCTGAAGATGCGGGGTTGCCAATACCTGTTTCATGTCGCTGCTCATTATTCTCTTTGGCAAGCCGAACGGGAACTTTTAATCCGCCATAATGTGTTGGGTACGCGTAATGTTTTACAAGCTGCTCGCCAAGCTGGAATTGAAAGAACTGTCTACACCAGTTCTGTTGCTGCCATTGGAGTAGCAGCAGGTAAAATCGCGGATGAAACTTATCAAAGTCCTTACCAACAACTGGTTGGCCATTACAAAAAATCTAAGTTTCTGGCAGAACAAGAGGCAATGCAAGCAGCGCGCGCGGGTCAAGATATTGTCGTGGTTAATCCCACAACTCCCATCGGTCCGTGGGATATCAAACCGACGCCCACAGGAGATACGATCTTGCGGTTTTTACGGCGGCAAATGCCTGCTTATATGGATACAGGACTGAATTTCATCGACGTGCGGGATGTGGCGAAGGGTCATTTACTCGCTCTGCAAAAAGGTAAGTCGGGGGAAAGATACATTCTCGGAAACCAAAATCTCACTTTCAAACAACTACTGGATGAACTTGCTAAGATTACCGGTTTAGCTGCTCCGCGCTGGATGGTACCTGCTTGGTTACCCCTGGGCGCTGCTTGGATTGATGAAAAAGTTCTCACTTTGTTTGGAAAATCGCCTTCTATTCCTTTAGATGGAGTGCGGATGGCAACACAAACTATGTATTACGATGCCTCCAAGGCTGTACGAGAATTGGGTTTACCCCAGTCTCCTATCAATGTGGCTTTGCAAGATGCTGTAGATTGGTTCTTAGCCAAATTCTTAGCCAAAAAACTGTCAAGAAAGTCCTTTCCACACAAGCATTATCTTTGATTTAAGAAAATTTGGGTTATATAGACTTCTCCTTTGTCATTAACAGCTACACCAATGCCGGTGAGATTGTAGTTACCTTTAATGTTGGGTAGATGCTCTTGACTTTTTAGCCAGCTATTAACTGCTTCTGCCGCAGGATCGACATAGCCTTTGTTCAAAGCAACGTTCTCTGCTGCACTGTTATAGGGAATGGCGATCGCCTTGACTCGATGCGGAAATCCCTGATGGCTAAAGGGAACTCTACCGCTGGCCATATTTTGACTGTGAATTCTTGCCTGCTTGGTAATTCTTTCATCCAAAGTGAGTTTTGGTAAGCCCAGAGAAACCCGATATCGGTTTATCCGCACAAATACTGATTTTTCTAAATCAGTTGTGTGAAAATTGGCAGATAGCGTCCTCTGGCAAGACAAGGTAGACTTTTTCACAGCAGTCAGACTGAGCGCGTAAGCAGCTGTCAATCCACTGGCAAGGATAAGTACGCTAAAAGTTACGCCAAAAGCGGATTTTCCAAACATGGATAATTACCTGAACGAGCGGTGACAAGTTATAATTTTATGCCAAGCCATACGGATTAACACTTAAATATTTTCCGCATTTATTGTATATTTTTTTAAATTGTTCCGTATACTTGTAATTGAGAGCAAGGAATTTTATGGATTTGGATTTCACCTACCGTGTTATCTGTGATAACTTCTAACTCCGCCTCAGGATCGACCTCAAACAGCACTTGTTCTCCAGGAAAAACTATTTGCTCCAAACTAGGGTTAACAACGTTTGAGAGCCGAATAATTTGAATTTGACTGGTTGTGTTTTTGTAAAAACACAGCATTTGACCTGCTTTATCCAAGGTTGAAAAGTCTTGCATATCAGTTGTGCTGGCTTGTTTAACAAAGTCAAAGCATAGACCTTTCCAAAGCCGTATATTCTTGAAAGCTGAGACGGTACGACTTGTGGACTTGCTTGAGAAAAGGAATTAATGCCAGAATCACAGTTTCTAGATCGGCCCTTTTTTTGGCTACCGTCAAAGCTTGAACGAAAGTGGGGTAAATTTGGCGATCGCTCAAGCCTGTTTTTTTCGTCTGTTGTCCAACACTGAAACGAATACCCGCCAGACGTTGGTATCAACTCTATCAACCACCCATGGTAAAACTGCTTAAATTTCATCTGAGCATTATTAGTTACCTTTAAAGACGAGCCAACTATCAACAGCTTTTGCTACGCTTTTGTCAGGAATGACGATGGCTGATATCGATCCCTGCCTCATCTCTTTTCAGTACAAATATTGTTTTCTTACCAATTTTTTGTTTTACATTTTACAGACTATGCCCCCTACAGGACGGTGGTAAGACTGAGTGAGATGTCAATCATCCGCACTGGCAAGCAGTAGCTTGTCGGAATGCAGCTGTTTCGACGGATATGGCTTTTTGTTGTCTCTCCTGACTACTTTCCCTATATAACCTATATCTTGCCTATGCAGAAAGTACAACTTAATTATGCATAATATACAACGTAATTATGCAAAATATACAACTTAGCGATGCAAAATCCGTGCAGAAATATTTGAGGCGATAGCCAAGTCCGGGGACTGTTTCGATAAAATCTTGTGGAACACCCAAGGCTTTTAGCTTTGACCTTAAGCTTGGAATATGAGATCTCACCCTTTCTTCTACACACACACACAAAAGAGGTGAGTCGTCTGCTGACCAAAGTTGCTCGATAATGCTAGAATGGCTCAATACTCGTCTTGGCAATTAGCAATTCCAAAATTGCATATTCTTTTGGAGTCAGGTTTGGGGATTTGCAGTCGTAGGTAGCTTCGCGGGTACTTGGATTGAGAAGCAAGTTTCCCCAGGATAAACTCAATAACGAAATTTACGGTGAATATTTCTCATCTTCTTGAAATATGACAAAAAACTTCCTGGGGGTAATCGCCAAAGAATTACCTCCATCTTTGGTCAAGCGTGGTCAGATCGGAATGAAACTCAAATGTTCAATTTCTCTCCTCGAATGGAATAATCCAATAGTTCCATAGGGTGGGCGATCGCTATTTTCTGACCTTGTAACCTTAAGTGCTTGGCGATTTGTAGCGTACAACCCGGATTGGGCGAAACAATCAAATCAGCGCCGGTCTTTAGCAAATTTTGGACTTTTTGCCTTCCCAATTCTTCTGCAACTTCCGGTTGCAGCATATTATAAACTCCAGCGCTGCCACAACATATTGCTGCGTCCGCAGGTTCTTGCAACTTTACCTTTGGAATTTGCTGTAACAGCTGTCGCGGTTGGGCGCTAATTTTTTGTCCGTGCAATAAATGACAAGCGTCTTGATAAACCAAAGTTAAAGGTTCTTCTCTCAAGGGTGAGAGTTTTGCAGTCAATCCCACTTTTACTAAAAATTCTTGTGCGTCTGTGACCTTAGCAGCAAATTCTTTTGCTTTGTCTCGATATTCGGGATCGTCTTCTAAAATGCGACCGTATTCTTTTAAAGTATGACCGCAACCGGCAGCGTTGATAATGATAAAATCTACACCAGTATTGGCAAAACCGTCGATCATTTGCTTTGCCAAAGCTTGAGCTTGTTTTGTTTGTCCTTGGTGTTCGGGAAGTGCTGCGCAACAACCTTGGGATTTAGGAATTATCACTTCACAACCGTTAGCAGTTAAAACCTGTACTGTCGCCTTATTAACGGATGAGAAAAACAAACGCTGTACGCATCCCAAAATTACACCTACTCGGTAGCGTTTTTTTCCTTGCGCGGGAATTACCTCTGGGAAATTATCTTCCAAGGATTTGAGGGTAATTTCTGGCAATATAGATTCCATCGCCGCCAATCGCGGAGATATTTTCTGGAGCAAACCAGTGGTTCGAAAGAATTTAGAAAAACCTAATTTTTGATAAACAAATAAAGGTAGCAACAGTATCCTTAAAATATCTGGATTGGGGAACAAAGAAAATATTAATTGCCGGAAAAGTTTCTCAGAAAAACTGCGCGGGTAGTTGCGCTCGATTTGATGGCGAGTAGCAGAAATTAACTTGTCGTATTGTACTCCGGAAGGACAAGCCGTCACGCAAGCAAGACAGCCCAAACAAGTATCAAAATGTTCAACGCTAGCTGCGTTCAAGGCTACTTCACCTTGATTGATTGCATCCATTAGGTAGATTCGTCCTCTTGGTGAGTCCATCTCTTTACCGATAACTCGGTAACTGGGACAAGTGGAAAGACAAAATCCGCAATGCACGCAGCTGTCGATCAACTTAGGATCGGGTGGATGGCTAGCATCAAAGCCTTGTAACTTCTGCAAAAAAGGTGTATTGTTTACTGAATTTGGTTGGGAAAGTTGCATATAGATTTCTTTTCTCCTCTTTCCTTGGCTTTGGGGTGGGTTTTTAAATTCCACCTACAAAACGACCAGGATTTAAAATATTATTGGGATCGAACTGCGCCTTCAACCGTCGCATGATTTCTAAAGCATTGCCAGTGTAGCCCCAAACATCTAATTTTTCTTTGATTGCCAGGGGTGCTTCTAATATAGTTAAAAAACCTTTGTTTGCTTCCAGCAGCGATCGCATCTGCAAAATCCGCTCTACTGTTGTTTCCTTTTCCCACTGCAATATTCCCAAGCCACTAGAAAGGTGAATCACAGCCTTTTGTTCCTTCTGAGTTAAGACTTTGAAAGCAGCGCTGGGCAATACTCCTATTTTGCAAATAATTGCGCCGTTGTTGGCAGCAGAATAAATTGATTTTTGCAATCTTTGCCATAAATCAACTTCTTGTGTTGCAGAATATAGAGTTGCTTGCAAACCTAACTTTTGTCCTATTTCTAAAAGACGGTTCACTTGTTCCTTAACACTTTCGGCTATGCTTTGGAAGCGAACTATTAATCCCGGTCCTTGTCCTAACTGCAAGCTCGATACCAATGAAGTGGAAAGTAAATCAGCTTGGGTAGGTGTGAGCGCGCAATTGCGCACAGTTGCTGCAGCTGAGAAAATATTTTCTGCTGTTCCGGTCAAGACCAAAGTTGTGGAGGTCGGTGGTAAGGGATAAACGCGGAAAGTGACTTGAGCAATAACTCCTAAAGTTCCGTAAGAACCTGTAAATAATTTCATCAAGTCGTAACCGGCAACATTTTTGACTACTCGTCCTCCTGCTTTGGCTATTTGTCCGTCAGCGCGGACAAAGCTAATACCTAAAAGTTGATCGCGCACGCCACCGTAACGTTCTCGTAGGGAGTTAGTATTAGCGGTAGCAACAATTCCGCCGATAGTTGCTGATTCTGGTGCTACTGGATCGAGGGCGAGAAATTGGTTCGCTTTTGCCAAAATAGACTGGAGTTGAGAAAACTTCATTCCTGCTTCGACTGTAACGGTTAAATCACCAACAGCGTGGTCGAGCAGTTGGTTGAGACGTTCTGTGCTCACTACAATATCAATTCCCGCCATTGTTCCTCCCCAGCTGAGTTTGCTACCGCTACCGCAGATCAAAAGGCGCCAGCGATGGCGATGAGCTTGGGCGATCGCCCGAGCTAGTTGTTCTGCTGTTTCGGGATAGATAATGCAACTGGGAGGAGTTTGAAAACAAGAGTTTACCTGCAGTATCGCTTTTTGCAGACTGGGGGTGCAATTATCCCACCTGCAGACAGTATTTTCACCGATAATAGACGCCAGCTGTTCAACAACAACACTTGCTGGCAGCTGTTTGCTAGACATTGCTTTCCAGAATATATTTGACTTGGTACATAATTTCTTGTTAGTTAACCTGACCGAAGTTGGTTGGGGATGCAAACGCCGTATTTGCTTTTTGTGCATCTATTGCTTGCAGGTACCGTACGACATCGTTACAGCCGTTGTACTCTGCTAGCATCAAAGCTGTGTAGCCGCCGCGGTTTTTCAAGTTGATATCCGCTCCTGCTTGTAATAATATTTGCATTGCTTCTAAGGAATTTTGCGATGCTGCCCACATTAAAGCTGTTGCTCCTGCGGAATCTTGGAAATTTACGTCTGCACCGTTGGTAACTAACTGCTTTATCACTTCGACGTGGTTGCGTTGCGTGGCTTTGAGCAAAGCTGTTTTGCCATCATCTCCTTGGCTGTTGGCATTAGCGCCGCCTGCTAACAAAACTTTTACAGTTTCGGTGTGTCCCTGCATTGCTGCTAGGGTCAAAGGCACTTCGCCGAAATTTTTGACATTTATATCTGCTCCAAATTGTAGCAGTGTCTTGACAACTTGACTATGTCCGTGTAGGGCAGCGACAAGTAACGGTGTGTCGCCGAGATGATTTTTGATTTCGACGTTTGCACCCCGCGCCAGTAAAATTTCTGCTACATCTAAATAACCTTCCAAAGCAGCAAAATGCAAAGCGGTTTCCCCGTCTTGGTCTTGAAAGTTTATGTTAGCGCCTGCATCTAGCAACGCTGAGACAATGGCGGTCTGTCCTGATGCTGCTGCTGCCAATAAGGCTCGTTCGAGTTCGTTGTTTTGCAGTTTGTGAATTGCCGTTGCTGTTAATATTGTTTGTACAACTTCTAAATATCCTTGCTCAGCTGCGACTAGCAACGGTGTTTCTTCTTCTCGGTCTGGAAATTTGACGTCTGCACCAGCAGCTAGCAAAGCTTGGACGATTTTGGCGTGACCTTGTTTGACTGCCAATTTTAAAGCAGTATCGCCATCTTTGTCTTTAATATTCGCATCTGCACCGGCAGTTAATAAAGCTTGTACCACATCCAGGTGATTTTTTAATGCTGCTGCCATTAAAGCTGTACTGCCATCTTCGTTTTTAGCATTGACATCTGCGCCTTTAGATATTAAAAGCCGTACAATGTCAAGATGGTTGGCGCTGGCTGCCAGCATTAAAGCTGTCAAGCCGTAGCGTTTTCTGGGTAGATTAATGTTTGCTCCTGCCTCCACGAGCGATCGCACAATTTCTGTGTAACCTAAATTGGCAGCGTGCATTAAAGCTGTTGTTCCGTGGCGATCGCTAGCATCAGGTTTTGCACTTGCAGCTAGCAGCGCTCTTACCTGCTTGATATTACCACCTTTGACAGCCATCAACAGCAAGGTATCGTTATCTTTTGCCATTAGTTTTATAATTAGTAGCTTTTAGTAACGATGGAATAGTTTGAGCTGTTAGTTATTAACTACTACCTATATCTTCCCATCCCCCATCTCCAATTAGCGTTATGCTAATTTTTATGAAGATTTAATAAATGGGGCAAAGGCTATGAACTTGGAACTGTCACCATCGGTAAAATATTGGTCGCAATTTTTGCACCCGATTCTCATGTGGGCTTTGTTGTTATTGACTATCTATGCTGCTTATTTAGGACTGCAAGTACAGCGCACCAGAAATGCTCAAGGAGAAGAAAAAAAGGAATTAATTAAACGCAGATACAACGTCAGACACTACCAAATCGGTTCTATTATATTGGCTTTAATGGTGACCGGCTCTATTGGCGGAATGGCTGTCACCTATATTAACAACGGCAAATTATTTGTTGGTCCCCATCTGTTGGTAGGACTGGGAATGACCAGTTTGGTTGCCTTATCTGCTTCCTTATCTCCTTTTATGCAAAAAGGTGCAGATTGGGCCCGTGCTACCCATATTTTGCTGAATTTTACCTTACTGGGACTTTTCATTTGGCAAGCGATAACAGGTGTGCAGATAGTGCAAAAAATTCTCAGTAACGTCTAAAAAATAGTGATTAGCTATTAGCAATTAGCTAATAGCTAACTTTTATTTTGGAAATTGCTAGGAAAAGGTAGATTTTGGGATTGGTGAAAATCTTGCTGAACTTTCCGAGTTAAGCGACGGGAGACTTGACGAACAATTTGGTTAAGCAAGCGATCGCCTGTAGATCGAATCAAAGACTTTGGCAATCGCTCAATAAACTTAGGAAAATAAATATCCACTATTAAATTCAATTCCCACTCGACCCGCGTCACCTGTATAGGTTCCATCCCCGCTTGGGGACTGGAAATCTGCTCTACTAGTTGTAGCGAAGCTCGATAATCCACCTCATAGCCAAAAGTCCGATCCTCAGGAATGGGGATGGTACGAATGCGATAAATCCCATTTTCCGGACACAAAAGCTCCAAACCTATTTTTGGCTCAATTTCATAACCAAAAGAACCAAAACGACCGATCGCTAAAGCGTAGCTATTTTCTCCCAGCGGTTCTACTTTCATCGGTTCCGCACAGCGAGAAAACCAGCTGGCGTGATTTTGAAGATACTCAGCAACCTTGTCTTTTGGTGCAAACATCTCCATGCAGTCTTGATAATAACCGCAAAATCGAGTTGCTGTCTTTGTTGCTGTTGCTGGGGACCCTTGCTCTGTTGTAACTTTGTCAAGATGGCAAGTAGCAGACAAAAAAGCTTCTGTGGTTGCTAATGATTGAGATTCTAAATCTTCCGATAGCATAAATGGATTTTTCTCCAGTGGAAGTCTTAATAAATATTTCCCTTTCTCAGAAGCGCGTTTAGCAATTAGACTCTATTTTGAACGAAAACTTAAAAACCCATAGCCAAAATCACTAGATTCGTTGAATCTCTAAAATAAGAACTACATACTAGCTTTATAGGATAAATGGATCATGAAAGCTTTTGTAGCAGGAGCAACGGGTCAAACAGGTCGCCGCATCGTCCAGGAACTGATAGCACGCAATATTCCCGTTCGCGCTTTGGTACGAGATATCCCAAAAGCAAGGAACATTCTTGCTACTGAAGTTGAATTAGTACAAGGCGACGTGTTAGACAGACAAAACCTAACAGCTGCGTTGGGAGATGCAACGGTGGTTCTGTGCGCTACAGGAGCAAAACCCAGTTTCGATCCTACAGGTCCCTACAAAATCGATTATGAAGGAACCAAAAATTTGGTTGATGCTGCCAAAGCAAAAGGAATAGAACATTTTGTCTTGGTTTCTTCTTTGGCTGTTTCTAAGTTTTTTCATCCCTTGAATTTGTTTTGGCTGATTTTGTTTTGGAAAAAACAAGCAGAGGAATATTTGCAAAAAAGCGGTCTTACTTATACTATTGTTCGACCGGGTGGTTTGAGAAACGAAGATAATTCCAACCCGATCGTCATGCAAGGTGCTGATACCCTGTTTGAAGGTAGCATCCCCCGTCAAAAAGTTGCCCAAGTTTGTGTCGAGGCATTGTTTGAGCCGGCAGCACGCAATAAAATTGTGGAAATTATAGCCAAACCAGATGCTACTGCTAAAAGTTTCGCACAATTGTTTGCAAGCGTTGCTTAATTGCCAGACCCAGATGAAAAGGAAAACACGCACAGAGAGGTGAAAATACAATATTTACCTCATCTTGTCGAAACGAGCAAGTGACGCTGTGATATTTTCATCAAACAGGCATTCGTTGAGGGATTGGACTCTGAAAGAATTGCAACTCAAAGGCGTTGAAAAATTCATTACTTGGCTGGCCGCTGTTTTAGCCTTTGTATACTTGTTTCAATGGTACGTAATCGACCAGATGCGATCGCGTCCGGAACCGGTGTTTCAAGTCAAACAACCACCTTTGGTGATGAAAGGAGGCGATCCCTATATTCGTGCTTTGATGCGAACCATCTCAGTTAGCGAAGCGAATGACAACCGTCCCTATTCCATCTTGTATGGCGGTCAGCACGTTAACGATTTGCGCCGCCATCCGGAAATTTGTGTGACAATTGTTACTGGTCCCAACCGGGGAAACTGTTCCACAGCTGCTGGTAGATATCAAATCATTAACACGACCTGGTATCAAATAGCTCCCAAATACCACCCGAAACCAAAGCGGTTAATGTTCTGGGTTTCTTACAGTTTTGAACCAGAATACCAAGACATTGTTGTCTATCGCTGGTTGAGCGATCCTGAATTTTGGGGAGTTGATATTTCTCAACTTTTGCAGCAGGGAAAGTTAAATCAGGTTTTGCGGCGACTTTCATCCACTTGGACAAGTTTAGGATATGGAATTGAAAGTAATTCCATCAGTCCTTACTTGCCTCAAATTTATCAGAAAATGTTACAAGAAGAATTGAAGGCAGCTGCAAAAACAAAACCGCGTATTTAAAAACAAAAGCACCATTCGCTATTTTTTAGATGTTATTCCGAGATGCAGACCACAGAAAAATTCCCAGCTCTTTGTTCCAAAATTCTCTTTGGCGATCGTCACTATCATAACTGGCTATCCAATCAAAAATTTTTTGTGCCTTTCTCAAAGCTTGTTGCTCATTCCGGTAAAATCGAGGACTAGGGCAAAAAACTTTTCCATTTACGTGTATTGCTGCGATCAACCAATAATCGCTGTATTCCCCTTCTGGAATAATTTCTAAAAATCCACCCTTGTAAGGCTCAATAATTCCCCATCTCATCTATCTGTGCAGCTTAATTCCCTTTTTCCGAAAAATTGCCGAAGCTTTTGTGCAAATGTCATTGTTTGTTCAAAATGAATATTATGACCAGCGTTACTAATTACTTTTAATTGACATAATTTTCCCAGATGAGCCATTTCTTTGTTAATGCTGATAAATTTCTCATCATATTCACCTGCTAATAAAAGCAAAGGAATCGAATTATCTGGAAGTTTTTCCCATAAAGAAGGTTGGCATCCAGTACCCATAAATCGTAGAGATTTGGCTAATTCAACTGGATTGTTTTCTAATCTTTTTTGAATTAAATTAGGAAAATTTGGATGATTTTTAATCTTACCAAAAATTGGTTGACTATACCACTTTGACAAGAACATCATTAAATCACTTTTTTCAACTATTCTATTTAACTTCCTCGCTATTGCCTCATCGGATTTTACTCTTTTCCATCTTTCTGTTTTTGTTTGCAAACCAGGAGAACTTGACTCCAACACGACTTTGGCAAAGCGGTGCGGAAAATGTAAAGCTAGATACAGTGCTAACCTACCACCCATGGAATAACCAACCAAGAAAGCTTTAGGAATTTTTAATTCATCTAATAAATTGATTAAAGACAAAGCTGTCTTCTCCATTGTGTAACATTCATTACTACCCAATACCTGAGTTTTACCGTGTCCGGGAAGGTCAACGCTCAAGCAATAAAATTGATTGTTTAGTAATTCTGTGACTGGTTCAAATTCATAGCAATTACCTAGAAAACCGTGTAGAAAAATAATTAGTGGTTGATGGCAACTGCCGCGGAAACAATAATGGTATTTATAGTTGTTCGAGGCCATTTTTCCAATATCAAACAAACAAAAGTCCGTCGAAACGGACTGCAACAAAGATTTTAATTTCCTAGATTTTCCCTGCTAAGTTTTTAGTGTTTGGGCAAAGTAGTTTGTAGTGAATTGCTACAATGCGCCTTTAGATTTGCCTGCAAAAAAAACATCCGAGTAACTAAGGCAAAAACCTATCTAAGGCAGCTTTAAGTTGCTCTATTTCCACATCAATATTACCTTCTTTGGCAGCTCTGAGGATGCATTCACTCAAATGTTCATCCAAAACTATTCGCGCCACTCGATCTAGCGCACCCCGCACCGCGGCAATTTGCAGCAGAACATCCGGGCAGGGGCTATTTTGCTGTACCATTGTTTTGATGCCGCGAATGTGCCCTTCAATGCGAGACAATCGGTTGACTATTCGCCGTAAAGACTCTTCGCTGTGAACGTGAGCATGAGCCAGCTTTTGGGGTTGGGAAGTAGGATCTGCATGGATGTGGTCTTGTGCATCCTCGAGGAGCAAATCTTGTTGTTCGTAATCAGGTAAGGATGATTGGGGAAATTGCTTCGATCCCGATCCGTTCATTGGTTGTTATGAAAATTCTAGTAATAGATCAGATCCTAGCCTAGAGGACCTGCGACAGTCAGAAAACAACTAAGCTTGTCTATGAGCAACTGGGATCTTGAGTTTTATTTTTGACCTCATTTATGGGCGAAAACCGAACACTGAAAGTGCAAATGTCCGCAATAGCTTTTGAGCCGTTTTTTTAAATAAATTTATAAGTAGGCAGATCGCGTCACATATTCTATCCAAAGTCAACGCGCGAAACTTCTAGATGAGAGCGGGCGTCAATGCTTAGGAATTCTCATCAAACTTGCAACAATAGTCTTAGAGATAGCTATCACTATTACGCAACTACTAAACTTTCATCTTTAGGTTGTGGTTATGCGATTTTCCCTACTCACGAGGTTTGTGCGTCAAGTCGGTACCCATGCGTTAGCTTTAATTTTGGGAGTTTTACTCACCGTTGGGACTTTACGCGTTTTACCTTCTCAAGCTGAACCAGCACCCAGTTCTGTAACTGATGACACCAAGCCACAACTAGTTGCTCAACGCCAATCACCAGCAGCAGCAGCGATCGGTAATAGTAGCTTTGTGACGGCAGCTGTTAACCGCGTTGGCAAAGCAGTTGTCAGAATTGACACCGAGCGTACCATTACTCGCCGCCTTCCCGATCCGTTCTTTGACGATCCGTTTTTCCGGCGTTTTTTTGGGGATAGCTTCCAAGGACAGCTCCCCCCCGAACAAGTACGCGGTCTTGGTTCTGGTTTTATTATTGACAAAAGCGGTTTGGTTTTAACCAATGCTCACGTAGTTGACAAGGCCGATAGGGTAACAGTCCGCCTCAAAGACGGTCGCTCTTTTGAAGGTAAAGTTCAGGGCGTGGATGAAGTGACGGATCTGGCTTTGATTAAGATTAACGCCGGTAACGATTTACCAGTTGCTCCTTTGGGTTCCTCATCGAACGTACAAGTAGGAGATTGGGCGATCGCCGTGGGTAACCCCTTAGGATTTGATAACACCGTTACCCTGGGAATTGTCAGCACCCTTAGACGTTCCAGCGCTCAAGTTGGTATTCCTGACAAACGCTTAGACTTTATTCAAACGGATGCTGCTATCAACCCGGGTAACTCCGGCGGACCGTTATTGAACGACCGAGGTGAAGTTATTGGCATTAATACAGCTATTCGTGCTGATGCAATGGGAATTGGGTTTGCTATCCCCATTGACAAAGCTAAGCAAATAGTAGCTCAACTAGAACGCTATGGTAAAGTAGCTCATCCCTACTTGGGCGTGCAAATGATAACATTAACACCCCAGTTGGCCAGACAAAACAACAGCGACCCCAACTCTCCCATCCAAGTTCCAGAAGTTAGCGGAGTTTTAGTTGTAGGAGTTATACCCAACTCTCCTGCTGCCAAAGCGGGTATTCGTCGCGGTGACGTGATTGTCCAAGTTGAAGGCAAACCCGTTACCAGTGCTGAACAATTGCAAAATATTGTCGAAGAAAGTCGTGTTGGTCAGACTTTACAGCTAAAAATCCAACGCGGTAGCCAGACACAGCAACTAGCAGTGCGTACGGCGGAACTGCAAAACGCTTCTTTGTAATCTTGTCTTCGGGGTAGAATTACATCTTGTTTCTCCTCCAACAGTACAAGCAGGGGCAAAAATAACCTCAAAGCCCCTACTTTCATTTTTTTCCAAACGTTTACATCATTTATTTGCTGTGGGACAAAAACTGACGCAAGCTTAATAAATTTAAACTTTGTCCCAAAGCTAGCGGTAAAAGCGACACTCCTTCCAAACGAGACTGTACCCAACCTTCTCCCCAATACCATTCGTGAAAGCCGTCAATTCCCTGGCTTAAAATTAAACGCAAGCAGTTAGATTTTGCCACGTCTACTTGATGGTGGATCGTGATTGGACCCAATCGACTGGTAAATTCGAAACCTGGCTGTAACTGTTCTGGCATTTCAGAAGGCAAACGACTGGAAACAAGCCACTTTTCCAGTTGGGCGGGACGCAAAAGACTATCGCGGATGGCAGTTTCTGAAGCTTCCAGCTCTATACGCAGCTGACTTTTTTGAAAAGTACCCAGCATTATTGTATTTCAAATGAGAAGGACTTTTTCTTGATTTTACAAAAATAGTCGGCTGTGACTGGGAGCGCTACCTTGTTTGCGAGTCGTGTATTTTGCGAACCATTTCTCCTCAATAGCGGCGATCGCTGTTATTGATATGTGAAAAGATAAACAATAGAACACAAGCAAACATATCAGTAACAGCTAGCTGTTTTGAAAAGCGATAGGCAGTTAGTTGAGCAATCTTTGTTAGATGCAACAACTTTCCCCAAAGGGAGCTGGTATAAATCCACGGAAATGTCAAATATGCTTGCTCTACTGTGGGAAGATTATTGATGGGTTACGCCCAGTTAAGAATTTGATGCTGCGTTTGTTGCCATCCCATGTTCAATTTCTTAAAATCTTGGTTGAAGAATACTTTTATCACACTATTGCTGGTAGTCCTATTTTTAGGAATAAACACAGCTGGATGGACTTTTTCCAGTTACGCCGGGCTACCTGCTGGTAATGCAATTACTGATGGTAAAGCCATATTGCGCTATGCACTCCCAATAGATAATAAACCTGTACGAGAATTGCAAGCAAGCTTAGAAGACATTTCTAATCAACTGCGAGCAGCTCGGCGTTGGGGTGCTGCTTCCAGAGACGTGAGCAAAGCATCGCGAATACTCAATAATCCTGCCCAGCTTTTAGCCAGTGTACCAGATGAACGCAAACCCCAAGCTGAAGCTTTGATTGCCCAATTGAAATCAAAGGTAAGCGATTTACAACAAGCTGTTGAAGATAAAAACAGAGAATTAGTAAGGGAAAAACAGTCCGATGCTTTAGATCTGGTTGGGGACTTAGAAGAGTTAATGGTACAGGAATTTCCCTTTGAAGTTCCCAAGGAGTACAGCAATTTACCCCAATTGAAAGGGCGCGCTACTGTGGAAATAAAAACTAATAAAGGTACCATCACGGTAGTTGTGGACGGTTACAATGCTCCTATTACTGCTGGAAACTTTGTTGACTTGGTACAAAGAGGTTTCTACGATGGATTGGAATTTACCCGAGCAGAAGAATCCTACTTTCTGCAAACTGGCGATCCACCAGGTAAGGAAGTAGGTTTTATCGATCCCAAGACTGGTAAATACCGTGCCATTCCTTTGGAATATAGAATTGTCGGCGATAAAGAACCTACCTACGGAATTACCTTAGAACAAGCTGGTCGTTACACAGATCTACCAGTTTTGCCATTTTCTGCCTATGGTACGGTGGCTATGGCTCGTCCTGAAAATGACAATAACGGCGGTTCTTCGCAATTTTTCTTCTTTCTTTACGAACCAGAACTCACACCAGCAGGACGAAACTTGTTAGATGGTCGTTACTCTGTTTTTGGTTATGTCACCGAAGGTCAGGAAGTTTTGCGAAAATTAAAGGCTGGTGACAAAATAGAATCGGCTAAAGTTGTCAAAGGAGCAGAAAATTTAGTTGAACCTCAGCAAGCGTAGTTGTTATACGCAGTGCTGTTTTTGCTGAGCGATGAGTAGTTAGTGGCAAAATCAACCACTAGCTACTAGTTGCTAACTTAGACTCTCTTAGTTGCGCCTATTTTTGACCCGATCGTGAATAGTGAATTATCTTCCTTACGAGTTCAAGATATTGGCGAACAGGGATTATTAAAAATATTACACAGCTATTGTCCGCCAGAAATTATCGGAGATGATGCGGCGGTTCTTTCTCCTCAAGTAGGGCAATCTTTAGTCGTTACTACTGATGTATTAATTGATAAAGTTCATTTTAGTGAAATTACTACATCAGCAGAAGATGCAGGCTGGCGAGCTGCTGCTGCTAATTTATCAGATTTAGCGGCAATGGGAGCTTCTCCGTTGGGAATTACTGTGGGACTGGGACTTGCTGGTAGTGTTTGTATTAGTTGGGTGGAGAGATTGTATCAAGGAATAACAGATTGTCTGCAACAGTACAACACTGCTATTGTGGGCGGTGACGTGGTGCGATCGCCGGTAATCACTGTTGCCATTACTGCTATTGGTCAAGTCTATCCCCATCGTATAATTCGACGCAACCAAGCCAAAGTAGGAGATGCGATCGTAGTCACCGGTGTTCACGGCGCGTCTCGCGCTGGCTTGGAATTACTTCTACATCCCGAATTACAAACAAGCCTCAGCGAGGAAGATAGAAAAACTTTAATCCGCGCCCACCAGCGTCCCAAACCAAGGTTAGATGTCTTACCAATTCTTTGGCGAATTTTGGAATCTCACGGCTTTTCTACCACCCTTTCTCCTGTCGCCGGTATGGACAGCAGTGATGGTTTAGCGGATGCTGTCATACAAATTTGCCGTGCTAGCGGTGTTGGCGCTGTGATTGAATACACGCAAATACCTTTCCCGAAAGCTTTTCAAGGTTGGTTAACCCACGAGCAAATACTAGAATACGCTCTTTACGGCGGCGAAGATTTTGAATTGGTATTGTGTTTGCCAAAGCAGTTAGCCGAGCAATTTGTGCAACAATTAGACAAAAACGCAAGGATTGTAGGAAGAATTACAGAGGGCTCAACCGTACTGTTACATGATGAAAGTAAAAAAATCCCCGACAAAGTTTTAACCCTGAATCGAGGATTTCAACATTTTAGTTAACGGTTAATGGATAGTAGTTAGCGGTTAAAACTACTAACCATTAACAGAAAATATTATTTCCACTTGTGCGCTACCAATTCCGCTAAGTCGAGAACGCGCTGGCTGTATCCCCACTCGTTGTCGTACCAAGCCATAACCTTGACCATGTCGCTGCCCATAACCATTGTCAAGCTTGCATCTACGATCGAGGAAGCATCACTACCTCTATAGTCAGAGGAGACCAAGGGTAGTTCGCTGTATTCTAAAATTCCTTTGAGCTCGCCCTCAGCAGCATCTTTGAGGACTTGGTTGACTTCTTCTACAATGGTCTGCTTCTCCACCTGCACCACAAAATCCACCATAGAAACGTTGGGAGTGGGTACGCGCAAAGCCACACCGTTGAGCTTTCCTTTCAATTCCGGAAGCACCAGTGCTACTGCTTTGGCTGCACCTGTAGAGGTAGGTACGATATTTATAGCTGCAGCGCGTGCTCGGCGCGGATCTCTGTGGGAAGCGTCAAGCAAACGCTGATCGCCCGTGTAGCTGTGGGTGGTGGTCATCGTTCCTTTAATGATGCCAAATTTTTCGTGCAATACCTTGGCAATGGGAGCCAAACAGTTGGTGGTGCAGCTAGCGTTACTGATAATGTGGTGTTTGTCGTGGTCGTATTCCTGATGATTGACGCCGATGACAAAAGTACCATCTTCGTTTTTGCCAGGGGCAGTAATTATAACCTTTTTGGCTCCAGCATTGACGTGTTTGAGTGCGCCTTCTCTGGAAGTAAACACGCCTGTAGCTTCAATAACGAGATCGATTTCCCACTCTTTCCAGGGCAAGTTTTCTGGGTTGCGATCGGATACGCATTTAACAGTCTTGCCGTTAATTGTTATCGAGTTATCATCGGCGGTAATCTCAGCATTATTTAACTTCCCCAGCATCGAGTCATACTTGAGCAGGTGAGCGTTGGTTTTGGGATCCGAGGTGTCGTTAATAGCAACAATGTCGATATTGCTATTTTCTCTACCCAACCAGCAGCGCATAAAGTTACGCCCGATGCGCCCGAAACCGTTGATAGCAACTCTAATCACAGCGTCTTGCCCTCTGTATATATGCCTAATTAAATCTTATGTTGACCCCGATCATATCGCAAAGAGGGAGTATTTATAACTATAAAACGTTAGATCCCAAAAAAAATTAATTCTCCTCTCTAGAATTAGCATAAAGATTCTCGGCAGTAATATAACTTCTGACAGATTCCGGCACTAAGTAGCGAACAGATTTGCCATGGCGACAAAATTTTCGGATCAGACTTGACGAAAGCCCAATTAAAGGGATATGCAATAATTGCCAGCGTATGACGGTTGACTGTTTAGCCAGTTGCTGCTCTACTTGCTGACAAATTACCTCACTTTGAGTTATATCCTTAGAATTGAGGATGCGGGGCGCGATTAACCAATCGCATAATTGTGCTAATTCCTGTCCGCGATACCAATTGGGTAAGGTTTGGAAAGTATCTAAACCAACTATCCAATACCAACGAGTATTGGGATAAACTTCGGATAAGTCAATCAAAGTATTGATGGCATAAGAACTTCCCGATCGCTTTTGCTCAACTAGCGAAATGCTAAAAGCTGGGTTGTCCGCAATTGCCATTTGCAGCATCGCCAAACGATGTTGAAAGGAAGCCGCTTTCTTGTGGGGAGGATTGTAAGATGGCACCCACAATACCTGTTGTAGGGGTACTTGGTACAAAGCCGTTTCGGCTACGATCAGATGTCCCCAATGAACGGGATCGAAGGTGCCACCAAAAATTGCTACTTGCCGCATCCACTTACTTGTTTGGCTTGACTCGATATCCCAAGCAATTTGGTTACCAATTTTTAGTATTGTAGCCAATCTCAGAAAACAAACTAGAAGTTGTGTATCCAAATACAGCAGTTGATTTCCCGATTAGACAGAAATTTGCAGAATAAACATAATATGAGTTTAATAAGGTAAAAGCGAGGTTAAAATCATTCTGAACTAGTAAAATCTGAACCTAACAATTTGCATATTATCTCAGACATGAAATTTATACAGAGGTAGTATCGGTAAAAAACAAATACCTGTTATGATACGCGTGTCATTTGTGATTATTGTGTGGTGTGGTGTAAGAGGAGTAATCGATGAAAAATTTAGTAGACTTTAGCGGTAGGCCATTTCATTTTATCGGTATTGGTGGCATTGGCATGTCTGCTTTGGCATACGTGCTTACCAAACGTCATTTACCCGTTTCTGGTTCAGATGTTCGCCCCAATCACATTACTCGCAGGTTAGAAGCTATCGGAACTCATATTTTTGATAAACAACAAGCAAGCAATTTGGAATTCTTTCGCCCCAAAACAAAGGAAGATTCCTCACCAGCACAACTACCCCAGGTGATTTGTTCTACGGCAATTAATACGAATAATTTGGAATATAAGGCAGCATTAGAATTGGGTTGCCCGATTTTTCATCGTTCTGATGTTTTGGCAGCTTTAATTTCTCAGTATTACAGCATAGCAGTTGCCGGAACCCACGGCAAAACCACCACCAGCAGTATGATTGGCTACATGCTGCTGCAAGCCGGGCTAGACCCAACAATTTTGGTGGGTGGTGAAGTTAATGCTTGGGAAGGAAATGCGCGACTCGGACAAAGTCGCTACCTGGTAGCAGAAGCTGACGAGTCAGACGGTTCGTTGGTCAAACACGCTCCAGAAATTGGTGTTGTTACCAACATAGAACTCGATCATCCCGATCGCTACGGCAACTTAGAAGAAGTAATTGAAATTTTCCAGACCTTTGCTAAAGGTTGTAAAGTTCTCATCGGTAGCATAGATTGCGCCACTGTACGGGAGCGCTTGCAACCGCAGATTAGTTATAGCTTGCATCCTGAAACCGGAGCTGACTATACCGTTACCAACGTAGATTATCGTGCCGACGGCACCACTGCTTTAGTATGGGAGCGGGGTAAAGCCTTAGGTGTATTAAAATTGCGCTTGCTTAGCCGTCATAATCTTAGTAATGCCCTAGCAGCAGTTGCTGTAGGTAGAGTATTAGCCTTAGAATTTGGAGAAATTGCCAAGGCTCTGGCGACATTTGAAGGCGCAAGACGTCGCTTTGAATTGCGAGGTGAAGTAGATGGAATCGTATTTATCGATGATTACGCCCACCATCCCAGCGAGATTCGCGCCACCCTTGCAGCTGCGCGCCTGCAAGCTAGACCCGGACAAAGGATAGTAGCAATATTTCAACCCCATCGTTACAGTCGCACGTTGGCATTTTTAGAGGAATTTGCCCAATCTTTTACTCATGCTGATGTCGTGATCCTTACTGACATTTACAGCGCTGGTGAGGCAAATTCAGGACAGGTAAGCGGTGAAACTCTAGCAGCAGAAGTTGCCAAGCACCACCCACAAGTTCACTATCAACCAACCCTAGCCTCTGTGTGTGATTGTTTACAGCAGATTTTGCGCCCAGGAGACATGGCACTGTTTTTGGGAGCTGGCAATTTAAATCAAATAATTCCAGACCTGATGGCTACAATTCGACAGCCAGCTACTGCTACATCCTGAGGAAATAAAATTTCTTGCTGAAAGGCAAACAGTTCCATCCTACAAATTTCTACCTGCAAATATACCGTTATTTTACGGATTTAAATGTCAAATTAGACTCAATTTTGGTAATATGAAAAGCTCCCAGGCAGCCATAGACGTCTGCTATCTTTCTAGTGTAAGTGCCAAGGCAGAAAGTAAGGAAATATACTTGCTAAATACAGATTGCACGATTAGGTCGCAAGTCCCTCTTTCAGGGTTTACCTCCTACAGAGTGGGCGGACCTGCCCAGTGGTATGTAGCTCCCCGCAATATAGAAGCGTTGCAAGCAAGTATTAATTTTGCTAAAGAAAATGATTTACCAGTAACCATACTGGGAGCAGGTTCTAACCTGTTAGTAAGCGATCGCGGTATACCAGGCTTGGTAATCGCCACCCGTCACCTGCGCTACCGACATTTCGATCCAGAAACAGGACAAGTGACCCTCGCCGCAGGAGAATCAATACCTGCTCTGGCATGGGCAGCTGCAGAACTCGGCTGGCAAGGGTTAGAATGGGCTGTCGGCATCCCCGGAAGTGTGGGAGGTGCTGTAGTCATGAACGCAGGAGCACATAACAGCTGCATCGCAGATATCCTGGTCAGCGCTCAAGTACTCACACCTGACGGCAAGCTGGAAACACTAAATCGCGAACAGCTGGGCTACAGCTACCGCAGCTCTATCCTACAAGGCAGCGATCGCATAGTCACCCAGGCCACTTTTCAATTACAACCAGGCGCCGATCCTGCACAAGTGATCGCAATCACCAAGCAGCACAAACAGCACCGACTGACAACTCAACCATACCACTTACCCAGTTGCGGCAGCGTTTTCCGCAATCCCAAACCCTACGCCGCTGGTTGGTTAATTGAGCAAACCGGTTTGAAAGGCTATCAAATCGGCAAAGCTCAAGTAGCCCAACGCCATGCTAATTTTATTGTCAACTGCGGCGGTGCCAGCGCTTGGGATATCTTTAACTTAATTCGTCACGTTCAGCAGCGAGTCCAGGAGCGCTGGTCGATTGTTTTAGAACCTGAAGTGAAAATGCTGGGCGAATTTTCCTTAGCGTGCTAAATTAGCAAACTATTCCTTTTCAGGAAGCGCTAGCTAACTAGTAGCTGGCGCTTTTGCATGGCAACAGCGGTACTTAACAAAAAAGTTTGCTGCTGCCAGCATTAAATTGCAAGTATCGTCTTTATCTCCCATCAAACAAATATCACCTATACATTTAATTGCTGTCGCTGATACAAAGACCAATACAAACCTTTTTGTTGCAACAGCTGAGAGTGAGTACCGCATTCGACAAGGATACCTTTTTCTAGCACTAAAATCAAATCTGCTCGTTTGAGAGGAGCAAAGCGATGAGCAATCAAAAATACGGTTCTTCCTTGAGAAACCTTTTGAAGATTTTCCAACACTTGTTGCTCTGTTTCACTATCCAAAGCGCTAGTAGCTTCATCTAAAACCAAAATCGGTGCTTGGCAAAGAAATAAACGTGCTAAAGCAATGCGTTGTCGCTGTCCGCCAGACAAAGCTGTACCGCGTTCGCCGACGTTAGTTTCGTATCCCTGGGGTAATTCACTGATAAAATCATGAGCAACAGCGAGTTTGGCTGCTTCTACCACTTGTTCGGCACAAATGTCGGCATTACCAAGGGTAATATTTTCCAGAATCGAACCGTTAAATAAAAAATCTTCTTGCAAAACAACGCCAATTTGTTGTCGCAACGAAACTAAATCAGCACTTTTAATGTCAAAACCATCTATCAAAATACGCCCCGAGTCTACTTGATAAAGGCGCTGCAAAAGTTTAGACAAGGTACTTTTACCAGAACCACTGCGTCCGACAATACCTACAAATTGTCCTGGTTGAACGTGAAAAGAAATTCCCCGCAACACAGGTTCTGTATTCGGTCGATAGCTAAAGAAAACCTGCTCGAAGATAACTTCTCCTTTCAGAGGCGGTAAAACCAAACCAGTTCCTGCTTCAGCTTCTGGAGCTGCATTGAGAATATCGCCTATTCGGTCTACAGAAAGTAAAACTTGTTGCAAGTTTTGCCACAGCTGGACCAAGCGTAGCAGCGGCGCGGTTACTCTGCTTGCCAGCATTTGAAAGGCCACAAGCTGACCGATGGTCAGTTTGTTTTCCATGACTAACTTAGCTCCAATCCAAAGAATTAGCAAGTTGGAAAAATTGGTGAGAAAGTCACCGATATTGCTGCTAATGTTGGAGGTGGTGGAAGCTTTGAAGCCTGTACGGACAAAACGAGCAAACAATCCCTCCCAGCGATCGCGCGCTATTGCTTCTGCTGCATGTGCTTTGACAGAATGAATGCCTGTCACTGTTTCCACAAGAAATGATTGACTGTCTGCGCTGCGGTTGAAGGTTTCGTTGAGCCAATGGCGGAGAATTGGTGTTGCTACCAATGTCAAAATGGCAAATAATGGCAATACCGCTAACGCTGTTAGTGAAAGGGAAATATTGTAATAAAACATCAGTGCCAGGTATACCACAGCAAAGATGCTGTCTAAAATTACCGTCAAAGCTGTACCTGTAAGAAATTGACGAATTTGTTCTAGCTCTTGCACGCGAGCAACTGTATCTCCTACTCGCCGCGATTCAAAATAAGCTAAAGGCAAGCGCATCAAGTGGCGAAATAACTGCGCTGATAAACTCAAATCTAAACGCCGGGCGGTATGGGTAAATATAAATAGTCGCAAAATACCGAGTACTGCTTCAAATAATGCTACCAAAAGCAGTGCTATTGCCATAACATCAAGAGTTGCCAAACTCTCCTGCACCATGGCTTTATCAATGACAACCTGGGTAAATAAAGGTGTCGCTAACCCCAAGACTTGTAACGTTAAGGACGCTAATAGTACTTCTACAAGCAATCTTCGGTACTTCCATACCGCCGGTAGGAACCAACTAAGATTAAATTTGTCTTGCTTTTGAACTAGTTCTACCTGCCACAATTGGCCGTGCCAGTACTTTTGTACCACTGACTGTGGCAAAACTTCACACTCACAAGCGGGATTGACAGGATTGGCAATTGTCAGGCGATCGCCTTTGACACCATAAGCAACTACCCAACTTTCCTGATTTTCTGTTGACTCGCCCCAAGGTAGCAAAACCGGAAATGATAACTGCTGCAAATCAGCCCAATTTACTTGCAATCGCCGCAATACCAAGCCTAGCTTTTCCGCTGCTTCCACTACATGTTTTGGGCGCTGTCCTCTCAACTGGCGCTGCACCCATTCCAATTTCACCGGATTGTTCAGCTGTTGCGCCACCATCGTTAAACAAGCAGCAGCTGTATTGTGGCTAAAAACAAAAGGATAACTTTCTTGGTAAGGCGCAAAAGAAAGCGCCGCAGCAACCGTGCTGGTATTTTTTTCTTTTTGTTCGCTTGTCTGAGTCTTTTGCTGTTGTTCTTCTTGACTGGTGATTTTTTTGTGTAGTTTGCAAGTTTGCCAAAACTCCTGTATCTGTGGTGTGGAAAGTTCTACCCACACTGCTGCATTCCAGCGCACCACCACCACGTCTTTACTAGCAGCTACAGCTTTATATTTCCCAAAAGAAGGTAGCTTTTGCAAACAGCCAAACCAATCGCCCGCTTCTAAAATTGCCAATACTTTACCAGTTGCTTGTTCCCGAAAGCGGACTTTTCCAGAAGCGATCGCGTATTGGTAATCGGTCTCATCTTCGGACCAGATTTTTTCTCCTAAACGAAAAGACTTAATTTCTGAGTGCTGCTTCAATAAAGTTTGCTGTTGGAAATTTAACCAGCACAGCGGAGGTTGATTCCAAGCTAAAGAGGCTAGCACCCTTGCATGAAAAGATTCATCTTTTTGGTTTATTTCACCTGCAGTTTGACTGTCAGCTTTTGAATTTTCTCTGCTAGCCATTTCTCAAACAACTCATTTTGTAGCGTTTGCCTTAGTTGAGTATCTTCTAGGGAAGCTGGCAAAAATTGTTCTACACGAAACAAACCATAGCGCTCTTCTAGCTCCACAGGTCCTACCACCTCTCCAGGACTAGCTTTATCTATTGCTGCTCTCAGGCGATCGGGTATGCTTCCCCGACTAACTGGTCCCATCATTCCATTCACAATTCGATCGTCCGTGAGGGAGTATTCTTTCGCTAACTGTTCAAAACTAGCTCCTTCCTCGATTTGGGCGTGCAGTTCTTCAGCTAATTCTCGATTGTCGACTATAATTCGTGAAATGACTACGCGATCTAAGAAAATTTTCCGTTCTATAAAGTATTCTTGTAGCTTTGATTCTGTAATTGCAGTTTTTAATTTTTCTAACTTGAAGCTAAAAGCAATTGTTGCATGAAATGTTTCATAATCTGTACCGTTATTTTTGAGCCATTCTTGAAAAATGTTAGGCTCTGTTAGTTTATTTTGCAGCCGAAAATCAATTATTGCCTGTTCTATTACTGCAGGACTGATACTAATATCTTCCCTTTTTTGTAGTTCTTGTTCAATCACGTATTGACGTAAAATGTCTCCGATAAAATGTCCTAATTTACCAGAAAATTGCAGATACTTTACTACCTTCTCTAAAGAAATGGGTTGCTCGTCTACATGTAAAAACGGTAAATCTTTCATACAAATATAGAGATACACACAGTTTATTTTATCTCGGACAATCAACTATTTCCGGAAATGCTGAAGCTGAGTTTTTTCGGAAAAAATTGCAATTTTGTCGGCAAAAGAGCAATTATTGGGCAAAGGTAATTATCCACAACCAAGCCAATAAAATTGCTGTGCTAGCACCGATAAAAGTATTCAAAATGTTGACTAATTCATTAGTTAACCAACTGTATTTTGATTGCAGGGTTGCTCCGATCACACTTTCTAGATTAGTAGCAATGAATGCAGCCAGCACACACCACAGTATCCCTGATACTTTTATTAAACCTACTGCCCAACCAACAATGGCGATCGCAAAAGAAGCAACAACACCTGCTACAGTTCCCTCCAAACTTACTGCTCCTTCTGTTCCCCTTGGTACGGGCTGTAGGTTGGTAATCAGAAAAGTTCTCTGACCGTAAGCCTTACCCACCTCGCTAGCGCAGGTATCGGATAATTTGGTACTAAAACTTGCCACATAACCCAACAATAGTAAGGATTGGATGCTAGAAACCGAAGATTGGGGAATAGAAATAATTCCTGAATTTATCATTCCTACTCCCAAAGCACACAGCGTTCCTACCAAAGCAGAACCCCAGACATTTTCTGGTCCTCTTACCCCAGAACGCTTTTCTGCAATGCCTTCCGCTTCCTTTTGCGCCATACCTGCACGCGTGACCAAAGAACCGACAAGAAAATAAAACATCACAATCACATACCCTTGCCAATTTAATGTTCCCCAAATCAAAACACCCAACAACCAAGCGTGAAGTAATCCGGCATTTGTGAGTAGCTTTTTAGGAGTAATCCAGGCGACAATTAACAAAATTGTATTTAGCAACACTCCTACCAAGTAGGGATTAACAGGATTAATTAAAGAAAACATCTGCAATTTTTCCCAATAATTCAGTCGTGCTATATACAATTTTATTGTGGATATTTTTCAATTTTCAAAAAATATAATTAAGAAAATTATTTGTAAATAATTTAGCATTTTTCTATTTAATTATGGATTAATTATTTACCAAGAGCAAGAATGTACTGTTGAAAATATTTTCACTCCTGCTATTTCCCCATCTTGAGAGGAGAATAAACTAATGCCCGTTCCGAATCATGGAAGTAATTTATTTGATACTAAACAATTGAATTTCGTCACTTCCATCTCCTCAGTTAATAGTCTGAATTTTCAAGAAAATGACAACATACGCTTCCAAGGTTGTAGTAGTTTCAAAGTCACGGAAAATCCTTTAGAACTGGAGGTTGATACACAGCGACATAAAAATTCTAAATCAAAAACTATTACTGCTAAAGAAAGTGGAGGATACAATCCTACTTCCGGCTATGGTTTGGTAAATGCAGCTTTAGCGGTAGCCAAGGCTGCTGGTCAAAATACCTTTGCTGATGTTCCCAACCTGGGTGGAAATAACTGGGGAGCAGATTTAATCAAAGCACCAGAAGCGTGGGCTAAAGGATACACCGGTCAAGGTGTGGTTGTGGCAGTTTTAGATACAGGAGTAGACTACAATCACTCTGATTTGAAAGATAATATTTGGACTAATTCTCAGGAAATAGCAGGTAACGGTCTAGATGATGATGGTGATGGGTATATAGACGACGTTCACGGCTGGAACTTTGTTAACAATAACAGCGATGTTATGGATAGAAACGGCCACGGTACTCACGTTGCTGGTATTATTGCAGGGGAAAATAATGGTTTTGGCGTTACTGGTGTTGCTTACAACGCCAAGATCATGCCGATAAAAGTTCTCAATGATGATGGTTCTGGTTCTTATACTTCTATAGCTAATGGCATTTATTATGCAGTAGCTCACGGAGCAAATGTCATCAATTTGAGTTTAGGAGGAGCATATCCTAACAGTACTATTGAGCAAGCTATTGAGTATGCCAGCAGTAAAAACGTCACCGTGGTCATGGCAGCTGGTAATGATGGTAGGTCTTCACCAGGGTATCCTGCTCGTTATGCCGATCGCTGGGGAATTGCTGTTGGAGCTGTGGATAAGAATAAAAACATGGCTGATTTTTCCAATCGAGCTGGACAAAATCCCTTAGCTTACGTCACAGCACCAGGAGTTAAGGTTTACTCTACAATACCAGGTAATCAATACGCATCATACAGCGGCACATCCATGGCTGCTCCTTATGTTGCGGGTGTGGTTGCTTTAATGCTCAGTGCTAACCACAACTTGACCGCTCCCCAAATACGCCAGATTCTTACCCAGACAGGGGGAAATGCTACCCAAGCTGCAACTTTTACTGTTCATAGCAGTCCGGTGAGAGACAACAAGGCTGCTAGCTTTAGCCATAGTAATGACTGGACTGGGATTTCAAGTTTCTCAACCCAGAGCTTGAGCAGTAACAAGACAACTAGTAGCCTTGGTTTCACAAATGGAAATCAACAGCGCGTGTTTTTCAATTCCCCAACATGGTCAGAATTTTGGAATGAATACAAAAGCAATTTCACAGATAGCAGTTATGTCAATACAAAGGATGGGGATGAGACTAGCTTTGTGTTGGAAACAGTCTAGGCGAGAAAACTGAATGCTTGTGTAGCTGGAGCAGGCCTTCTAGCGCAAGGAAAATGCTTCACTAAACCTGCGGGTTACCGGCTCTAAGATAAAAGTCAAAATGGACTTTTTCCTGGTGATAATTTCGCAGGTAGCAGCCATTCCAGGGGTAAATTGTACTTGTTTGCCCCTGACCGCGATCGAGTGTTTATCGAGTTTTATTCTCGCGGGGAAAACCAAGCCTAATTCTTTATCGGCGATCGCGTTTGGGCTGACTGTTACTACTTCACCATCAACAGTGCCAAATTCTTGAAAAGGGAAAGTAGCCATTTTCACTTTTGCTTTCATTCCTGGACGAACAAAGCCAATATCGCGATTGAGGATTTTTACTTCTAAAAGCAGTTCTTCTTTATCTGGCAGAATAGACAGTAATTCTTCCCCTGCTTGTACAGGGCCTTTCGTCGCTTTTACGCCATAGACAGTACCGGAAATAGCAGCTGTAATAATTTCCTTTTGCCGCTGTTTTTGTGCTTTATCTAGCTGACCTTGCAGGTTGGTAAGTTCTTCTTGGCGTTGATGAATTTGAGTTAAGATTTCGCTTTGACGTTCAGATGCAATACGAGCTACTTGAGTGCGTGCTGCTTGATAGGCCGCTTGAGCTTGAAGAATTTCTTGCTTTTGGGCAGCAATATCTTTTTCTAGGGATGTAACTTTATCTTGTGCTTCTGTGAGCTTATTTTGGGCGTTAGTTACTTCATCATTGGCTCTGGTAATTTCTGCACGAGCGCGGTTGAGTTTGTCTAGAGCATCTAGGTAATCCAATCGCGGTACAGCACCGGAGTTAGTGAGGTTGCGCAGGCTTTGTTCTCTTTTTTGAGCGATCGCTTGGTTGTTTATAACTTTTTGTTGTAGTTTTCGAGCATTAGCAAGGTTGATTTTGGCATTGGAAACGCTGGTAATAGCATTATTTAAGTTATCTTGCAAGCGAGTCAGGCGTACTTTTGCTTGTTCTACCAGTGCTGCTTGGCGAATTGCTTCTGCTTGCGCTGCAGCTTGGCGTGCTTTATAGTCTTGCAAGCGGGAAGTCAACAATTGATCTTGCAGTTGCGTACCGGTAGTTGTAACTACTCCTTTGCGTTCTGCATCCAAACGTTGTAAATCTTGTTGGATCAAAGCGATCGTTTTGGCCAAGCGCGTAACATCAGCTTGTTGTAAATCTGGGTCGCGTTCAATTAAAACTTGACCTTTGTTGACGCGATCGCCTTCTTTGACTTTTACTGCGACGATAAAGCCATTACCCAAAGATGTCACCGGTCGCACTTGAGTAGAAGCAATTAACTCTCCTGATGCTCTTGCTACTTCATCTACTTGAGAAAAATGGGCCCAGCCAATTGCTCCAAAGACGATGACGCTGATTGTTCCTGCTAAAAATCTTGTATATAGTGGCGGTAATTCTTTTACCGCTTTACCCAATTCCCAAGATAGTTGTTCGTCTGGTTGCGCAAATTGTTGTTTGGTTTGACGTGCTTGTACGGGATTTGCAAGCAAAGAAAATTTCATCATCTGGATTTGAGATTGGGTAGCGAGTGTGGGCAACAATCACTTTGGGGATGGGCTTTATTCCTCATCCCCACTGGCTATTTAAACTGCCAAATAGCGCCGGAGGAAGTTTTCCAGCGTTTCCAACTTCCAACCAAAAATTGCCTCTAACCTAGCAATTTCTTCGTTCGTACAGAAAAATTCGTTGGCGAGTAAAGTTCGAAAGGTACCCAAGTTTTTTTGTACTTGAGGATTGAGAAAACCTAAGGCAGTGCGCAATCCGTCGATGACAAATATTGGTAAGTTAATTATTATTGGCTCCTTGTTAAAGATACGACCCAGAATTCGGGGAATATCCTCTCGCAATAAAATTTCTGGTCCCCCAACTGGTAAGATTTGATTGCGAGCGCCTGCAGCTGTTACTGATTCCACTACCATCCTCGCTAGATCGTCAGTACTAACAATTGAAGTTCGGTTTTTAGGATCGCCAATTAGCAAATATATTCCCGTGTCCCGAAATCGTTCTGCTAAAGGCAGCAAATTAGATGCTAATCCAGCTGGACGCAAAATAGTGTAATTTAAGCCACTGCTTTGGAGATATCGTTCTACAGCTGCTTTCGCTTTGAACACCGGAGCGTCTTCGTACCCTCGCTCGGCTCCTAACACAGAAATAAAGACAAAATGCTGTACTTCGTTGGCTTTTGCTTGGTCAATTAGCTCGATATTAGCGCGGTAATCTAAAGCTAAAGGATTACCATCAGAACCATGAGCGCTGACAATGTATTGAACACCTTGACAAGCTTTTTGAATGTCCTTTTGTTGTTGTAAGTCACCGATGAAGATGTCAGCGCCTCGATGTTCTAACTCCCCATAGCGCGAAGTCAGGCGCACAAAGGCCCTCACGGGCGTTTCCCGTTCGCGTAGCAGTCGGACGACGCGACGACCAATTCCTCCCGTTGCTCCAGTTACTAAAAACATAAAGATTTTGGATTGAGTATGGGATATTGGATATTAGGTACTGTTTCCTTGTATTTTAAAATTCCACAATTACTGGTGCATGGTCGCTCGGTTGGGGTAATTTTCTGGGAGTAATATCAATGGTGCAGCTTTTTGCACGCTGGTACAGGGCTGGTGTGAGATAGTGATGGTCGATTCGCCAACCCAAGTTGCGGCGAAAGGAGGCGCCGCGATAATCCCACCAACTGTAGTGTCCGCCTTCGCTGGTGAATTTGCGAAAAGCATCGGCAAATCCTAACGCGAGAATATCTCGTAGGGCTTGACGTTCTGGTAGGGAGGCCATGATGTGGTCTTGGGTGTCTATTTTGTCGTGAATATCTTTGTCTTCTAAGGCAATATTAAAGTCTCCGGACATGCAAATATTGGTTGTGGATGCTAAAAGAGTTTGTAAATATTGGCGCAGTACGGCTAACCACTGCAGCTTGTACTTATATTTCTCGCTTTCTACTGCTTCACCGTTAGGTACGTACAGATTCAGGATTCTGATGTTATCTATTACTCCTGTTATGACTCGCTTTTGTTGATTCCATTCTGGCGGTAGATCTGGCAAAACCGAGTGAAAACCAGCACTTACATCTTGTAAGGGTTTGAGGCTGAGCAGGGCGACACCATTGTAAGATTTTTGACCGGAAACATAGATATGATAGCCTAGCTGTTCGAAAGGCGATCGCGGAAAATGTTCGTCCGCAACTTTAGTTTCCTGCATGCAAAGAACATCAACTGGATTTTTAATCAACCAATCAATAACCTGTTGCAAACGGATGCGAATGGAGTTGACATTCCAAGTAGCAATTTTCATCACTTAGCAGTCCCGGGACATTTGCTCGCAATTATTTTTGATGAGCGACGCAGATGGCAGAAGTAAAAATTTAAGTTTTTAGTTTGTTCAAGGTAGCAACCAATATAGTTTGCATTTCCTCAACTTTATTCATGATAGAACTCAAAAGGTCTTTCTCAGCTAAATTAACTTCTTTAATAATGATTAATTGTGTATCGAGTTCTCTTAAAGAGCCTAAAGCAATACGGAAAAATTGTACGTATTCTTGTTTGGAGCGCCTTCCGTATCCTTAGTTATATTGGATGCTAAAGATACTGCACAACGACAAACTTGATTGGTTAAACCATATAATTCGGACCGAGGGAATTAGTGCGTAAACTTATAACAATTAACGGCAAGTTGAACTACTGTTTGCCAAATAAACTGATTTTTAGAGCTCATAATTATCATATAAATTATTTATCAGTATTCCCTCGTACTTTCTTCTCCTTCTGAAATTTATCTTTCTTGGAGACTAATGTTGTATTAATTTTTTGTTTTCTCCAGAACCCTAGTTTTCAAGTTCGTCGCCCTTCAAAAATCGTAGTTTTGACTACAAAAACCTTGATTTTGTATGATCCCCAAGATAGATGCAACTAGAAAGTTAGAAATTGTAGTTTTAAGGTACGGTTGCTTAGCAGCTAGCTAGCTACTTGTCGGTCTGGAATGGCTGGAGGGCTATTACCGGGTTCGGTTAACCGAAATTGCACTCCCAGGAGTGAGTTTGGTTAATGTAAAATGCAAGTGGATGAGTAAAAGTACTCGCCTCACTTTGCTGAATGTCTAGAAGTCCGCTTTTTGAGGACTGCATCACTTCTGAACCAAAACAATCTATGAAAATCGCTCAAGTAGCCCCCTTGTGGGAAAGGGTTCCGCCTCCAACCTACGGAGGAATTGAACTGGTGGTAAGTCGCTTGACCGATGAGTTAGTTCGTCGCGGTCATGATGTTACCTTGTTCGCTTCCGGGGATTCTCAAACCTTGGCTAAGCTAGAAGCAGTTTATCCGCGTGCGCTGCGCTTGGATCCCAAGGTCAAAGAGTACACGGCATACGAAATGCTCGAGCTGAGTCAAGTTTATCATCAGGCAGCGGAATTTGATTTAATACATTCCCATGTAGGAATTTCGGCTTTACCTTTGGCGAGTTTGGTGTCAACGCCTACGGTACATACCCTGCACGGTAATTTTACAGAAGACAACCGCAAGATATACAGCCATCACTACCAGCAACCGTACGTTAGTATCAGTAACGCCCAAAGACAAATAAAAAATCTGAATTACGTCGGCACGGTTTATAACGGGATTAGTACAGAAGATTATCCTTTTGTTGCTCAAGCCCAAGAGCCACCGTACTTAGCGTTCCTAGGACGCTTTTCACCAGAAAAAGGCCCGCAACATGCGATCGCCATTGCCAAAAAAACAGGTTGGCGCCTGAAAATGGCTGGAAAGGTAGATGTAGTGGATTCCAAGTTTTTCGAACAAGAAATTGCTCCCCAAATAGATGGTAAGCAAATTCAATTTCTCGGAGAGATAAATCATGCCGAGAAAACCGAATTGCTAGGTAACGCTGCAATTACCCTCTTCCCCATTACTTGGCAAGAACCTTTTGGTTTGGTGATGATCGAATCGATGGCTACTGGTACGCCAGTCATCGCGATGAATCTGGGTTCTGTTCCGGAGGTGGTCAGCCAAGGTGTTACCGGCTTTGTCTGTCAAAGCTACGATGAAATGGCGGCAATGATTCCAAAAGCGTTGGAACTAAACCGTCATGATTGTCGAAGATATGTAGAAAGTAAGTTTAGCGTTACTCAGATGGTCGATGGGTACGAAGCAGTTTACGAAAAACTTATCAAAGAACGTTTTGATTTAAATGGGCGAATTCTTTCTGCAAAAATCCAGTTTTGAAATATTTTTTCTCCCTTTTTAAACCATAAATTTTGGAAGGAGGACATCAATATGAGCATGAGAAGCAACACTTGTCCTTGTTGCGGTGGTTGCCTCTTGCGTCATGTCCGTCACGGCGAAGTCTACTGGTTTTGTCTGACTTGCCGACAAGAAGTACCGCTGCTAACTACCAGTCGTCTATCTAACTTGGTTGAAGGAAGAAATACGAAAGTAGGAGTGCTTTACCAGCAAAAGGTAGATTCCTAAAGTTGAAAATCCAAAATCAAGAAATTTGAGTTTTAAGCAGGTGTGGTGTCCCTTCCAGTGAGTGAGTGAAACGACCCGGTTTTGATGACAAAGCCGGGTTTATTATTTGTTGTAAAATCAGGTGAAGGGAATTGATTGGTCAAAAGCCGTGCTAGCAGCTTTACTATACGGTCGAGAAGATTTGCGTTTGGAAAATGTCCCTGACCCTGCTCCTCCTGGTCCTGGAGAAGTAGTTATCGAAGTGAAAGCAGCCACAACCTGCGGTACGGATTTAAAAGTATGGCGTAGTGGCGGTCATGCCAAAATGCTCAAACCTCCCACCCTTTTTGGTCACGAGGCTGCTGGACGTATTGTGGCTGTGGGAGAAAAAGTTACCAATTGGCAAGTGGGCGATCGCGTGGTTGCAAATAATTCTGCTCCCTGCAGAAATTGTTTTTTTGTCAGCGGCGAGAATATTCTCTGTGCTCAAATTTAACATGGAATAACGGTACTTTTGCTGAGTATTTAAAAATTCCCGCACCGATTGTCGCACAAAACCTCTTGCCGATTCCTGATAATTTACCTTACGAACTGGCGGCCATGACCGAACCATTAGCTTGCGTGCTGCACGGAATAGCTCGTTCCAATATCAAACCCCAAGATAAGGTAGTAGTTTTGGGTGATGGGGCGATCGGGCTTATGTTTGTGGCCAAGCTAGCTTTTGATTGCTGTGTAGAAGTATTGTTATTTGGCGGTCATGACCAAAGGCTGAAAATTGGTCAAAAATTCGGTGCTGCGCAGACGTTTAATTACCGACAACTACCAGATATTCCTTTGGTTGTAAAACAGTTTACAAATGGTTGGGGTGCAGATGTAGTCATTGAAGCCACGGGTCTACCTAAGGTTTGGGAAACTGCAATCGCTTGTGCTCGTCCTGGTGGTACTGTGAATTTATTTGGAGGTTGTCCCCGGGATACAACAATAACAGTCAATACACAACAACTACATTACAGCGAACTCACCCTCAAGGGCGTATTTCACAATACTCCTGAATTTGTCAGGAAGGCGCTGGAACTGTTAGCCAGTCAAAAAATTCCGTTTGAGTTACTAATTAGCAAACGCTGTCCGTTGAAAGACTTAGAACAAGTATTTTGGGAAATGCAAGCGCGGCAAGTGCTCAAGGTCGCCTTGATTCCGTAATTTTACTAGTAAGAGGGTAGCCTTGGGAGGGGAAAACTAAGAATACCTCTTTGAAAAAAAAGAAAATGCTCACAAAATCTCTATTGAACTTTCTGATTCTACCCGCTTCTGTTTTTCCTTGCTTGGCTTTTTCTACTCTAGTTGTTAGTCCAGTTCAAGCATTACCAGGACAAACTACAGAAGAAGTTGGTGCTTGGATTCAAGGACACCCAACCTTGCGTCCTAGCAATAACGAGCGATTTTTTATCCAAAAGAGTGACACAGCAGCTCAGCGCTTCACTTTTCAAGCATCAGTATTTCCTGCTGGTAAAATCGGGTTTACCAGAGACCGCAGCCGCATTCGCAACGAGCGCCTAGCGATGTATGATGCTATCAATGGTGTAAATTTTGAGCGCTTAGAGGAATCTTTACGAATAATTTATGGCTTAGATATTTATCAAGACTTTAAAAACGCTCAGGTAGTGTACGAGTATCCAAATCAAAGCACTATTAACTCGGCGCGTTTTGCCAAAACTCCCATTCGGGAAGCTTTACGCGGACAATTGCGTTTAGGCGATCGCTACGCCTATTGGATGGAAATTGCCCAACCAAGAAACGGTAAAGCTTTCACTGGTCAAATGACTGTTTTGCTCAAGTCCGACCTCGAAAAACTGGAAGCACAATTGCAAACTCGATAATTGCAAACTAAATTAATGTAAATTTTGCCAGCGACCAGAAAAAATACTTTCAGCCGCGATCGCTATTCTTAATAAATCTTCCTTAAGTAGGGGGGGCCATTCAACTCCCGCTTTACGCCCTCCTGCAAACAGCATTTGAGTCTTAACTGCAAGCTGATACAAGGCGTAAGCTAATTCTTTATCAATAGTCGTAGCTTCTTTGAGATTTTCGAATACCACTTTCAATGCCAATAATATGGAAGTAATTTGACCGGGAACAGGCGGTTTTCCTTGCTGCATGCGCTTTAAAAGGGCCTCTTCCGTGTTTTCCTTTGCTATCAGTGTTTGGTCAATTAGGAATTTGCGAGCAGTTTCGTAATTCATGCCTTAAGAGTAGCGTACATTATTGCTCACTATTTAAGTATATACACTGAATTATGAAAGCACGGCTAGCTAATCGAGCGCAAAATTCTGGCAATCATGCTGTTAGCTTGCGACTCGTATCCACCACCAAACAAGTTGAAGTGATTGAGAATGTGGTATAAATTATACAGAGTCTTCCGCTTTTGGTATCCCTCATCCAAGGGAAAGACTTGGTTGTACCCACGATAAAATGCTGCTGGAAAGCCACCGAAAAGTTCGGTCATGGCAATATCTACTTCTCGATCTCCAAAGTAGGTGGCCGGATCGAAAATCACCAGTTCTCCCTGGATGCTAAACCCAGCGTTTCCTCCCCACAAATCACCGTGTACCAAAGAGGGTAGTGGGTTGTGTGCTTCTAACAGTTGTGGAATTGCAGCTAGCAATTCTTCTGCTTGTGGAAAACGACCACCCCGACGTTTGGCAAGCTGGAATTGGTAACCGAGGCGATATTTGGTATAAAATTCTGCCCAATTGCAAGTCCAAGTGTTGATTTGGGGTGTGGAACCGATGGTATTGTTCATATGCCAACCAAATCCTTGGGAACTAGTGACTTTGTGCATTGCTGCTAAATTACGACCCATTTGTTCCCAAGATTTGCTATCTCCGGAACCCATTTCCAACCATTCCAATACTAAGTAAGAAGAATCACCCGCGCTTCCCCAACAAAGAGGTCGGGGAACACGAATGGTATTTGTATCTAGTATCTGCTGCAGTGCTTGCGCCTCTGCCTCAAACATAGTAGCTTGGGATGCTTGGTTGAGCTTGATAAAGAAGGTTCGCTTACCATCAGCAACAGCATAACCTTGGTTGATGCATCCACCACCGACACTGCGTCGCCCTGATGAGGAGAATTTTTCACCAGTGACTTGGCTAATATGGGTTTCAATTTCAGTCCAGATCATTCCGGGAATAGTAACGGCTGATATAAGAGGGTTTCTTGGGACTCGAAACACTCGCAATATTCTGAAGTATATCTATCTCCGATGCAATTATGCTTAGTTAGTACAACCCTATTTAGCTAATATGGTTTGAGAACGATCGCTCCGTAAGCATCGCTTTGTAGATACTTTTGGGCTGCTACCATCAAATCTACTGCATTTTGGGCTTGAATGTGATTTGGGTAATCAAAGGCTGGTTCGAGATTTCCTAGTAATGTTTGATAGTAACCGTATAATCCTGCCCGTTCGCTTGGTGTTTCGTTACCGAAAATAAAGCGATTTGCTACGCGCTTGTGCACTCTGGCAATTTCCGCATCCTGGACGAGCTGTGTTTGCAATCTTCGGATGTGTTCGGCGATCGCTTCTTCTGTTGCAGTCAAATTTTCCACTGCACAATGGGCGCAGATATAAAATATTCCTTGCTGTTTGTAAGTGATGTTACTTACAGAAATGTGGGAAACCAGTTTTTTTTCTTCCCGCAAACTTCTAACAAGTCTGGATGTTCGTCCGTGGCCTAAAATAGCTGCCAAAACATCCAAAGCATAGGTTTTCTCTAGCTCGAGCAACCCCGGAACTCGCCAAACCATTACCAATCGTGCTTGTTGAAGAGTTGCGTCTGTAAATTCCTGGCGAAGGATGCTTGTAAACGGAGGTTCGGGAGCAAAAGTTAACTGTTGGTTGTTGGTTTTTGTTGGTTGGCGAGCAATGCTTTGCGCAAATCCCTCTGCGATAATTTCTATTAATTGTTCTGTGGGTAAATTACCTACAGCCACAGCTGTTAAGAACTGGGGTTGATACCAACAAGCGTGAAAATCCCGCATTTGCTGCGGTTGAAGTTGGGAAATAACTTCCCTTGAACCTAGTACGGGACGTCGGTAGGGATGCTGTAAAAATGCTATTTCCATTGCTCTGGCGTAAGTTCGCTGGCGGGGATTATCTTCAGAGCGCCTAATTTCTTCCAGGATGACAAACCGTTCCCGCTCGAAGGCATCCTCAGGTATAGTAGCATTCAATACCACATCAATTTGCAAAGGAGCAAGAACGGCAAAATCCTCAGGAGCTGTTGTAATGTAATAATGGGTGTAATCTTGACTTGTAGCAGCGTTGGTAACGGCACCCCTTTGTTCGACTAGATATTCAAACTCACCATTTTTTAGTCTCTCAGTGCCCTTGAAAACCATGTGTTCTAGAAAGTGGGCCATGCCGTTGATTGCATCTGCTTCTACGACTGAGCCGGCGTTAACCCACAAGCTGAGATTAACTGCTTCTACCGGCATCTGCTCGGCTACGATCGTTAAACCGTTTGGCAATTGATGGAGTTTTGGTGCATTCAAACGAGCAAATTTCAGCAGTGTTGAGGTCATTGGTAATCGTGAGTGAGCTAGTACCTTCTATCTTACATAGGTACTTTCTGGATATTTATGGAAATTGTTACTTATGAGACTGTATTCCTAATTTCTGAGAAAAATATTAAAATTTTCATATAAATATTAAGAAATGTTTGGCGATTTTCATGTCCGGTCATCGTCTTGGCAACAAAAAATCCCGCATTATCGTTATTGGTGCAGGAATTGGCGGTTTGACAGCTGGAGCGTTATTGGCGCGTAGGGGACACAGCGTTTTGATTGTGGATCAAGCCTTAGTACCTGGAGGGTGTGCTTCTAGCTTTCGGCGCCAGGATTTTATTTTTGATGTGGGAGCTACCCAGGTAGCGGGTTTAGAACCAGGGGGAATTCACCATCGTATTTTTTCAGAATTAGATATAGATTTACCACAAGCGACGCTTTGCGATCCTGCTTGTGCAGTATATTTACCCGGAGAAACAACGCCTGTTAATGTTTGGTGGGATCCGCAAAAATGGCAACAAGAACGCCAAAGGCAATTTCCCGGTAGCGAGCCTTTTTGGCAGTTAATAGCAGCATTGTTTCAAGCAAGTTGGGAATTTCAAAAACGCAACCCAGTACTACCACCGCGCGATCTTTGGGATTTTTTACAGCTGATGCAAGCAATACGTCCCAATACCTTAATCACCATACCCTATACTTTACTAACAGTAGGGGATGCGCTGCGTATCTACGGATTGGCCAAGGATCGGCGTTTGCGGACATTTTTAGATTTGCAACTGAAGTTATATTCTCAGGTCAGCGCCCAGGAAACTGCTTTGCTTTACGGGGCGACGGCGTTGAGTATATCGCAAAAACCGCAAGGATTGTTTCATTTGCAAGGTAGCATGCAAGTACTGAGCGATCGCTTGGTACAAGCGCTCAAAAGAGATGGCGGTCAGTTGCTGATGCGCCACACTGCAGAGCAAATTCAAGTCGAAAATGGGAAAGCAACTGCAGTAGTAATTCGCGATCAAAAAACAAAAAAAGCGTGGATAGAACCAGCTGACCAAGTCATTGCTAATGTTACCGTGCAAAATTTAGTACAGCTATTAGGCGACAAAGCACCGCGTGGATATAAAAGGCGCGTTCAAAAACTACCGACTCCGTCCAGCGCTTTTGTGGTGTATTTGGGTGTTGACGAAAGTGCTATTCCCGCTCAATGTCCGCCTCACCTTCAGTTTATGTACGATGCTAACGGTCCGATTGGTGAGAATAATTCTTTGTTTGTATCCGTTAGCCGTCCCGGCGATGGCCGTGCTCCTACAAAAAAAGCTACAATAATTGCATCGTCTTTTGTAGATCCGCACCAATGGTGGTGTACGGAGGATTATCAAGGTTTAAAGAAAAAATATACAGAAGATGCGATCGCCCGTCTGGCTCAATTTTTTTATTTGAAACCGGAAACTATCATTCATGTAGAAGCTGCCACACCCCGAACCTTCGCCCGTTATACAGCACGCTATCAGGGTATCGTCGGTGGAATCGGTCAAAGAATATCTACATTCGGCCCTTTTGCCTTTGCCAATCGTACACCTATCAAACATTTGTGGCTGGTGGGCGACTCCACCCATCCAGGTGAGGGTACCGCAGGCGTTAGTTATTCAGCGCTAACAGTTGTACGGCAAATAGAAGCACAACTTTACAGCTAGCTAGCAAGCAGATAGGGCGCGATCGCTCGTGGAGCACACTTTTACTTACCCGCTACATATAGCTGATTTGAGAATGGGAATGGGAAACTTTTTGAATTTCTTCTTTAATGCTATCCAGGTCAATAAAACAGTCAGCGACATTAATTAAACTTTCGCTGGTCATGGAACGCAGACTCACAACTTCTACTCTTACTCCTTTGTAGGAAACAGCATTTACAGCATAAGCCAAATCTCCATCTCCGCTGACTAAAACAACGGTATCGCAGTAAGGAGCTAAAGTCATCATATCCACAGCCAGTTCCACTTCCAAATTAGCTTTTTTGGAACCATCAGGAAATTGAACTACATCTTTGGTGACAACACGATAGCCGTTGCGACGCATCCATAAAAGAAAACCCTGCTGTTTTTCATTGCTGCGATCTACTCCTGTGTAAAAGAAGGCCCGCAGCAATTTACCGCCTTTTGCTAAATGGTAAAGCAGTTTCGAGTAATCAATTTCAATACCTAATTGCAAAGCAGCATAAAACAAATTGGAACCATCAATCAAAACCACCACTCGACCCCGATTCGAGACATTGCAAATCGAGGTTTCACCAGAAACATCTGGCAGTTCGATGGTGTCACTTCCAAAATTAGTTTCCAGCAAAGTTGCTTCTGGATATAATTGCTGCTGCTTCCATGCTTGATTTTGAGTGTTTTTTTTGTTAAAACTAGTAATAGCCATTATTGCCTCTAAATGGAAATACAAGAAATTTATTGAGACTAATTACACAAAAACTGTTTTGGGTAGTGCGAAGGCGCAATTCATTTTTTTGACTGCTTGCTCAGGGATTATATACTAACCTGTTCGCTTCGACGAGGAAAAGGGATATAATAGCAATCCACCGTACCTGGCAGGAGTGGATGTGGTTGTTTTATAGTTCTCATATTACTGCTTCTTAATCACAATGATGATAGCTCATAGTTGATGTCAATAACAGTCTATGCCGAATTAAAATTCCGGCAGAAAGCAGACTCGAACCTTTAAGTAGCAATTAAATCCTCTTTATAACATACGCAGTCCAACTGCAAGCAAGTGTCTTTAATTTTTTGATGCTGTTATCTGCTTCTAGTTTAGCGTTGACTTGACCGGAGGATAAAGGAAGTGAGGTTAATTAATTAATATTAAAAATCTTAATTTTCATCTATCAACAAGTAAAATTACCTCATCAAAAAGCTTTTTGTCCGAAAGCTTTCGACCTAACAAAATTTTGGCATAAAAGTCTGAAGACTGGAATCAGCAACGCTTATAAAAATCATCAAAATTTGAAAAAAGACGGCAGCCAAAAGTATTTGCGTAGGTGGAATTGCTGGGACATCTTCAATTACCAAGCAAAAATATCGCCAGTCAGAAAAGCTATCTGACCAAGATTTGTTCTTGTATGGTTGAGGGCGTTGGTGGCTGAAATGACGGTATCGGTTGAGGATAGAGAAACTGACGCCAAGCTCGGATTTGCTCTTGCGCTTCTGTGTAGGCTGCACTACCGCGGGGAATTAATTTGGCTGTTTCGATCGCTCCAGCAATATCAGATTCGCCTTGAGCGCGTGCTATCTGTAATAGTTGCTGGCTCCATTGGTCAATAGCTATATTCACTTCAGCCCGTAAAGGACTAGTACGGGGAACCCGTTGTGCGAGGCGAATTGCCTGGGCGAGGGATTGGGCGTTACCACCGAGTGCGACTGCTTGTGCTTGCTTCCAGTTTTCTCTGGCGTCGATTTGTGCTTGCCAATCGTCTATTGCTGCTTGTGCTTCTTGAGAAAGTGCTCTTCCCGGTCCAATTTGTCGAGCAACGGCAATCGCTTGCGATAAATTACCGGTGCTCGCTAATTCCCGAGCTCGGTCCAAGTAAGGTTGATCTTGAATGCGCTCGATCTTAGCCGTCCAAGCGGCAATTTTTCTTTGTGCTTCTGGGTATAATGCGCGACCCCGGCGAATTTGGCTAGCTTCGGCGATCGCAGCTTGCAAAGAATTGATATCCTCGAATAAAGCGATTTGTTCGGCGCGGTCTAAATAAGGTCTGTCTTCAATAGTTTGTATTTGAGCAACCCAGTCGTTGATTTGTTGTTTTGCTTCTTTGGCTCGGGGGTTGCTATCGGGAATTTGTTGGGCTTCTGCTATGGCTGCTGTTAGGTCGCTCACTGAACCGAGACTAGCTAGCGATCGCGCTTTTTCTAGCTTGGTGAGATCTTCAATTTCTAATTGCCAGCGAGCAATTAACTGCTGTGCTTTGCTATAGATTGGTCTGGAGGGATCGATTTGCTGAGCTTGGGCGATCGCCGTTTCTAACCCCGTTATATTACCCAACCAAGCATTTTTTTGTGCTTCTGCCAAAGCAATAAAATCCTCGCTTTCCGATTCCAGTCCGGTAACGGGGGGAATTTTTTGGGCTATAGAAATGGCTTCGTCAGCGTTGCGCTGGTCTAATTTTTGTTGCGCCAATTCTAATATTCGACGTCCAAATTTAGGAATTGCCTCTTGAGCTTTTTGATAAAGATAACTGTTTTGGTCAATCGATTCTGCTAGCTTAATTGCTTTGAGAATATTATCTACATTCTTGCTTTGGGCTAAACTTTCAGCTTTGGCTAGCTTGTCGGCATCTTCCCGGGCACCAGCAATGAGACGGTTTATTTCGTCATACTTAACAGTTGCCCAATATTTATTATCTACCCGCAATAACTTGGCGGCAACCATAAATGCGTCGTGCCAATGTTGCGCGCGCAGTTCTGCTTGCGCTTGTTGGTAAATGTTTTCTGCTTCCGACCATATAGATTGCCACTTGGCAATTTCTTCTTCTACCAATCTGTATGCGGGTACGTCTTTGGGAATTTGGCGGACTGTGGCGATCGCTTCTTCTAACGAACCTGCTTGAAACCTCTCTTTGGCCAAGCGAATGATATCTCGCGACCATTCTTCAATCAAGCGGTCTATTTCCGAGCGCAAAGGATGGCTTTGCGGTAATGGCTTTACTAGGGCGATCGCCTCTAACAAATCTTTTACTGTTTGCTTAGAAGCTGCTAGTTGAGCACAGTGCAAACGCACCGAAGCGCTCGCTAGCGGCCAAAAAATCGACGGGCAGTTGGGCGCTGCTGGTAACTTTAGCAACATTGCCATCGCTATTAATGCCACGGCTCCCGGTATTATTGTTAACAATAATGCCCAAAAAACCCAACTTTTTAACCAGCGCGGTAGCTGCCTAGAATTTCTATTGGGTGGCAAAGTCGGTTGCAAATGAAGACGATCTTCCAAAGGCATTGACTCCGAGTTGGAACCGCTAGCTGGTGCGCCAGAGTAAGTATTGCCGTCAACTCTTGTTGGCTGGAATAACCTTGCCATCGGATGGGGCTGTTTGGCTTTACCTTGCGAGCAACTTTCTGGAATATCGCGCTCTGTCATCTTTATCCACCAAAGTAATTTCACAGCGAACTGCTAGCAGTCACGACTTTTGTTGTTGCCATGGTAACCTTCTAGTTATGAAAAAGCCACCTCTTGCAGGAATTTTTCTCCCTAGATATCATTACCAAGCTGGATTTTAAGTCAAAAATTACACTAACTACCCGGGAGCCGATTCCTTTTGCAGATCGTCAATCAGTTGAGCTAAATCCTCCTCAGTTGCCTGGTAAACCGTTCCGCAAAAATCGCAAGTTGCTTCCGCACCCCTGTCTTTGACTATCATGTCTTGTAATTCAGCTTCTCCGAGCATTTTTAGCGCCCCCAAAACACGCTCAAAAGAACAACCGCAGTAAAAGCGCAGCATTTGGGTTTCGGGAAATATAACCAGTTCCATATCCCCCAGCAAGTCCCAAAGAATTTCTGTGAGAGATTTACCAGCTTGCAACAATGGTGTAAAACCCTTTAGAGCCGCAACTCGCGATTCCAAAGTTTCGATTAAGGCTTCGTCCGTAGCTGCTTTAGGCAACACTTGCACCAGCAGACCGCCGGCGGCGGTTACTCCTTTTGCACCCACGAATACACCTAAAACTACTGCTGAGGGCGTTTGTTCTGAAGTTCCGAGGTAATGGGCCACATCATCCCCGATTTCGCCAGAAACTAATTCCACTGTACTCGAGTACGGATAGCCATAACCAACGTCGCGGACTACGTAAAGATAGCCGTCTCCCACTGCGCCGCCAACATTTAGCTTTCCTTTTTCATTGGGAGCTAATTCCACGGAAGGATTTTCTACAAAACCCCTCACCGTCCCGTCTACTCCGGCGTCTACCAATATACCGCCTAAAGGACCATCACCCTTAACTCGAACATTAACCCTAGAACCGGTCCTCTTCATATTAGATGCCATTAGCAAACCTGCTGCCATAGTTCGTCCCAGTGCAGCCGTTGCTACATAGGAAAGCTTGTGGCGCTGTCGTGCTTCTTCGGTTAAGCGGGTTGTAATTGCACCAACTGCACGAATTCCACCATCAGCTGCTGTGGCGCGAATTAATTGATCCGCCATGAACAACCTTACATTTCTTTACAACTTTACTTTCTCTATTCTAAGTTCATAAGTTGTGCAAGAGTGACTAAATCGAAAAGGAGAAATATGAGGATTTCCGTACAGTGTTAGAGAAGGCGAAAGGCTCCAGTCAGCACAAAGCCTGCCTGGGGAAATTTACATGTATAATTTAATACTTTTTAACTGCGGAAAACGTTTGAAATATATCACAGCAGCCCTGCTCAAATGTTGGATTCATCTAATAACTGCAAGCGATCGCCCGCTTTAAGGCATAACTGTGCCAAAGTCAAAGAAAGGAAAAACTCATGCTTTGGGCTTTTGCTTGAAAAGATGACTACTTTTGGTAATATTGTGCCATCGTTGTTAAAATTCCCAACCCAGGAGGAGTATAAATAGGTAAATTACGCACCGCATCTATAATTGAATTTGTTGAATTGAAATTGTTACTCAAACCACAGGTGGACAATTAATTATGAGTAAAGGACAGGGATTTGGCTTTGGTTTAGGAAAAATGAAAGAACTAGCTGACGCTTTTAAAAAAGCGCAGCAAGTGCAAGAAGGCGCCAAGCGGCTTCAGGAAGAATTGGAGCAAATGGAAATCCAAGGAGAAGCAGGTGGTGGTCTCATTAAGGTGATAGTAAGTGGAAACCAAGAGCCCAAGCGAGTGGAAATTTCTCCTAGCGCTCTTAACGAAGGAGCAGAAGTACTTTCCGATCTGGTTACCGCCGCTATGAAAGATGCCTATAACAAGTCCACTACCACTATGCGCGAACGCATGGAAGAATTGACCAGTGGATTGGAAATTCCTGGTTTCCAATAAGCTTTGAAAGTGTGACTGGTTAACTTGCACGCGCATTTATCTATGCCTTACAAGCTTCTTTTTGTCTGTCTGGGAAATATCTGTCGCTCGCCAGCAGCAGAAAATATCATGAATCACCTGATCCAGCAGACTGAGTGGAAAGGACGCATCCTTTGTGATTCTGCTGGTACGTCTAGCTATCACATCGGTAGTCCCCCTGACCGGCGCATGAGCATTGCAGTTGCTCAAAAACTAGGAATAAAATTGCGCGGTCGCGCCCGTCAATTTCAAGCATCGGACTTTCAAGATTTTGATTTGATCTTGGCAATGGATCGAGAAAATTACCGGGATATCCTCTTTGCTGACCCTAGCGGGCAATATCACTACAAAGTGCGCTTAATGTGTGAATTTTGCTCTCGCTATACTCTCGAAGAAGTCCCGGATCCCTACTATGGCGGTGCGGAGGGATTTTATCAGGCGATCGATCTGCTTGTTGATGCTTGTGAAGGCTTGCTCAAATACGTTATTAGCCTGCAAACCGTTTCGCCAGAGCAATCTCACGGTGGTTAAGCTGCTTCGGCTGCTCGATACCAAAAGCGGTGACTACTCAGTGAGGGTGGTCACTGCTAATCATCGCTTTTAAACAAGCCAAATAAAGGAGCAAGTATGATTCCAAAAACAAAACCACCTATGTGAGCCCAATAAGCAACGCCGCCTGACTCCACACTCATATTGGCAGCTACCTGCAAACTAGCAAAACCAGATATTATATTTTGGATAAAGAACAGCCCTATCAATATGATAGCAGGTATTCTAATAGTGGTGACAAAAAAACCCAAGAAAACCAGGCTGAGAACTTGAGAGTGGGGAAAGCGAATTAGGTAGGCACCTAAAATTCCAGAAATAGCACCGCTTGCACCCAGGGAAGGAATAGCAGAATTTATGCTGATAAAATACTGGCACAAAGCAGCTAAAGCACCACAACTAAGGTAAAAAATTAGATACTTGATATGACCCAAACGGTCTTCGATATTATTGCCAAAGACCCACAAAAATACCATATTTGAGATTAGGTGCCACCAACCGCCGTGTAGGAATTGCGATGTAAATAACGTTGTCCATTCGCCAGCGAAATTAGCAGTTAATTGTTGGGGAACAACTGCATACTGCAGCAAAAACTCTTCCAATTGCGCATTTGACAAACTGAGTTCGTGAAAAAAAACTAAAACGTTCATCCCTATCAACCCATAAGTGATGTATGGGGTAATTCGTGTTGGATTGTCGTCGTAAAGAGGAAACACAGATGCTTTTCCTAAACTGATCGGTTAACTGCAATATAGCCTGTAAGACGGAAAAAGGAATAATAAATCTTAGACAAACGGCAGCAATTGGCAGATAGATGTTAGTTTAATTGTTAGCTTGGGAACACTAGCAATGGGAATTAATAATATCAATTGCTTGATGCTAGCATGGTGGCTTGGTTCAAAGAATCGGACTACAAAACACAACCACAGCTAGCTGCTGCCAAAAAACTGTATCGTTACGGAAAAATAGAAATTACTTGAAAAATTGGGAAAAAGACAACATGAGGAGTATCTGCAGTACCTGCAATATCCTCATCAAATTTGCCTTCATCTAACACAACATTTCTCGTTACCAGATGAAATTTGCTAGTTAGCAAGCGATCGCACAAACAAAATTGCAAGCAGCATTCGAATAGCACAAGCGAAGAATTTCTGGAGCGTGTCACTCACAACCAAAATATTAACAAGTACGATCGAAAAGCTGTTTTGCAACCCGTAGTCTTTGAAAACAACAGCAATTCCTTACTTGTTTGGCTTGGTGTTCTCCACCTTTTGAAAAGCTTGTTATTGAGACTATCAAAATTAAAGTGCTGGGTTGGGAAGTTCGAGGTTTATTTATTTTGATTTTAAGTATATTTTACAACTTAAAATTAAAATATTTACGTTTTTACTCTGATAATTTAAGATGGTATTCGCGGTCAGAAATTGGTTAGGACAAGCTGGCTATTGTATTAATTAAAACTTGGCAAGCTCTACGAAACGGAATGGTTTTGTAAAGCCAATTTTCGACGTCAAGCTTCCAGCGAGTAGAAATTTTCAAATTTCAGCCAGAATTGAGCATTAATCATGAGCCAACGATTCCAATCAGAAAACCCTTCGGCGAATGAGCAACAAAAAATCGCAAGCACAACTCTAGAGCATAGCCAAAAATCAGCTGAAAGCAGAAATAATTGCACTCAAGTAGAAATTATCCTGCAGGAAAACGCAGCAATTTTACGCCAAGCTATAGAGAACACTCCTTTATCCGTAGTCATATTCGACAGACACATGCGCTATCTGATTGTGAGTCGCAGATGGCTGGAAGACTACAACTTGACAAATGACATTATCGGACGCTGTCACTACGAAATCTTTCCTGACATTCCCCAACATTGGAAGGAAATTCATCAACGCTGTTTAACAGGAATAACCGAACAACGGGACGAAGACCTGTTTCTACGAGAAGACGGATCTGTTAAGTGGGTACGCTGGTCGATTTGTCCTTGGTATACCGCAAAAGGTGAAATCGGCGGTATCATGATGTTCAACGAAAACATCACCCAGCGCAAACAAGCAGAAATAGCTCTTCAACACAGCGAAGAAAGATTTCGATCGCTAACGGAAGCAACTACTCACCTGACCTGGACTACCAATCCCAGAGGTGAACTGGTCACTGGACTATCCCAATGGAGTGCTTTTACAGGACAAACACTCGAGGAATTGCGAGGATTGGGATGGCTTAGTGCTGTCCATCCTGAAGACCGCTCCCAGGCCCGACAAACCTGGTTAGAAGCAGTCAGCAACAAAAGTACTTGCCAGGTAGAGTACCGTCTTCGTCACCACGATGGCGAGTATCGCTACATGAGCATTCGAGCAGTTCCCTTACTCAATGCAGATGGTACTATTCGGGAATGGTTCGGCGTACACACTGACATCACCGAACGCAAGCAAGCTGAACAAAAACTTCATCAAACACTAGAAATCTTGGATTCAGCTAGCGACAGTATCATCATTCGAGACATGAATGACCGAATAAGTTACTGGAACCGGGGTGCAGAAATTCTTTATGGTTGGAAAAAAGAAGAAGTTATTGGGCAGTACATTCACACATTTTTGCAAACAGTCTTTCCCAAACCGTTAGAAAGCGTATTGGCTGAGTTTTTTGAACAAGGATACTGGCAAGGAGAACTGCAGCACATCACCCGTGACGGTCGAAAAATTATTGTCGCCAGTCGCTGGACACTGCAGCGCGATGCTAATGGAAAGCCTTGCAATCAGCTGGAAATCAATAGCGACATCACCGAACGCAAACAATTTGAAATAGCACTTGCTAAAGCCAAAGAAGCAGCAGAAGCAGCTAGTATTGCCAAAAGTGAATTTCTTGCCAACATGAGCCACGAGTTGCGAACTCCGCTCAACGGTATTCTGGGATATGCGCAGATTTTGCAACGTTCCAAACACCTCAGAGAAGAAGAGCGATCGCGCATAGATGTAATTTACCAATGCGGCTCCCATTTACTGACCTTGATCAACGACATTCTCGATTTGTCAAAAATCGAAGCCCAAAAAGTGGAACTCATACCTACCGATTTCCACTTTCCTGCTTTTCTACAAGGTGTAGCAGAAATGTGCCGCATCCGAGCTGAACTTAAAAACATTCAATTTCACTTTCAACTAGCACCAGAATTACCTATTGGCATCAGAGCTGATGAAAAACGTCTGCGACAAGTATTAATCAACCTTCTGAGCAACGCAATCAAATTTACCGACCGTGGAAGCGTCACCTTTAGTATCAGCTATGGTAGTGAAGGAAAAATTCGCTTTGAAGTGCGAGATACGGGCGTTGGCATTCCCCAGGAAAAACTCCAAGCTATTTTCCAACCCTTTGAACAAGTAGGAGATAGTCGCAGACAAACCGAAGGCACTGGTTTGGGACTGGCAATTAGCCAAAAAATAGTAGAATTGATGGGCAGCACCATTCAGGTCGAAAGTCAAGTAGGTGTTGGCAGTATTTTCTGGTTTGAAGCTAGCTTACCCGAAGCTGACGAGTGGGTCAAAAGCTCTCAAGCTGACGACAAAGGACAAATTATTGGTATCAAAGATCGTCAACCCAAAGTTCTGGTTGTGGATGATAAATGGGCGAATCGCTCAGTAATTGTGAATTTACTCAATCCTATTGGCTTTGAGGTAATTGAAGCAAACGACGGCGAACAAGGTTGGCAAAAACTCCTAGAATTTGAACCGGATCTCGTTCTCACTGACTTGTTAATGCCAAAATTTGATGGATTTGAATTCATCAAGCGTATTCGCGAATCAGAAAAATTTAAAAATATTGTCATTATTGTTTCTTCTGCAAGTGTATTTGAAAGCGACCAACACCGCAGTTTAGAAGTAGGAGGAAATGATTTTCTTCCCAAACCCGTCCAAGCAATGGAGTTGTTTAAAAAATTGCGGAAACATCTTCATCTTGAGTGGATTTACGAACAGCAAAAAACTGTTAGCCATTCACAAGAAAACTGCGATCAAATCGTTGCTCCACCCATTGCAGAACTAGAAACTTTCTACGAACTAGCAATGAAAGGTAACTTTAAAGGCATTATTAAACAGGCAGCATTGCTTGAACAAATGGATCCAAAATACATTCCTTTTGCAAGAAATTTACATCAATTAGCAAAAGAATTCCAAGACCAAGAAATCATAGCACTCATTCAATCTCACAAATCTGCGTTATGAATCTTATCACAGACCAAGTTGCAAAAGTTCTTATTGTTGATGATAATCCTGCCAATCTAGGTGTATTGTCCGATGCTCTCGATCAAGCAGGTTTAGAAGTTTGGGTCGCCAAATCAGGCAAAATTGCTTTGGAGAGAGTGAAATACGCTCTACCCAATTTAATTTTGCTAGATGTAATGATGCCAGAAATTGATGGCTTTGAAACTTGTCGTCAATTAAAAGCAGACCCACAAACCAAAGATATTCCTGTCATCTTTATGACGGCCTTATCCGACACAACCAATAAAGTCGAAGGTTTTCAAGTTGGTGCTGTAGACTATATCACCAAACCTTTTCAGCAAGAGGAAGTGCTCTCACGAGTTCAATTGCATCTAAAGCTACATGATTTGACGGAAAAACTGGAGCAGAAGAATGCTTTGCTAGAACAGAAAGTTGCAGAAGTTAGTCATGCTTATCGCGAGCTGCAACAAATGCAACTGAAGCTGATCCAAAGCGAAAAAATGTCCAGTTTAGGACAGATGGTTGCTGGAATTGCTCACGAAATTAACAATCCTGTCAATTTTATTTATGGCAATCTCGTTCATGCTGGTGACTATGTACAAGAGGTACTGAATCTTTTACACCTTTATCAGGAAGAATATCCAAATCCAAGTCCTAGAATTCGAGCTGAATTAGAAGCGATCGACTTGAATTTTATTCAAGATGATTTGTTAAAGCTGCTCAATTCCATGAATTTTGGTGCACGACGCATTCGCGATATTGTTAAGTCTATGCGTGTTTTCTCTCGTGCAGACGACAGCGGTATTACAGAAGTTGATATTCACGAATGCATTGATAGTACGCTGACCATTTTGAATTACCGTCTCAAGGCAAAACCAGAACATCCTGGCATTGAGGTCATTAAGGAATATTCTATGCTACCACTAGTAGGATGTTATGCCGGACCGCTCAATCAAGTTTTTATGAATATTATTTCCAATGCCATTGATGCTCTCGATGAATACAATCAACAACGTTCTTTTGAGGAGATGAAACAGCTACCAAGTCAAATAAAAATTAGTACAAAAATGCTTGGAGATGATTGGATCGCCATACATATTGCTGATAATGGTCCAGGAATTAGTGAAGATGTGAAAGCGAAGGTGTTTGAGCCTTTCTTTACTACCAAACCTGTTGGCAAAGGAACGGGGTTGGGTTTATCTATTAGCCACCAAATTATTGTGGAAAAACATGGTGGTAATTTGCAATGCCATTCTCTACCTGGTAAAGGAACGGAATTTATAATTCAAATTCCCACTCACCAACAGCAGCAAATTTCGCGAGTTGCTTAGTAGGAAAGAAGAATCCTTGGTGTCATGTTTGACTACCGGGGATTTGCCTTTAAAGTCAATATTTGAAAATTTTGCCAAGAGGTAGGTTAGGATTTGAGTTTTGACATTTTGGCACGACTATCTTCCCACTAATTTATCCCGCAGATGCTTGATGCGATCGCGTAGCTTTGCTGCTTCCTCAAATTCTAATTTTTTTGCCGCTTCTTTCATCTGTGCTTCTAGTTGAGCAATCAACTCTGGAATGTTTTCTAACGGTAATTCATCTATATGTTCCGCGACCGTTTCTAATTCTTGAGCATTCAACCGGCGCGACACTTCTAGAAAAGATAAAATGGCGTTACTTGATTTTTTGACTATTGGCTGCGGCGTAATTTTGTGCATTTTGTTATAAGCTATTTGAATACCGCGACGGCGTTCGGTTTCTTCTATAGCTTTGAGCATGCTATCGGTAAGGTTATCTGCGTACATAATTGCTTGTCCTCGCACGTGACGTGCTGCTCTCCCGATAGTTTGAATTAAGGAACGTTCTGCACGTAAAAAACCTTCTTTGTCTGCGTCTAAAATTGCTACTAGGGAAACTTCTGGTAGGTCTAGACCTTCTCGCAGCAAGTTTACGCCCACCAAAACATCAAAGTTACCATCGCGCAAATCTTGCAAAATTTCAATGCGCTCGATGGAGTTAATCTCTGAGTGCAAATACCTGACTCGGATGCTATGTTCTTGCAGGTACTCGGTTAAGTCTTCCGCCATGCGTTTGGTTAAGGTTGTCACCAATACTCGTTCCTGGCGATCTACCCGGTCTTTGATTTCACCTAACAAATCATCAATTTGTCCTTCTGTAGGACGGACGATAATTTCTGGATCTACCACACCAGTGGGGCGAATAATCTGTTCTACCACATTATCTTGAGAAACTTCTAATTCCCAATCTCCTGGAGTTGCAGAAACAAAAATACACTGGTTTACTTTCGCCCAAAATTCTTCTGCTTTTAAAGGACGGTTATCAGCTGCACTAGGAAGGCGAAACCCATGCTCAATTAATACTTTTTTCTGGCGCGATCGCCGTTGTACATGCCGCGAATTTGCGGTACAGTTACGTGAGATTCATCGATTACCAACAGCCAATCTTTAGGAAAATAATCAACCAAACACTCTGGTGGTTCGCCTGCTTTTCTTCCTGCTAGGTGACGGGAATAGTTTTCAACGCCGTTGCAGTAACCAACTTGGCGCAGCATTTCTAAATCGTAGCGCGTCCGCTGCTCGAGACGCTGTGCTTCTAGTAATTTTCCCGCCGCTTCTAGTTCAGCTTTGCGTTCTTTTAATTCTTGAGCGATCGCCTCACAAGCTTGCTCCAAACGTTCTTCGGGAGTAACAAAGTGACGCGCGGGGTAGACATTTACTGCTTGCAAACTCTGAAGAATTTCGCCGGTGACGGGATCGACGTAACGAATGGCGTCAATTTCATCGCCGAAGAATTCAATGCGAATGATACGATCTTCATAGGCTGGCCCGATTTCTAACACGTCGCCCCGAACGCGAAAACGTCCCCTTCCTATTTCTAAATCGTTGCGGCTGTATTGTACTGATGCTAAATCTCGCAAAATCTGGCGTTGGTTAACTTCCATTCCCACTTGAAAAGAAATCGCAGCTTTAAGGTACTCTGCGGGAATCCCCAACCCGTAGATACAGCTTATGGAAGAAACTACGATGACATCGCGCCGCTCAAACAGCGATCGCGTTGCTGAATGACGCAGCATGTCAATTTCATCGTTAATGGCAGCAGTTTTTTCAATATATGTATCGGTAACAGGAATATAAGCTTCTGGTTGATAATAGTCGTAGTAACTGACAAAATATTCCACGGCGTTGTTGGAAAAAAATTCCCGCAGCTCGTTACAAAGCTGTGCTGCCAGGGTTTTGTTGTGTGCTAAAACCAAAGTTGGTTTGCCAACTTTCTCGATTACCGAGGCGATGGTAAATGTCTTCCCCGTTCCCGTAGCTCCTAGTAAGGTTTGATAGCGATTACCCGCTTGTACGCTAGCTACAAGTTTAGCGATCGCTTGCGGCTGATCGCCAGTAGGACTAAAGGGAGCTTGAAGACAAAATTCTGTCATACTGTTTTACTGTAATTGTCCCATTCTATGGTAGCGAATCTACTCCTAAGCCGAATCCAAAGCCTGACTTGCCTGGCATGGAAAAGTTTTTCATGTCTCTTCATTTTTTGTAAAAAAGTTTATTATTAGTAAGACTTATGTATAGCTTCTAAATAAAGTTATACATATAAAATGTTTTTTAAAGTTAAACTTTAGACATATTAGGAAAATTTTGACTTCTCAAAAATATTCTAAAAATTCCTAAACAATATAGAGGTGTGCGATATATGACTATTAGCAGCACCGGTAAAAAGGTCAATTCTAGGCAAAAGTACGCGAAGCTAAAGGGGGAAACTACTGTGGAAGTTGAAAATAATCAAGGTCAAACCTCAAATACCGAACAAACAGGACAACAAGAATCAGCAGGGAAACTAAAGATACGCGATAACCTTGCTGTTTCTGGTATTCGTCCGATTGCTGCTAGTGACTTGCAAGTTGCGGAAACAGTTTCTATTTCTGGTTTGCGTCCCATTTCTGCCAGTAACTTGCAGGTGGTAGATACAATCAACATTATGGGTATTCGCCCGATTGCCGCAAACAACATTCAAGTAGTTGACAGTATCAATTTATCAGGAATTCGTCCCATTGCTGCCAGTTCGCTGGTGATTTCAGAAACCTATTCTGTGATGGGGAACCGCCCGGTAGCATCAAATGATATTGACGATTCCGAAAATTTAATGGGTTTTCTAGATTAGATAAAAAATAATACCTAACAATACATCAGCCCGGTTCGGAATCAACCGGGTTTTTTATTGGTAATTGTAATTAACGGTTCTTATTTATCTCTTTTTGCATAGATAGATAATATGTCCTCTGGTGGAAGGCTATAGCAAAAAGCATTAGCTAATCTGTAATCAGTAATTAAAAGCAAGGTTGAATTATCAACTTTGAAGGCAATTTCTATCAGCAAAGGAGAAAAAAATGAGCATAGAAGATAGAGCCAAAGCCGCTGCTAAAAACGTTGAAGGTAAAGTTCAAGAAGCATGGGGAAATATAACTGGCGACCCGAAAGATAAGGCAGAAGGAAAAGCTAAGCAAGCAGAAAGTGAAGTACGCAACGCTGCAGAAGACGTCAAAGATGAAGTCAAGAAAACTCTTGACTAGACAAACTAATTGAACAGAGAAGTAATTGGTGAAACGGGGTACATCAATACCAAAAAAATTACCCGCTCGCCAGAACTTTAATAAACGCACCCAACTAAAGCGTGATTGTCTAAAAGTCCGCGCTGGCGGACTTTATTACTTGAAAATGAAGAATAATGTCGAGAAATTGCTCCCATATTATTGGTTCTCTAGACCTGAAATATGAACAGATTTCCAACAGTAAAAGCGAGCATAAATCTGGAAAATAACAAAAAAGTGGGTCTAGCGTGGCAATAATTTCTTGGAGGAAAAAGCATGAATTTAATGCAGCAAAGTCGTAAAATCTTAGTAGCTTTTGTCTTGATTTTAGTATTAACTGTTACTACGGCGTGTGGTGGTGTAACTCAAGGCGATCGCACCACAACTTTGCCAGGAGTTAATCGAGATATAGCCGTACAATTAGAGCGAGGCAATACCCCACAAGGACAAAGTTTTGGCAACTGGGTTGTGCAAACATCACGGGGTTTGATCAAAGATGCTTACGTGCGCGACAACAACAAACTCGGTGTTGTGATTTCCTCACAAGTGCGCCCCAATGAAGTACGCGCCCTAGCAAGATCTTTGGTCGAAGGTTTTCGTAAAAACTTTCCTAACCAAGACTTAACAGTTTTGGTATACGCACCTGACAAGCAGCTAATTTTGACAGCTCGCTACGATGTCCAATCGAATCAAATTCAGTATACCTAGGACCAATTAGTCGAATAGTCGAAAAGGAGATGAGTGCAACAATGACTAGCAGTGAAGAGTACAAACGTCAAATAATGAGGGATCTAGCCCAGGGAAATACCGAATCTCTCGAGGATACCTCCACCGAAGAGTATCAAAACTTCGATGACTTTGCGCAGCGTACCACATTAGACCAACGCCGTCAAATGTTTGAGCGCTCTTTGCATCCAGAACGCATTCCTCCAAGTCAAATGGAGCCAGAATTACAAAAGGCGATCGCCAATATTAAACCAAATGAACGAGACGATGTAGCGCGCGCCTTTTTCAAGCACCTCAAGCACAGGGGACTTGACGAACGCCAGCTCGAACAACAGCTAGGACTTTCCACTCACAATCCCAACCGCATGAGCGCTGATGATGTCAGCAAACTCGCTTCTTTTGTCTATCATAACCATCCTGACATCTTTCGGGAAGTACTCGCAGAACAGCCTGGTATTATCAAGTTCCTCAGCAATCCCATTGTAGGAGCAATCTTAGGCTTGGCAGCAGCTAAGTGGCTGGGTCACCGCAAGTAAGCCAAACATACGTGCGAATTTTAGTTGTAAAGTGGACATTCGTTAGCTGTCCGCTTTTTTTGGTATCATTTTTCTTCCTTTGGAGCTTTCTTCTCCAAAGCAAAAGAGTAACTAACCGCTATCCACTATCTCCGTAATTATACTTAGGTAGGTCTTTAACCCTGAAAAACCGGTCATTAGGGAAGTAAGTTTTCCATGCTCTTCCAGGTTGCAAATGCTTACAAGTAAGGGAAAGAAATAAACTAGTATTAGCTCCTGCGTTTATTATTCATTTTTTCTGCTTCTGGGTATCGAAATTCATGAAAAATATTTTCCCATTCAGCTTGTTGATATTACTTGTATTTGCTATGGTTTTTTTTCAAGGCAGATCCGGTTTTAGGCGGAGAAATTGCTCGCGCACAAGCATTTAACCTGCAAGGATGGTTGCGAAACACCTTAGCGTGGATTCAAAGTTTGGGTGCAACAGCAGCGATCGCTTTTATTCTTCTCTACGTCATTGCTACTATTGCTTTCTTACCAGGTTCTGTTCTGACCTTGGGTGCTGGCGTTATTTTTGGCGTAGTCTGGGGTTCTGTTTATGTTTTCATTGGCGCAACTTTAGGTGCTACGGCTGCTTTTATTATTGGACGTTATTTGGCACGAAAGTGGGTTGTCAAGAAAATCGCAGGTAACAAAAAATTTGCAGCTGTAGATCGCGCTGTTGGTAGAGAAGGACTAAAAATAGTTCTTCTGACACGCTTGTCGCCTGTATTTCCTTTCAACTTATTAAACTATGCCTACGGAATCACAAGCGTTTCTCTCCCAGACTACTTGCTTGGGTGTGCGGGCATGATTCCCGGAACGATCGTGTATGTTTATATTGGTTCCCTTGCTGGCAATCTTGCTGCTATCGGCACAGATACCCAACCTACAAATTCTACCATCCTATGGGCAATTCGGATAATTGGTTTCGTAGCGACTTGTGCTGTCACCATTTTTGTGACTCGTATTGCTCGCAAGGCTTTAGAACAAGAGGTTAATGGTTAGTGGAGACTACTACCTACTATCTACCTACTAAAAACCAGGGAGCGACCAATGTCGAATTTTGAATTTCAAAGAGCGATCGTCCGTCCCGTGGATGAGTATAACCAAAAATTGGTTTCCCGCGTACACCCACCAGACTGGGTCAATCCTCAACCTGCGGACTGCTATGATTTGTTGGTAATTGGTGCTGGTACTGCAGGATTGGTAGTAGCTGCAGGTGCTGCGGGTTTGGATTTGGGTTTAAAGGTAGCGCTCATAGAAAAGCATTTGTTGGGCGGAGATTGCTTAAATTTTGGTTGCGTGCCATCAAAGACTATAATTCGATCGGCGCGTGTGGTGGGTGAAATTTGGAGGGCGAGAAACTTTGGAATTAACGTTCCTCAGTACGTTGATGTAGATTTTCCTGCCGTTATGCAAAGAATGCGGCGAATTCGAGCTAGCATTAGCTATCACGATTCGGCAGAACGCTTGCAAAAGTTGGGTATAGATGTTTTTTTGGGTAGCGCTAAATTTGTCAACAGCAATACTGTGGAAGTTGGCGATCGCATCCTCCGCTTTCAAAAAGCAGCGATTACAACCGGTGCAACAGCTGCACGCCTTTCTATACCTGGAATTGAACAAGCGGGTTACCTAACAAATGAGACGGTTTTTTCCCTTATCCAGCGTCCGCCACGTTTAGCAGTGCTCGGTGCAGGACCTGTTGGTTGTGAGTTAGCACAAGCTTTCCGGCGTTTGGGTTGTGAAGTGGTACTTTTCCATCGCCATTCTCAAATTCTGAATAAAGAAGATGCTGATGCTGCCGAAATTGTCCAAAATGTCTTTTTGAAAGAAAAAATTCGTCTGTTACTCGATTGTCAGGTGCAGCGAGTGGAAAAAACAAGGGATGGCAAGACTATTTATTTTAGCTGCAACGGCAAAGAAGATTGGGTAACGGTGGATGAAATCTTAGCTGCTGCAGGACGACTACCAAATGTAGAGGGTTTGAATTTAGAAAGTGCAAATGTAGAGTATGACCGTAGTAAGGGCGTGAAGGTAAACGATTATTTGCAAACCACAAACCCCAATATTTTTGCTGCTGGTGATGTTTGCATGGATTGGAAGTTTACCCATGCTGCTGATGCAGCAGCGCGCATAGTCATTAAAAATGCACTGCTTTCTCCTTTTGGTTGGGGACGGTACAAGCTGAGCAATTTAGTAATTCCTTGGGTTACGTACACCGATCCAGAAATTGCTCGTGTGGGAATGTCCGAGCGTCAAGCACAAGAAAAAGGAATGAAGGTGAATACAATTAAAATTCCTTTTAGCAGTGTCGACCGAGCGATCGCTGACGGCGAAGAAGAAGGTTTTGTGAAGATTTTATATAAAAAAGGAACGGATGAAATTTTAGGTGCAACTATAGTTGCTTGCCATGCAGGTGAGATGATTTCGCAAATCACCACGGCCATGGTGAATAAAATTGGCTTGAACAAACTTAGCAGCGTTATCCATCCCTATCCTACCCAAGCAGAAGCTATTAAAAAAGCTGCTGATGCTTATCGGCGGACGCTGCTGACGCCAAAAACCAAACGCTTTTTGAAATTGCTAACAAGGTTATCTTAAAATTTCATCCCCGGGTTTGGATGCAATTTTTTTAAACTCCGCAATTATCTTTTTTTATCCTATCCTGGGGGATAGGATATTTATTAGCGATCGAAATAACTTTTTGTACTGAGGAAGAAATTGTGGTTACCACGCCAGAAAAGCTAGAACACGCCAGCGAACATTTACCAAACTCACAAAGGGTAGCCGTGTTACTAATGGGCTACGGTGAAGTCGAAAGCTACGAAGATTTTGCTAACTACAACGAACAAGCATTAAACCTGCTTACAGCTAAATTTGCACCAGTACCCAATTGGATTTATCCTCCTTTGGCCAGAATTTTGGCTTTATTTGACCGCCACGAGTGGGGACACCAGCATCATGATTTTATTTCCCCCCACAATGCTATTTTTGAAAAACAACGAGAAGGTATTGAAAAAAATTTGCAACAAACCTGGGGCGATCGCGTTCAAGTATTCAAAGCATTTAACTTTTGCGCTCCCTTTCTCCCCAAACAAGTACTAGCAGAAATTAAAAACCAAGGCTTCAACAAGCTCCTGATTTACCCGCTTTTGGTTGTTGATTCTATTTTTACTAGCGGTATAGCGATCGAACAAGTTAACAAAGCTTTATCGGAATTGAGCGAAGGAAATAAACACTGGCTACAAGGACTGCGCTACATTCCGTCTTTTTACAACGAACCAGCCTACATCAATTTAATCGTCCGCTTAGTAGAAGAGAAAATTGCCAATCACTTAGCTGCAGCTTACTTACCAGGAGAAATTGGTATTGTATTAATGAATCACGGTTGTCCCCACAAAGCTAAAGGATTTACCTCCGGAATTACCGAAAGTCAAGCACTCTACGAATTGGTCCGCGATAAATTAATCAATCGCTATCCCCTTATTTCCGTAGGTTGGCTAAACCACGACACACCTTTGATTGCATGGACGCAACCTAGTGTGGAGCAAGCAGCAAAAAACCTCATCCAATTGGGCGCTAAAGTTGTTATGTTTATGCCCATCGGTTTTGCCACGGAAAACCACGAAACTCTACTGGACGTGCATCACATTATTCATGCTCTCGAGAAAAAGCATCCCCGCGTTAACTACGTGCAAATGCCTTGCGTCAACGACCATCCAGAATTCTTGACCATGGCAGCTCAATGGGCGAATCCTCACATCGAAGCACTGTTAAACGAGCAACCAATGATAGTTAATCCCCAACTAGCAGCAAAAAAACACCATCACCATCATTAACAACAATGGGAAAAGTGGAGAAATAAGGTTTCTCCTTATTATCTCCTGTTCCTCAATTGACGCCTCGCAACTTGCGGGTATTTTCAACTAAACTTTGAGCGAACCCATCGAATCTTTGCGAAAGATTTTCATCTAACAACTTGCCCTCAGAGTCAAAAGCTTTCCATGCTTGTCCGATCGCAATTTGTTCGGGAATTACCCAAGCGTGTACCCATCGCATAATTACTCGCAAATCGTTAAGGGCGTTGCTGTTGGACTGTCCTCCCAAGACGCTAATCAGCCCCACAACTTTATCAGATAACTGCTCAAAACTCATCAAGTCCAAAGCATTTTTCAAAACACCGCTGACGCTGCCGTGGTACTCTGGTGTTGCTAAAACCAGCCCATCAGCACTGCTGACTGTTTCCTGTAACCGCTGCACGTCCGGGTAATCAGGATACTCTTTTTCCCCATTGCAAAACGGTAATCGCATCTTTTGCAAATCGAGAATTTCCACTTCCGCACCTAAAGCTTCTATCCGTCGTGCTGCTGCGTGCAAGGCCATCCGACTGTAGGAGCCAGGTCTTAAACTACCGCTGATACCAACTATTTTGACCATGACAAAATTGACTCTTCTCAAATCCTAACCGGAGTAAATGCAAATCAAAATCGTTATGACTATGCATATTATAATATATTAATACTTGAGGTGAATGATAATGTATTTTGCAGTTAATTTTCCCCAATCCACAGTCGCAAAGACAAAACTTGGGAATGAGTTTTTGTGGAAGTTACACTAGAGTGAGAAAAAGTGATTTCAATAGCAATAAAAACTAGCGCTCAGCTTGTGGCAAGCCAACAAAGGGTAATTATTTATGAAAAGTTTTGGGAAAAAAACACCGAGGAAGCAGCAACCGAATAAGCCAACAGCTTTGACGGGGGCGCTGGTAGCCGGTTTAATAATGTTACCAGTAGGGTTTGCGGGAGTTAGTTCTCCTGCTGCTTTGGCACAAAAAGCAGAGCGTGACTCCCTTAGTTATGGTGAATTGTTTCAAAAAATTGAAAAAGGGCAAGTCAAAAGGGTAGAGTTAGATGAAAGCGAGCAGATAGCAAAAGTGTATCTCAAGGGGCAACAGCCAGATGCACAACCTTTACGAGTAAGGCTTTTAGATCAAAACCCAGAGCTGATTTCTACCCTGAAAGCGAACAAACAAGTTCAGTTCGAAGAGGTCTCCTCTGCTAATAGCAAGGCTGCTGTTGGTTTTTTAATCAACCTGATGTGGATCTTGCCACTGATCGCTTTAATGTTGTTTTTCCTGCGGCGCTCTACCAACGCTTCCAGTCAAGCGATGAACTTCGGGAAGTCAAGAGCTCGCTTTCAAATGGAAGCAAAAACAGGAGTAACATTTAACGATGTAGCGGGTATTGAAGAAGCAAAAGAAGAACTGCAAGAAGTTGTCACCTTCCTCAAACAACCGGAAAAGTTTACTGCTGTTGGCGCTCGCATTCCCAAGGGAGTACTGCTAGTTGGACCCCCGGGAACAGGTAAAACTTTATTAGCAAAAGCGATCGCTGGTGAAGCTGGCGTACCCTTTTTTAGCATTTCCGGTTCCGAATTTGTGGAAATGTTTGTAGGTGTCGGCGCTTCCCGCGTGCGCGATTTATTTAAAAAAGCCAAAGAAAACGCTCCTTGTTTAGTATTTATAGACGAAATTGATGCCGTGGGAAGGCAGCGGGGTGCGGGTATCGGTGGCGGTAACGACGAAAGAGAGCAAACCCTCAACCAGCTGCTGACGGAGATGGATGGTTTTGAGGGTAACACCGGTATCATTATTATTGCTGCTACCAACCGTCCAGATGTTCTGGACACAGCACTTTTGAGACCAGGACGGTTTGACCGACAGGTAATTGTTGATGCACCCGATCGGAAAGGTCGTTTAGAAATTTTAAAAGTCCACGCTCGCAACAAAAGAATCGATCCTAGTGTTTCTTTAGAAGTTGTCGCTCGCCGCACACCAGGTTTTACAGGAGCGGACTTAGCTAACTTGCTCAATGAAGCAGCTATACTCACAGCACGCAGACGCAAGGATGCTATTACCCAAACAGAAATTGATGATGCCATCGATCGCTTGACAATCGGGTTAACCCTAAATCCACTGCTGGATAGTAAGAAAAAGCGATTGATTGCTTATCATGAGGTAGGGCATGCTTTGTTAGCTACACTGTTAAAACACGCAGATCCTTTAAATAAAGTCACAATCATTCCCCGCTCTGGTGGAATTGGAGGTTTTTCCCAACAGATCCTCAACGAAGAAATGATCGATAGCGGTCTTTATACTCGCGCTTGGCTCAAGGACAATATTACCATGACCTTGGGAGGCAAGGCAGCAGAAACCGAAGTTTTTGGAGAGGCTGAAGTTACAAGTGGAGCTAGTAATGATTTGAAAATAGTGACCAACCTAGCTCGAAAAAAGATAACAATGTACGGAATGTCCGAGTTAGGTTTAGTAGCTTTGGAAACTCAAAATAATGATGTCTTCCTGGGTAGGGACTGGGTAACTCGCAACGAATATTCTGAAGAAATGGCAACTAAAATTGACAGACAAGTGCGAGAACTTGTACTTGAGTGCTACCAACAAGCTCGTCAAATTATTCGTGAAAATAGAGCCTTGATGGACCGACTTGTAGACTTATTGGTGGAACAGGAAACAATAGAAGGAGAACAATTCCGCCAAATTGTTGCTGAGTACACTCAATTGCCAGAAAAACCTCAATTAGCTGCAGGAAGCAACAACCCTACTCTCTCCGGAAGCAAAAGTGCTTCATAAAATCTATTGCTTGTGATTTTGGGGGTGAATTTAGGTGCTGTCTAAAAACACCCTCTACTTAACTGCAACTAAATTTAGCTCTGTTTTGATCCATCTTTTAATCAGTCCCGCGATTAAACGTTGAGTGTTTGTCTGCAACAAAATAGATGGATGCAAACGAATAGCTGCCCACAACTTTTGACGAGCTTTAATTAAATTATCAATGCTGTTGTTATAGTTCTGCAAGTATTTTCGCGTACAATATTGATAAACCGTAGCTAAGCTTCGATTCTTAAGATACTGCCACTCGGATGGAAGTGTTTTAAACGTTTTTTCAACAACAAAAAGACACCCTCTTTCCATCTCCTCGATTTTTGAAGATGTAGAACGTGAAGATTGGCGATAAAAAACTTGGTATTTGGGAACTACGACAAATTCCCATTTAGCTGCTATGCGCAACCAATAGTCCCAGTCAGTGCAACTTCCACATTCAGGATCGAAAAATCCCACAGATTTAATTGCTTGTAAGCGAATTAACGGATTGGAACCGCTAGCAATAAAGTTACTTACTAATAAATTAGTTAAGACATGACCCTGAAAGAAGATGGGGTCACCCTTGGCTAATAATTTTCCCTGCTCATCGATAAAACTAGTCCAGCTATAAGCAATTCCTGCTTGCGGATTCTGCTGCAAAGCTTGTAGTTGTAGCTCTAATTTATCAGATGTCCATAAATCATCGGCATCAAGAAAAGCAATAAACTCTCCTGTCGCATGAGAAATACAACGATTTAAAGATGTGGGTAAGTCAACATGCGGATAAGAAAAAATTTTGATGCGTTCGTCTTCTAAAGTTTGGAGTACTTCTAAAGTTTTATCGGTGGAACCATTGTTAATAATAATTAACTCCCAATCTCTATAGCTTTGTTTGCAAACAGATGATACGGTTTCTAAAATTGTTTTTTCACCATTATAGACAGTCATCACCACAGATATTGTTGCCATAATTGAAATTGTTTAATCTGGAATTTTTGAGTTTTTATTACAAAAAAATTGCAAGTCGGCAACAATATTATCATGATGATTGGATTCAAATTAATAAAAATCTTAATAATTTCATGACATCTTTAGATTTAAGTAGAAGAACTAAATTAAGTTAAAGTTCGCGCCTTTGGGATTAACATTCTCGACCAGTTCGTAGTCGGGACTTTAGTCCTCAAGTTGGTAGTTACGACCTTAGTCCTCAAACTTCACACTCAAGTTGGTAGTGAGGACTTTAGTCCTCAAACTTCACGTAACGAATTCTTTCTGAGTTTAGATTGTGGTTCTTTGTATTCCACACGCTGAGTTGTCCGGAGAGTAATTTAACCCCCACTGCTTGTGGCGAGCAAGCAAGCTTTCTATTCGCAGGTTGACTAAACCAGGATTGGTGCGGGTAGTTCGATTGGTTCACCGGTTAAACTAAAGGCGCGAGCTTCGGTAATTTTAACTTTTACCAACTTGCCTTTGAGTTGGTTGATGTCGCCGGTAAAGAAGGTAAGACGGTTGGTGCGGGTACGTCCCATAACCTGAGTTTTATCTTTAGGATTTTGGTCTTCTACCAGGATTTCTTCTATGCGTCCCAGGTAACGCTGCGATCGCTCAGCTGCTTTAGTAGCTACTAGGTGATTTAGTCTTTGCAGGCGATCGCTTTTAACTTCTTCGTCTATTTGATCGCTCCACTGTGCTGCTGGTGTTCCCGGACGGGGGGAATATGCAGCAGTATTCAACTGATCGAAACCAATATCTTCCACCAGCTTGAGGGTATTTTGAAATTGTTGTTCTGTTTCTCCAGGAAAACCGACAATTGCATCAGCGCTAATAGCTGCATCTGGTATGTACTTGCGGATGGTATCAATTATGCGGCGATATTTTTCTTGGGTATAACCCCGCGCCATCCGTTTTAACACTTCATTATCTCCGGATTGGAAAGGAATGTGGAAGTGTTCGCATACCTTGGGTAATTCTGCACAAGCTCGAATCAGGCGCTCGGTAAAATAACGAGGATGGCTGGTTGCGAATCTCAGGCGTTCGATTCCCGGTACATCGTGAACAAAGTAAAGTAAATCTGTGAAAGTATGCTGGTGACGACCTTCTGGTGTTACTCCTGGTAAATCTCGTCCGTAGGCATCTATATTTTGACCTAAGAGGGTAATTTCTTTGTAACCTTGCTGTCCTAGTTCTTCTATTTCAGCACGAATTGCTTTTGGTGTTCGAGATTGTTCTACGCCGCGTACATTTGGAACCACACAGTAGGTGCAACGTTCATTACAGCCATAAATAACATTTACCCAAGCTGTAACGGTAGAATCCCGGCGCGGTTTGGTGATATCTTCCATAATGTGAATTGGCTCGGTTGCTACAACTTGGTTGCCCTCAAAAACTTGTTGTAATAAATCTTGCAACCGGTTGGCGTGTTGCGGTCCCATCACCAAATCTAATTCCGGTACTCGTCGCAACAAGGCTTCTCCTTCCTGTTGAGCAACGCAGCCGGCAACAATCAAGGTTAAATCTGGTTTTTCGTGTTTGCGTTTGGCTTGTCTACCGAGATAAGAATATACCTTTTGCTCGGCATTATCTCTAATCGTGCAGGTGTTGTAAAGAATTATATCCGCTTGATTCGGATCTTCTGACCACTCAAAGCCCATATTTTCTAAAATGCCAGCCATGCGCTCGGAGTCAGCTTTGTTCATTTGGCAACCAAAGGTAGTGATGTGATAGTAGCGTCTGGCAGTTGTCATGGGCAATTAAACTTTAGCTCGATATCATTTTCCAAGGTTTTCTTTAATTGTATTAACTCTAGTTACCAATTCACAAAATCGATCTCGGTTTCCACAGAATTTCCATGGGGGAAATTGTTTGTGAGGGAATTAACTATTGAGTTGTTCGTCTTGTTCGCTGACTTGTGCTTGCTCGCTTAGCGGTTTTACGACTCGGGCGATCGCTTCTCGGACAAATGCTTTAATAAATTCGTCGCGACGGTTGAGCTGAAATTGACGCTGGACGACTTCTGTGATTCCGCCATCGCCCCAATCTTGATTGTTGCGAAAATATTCTATAAAACTTTTGCCAGCAATGCGCGTTAGATAAGCTGCTGTTACGCCTTGAACGGCTCGGCCAATAATAAAAGTACCCACGTTCAATTGTAAAGCGGCGGACAGTAACTCGATAGCGCCTTTGACAATTCCCAAACCAGCTATGGTTTTAGCCAGAGAAAGAGCTAGTTCTCGTCCTCGTTCTATATTTATATCACAGCCGTAGACTCTGCCAATTTCTACTACCATTTGAGCGTTGACGGCAGCTGTTGCCAATAAATCTACCACTGGTAATGGAGTGACAGATACTACTCCTGCACCGATCCATTGAAATCGTTCTACTATTTTCTCAGCTTGACGGCGACGTTGAACATCAATGAGTTTCCGTGCTTGTTCTCCCAAGCGCAGGGATTGCAACAGAATATTGTCTGCAACCAAATCTTCGCCTTCTGCTCGCAAAATTGCCGCCATTCTACGTACTAATGGCAGTATATCTGGCTCGGGTTGAAAAATTTCTCCATTTTCTAGTTGTACGGGTTGGGGATGAGCAGCGATCGCCACCACATCAGCAGGAGCAATAAATCCCTGTACTCGTTGTCGTAACCGAGCTAAAATCGCTTCCTTATCTTCTGGCGTATATAAATCGCTTTTATTCAAAATTAACAAAGAACGCTTGCCGATGTTTGCCAGTGCTCGCAACGGTTCGTATTCTGAGCGCCGCAAGTCGTTATCTACTACAAACAACAGCAAATTTGCTTGGGTAGCTAGTTCTCGTGCTAATTGTTCCCTGCTGGTTCCTGCTACTCCTGCTTCTAAAATTCCTGGCGTGTCGGTAATTAAAATTTTGCGTTCTAGACCTTTCAATCGCAGACAATAGGTTTCTCCCACTTGAGTTGTTCCCATTGGTGCGTCTACCCTACCAACCACGCGCCCCATAATCGCATTTACCAGGGAAGTTTTTCCAGCACTACCCGTACCAAAAACTACAACTTGAATTTCACCGCGCTGCAAATTTGCTTCCATTTCTTGCGATTTATTCAGCAATGCTTGGCGGGTTACTTCATCTTGAATTTGCGCTACCTGTTGCCGTACAGCTTGTAAAGTTGTAGAAGCTGCTTCTGATTTAGCTGCGGGAATTTGCAGTTGTTTGCTTTTTTGGTTTCGACGTCGGGAACGCTGTTCGCCTTTGTGAACCAGTAAGAAATAATAGATAAAAGTAGCTATTAGCAGTGCAATGAGGACAATTAGTAGAAACAGCAACAAATTTGCCAGCAGCGGAGAACTCCAGGACAATTGTCCGTAAAGCCGAACTAAAGAATCAATCAGCCACAGACTCAGTCCCAGAATGGCGATCGCTCCCACAACAAAGATAATAGTGCGCAACAGGGACATGATTGGTGTAATTACTTACCTATATGCTTTCAATATTAATGCTTTCGGTGTTTTTCACCAGGGTAGGAAAAGATCGGTTTTGATAAACTGAAGACGATTTTGACACAGTTTCTTTTTGCTGGTGGGATTGCTCTTGCTCAACCTCCTGCCGGATGAAAAACTGCACCAGCTTACCATGAGTTCCTCACCAAATTTTAAACAATTGTCACAGTATTACAATAACTTAATTCCACAAGCATTCTCTCGACTGAGATTCAAAAAAAAATTATATGTGGATACGGCTTGGTTTTGGGCATTGGGGTTTTGGGAATAACAACCGGGTTGGTTGTAGGCAATAACTATTTTCAGGAAGCTCGAGAACAAATGACCATCGCTGACGATGAAGCGGGACTGCTAAGCAACATGCAAGGAATTTTGCTGGAGCTTCAGTGTCGCCAACAACAGATGATACTTTCTTCCGACCAATCTCAATCTTTCCAACAGAAAATTTCCCAATTAACAGCTGCGGTTACCGAAGCTGAGGAAATGTTTTCCCAGCTGCAAGAATTTAGTCAGACTAACGCCGAACACGATTTGCAAGCTTTCTTGACCAAGTACGAGCAGATATTAGCAGCGTATTTCCAGCAATTTAAGATGCTGTTGCAGCAAATTTCTAATACCGATCCCCAGCAAAAATTGCAACTATGGCGACAATTAATAGCACAATTTAACCAAAGTCCTGCGGCTTTGGGTTTTTATCAATTTTCTGAGGATTTAACCGATTTTGCGAAAACACTGCGTGCAGAACAAGAAAAAGCCGATCTTGCTCAAAATCAAGCCACATTATTGCAAGCCCAAATTATTATTGGCAGTATTTTACTTTCCACGGCGATCGCTGCTGTTGTTGCTGTTTGTACAAGTAAAATTATCGTACGCCCGCTGCAGGCACTGACCCGTTTTGCCCAGGAAGTTATTCACCAAGGTAATTTTGAACTGCAAGCACCCGTGACCGCAACGGATGAAGTGGGTACTTTAGCTGTTTCTATTAATGAATTGATTCGACAAGTAAAGCATCTTTTAGCAGAACAAAAAGCTGAGGTAGAAGCACGATTGATTCAAAGTGAAAAACTCTCTAGCTTGGGAAGAATGATCGCAGGTCTTGCCCATGAAATTAACAATCCTATCAATTTTATCTATGGCAATTTGGGAAGTGCTAAAACTTATATTAATGATTTATTCGACTTAATTGAAACCTACAAAGCTGAAATTCCCAAACTTCCACCCGCGGTCAAAGCCAAAGAGGAACAAATCGAGTTAGAGTTTATCCAAGAAGATCTGCCTAAGCTTTTAAAATCTTTGGAGTTTGGCGCCGAACGCACGCGAGACATTGTCCGCAGTCTCAAAGACTTTTCTCGTTTGGATGGAAGCGAGCCTCAGTTGGTAAATTTGCACGCCTGTATTGACAGTACTTTATTAATTCTACAACACCGCCTGAAAAAAGGTATAAAAGTTATTCGCAATTACGGAGATATTCCCGCCGTCCCAGGTTACACGGGCTTACTGTACCAAGTATTTATGAATCTTTTCAGTAATGCTATTGATGCGCTCGAAGAAAAATCGGCAACTTCAGCACTATTTTCACCTACAATTACTATTAGTACCGCACGCAGTGAGGAAGGTTGGGTAACGATAAAAATCGCAGATAATGGTTCGGGTATAGCCAAAGAACATCAAGATAAAATCTTTGAAACTTTTTTTACCACTAAGCCGCGGGGTATCGGTACGGGCTTGGGATTGGCAATTAGTTACCAAATTATAGTGGAAAAACACGGTGGAAAATTAACTTACAATTCAGAAGTAAATTTGGGTACAGAGTTTGCGATCGCTTTACCAATTACCCAAAATAAATCATAATTGCCTAACTGTAACAGCCAATATTTGACGCCAGTAACAAGGATAAAACAAGCTTATGGGGCTTTTCGAGCAAATTATCAACGCCATTGACAATCCACAGCAGCAAGGAAATAACGAGCAACTCGGGGAAATCCTCAACACCATAGAACAACTGAGCAACAATACCGGTACAAATCCCTCTACCATCCAATCAGCATTAGGAATTTTGGGAAGCTACGTGCGCTCCGCTTTACAACAAAAGCAAGCTGACAGCGGTAACGAAGAAGTTCAAGCAATAGTTAATCAGTACGGTGGCGTCAATGCTAATTCCGAAGCAGTAGACACTTTGTTTTCGCCCATGCTGCAACAGCAAGTAGCACAAGCGATCGCCGAACGCACGGGAATCAATGCAGAGATGGTTCAACAATTATTACCGCTTTTGGTTCCTTTGGTACTGAATCTTTTACGAACGGGAAGCAATGTCCAAGCTCCTCAAACAGGGGAAAATCCCGTACTCAATACCTTTCTTGATGCAGATCGAGATGGCGATGTAGACTTGGCTGATGCCGTACAAACGGCTTTTCGATTTTTAGGTCGATAATTACAAGTACCAATGGAAATTGACCGCAAGCAAGGGATCTAGTGGTGGATTGGGAATTTTTATACCTGTTGGTACACTTGGCGTCTGAGCGGCTTTTTGGCAGGATTGAAATTACAAGCTGCAAAGGAAAAGTAAATTAGGTACAGACAACCAGGGTGCAAAAATATAAGAATTGATTTTGCATTTGTTTTCATTTTTTATCTTGCTGTCAAACAACAGGAATGGCAGACATGAAAATCAACCTGGGATGGATATCAAACGATGATTTCGCTCCAAGATATGCAGGAAAGTCCCAAAACAACTCCACAACCGACACAAAACTGCTGGATGCCTATTCCCAAGCTGTGATCGCTGTCGTGGAAAAAGTTAGCCCTGCGGTTGTGAATATCGATGTGCAAAGATGGCTAACAGGATCGTCGCGTCACCGCCGTTATCTATCCTTAGCTCCAGAGGTACGAAGTAATGGCTCTGGATTTATTTTCAACAAGGATGGTTATATCCTCACTAACAGCCACGTAGTACACGACGCCTCAAAAATTCAGGTGACTCTTTCTGACGGTCGCAGTTACGACGCTGAAATGGTAGGCGACGATCCGGATACAGATATAGCAGTAATTAGAATTCGCGCATCGAATTTGGTAGCAGCGCCTTTGGGCGATTCACAATCATTGCGAGTCGGACAGCTGGCGATCGCCATCGGTCATCCCTTGGGTTTCCAAACAACCGTTACCGCTGGAGTAATTAGTGCTTTGGGACGCTCTTTCAAGTCCCGTTCTGGTAAGCTGATTGAAAATGTCATCCAAACCGACGCTGCATTAAATCCGGGTAACTCTGGCGGACCCTTGGTAACTTCCCATGCACAAGTAATCGGTATTAATACCGCGATCGCCATGGCAGCTCAGGGCATCTGTTTTGCTGTACCGATTAATACTGCTAAGATGGTAATTCCCGTTTTAATGAAACACGGTAAAGTTAGGCGCGGTTACATCGGTATTGGCGGACAAAATGTTCAAATTTCCTGGCGAATCGCGTTATTCAACGAACTAGCTGTAGATACGGGAATATATGTCATGTACGTAGAACCGAACAGTCCTGCACAAACAGCTGGTTTGCAACAAGGAGATGTTATCATTGCTTTTAACGGCCTGCCTGTAGGTAATATGGAACAGTTGCAGAAACTTTTAACGCCCGAATCTATAGGCGTGCGCTCGCAACTGACTATTTTGCGTAACAACCGCAAGCTACTAGTAACTATAGTACCGGAAGAATCGCCCCACAAAAACTACTAAAAGAAGATGTTGGCAAATTAAATAAAAATCGGGCCAGCACTAACTCAGCCTGGAAGAATTTGCTTATTCTTAATAATTATACCAACCATCACCCGGCAACACTGGAGAGTTGTTAAATGTTTATCACCGCGATCGCCGACTACGGTACGGGAGATCCAGCATTTATCGAAGTCGTGCAACGTTTGTTAATGGCTATTCCCCAAGCGCAAATACACGTGCTTTCGGTTCCTCCCTTCAGTACCTTAGCCACGGGTTTCTGGATCGCTCAACTCGGTTTGAATCCGGGACCTAGCGATCGCCTGATCTATCACAACTGCGCACCCCGCCAAGACGATCCGGAAGCTCGTCGCGACAACGAGGGTGAAGGATTGACCTACGCTTTGCTGTGCAACGGTGTGAAGGTGGTAGGTGTCAATGCGGGTTATACTCTCTCGTTCATCAAACACCACGCTCAGCTATTGCACAGCGTCAACGTTTCTCGTGGAGGTTCCCAATTTCGCTCGCGAGACGTTTTCCCGGCCGTAGTGGCGGCGATCGCCAAACAAGATTTCAGCCTTTTGGGAGATAGCCTTCATCCTGAACAAATTCCCGATGTTCCCCTCGATCGCATCGCCTGGATTGATGGTTACGGCAACATCAAAACCACGATTCCAGCACACACCGTGAAATTACAACCTGAAACCAAAATCGTCATCAGAATCGGAGATGTTGTCAGCGATGCAGTATACTCCGATGGTAGCTTTAAAGTTCCCGAAGGAACCTTGGCTTTTGCTCCTGGTAGTTCTGGTTGGCCATCCGCTTCGGGAGGAGAACCTTTGCGCTGGATGGAACTGTTTTTGCGCGGCGGTAATGCTTGGGAAAGATTTGGGAGACCTCGCTTAAATCAACGGATAACCCAAATAATTGCTTAGTTGCATGTTTTTTGTTGTGAAGAGCAATTACTTTTGCTGCATAAATTTTCCACTTCCTAACTATAAGAAATTAACCCGTGCAGTTCTATCAATTTTTCTTGTTCGAAGCGAATATGAAAAAATTGTTTTTCATTCCCTTTAGTGCTGTAGCAGCAGCTTCTTTACTTGCTGATCCAGTGAATGCGTCTTTTGTTGTTAGGGAATGGTTTTTTGGGAATTGGGATTGTTTGATTGATGGTCGACCTGCCAGAATGCAGTGGTATGTAGTTGACGATCCTCAAACTACGTGCCATGACAATGTTTGTTCTTCTACATCAGCTGTGCGTGTTGTTGGGCGCTTTAGCGATAGTGGCGGTCCCTGGGTTCCACTTGCAAGACAATGGTCAAGGGGAAATGAATTGGGCATTCGCTATCTAGGTAGAGAGCAGGATAACTGGTATCTTCGTTACAATTCTGTTACTAGAGTTGCCCGTGGTTGGACAACGTGGCGGGGAAATCGCTATTCCTTGCAGTGTAGCAAGCGAGGTTGAGGAGTTTGGATTATATGGAGCGAACGGTTATACAGGTGCTCTAACGGCGCCTAGCAACCGAACTTGGCTTGGAATTTTTGTATCTTCAGTTCAGAAGATAAGCTAGCTTTAGAGACAGCTTTAAGCGAAGTGTCAGCAGTTGTTAACTGCGCAGGACCTTTTGCTCACACCTGGCAGTCAATCGTTAGCGCTTGTTTGCAAACTAAAACCCACTATTTAGATATTACTGGAGAACCGATAGTTTTGGAAGCGATCGCCGCCCAAAGCAAGCTTCCAGGACCAACAACTACCCAGCGACTTCAGAACAAAACTGCTTTTTAGGGCAAAGTAGAAGAAGACAGCTAGCTGCGGGCGTTATTTTGCCGCTCGGCTATCCTGTCCGGAAGGATATACCCTTACAGCGCATTTAGCAGTTGCGATCGTCAAAAAAGTTCTGACAGGAGAATTTTCCCTCGGCTTTCAAACTCCAGCACTCGCCTGTGGCGCCGATTTCATTTTGAAGATGGAAACAGTCAAGCGTGAGGATTTAGCTTCTAGGGTTATTTAAGGCTACATAAAACAACTATCCCCTGACAAATTATTTGTTCTCGTATTGTTCGTAGGCATTAACAATACGCTGAACTAAAGGATGGCGGACAACATCTTTATGGGTAAATTCGCAAAAGAAAATTCCTTCTACGTGTTTTAAAACTTGTAAAGCCACCGCCAAACCAGATTCTTGATGTGCTGACAAGTCAGTTTGGGTCATATCGCCCGTTACCACCATCCGGGAACGAAAACCCAGGCGAGTCAAGACCATTTTCATTTGGGATGGAGTGGTGTTTTGGGCCTCATCGACAATGACAAAGGCGTGGTTGAGGGTGCGCCCTCGCATGTAAGCTAGGGGAGCAACTTCAATCACACCCCTTTCCATTAACGATGGAACTTTTTCGGGATCGATGAATTCATTAATGGCATCGTATAAAGGACGAAGATAGGGATTAACTTTTTGCTGCAAATCTCCTGGTAAAAAACCCAGTCTTTCTCCTGCTTCTACTGCAGGACGAGTTAAAATTAGCTTTTCAAATTCGTTAGCCAGAAGTGCTTGTACGGCCACAACAACTGCAAGGAAAGTTTTACCAGTACCCGCGGGACCGTTGCAGAAAATTAAGTCCTGTTTGCGCAAAGCTTGGATGTATTGTCTTTGGCGGAAAGTTTTGGCGCGAATTTCTTCACCTCGACGAGTTTTGGCGAGAATATCTCGCTGTAAATCTTGTAGTTCTCCTTCTCGATGGGTATCAAGAGCTTGACGGGCTGTGAGAATATCAGCGCTAGAGACGATATTACCCGTACTCCACAGTTTTTCTAGCGATCGCACCAATCGCCCAGCCAAATCAATTTGTTTTTCTGTACCAAAAATGCGTAGTTCTTGACCGCGCAGTACTATTACTGCTCCTGTTTGTTGAGAGAGGATTTTGAGATTTTCTTCTCCTTGTCCTGCTAGAGCGATCGCGCTTTTAACGTTCGGCAGTTCGATGGTTAAGGACTCTGCCATAGTATTTCATTTATCAAAACTTTTTTTAATAAAATTTACATTTTTTACTTGTAAATTCAGGCAGGATCTTACCTGGGGATAAAAAGTAGAGGCGCGAGCAGCCTCTTTAAGGGAAGCAAAACTTCTACGTCTCTACTTTTGGAAGTTGGAAATACAACTGTTTTTCCACCCTAGTTCAATGCTTTTGGTCGGTTACCTTCACCAAAAACATTGTCCTTCGCCTAGTAGCGGACGCCCTTACGCGAAGCTTCTGCTTTCCGCTTCCGGCGCAGGCTGGGTTTTTCGTATCTTTCTCGGCGCTTGACTTCGGACAAAATTCCTGCTTTTTGAATTTTCTTTTTAAAACGTCTTAGTGCCGAATCGATAGACTCGTTTTCACCCAAACGGACTTCAGCCACTCCCTGGTTTCACCTCCTTACAGAGATTGTCTTTCTCTCTAAGCCATGGACTTTACTTGCTGGGCGCAAGCGATACGTTGCTAGCTTTTGCTTGTAGCTACTGATGGTAGCGTATCAAATTTCGTCATATTTTGCCCGTTCCCGTTCACCTGCGATCTTATGCTTTTGTAAAGCATAGCCAGCGAGCAAGCGCTGAGGCGATCGCTTTCGGTTTTCACCGAGACTCTCAAACAGAGCCTTCGAGCAGAGGTAGCCTTTATTGTCGCAGTTTCGAGAGGAACAATGCAGTCTTTCCCCAGGTAAGTGTTGGGTAGGGGCTAAAAAACAGCCCAAGCCACAAAACTTTCCTCACTCTGTGAATACAGCTAGCTAACCGAGAAGGAAGAACCACTGGTTTGGTTTCACCTCTACTTGTCTTCTAGTTTAAACCTAGCGGGAACGGGATTTGACAATAGGACGTCGTTCTTTCGATTTGGGCGGCGGTAATCGTTCTTGTTTCTCTTCTTCAAAAGAAACACCTTCCCGACCCGCACCATTACTGCCATAGATATCTAAATATACCGAATGACCAGCAGCTTGAGCAGCAGCGGCAATGACAGTACGAATCGCTTGGATGTTACGCCCTCCCCGACCAAACACTTTTCCTTTATCTGTACCTTCAAAAGCGATACGAATCCAAGCCCGCTTCTGGGTATGATACATTTCGCAATCGACCCTCAGGGAATCGGGCGATTCCAAAAACGGCTGCAATAAAAACCGTACCAACCCAACGTAGTCAGGACTTACCGTTGGGGATTTGGTTGCCACTTTAGGAAGCGGCTTTTGCACGGACCTGTTCGAAGACATTGGCTTTTTCTAGGATGCGACGCACGGTGTCAGTCGGTTGGGCTCCTTGTTGTAATCGCCTGACGATCCCGGGAACATCCAGTCGTACTTCGTCAGTTCTAGGATTGTAGTATCCCAGTTCTTCCAGGGGACGACCATCACGGCGAGCGAGACTGTTAATAGCAATTATGCGATAGCTCGCTTCCCGCTTTTTACCGAATCGCTTCAAGCGCAGTTTAATCATGGTTGAGGAATATTTCTCCTATCTCCTGTACGGTTAACAACGATTTTGCACTTTTTCCCGGGCAGTTGCCCGTCAATGAGTGCTAGCTCCTCTTTTTCAGAGAATCATAGCTTGTAAATGCTAAAATGCTTATTTTAGCACTTGCCCGGGCTTAACTACTATTGCTGATTCCTTACCCAGTTTTCAGCAAAAACACGATCGATTCCAAGCTAGGGTCACAAGGTACCAAAGCCTTTCTTTTTTTTATCCTTCTTGGGTTTCTTTTTCGTAGCAGGGCTACCGCTATAGCCCCGCCATCCTGGGGGAACAGAACGATTGGCACCCACAGCGTAGGGATCGCCCCCCGCACCTTTGCCAAACATACCTGCCAGACCAGGAAAGTTGCCTTTTCCCATTTGCTGCATAAAAGTACGCATTCTTTGAAAGTCACTTACTAGCTTGCTTACATCTGATTCTTTGTAACCACTTCCAGCAGCAACCCTCCGCCGCCGACTGGGCGAACTTGCCAGCAAGTCTGGATTTTTGCGCTCTTGGGGAGTCATGGAGTTAATCATCGCTTCACAGCGTTTGAGCTGGATTTCACCTTTTTGCAGCTGGTCTTCTGTCAACTTGTTCATCCCAGGAATTAATTTCAGAATTCCCCCCAAAGAACCCATGTTTTTTAGCAAGCGCAGCTGTTTGAGAAAGTCGGTAAAGTCAAACTTTGCGGCTAGGATTTTTTCCTGCATTTTCTCGGCGTCAGCCAAGTCAATTTCTTCTTGGGCTTTTTCTACCAAAGTTAAAACATCGCCCATGCCAAGAATTCGCGACGCCATGCGATCGGGATAAAACGGTTGCAGCGCTTCAACTTTTTCACCAACACCCACAAATTTAATAGGTGCTCCGGAAATCCGCCGTACCGACAGTGCTGCTCCCCCACGACTGTCGCCATCTAGTTTGGTGAGAATTGCACCGGTAATCCCCACTTGTTCGTGAAAAGTGCGAGTAAGATTTGCTGCCTCCTGACCGGTCATCGCATCAACTACTAACAGAGTTTCGTGGGGCTGAACGGCTTCTTTGATGCGAACTAATTCCGCCATCATCTCCGCATCAATTTGTAGGCGACCAGCAGTATCGATAATCACCGTGTCCACGCCCTCTGCTCGCCCGCGCTCCACACCCTGCTTTGCGATCTCCACAGGATCGGCGTCGCTTCCCATTTCAAATACCGGTACTTCTATTTGCTTTCCCAGTGTCACAAGCTGCTCGATCGCTGCCGGACGGTAAACGTCTGTTGCTACCATTAAGCAACTGCGATTTAATTTTCGCAAGTGTAACGCTAACTTAGCAGTAGCTGTGGTTTTTCCTGTACCCTGCAGCCCCGCCATCAACACGACTGTCGGTTTTTCCTTTGCTTGGGCTAAGGGTACGTTTGTTTCCCCCATCACCCGTACCAACTCATCGTAAACAATTTTGATGAATTGTTGGTCGGGACGTACTCCTGCGATTACCTCGGCTCCCTGCGCCTTGGCTTCAACTTCGCTAATAAATTCTTTCACTACTTGGAGATTAACATCCGCCTCTAACAGGGCGCGACGAACCTCCCGCAATGCTTCTTGAATGTTGGAGTGAGAAATTTTGTCCTGTCCCCGCAGTTTTTTCCAGGCAGCTTCTAAACGATCGGCAAGTGCGTCAAACATAATTATTTTTCAGTTGGTTAGCCGGCTAGGGTTTCTTCAAACGCCACAGCGTCTGCTAAAATCTCAGTGGCAAATTTGAGGTGCTATTTACCAGCTTAGTAGTTTTCTCGAACAGCTGTGGCAACCTAATTCCTACGTATCTGGAAGTTGTTGAAAAAGCAAATCAAAGAAAATTTTTAAACCATACTCGTCTTCTTCTGGCACGGACGGGTAGGAAAGTTAAGAATATTTTGCCTGTCTTTGTTCCCGAGACAAACTGTACTCCACGCGGACTGATTTTTTTCTTTTAGGGAAAATATAGAATTACTAAGTATAACTTTATACTTTTATCCACGCCTGTTTCCTGATAGTTTCTTGAAAAACTTGATATTAGTTAAATTTTCATGCTTTCTGTTATTTAATCAACTTTGAAATCTGAATAAATTCATTACACATTTACTAAATTAGCTCAAATTTTCACTTTTGTCAATGTTTGATATTTTAGCTCAACCAAAGTATAATATATCGTTTTAAAACTGCTAACAAAACCGTAAAAACAATTAGAAACAGCCGCATATTTATTGTCAAAAACTTCTCTTCCAAGCTAGCCTAAGCTCCTGAATGAAGAGAATAGGTTTGAGGAAGCTATGGCAGCGATATTTTTAATTTATTGCTTATTTTTGCCTTTATAATTTGGAATCAAAAAAGTTTTAAAAACCAGGGAAAATTTATCTGCTAGGAAGTAGAGCCACACACAATTTGTAGTGAGTACTTAAGTACTGACTGGGAGAAAAGGTAATTTTAGATAGGGATAATTTCTAGGAATAAAAAATTTGATGGAAACAAGAATATTCTTTAGCCAATTCTCGACCACAAGTACAGATGATTTTACTTATATTTTAAGTGGTGTAGATTTAGTCGTGCAAACTTAAGACTTGTCAAAACTCATGAAGGGATAGTTTAGCGCAGAAATTAAAAACTGGTAATTTAAAAAAATGCTGAGTGTGAGGATGCAAATCTCCAGAAAGCAGATTGGGGAAATTTTTGCTTGAGCACGCTGTTGATTCCCCAAATAACTGCAAACTAGGTGTAGTTCTGCTTTCACTAATTGGACATGCTATCTAATTTTTTTGTCGCATGAAAGAGAAAGGCCAGTGGATTCATCTTGGATGATTGTCAGTCCTAAGGCTTTGTAAGCAGCAAGCACTTCCTCAGATACCGTTGGTGCAGTTACCAGATAGGTGAGTGCATGAATTGACTCTACAACATAGGGAGCAGCCGTATCTAACTTCTGTGCTGTTGCTAATCCAACCACCTCAGCAGCTGCGGCGATCATGGCTCGTTTGACATGGGCTTCGTCTAGATTTGGAACGCTAATTCCCACTTCTGGATGCAGGCTGCACACGCCTAGCATGCACAAATCGGCATGAATCATCCCTAATGCTTCAACTGTGGCGGCGCCAACATTGACCAAAGCTTTTTTATAAAGTTTTCCGCCCAGCATTATAACTTCGATTTGGGGGTGTTCTGCCAGGGCGACGGCAATTGTCGGGCTGTTTGTGACTACCGTTGCTTGTAAGTCTGGGGGTAGATGGCGGGCGACTTGGAGAGTTGTCGTACCTCCATCTAGAATAATTACCTGTCCCGGACAAACCAATTTGGCAGCGGCGCGGGCGATCGCTTCTTTTTCCTTTGGTGCTTGCTTTTGGCGGTCGGTGTAGCTGGCGATCGCTGGAGAAGCCAGAAGGGCTCCTCCGTGAACCCGTTGTAACAGACCGGATTCAGCTAATTCTCGCAGATCCCGACGAATAGTATCTTCTGAAACCTTAAGCGTGGCACTTAATTGCGATGAAAGTACCTTTTTCTCACGGCGAAGAATGTCTAAGATCAATTGTCGTCGCTCTGCAGTGAGCATTATTGATTTTCCTGAATCTGCGCATTTCATCTTGAAATTGCACGTTTGAGAATTTATACTTATGAAGTAAGCGTGCAGGTTTTTGCGTGTTTGGGATGACCTTTACATCAATTCAAGCATATTCGTGCACGCGACAACAGGTGTGCTGTTTAAATCGGTTGTAATTCCAGGAAGAAACCATGACTGTTACTGCTAGTCAATTTCCAATAGACCTTAGTGCTTACAAACCTTTAGCTCTCGATCCGGCTAATAGTACTTTGACAGAAGAACAACGGCAACAGTTGAAAGCAAACATTCAACTTTGTCGGGATGCGATCGTTTTCTTCACGGCCACCGGAGCTGCTAAAGGATTGGGCGGTCATACAGGTGGTCCTTACGACACGGTTCCAGAAGTAACGATTCTCGATGCCTTTTTTCGGCAAGCGGCGGATAAATTTGTGCCGATTTTCTTTGATGAAGCAGGACATCGAGTCGCGACTCAGTACCTAATGGCAGTTCTGCATGGTGAATTACCAGCCGAGCAACTTTTGCACTATCGTGAAGCACACTCGCGCCTACCGGGACACCCCGAACTGAAACTCACTCCTGGGGTGAAATTTAGTTCTGGGCGACTGGGACATCTATGGCCTTACGTCAATGGCGTTGCCATGGCAAATCCAGGCAAAGTCGTTTTTTGTCTTGGCTCTGATGGTTCCCAACAAGAAGGTAACGATGCAGAAGCAGCTCGTTTAGCTGTTGCGCAGCATCTTAACGTCAAGCTAGTTATTGACGACAACGACGTGACAATAGCCGGACATCCTTCTAAGTATCTACCGGGTTTTAGCGTTGCCAAAACCTTAGAGGGTCACGGTCTGAAAGTGCTGCAGGGAGACGGAGAAGACCTGGATGACTTATACAGTCGCCTTTGCGAAGCAGTAAATACTCCCGGTCCGATCGCTGTTATTAACAAACGCCCAATGTGTCCTGGAATTGAGGGCTTAGAAGGTTCTAACCACGGCCACGATGTAATTTCAGTAGATTTGGCGATTAAATATCTAGAATCTCGCGGACAGACCGCTGCTGTCGAATACCTCAAGAATATCCAAAAACCAAAGCAAACTTATACTTTTATCGGCTCTGGCGACAAATGGGGTGCAAACCGCAACGAATTTGGAGAAGCAGTGGTTGCCATTCTCGGTCGCATGAGCGAAGAAGAGCGCAAGCAAAAAGTCATGGTTATTGATAGCGACCTGGAAGGTTCCTGCGGTCTGAAAAAAATCCACGATACGTACCCGGAAATATTTATTCCTTCCGGCGTTATGGAGCGGGGTAACTTTTCTGCAGCAGCTGGATTTGGCATGGAGGAAGGCAAACAAGGCATTTTTGCAACCTTCAGCGCCTTTTTAGAGATGTGTATTTCAGAAATTACCATGGCACGGCTAAACTACTCGAACGTGCTTTGTCATTTTTCCCACGCGGGTGTGGATGACATAGCTGACAATACGTGTCACTTCGGTTTGAACAACATGTTCGCCGACAATGGCTTGGAGGATGGCTATGAAACGCGTTTGTACTTTCCGGCCGATGTTAATCAGATGAGAGCTTGTGTAGAAGCTGTATTCTTCCAGCCTGGACTGCGATTCATTTTCTCTACCCGTTCTAAAGTGCCCAACATTCTTGACAGCAACGGTAATGACTTTTTTGGCGGCGACTACAAATTTATCCCCGGTAAAGATGAAGTTATTCGAGAAGGAAGCCAAGGTTATATTATCAGCTTTGGTGATGCCCTTTATCGCGCCCTCGACGCTGTAGAGCGCCTCAAGCAAGAAGGAGTGGATGTCGGTTTGATTAATAAACCAACCCTTAACGTTGTTGATGAAGAAGCGATCGCAAAAGTTGGTCAAGCTCCCTTTGTCCTGGTGGTAGAATCCTTCAACCGTCGCACCGGATTAGGGAGTCGCTTTGGTTCTTGGTTGTTAGAGCGCGGCTATACTCCTAAATACGCTTATCTTGGCACCCATAAGGAAGGTTGTGGTGGATTGTGGGAACAGTATCCCCATCAGGGAATCGATCCAGCAAGCATCATCAACAAAGTCAAAGAATTACTTCGATAATCCTAACCTTTGTTATGTTAAGACGCGGCATGCCGCGTCTTTTATTATGGCGAAATAAGTTGCCAGCAATAGCAAGCAGAGAGAGAAATTTTTGGAGTTATAGCCTTTAGATAGATGAAAAAATTAGCAAAACAGTTCACAACTTCAAGTAGCTAGGCAGATACAAATTTCATAACAGAATTTCCCGCTACGACTTTGGGAAATACTATCTTGAACTTGCCAACTTTTTCCTTGACTTCCGATGGCGAAAAATACAACTCAACATACCTTGTAGCGATCGCGCTTCGTGCTGCAAGCAGGGAACATTTGCTAATAAACGGTATTAAACTATGAACGCAAAAACATACCCGCCCGGTCTTAAGACCGCTTTAGAATTTCCGCTCGTCGAAGCATTATTTGGCAGGCGTGCTCGTCGATTTTCTTTGGGTGCGTGTATTCCTGACGGTCCTTTGGCGTTTACATCTCGCCATCAACCTTTCCCGCTTTCCGAACTAGAGCAAATGATAATCTTAACGGCCACATCTGGCAATACCGGGTGGCATCACATGATTACCCGCCACGCCAGATATGCTCCTCACTTATCAAATTATTCTGCTGCTGCTGGCGGACGCACCTTTCCTTCCGCTGCGGGTTTTCATACCACTGAAATCTTTTTTACCAATGATGATGGAGTTTATTTTTTCCCCACCCGCGATGCACCTGCTTTAGTAGAACGACAAGCAGGCGAAAAAATTAATTTAGAAGCTGTTTTGGAAGCTCACCGTCAAAGGATTCGCAAGCTGAGTAACGGTAGGTTGTACATTCCACCCGCCGAACCTTATATGGAAGGACACAACACTTGGTGTGTCAACCGTCCGGGAAGCCTTTTGATTATTCCCGTCAGCGACATAGCTCAACACATGATTGCCAACCTTTGTTTTTTAGTTCAAAACGGCTATTGCATCTACGACGATGTGAATAAAAGGCAAATTCCAGGACTCCAAAAATTCAAACATCTGGTGAATTTAGACGAACCGTTTCCTTTAACTTTTATAGAAGATTATTCCCTTACAGAATCTACGGCGGAACTTTCAACCTGTTGCTATGCAGGAATGCTAATGCTGCAAGCAATGGGGTTGGGTGGTTGGATGTTTGATGGTATAGACCGTCACGTTGTATTAGGTGCAAGTGGAAATCCGGATGTCCCGGGTTTAGGTTTTCGTTACGACACCGACGATCGCTGGTCGCTTCCCAACCCGACTGGCTTACCGGGAGTCTTCGAAGCGTTTTGTCCGCCCCACTATCCCAACATGCGAGCTGCTGTGGAAGCCTTTGCGCAACGCAAATTCGGTGTCGGTGGTCCTTTCCACCCTGAAACGGGAGGGCCGTGGCAAGAAACTGCTAAGATCCGAGCCAGTGCGCAAGTGCACAGTGAAGAATTCAAAGACTGTGTGGCCTTGATGGCACAATACATCTACGATTGCTTTGGTAAGTTCCCCGGTACCGTACCTAGTGTATTTATTCTCACTTATCTCCAGGCTCATCATTTAGATTTAGAGTTTTACGACCATTACTTTCGGCCGGGAGCGTATCTAGAAACTCACGCTCAACACATGGCTAATTGGCATTCGCCTCCCCAGTAGCAGTGGTACTGGAAAGGCAATTTTGTCAACCCCTGGAATAACAGCGCGATCGCACTGCATATCAATATGGTTTGCAACTTCCATCTGTATCCGTCAAAATGACGCGGCTTTGAACTGCGTTGAGAAGGAGTGACTGGGATTGAGTGTATTTGTCAGAATATTTAAATAATCTGTCTGGTTCATGAGTTTGCCAAATGTCTTTTCAGATGCCACAATCCCGTCACTGGCCGATCGAACAATTACCGGGATTATCTTCGCAAGAAACATCCCAGCTCAAAAACTGCGGCATTACAACCACAAAGGCGCTGGTCGAACAAGGTAAAACTCCCGAGCTGCGGCTCGAGCTAGCAAATAAATTACAAGTTCATCTCCAGCGTGTAAATAAATGGGTAGCCTTAGCAGATTTAGCGCGAGTTCCCAGCGTCGGTACCCAATATTGCGGATTGTTGCTTCATGCTGGTGTTGGTTCTGTAGCTCAACTGGCGACCATTTCTACCCAGAAATTGCATCAACAAATTTTGCGCTTGCAAGTAGCAACAATGCGGCGGCGAGATTTATGTCCCACCATTGAGCAAGTACAACAGTGGAGTCAGCAAGCAAAATTAATTAACTGTTAGTGTCTCCATTTTTGGCCAGCACGCCGTTAAGAAATATATCAGCAAGTCCTTCTGCCATTTGCTGCATTCGTTGGGGAGAAGCATCTGGTTCCATTAACGTGTTATGGGAAAAGCCTGCCACCGCAAACATTCCCAAGAATACCTTGGCAACCAAATTTGCGTCCATTTTGCGGTAAATGCCTTTATCCATTGCCGTTTGGAAGAAGGCTTCGGCCACATCTGTCATTTTGGTAATTACTTCCGACTGGATGCGATCCCGCAAATCCGGATGAAATTGGGCTTCCATGAAACACACCCGCATCAGATCGGCATTTTTTTGCATGTTCCACATCCGGCGGCGCATTACCTGCGCTACAGCCTTGTAGCTACCCATTTCGCTTAATTCTGTGAGCAAGTCGGTAAGAATCTCCACCCATCCTTGAGTTGCTACCTCCACCAAAATTGCCTTTTTATTGGGAAAATGACGAAATAGCGTTCCTTCCGCAACGCCTGCTTCTTGTGCTAAGTCGCGGGTAGTAGTTCCATCAAATCCCTGAGAGGCAAACAATCGCCTTGCCGCCTGTAAAATACGGCTGCGCGTTTGTGCCTCTGATGGCACAGGAGAATTAAAGACACGCATAACATTTATAGTGAGATATCCGGAACAGGACTCGTAGCATTATTGTCTTACGACAAGTACAAAAAGCATAAAAAGCTTAATACAAGATTAACGCCCTACTCGATTCCTAGTCATGAAACTTTACTTTCATTTTTGCTTATGAATCAACTTTGTTTCCCGTACCAACTACAAGTCAAAAAAATTACTCGTCGGTTTGTTGTTACCTTGCTTTTAGCATTAACTTTGGGCTGGGGATTGCCGCAAAAAGTTGTTTGGGCAAGAACCCAAACTCCGCCCCCTACTCCAAATTCTATTCAACCTTATCTGGAGCGGGTAATTAAGCAAATGACAGAGTTTCGCCTCGACAACGGTATGAAGTTTCTCGTTCTCGAGCGTCATCAAGCACCTGTTATTTCTTTTGTTACCTACGCGGATGTAGGTGGTGTCAACGAGCCAGACGGAAAAACTGGTGTAGCCCACTTTCTAGAACATTTAGCTTTTAAAGGAACAAAAAGAATTGGTACAAAAGATTACAAAGCGGAAAAGCCACTGCTAGACCGCTTGGATCGATTAGCAGCCCAAATTCAAAGTGCCAAAGCTGCTGGTAATAAAGACGAGGTTGCTCGGTTAACAGCCGAATTTGAGAAAGTAGAAGCACAAGCGGCCAAGCTTGTCAAGCCAAACGATTTCGGACGCATTGTGGAACAAGCAGGAGGTGTAGGTTTAAATGCTAATACCTCTACAGAAGCTACTCGTTATTTTTACAGTTTTCCTGCCAATAAGCTGGAACTGTGGATGTCGCTGGAGTCGGAACGTTTCCTCGAACCAGTGTTTCGGGAGTTTTATAAAGAAAAAGATGTGATTTTGGAGGAACGGCGCCTGCGGGTAGAAAACTCACCTATTGGCATGATGATTGAAAAGTTTAACGATACAGCTTTTTCGGTACATCCCTACAAACGTCCGGTGATTGGTTACGACGAAGATATTCGCAATTTGACAAGGGAAGATGTACAAAAGTTTTTTGACACCCACTACGTACCAAGTAATTTAACTATTGCTGTTGTTGGAGATGTCAACCCCACGCAAGTGAAAAAACTAGCACAAATTTATTTTGGGCGCTACAAAGCCAAACCAAAACCACAACAACAGATCCCGGTAGAACCCAAGCAAACACAAACGCGGGAAGTAACTTTAAGGTTAAAGTCCCAACCTTGGTATCTAGAAGGCTACCACCGTCCAGCAATTACCCATCCGGATAACGCAGTTTATGAAATTATCGGTAGATTGCTCAGTGACGGAAGAATGTCGCGCTTGTATAAATCGTTGGTAGAAAAGCAGCGTTTGGCTCTGTCAGCTCAGGGTTTGAGCGGATTTCCAGGAGATAAGTATCCAAATTTGATGTTATTTTATGCTCTGACTGCTCCCGGGCATACAGTTGATGAACTGGAAGTTGCTTTGCGCGAGGAAATTGAAAAATTGAAGGTTGAACCTGTGTCGGTGATGGAGTTGGAGCGAGTGAAAAACCAAGCTCGAGCTGATTTGTTGCGATCGCTTGATTCCAATATGGGTATGGCACAACAGTTATTGGAATACGAAGTCAAAACTGGCTCTTGGCGAAATTTATTCAAACAATTGAACCAACTAGAAGCTGTCACCGCTGCTGATGTTCAACGAGTAGCAAAAGCAACGTTTACACCCGAAAATCGTACTATTGGCAAGCTTTTATCGCTATAGAGCTTGCGGTACAAGCCAAGGAATATCGACAATATGAACAAGTGTAAGGTAACTGGCAAAAGGCAGATGAACGCTCCCAACTTCAACTGCAAAATCTCCGACGGGAAAAGATTTTTTTATGTATTAATTGCTGCTTTTGCCTTTGTCATTTTAACTTTTAATTTTTCTTGGGCCGCAACGGCGGCAAAACATTATACAGAGCTAACGTTTGCTCCCTTGCCCGAGCCCAAATTACCAAAGTACGAACGATACGTGCTCAACAACGGCATGGTAGTGTATTTAATGGAAGACCACGAACTGCCGTTGGTAAAAGGTACGGCGCTGATTCGTACCGGTGGGCGTTGGGAACCAGCAGATAAGGTTGGTTTGGCAAAATTAACAGGCGAGGTGATGCGTTCGGGCGGAACTGCAAAGCATACTGCTGACGAACTCAACCAAATGTTGGAACAGCGAGCTGCCTCCGTAGAAATAAGTATCAATGAAGTAGCAGGCAATGCTAGTTTTGATGCCCTCAAGGAAGATGTAGAAACAGTTTTGCAATTATTCGCAGAAGTTTTGCAAGAACCGGTGTTTGCTGCAGATAAACTAGAATTAGCAAAGACGCAAGAACGAGGTAGAATAGCTCGCCGCAACGACGATCCAGAGGAAATTGCTCAGCGGGAATTTAAGAAATTAATCTACGGACAAGATAGTCCCTACGCTCGAACTACAGAATACGCCACACTAAACAACATTTCCCGGGAAGATTTGCTCAAATTTAAAGAACAATTCTTTCACCCTAACAACATGATTTTGGGGATAGTGGGAGATTTCGATCCCAAAAAAATGAAGGAGTTGATCCAAGCTCGGTTTGGTGATTGGAAACCCAAACCAAATTTCATTAAACCCCAACCGCCAAAGGTAGCGCCGGTTACAAGTAGTGGTGTTTTTGCTGTCAATCAACCACAACTGACTCAAAGTAACATTCTTATCGGTCATTTGGGCGGACAATTTAACAGTCCCGACTATCCAGCGCTGGATGTGTTAAATGGGGTATTAAATGGATTTGGCGGACGTTTGTTTAATGAAGTGCGATCGCGCCAAGGTTTAGCTTACTCGGTGTACGGTTATTGGAGTCCCCGCTATGACTACCCCGGTATGTTTATTGCTGGCGGACAAACGCGATCGGATGCAACTGTACAGTTTGTAAAAGCACTGCAAGCAGAAATCAAGCGCCTGCAAACTCAACCAATCTCTAGCCAAGAGTTAGCTTTTGCTAAAGAGTCCACTCTCAATTCCTTTGTATTCAATTTTGAAGATCCCGCTCAAATCCTGCTGCGCTTGATGCGATACGAATATTACGGTTACCCGCAGGATTTTCTGTTTCGCTATCAAAAAGCTGTAGCAGCGACTACTGCAGCAGATGTGCAGCGAGTAGCACGCAAATACCTCCATCCAGAAAATTTAACGATCCTGGTGGTAGGAAATCAAGCTGCTATCAATCCACCACTAACTCAGCTAGCAACTCGGGTAATACCAATAGACATAACTATTCCCGGTTCGCCACAACCCCAAGCAAAGAATTAGCCGGGTAAACAAATGACCGCTGCTACTTCTAGGTAACAGCGGTTTGCAGTTTTTATAACTTGCCATCAAAGAGATAAGTAGTAGTACTGATTCTACTTTTCTTTTCTTTCAATGCGGGGAGGTTCGCGGAATGCGACTGCAAAAAAGAGAGTTCCGATAGTTAAAGTGAAAATCAAAATGTATGCCACGCTTTCCATATGCCAAGCTCCTGCTATCCCGTCTTTCGAGAGTGTAATCTGTTGCACAAAAAGAATGGTCTTACTACTTTCATTATGCTATGAATTTTTCAGTAGTTATAAGACCATTCTGAAATAGTTTGCTACCAAAACTTAGACGGCTTCCTTCTTGCGGGTGGTTACGTCACCAACTTTTGCAAACACGCCAAACTCGACTTGTTCTTCCAAATCCGGGTCGATACCAGCAAATACATCTCGGAAAAGAGTGCGAGCACCGTGCCAGATATGACCGAAGAAGAACAACAGAGCAAACACAGCGTGGGCAAAGGTGAACCAACCTCTGGGGCTAGTGCGGAACACACCATCAGAGTTTAAAGTTTCCCTGTCAAATTCAAATATTTCGCCTAGCTGTGCTCTACGCGCCCATTTTTTAACGTCGACGGGGTCTGTAAATGTTTGGCCGTTTAAGTCACCACCGTAGAAGGCTACTTTCACGCCGGTTTGTTCGAAGCTGTATTTTGATTCTGCCCGGCGGAAGGGAATATCAGCACGGACAATGCCGTCTTTATCGACCAAAACTACGGGGAAGGTTTCAAAGAAGTTGGGCATGCGGCGCACTTCCAACTCTCGCCCTTGCGCGTCTGTAAAGATGGGATGACCAACCCAAGATTTGGCAATGCCATCACCCTTGTTCATCGGACCTGTACGGAACAGACCTCCTTTGGCAGGGCTATTGCCGATGTAATCGTAAAATGCCAATTTTTCCGGAATTTGCGACCAAGCTTGTTCCAGAGTTGCACCTCGGGCCAGGCTGGATTGCACGCGGCGCTGGATTTCTTGCTTGAAGTAGTTTTGATCCCATTGATAGCGGGTAGGACCAAATAACTCGATAGGGGTAGTAGCGCTACCGTACCACATGGTGCCAGCCACAACGAAAGCTGCAAAGAATACAGCTGCTATGCTGCTAGAAAGTACGGTTTCGATATTACCCATCCGCAGAGCTTTATAAAGCCTTTCGGGGGGTCTGACTGACAGATGGAATAAACCAGCAATAATACCAACGATACCGGCAGCTATGTGGTGAGCTACTACTCCACCGGGATTGTAGGGGTTAAAGCCATCTGGTCCCCATTCTGGTGCCACCGGTGCTACGTGGCCTGTTAAGCCGTAGGCGTCGGAAACCCACATTCCCGGTCCCCACAACCCAGTGAGGTGGAAAGCACCAAAACCAAAACAAAGCAGACCGGCTAGGAACAAGTGGATGCCAAAAATTTTTGGCAAGTCGAGAGCTGGTTCGCCAGTGCGGGGATCTTGGAACAATTCTAGGTCCCAGTAAACCCAGTGCCAAACTGCAGCTAAGAATAAAAGACCGGAAAGAATAATGTGAGCAGCTGCGACACCTTCAAACGACCAAAAACCTGGGTCGTAGTTGGAAGCGCCGATAACATTCCAGCCACCCCAAGAACCAACAACGCCCAAGCGCGCCATAAAAGGTAGCACAAACATTCCCTGACGCCACATGGGGTTGAGAACCGGGTCGCTGGGGTCATAAATGGCTAGTTCGTACAAGGCCATCGAACCAGCCCAGCCTGCTACCAAAGCTGTGTGCATCAAGTGTACAGAAATCAGCCGTCCTGGATCGTTCAGAACGACTGTGTGTACTCGGTACCAAGGTAGTCCCATCGACTACGCTCCTCCTCGAAGAGTTTGTTTACAATACAATTTTTGACATTTAGGTTACGCGCAGCAAAATTTGCTGCTGGTAAGTTGTCTGAGTTTTTGTTATTGCCAAGGCTTGGATTTTCTCCAGCTTGGTGTGAGATTGTTTGGTAGCTTTTGCGATCGCTTAGCACCCCACTTTCAGAATTGCTCTCAAAGTTGGCGGCGATCGCTGAGCAAAAATGAGAATGTTTAAAAAAGTGTAACTATTGATGGAACAGTTTGCAAGCGTACAAACAGCTAAGGATTTGGTTCACAACGGCTGGCCACCCAACTTTTGGGTCTGCTCAAAGGACGTCAACAAGCGACTTTTTCCCTTTTACTGCACTATTAACTCTATGTTCTGAAGATAGCATCTTGCCGCTGCACTTCCCAGACGCTCGAGGACTTGTTCTGCACTCATTAGCCGCCTCAGTATTACTTGACCGATGCCTTGGTTAGAGTTAACAGTTTGTAATGGTGCCAGTGGTTTTACCTCCACAGTGATCACCGCATCTTCGACGCGATAAAGCCACATCAATTCACCTTTTTCTACCAAACAAATATTCATTTGCTGAATATCCGGTTGACGTCGCCATGCAGTTATCTGCCAAAGTCCATCAGAAGCCCATACCCTGCCAACCGTCCATCCTTCCGATAAAAAAAAGTACTTCACACTGTTACTCTCACTATCAAGCTGTTGTCTTGCTGTTTGATATCCCCCTCCAACCTCAGTCACTCATACTTCCACATCAAAAATTCACTTTGGTTTTGTTAGCGATTTTGTTTGGATCAATTAAAAAGTTTAACAAAGCTTTTCCCAAAAAATCTCCATCCAGACTGCGTTGATGCATTTCTGTAATTTTATGTAATTTTAATTTAGTTCTTATAAATGTTAAAGAATGTATTCTTTCTCATCTTTTTATTAGCTTTCTTTTTAGTATCAGAAATAACACTTACTTCCCCAGACTTGTCGGCAGGCAATAGTATCTTTGGCTACAAATATTTCTTCCCGCACGCTAGAGTTTATAGTATGCTAAGTAACGTGAAAACCGCAAAGATGAAAATATTGCCGTAGCAAGCTTAGCCGCCAAAAAAATTAATTAAAGATATAGGGAATTTAGCTAGACGTATAGTAAGATGGACAACTTTATTTGGGGCAAAATTCTGATATCTGGGAATAGGTTTTCCTCCTTTGCAAAAAGTTTGGGCGGGATGGGAAAATTTTTTTGTTTGTTTAGCCTGTGTTTCTTTTTAGTTGTTAGCTGTGGTAAGGGTTCGCAAACAACTATCTCGACTACTAAAGTAACTTCTGGTGATGGTGGTCGCATTACCGTTGGAACCACTTTAAGACCGCGCACCCTCGATCCTGCTGATGCCTACGAGGTACAATCACTGGTATTGGTGTACAACATGAGCGATCGCCTTTACACTTACAAAAGTGGAAGCACTGAACTACAGCCGCAATTAGCAACAGCATTGCCAAAAGTTAGTCCGGATGGTTTAACGTATACTATTCCCATACGCCAAGGCGTAGTTTTTCACGATGGCACGCCTTTTAATACCAAGGCGATGGAATTTAGCATTCAGCGCTTTCTACAAAACGGCGGTAAACCATCTTTTTTGCTCAAAGATGTAGTTGATTCTGTCAAAGCCACAAGCGAACAAGAATTAACAATTAAACTAAAAAAACCATTTGCAGCGTTCCCAGCTTTGCTAGCTTTTCCTGGTGTTTGTGCAGTTTCACCCAAAGCTTACGAACTAGGAGCAGGAAAATTTCAACCGAGTAAATTTGTGGGTACCGGTCCTTATAAATTAACTCAATACGGAACTGATTTAGTAAGATTAGATGTCTTTGATAAATATTGGGGTGAAAAACCACTCAACCAAGGTATTAATTGGCAAATTCTCAGCAGTCCCGCTAACTTATTTAATGCCTTTCGAACCAAAGCTGTAGATGTGGCTTACGTATCTTTGGAACCAATTCAAATTAAAACTTTGCAAGAAGGTGCAAAAAAAGGTGATTGGCAAGCGATCGCTGCTCAAGGTAGCGCTGTGAAATTCATGGCTTTAAACCGAAATCAAAAACCTTTGGACAATCCTGCTGTCAGACAAGCGATCGCGGCATTAATTGACCGTTCGATTCTCAATCAACGAGTTTTGTACAATCAAGCTGAACCACTTTACAGTATGGTTCCTACCACTTTTAATGTCTACAAACCAGTTTTCAAAGAAAAATACGGTGATGGTAACATCAATCAAGCAAAACAACTGTTAACTGCTGCTGGCTTTTCTCAAAGCAATCCTGCCAAAATACAAATTTGGCACAGTTCTACTTCTCCCACAAGTGCTTCCGCAGCGCAGACCATCAAAGCAATTGCTGATAAAAACATGGAGGGAATGCTGCAATTTGAAATCAACCCAGTTGAAAGCGCAACCTTTTTTAAAGACATTTCCAAAGGTTTGTATCCCATATCAATATTTGATTGGTATCCAGACTTTTTAGATCCAGATAATTACATTCAACCATTTTTAGAATGTTCCAAAGGTTCACTAGCAAACGGATGTGAAGAGGGAGCAAGTAAAACCCAAGGCTCGTTTTACTACAATCCAAAAGTGAATCAATTAATAGCTCAAGAACGTCAGGAGCAAAACCCAAAAAATCGTCAGAAAATATTTACAGATATTCAAGCTCAAGTAGCTATTGATGTACCATATATTCCCTTGTGGCAAAGTAAAGATTATGTTTTTGCCCAAAATGGCCTCAAGGGCGTACAACTCGACCCCAGCCAGTTTTTAATCTACAAAACCATTCAAAAATAGTTAGTATATGTCTCGTTCTCAGGCCTTGCGATATTACATTATCGTCCGCCTACTTTTAGCTCCATTAATGTTGTGGACGATCGCCACAGTAGTTTTTCTACTGTTGCGAGCAACTCCTGGAGACCCAGCAGATGCAATTCTCGGCGGACGCGCGCCAGAAAGTGCCAAACAAGAGTGGCGAAAGCAACTAGGATTAGATCTTCCTTTGTGGGTTCAATACATAAATTACATGGGAAGTCTTTTGCGTCTGGATTTGGGAAAGTCTCTTACCAGTCAAGGACAAGCTGTTTGGCAAGTAATTGTGGATTATTTCCCGGCTACGGCAGAGTTAGCAATATGTAGCATGATAGTAGCCTTAGGAGTGGGAATTGGAGTTGGGATTCTTTCCGCTTCTCGTCCCGGTACATTTTTTGACTGGGGAGGAAGGTTATTTGGTATAATTACTTATTCGCTGCCCATGTTTTGGGCGGGAATGGTTCTGCAATTAATCTTTGCCGTACAACTTGGTTGGTTTCCTTCTTCTGGACGTTTTTCTTCTAGTTTACCAGTCCCCGAACGCATCACCGGTTTATATACCATTGATAGTATATTAAGCGGTAACTTAGCTCAATTTTTCACAGCGCTTCATTATTTAGCACTTCCGAGCATCACTTTGGGAGTTTTGCTCAGCGGTATTTTTGAGCGAATTGTGCGGGTGAATTTAAAACAAACTTTGCAAGCAGATTATGTAGAAGCAGCTAGAGCCAGAGGTATTCCAGAAAGAAAAATATTATTCTCCCATGCTTTAAAAAATGCTTTGATTCCAGTAATTACTGTTTTGGGATTAACTTTTGCTTCCTTATTGGGTGGAGCGATTTTGACAGAAGTTACATTTTCTTGGCCGGGATTGGCAAATAAACTTTATGAAGCGATTTCTTTGCGAGATTATCCTACAGTACAAGGTTTGTTAGTATTTTTTGGATTTATTGTCGTCGGAGCAAGTATTGTTATTGATATTTTGAACGCTTACGTGGATCCGCGAATTAGGTATTAAGCAGCGATCGCTTTTGGAACACAATTGGGGGCTGAGTTCTTAGTAATAAAAATCACAACTACAGCTGGCTGTTGAAGAAATGCTAATATCAACTCGAGCTTGCAATTGAGATGAACACTATTTGGAAAAAAGCGCGAAAAATGGCTCGCACCCCCAGATTAACCTTCGATCGCGGTACATTAATTTTGCATCCACCGCCACGTGGTAAAGGTTGGATGGATTATGCTACATGGGATGATAGAGTAGAAAAATTTCGCATACCGGCGCTGCAATATCGTTATTTGGTGGAAGCACTAGTAGCAGAAAACAGTGACTTTATAGATGAGGCTAGAGCTTTTTATCCTCTGGAGTTAGTTGCTAGTTTAGAAATGCAACCCTATCCTCATCAAACAGAGGCGTTAGAGGCCTGGAAATTAGCGGGAAGACGAGGTGTTGTAGTACTTCCTACGGCGGCGGGGAAAACCTATCTAGCGCAAATGGCAATAGAAGCAACGCCGCGTACTACATTAATTGTAGTACCTACTTTGGATCTCATGCATCAGTGGTACGCACACTTACTAGCAGCTTTTCCCGATACAGAAGTAGGGTTGTTGGGAGGTGGTTCCCGAGATAAAACACCTATACTGGTAGCAACGTATGATAGTGCTGCTATTCATGCCGAAACTTTAGGAAATCAGTACGCATTCTTAATTTTTGATGAATGCCATCATTTACCTACGGATTTTCATCGGGTCATTGCTGAATACGCGATCGCGCCTTATCGTTTAGGACTTTCTGCTACACCGGAACGCAATGATGGCAAACACGCTGATTTGAACGTTTTGATCGGACCGGAAGTATATCGCAAAAAAGCTCAAGAACTAGCAGGAAAGGCACTGGCAGAGTACGAAGTGGTGCAAATTAAAGTAAAATTATCGCCTCACGAGCGCCAAAAATACAACCAATTAATTCAAATTCGCAATGATTTTTTACAGCAAGCAAAAATTTCTTTGGGAAGCATTCAAGGCTGGCAAAAGTTTGTCCAAATCAGCGCGCGATCGCAAGCGGGACGCAGAGCTATGCTCTCCCACCAAAAAGCAAAAGAAATTGCTTTAGGTACAGAAGGAAAATTAAGAGTTTTGGCAGATTTACTCGCCAAACACTATCCAGAGCCAATTTTAATTTTTACGGCTGATAATGCTACTGTATACCGCATTTCTCAAGAGTTTTTAATTCCAGCCATCACCCATCAAACTCCTATTAAAGAACGTCATCAAATTCTCACAAAATTCCGCCAAGGAGAGTACAAAACTTTAATTGCTTCCCATGTTTTGAATGAAGGAGTAGATGTACCGGCAGCTAGTGTGGCTATTATTTTATCCGGTACAGCCTCGACAAGGGAATATATCCAAAGACTGGGAAGGATTTTAAGAAAAAACAAAGATACGAAAGCCAAAGCTATTTTATATGAAGTGGTTGCTGAAGATACTACAGAAGAGAATACTTCGGCAAGAAGAAAAGGAATAAAAACCGCCGAAATACAAATCAATAAGCAAGAAATAGGCACTTTACAAGTAGTTTATAGTTCTCAGAAACAAAAAAGTTATCGTGCAGCAGAACAATTAGAATTTAATTATACCACGGAAAACAAACTTTGTGATTAAAAAAATTAGATGTAGATGTTACCCACAGAGTTACTCAGCTATCGTCAAAATGGTGAGGAAATTATCCCCAAAAGACTCAAAATTGACAACGAAAATTTGCAATTGGCAAACGAGTTAATTAACTGTTTCCAACAAGCAGTAGGAAAAACTCAAGGTACGTTAGAGCGTCAGTTACTGGAGTTGGAAGGAGATACTCCTGATTATCGAGTCAAGCGGGGTCTAGCTTATATCCTTAAAAACAGTTTTTGCAAGTTTGAAGTGGTCAGTCCTGTTGAACCTCAAAAGTTAAGAGAAAAAGTTTTTGCTTTAGCGGCTAAATCTGTTCCTAGTAGAAAGTTAACTCCAGCTACCTTGAACAGAGTTGCTCGAGAATTAAGTCAAGAACTTGAGCGGGAAATTTTAGCTGTGCAAGTTCGTGAGGGATTATATGCCGATCTGGCTGAAAATAAAGTTTTAACTGCTTTTGATGCACCTACACCCGCACAATTATTGCATCGCTACAATTTATCGCAAGTACAAGGTGTATTTTATCAAGCAAGCCAATTGGTGTTAAATGCTCATCGCAATGTCCCCGGAGAGTATAAACTGTTATTTCGGGTGATGAAATTTTTTCAATTGATGGCGTACGTAGAAGGAGACGCCGACTACGGATTTACAATTACGATCGATGGACCAACGAGTTTATTTTATCCGAGTACTCGCTACGGTTTGGCGATCGCTAAACTTATTCCCGCTTTGCTTCATGTCACTAAATGGAGTCTTCACGCTACCCTACAAGTTCGCGACTTTTACACCCAAACTCGAAAAATAGGACGTTTTACTCTCAATTCTGATTGCGGCCTGGTGTCCCACTACCCACCGGGAAAACCTTACGATAGTATGCTGGAAGCTTCTTTTGCTGATAAATGGACTTCCTTGAACACTCCATGGATCTTGGAACGCGAGGTGGATCTCATTCCTGTTCCTGGGAGCGTTGCTATCCCCGATTTTCGACTAGTTCATCCTGATGGACGAAGCTTTTTATTAGAAATTATCGGCTATTGGCGACCGGAATATTTACAAAAAAAGTTTGCCCGGGTACGCCACGCTCAATGTCAAAATTTGATTTTGGCTATCTCCGAACGCTTGAATTTAGATAAAGCAGGAGTGAAAATTCACGATCTCCCAGCCAAAATTGTTTGGTTCAAAGATAAATTGTTGCCAAAATCTGTATTGGAAGTGATAGATTAGGATTTTTTGAAAATTTTCTCAAACTCGAGAAAATATGCTTGCTTTTGTTACAGTCGGGCAAATGCTGTCATAGTAAAATGAAAACGACAGCATCGAAACTGCCCTCAAACTGTAATTTGCCATCGGTCAATAAATTTAGAGCTGATGACCGGTCTGGGAAATCTCTGCCAAAAATCCGAATTTACCAAAATTAAATGTAATACATCGAACCTTGCTGGGCACGAGCTTGTCTTTGCTGATACAAATCCTCGAGGGTACGCTGGCGCAAAACCTCTACTGCTGCAGAATTGACCTGCTCCCATATCTCGTGTACTAAGTTCATCTCTAATGTGGGAGGATGAGGATATTCTCTGTTTTTGCGCTTACCCTCTACCGAATGAACGATATCTAGCAAAGTAATTTGCCAAGGCTCGCGCACCAAAACAAAGCCTCCTTTCGCTCCGCGCTGACTCTGGACAATACCTGCACGCCGCAAACTAGTGAGAATTTGTTCCAGATAGCGCTCGGGTATCGGTTGCTTGTTAGCAATCTCGTTCATGGTCACAGGAACTTGTCGTTCTTTGCAAGCTGCTAATTCTAAAAGTGCTAGTAACGCGTATTCGACTTTGGAAGACAAATCCAGGAGGATGTAATTTTGCTTGTTCAAGTCTGTACTCAGAATACTACGGTTAATCGATTAATTTTTCGCTTTTTACGAAAAATGAACTTTTTTATTTCTGGTAGATGTGGTAGCATCCCACTTATCACCTAAAAACCTTAAATCTATCGGCTTACCGTAGATTATCCTACATAATTTCAAGGAAAGAAAGCGGGTTTAGTTTCCAAAATTATCTTGTGTTGAACTTTTCCTTAGTTTGAGTCGAGTATGCTGCTAACTGATTTGCGAACAATTTACGAGCGCGATCCCGCAGCTCGTAACTGGTTGGAAGTTTTGTTCTGCTACCCCGGACTTCAAGCTTTGATGTTCCATCGCCTCGCACACTGGCTGTATAAAAGGGACATTCCTTTTATCCCTCGGTTAATTTCCCAAATTAGCCGCTTTCTCACTGGTATCGAAATTCATCCAGGAGCAAAGATTGGTAAAGGTGTATTTATCGACCACGGTATGGGAGTGGTGATTGGAGAAACAGCTGTTGTGGGAGATTACGCTTTGATATATCAAGGTGTTACCCTTGGCGGTACTGGCAAAGAAACTGGCAAGCGTCATCCCACTTTGGGTAACAATGTAGTTGTCGGAGCAGGCGCAAAAGTATTGGGTAATATTCGAATCGGCGATAACGTTCGCATCGGAGCGGGTTCTGTGGTGCTGCGGGATGTTCCCAGCAACACTACCGTAGTTGGAATTCCCGGACGCATTACTCGTCAGGACAAGCTCAAAGCAGATGATATTTTGGCTCACAATCAACTGCGCGATGTGGAAGCTGAGGCGATCCGAGCTTTGTTTGAACGAGTTAAGGAATTAGAAAAACAACTCAAAAAGTTGGAAAATTTGTATCCATCTCAGACTGATGCAAACAACGCCATTCAATCCCACAGTGATGGAGTAATTGAAGAGTTTCTGGATGGAGCAGGAATTTAAAAGAAGCTGGAAATGGGTATGAACAACTTTCATACCCTTAGTTTTTTTCACTTTCCTGTGCTGACCTCCAGGAAGTTGGAATTTCTGTGTTCAACCAGTCCAGAAAGCCTTGATTTACGTTCGTGGGAGTAAGTTCTGCAATGAAATTGGTGTAGGAAATGTGTTGATTGATAACTTGCTGTATTTGTTGGCCGTAACCATCCTGGGTTTTCACGATTAGTACAACTTCTGGTTCTTCTACTATTTCTTGTTTCCAAATGTAGGCACAAGTTATGGGAAACCAATTTACACACAATGCCAGCCTTTTTTCCAGTAGCACTCGACCGATTTCAACAGCTTCTTGGGAGGTGTTTAAAGTCACGTAGTAAAGTTTCATTTTTGTCGGCTCGCAGATAAAACACAGTAATTCTATCAGTTTAGTGTATAATAATTTGTGAATATAGTAATTATACTACAGTTAATGAAAAATGGAAAGACCTTTTCTCAAACAGCGATCGCGTTTTTTGGGATGTAGGAAAAATTAAAGATGCGGTTGTGGCTGGTACAGCTTTGGGTGGTGTATCGCTACAGGCGCTTGTATACGGTAGCGATGCAGGTGAACAGAAACAGAATTTTGCAAAATAAAAAGCGATCGCCGCGCTTTTGAAAATGAAAAACGTCAATACCCTAGGGAAGATGCGGATACCGTACCAGATCGAGTATCCGTTAAATCTGAAAGCAGAGATATCCTGTTGGGGAGACGGGTGATGAATTGGCAAATTGTATGGGGGTTATTGCAAGAAACATTTCATGAATGGCAAAAAGATAAAGCCTCACGCTTAGCAGCAGCATTGTCTTATTACACTATTTTTTCTATTGCCCCTTTGTTAATTATCGTGATTGCGATCGCGGGAGCAGTATTTGGAGAAGCAGCAGCAACGAATGCTATCTTTAACCAACTTCGAGGTTTGATTGGTCCTGAAGGCGCCAAAGTGATTCAAGATGCAATTGCAAATGCTAGTCAACCGAAAGCGGGAACCGTCGCCTCTTTGATTAGTATTGCGGTTTTGTTTATTGGTGCTACTGGTTTGTTTGCGGAATTACAAGATGCTTTGAATACAATTTGGGACGTGCAGCCCAAACCAGGAAAAATGGTGAAATATATGCTGCGCCAGCGTATTTTGTCTTTTGCAATGATTTTGGCTATCGGCTTTTTACTTTTGGTATCTTTGATTATCAGTGCAATTCTATCAGCCTTGGTTAGTTACTTTCAAAATTTACTACCAGGTATTGATTTGATCTGGCAGATTATCAACCTTATTCTTGGTTTTATAGTTACCACGGTACTGTTCGGATTGATTTTTAAAGTTTTGCCGGATGTGAAAATTACCTGGAAAGATGTTTTGATGGGGGCTGCAATTACCTCGTTATTGTTCTCCTTTGGTAGATATGCTTTGGGAACTTATTTGGGTAATGCTTCCTTTGGCTCTACCTACGGAGCTGCTGGTTCTATAGTGGTAATTTTAGTGTGGGTGAATTATGCTGCTCAAATCTTGTTTTTTGGAGCGGAATTTACCCAGGTTTATGCACGTAGATACGGTTCTCGCATTGTTCCAGCTGATTATGCCATGCATGTAGGCGAAAGCGATCGCCTGCAACACCCCACTTCCCCAGTCAATCAAAATTCTCGTACCAGGAAAACTTCTTTGAATTGGATGAACCATCTTTTTCATCGCTTTTCTGGTTTCAAACGCTCAAAAAGAACAGGAAAAAATCGCTAAACTCGTAACTACAAAATGTACAATATGACGGTTGTACTCTGTGGCGGGCCGTGATCGATCGTTACACCTTGCCTGAAATGGGCAATATTTGGACGGAAGAATACAAACTAAAAACCTGGTTAAAAGTAGAAATTGCTGTTTGCGAAGCGCAAGCGGAATTAGGTTACATTCCAGCACAAGCAGTGGAACAAATCAAAGCAAAGGCGAATTTCGATCCTCAAAGAGTCTTAGAAATTGAGGCTGAAGTCCGCCACGATGTTATCGCTTTTTTAACAAACGTGAATGAATACGTGGGCGAAGCTGGGCGCTACATTCACCTGGGTTTGACTAGTTCTGACGTGCTAGATACAGCTTTAGCGCTGCAGCTGACGGCTAGTTTAGATATCCTGTTGCAGCGCTTGCAAGACTTGATCGATGCTATTCGTCAAAAAGCTAGGGAACATCGCTATACTGTCATGATTGGCCGTTCCCACGGAATTCACGCCGAACCGATTACCTTTGGCTTTAAGTTAGCTGGATGGCTAGCGGAAGTTCTGCGTCACCAACAACGTCTCCAAAATTTGCGCCAAACTATTGCTGTGGGTAAGATTTCTGGTGCAGTGGGTACTTATGCTAACATCGAACCGCAAGTGGAGGCGATCGCCTGTAAAAAACTCGGTCTCAAACCAGATACCGCTTCTACCCAAGTTATCTCCCGCGATCTTCACGCCGATTTCGTGCAACAGCTAGCTTTAGTTGCGGCCTCTATCGAACGTTTTGCTGTTGAGATCCGCAACCTGCAAAGAACTGATGTTTTGGAAGTAGAAGAATTTTTCGCTCCCGGACAAAAAGGCTCTTCCGCAATGCCACACAAGCGCAATCCCATTCGTTCGGAAAGATTAACGGGAATGGCCAGAATCATTAGAAGTCATAGCGTTGCAGCTTTAGAAAATGTTGCTCTTTGGCACGAACGAGATATTTCTCACAGTTCCGTGGAACGGGTAATTTTGCCGGATGCTTGCATTCTGTTGCATTTTATGCTGGTGGAAATGGCAGACTTAGTCAAGAACTTGCTAGTCTACCCTGAAAACATGGCGCGGAATATGAATGTTTATGGTGGAGTTGTCTTTAGCCAAAGAGTACTGCTAGCTTTAGTGGAAAAGGGAATGAGCCGCGAACAAGCCTATAAAATCGTGCAGGAAAATACTCATCGAGCTTGGAATCAGCCAGATGGCAATTTTCGCGATTTGATTGCTAAAGATCCTCGCGTCAGCGCAAAATTATCACCAGCAGAAATCGAAGCGTGTTTTGACCCGCAACGCCACCTGCAACATTTAGAGGAAGTATATCAAAGATTGGGAATTTAAGATAGAACTGCAAAGAGAAATGTAAAAATTTATATAAGAAAATTTTTTGGGGGCAGTAAATTTAGCACCTGAGGGTAAGTTAAAATCACAACCCCTAGTTACCGTCTCCACCTCCAGTAACATGGTTGAAATTTTAGCCGCACTTTCTGCTTCTGCAGCAGCAGGAATCAGAATCGCTTTACCCTTACTTTTTATTGGACTGTTACAGGGTACGAATCTTTGGTCACAAATACCAATTCTATCTCAAATTTCTTCACCGGCTTTGCTGGGTATTCTTACTAGTTGGTCGTGCGTGGAACTATTTGCCTCTAAGAAGCTGATCGGACAACGAGTACTACAAATTTTACAGTTGTTATTTTCGCCTTTAGTAGGGGCAATTATGGGATTAGCCGTAGCTTCAGCAACAGCAGTTCCCAACTGGCTAATTGCTTTCATCGGAGGTTTGCTAGCTTTGGTTCTGCAACTGGTTCAAGTCGGTTGGTTTTTTCGGTTGCGAGGTTTACCCGTGTGGGCTACTTTTATTCAAGATGGGTTGTGCATTGCGTTAGTAGTTTTTGCGTTTGATGCTCCCAAGCAAGGAGGATTAATAGCGTTAATTCTATTGTGGTTAGCGCTTCGCAGCGGTAATTATTGGTATCGCTGGTATTGGAAAAAGCGCCACCTATAGCGATCGCCCTTACTTGTTGACTGCTGGCTCGTCTTCATGTTACACACCAATGCGATCGCTGTGCTCCTGACCTAGCTATATTGAGAAGGAGATTTTGTTTTAGATTGTTGGTAAAACTGCGATCGCCTTAGACCATGCGTCAATTTTTAATCGACACAGATACCGCTTCTGATGATGCTGTCGCTTTAATCATGGCACACCGCTGGCCCGGTGTCCGCGTACAAGCAGTAACAATTGTTAGCGGCAATGTCTCCGTAGAACAGGGTAGTAAAAACGCACTTTATGTTCTAGAAGTCTGCAATGCCCCTACACCAGTATATATCGGCTGCTCTAAACCGATATTGCGACCCAACAACTACGCTTATTGGTTTCATGGTGAAGATGGAATGGGTAACAAAAACTACCCAGAACCTCAAAGAAAAGCTTGTTCCACTCACGCAGTAGATGTAATTATCGACACAATCAAGACCTATCCTGGAGAAATCACCCTCGTAACCCTAGGACCGCTGACAAACATCGCAACCGCACTGCTACGTGCTCCAGAAATTGCGTCGCTGGTACAGCGTTGCGTAATTATGGGTGGTGCAGCTAACACTCTCGGTAATGTCACACCAGCAGCTGAATACAATATCTGGGTAGACCCAGAAGCTGCTAAAATAGTCTTCCACAGCGGCATGGCGATGGAGATGGTAGGCTGGGAACTAAGCCGACACGACGCTGCTTTAACTTCCGCCGAAATACAAGCAATTGCTAACCTCGGTACTCAAACAGCACGTTTAGCAATAGAGTGCAATGAAAAAGCTTTAGACGCCAGTATAAATGTTCAAGCTGCCTCTGGCCTAATGCTACCCGATCCCGTGGCAATGGCAGTTGCTCTCGAGCCAAACATCATCGAACGTCAAGGAAAATATTTTGTAGATGTGGAAATAACTAGCGAACTAACACGGGGTGCTACAGTAGTTGATGAGTTAAAAGTACTCGGCAAAACCCCAAACATGACCGTGATTTGGGCTATCAACACCTCTGGCTGGAAAGAAATTTTGTCTCGTTGCTTAGCATTGTAAGTGCAAGCATATCAAAAATCTCTCTTTGAGATACTTTATTTGAAATCATAATCCAGCTTAAATTTATAAACATACATTCAGCACCATCGCTGTCATTGCTAAAACTGGAGACTGCAGAGTGCATTTTGGGCAATTAATCGGCTTTTTCGCCCTTGTTATATCTACATATATTTTGTGGCAAATTCGACAAATACTGCTGTTGATATTCGCAGCTGTTGTTTTGGCAACAGTATTAAATCAACTAGTACAACTTTTACAAAAATATCGCATCAAGCGAGGTATTGCAGTTGCTATAACAGTTTCTTTTTTACTAATCATAATAGCAAGTTTTTTAATAATAATCGTACCAAGCCTCCTTGCCCAATTACAGCAATTTATCAAAATAATGCCACGAGCATTAGAACGATTGCGTTTCTGGAGTGATTGGCTGCAAAATATAATTCCAGAGCAGTTTTCAGAAAATTTTCGCGTCCTTACATTTCTGACTCAAGGTTTACAAAATTGGTTAAATCAGCTAGTCAAAAACTTATTTTCCCTAGTGAGCAGCTCGCTAAGCATGATTTTAGGATTGCTACTGTTTTTAGCATTGACAATTATGCTTTTAGCTAATCCCTTACCTTACAGACAGGGTTTTATACAACTATTTCCTGCTTTCTACCGTCGGCGAGTTGATGAAATTCTCAGCGAATGTGCAACCTCTTTAACTGGTTGGATTAAAGGTACACTCCTGACGATGTTAATCATCGCTGTTTTGAGTTATATTGGATTACTGATTTTACAAGTACCTTTACCACTAGTTAATGCCGTTTTAGCTGGACTATTAGAATTTATACCAAATGTAGGACCAACCTTGAGTGTCATTCCACCAGCTGTGTTAGCGTTAAGTGATGTACCTTGGAAAGCAGCTGCTGTTGTAGCTTTATACTTTGGAATACAACAAGTTGAAAGCCTGGTTGTAGTTCCTTGGATCATGCAAAGTCAGGTATCTTTGCTACCAGCTGTTACCTTAACAGCAGTAGTAATTTTTGGCAGCTTTTTCGGATTTTTGGGCGTGTTCCTGGCAATACCTTTAGTGATTGTACTGCAAATTTGGGTCAAAGAAGTTTTAGTGAAGGACGTACTCAATAATTGGCACGAAAACAAACAAGACCGCGCTAAACATACAGCAGAGGTGGAAAATAACAACCCCCACTCATCTGTTGAAAATATGCCTGCTGAGTGATATTTTCATCCTTTAAGATTATCTACCTCTACCCTAATTCCATCAAAGCCTTGTTAAAAAAGGGTAATTAGGAAAGTAAACACTTACTAAACTTTTATTGGGGCGTAATTTCTTGGATATCCAACGCACAACTTTCCCCTGCAGTAAAGCGCACTACCTCAAATACCATTGTAATTCGATATCACCCTATCAACTAATTAAGTAGTAAGTAGCTCGACACACCCTCAAATAAGTTCACTCCATCTAAGCAATTTATCGCTCGTTAGTAGTAAGCAATTTATCGCTCGTTAGTAGTAAGCAATTTATCGCTCGTTAGTAGTAAGCGATTTATCGCTCGTTAGTAGTAAGCGATTTATCGCTCGTTAGTAGTAAGCAATTTATCGCTCGTTAGTAGTAAGCGATTTATCGCTCCTTAGTAATAAGCAATTTATTGCTTCCATCGCTGACATTTTAGAGTATTCTAGAATTGGTTGGTATTTGGTTGGTAATAGCTGACCTTGAAAACAGCAGTTTAGAAAAATCTACTAAATCTCCTGTATGCTACCAATGCTAATTTTCTGCGATGACAGATGCAGCAACTTAGGAAAGTAGAAGTTCAACCGGAACTTTTGCTTGAAAATTTTGCTAAAAATTCTCATTATTTAATTATTGAAGTAACTCAAAGTACCTGAAATTCAGGTTTTGACATAGCAATTTCTATCGAACGCTGTAAAGATTAAAAAAAATTAAATTGCATTTTTTATCAAAAAAAAAGTGATATCTTGGATACAGAATTGAATTTCGCAATTTTGGGGAGTAGATTCTATAACCTACTCGGGACTTTCAAAAGTAAAAACCGTTTCTAAAAAAAGGCTTTGGGCGATGGAACAGGAGGGTTTGAGTACAAAACGGTGGTAGCTGAAAAATGCAAATTAATTTAAAAGGCTAGGGAGAAGGGAGTTTCATTTGAGTACAAAAACACTTGTCCCTTTGTCCATAAATACTTGTACTTCCACCTGAAAATACTCGTGCCCCTACCCAAAAAAATTTTTTCAACTCTTTTAATGCTTTGAAAAGCAGAGCTTCATAATTTGAGTACAAACTTAATAAATTTAATAAATCTTATCTTGGTGTAGGCGTTTGGGTCTATTTTTCGAGGTTGATATAAAACGTATATCGCCAATCACTTGATGCGCCAATCAAAAGGAGCGATAAGTGAGTGGAGGGATGAGATAGCACCATGCCCCTGTGAAATTGAAGTCGCGGCTGCAAGCGTTGTCTTCCACCCACATCTTGTGCAGACACACACCAGTCCACGAAAACTTGGGTTTATAGCCTACCCCGAACCCTGGTGGGCGAGTATAGCGCTAAAAACAGACGCGACTTCTATTCCTGACAGATCGAATAGTAGCATTTCCATCACCAATCCCTTGCGAAGCGAAATTCAATGACACCACCTTCTATAGGAGTTGTCAACTCCCCAGTTACAGAAATTAGACCTAAAGTAAAATCCAAAGGTTGCGGTCCATGCAGCAGTGGTTCCACCGTGGAAGTGGACGAAAAACTACAAGAACGTATTGCCAAGCATCCTTGTTACAGTGAAGAAGCTCATCATCATTATGCTCGGATGCATGTTGCAGTAGCTCCTGCCTGTAACATTCAATGTAACTATTGCAATCGCAAATATGACTGCGCAAACGAAAGTCGCCCGGGAGTAGTTAGCGAGTTGTTAACACCGGAACAAGCAGTACATAAAGTGCTGGTCGTAGCAGGTAAAATTCCCCAAATGACAGTTTTGGGAATTGCAGGTCCTGGCGATCCGCTAGCGAATCCAGAAAAGACTTTTCGTACATTCGAGTTGATAGCAAACAAAGCACCTGACATCAAACTTTGTCTATCAACTAACGGTTTAATGCTTTCTGAATATATCGATCGCATTAAGCAACTAAACATCGACCATGTCACCATTACCATTAATATGGTTGACCCGGAAATCGGGACAATGATTTATCCTTGGGTTCACTACAAACGCAAGCGTTATAGAGGTATCGAGGGCGTAAAAATTCTGCACGAAAAGCAGATGGAAGGATTGCAGGCCCTGCGGGAGGCAGATATTCTGTGCAAAGTTAATTCAGTAATGATTCCCGGGATTAATGACGAACACCTCATAGAGGTAAATAAGGTGATTCGCTCTCAAGGTGCATTCCTGCACAATATCATGCCGCTGATTTCTGCTCCAGAACACGGTACCTATTTTGGACTCAACGGTCAGCGCGGACCTACTTTGCAAGAGTTGAAGGCATTACAAGACAAGTGTGCTGGTAACATGAAGATGATGCGTCACTGTCGTCAGTGTCGTGCCGATGCGGTAGGTTTGCTAGGGGAAGACCGCAGTCAAGAATTTACTAAAGATAAGTTTTTGGGAATGTCTCCAGAGTATGACTTGCAAAAGCGTCGAGAAATTCACGCCGGTATAGAAAAATTTAGAGAAGAACTCAAGCTTGCCAGGGAAAAAGTCACAATTCACAATACTGCTACTGATACAAAAATTCTAGTTGCAGTAGCAACCAAAGGTGGTGGGCTGGTTAACCAACACTTTGGTCACGCGAAGGAATTCCAGATTTATGAAGTAGATGGAAAACAAGTACGTTTTGTCGGCCATCGTAAAATAGACCAATACTGTCAAGGTGGCTATGGAGAAAAAGCTACTTTGGAAAATATTATTGCAGCGATCGCTGATTGCAAAGCAGTATTAGTTGCCAAGATTGGCGAAAGTCCCAAGCAAAAATTGCACGCTGTTGGTATCGAAACAGTCGAGACTTACGATGCAATAGAAAAAGTTGCCTTGGAATATTACCAACAATACCTCCAGCAAACAGTGAGTCGCTAATAGTTATTAGTTAGTAGTTATTAGATAGTTGTTGGTAATTAATCAAATTTTCACTAACCACTATCCACTAACTGCTATCCACCAACCACTATCTGGCACTCATTACTCAATTTTCGATCCTCAATTTACTTTCTTTTATGGAGGATAATCATGGTTTACAAAATAACCAACGAGTGCATTCGCTGCAATCTTTGTCAATCCGCGTGTCCTGTTGGTGCAATCAAAATAGTTGACAATCATCCTTGGATTGACCCGGAAATTTGTAATAACTGTGCCAATAGTATCTATTCTGTACCTCAGTGTAAAGCTAGCTGTCCCACATCGAATGGCTGTGTAAAAGTGACGAACGATTACTGGGAAAACTGGTTCAACACTTATAATCGTCTCATTGCAAAATTAACTAAAAAATCGGATTATTGGGATAATTGGTACAACTTATATTCTCAAAAATTCTCCGAACAACTACAAAAGCATCAGCAACAAATGGCATAAATTTAGAAACTGGTACTTTGGTAACCGCTGCAAGGAGGTTTTTGCCATATTAAAGAAGTTAAAGGGGTTGTCTAAATAATTCAAAGTGCCAGAAAGGAAACAGCAGATACCTTTGCAGGTTCTTAACTCTTGTGAGAAAACATTAGAAACGATGCAAAAAAATTGTATTTATCTGGACAATAACGCCACCACCAAAGTAGATCCGCAAGTTGTAGAGGCAATGCTACCGTTTTTAACGGATTATTATGGCAATCCCTCTAGCATGCACAGCTTTGGCGGACAAGTAAAGAAGGTAATCAATCAAGCAAGAGAACAGGTTGCTGCTCTCCTTGGTGCAGAGGAATCAGAAATTATCTTTACCAGCGGTGGTACAGAGGGAGATAATACTGCTATTCGAGCTGCTCTTTTAGCACAACCGCAAAAGCGACACATTATTACTACCCAAGTAGAACACCCGGCGGTGCTAAATCTGTGTAAACAGCTGGAAACTCAAGGCTACAGCGTTACATATCTTTCGGTGAATCGCCAGGGACAATTGGATCTGGATGAACTAGAAGCTTCCCTGACTGGTAATACCGCTTTGGTATCGATTATGTATGCCAATAACGAAACTGGCGTGGTGTTTCCGATCGAGCAAATTGGAATGCGGGTCAAAAATGTTGGCGCTCTCTTCCATGTAGATGCGGTGCAAGCAGTTGGTAAAATACCGATGAACATGAAGACCAGCACCGTTGACATGTTGACCGTGTCTGGTCATAAAATTCACGCGCCCAAAGGTATTGGAGCGCTGTACGTGCGGCGCGGTGTGAGATTTCGTCCTATGTTGGTTGGTGGCGGACAGGAGCGCGGACGCCGTTCGGGAACACCAAATGTACCGGGAATAGTCGGCTTGGGGAAAGCGGCAGAATTAGAATTGCTACATTTAGAACAAGCAACTGCAACAGAAAAGAAACTGCGCGATCGCCTCGAACAAACCATCGTTGCAACCATTCCCGATTGTGAAATTAACGGTCATCCTACCGAAAGATTGCCCAACACTAGCAATATTGGTTTCAAATACATCGAAGGTGAAGCCATTCTCTACTTGCTCAACCAGCACGGTATTTGTGCTTCATCTGGTTCTGCTTGCAGTTCTGGTTCTTTAGAACCTTCTCACGTACTGCGAGCGATGGGAGTTCCTTATACAAGCTTGCACGGTTCGATTCGTTTCAGCCTTTCTCGCTACACCACGGATGCTGAAATTGATGCTGTGCTGGCGGTAATGCCAAGTATTGTTGAGCGTTTGCGCGTTCTTTCACCCTTTAAGAGTGATGGAGCCAGCTGGCTTGTCGAACAGCAGCAAGCATTAACTCATCGCTAACGGGTACCAAAAATCAATCCAAAATTTTAAACCAATCAAAGGCTATGTGGGACTATACGGATAAGGTATTGGACTTGTTCTACAATCCCAAACATCAGGGAGTCATAGAAGATAAAGGTGAACCGGGAATTAAAGTTGCTGTTGGTGAGGTAGGTAGCATTGCTTGCGGAGATGCTTTGAGATTGTACTTGAAAGTAGAGGAAGATACAGAAAAAATCCTTGATGCTCGCTTTCAAACCTTTGGTTGTACCAGTGCGATCGCTTCTTCTGAGGCCTTGAGCAAACTCATTGAGGGTAAGACCTTAGATGAAGCTCTCAAAATTACAAATAAAGACATTGCCAATTATTTGGGCGGACTACCACAGGCGAAAATGCACTGCTCGGTAATGGGACAAGAGGCGCTGCTGTCTGCTATTTATAATTACCGGGGTATTAAGCCAGAAGCTCATGACTCGGACGATGAAGGAGCACTAGTTTGCACTTGCTTTGGCATTAGCGAATCAAAAATCCGCCGTGTCATTGTTGAAAATAATCTTACCACTGTTGAAGAAGTTACAAACTACATTAAAGCAGGTGGCGGATGCGGCTCGTGTCTGCCCAGTATTGAAGACATTATTGCATCTGTGCAAAAACAAGCTGTTACTTCTGTTGAGGCTTGTTCTGATACCGAGAAGCAAATATTTGCAAAGAAATTGACATCAGTGCAAAGAATTGCTTTGATTCAAAAAGTACTGGATGAAGAAGTTAGACCCGTTTTGATTGCTGACGGGGGAGATGTAGAACTGTACGACGTAGAAGGTAATTTGGTGAAGGTAGTGCTGCAAGGTGCTTGCGGCTCCTGTTCTAGCAGCACCGCCACGCTCAAAATTGCGATTGAATCAAGATTGCGCGATCGCGTCAGTCCTGATGTAGTAGTGGAAGCAGTATAGCTGCTCATTAAAATTTACCAACAACAAATGTGGGAAATATGACAGTTATTTTTGCGGTAGGGCGATCGCCACCGTAAACACCGGCGACGTTCTATCTCGGGTCACGATTAGCTGACTGTATTAACGCAAAGTTCTCGAACAAACTCTCACCCACCAAACCAACTCATAGCAGGAGAAAATCAATCATGACTGAGAATATAAGACAGATCGCATTCTACGGTAAGGGCGGTATCGGCAAATCTACCACCTCTCAAAATACTCTAGCTGCCATGGCAGAAATGGGTAAGCGCATCCTGATTGTAGGTTGCGACCCCAAAGCTGACTCTACCCGTTTGATGCTGCACAGCAAAGCTCAAACTACCGTGCTGCACTTAGCCGCAGAACGAGGCGCAGTAGAAGATCTGGAATTAGAGGAAGTGATGCTTACCGGTTACCGTGGCGTCAAGTGCGTGGAATCCGGTGGACCAGAACCAGGCGTGGGTTGCGCCGGTCGGGGTATTATCACTGCCATTAATTTCTTAGAAGAAAACGGTGCTTACCAAGACCTAGACTTTGTATCCTACGACGTATTGGGTGACGTTGTTTGCGGTGGTTTTGCCATGCCAATCCGTGAAGGAAAGGCACAAGAAATCTACATCGTTACCTCTGGTGAAATGATGGCGATGTACGCTGCTAACAACATTGCTCGCGGTATTCTGAAATACGCTCACTCCGGTGGCGTACGCTTAGGTGGTTTAATTTGTAACAGCCGTAAAGTTGACCGAGAAATCGAACTTATCGAAACTCTGGCTGAAAAACTAAATACTCAAATGATTCACTTCGTACCTCGTGACAATATTGTTCAACACGCAGAACTGCGTCGCATGACTGTTAACGAGTACGCACCTGATAGCAACCAAGCTAACGAATACCGCGCGCTAGCTAAGAAGATTATCAACAACACCAAACTCACCATTCCTACTCCTTTGGAAATGGATGAACTAGAAGCACTGCTAATCGAGTACGGTATCCTCGACGACGATTCCAAACACGCAGATATCATCGGTAAGCCTGCTGAAGCTACCAGCAAGTAAAAAAAAGACGTACCAAAGGCATTAGAGATATGGGGATGCACCCACTCTCCCCATTTCCCCCTCCCTGTTGTGTATCCTCACTGCTTTTCGAGCCAGCTAAGATTAATTGAGCCAAAGACTATGACACCTCCTGAAAACAACAATCTTGTAGAAGAGCATAAACAACTAATCAAAGAAGTTCTCCAAGCTTACCCTGAAAAATCTCGCAAGAAGCGGGAAAAACACCTCAACGTCTATGAAAAAGGCAAGTCCGATTGCGGCGTTAAGTCTAACATCAAATCTGTTCCCGGTGTAATGACCGCTCGTGGTTGCGCCTATGCAGGTTCTAAAGGTGTGGTTTGGGGTCCGATTAAGGACATGATCCACGTCAGTCACGGTCCTGTTGGTTGCGGTTACTGGTCTTGGTCTGGTCGTCGTAACTACTACGTTGGCGTAACTGGCGTTGACTCCTTCGGTACAATGCACTTCACCTCCGATTTCCAAGAACGAGATATTGTTTTCGGCGGTGACAAAAAACTTGCCAAACTTATTGACGAAATTGAAGAACTATTTCCTCTCAACCGCGGTATCAGCGTTCAGTCTGAATGTCCCATCGGTCTCATTGGGGATGATATTGAAGCCGTTGCCAAAAAAAGTGCTAAAAAAATTGGCAAACCGGTTGTACCTCTACGTTGTGAAGGTTTCCGAGGTGTTTCCCAGTCTCTCGGTCACCACATTGCTAACGATGCGATCCGCGATTGGATCTTTCCTCAATTTGATAAGGCTAAAAAGGAAAATAAACTTGACTTTGAACCGGGTCCCTACGATGTAGCACTGATTGGTGACTACAACATCGGTGGCGATGCTTGGGCAAGCCGAATGCTATTAGAGGAAATTGGCTTGCGTGTTGTTGCTCAGTGGTCTGGTGATGGTACCCTAAACGAACTAATCCAAGGTCCAGCGGCAAAGTTAGTTCTCATCCACTGCTACCGCTCGATGAACTATATCTGTCGCAGCTTGGAAGAAGCTTACGGAATGCCTTGGATGGAATTTAATTTCTTTGGTCCTACCAAGATTGCTGCATCTTTGCGCGAGATCGCTGCTCGCTTTGACTCCAAAATCCAAGAAAATGCCGAAAAGGTGATCGCTAAGTATACACCTATTATGAATGCGATCGTAGAGAAGTATCGTCCTCGCCTTGAAGGTAATACAGTTATGCTGTACGTAGGCGGCCTGCGTCCCCGTCACGTTGTTCCTGCTTTCGAGGACTTAGGTATCAAAGTTATCGGTACTGGTTACGAGTTTGCTCACAACGATGACTATAAACGCACAACCCACTACATTGACAACGCCACCATTATTTACGACGACGTTACCGCTTACGAATTCGAAGAGTTTGTCAAAGCTAAAAAACCTGACTTGATTGCCTCTGGAATAAAAGAGAAGTACGTATTCCAGAAGATGGGATTACCTTTTCGTCAAATGCACTCTTGGGATTACTCCGGTCCCTACCACGGTTACGATGGCTTTGCAGTTTTCGCTCGCGACATGGATTTGGCTCTCAACAGCCCCACTTGGAGCTTAATTGGTGCTCCTTGGAAAAAATCTGCACTGAAGGCTAATGCTGCCTAATTCACAGGGAAACAGATGAACAGCCTGGGGTTCACGCCCCAGCTACGAGGAAAAATGGTGAATCCTGAATGCTGGATGGAAACTTTGGTTTCATTCATTATTCATAATTTATCATTCCTAACTTCCTCTTTTTGGGATTCAACCCCTGGTTTCTCATCAGTATCCCCTACTTACCTTTTACCGATTCAGCAAGCAATTACAGAGATACACCAATGCCACAGAATCCTGAAAAAATCGTAGATCACTTACAGTTATTTCAGCAACCAGAATACCAGGAATTATTCAAGAACAAGCACGAAAAATTTGAAGGTGCACACCCGCATCAAGAAGTTGAACGAGTAGCTGAATGGACAAAAAGCTGGGAGTACCGTGAAAAAAACTTTGCTCGTGAAGCTTTAACGGTCAACCCTGCTAAAGGTTGTCAACCCTTAGGTGCTATCTTCGCTGCTGTTGGTTTTGAAGGCACCTTACCTTTTGTTCAAGGTTCTCAAGGTTGCGTTGCTTACTTTCGTACTCACCTTAGTCGCCACTACAAGGAACCATTCTCAGCCGTGTCTTCTTCGATGACCGAAGATGCAGCTGTGTTCGGTGGTTTGAACAACATGATTGAAGGCTTGCAAGTTTCTCACCAGCTCTACAAGCCCAAAATGATTGCTGTGTGCACCACTTGTATGGCAGAAGTTATCGGTGATGATTTGGGTGCTTTTATTACCAATGCCAAGAACGCTGGTTCCATTCCCCAAGACTTCCCCGTACCTTTTGCCCACACTCCCAGCTTTGTTGGCTCCCACATCACCGGCTACGATAACATGATGAAGGGTATTCTATCTTACCTAACTGAAGGTAAGAAGAAAGATACTACTAACGGCAAAATCAACTTTATTCCCGGTTTTGATACCTACACGGGCAACAACCGTGAATTAAAGCGTATCCTGGGTTTAATGGGTATCGACTATACAATCTTAGCAGATAACAGTGACTACCTGGATTCTCCTAATACCGGTGAGTATAACATGTATCCAGGCGGCACCAAGCTGGAAGATGCAGCTGATTCTTGCAATGCAGAAGCTACGGTTGCTCTGCAGCGCTACTCCACACCGAAAACGCGTGAATATATCGAAACTAAATGGAAACAGCAGGTCAAGGTCTTGCGTCCCTTTGGCGTGAAGGGAACGGATGAGTTCTTGATGACTCTGTCTGAAATGACTGGGAAGCCAATTCCCCAAGAATTGGAAGATGAGCGCGGTCGTTTGGTTGACGCCATGACCGACTCCTACGCATGGATTCATGGTAAGAAGTTTGCTATTTACGGCGATCCAGACTTAATCTACAGTGTTACCAGCTTCTTGTTAGAATTGGGCGCTGAACCTGTACATATTCTTTGCAATAACGGTGACGAAGAATTCAAGCAAGAAATGGAACAACTACTCAGCACCAGTCCCTTCGCTCGAGAAGCAACTGTCTGGATTGGTAAAGATTTGTGGCATTTACGCAGCTTACTTTTTACCGAGCCTGTAGACTTTTTCGTCGGTAATTCCTACGGTAAGTACTTGTGGCGCGATACTAAGATTCCTATGGTGCGGATCGGCTATCCCTTGTTCGATCGCCATCACCTGCACCGCTATCCTACGCTTGGCTACCAAGGCGGTCTGAATTTGCTCAACTGGATTGTTAACACAATCCTTGATGAGTTAGATCGTAGCAGCAATATTGCAGGTAAAACCGATATCTCCTTTGACTTAATTCGTTAATAAATCCCGTCAACTTGCAGCGTGCCGAGTAAGAAAGGACTGGGGACTGGGAAAAAAAGCAAGGGTATTTACGTTAAGTTCTATTCTTACCAATGCCCAATCCCCTTTACCCAATCCCCAATTCCTTCTTTTTTGGGAATTGTTGTTCAAATTGTTAAAGATGACTTCTGTAAATCATACTTCCAACTACCCTAATTTTCATCCACCAACCTATCAAAAATCTGGTGGTTTTGATATTCTCTATCCATTGCGTAAATTTGTGGATAGCATTCAGGTCAAAAACCGCAGTTTTGCTCATTTAATTTGCCAGATAATTCCTTGTTGTTGTCCTTTTGAGAGGAATATCCAACTGTTTGGTCATACGCTCCATATTCCTGCGTTATGCAAATTTAATCCTTTATATGATAATTTCGTAGCATTGCGTTTTCGTGCCTTATCTTACCTTAGCGATGAATGTGGAGAAGATGTCACGAAATACATTTGTTAGTCGTTACATATTACTCATTATTTCGTACTGATTATCGATTACTAATTAGTTAATGGTTATTAGTCAGTTTCAGCAAGTATTCTGCAATCAACTTCAAGTTACCGATTACCTTCTACCTGCTACTTGAAGCTTTTTTCTCACCAAAAACTTTCATCCAGCGCGAGGAAACAGATGATAATTACCCAAGGTAAAATTAACGAGCTGCTTTTTGAGCCGGGATGCGAACACAATCATCACACACATAAAGATAAAAAAAATAAGGTTTGTAAACAACAAGCTCAACCTGGAGCTGCTCAGGGAGGTTGTTCTTTTGACGGTGCGATGATTGCTTTGGTACCAATTACTGATGCTGCTCATTTAGTCCACGGACCGATCGCCTGTGCTGGAAATTCTTGGGGTAGTCGCGGTAGTCTTTCTTCGGGACCGCAACTTTACAAACTTGGTTTTACCACCGATCTGGGCGAAAATGACGTAATTTTTGGTGGGAAAAAAGCTTTACAAAGCCATTTTGGATATCCACCAACGCTATCAACCTGCGGCAATATTTGTTTATTCTACCTGCGTGACTGCATTAATTGGTGAAGACATGGATGCAGTCTGTAAAGCAGCTGCTAAGAAAATTAACATTCCCGTGATTCCGGTACATTCCCCGGGATTTGTAGGTAGTAAAAATCTTGGTAACCGCATTGCTGGTGAGGTGTTGTTAGAACATGTTATCGGTACTGCTGAACCCGAATACACCACGCCTTATGATATCAACCTTATTGGTGAGTACAACATTGCTGGTGAAATGTGGAATGTACTGCCATTATTTCAGAAATTAGGCATTCGTGTTTTGGCAAAAATAACGGGTGATTCTCGCTACCAAGAAATTTGTTACGCCCACAGAGCCAAGCTCAACGTCATGATTTGCTCCAAGGCCTTAATTAACGTGGCGAGAAAGATGAAGGAGCGCTACGGTATTCCTTACATAGAAGAGTCTTTTTATGGTGTGGAGGACATGAACCACTGTCTGCGGAACATTGCAGCTCACCTTGGCGATCCAAAGCTGCAGGAACGCACGGAAAAGTTGATTGTCCAAGAAACTGCTGCGCTGAACGAAAAACTAGCTTTTTATCGCGCTCGCCTTCAAGGAAAGCGCGTTGTTCTTTATACCGGAGGTGTGAAGAGTTGGTCAATTATTTCTGCAGCGAAAGACTTGGGAATGGAAGTTGTTGCTACTAGTACTAAAAAAAGTACGGAAGAAGATAAAGCCCGTATTAGAGAGTTGCTCGGTCGAGATGGCATCACGTTGGAAAAGGGCAATCCCCAGGAAATACTGCGGGTGATTCATCAAACAAAAGCTGACATGTTAATTGCTGGTGGTCGCAATCAATACACTGCTCTCAAAGCTCGAATTCCCTTTTTAGACATTAATCAAGAACGCCATCATGCTTATGCAGGTTATGTTGGGATGATAGAAATGGCACGTGAGTTAGATGAAGCACTTTACAGTCCCGTGTGGGCGCAAGTACGCAAACCTGCACCTTGGGATGAGGATGGGGGGACGCTGGGATACAAAGATCGGGAGAATCTTTCCAGTTCTTTTCATCTTCGCGTTTCCACATCGCCTGAAATTCGCCTTCCACTTTCTGCATCTTTTGAGGAGGAAGTTTGATGGCGACAGTGGTTGTTTCCAACAAAGCAGTTGCAGTTAATCCCCTCAAGCAGAGTCAGACTTTGGGTGCAGCTGTTGCATTTTTAGGACTGAAAGGAATGATGCCTTTACTCCACGGTTCCCAAGGCTGCACTGCTTTCGCTAAAGTGATATTGGTGCGGCATTTTCGAGAGGCGATTCCTCTTTCTACAACGGCAATGACAGAAGTCACCACAATTTTGGGTGGTGAGGAGAATGTTGAACAGGCAATCCTAACTCTGGTGAAAAAGTCACAGCCAGAAATTATTGGTTTGTGCACGACTGGGTTGACGGAAACCAGAGGGGATGATATGGAGGGTATTCTCAGGGATTTTCGCAAGCGTCATCCAGAGTTGGATGAACTACCAATTATCTTGGTTTCCTCTCCAGATTTTAAGAGTGCATTGCAAGACGGTTTTGCTGCTGCGGTGGAAAGCACGGTGAAAGAGCTTCCCCTACCGGGCGAGAAAAAGGCGCAGCAGCTCACGATTTTGGCCAGTTCTGCTTTGACACCGGGGGATGTGCAACAGCTAAAGGAGATTGTCACCGCCTTTGGGTTGACACCGATTGTTGTACCTGACCTTTCTGCTTCTTTGGACGGTCACTTAGATGATTCCTACAGTCCGATTACAGGCGGTGGTACTACTTTGGTACAGCTGCGCAAGATTGGAAGTTCTGCTTTTACCTTGGCGTTGGGTGAAAGTATGCGCGGCGCGGCGAAAATTTTGCAGCAGCGTTTTGGAACGCCTTTTGAGGTATTTACAGAATTGACGGGACTAGAACCAACAGACCGGTTGTTGCAATTTTTGATGGAGTTAAGCGGTACTAGCGTACCAGAGCAATATCGCCGCCAGCGTCGTCAGTTACAAGATGCCATGCTAGATACTCATTTTTATTTTGGTCGCAAACAGGTGTCTTTGGCGTTGGAACCAGATTTGTTGTGGTCGACAGTTTGTTTGCTGCAATCTATGGGGGCGCAAATACAAGCAGCTGTGACGACGACGCGATCGCCTTTATTAGAGAAACTTCCTCTTGACAAAGTTGTGATCGGCGATCTTGAAGATTTTGAGCAACTAGCAGTAGGTTCGGACTTGTTAATTGGCAATTCTCACGTTGCAGCGATCGCTTCTAAACTCGGTATTCCTCTTTATCGTCAGGGAATTCCTATTTTCGATCGTTTGGGTAACGGTCAATTTACCAAAGTGGGTTACAAAGGCACGATGCAGATGTTATTTGATATTGGAAATCTCTTTTTAGAAGCAGAGGAAATAAAAGCCAGAGATAGGAGTATCCATACTGATTGGTAATAGCCAACTTCCCAGTTCCTAGTTGATAGCTAATAGTTTTTCACTCTTAACCACTAGCAGTCTGCAGCTTCAAATTACTAGCATGACAATGAAAATTGCCTTCTCGACTAATGACCGAGTTCATATTAATGCTCACTTTGGTTGGGCTAAAATTATTGATGTTTATGAAGTCTCAAAAGAGGGATATAAATTTCTAGAAACTCTCAGATTTGATGGCAATCTCAAGGAAGATGGAAATGAAGATAAACTAGTCCCAAAACTTGAGGCGCTTGCCGATTGTACGATTGTTTATGTATCAGCAATCGGTGGAAATGCTGCTGCTAGATTAATTAAAAAAGGTATCACACCAATTAAAGCACGAACCGAACAAGAGCAAATCACAGATATCTTAGAAAATTTAGTCCAAACTTTGAAGGGGAGTCCTCCGCCTTGGTTGCGTAAAGCTCTCCAGCAAAAATCTTGCAGTTGGGAAGAGGAATTAGACGAGGAAACAACGGTATGAGTACAACTGATAGCGTTAATGGAACAGCTAACACTGAGGTTTTTCAATCGCCTTTTTTGAAAGCGATCGTGCAACAAATCCGCGGTCAAGATACCTATGGAGTTTATCGCAATTGGTCAGATGAGTTGATACTAAAACCTTTTGTCGTCACCAAACAAAAGAAACGCGAAATTTCCCTTGAAGGTGAAGTCAATCCAATTACCGTAGCAAGAATTGTAGCATTTTACCGCGCTGTGGCATCCCGAATCGAGGAAGAAACAGGTCTTTTATCACAAGTGGTAGTTGACTTAAGCCATGAAGGTTTTGGTTGGGCATTAGTTTTTTCCGGTCGTCTTTTATTAGTAGTCAAAACCTTGCGAGATGCTCACCGTTTTGGGTTTGAATCGCTAGAAAATATGGCAGAAGAAGGTGAAAAATTAGTCCAAAAAGGTGTGGAATTAGCTCAGAAATTTCCCGAAGTAGGAAGACTTTAAAAGCACTAATTCTTACTTTTAATTTGACCACAGTTAATATTATGGATGAATCGAAAGAAAAGACAATAGCAGAATTAAAATCTCAAATCAAACGACTCAACAGCAAGGCAGGTCAAATGAAAATGGATCTGCATGATTTAGCAGAGGGATTGCCAAAAGATTACGATAAACTGATGGAAGTTGCTGCCAAGACGTATGAAATTTATCATCAACTCGAGCAATTGAAGCAACAGTTGAAACAAATGGAGTGTTATTTATGAACGAAGATTGGTCTAAGTTTCAAAAGCTCAAAGAAGCGGAGGAATATTTTGATTTTTTTCAGATTCCTTACGATCAAAAAGTTATCAATGTTAACCGTTTGCACATTCTCAAAAAATTCTCACAATACATACAAGAAATTGAGCGCAATTATACTGACCTAAGTCCCAAAGATAAGTTAACTAAATACTGTGAGGCGCTGCAAAAGGCTTATCAGGTTTTTCTCGAATCTACACCCTATGAACAAAAGTTGTTCAAAGTATTTAACCAGAAGCCTAAAAATGTAATTACGCTGACAGAAATCACTTCTGATTAGGAGGTAAAAAGTGATAGACCTAACGCCTACCGAGTTAGAACGTTACCGTCGCCAAATTACGCTTCCTAATTTTGGTGAGGTAGCACAAAAGCGCTTAAAGTCAGCGAGTGTTCTGGTGACAGGTGTTGGAGGATTAGGCGGTACAGCAGCGCTCTACCTGGCGGTAGCGGGCGTTGGGCGGCTGATCCTTGTCCGGGGTGGTAACCTGCGACTTGATGATATGAATCGTCAGATTTTGATGACTAACGATTGGATCGGTAAACCAAGGGTCTTGAAAGCTAAAGAAACTCTGCAGGCCATTAACCCCGATGTCATGGTAGAAGCAGTTCATGAATACGTTACTCCGGAGAATGTGGATGCTTTGGTGCAATCGGTAGATATGGCTTTGGACTGCGCCCATAATTTTACGGAGCGCGATTTGTTGAACGAAGCTTGCGTGCGCTGGCGCAAACCAATGGTGGAAGCAGCGATGGATGGAATGGAGGCTTATTTGACCACAATCATTCCTGGCGTAACTCCCTGTTTGTCTTGCTTGTTTCCAGAAAAGCCAGATTGGGATAAACGTGGGTTTTCAGTGTTGGGTGCTGTATCTGGAACTGTTGCTTGTCTGACGGCGCTGGAAGCAATCAAGCTAATCACTGGGTTTGGTCAACCTTTGCTGTCGCAGTTGTTGACAATGGATTTGACAAGGATGGAATTTGCCAAGCGTCATTCTTACCGCGATCGCTCTTGTCCAGTTTGCGGTAACAATGCTCCTTGGAGATACTTGCAATCAAAATCCACAGTCATTAGTCACTAGTTAATGGTTAATTGCTGATAGTTAGAAAAATTAATTATTAACAATTAGCCATCAACAAATTTTGCAAACGTAGGAGGTACGATGACTGTTACTTTAACAGAAAAAGCAGAATTTCGTTTGCGAGCATTCTTGACAAGTTCTGCTAGTGATGCTGGTGATGCAACTAAAGGTATTCGTATCTCTGTTAAAGATGGCGGTTGCAGCGGTTATGAATATGCAATGGATGTCACCAGTAAACCTAAACCAGATGATTTGGTTATCCAACAAGGTAAAGTAACCATTTACGTTGATGCTGAAAGTGCACCGTTACTGGAAGGAATTGTCATTGATTTTATTGATGGCGTAATGGAAAGCGGTTTTAAGTTTACCAACCCCAATGCAACTGAAACCTGCAGTTGTGGTAAGTCATTCAAGACAATGGACTGTTCCTTTGGAAGTGTACCTTGCAAGTAGTAAGAAACGGTTAATAGCCGATAGCAACAAACAATTAACAACCTTATTGAGGAGAACACAAACATGGCAACTTACCAAGTAAGATTAATTAACAAAAAAGAAAACCTTGATGCTACTATCGAAGTCGACGAAGATACTACCATCCTAGACGCAGCTGAAGAAAATGGAATTGAATTACCGTTTTCTTGTCACTCTGGTTCTTGCTCGAGCTGTGTTGGTAAAGTAGTCGAAGGTGAAATCGATCAATCTGAACAAATCTTCCTTGATGAAGATCAAGTTGCTAAAGGCTTTGCATTACTTTGTGTTACCTATCCTCGTTCTAATTGTACAATTAAAACCCATCAAGAACCTTATCTTGTTTAAAGTTTTCGGTTTTTTATTTTTTAGCTAATCTTTGATCTGGAAGTTATAGCTTTGACGCAGCTATGACTTCTTCTTTATTGATTTTTGAGTCTACCAAGTAGAAGAACTAGATGAAATTCAAGTTTTATCTTCAAGCTTGAAAAACTAACATTTGGTAAAGTTTGTAGTCAGGGCCTTAGCCCAAAAAAAGAAAATAATAAATTTAGTAGTGAGGGCTTTAGCCCGGAAAACTTATGTTGGCAAATAGTAAATATAAACAGTCACAAACCAAACAACTATTTTTGGGGATATCTAAATAGTAACTAATTCCACAAATATTTTAATCGAGAATATGCTAATTAAACTGAACATACTAACTAGCAAGTAAAGAAATATTTGATGCTGAGTTTTGCCTATTTGTCCTCTACCTTTTAATTATTATGATAGGGAATACCGCTGCGCGCCATCATCAAAACTTTTTACAAGTCATCCAGAGTTATTATCAGCTTACAAAGCCCCGAATTATTCCTTTATTATTAATGACGACAACTGCTAGCATGTCTATTGCATCTCGGGGAAAGTTAGACTTTGCATTGCTGCTGTGGACTTTAGTTGGTGGTACTTTTGCTGCTGCTAGTGCGCAGACGTTCAATTGCGTATACGATCGCGACATTGATGGTGAAATGGAACGCACGCGTCATCGTCCTTTACCTTCCGGTCGGGTTAAACCTACTCATGCTTTAATATTTGCGATCGCTTTAGCTTGTATTTCTTTCACATTGCTTGTAATTTTTGTGAATTTGCTCAGCGCTGTGTTAGCAATGTCTGGTATTTTGTTTTATGTAGGTGTTTATACTCATTTACTCAAACGCCATACGTCTATCAATATTGTGATTGGTGGGGCAGCGGGAGCCATTCCCATGCTTGTTGGTTGGGCTGCAGTTACTGGTACCGTTAGCTGGACAGCGTGGCTGTTATTTGCGATCGTTTTTTTGTGGACGCCTCCCCATTTTTGGGCACTGGCATTGATGATCGGGGAGGATTATGCTAAAGTTGGCGTACCTATGTTACCGGTAGTTGCTGATAGTATTACTGCCGCTCGTCAAATTTGGGTGTATAGTTTATTGCTTATCCCTTTTACGTTTTTATTGTTGCAGCCGTCCAATGGTATGGATGTGATTTATGGCTGTAGCGCTTTTGTACTCGGGGCTATTTTTCTTCACAAAGCTTGGACGCTTTTACAAAATCCAGAGGATAAAAAATCAGCGCGATCGCTGTTTTTATTTTCAATTCTTTACATGATGTTACTATGTGCGGTGATGGTGGTTGACAGTTTTTCTATTACCCATAAACTTGTTGAGCTAACTTTAAGTTTTTTGGTTAACAGATTTGGTTAACAGATAATGACTGCATCAATTTTTTCTTACCATCAACTATCAACCACCTACTCTTTTTTAATCAACGGCTACCATGACATCTGTTGCTTTAATTACAGCATAGGCTTGTTTTCCTTCCGAAAGCTGGAGGGCTTCTGCTGAAGCTTTCGTGATAATAGAAGTTATTTCTACTCCCGGCGCTAATTCTAAAGTTACTTCCGTGTTAACGGAACCCACTACTATTTTTTTTAACAGTTGCTTTGAGAGTGTTGCGAGCACTGACTTTCATGACCTGATATGGTTTGATTACTTTAGCAGTGTTTATATTACCACACTCCTGTCACCAGAATAGAATTTACCTGTATTTTTTTAGACTATGTTTATAATTACTACTGTCCTTTTAAGACCTTGACTTACAAATATCATGAAAGTAATAATATCAACATGTTTTGATATGTAGAACGACAGCAGATAGGATTTTATCCAGCTACTAAGTGAGTATATTTGCGCTCAAAGAGTGCCGTGAGGGGAGAATATTAGTCAAGTATAAATTACGAGAGGAAATTAGAAATTATAAATCCCCCATTTTTCCTCGCTCGCTGGGACGTTGGCGAAATAAACCTGTCATCGTGATTCCAGTAATCAACAATCCTAGTAATCCCAAACCATTGAAAAGAGGATAAATTGCTTCTAAGTGAAAAATTTCGAGAGTATGAATACTGAGGAGCAAACCAGCCAAATCGGCTTGTTTTAGCCATTCATTGGCAATAGTGTAGCCTATACCTGTGATGGCGGAAAGAAATAAGGGTAGACATAAAACGATCGCTATTTGACGATGGTATCGCCGAAAGGTACGACTCATAGGATTATTTCCTCTATATCATTATCTGTTTGTAAAGAGTTTTGAGAGTAGATGTAACACTATATCTTTGCAACTTATCCTGCACGCTACTAATGGGAAATTGGGAAACCAAATAGGGTTGGATAAGAGATTTACTTTTTTGTGGGTTCAATATTTTTGCAAAATGCAGAACAAGGCTTTTGGTGGGGGTCTAAAGTACCCTGGTAGACCGTTTCGTCGATAGATATAACTTGGAAGTGATCGCCGAAAACTTCTCTAATTTGTTCTGGTGTAAATCGATAGGGACCTCCCTCTCTTGTTTCCAAGTGACTAAAACATTTGAGAAACAGATAGCCTTGAGGCACGATGAAATCGTATACGGTATCTACATAAGCTTGTCTGCGTTCAGGGGGTAAAACATGGAAACAGCCACGGTCGAAAACAAAATCAAATGTTTCCTCAATGCGGGTATCAAGGATATCATCGGTTCGAAAAGAAATATTTAAACCCTTTGCTTGTGCTTCATTTTTAGCTTTAGCGATCGCAGTTTCAGAAATATCAGTAGCAGTTACTTGAAAGCCTCTTTGGGCCAAAGCAATAGCCTGTGTACCCGGACCGGTGCCAAGATCCAAAACCGTTCCCGTTTCCAGCTTCAACTTGTTTAAAGCTTGCTCGAGGTCTGCATCGAGAATCGGATTATACCAAGGCATCGATTCTACTTGCTGTTGTTGATATAATTTTTCCCAATCGGGAAATTGGCGTTGTAGTTTGTTCACAGGTCGTTAGTAAGTAAGATTATTTATCTGCAGGCTAGATATTATCAACACGCTGCTTGAGTCCTCGCAGTTGTTCGTTTAACTTTTTTTGACGTTCGATCAAAATTTGAAAGTCTGCTTTGGTTGCTAGGTTCTGTCGACGAGCGCCAAGCAGTTTATTTACTTGATTTAAGCAAGCATTCATTCCGGCTGTAAATTCGTAGCGGCTAACTGGACGGGAACCGCGATATGTTCCATCAGGATATCCAGACAGACAAGAAGTTGTAGAAGTAGGAGCACGCTCATTGTTAGGGGTTTGTGACCAGGTGGCTGCTGGGTAGAAAATAATAGTCGTTACTGCTAAGACGGTTGCTAGTGCAGCTGGGGTAATCGGAGACATTGCTAAAAAGCTTGTGTGTAACTTATTTTTACCTTAGCATAGACTAGAGGTAATCGTCTACGTCCTTATTTTTAGAAGCCGCTATCATAAGATTTTTAGAAGCCGCTATCATAAGTATTTTCTACCATAGCTGTTTGTGCGGACATTGTTTTTACCCGGGATACTTTTTCTTTTTTTTCAGGAGCAGTGGCGAACAGTTAACTGATTTGGCTGTGCTGTTGGGTGTACGATCTCATAGATAATAGAAGAAACGCTTCACAGTTCTTAAAATTTCTTTCAGACAATGGCTAGAGATTTACGAGGATTTATCAAACTTTTGGAAGAAAAAGGACAATTGCGAAGAATCACAGCAGTTGTCGATCCAGATTTAGAAATTGCGGAAATTTCCAACCGGATGCTGCAAAGAGGCGGCCCGGCGCTACTGTTCGAAAATGTCAAAGGTTCATCTATACCCGTAGCGATTAATTTAATGGGGACGGTGGAGAGAATTTGCTGGGCGATGAATATGCAGCATCCCCAGGAGTTGGAGGAGCTGGGAAAGAAGTTGGCGATGCTGCAACAACCAAAACCACCAAAGAACATTTCCCAGGTCATAGATTTTGGAAAAGTACTGTTTGACGTGCTCAAAGCCAAACCGGGACGCAATTTTTTCCCCGCTTGTCAGCAAGTGGTGATTTCAGGTGAAGAATTAGATTTGAACAAGTTACCCTTGATACGTCCTTATCCTGGAGATGCTGGCAAGATCATCACTTTAGGTTTAGTAATTACAAAGGATTGCGAAACTGGAATACCTAATGTGGGGGTGTATCGTTTGCAATTACAATCCCGAAATACGATGACCGTTCATTGGTTATCGGTAAGGGGTGGAGCAAGGCATTTACGCAAAGCAGCTGAACGCGGGAAAAAATTAGAAGTAGCGATCGCACTCGGTGTGGACCCCCTGATAATTATGGCAGCAGCAACACCGATTCCGGTAGATTTATCAGAATGGCTATTTGCAGGATTGTACGGTGGTTCTGGCGTGCAGTTAGCCAAGTGCAAAACGGTAGATTTAGAAGTTCCTGCAGATTCAGAAATTGTTTTGGAAGGAACGATTACTCCGAAAGAAGTCTTACCAGACGGACCTTTTGGCGACCACATGGGTTATTACGGTAATGTGGAAGATTCACCCTTAATTCGCTTTCATTGCATGACACATCGCAAAGACCCGATTTATTTAACCACATTTAGCGGGCGTCCACCAAAAGAAGAAGCAATGATGGCGATCGCTCTCAACCGCATCTATACTCCTATTTTGCGGCAACAAGTTTCAGAAATAGTCGATTTTTTCTTGCCAATGGAAGCTTTGAGCTACAAAGTGGCAATTATTTCTATAGATAAAGCTTATCCCGGGCAAGCACGACGAGCAGCTTTGGCATTTTGGAGCGCACTACCGCAGTTTACCTACACCAAATTTGTCATTGTGGTCGATAAGGACATAAATATCAGAGATCCGCGTCAGGTTGTCTGGGCGATTAGTTCTAAAGTCGACCCGGTACGGGATGTTTTTATTTTACCGAACACCCCCTTTGACAGTTTAGATTTTGCCAGCGAAAAGATTGGTTTGGGTGGACGTATGGGAATCGATGCAACTACTAAGATTCCACCAGAAACCGAGCACCAATGGGGTGCACCTCTAGAATCAGACCCCCAAGTTGCGGCGATCGTGGATCGAAGATGGGTTGAGTACGGTTTGGGAGATCTGCAATTCAAACAGGTCGATCCGAATTTATTTGGCTACGACATCCACTAAAAAATATACCAGCATTATTGCTGGTTTTAAAAATACAAGGGGAAAACATGTTTCCTTATACGGTATAAAAACTGATGATTTTTACTTAAATAATTAGCGATCGCCTCTTTGTCAAAAATAAATTAGGTGAAGAATACATAATAACGTCCTTATATTTGTAAATAAAAATAAAATAAATACCACCAACTCTTAATTTATAATTAACCTTTATAGTTTACCTTTAAGGAGATGCTAAGTACAGCTAATCGGTAATTTTTGGACAAAAAATGAATTATTTAAATATTTCATGAATTCCCGGTTATTTACCTAAACAAAAGCAAATTTTCACTGTCTTCGATTTTTTATGTTTTCAATTTTACATCTCCAGCCTTCGCATTTTTTCACACTGTTAAAAATTTGACTTGTAATACTTAATTTTCCAATTACTTCTTCGGAGAACTTTACCATCTTTGTGTGATTGGTACCTCTTTGAGAGGGTATAATAGCTTGGTTTGCTCTGTAAAAATACTTGGCTCTTAAACTACTTATTTGCTAGCAATTAACAGCTATGCACGCTCCAGACATATCACAATCAAATAGGAATCAAATCAAAGAATCGATGAAGTCTTCATGAAAATCTTATGAAGACAATTGTTCAAAACACCATATTTCTGCGGTAAACTGTTAAGGTTAAGTAACTGTAAATAGATTACAAGCATAAGTTGTTAATATTCGAATACATTTAGGCTATGGGTAATCACAGTATTGCAACTTTTCAATGGAGTGAAACTCCTGTTGATTTGCGTGCTCCTGCATCTGTAAAATTACGGAAAGGCTCGTGGTGGCTGCGATTAATAACCTTAGTCACTGCAGACTATTTTCTTCTCTGGCTTGCATGGACATTAGCTGAATTTTATACTTCTAATCACTATTTTTTCAGATACGAAACAAGCAATAATTTGCAACATATACTTGCGGCTATTTCGATGCAAGTGGGTTCCCTGGCTCTCCAAGGTAACTATAAATCAGGTAAAAACGTTACGACTATTTGAATATAGCCAAATCTCTCACCTTTGCTCATGGCTTAATATTATTTGTTTGCTTTTTATACAAACCAATTATAGAAATTACACGGTCAATATTAATATACTCTTGGTTATTAAGTATATTGAATGTTTGTGTTGGCAGGTTTCTAGTTAACGTTATCCTTGAATACTTACGCAAGCAAAAGCTATTTGGTTGTTCCTATGCTTTCGTAATTTACGATACTGAGGATAAGGAAAAAGCTATTAGTTCGATTCAAAAAGAAAAACGATATATAATCCGTGGAACTGCACCGGCGAAATGTTTGGACAGAAGCGATCGCCAGCAAACTTTAGAAAGACTAAGTCAATTAAATGTTACAGAAGTTTTTATTTCATGGGATGCCATCAAAAACAGAATGTTCGTATGCTGGCTATTTCAAGCTCGTGGAATCAGTGTCCATCTTTTTTCAATGCAAGCCAAACCAATTTATAGAACAGTCGAGTTTACAAACATAGGAGGTATGAATTACTTAACCCTTTCCTGTCCCATATTGCCAGGAACAGACTTTCTCATCAAGCGAACCATGGATTTATTGGGGTCGACATTATTTTTAACATTTTCATTTCCTATCTATATAGCGATCGCCATTGCCATAAAACTCGACTCTCCAGGTCCAGTATTCTTTAAACAAACTCGTATAGGTTTGCACGGAAAACCATTTCAATTGTGGAAATTCCGAACCATGAGAGCTGATGCTGAAAAGTTACAAAAAGAACTAGAAACTTTAAACGAAACAAAAGATGGTATTCTCTTCAAAATCAAGGACGATCCTCGCATTACCCGTGTTGGCAAATTTCTACGTCGCTACAGCTTAGATGAATTACCACAACTTTTTAACGTACTGCGTGGAGAAATGAGTCTCATCGGTCCTCGTCCTCTACCAGTCAGAGATGTAGATAAATTCTCTGAACACCATTTTATTCGCCATGAAGTATTACCTGGTATCACTGGACTTTGGCAAGTTTCAGGTCGTTCCAACATCACTGATTTTGAACAAGTAATTAGTTTGGATCTTACTTACATTGAAAATTGGTCTCTGAAGTTAGATCTAGAAATTTTATTTAAGACATTTATGGTTGTACTGCAAAAACAAGGTGCATATTAAAACCAAAAAAGAAACTGCATTTTCAAGATAAATATTCTTATCATTCATTACTACAACAATTCCAACAACAAAATTAATTATGGAACCCAGAGGAATTGAACTGATAAATCGATACAAACGTAACTATGGTATTCCTGCTCAAGCAGAAATCACGGAAGAAATGATACTTGCTCACTGGGAATTAGAAAAAAATTGACAAAAGAACTCTTAGAATCTCAGTCCGAAAACCGATGGGAAGTATTTGAAAAAGCTTACACAACTCTTTACAGCAAATTGCAATGGCTAAATTTGCTTTCTGAAGAAACAACTCCACTTGAAAAAAAATACGCAAATTGGCTGGAAGCAATAGGTTCTCCACCCCAAAAAATTTACGAAGTTGGCTCGGGACAAGGAAAAATGATTGCTTATTTAGCTAAATGCGGATTTGAGTGTAAAGCTACAGAAATTACAAAGGAACGCGGACAAAAACACATAATCGATTCCCCAGAAAATTTATCTTGGGGAAACTCCGATGGTGTACATTTAGACAAATTTGAGCCCAATGAATTTTATGATTTAGTCATATCTAATCAAGTTATTGAACACTTACACCCTGACGATTTAATCATTCATTTTCAAAGTGCCTATAACATCCTTAATCAGAAGGGTAGATATATTTTCACTACTCCTCATAGTTACACAGGACCTCACGATATATCCCTCATTTTCAAATCCGATTATCCTCAAGGTATGCATCTGAAAGAGTATACATGTCAAGAACTATATGATGTTTTAAAAATAGCTGGATATAAGGATATTTATTTTGTCGTACCAGCTAGTGTGAAAAAATTATTATCAAATTTAGGAATTAAAAAAGAAGGACAACTAAAAAAACTTGGCATTTTCTACTTGAATATGATGTTGTTAGTAGAAAAACTTTTATCTTTGACTGAAAATCAAAAAATACGTCGTGTTTTGGGTAAATTTTTAAAAAAACTATATTTATTTGTAGACGATATTTTTTTAGTTGCTCAAAAATAAATAAAATACAATTTCAACTAGGATAAAATCACACTTACTATGATTTCCAGATAATGATACCAAAAAAACTGCTAACAAATTCCCTCTCATTGTTAGTAACTCGACTAGGACAAAGTATTACAACTTTCGTTCTATCGATAACTATAGCTCGTATTCTAGGAGCGCACGCATTAGGACAATATCTACTGGCATTCAGCTATTATTATGTCTTTATGGTAATTGTTTCCCAAGGTTTAAAAACCTTATTTACACGAGAGCTTGCTCGCAATTTAAAAGAAATTCATGTTTATTTAGTAAGTGGTATTTTTTTACAGTTGCTTTTAAGCATTGTTGGTTACGTAGCAATGGTTGTGTTGGTGTTTTTACTTCCTTATAACTCCAGCACTTCAATTATCTGCTACATCATGGGTTTAGCAATTATTCCGTTTTCCCTCTCCAATATTACGGAAGCAAGTTTCCAAGCTCAAGAAAGAATGAATCTGATTACTGTCTCTACAGTACCAATTTACGTTTTACGTCTATTAGTAATGATTTGGTGCATGCACCTGAATTTTGGAGTAGCTTATTTAGCTGGAATATTTGTAGTTTCTGAAACCCTAATTTTTTTGATTGAATGGATTTTGCTCGCTAACATAGTTCAACCCAAATGGCAGATAAAACAAGATTTTATATGGCATTTATTCAAGACTGCTCGGACTTTTTTAGCTATTGATGCAGTAGGAATAATCAGCAGTAAGATGGACATTCTTCTTATCTCCATACTAGGTAATGAGATGATGGTTGGTCTTTTTGGTGCAATTGTACAACTGATGCAACCTTTCACTATGATTGTTGATAGTGTTGCTTTAGCTGCTTTTCCTGGTATGACAAAAGCAGTAGTTATGGGGCGAGAAAAATTACGTCAAGTTACTGAAGATATATTAAAAATGCTTTTATGTATAACATTTCCTTTTATAATTGGAATGTTCTTTATTGGAAACGATTTGATAACCTTTCTATACAAAGATAAGAATTTTCATCAAATTGATTTAGTTCTTAAGATAAGTTCATTATCACTGATTACATACTCTTTTATTAGAGTATTTGTTTACCTGCTTTTGGCTAATGGATTGGAAAAATTTAATCTAGTAGAGGTTGTGATTACCAATATTGTAGGAGCTATCTCGGGTGTAGTATTGATTTCACAATACAAGCTAATGGGTGTAGCATCTATGGAATTAGTACTATCTTTGACTGCATTTAGCATACTTACATATGCTGTATACAATCACTTATTTTCTCTAAATATATTGAGAATCATGCCTTTTCCGCTGCTAGTTAGCGCTGGAATGGGACTAGTATTTTTTATCCTACAAAAAATGAGTTTAAATTTGATATTAACCATGATTATCTCAACAAGTATTTATTTTTTACTTATAAGTTTTTTGATGATTTATAAATTAGGAGGAGTTCAGAATGTCTGGATAAAAATTATTGCCAAAATTCAGAAAAAATATGAAAATTAGTAGCCTGACAAGTTTGATTTTAAGGAAAAATTATTAAAAATATTTCATCATTAATCAAATATGCTCAAGGTTGCTTTGTTGCACTTCTGTTTTGAAGATTACACTGTTGAATTAGCCAATAGTCTAGCTAAATATGTTGATTTAACACTAATTCAACCAGAAGCTGTCTCTGCTTTTTGCCGACATAGTTTAGATCCAGGTATTCGTGTGATTAGTTTTAAAAAACCACGTATTCGAGATCCGCGCAATTTACTATCTATGCATACTATGATGCGTATTATTCAAAATTTGCAGCCTGATGTCCTACACGTACAAGAAACCAACGATCCTTGGTATGACTTAACGTTATTCTTGAACAAGATGCCACCATTAGTAACAACAATACATGATGTATACCGTCACCCAGGCGATCGCCACAGTGTATTTGGTTCAGAATATAGTAAACGTATTGCTTTTTATCGCTCTCAACAGTTAATTGTTCATGCTAATTCTTTAAAGCAAATTCTAATCCGAAATTTCCAAATTTCGCCACAGAAAGTAAACGTCTTATCACATGGAGAACTTGGTAGTTTTTACAAACGCTGCGCTCAAGGAAAAGTATTAGAGCGAGAACCTTACACATTGCTGTTTTTTGGGAGAATATGGCCTTATAAAGGTTTAAATTACTTGTTGGATGCAATGCCATTAATTGCAGCCAAAATTCCTGAAGTCAAGTTGATTATTGCTGGGAAAGGAGAAAATCTTCAGCAATACTTTCCTAAAGGTTATGATTGCAAGCAAATAGAAATTTTAAATGACTTCATTCCTTTACAAGAAGTCGCAGGATTATTTCAACGCAGCACAATTTCAGTTTTACCCTACATTGAAGCATCTCAAAGTGGTGTAGCAGCTTTATCATATGGAATGGGAACACCAATAGTTGCTTCTGATGTTGGAGGTTTAAGAGAGGTCATCAAATCAGAAAAAGATGGATTGTTAGTTCCTCCTAGAAATGTACAAGCTTTAGCCAATGCAATCATTCGTCTGTTAAGCGATCGTGATTTGCAAAAGCGCATGCAACTTGCAGCATTATCCCGATGTCAACAAGACTTAAATTGGTCAAACATTGCTGCTCAAACTGTAGAAGTATATCACAGTGCAATCAAGGTGAATAAACAGTCTTATATCAAGGTATGAAAAAGCTGTTAATTTTAGTTGAACAAGGATTTACAGTTGTAGCTTTACTGATTTATTCAGGTGCAGTTTTAACCCTTGTTTTATCAGGAGGAGAACAACAAAACGAATTTGTTGAATTTGATAGTTCTTTAATTAGACTTATTTATTTATTTATCTACATAATTACTTTATTTTTATTGATTTTACGCTGGAGAAAAACTTTTTATACTCTCAGTCAAGATCGGTGGATTTGTCCTCTGATCATGCTAGCTGCTGTTTCTATTATTTGGTCTTTCGAGCAAGCAACAACACTAAAAAATGGTTTTACTCTCATTGGTTCCAGTTTATTTGGACTTTATTTAGCCTCTCGTTATACTTTAAAACAACAATTGCAGATATTGTGTTGGACGTTTAGCATTGCCATAGTGCTGAGTTTTGCTTTCGCTATATTGTTACCTAAATACGGCATTATGGGTGGCATTCATCAAGGAAAGTGGCGCGGTATATTTTTACATAAAAATGGTTTAGGAGCAGCTATGGCAAATAGCAGCATAGTTTTTTTATCCTTGGCTATCACAGTCAAAAATATCGTTGGTTTTTTTGGCTAGGATTAGGCTTGTCTATTCTACTTTTATTACTTTCGGCTTCCACGTCATCTTTTCTAAACTTAATCATTCTAGTACTGGCATTTTTTATTTTCCAAACTTTTCGCTGGCCTAATAAAGTAATGATTCCAATGCTTATCATTTTGACAATTCTTGGTCAAGGTTTGTATTTATTATTGAGCAGCAATGCAGATATGTTGTTCGCTGCGGTGGGTAAAGATCCAACACTGACTGGTCGTACACAGTTATGGCCATTTGTAATGGAAATGATTTGGAAACATCCTTGGTTTGGTTATGGATACGGAGGATTTTGGCAAGGATGGAATGGCGAATCTGCTTATATTTGGCGTGCTGTTGGATGGACGCCAACCCATCCTCATAATGGTTTTCTAGCTCTATGGCTAGATTTAGGTCTTTTAGGTTTAGGACTATTTTTTTTAGGCTTTTGGCGCAGTTACTTGCAAGCATTAACTTGGGTACGTAAAAGTAAAACAGCAGTAGCTCTGTGGCCACTCCTATACATGACATATGTAGTTTTAATTAATATAGCTGAAACATCTTTGTTGAGCTCCAATAATATTACTTGGATACTCTATGTTGCTGTATCTCTATCGGTATTTCTAAATTAGACTCACAAAAAGAATTTCATAAATTATCGACATATGCAAAAAATCAAAATTTTAATGTTAGGAGAAAGTTTGGAACGTCAAGGTGGGATAGTTTCTGTCCAAAAGTTAATACTAGAACTAGCCCCCAGTCAAATATTAATTAGCCATGTACCTACTTTACCTAATGCCTCTACCTTAGGCAAAGTATTGGTTTTTTGCCGTGCTTTAATAATACTTTGCTGGCGACTGCTACAAAAAGAAGCAGATATTGTTCATATCCATGTTTCAGATAGAGGTAGTGCTTTCCGTCAGGCAATTACGACTATGGTCGCTTGGTTATTACAAAGACCAGTAATTCTTCACGCTCATAGCCCTGATTTTCATTTATTTTACTCTCACCTACCACAAATCATTAAAGCTGCACTAAGGTGGACATTTTGTAGATCGGCTCGTTTCATAGTCTTATCGGATAGTTGGAAAAATTTTTATATGGATAACTTTGGTTTCAAAGCAGAGCAGATAGTTGTCTTACCAAATCCAGTGAAAATTCCTGTAGAAATACCGCAGCGAGTAAGTTCTAAAAAAGTCAAATTTTTATTTTTAGGGCGGATTGGAGAACGAAAAGGCGTATTTGATTTAATTAAAGCTTTTTCTGCTTTGCTTGAATGGGAAAAACAAAGTTCAGAATTAATTATAGCTGGCGATGGAGAAGTAGAAAAAGCTATAAAGATAGTCAAAAATTTTCACTTAGAATGCTACATTAATATTTTAAATTGGGTCAATGAAGAGCAACGTGATGCACTTTTAGAAAAAGCTGACGTCTTTGTCTTACCCTCTTATAACGAAGGCATGCCCATGGCACTTCTTGAAGCTATGAGTTGGGGATTACCTGTAATTACTACGCCCGTGGGAGGTATACCTGAACTTGTCATTCCCAATCATAATGGTTTATTAGTAAAACCAGGGTGTATTGAAGATTTATTGTCAGCAATGCAGTCTTTAATTATCGATCGAGAATTGAGGCGAAGATTGGGTGAAAATGCCAGAAAAAGTGTCAAATTGTTCGATGTAAAAAATTATCTGGCTTCTTTGCTTAATATTTATTATTCAGTATTAATCTCTAAAGAGGAAAAATAGTTGAATGTAATTGATAATATTTGCAGTAAGGATGTGGCTATGAACAATAGTTTAACAGTTAAAAAGTTTCCAAGTATAAAGGTTTTGAACACAAGATTTCATAAATTAACGGTCCAGGAATTAATAAATTACATAGTAGAAGTTGGAAAGCTTGATAAAAAAACTACCATAGCCCATTTAAATGTTCGAGGTATGAACTTTGCCTATCAGTTACCTTGGTATCGTAACTTTATTAATAACGCTGATTTAGTATTTTGCGATGGATTTGGTGTCTTGATAGGAGCAAAAATTTTGGGCTACCAAATAGAACCAAGACATCGCATGACTTGTCCCGATTACATAGAAAGTTTAGCTGTAGCCTGCGAGCAACATAATGTTTCTATCTTTTTGCTTGCTGGTAAACCAGGAGTGACAGATAAGGCAATTAACAAGCTACTAGCGATCGCTCCTAATTTACGAATAGCAGGACATCATGGTCATTTTGATAAAGAAGGACCAGAGAATGAATTGGTAATTGAGAAAATTAATAAATTTAAGCCAGATATTTTATACATCGGTTTTGGCATGCCATTACAGGAACGTTGGATTTTAGATAATTTTAAAAAAATTGATACTCACGTTTTTCTACCATTAGGTGCCTGTCTAGACTTCTACACCGGGTTTGTGTATCGCGGACCGCGTTGGTTGACAGATTGTGGCTTTGAGTGGTTAACACGATTGCTTACCGAACCTACTCGACTGTGGGAACGTTATATCTTAGGCAATCCATTATTTTTTTATCGCGTGCTCAAACAACGTATTACTCAGGGTGTGACAGAAAATCGTTCGGGAAATTTCACCTGAAAGTTTAATTATCATTGATACATCTTAACTAGATCAAATAGAAAAGAAATTCATTGTTTATGAATAATAGAGGCAAATTAATTGGTAGACGCAGGATTTTGTTTGGTTTAGGTGGCTTAGCAGTAGTAGGTGCATTAGCAGCAAGTAGAGCTACTTATCGAAATCAACAAAAGCAGTTCATACAGGCAGTTGATAATCCTAAAAGGGATTTTCAAGTAACAGGAAAGCTTTCTTTGAGTAAACGTGCTGCCAAGAAAGGATTGATTTATGGAGCTGCAAGTCGCAAAATCGATCTTTCATCTAATCCCTTGTATGCTGCTGCCATAGTCCAAAATTGTGGTTTGCTAGTACCAGAATGGGAATTTAAGTGGACTGCTGGTAACGTTAGACTTCGCCCCACCCCAAATCGTTTTGATTTTACTGCAGCAGACTGGATGGCTAATTTTGCTGCAACTCACAATCTGCTGTTACGCGGCCATACCCTAGTATGGCATGAATCTTTACCTCCTTGGTTTCAGAAAACAGTCAATAGACAAAACGCAGAACAAGTATTAGAAAACCACATTTACACACTTGTGAAGCGTTATGCTGGAAAAATTCATTCTTGGGATGTTGTGAATGAAATTGTTCAACCGAAAGACGGTAGACGTGACGATTTACGAATTACTCCCTGGTTGCAGTTATTAGGACCAAACTATATTGACTTAGCTTTTCGTCTCACCGCAGCTGCAGATCCCAAAGCATTATTGGTTTATAACGAGTATGGCTTGGATTATGACAATCCTGAACAGGAAACTAAAAGAACAGCAGTACTCAAATTACTAGAGCGTTTACGGGCAAAAAGTGTACCAATTCATGCTCTTGGCATCCAAGCTCACTTATCACCAGGTGATAATAAATTTAATCCAAAAAAGCTAAGACAATTCCTGCACGATGTGGCCGGTTTAGGTTTGAAGATTTTAATTACAGAGCTGGATGTTACGGATAAAAGACTTCCTAGAGATATTAAGGTGCGCGATCGCATTATCGCCGCAGTCTACGAAGATTATCTTTCCACCGTACTTGATGAAACAGCAGTGATTGCCGTTATTACTTGGGGATTGAGCGATCGCTACTCTTGGCTCAACGAATTCGAACCCAGACCAGACCGAGCACCGGTTCGTCCCCTTCCTCTAGATGCTCAAATGCAACGCAAATTAGCTTGGAACGCGATCGCTCGTGCTTTTGATAACGCTCCCAAACGCTAAGCCTCAAAATTGTTTTGTGCAAGCATATAAAAATTTTAAGGTTTGGCAATCCAGATACCATTGCTAAATAATATTACTTATACCTATAGCAGCACTTAATATTCGCCCCAAGCAAGTAAAATTTTATTTAATTTCTAGCAGCAAACCCCTACTTCCGCAGTTTTATGTCCAAAAGTATCCTCGACTCCAGAGAATCTATTGATTTAGATCTTGGTCGTTACTGGTTAATATTCAAGCGGCGATGGATGCTGGCAGCAGGCATTTTGCTAGCTACAGTTACCCTGAGTGCTGCAGCTACAAAATTACTTCGGCCATCCTATGAAGCGGAAGGCAAACTATTATTTAGGATGCCATCTTTTAAAGTAGTAGGGTCTAATCTTTTACCTAATAATGCCGAAGGAGAAGAACCAGGAGATTTGCGTTCTTTGGTATCTACCCAAAATCCCATCAGTACTCAAATAGAAGTAATTTCTTCTCCTGCTCTTTTACAACGGGTAATAGATGAGTTGCAACTCCACGATCCCCAAGGGAAACCACTGAAAGTCGAACAGTTGCAAAAATCCTTGCAGTTAAAAATAATCGGTGGTACCGATGTGCTGCGAATTGCTTATAAAAGTCCCGACCCCGTAGAAGCAGCAGCAGTAGTCAATAAAATTATGAATCTTTATTTAGAGAACGATGTTCTCGCCAATCGCTTTGAGGCTCAAGCAACTCGTCAATTCATGGAAAAGCAATTGCCTCAAACCCAAGCTGCTGTCCATACAGCTGAAATTGCCCTGCGCCGGTTTAAACAAAGTCACAATATAGTAGACCTCTCGCAGGAGACAAAGACTGCGGTTGAGATTATCGGCAACATCAACAACACCATTAATACTGTTAAAGCAGAACTGGAACAAGTTAGCGCCCAAACAACAGCTCTTAGTCAAAAAATTGGCTTAAATTCCCAGCAAGCAATGGCTGTTAGCGCTTTAAGTCAATCACCGGCGGTGCAGGGAGTTCTCACAAAACTTCAAGAAGTAGAACAACAGCTGGCGATTGAACGCAGTCGTTTTTCTGATGGCAATCCGGCAATTATCGATCTAGAACAAAAGCGAGCTAACTTGCAAAACCTTCTGCAAAAACAAATTGCCCAAACTATCGGTACTCAAGTAGATATTCCTCAAAAATTATTGCAAGTTGGAGAATTAAAACAAGATTTGATAGCAGACTTTTTGCAGTCGGAAGTGCAGCGCCTGGGCTTAAATAAAAGACTTGCTTCTTTATACAATACCCGCTCTGCCTACGAACAGCGAGTCAAAATAATACCGCAGTTAGAACAAAATCAGCGAGAACTCGAGCGCAGAGTTGAAGTTGCTCAATCTACTTACCAAACTCTGTTGAAAAAAATTCAAGAATTACAAGTAGCAGAAAACAGAAACACGCCCAATGCTCGAATTATTGCCAAGGCTTTAATACCAGAAAAGCCACTGTTAGGACCAAAAATAATTGTTTTGGCCTTGGGTGTGATGTCTGGGCTATTTTTAGCCACCGTAACAATCGTATTTATAGAAGTAAAAGATAAATCTTTAAAATCTCTGCAGGAAATCAAGGAGGTATTTGCATATACTTTGCTAGGAACCATTCCCTCCTGGGGTAAAAAGTCTCGTTTTCGTTGGGCAAATGCAGAATCACCAAATTTAGAAATTGCTGTTAGAGATACACCCCACTCCTTAAGCAGCGAAATGTATCGGATGATTCAAGCCAATCTGAAGTTCTTGAGCTCCGAAAGGGTATTGAAAACTATTGTGGTAACGAGTGCAGTTCCTAAAGAAGGTAAGTCTACAGTTGCAGCTAATTTAGCAGCAGCGATCGCCCAACTAGGACGCAAAGTTTTACTCATTGATGCAGACATGCGAGTTCCTTCTCAACATGAGTTTTGGAAACTCAAAAATTATCCAGGTTTGAGCGAAGTACTTGTTGGTGAAGCGCAATTTCCGCAAGTGACAAAAAGGGGAATGGATTGTCTAGATGTTTTAACTGCTGGAAGCAGGCCTCCCAATCCCCTGGCCTTGTTTGATTCGGTGGCCATGGCATCACTTGTGGATTATTCTTGCAAGCATTACGACTATGTAATTTTTGATGCTCCTCCCCTGCTCATTGCCGCGGATGCTTTAACTTTAGGTCAAATCACCGATGGAATTTTATTAGTAGCTCGTCCCGGTGTTATCGATTACGACAGCGCCAACACGGTGCAGGAGATGTTAAAGCGAGCCAACCAAAAGGTTTTAGGTTTAGTTGTGAATGGATTGATTGAGAAAAACGAATCTAGCAGATATCTCGATCGCGCCAAGCAATATTTTACCGACCAGCAGGTTGGCAAAAAATCAAAAATAGGGGCAATCTAAGGCAAGACATAACCCGCGGTGGTTGCAAACATGAGAGAAGAAGACGAAAAAACAGCGCGATCGAACCATCGTGCGATCGCTCTGTTCCAACCAGTGACACGCTTAAATTTTGGCTTCTTCTTTCACCAATTTATCCCAACCCAAATCTTTCAAATTGTGATTTCTGCGCAAAGGACGAGTGACCAATTCCAAAAGGTCGCGTGCGTTGCTAAAGCCATGAATTTGAGCAAAGGTAAACTCCACAGACCATTTGGTATTGATACCGCGCGCTTCTAAGGGATTGGCATGAGCCATACCAGTAATTACCAGATCGGGTTGCAACTTCTTAATTCTCTGGATTTGATTGTAATTGTCTGGCTTTTCAACAATATTCGGCATGGGAACGCCCATTTCCTGACAAGTTCTTTCTAGTAATGCAAGCTCAGCAGCTTGGTAGCGCTTGTCCATGTAGGGAATGCCTATTTCTTGAACTGTCATTCCGCAGCGTACCAGGAATCTGGCCAAACAAATCTCCAGCAAGTTATCGCCCATAAAGAAAACTGACTTTCCGCGGATGAGCTGGATGTAATCTTCTAGACTTTCCCAAATCTGAGCTTCCCGTTCATCCAAACCTTTAGGAGTAATCCCGAAAACCGAGCAAATTTTCTCTATCCAAGCACGAGTACCATCAGGACCGATAGGGAAAGGTGCACCAATAAGTTTGCACTTGCGACGGCGCATCAAGGTAGTAGCAGTACGGCTGAGGAAAGGATTGACACCAGCAACGTAATATCCTTCTGCAATTACCGGTAGTTCTGTAAAGTGCTTGGCGGGTAACCAACCAGAAACTTTAATTCCTTGCTTTTTCAGTTCCAGGGTTAACTGGGTAACCACAGGATCGGGAAGAGAACCAAACAGCACTAAAGGCGGGTGATCGACGTATTCAGCTTCTTGATTGACTATTTCTTCTTTTTTCTTGCCAAAGTTGAGTAGCTTTTGAATGGGGTTACGTTCATTTTTCTCCGCTTCTGCTACCGAGGCCTGCTCGGGACAACGCGCAGCCATTGCAGCTAAAACCGTGTCCTCTCCTTGGGTAAAGGCGTAATCTAAACCATTGGCACGAGCAACAACGATCGGGATACCAATTTCTGCTTCTAGCTTGGGAGCCAAGCCTTCCAAGTCCATTTTGATAATTTCAGTAGTGCAGGTGCCAATCCATACAATGACGCTGGGATTGCGATCGCGTTTGATTTGCAAGCACAGCCGCTTTAATTCCTCGTAATCGTTCAACTGTGCTGAAATGTCTCCTTCTTCTAACTCCGCCATTGCATAACGGGGTTCGGCAAAAATCATTACCCCCATGGCATTTTGTAGAAAATAGCCACAAGTTTTAGTACCGATGACTAAAAAAAAGCTATCTTCTATTTTTTGATACAACCACGCCACACAGCTAATCGGACAAAAAGTGTGATAATTACCTGTTTCGCAAGTAAAATTTAATGCTTCTGGTTGAGCAGCAGTCATTTTTGAAATTCTCCCCTTAATTTTTCTGGCATAGCTAACAGCTAATAGCTCGCAGCTAATAGCAATTAGCTATCTAGCCAACATTACTTATTGGGGAAGAAACGGGCAATTTCCGACTCGTCAAAAGCGTTACTTGTCAGTTCTTCCCCGACGAAAATATCTGTATTGCTTTCTCCTGTTCGCACAGCAGAAGATGATGTTGTTTCGTCACCCCAAATGTCGGACAAAACTTCGGTAAAATCGTTTTTCGCAGGTGCAACTGTAGCGGAAGAAATTTGGCTTCCTATTTCGTTGAGCTCGTCAAAAGAAATGTCACCAAATTCATCCTCCTCGCTGGTTTGGGATAGCTCCTCCGACTGTACCGGTTTTGCAGCTTCGGCGATCGCTGCTGCTCTTAATTCGTCTCGTACAGTAGTTGTATCGCTGACCATTAAAGTTTCTTCATGGTCGTAGGTCATTCCCAAATCCTCAGCGCTAGTGGCACTTTCCAAATCGTTGGCTGGCAAAACTGTAAGTGTTTCATCATCAGTTTTGTCTGACTCGCCTGCATTTTGGCAGCTTTCCTGTTTGGGTATCAAGCAATTACCGAGACCGAGAGCATAATCTGGATCGAAATTTAAACCCAGTACCTCAATGAGAGTATCAGCATCGGGATTTAGCTTGGAAAACGGTAGCATTAACTGTGCTAACTTTGGTTCCAGTGCGTTAACTACTCCCAAGATGAGGTAAGAAGGTGGTCGCTTTCCGCCATCCGGTGTATAAACTGATTCAACTTCCATGTGCAGTTTGATCCACTCGCGATTAACTTGAAAAAAATGCAACCACTTTTGTTTCAATGACTCGGTAAAGCTGTAAAAGAAGGCCATATTGTCCCTCATCCTGAGAAAAAATGATTTATACAATCATCAAGTCTAATTCTTCTTCCGGATTAGGAACCTGTGGTTTATTCGGATTTAAGTAAAAATCAGATAACAAAGAAAACAATTCCCGGTCTTGAGCATCTTGTGGAACTACGCCTTCTGGCATAGCTAAAATTTGATCGGCTATATTTAAGTAGTAATCGCAAACATAGTTTAAACTAGGATCCTTCTCTGCCATTTCAAACAAAGTTTTACCCTTGACGCGGGAAACACGAATATCTTCTATCAAAGGTAAGACTTCTAATACTGGCATTGGTACTGCTTCGACATATTTGTCGATCAAATCTCGTTTAGAAGTACGGTTACCAATCAAACCAGCCAAACGCAGCGGATGAGTTCGTGCTTTCTCGCGCACAGAAGCAGCAATGCGGTTAGCAGCAAACAAGGCATCAAATCCATTATCGGTAACGATGATGCAGTAGTCAGCATAGTTGAGAGGAGCAGCAAAACCACCGCAAACAACGTCTCCTAAAACGTCAAATAAAATTATGTCGTATTCGTCAAAGGCGTTAAGTTCTTTCAGTAATTTTACTGTCTCACCCACTACGTAACCGCCACAACCAGCTCCAGCAGGAGGACCCCCAGCTTCGACGCAATCCACTCCTCCGTAGCCTTTGTAGATGACGTCTTCAGGCCAGATATCTTCATAGTGAAAGTTTTTTTCCTGAAGGGTATCGATAATAGTGGGAATCAAAAAGCCGGTTAGGGTAAAGGTACTGTCGTGTTTGGGATCGCAACCGATTTGCAGCACTTTTTTACCCCGCCTGGCAAAAGCGACGGATATATTACAGCTTGTCGTAGATTTGCCTATACCGCCTTTTCCATAAACTGCTAGTTTCACTGTTTTTGCCTCTTATGCTTTTATGTCAAACTCTTGGCTCAAATGCTGGCAATACCGCCTGATGCAGGCGATGTCTGAGGTATTCGAGTGTAATTATTGTCGAAATCACAAGGAAAATAAAGGGGCCGCTAAAGGATGTAAGGGTGCAATTCCGTTAATTGTTTATTAAATTAGCGATTTGATTCTTATATTTCTCTAAATAGCCTTTATTTCTCAAAAAATGGCATATGTTTTTTTTAATTTACTTTTTAATATAAAATAGTTACAAAAAGCAAATTAATGCCACTAAGACAATTTTGCCTTTACAGGCTGCAAAATGTCTGCAGTACAACTATTTGTCGTTTCAAGATAGTGTCTTCTCAGCCTTGTGGATGCAACTCAACAGCAGCATCGACTCCCACACCGTTTTTGATGCCATCGCACAGGTCCGCAAACTATATAAAAAATTATTACATTTAAGACTTTTTTTCTTTACCCCGAATTGAGGAAGAAACATTCACCCTGATTTGGTTAGTTTCTCAATTTCTTGTAACGAATGCCAGCCGGGGTGCCATTGGGAGCGGTCTTGCAGCAATTTGGCGTTGATCCAAAAGCGGACATTGGGATCGCAAGAAGCAACCATTTCCGCATACACCCATTTCCCCTGATTTTTACGGTTAATAACTTGGAAGTGTCGCCAACCATCGATTTTATTTTGTGCTGTCCATTTAGAACCAACTAAATAGGGAAATTTCTGTTTTCTGGCCATATTGTTTTCGGTAGCTACAAGCAAGGCGATCGCCGCAGTTATACAGGCTTTATCACTAAGTATGAACTGTTTGCAGGCCTTTTAGCACTTTCGAACTTCCTTGCTTGACTAGTATATTTGTACTATAATATTGTTTAGTGTTCGCCAAACCTGCTGAGGCGCAAAAAGGATTTTGTTTTATGAAAAAGCACTATATTCTCAGTGTTAACCCAACAGCCAAGCATGAGTGGGATCGGTGTATTTTACGCGATCCGTTGACCGCCAAGCGCCCAGATCTTGGGAAATTAGTTTGTGAAGCAGTTGGTGCAAATACGGGTAATTATTTAATTAGCGTCAATATCGAAGTAGAAATTTTAGAACAAGCAGCAGTAGCAGCAGCTGAGCAATTATCTTTAAGTATTCCGCAAGCACCCTTAAGAGAAGTAGCCTAAAGATTTAATTGCTGTTGGTAGTGCGATCGCTCGTTGTCAGTGTAGATAATGGTTAGTGGTCACTTGGTAACTAACAAGCGATCGCTAAACTTTATATTCTTGATATAGTGTCTCATGAATGTTGCAATCATCGGTTGTGGTTATGTAGGTTCGGCTATTGCTCAACACTGGCAACAAAAAATGGCTTTGATTGTGACTGCAACCACAACAACTCCTGAACGCATTCCCGCACTACAAGCATTAGCACAACGAGTCCTCGTTGTCCAAGGAAACGATACAGAAGCACTAAAATCAATTTTAAAGAATCAAGACGCAGTACTTTTAAGTGTCGCTGCCAAACAAAGCAGTACCTACGAAGAAACTTACTTGCAAACCGCTTACGCTTTAGTTTCCGCTTTAAAGCAGACGCCAAGCGTACAACAACTGATATACACCAGCAGTTGTTCCGTGTACGGCGAGCAACACGGTGCATTAGTAGACGAAGAAACACCAATTGCACCAACAACCGCTAATGGAAGAATTCTCGGCGAAACCGAACAAGTATTGCTTTCCGCATCCAGCGAAAACCTCCGCGTTTGCATTCTCCGCTTGGGTGGAATCTACGGTCCCGGTCGGGAACTGGTGAAAATTTATCAACGACTTGCTGGTACAACTCGTCCCGGTAGCGGTCAAGAACCAGCCAATTGGATCCATCTTGATGATATAGTTGCTGCCATCGAGTTTGCTCGCCGTCACCGCTTTCAAGGTATTTACAACCTTGTAGATGAAGATAACCTCACCAATGCTGAAGTCGCTGCGAGGGTGTGTGAATTACACAATCTACCTTTGGTTGTATGGGACTCTTCCTTAAGCAGCCAGCGCCCGTATAATGCTAAAGTATCAAATCAAAAGATAAAAGATGCAGGATATCAATTCATTCATCCCTACATGCTTTTTGATTAACAAGCGCGGACAAGGCTGGTTATCAAGACATCAATAAAAGTAAAATGACATTTTCTACTCAGTTTTACACTTGGCATAACTATCGGTGTGCGTATGAATTCCACCATCCTATCAATTCCGAATCTACAACTGTTCCTTTAGTGTTAATTCATCCTATTGGTGTTGGTTTATCGCGGCTATTTTGGCAACGTTTTTGTCGAGAATGGTATCAGCAAGGAAATAGCAACCCAATTTACAATCCCGATCTCCTGGGATGCGGTCAGAGTGATAAACCGCGTATAGCTTATACTCCCAATGACTGGGCGCAGCAGTTGCAGCAATTGTTGCAGGTAGTGGTGCAAAAACCGGTAATTATTGTAGTACAAGGTGCTTTATTTACAGTTGCCATCGAAATTAGTGAAAACAGAACCAAGTTTAATCGCAGGATTGGTGCTTGCAACTCCTCCGGCTTGGTCTTTAATTAAGAAAGAAACACCAAAATGGCAAAAAAAGTAATTTGGAACCTTTTAGATTCTCCTTTGGGTAATATTTTTTATCGCTATGCTCGCACCAAGAAATTCCTGCGTGATTTTTCTACTAAACAGCTTTTTGATTCAGCCAATCAAGTTGATTGCGAGTGGTTGAATACTTTGCACGCAGGTGCAGAAGATATGGCCGGTCGCTATGCTGTTTTTTCTTTTTTAGCTGGATTTTGGTTAAAGGATTACAGCAACGCCATTGCCTCTATTTACCAACCAACGCTAGTAGTAATAGGTGAGAATGTATCAAGTATTGCCCGAGAAGGCAAGAAACTAACGGCAGATGAATGGTTAGCTGAATATCTAACAGCATTACCTCAAGCTCGTGGTGAAAAAATTCCAGGGCGAAATGTTTTACCGTACGAATCTACTGCGCAATTTGTGAGTGCCATATCACCTTTTATAAAAGAAATATCCTCAAACTAATTTTTCTAATTTCATGTTTCTATAGGGTGAACGAAGACAGTGAAGATAACAGCAGTTATCCTCACTGCATTTTCACAGGTGTAATTATCCAGTTGAGCAATCAAGGCAATTTATACCGCCTGCTACCGGTATATCAATTAAACTTCAGCACCTGCTTTTGGTTCCGCACCCATGGGCGAAACATAATCGCGGAAAAGAGTAATTTGTTGACCGAAATCTAATTGTTTAATTTGGTTGAATAATTCTTGAGCTGGAGCAGAAAGTTGGTAATTAGGAGGCATGGGAATGATTGTAGCGTTTTCCATACCTTGGGCAAGGCGATACCAAAACAGTAGCTTGGTAGTATCGCTAAACGAACCGTATTCGCGAGTTAATCTATTATCAACTCTGTTGATCAAATCTCGCTGAAATTGCAGTTGTTCTTCATGGCTTAATTCCTTTACCTGATTGAACAAACCTTCCGCAACTTCTGGAGAAACAGTGCTAGCATCAGGAGCAGCGGGAGTGATAGAATCACCCATTTCTTTGTAGATAAACCAGAACAATGCTAGCTGTTCATCTACAGGTAAATTTTGAAAGGCTTCTACGTGCTTGCGAATATTTGGATCGTTGGATTGAGTGTATGTCATTTTGGACTCCGATTGCAATTTGGTGAATAACACTTGCAAAGTTATCAAAAGAGAATTGGTGATTTAACCCTACTGAAGACAGATGTATATCAACCAAACAGAAGAACAATTAAAAATGTGAAGAAAGTAGGGGAATAGGAAATATTCAAAGGTTAGCAATGGCAATTTTTTTCGCGACTAATTGCCTGCAACCAGTGATTGCGATCCGATTCCAAATCTATCTAAATTCTGAAAGGAAATATGCACATGGATAGACGTTTAGAAGGCAAGGTAGCTATTATCACCGGTGCTGGTACTGGTATTGGAGAAGCGATCGCCCATAAATTTGTAAAAGAAGGTGCTGCGGTTGTTGTCAACGGCTTACCATAGGACCCTATTGAAGATGTAGCCCCAAAAAATCAGACATTATGGTGGGAAAGCGATCGCCTCCAATGCCGGGGTATTCCTTGCTACAGCCGAAACCCAAGATTATCCCGTAGAGGTATTTGACGAAACTATGCGCATGAATCTTCGTTCAGCGTTTTTGATGACAAAATACGCTCTACCACACTTACACAAAACACGAGGTAATATTGTCTCGGCTGGTTCAGAAGCAGGTTTCAACGGTTTAGCTTACAATACGCCCTAAGGTGGAACTAAAGGCTGGATGCATTCTTTTATGAAGGGTGTAGCTGTAGAACAAGCTAGGTATGGAGTTGGCGCGAACTGCGTGTGTCCCGGCGTCATTGACACTGCTTGGACGCATAAAGAAGAAGGACCAATGAACGCCAAGATGGAAAAAACCCTTATTCAAGCTGTACCCATGGGAAGACGGGGTACACCAGAAGAAATAGCAAATGTCTACACTTTCATTGCCTTTGACGAAGCTAGTTACGTCACGGGTGCGCTGTGGCTAGCTAATGGTGGTGTCACTTTTGCCAAGAAAGCTGTGGGTAAGGAAACTCCGTTTTGGTTGCTAGCTGAACCTAAAGGAGAATTGCGCCTCGATCGCTCTCGCGAAGGTTTGGAAAATAAGGAAACTCAATTGCAAATGTAGGTAATAAAGACACGGAAAATGGAAATGTAAGTTTTCCCGTGTCTTAACAAGTATTCTCTGCTTAGTCTCTCGCTGCTTCGGCGTCTTCGCTAGATTCGGGATCTAGTTCCCAACGTTTTTCATCCCGCTGCTTTAAAATCTCGTTTGTTCTTAAAAAGGCACGATCGTCCATCTCCAGTCCTACAGCAGCACCAATTTCATCGACAATATCTTGATCGGGAGTGGAAACAGTACCGCCAACTGCTTCATCGCCCACATCTGCTGCTTGTTCCCAAGCTGCATCCACGTCCCCACCAGTAAGTTTGGGACTAGTACGGTTGTAACGTTGCTGTTGCAAGCGCAGTTGGCGCTCGCTTGCAGTATTTTTTGGCTCAATTGAAGCTGCTAAATCTTGTTCGCTTTGGGGATCAACCATAAATACCAACCCTTTTACTTACCGCCATCAGATTTGATTTTCAAGGTTTATCTGCCTAAATATCTACCCCTTGGGACAGAAAAGTATTTCACTCTTTGGAGCGAAGAGTAAATAATTATTTGTGCATAACCTTGAAGAGTGAATCCACGCTATAGCCACTTCATTGCAAAGTTATGAGTTATGAAATACAGGCAGAAATCATTGTTTGCCTTCACCGATCATAACTCATAACTGTTTTTTATTTAGAGGCCAAACCTGTATACCTGCAGATATATAAATTTGAAATTATGAATATTTCTCTTGATTGAAGAAGTTGCACAAAGCCAAGTACAGAATAAATTTTGTAACTAAAAGTTCATGGTCAAGTCATATTAAGTCAGAGTTGGGATTGTAGGAAGCTATTCTACTAAAATATAGTGGAAATTTGGTTTTTAAATCCCAACTTTACTTCCTAAAAAATTTTTATTTACTGTCAAAATGTAGTCAAAAATAGCTAGCAAAAAGAGTATGGTAGCAAGAGGAAAGACAAAGTGAAATATGATGAGTTGAGCGGATACGCAGAAAGCGTTGCGCAACTGAGTTCTCGTGAAGAAGTAGAACGGGTCGTTGGCGCCACCCTAGAAACAATTAGAGAACGCATCGGTGGCGAGCAAGCATTTTCCCTGCAAGAATTCATAACCAGAGTTAGTAAAAAAGAAGGGGTTGAACCAACGGTGGGCGCAATACACCTTTGTATTTACAGTTTGGCAAGATGCTGTTAGTCCGGGTGAGTTTGCTGATTTCCAGCATAATTTTTCCCAAGTCCTGTTTCTTCCACTTGAGGAAACAACCGCCTAGAAATAGGGGCGAACTACCGCTCGCCCGTAGAGAAGTTATGAGTTGGGAATTAGTACAGTATGACTCATAATCAACGAGCGAGCGATCGCGCTGAAACAACAAATATCAAGTTGTAAAGAAAGAAAAGGAAATTCAATGGCTCTTAACAACTCTGCTCGCAAAAAAGTCGCAATTCTCCTGGAAAACTACGTAGAGGATTCCGAATTTCAAGTACCGTACAACGCACTCAAACAAGCGGGAATGGAAGTAGTTGTCCTCGGTTCCCGACGCAATGAAAAATATCATGGAAAACACAACAAAGTTTCCCTGCAACCGGACGCTACAACAACAGAAGCAGTAGCTTCGGAATTCGATGCTGTGATTATCCCCGGTGGTATGGCTCCCGATCAAATGCGACGCCATCCAAACACAGTACGTTTTGTACAAGAAGCTACCCAGCAAGGAAAATTAGTAGCAGCAATTTGTCACGGACCGCAACTTTTGATTGAAGGTGACTTGCTCAAAGGAAAACAAGCAACAGGCTTTATCGCCATTCGCAAAGATATCATCAATGCGGGTGCAAATTACATAGACGAACCGTTGGTAGTGGATGGAAACTTAATCACGTCCCGTCAACCGGGAGATTTGGCTATATTTACCACAGCTGTGTTGAGTCGTTTGGGTTACGGTGGTAAGGAAGCTGCACTACCGGATGAAAAAGACCAAACAGCACAATGGTGGAAACTTGCTGATGCTTGGGGTGGTTCTACCAAAAGCGATATTGTCAAAGCTTTAAATACTGCTTTAGCAAATGAGCGTTACGCCCTAGAAGCACTGGAAAAGTATAGTGAAAAAGAATCGGACGCCGAAATTAAATCTGTTTTTGAACAGATGATACCGGTAAGGCAAAGTCATATCCAAAAACTAGAAAAGCGACTGCAGGAACTGGGTGAAAAACCTTCCCTCGCTGCAAACCTTGCTGATAAATACGCCAAGGTAAAAGCTAACCTCACAGGTAGCGATGATATCTATCAATTGCGCAGTGCTTTGGACGATGTGCAAACTGGTGTAGGCGAAATTGGCAAATTGTGTGCAGCGCTTACCGATCCGGTATCCACTAGCATTTTCACCGAAATTCACAAAGACTTGTTGACCTACGAGCAACGCTTGGGAGAATTGTACCGGATGCGAGTGGCGCCGGCAAAAGAAAAAGCTGCGACTGCGTAGGAACACTCTAACTTTGACACAATTGCATCGGAGGGAATTTATGAAAAAATTAATAGCTATGATTGCAAATCAACGCTGGTATCGGCTTTTAACCGTTGTGGTTTTGGGATTAACGGTTTTCTGGATGCAAGCTTTTGCAAATACAAGTCAAGCTTTCGCTGAGGAGACTGTAAAATCTCCCGCTGGTTACTACTACAAGGGTGCACCTTCAGAAAGAATTTCCTCTTCAGATAGGGAGATTTCTAACCAACAAAAAAGTGCTATCGATCAAGATAGAAACGAGAATCAAGCCCAAAAAAGACCAGAAGGTAGCCTTGATAACCTTGGTGGAACCGTGAAATCTCCATATGGATATTATTACAAAGGTACACCGGAGGAAAACTTTGCCAAACAAGGTGCAGAAGGTGCCAAGGACTTTTTGAAGTCAGCTAAAGAAAAAGTTGGGGAAGCAGTTGAGTCGATCACGGGTAAAACTCAACAATAAAACTTTCACCGCAAAATTATTATCAGGGTGCAAAATTTTGCACCCCACAATTTTTAACTTTTGAGCGGAGAAGTTACTTGCCAGCTTTTGACCAAATTTACAAAAAAAGGGGAAAATGTATGCCGGATACAACAGTTACCAAGGTAGATTCTGCCCATTCTCCCAAAGGAAAACACGGAGAAAAATATCTTGCATCTGGTAAATCTGTTTCCATGCGCCTTTGGGAAGACGAACAACCCGGGGAATTGAAACAACAAACGGCGCGAGAATACGAAACCGTTGGTTATGTAATTAAAGGTCGTGCCGAGCTACATATTGAAGGTCAAGTGGTATTGCTGGAAACAGGGAACTCCTGGGTAGTCCCCAAAGGTGCATCTCACGCTTACAAAATTTTAGAACCGTTCACGGCGGTAGAAGCGACTAGTCCTCCAGCGCAAATTCACGGTCGGGATGAAAGTTAAATTTTTGAATTTCTGGGTTGGCGGGTTTGCTTTCCTCGCCGGACGGTGAGTATTTAACTGCTAGCTTTTTTTATAAACTATTCTATATTCCCAAGGTTTAACAAACTTAGTATCGCTCCAGACGCCTCGTCGTTGTTGTTTGGCTTGTAATTCGGCTAGTTGAATTACATCTCGACTGGGACATTTGTCTAAATAAGGGCGATACACCAGCGCCAGTCCTTCGCGCACCAATACTTCTTGGACAAAGGTACCGTCTGGTAAGCGAACTTCTGCTACTTTGCGTCCGTAGCGATCGCTATCTGTTACTGTTAGCTTGACGCGATCGCCTGCTTGCTGTACTAGCTGGTGCAGTCGTTGTTGTGCTTTTATACCCCAGTAAAATTGATTGCGGTCGACGGCGGCCTTACTTTCCCTTTCTTTTTGAGAATGGGGTATTTCTGGTGCATCTACACAAGCAAAGCGGACGCTAAATTCATGACCTTGGGAGTCTTTTACTTTCAGGGTATCGCCGTCGCTAACTTTTTCGACTATATCGCCAGAGGGAAAAAGGCGATCGCATCCCACCAAACCCAGTATTATAATGGCAGCGCAAAGACAAAGGAAAATTTGTTTAGTTAGTTTCACAACTCCAACACGTTTAAGTTTCCGGATTGATAATACCAAAATCGAGGAAGTTTGAGCGTTTTGGATAAGCTTTTGGTCGAGACTGAAGCTAAAGCGCCGTTGTGCGTGCTTGTCTGGAATCTTGGTATTATTTTTGCGCTGTGGTAGTTTGGTCGAAATCAGTGTTTTTTTTGCCCAGAAGAACGACTTAACAGGTAAATACATCCTACTAACAAACTGCCTAAAATTGCCGAGCCACCTCTGGACGAGTCAGCAGTAGAATTTGCTTGGTTTTTCTCCACCAGCACGGGCATAAAAAACAAAAAATAGTAGCAAGCTACTAGTAATAGCAGTAAATATCGTCCCCGACAGAAAATAATTCTGTTTTTCAGCTTTCATAATAATTATGATGCCAAATTCCCTAGAAATCTTGACTTATTTAAAAATATAGTTGTCTACAACAAAGTTAGGCAATAAAAAATAAAGTGGCTAGCATGGAAAAAATAAAAGATTACTATAAAAAAAGAATCTAACCTCCACAAAATGAGGGTAAATCTCTGATGAACTTCCCGACTTATATCATGCACCTAGTAGGTTCGGGTGCAGTTGCATACTACTCTGCTGTACAAATTCGCGATCCCAAAACCCGTCCTAATATCCTGGCGGGGTTTCAACTTGCAGAATCCGGTTCTGTACCTTTTTTAACTAAACTTAGCGAACGTGCAGCAGCAGAAGGCGATACGTGGTTATCAGAAAAATTGACAAAACACGCCGCAGACGAAACCAGACACGGCCAAATTTTTGCTCACGCCCTAAGACAGCTAAATAAACGAGTTATTGATTTTAAAAGTTTGCCTCCAGATGCAGAGGAAACTAAATCGCAAAAACAGCGCAGTCCATTTTTCGCAACCTATTACGAGGGTTACACTCAAGAACAATTAAAACCAGATGTTATAGACTGGAATGTGTTCCTGGGCAGTACCTACATCCTTGAATTAGACGCCAGTAAAGATTTTGCTCGCATGGCAAATGTGTTACCAGATAGCGATCCTAAAGCTCGCAACCTCAAGCTAGGAATGTTGAGTATTGCTAAGGATGAAACTAACCATGCTGCGTACCTGTACGAAGCGATGACGCGGCGCATGTCTGGCGATCGCGTACAAAAATTAGTGGAGCAATGGCGCACTCGCAAGGTAAATGCTTTACTGGCTTTTGCTAGTAATTTCCTCCAAGGTAACGGACCAACCCGTTCTTTGGTACAGGATGGCGCACCACAAGAAAACGATTTTGAACTCACAGTCGCCTGAGCAATCTAGGAAACAAGGGTAAAAGGTAATAATTTTTGCTTTTACCTTTTACCTTTCATGCTTTGAGGCTCCTGCTTTAGTAAAGATGGTGGTGTAGCTTGGCGAAAAGCTCCGCAGTAATACATTGTCATTACTGCTTTCCAAGCCCAATGGTTGGACGGTACATCTGAAAAGGGATTGGGTAGAGTTTCAGCTTGGTTTTGAACGCAGGCATTCAGAACCCGATCGTAGCTAGCTGGAGGCTGAATATTTTGCTCCTGGGCTTTTGCGGAAACTACGAAGCTGCTGGTAGCTAATGCTATAGCAGTGCCTGCAATTTTGAGATTCATATTTACTTTCCTAAGAAAACAGCTTACTTAGGCATTAGCGAAGATAGCAACCAAGGTTAATACTATAACCAATCCTACAATCCATAGACTTAACGCTCCCCAGCTGGCAGAATCTTGTTGAATTTTCTGCCACAGGTGATTGGTTTGTGAATTATTGCTGCGCATTGCCATAATATTAATAACCCTCCGATTTCTGGACGCTTTTCCAGACACCTTATGCAGTTAGCTTGTATTCGTACTTTTTCTTTACCCTCAATTCTAGGAAAAGGAATTGGGGATCTCGAATTTGCGGCAAAGATTGGGAGAATTGGCAAAAAGGACTAAAAGATCAATCTTTATCAAGAATGCTTTGTTAAGCCTTCTTTAACAAAATTTCTTTTCCAAATAATTTCGGGATAGTGAGTTTTATTTTCTCATAAAAGTAATGATGTGTTATCAAAATTGTGAATATTCTTAATCTATTTGTTATCAGTTAATGTTTAACTATTACCTGAAAATTTCTTTTCCAAGTCGGAAGTTCCTAATCGTACTCTTGCGGGGTGGGAATGGATAGCAGGGACAAAGTTAAATAGAGAACTTGTCATCTTCCGTGCAAAAGATGCAGTATGAAAAAAACAACATTCCCACTAAAAATTACGTACGCGCTGCTCGGGTTGAGGATGTCGAAGCAAAAAGTTGTCTTGTAATTCATGTCAAAAAAGAGGCGATCGCTTGTTCGAGGAGTCTTAGATACTCTCCCACAAACTCTTCAACATTAAATAACAAGAAGTTGCTCCTGGATCTTGGTGTCCTGTACTGCGTTCTCCCAAATAGCTGGCGCGACCTTTTTTGGCCACCATCGGTACGGTATTTTTCATACCTTGCTCTGCTGCTGCTACAGCTTGTTGCACCGCTGCAAGCAAAGGCTTGTTTTCTGCAATGATTGCCTGCTCAAAAGCCGCTACGGCTGGAGATAAAGCATCCACCATAGTTTTGTCGCCTGGTTGAGCCTGACCGCGTTTGCTCACGCCTTCTAATCCAGCTTGCAACATTTGCAGCACATCTTGTTCCGTTAGTTCCTGCTTGTTTGCGACAGCTGTACTGGCTCGTAAAAACAAAGTTCCGTAGAGAGGACCGCTAGCACCTCCTACTGTGGAAATCAAGGTCATGCTCACCATTTTGAGGATGCTACCGATATCTTGTTGAGCAACGGTTGGTAATTGGGCCGTTACTTTTTGAAAGCCGCGGACCATATTGATACCGTGGTCAGCATCACCAATAGCTGCATCCAATTCCGTTAAATAGTCTTTATTTTCCTCAAGTACGGTTGTAAATCTCTCCAACCATTTGACCAGTTGCTGTTTGCTGATGACCATGCTTGCTGTGCTTTGCTTCCTAAGTTCAACGATGAAAAATCAGGCTCCAGGTTAACGCTGTAAAGCTGGGATAACGGCAAAATTGATGGTTTGAGCCACAATTGCTTTAGGAGTGGAACATTACCGTTACCAAGGGCAATAAAGCCAGCAAAAAGCGATGGCAAAAGTGCAAATTATACAAATTAAATTCTAAGGCAGCTGCTGGTGGTTCTAAAAGAGCTTCTATTCTTTGTTGCAGGCGGTCTATGCTACTCGAACTTAAGGTGGCACAGCAAATTTCGGAGGTAACAGCAGCTGGAGTGCTTGCTACCAACAAAATTGATTCTGCCAGGAGCAACGGGTCTACTTGTAATGCAGCGTAGGCGTCGGCGCGCAGTTCTCGCAAAGCTAAAAGTTCTTGCCATATATTTTCTGTATTCGGTAACCAAAAGCTGCAGGAACGTATCCAACCCAGCCAGAAAAACCAGAAGGTATCCCGGTAGTGGTAATGTCCTTCTTCATGGGCTAAGACAGTTTCTAGCTGTTGTGGTGAAAGAGTTTGTACTAATCCCTGGCTGATGACTAATTCTGGTTGCCAAAAACCAACAGAAGCTGCGAATAGTGCCTTTGTATCCAGCAGACGGACTTGTCTACCAGCAAGATTGACTGCTGGACAGTTACGGGTAGATTTTAGAGATTGCCATCCCTGCCACAGCAGCTTGATGGCTAAGATGCCGCAAAATGTTAGGTAGCTTAAGGCTAGTACATAACTAAACCAACTTGTTTGCAGTCCACCCATTTGTCCTTGCGGTCCCATGCACGCCAAGGCGATCGCTGTCATGAAAATTAGCAAGGGTGGAAATAGAAATGAAAATAACGTTTTTTGCCAGCGAAGATGCCAATTGTGCTGTGACTGTTGCCAACGGCTTCTCAGGTAACAAGCAATAATAATGGCGGTGCAAATCATCAGTAGATGCATTATTTTTCCTCCCTTGCTTTTCGTGCTGCTTGAATGCGTTGGGCTATGGCTTGGATTTTTTGCGTGGCTGCTTCGTCTAGACTATCTGCAAATGCAGCCACAACATCGGGGTTTCCTACTGCTAAAAATTGCTGCAATTGTTCGTGGGCTTTGATTACCTGGGCTTGTTGCTTTGTCAGTAAAGGTCGCCAATAAAACGCCCGCCCTTTTTTGTCGCACACAAGCCAACCTTTTTCTGTGAGGCGGCGCAGGACGGTGGTAACAGAAGTATAAGCTAATTCTCGGTTGGGATCTGCCAAGATGCGATCGTGGATGTCTTTAACTGTAGCCGAACCCAGTTCCCAAATTAAGTTCAAAATTTCTGCTTCCAACGGACCAAGAGACAGTTGTTTGGGACGGTAATCAGGTAAAGGTGCCATATCGATGATTTTTGTTAGTGTTGAGCAGTGAGCGCTGGTGCCATTAACTTGATTTGTGACGTATGATACAGCTTTTTCTTGCCGCTGTTGCCTTTGTCTTTGTTTGGCAGATGAGTTGAAGATAGATGGCTAGATATAAATAATTTTTGGTTTTGCGGGGGTTCCTTTTTCAGATTACCTTATATATGGGGCTACTGTGGCGGTTACTTAACCAATACCATTGAAAGCAAACAACTGCTATTTTTAATGACATCAAGCTAGTTAGAATGTGATCTCGGCAGTGTATAGTGTTCAATCAGGTATATCCAGCGCGTGAAGCTATTTGTTTATCATACTCCGGAACTAACTCCAACAGACAAAGTGCCAGAATGTGCGATCGCAGTCGATGTGTTGCGAGCTACGACTACAATGGCGACAGTATTAGCAGCTGGAGGCGAAGCGGTTCAAGTCTTTAGCGATTTAGACCAACTGATGCAAGTGAGCGAATCTTGGCCGGCTGAAAAACGGCTGCGAGCCGGAGAACGAGGTGGCGCAAAGGTTCCTGGCTTTGACATTGGCAATTCTCCTCTTGACTGTACGCCAGAGATCGTGCGGGGAAGGCGCTTGTTTATCAGCACCACCAACGGTACTCGTACTTTGCAACGGGTACAGCGCGCCCGAGCTGTGTTGGCTGCAGCATTTATCAATCGCAGTGCTGTTGTCAAATATCTTCTCCAAATTCAACCAGAGACTGTCTGGATTGTCGGTTCTGGTTGGGAAGGCAGTTTTTCCCTAGAAGATACTGCTTGCGCCGGTGCGATCGCTTACGGTGTTTTGCAGCAAACTCAATGTTCACCTGATGAATTAGCAGGTAATGATGAAGTTATTAACGCGATCGCTCTTTACTCCCAATGGAAAGATAATTTATTAGGACTTTTCCACCATGCTAGTCACGGCAAACGTTTGTTGCGTTTGAACTGTCATGAAGACCTGAAATACTGTTCTCAAGCTGATATTCTAGACG